>Ga0208645_1000003_pt1 | contig 711850 bp, 635 predicted proteins | sample VirMetDEL_Sep_01_FD_184519 | JGI IMG/M metagenome (GOLD analysis project Ga0208645, IMG submission 184519) | Aqueous microbial communities from the Delaware River and Bay under freshwater to marine salinity gradient to study organic matter... | ecosystem: Environmental > Aquatic > Marine >...
AGCACATTCGAGACGAAATTCCGGGCTGAATGTGGGTCTTGTTTTTTTGTTCATCATGTCACCTAATGTCATACGAGGTGGATCATAACACCTCTAATCAGGTGGCCAAATTCAGTGTGCCACTACATTATTATTCAGAATGACATCAACAGTAGTGCAGCTGTGTACACCTACATGATGGCTTGTTTTTTCATGACGTTATCTTTCATGTTTCTTAACTGGCTTTTCGCTCTATTTTCATTGTGGGCGAAATGGCACGTTCTCAGTTTATTAGAACGCGTAAAGTATATCGCTATCGTATTGCTATTTAATGGTCTTGCGGGATACTTGACTGTTAAGTTATGGGATAAAGATGGCGGTAATGTTATATCACTTAATAACAAGTCAAAATTAGATGGGTTCTCTGTGCTGTGCTACGTTCTGCTCTCTATTTCCGTACTGTTGCCCTTATTCATTGCACAGCGTAAATTTAAATAAATGCTGCGAAACAGAGGTCAATTTTAACGGAACAGATAGACGAGCAATAGGGTCAGTGACTGAGGTATCCCCACAAAATTGTTAGCTGAAACAAAAAGCATGCCGTGCCTGCTGATCGCAGGAAAATATGATTATTTTTGAAGCTTGGGAAGACGATGGGGGAGTTACCTTTTCGACACCGGAAAACATTAGTGATTTTAAGCAGAAAGGTCTGCTGTCCGGTAGTGCAAAGTTTTTACACTACATCCACGCTAAGGACTATGAAGAGGCGATGGCTTTACATCATCAGAAAATGGGATGGGAGCCATATAAGCCAATGAAAGATAAATAGACGATTCTGAACTGAAAACAAGCCGGCGCCATATAGCTCGGTAGCGGATCTTTGTTACTACTATTGTGTACAACTGCTCAGAGATCACTGGAAAAAGGCCGTTTAACGCGCAAACGCCACCTGATTACGGCCGGCTTTTTTCGCGCTGTACAGCGCTTCGTCGGCGCGTTTAAGTAAGGCGGTGGTGCTTTCGCCGCTTTGACGGATGGCACAGCCGAGGCTGATGGTTATGTGCACGGTTTTGCTGCCGGCGTCTTTACCACGCTGTTGTTTGCCTTCGCTGCTGTCTTTCGGCCGGGTTTGCTGGCGGATCACCAGCGGGTAGTCCGCTACCGCCGCACGCACCTGCTCCAGTTTTTCTGCCAGGTTGCCTTTATTGTTGTGGCTGAACACCAGGGTAAATTCTTCGCCGCCGTAGCGGTAAGCTTTGACGCCGCGCTCACTGCCCAGCACAGAGCCCAGCAGTTTTAATACCTGGTCGCCGACATCATGGCCCCAGGTGTCGTTAAACTTTTTAAAGTGATCGACATCCAGCATTACTAAAGCACTGCGCCGGCCCAGCCGGCTTAAGTGGCTGAGCAACGCGCGCCGCTGCGGCAGTTGCGTCAGCTCGTCGATATAGGCCAGTTGCAGCATTTGGCTGGCTAAGCTGAACAGCAGGGCAAAGCAGGCGGCCAGTGTCATCCAGCCGGACATATGCGGCTGTTGAATGGCCAGATAAAACACCATGATAGCTAACCAGGCGCCAAACTGGCCCCAACGTTGGCTGCCGGCGGCGTAAAAGTTCAGTAAACCCAGCCAGCAGGCGGCAACAACCGCCATCCACCACAGTTGGCCCCAGCTAAACAGCAAGGTTGTGCTTACCGGCTGTAAAAATGCTGCCGGCAAACCGGCGTTAGCTAACACGCCGGCTAACGGCAACAGCAAGATGGCAATCGGCACCAGTACAGTAAGCAGCAACAGTGAAATGCCGCGTGGGGTAGGCAGTTGCGGTTTATTTTGCAGTTGCAGCAACAGCATTACTGCAGTGAAAGCCAACGGCAGCACTATGGCGATAGCAGCAGTGTCGGCGTTAGTCAGGGGTTGTTGTAAGGCGCTTTGCACTACCCAATAATGGCTGGCCAGTAAGCTGAGGGTGTACAGCCAGTTCCATTGCCGCATCAGGCCTGCCAACAGCCCGGTAAGGCCCAACATGGCGTAGATAAGCAGCGGGAAAGCAGCGCTGAACGTAAGCATCAGTTCAGGTAACATCCATTGCAGTACAATCAGCAGCAATAGCGGCAATAAAACAAAAAGATGCACCTGAACCTCAATAGCAAAAGGGTTTAGCCGGCAGCGCCTGTAGTAGTAGCGACATTTAATGCCTTTACATCACGGCTGTTGCCAACGGCGGCAGGCTTGTCCTTCAGCCGCAGTTCTTTTTGGCTGTCGGCAGCATGAATTTCGCCGATAAAGCGGCCGCCTTGCTCAATGCTGAGATTATCGCTGTAAATGGTACCGCTGACCAGACCGGATTGCAGGATCTCAACTCGGTCTGCATAAAACTCGCCTTCAGCACGGCCTTTAATAATAATGTGGTCGGCATAAATTTTGCCTTTTATCCGGCCCGGTTGGCTTACCGTAACCGAATGGCTGCAGCGGATTTGGCCGAGTAACTGGCCGTCAATTTGCATATGGCAATCCAGTATCAGCTCGCCTTCGAGCTCACAACCCTGGGAAATTAAAGTCGCATTTTTCGGACTGGCTTTTACGCTGTCAGTTTTGGCAGAGAACATGGCTATGGGCTTCCTGTAGTAAACCGGCCGCGGTTTTACAGCGGCATGGCGGGGTAGCTGGTACGGCTGTGCATCCCGGTAAGTTTTTGCATTAACTGGCGCTGGGAGGCCAGCAATTTACCGCTTTTTTCGTTTTGCGCATGGCATAAACGCGCTTTTAGTGTCAGCTCTTGCAACAGTTGTCGCGTGCCTTGTTGCACAGCTGCCGGCAAACGGCTAACCAGGCTGTGCATGCCGCTGCGATTATGCTGCAGACCAAACTGCTGCAACAGTTGGTCACGTTCAGCATGGCTTAACTCCACCGCCGCCATCAGTTGCAGCGTTTGTTGATTCAGCTGCTCTAATGGCGCAGTGTTACGCCGGCTCATCAGCTCGTATTGCTGATCCAGCAACTGACTGAGTTGATCCAGCCGCTGCACGTCCTGTTGCAGGCTGCTGATAAATTGTTTCAGCAGCTGTGCACTCATCGCTTATGCATGTCCAGCATGGCGCTGACGATGGCATCGTCATCCAGTTTCAGCTCGCCATTGGCAATGGCCAGCTTTAACTGCTGCACTTTGGCCATGTCGACGCTGTCATGCTCTGACAACGCCTTATAGCTTTCGGCTACGGCATGGCTAAAAGCGCTGACCTGGCTTGCCGGGGCATCATTGTTAACGCTAACCGCGGTTGGCGTGGCTTTGGCAGCAGGTTGCTGCTCATTCTGCAGCCGGTTTACCGGGTTTACCTGCAGGTTGTTTTTCGGGTCTATTTGCATGGCTGTAGTTCCGCTAACTTACTCTGTTTATCTAAAGCGGCAGAAATGCCCGCTGACTTAAATTTATTTATTGCCGGTTTCAACTAAATCTTCACCTACCACAACAGCGTCAATTACCTTGCCGGAGCTGAGGTTTTGCACACTGATTTTTTCGCCCAATTGGCCATTGCTTAATGCCAGGCCTTTGGTGCTTACGGCAAAGCCGTCACCGCTGAATTGCAGTGTAACCTGCGCGCCTTTTTGCACCGGCCAGGCTTGTTGCAGCAAGTGCCGGCTTACCGGGCTGCCGGCATCAATGCGGCGTTTTACCGTCATACCCAGTAAAGTGCTGCTGTCAAACTCCAGGCCATGGCGCAAGGTGGCGATATCCAGGCTCTGCGTGGTCAGCATAGTGTCGTCCAGTATTTCGTCACGCTCCAGCGTGCGGCTGGCTACTACCAGGTTTAGCCACAGCGCCACTTTAGCCGTAGCGCGGCTTTGCCAGCGCTGCGGGCTGTCACAGCTTAGCGTATAGCTGACACGGCCCAGCGGCGGTTCCTGTTGCTGGCGCCTGGAAATCTGCAAGTTATCGCATTGATTACCGCTCAGGCCGCCCGGCAGCGTCAGTTGAATATCCTGTTGCTGCGCCGGCATGCCCAGTTGCTGCAGGTATAACGCCAGCTCTTGCTCAATATGGCTGCGTAGCTGCGCCTCAATATCGGCCGCTGCAACCGGCATAACGGTAAGCCAACACAACCAAAGCGGAAGCCGGCACAGAGCCGGGAACGCGGCACGCTTCCGCTGCGGAAGTATTGCTTCCGCTTTCTGGCGGAAAAACAAGCTGCTTGTAAAGTAAATCATTAATAATTATCGCTTTTTAATTGTGGCACAGAGCTTGTAATAGCAACCGCAGCTAATGACAACCTGTGTTATGAGGTCATCCGGAATATGTTTGATAAAGCGCTCGGTGTACACCCTTTTTCATTGCAACTGCGGCTGGACAGAGCAGAAATTATTGCAGGCAATCTGGCCAATGTCGATACGCCGGGCTTTAAGGCCCGCGATATCGACTACAAGCAAGTTATGCAAGACGTGGCTTACGGCATAGAGCAGGGTAAGGCGCGGCCCTATGCGGCGGCTGAAACCGGCCACCAGCTAATGTTTCGCACGCCTTACCAGCCTTCCGCTGATGGCAACACCGCCGAGTTGAATATTGAGCAGGCTAACTTTGCTGCCAACAGCATGGATTTTCAAACCAGCCTGACCTTTATGAATATGAAAGTCAGTGGCTTACATAAAGCCATTAAAGGAGAGTAAGGATGTCATTTAACAGTATTTACGACGTCAGCGGCAGTGCCATGCGGGCGCAGGTAATGCGGTTGGACACCATAGCGTCGAACCTGGCCAATGCCAACACTGCCGCACCGACAGAAGCTACGGCCTACCGCGCCCTAAAGCCGGTGTTTGCCGCCTTATATAAGCAAACGGCGGAGCAACAAAGTTTATCTGCCGAAGTGCAGATGCTGGGAATTACCACCTCAGCCAAGCCGGTTGAGCAGCGTTTTGAGCCAAATAATCCGCTGGCGAATCAGGACGGTTATGTTTTTTATTCCAACGTTAATGTGCTGGAAGAGATGGCTGACATGATGTCAGCGTCGCGCAGCTACCAAACGTCGGTAGAAGTTATGGGTCGGGTATCGAGCATGCAGCAAAGTGTGCTGCGGCTTGGCCAGTAAAGGAGTTATCGCGTGAGTGCAATCAGCGGCCTGGGGGCCGGCAATACAACAGCCAACAATAATACCATAGCGCCAAACGGAGCCACCTCCGCTGAAGGCTTATCTACCATGTTTTTAGATTTGCTGGTGGCACAAATCAGCCACCAGAACCCGCTGGATCCGATGGACGGCACCCAGTATGTCAGCCAACTGGCCGAGTTTGCCAATGTTGAAAGCCTGCAAAGTCTGAAAATTGATTCCGGTAAAAACCTTGAACTGCAAGCCAGCCAGCAAGCACTGCAAGCCACGGCATTAATTGGTCAGCAGGTTGATGTTGCTGCCGACACCATTTTGCTGGAGCAAGCGGCACCGGTGAAAGGTGCGGTGAACCTGGGCGTGGAAGCGCAAAGCGTCACGGTGCGGTTGTACAACGCCCAGGGCCAACTGATGGAGCAGCAAGAGCTGCCGTTTACCGGTGTCGGCACTCTGCGCTTTGCTTTTGAGCAACAAGATGCCGGCGGTTACTACGTGCAGGCCGACGCCAATATTAACGGCAAGCCACAACCGCTTACCACCATGCTTAGTGGTGAAGTAGAGCGGGTGTCGGTAGGCAGCAACAAAGACGACATTATTTTGCAAGTCAACGGCCTGGGTAACCATGCCCTGTTAGATACCAATCAGCTGGCCTTTGGCGGCAACAGTTAAGGAATTTGTACTATGTCTATGTTTAATATTGGTTTAAGTGGATTAAAAACCACGCAAAAAGCCCTGGAAGTTACCAGCCATAACATTGCTAACTCCTCTACTGCCGGTTTTAAAAGCGGCAGTGCTGAATTTGCCTCGGTGTATAACGGTGGCCAGCGTGGTGGTGTCGACGTTAGCGATATTAAAGAAAACTTTACCCGTGAAGGCGGTGTGGTAAACACCGGTTCAGCACTGGATTTAGCCATTACCGGCAAAGGCTTCTTTGTGGTGTCGGAAAACGGCCGCATGGCTTACACCCAGGCCGGCCAGTTTGGTTTGGACAAAAACCAGAACATTATTAACGCCAGTGGCAGTAACCTGCAGGGCTACGGTATTGACGCCCAGGGCAACCTGGTGCCGGGTATTTTAACTGACCTGAAAATTGAAGCGGCCAATATTCCGGCTGAAGCCTCTACTGAAGTAGAGTTTTCACTAAATTTAAGTTCGGCCAGCGATATTATTGTGCCTCCAGCTCCTCCAGTGCCTTTTGATCCAACTAATGGTAGTAGCTATAACTATTCACAGTCTACAGAAGTATTTGATTCTTTAGGTAACAGCCATACGTTAACCCAGTATTTTGTCCATACCGCGCCTAATACCTGGCAAGCACACTACTATGTCGATGGGGCTACTTTAGGCGCACCATCAACCCTGATCTTTGACGGCAGCGGCGCGCTGGTTACTCCTGCTGCACCGGCTACAGTGGCACTGGCTTATAACCCCACCACCGGCGCAGATCCGATGAACTTTGGTGTAAACCTGACTAACAGCACTCAGTTTGGTAGCGGCTTTAATATCTATAAAAACGATGCTGACGGCTTTACCGCCGGCGAATTTGCCGGGGTGGCTGTAGCCGAAACCGGCGAAGTGTTTGCCACCTTTACCAATGGCGAAACCAAGTTACAGGGCCAGGTAGTGTTGGCTAACTTTGCCAACGTCAACGGCCTGGAAACCGGCAATAAAACCGTATGGTATGCCAGCAACGAATCCGGTGCTGCTCTTTACGGTACGCCGGATGCCGGCAGCTTTGGCTCGTTGTTATCCGGTGCCTATGTTGGCTCTAACGTTGATATCAGCGAACAGCTGGTAGATTTAATGGCGTTTCAGCAAAACTACCAGGCCAATGCCAAAACCATCAGCAGTGCTGATGAAATGATGCAAATTTTGTTTAGCGCCACCTAAGGTAACGCATTATGGAACGCTTAATTTATACCGCGGTATCCGGCGCTGAGTTAAACCAAACCGCGCTGCGGGTTAGCGCCAACAATCTGGCTAACGTCAATACGCCGGGTTTTAAAGCCGATATTGAGCAGGCCCAGGCGATGATGATTGCCGGTGACGGCTTCCGTACCCGTTACCAGGCGCAATTAATGCCGGTATTTACCAGCTTAAGCGAAGGCCCGGTGCAGCAAACCGGCCGCGACCTGGACATAGCGCTGAGCGAAGGCGGCTTTTTAGCTGTGGCCGACGCCAACGGTAATGAAGCTTACACCCGTGCCGGTAACCTGCACGTTGATGCCGACGGTCGTTTAATGCTGAATGGCTATGCGGTACAGGGCGAACAGGGCGACATAGTACTGCCGGAATTTGGTGATATCGACATTGGGGCCGACGGCACTATTAACCTGCTGCCGGTGGGCGGTGGCGTAATAGAGCAGGAAGGCCGGCTGAAACTGGTGAGTGTGGGTGATGATACCTTAAGTAAAGGCCTGGACGGTTTGTTGCGGCCACAGCAACAGGAACAATTGGCGGCGGATCTGACTATCACGCTGCGCACCGGTGTACTGGAAGGCTCTAACGTTAATGCGGTAGAAGAAATGGTTAGCACCATGACCATTAGCCGCCAGTTTGAAATGAATATCCGCATGATGAAAACCGCCGACGAGCTGGCAACTGCCGGTAATAAATTAATTAGCGGCAACAGCTAACAGGAGCAGCGCAATGAATTCAGCCTTATGGGTAAGTAAAACCGGTTTAGCCGCGCAAGATATGCGCATGACCACCATCTCTAACAACCTGGCGAACGTCAGCACTGCCGGCTTTAAAAAAGACCGTGTGGTATTTGAAGATTTGTTTTATCAGGTGCAGCGCCAACCCGGCGCCCAGGCCGATGAATTAAACCAGGTGCCGTCGGGCATTCAGGTGGGCACCGGGGTGCGGGTAAACGGCACGCAGAAAATTTTTACCGAAGGCAACTATGAAACCAGCGGTAATGCATTGGATGTGGCAATTACCGGTCAGGGCTTTTTTCAGATTGAAAACCCGGACGGTGAAATTCTGTACAGCCGTAACGGCCAGTTTCAGCTGAATGCCGAGTCGTTAATGGTTAACGCTAACGGCTTGCCACTGCTGCAAAATATTGCTGTGCCGGAAAACGCCATGAGCGTAACCATCGGCCGTGACGGTACTGTTACCGCAACCGTTGCCGGCCAGGCTGAGCCGGTTGAGCTGGGCCAAATTCTTACCGCTAACTTTGTTAACCCGGCCGGTTTGGAAGCGCTGGGCGGTAACCTGTTCCGTGCTACGGCAGCATCCGGCGAAGCAATTGAGGGCATTCCGGGTGAAGACGCGCTGGGCGCATTGCAGCAAAACACCATTGAAGGCTCCAACGTCAGTGTGGTGGACGAAATGGTCAGCATGATAGCGGTGCAACGTGCCTACGAAATGAATGCCAAAGTGGTATCGGCAGCCGATGAAATGCTGCGCTTTATTAACCAGAGCCTGTAAGCCAATGAAAAGCCTGTACTTACTGTTGTGTATTTTGAGTGTTGTTTTGCTGAGCGGCTGTGCCAGCCAACCGGAGCCGGTGCATCAGGCCGACTGGGAGCAGGTAGTGGCCGAACGCACCGCAGATGAGCCCTTGCCATCGCAACAGCAAGGCAGCCTGTATAACGACCGCTATATGTTCACGCTATACGAAGATAAGCGCGCTTACCGCGTCGGTGACATTCTTACCGTTGAGCTGAACGAGCGCACTCAGTCGAGCAAAAGTGCCGACAGCAGTATCGACAAAAGTACCGGCATTAACGTTGGTGTGCCGTTGGTAGGTAACTTAAATGTGGCAGAGCTGGCAATGGAGCTTAATTCCCGCTCCCAGTTTGACGGCGAAAGTGCTGCCAGCCAACAGAACTTTTTACGCGGCTCTATTACCGTGCGGGTGACCGATGTGCTGCCAAACGGTGCTTTGGCCATTCGCGGTGAAAAGTGGATTAAGTTAAACCAGGGCGATGAATATATTCGTCTGCAGGGTTTAGTGCGGCCGGAGGACATCGATGTAACCAACCGCGTATCATCACAGCGTATTGCCGATGCGCGCATTAGTTACTCCGGCAAAGGCGACTTAGCCAATGCCAGCCAGCCCGGTTGGTTTACGCGGCTGTTTAACCGTTTTCTGAACCCGTTTTAACGCAGCTGAGGTGTTATGAAAGCTTTTATAAGTGCGCTGGTGTTGCTATTGCCGCTGGCATTGCAGGCCAGACCGCTGCTGGATTTAGTCGATATTCAGGGTGTGCGCGATAACCAACTGGTGGGTTATGGCCTGGTAGTGGGTTTGCCGGGATCAGGTGATAAAGCGCAAATTAAATTTGCCGCCCAGTCGCTGAACAATATGCTGAAACAGTTTGGTGTGCAGTTAGATGAAAACAGCCTGCCAAAATCAAAAAACGTGGCGGCGGTTGCGGTTACTGCTACCTTGCCGGCCAACGCCAGCCCGGGCCAGGCGCTGGACGTGACTATTATGTCGCTGGGCGATGCCAAAAGCCTGCATGGTGGCAGCTTAATGCTGACGCCGCTGCGCGGGGTAGACGGCAAAGTGTATGCACTGGCACAGGGTAATCTGGTGGTGGGCGGCTTAAATGCCAGTGGCCAGAATGGTTCTTCCGTTACCGTTAACGTGCCAACCGCCGGTATTATTCCGTCCGGCGCTATTGTGGAGCGCGCCGTACCGCAGTTTTATCAGCCGCACGAAGTGGTACTGAATTTAAAGCAACCGAATTATCAAACCGCGCGCAATGTGGTTACCGCGGTAAATGCCGTATTTGGCCCCGACGTGGCCCGCGCCGAACACAAGGGTAAGTTGGTGCTGAGCGCACCGCAAGATGCCAACAGCCGCATTACCTTTATGTCGTTGTTGCAGGACATAGAGGTAACAGAAGGCAGCCAGCGGCCACGGGTCGTGTTTAACAGTCGCACCGGCACTGTGGTGATGAACGACATAGTGCGGGTAAAGCGCGCCGCGGTAAGCCATGGCAGTTTAACCATTACCATCACCGAGCAGCAGGGCGTAAGCCAGCCGTTGCCGTTTTCTAACGGCACTACCACGCCAATACAAAACAGCGGTGTAGATGTACAGGAACGCACCGCCAATATGATGTTGTGGCCGGAAGGCAGCTCGCTGGATGCCATAGTGCAGGCGATTAATGCGCTGGGGGCAACCCCGGCAGAACTGATGTCAATCCTGATTGCGCTGGATAACGCCGGCGCACTGGATGCTGATTTACTGGTGATCTAAATGACTATTACCTCTTTATCCGGCCATTTTTCCACCAACCAGGCGCTGGCTATCGATCCGCGCGCCGCCGGCAGTATTGCCACGAATCAGGCACCGGCAGAGCGGTTAACTAAAGCTGCCGAACAGTTTGAGGCGATATTTTTGCAATTGGTGTTAAAAAACATGCATGCCGGTACCGAAGCGATGGCCGGTGAGAATGGCATGTTCAGCAGCAAAGAGGCCGGCACTTTTCGTGATATGCACGATGCCCAGCTGGCGCAATCGTTAGCATCTAACCAGCAATTGGGCCTGGCAGAAGCCATAGTGCGTCAATTGGGTGATGGCTTGGTGCAGACAGAAAATAAATTTAAGCAGTTAGCTGACGCCGTCGCTTTACCCGATAATGGGGCGCTGACGCCAGCGGCGCCGGAATACAACAACAGCGCGTTTAACCAGCCATTGTGGCCGGTTGAAAACGGTGGGAAATCCAGCTTATGAGTATGCTTTTAAACGGTGTGTCGGGGCTTAATGCCGCCAACAGTGCGCTGAATGTGGTTGGCCAAAACGTCGCTAATGCGGCGGTAAAAGGTTACAGCCGTCAGACGGTATACCTGGAAACCGCCGGCGGCAGCTTAAACGGCGTGAAAGTCACCAAGGTCGATCGTATCGTTAATGATTTTTTAAACGATGATATCTGGCGTACCGGCTCGGATGTTGGCTACTACGAAGGCTTTCAAAGCTACCTCGGCTATCTGGAGCAAATCCTCGGTACTGAGTCATTAAACCTGAATGATGCCGTAGCCGATATCAGTGCCGCCTTTAACGCGGCCATGTCGGCACCGGACTCGAATGCCTATCGGCAGCAGGTGTTGTCATCGGCGCAGGCACTGGTGCAGGATTTATCGCAAATCAACGGCGCCTTATCCGACCAGCAAGACAAGCTGAGCAACGAATTAAGTAACCTGGCCGGCAACAGCAGTTCGTTGTTTGAGCAAATTGCGGAACTGAACGGCAAAATAAGCAAGGCACAGGCGCTGGGCCAACCCACGTCGGAGTTATCCGATGCACGCGAAGTGCTGGTAACCGAGCTGTCAGCCTATATGGGCGTCGACATCGTTGACCCGGGTGACGGCAATATTAATATCAGCAGCAAAAACGGTGCACCGCTGGTGGTGGGCTCGAAAGCGGCTGCAGTATCGGTGACCGGCACTGCGGTAAATGTAGATTTTAACGGCCAGGGCTTTCCGTTAAATGAGTTTGTCGGCGGCCGTATCGGTGGTTTATTAAATGTTGACGTCAATGTGCTGCAACCCTCCAAGCTGGAGCTGGAGCAAATTGTGACTAATATTGCTGACTCGGTAAACACCGCTTTATCTCAGGGCTTTGATTTAAACGGCCTGCCGGGCGAGCCGTTGTTTGAATATAACCCTGCCGATGTATTGGGTACCATTAGTGTTAACCCGGATTTACAAACCGATGATCTGGCTTTTATCGGCGATGACGGTTTCGGTAACCCGGCCGGTGGTCGCGGTGATAACGGTAATATTGCCAATCTGGTAGCGTCATTAAATGGTGGTACGGCAGGCTACGATACCCTGATCGGCGACCTGGCGATTCAGAGCAAACAAGTACAAAGCAGTATTAAAACCGCGCAGGTGCTGAACAACGATGCAACCGCTGCGCGTGACAGTGTAAGTGGTGTAAACCTGGACGAAGAAGCAGCTAACCTGATGTATTATCAGCAGTTGTACGATGCTAATGCCCGGGTGATCAGCACTGCTGATCAATTGTTTAAAACCCTGATTAATATTTTCTGAGGTAGTGGCCATGCGCGTTAGCAGCAATCAGTATCATTTAACCACTATTCGCAATATTCAGCAGTCCACTGCTGAGTACAGCAAATTATCTACCCAGCTGGCCACCAACCAGCGTATTCAGCGGCCGTCTGACGATCCGCTGGGCTCGGTAATGCTACTGACGTTGAACAGCGAGCTGACCAAGCTTGAGCAATACAAAAAAAATATGGATGCGGTGCATTTTAACCTTGGTCAGCAGGAAACTCAGCTGAGCAGCATTGTAAATACGCTGTTTTCAGTGCAGGAAATCGTCACTACCGCCGCCGACGGCTCTATGGGCCAGGCCGAACTGGAAGCTTTCAGTCAGGAGTTGTCGGTATTGTTTCCGGCTATTGTCGACTTGCTTAATGCCAAAGACGGCAATGACAACTATTACTTCTCCGGTAGTTTAACCGATGTTAAACCCTTTGAGCGCGATGGTGCCGGGGTGTTTCAGTACAACGGTGACGACCGCGTGCGTGATGTAGCCGTGTCGGACAACTCCAGTGTACCGGCGAATATTGTCGGCAGTGAGTTGGATCCCGGGGTGAATTTCTTAAACGAGATGCAAACTTACCTGGATCTGATCAGTACAGCACCGGCAGCCGGTGTCGGCAACGAATCACGGGATATGCTGAATCATATCAGTACTTTTCTTGGCACCATAAGCGGCGAAATTACCCGCATTGGCGGTACCCTGGCGTCGTTGGATGAAATGGAGCTGGGCAATGATGATATCGCGCTGTTTACCGAAACACTGCGCGATGACATTAAAGAGGTGGATTACCCGGAAGCCTATGTACAGATGAACCAGGCGATGGCGGCGTACGAGTCGTCGCTGAAAGTGTATTCCAGTGTGTCTAAGATGACGCTGTTTTCTTACGTCTGAATAAGGTAAGGCTATGCAGGTATCCGCTACGCTCGATAAAGTCAGTACCAGTGCACTTAGTCCGTTAAGTGCCACTGACCGCGCCGCTGTAATTAAAGCCGTCAGCGCAGATGACAGCGGCCGGCGCGTGCCTGTATCGCGCCAGGCACGGCAAATTCAGGTATTAAGCAAATGGGCGCAGGCAGCAGATGTCAGCAAGCAACTTAGCCAAACCGACCAGACCGAACGTAATATCCGCCAGGCTTATCAGGCACTGGAGAATTTAAAACGTCAGCTTAACTCGCCGGCGTACAGTAAGTTAACCGCCGAACAGCAGCAAATGGCGCAGCAGCAGTTGCAACAGCTGGAGCAAAAGCTGCAAAAACCTGCTGCCGGCATCAATGCCGATTTGTTGCTTACCGGGCCGGACCCGGCACCGGTTAAAGCCGGTTTAAACCATAACATTGATTTATTAAGCGAGCGGCGCCAAACCGAGCAGGTACAAATTCTGCTGGGCCGAAGCGGCGGCGCAGTGAGCCTGGTGCTGGAAGCCGGCCAAACTGCAGAGCAAAACCTGCACACCATGAAGCAAGCGTTCAGCCGCCAGCAAATCAGCGTAGAGGTTAACCAGCAACAGCATTTGTATTTTTCTGCCGAAGCACGTGACGCGCGTAAACTGCAGGAACCCTGGCTTATCACCGGCCAGGGCGTGCGGGTGGCGGCCGGTAATCCGGTTAGCGTAAAATTACAACCGGCTGACAGCAGTCTGGCACAGCTGGGTAAAGCGGCAGCAACGGCAGCTAATGTGCAGGTGTATCAGCAGCAAATTCAGCAAGCCCAGCAACAGTTGAAAGATGCGTTGGCAAAGGTTCAGGCGCAGCGCACTGCACTGCAGGCGCAGTTGGCGGCCATTCAGCAAAGCCAGGGCAGCAATACTGAACTTAACGCGTTAAGTGAACAACTGCAGCTGGACATGCGGGGTGGTAGCAAAAGTGCGGTGTCAGTGGTGATGTCGCAAGCCAATATCACCCGCAGTTTGGTCGAGTTTGGTTTGGGCTGAGCGGATGACCAATGACTGTTTTAAGCAAAATATGGCGGTTATCCGCCGCCGCTGGCCGCAACTGGCCGATGTAATACAACAGGCTGCGGCAGAGCAACACCGGCCGGCAGTGCGCTTAGCTGAAGGTCGCGACAGCACCCTTATTATTAACGGTGTGCAACTGACCAGCCGGCACGACCGTCAGCGTGAAGCCTTGCAGCAAATCAGCAAAATACCCGGCCACAGCAAACAGGTTACCGTGTATGGCACAGGTCTGGGTGACTTGCAACAACAGTTGCTGAACCGTGAGCTGCTGCAGCAACTGACAGTATGCATTTTAAACGAATATATTTTCGCCCTGGTGCTGCAATTGTTAGATCAGCGCCACTGGCTGAATAACCCTAAGGTAGAATTGCAACTGGCGGCAACGCAAGCCGATTTGCAGCTGCCCTATGCCGTGTTGCCGTCGGAGCTGGTTCTGGCCGGTGACGGCGGTTTAAAAATACGCGACCGGCTGTACGCCGAGTTGGAAGCCGGTTATGCCGCTGCCCGCCTAAAGCAGGATATCAGTGAGTTTTTGCCACGTTTGCAGCAAAATAAACGCTTTTGGCAGCATGATAGTCCCGTGCAAAACTTATTTAATTCGCTTGCTGCCAACAAAGACGTTTATGTTATTGCTACCGGCCCTTCACTGGAGACGCATTACGCTTATTTGCGCCGGATACAACAAAACGCCGGCGCGCCGCTGCTAATCTGTGTTGATACTGCTGTAGCCGGCTTACTGGCAGAACAAATCCGGCCGGATATTATTGTCAGCCGCGATCACAAAGTGACTGCGGAACATTTGCCCTGCAAGGCCTTAACCGCGGCCAGCAGCCTGGTGTATTTCCCGTTGACTAACCCCGATGTACTGCAACATTTCCCCGGCCCGCGCTATGTGGCGATGAGCGACAGTGCTGTATTTGAACCGTTGCGCAAGCAGTTGCCGGCAGCGCCATTATTCAGTTATGGCAGCGTTATTCATCCGGCAGTAGATTTAGCGGTAAATATGGGCGCCAAACGTATTTTGTTATTTGGTGCCGATTTTGCTTTCAGCCACCAGAAAACCCACGCTAATTGGCAAAATGGCAGTATTGGCCCGGCTTTTCAACAAGCCACCGAACAGGTGATTAACGGCTTTGGCGAAAAAGTGCCGACGCTGCGTAATCTGCTAACGTACTTAACCGGGCTGGAGCGCTATATAGCCAAGCAGCCTGCAGTGCAGTTTTTTAACACCTCGAAAGCCGGCGCGGTTATAGCCGGTACGGAATATTACCCGGAGCTGACAGCCTGATGCCCACTATTGCTAAATGCCGGCAGCATGCCGCGAAACTGGCGCTGCAATTTCGTCTTGGCTCGACCACTGCGCCGGCGCTTGAATTAGCGTCTTTGGCTGAACAGTTAATTGCCTTATTTGCCCGTGCAACGCCACAGCAATATGGCCAGTTGCAGCAAATTCTCACTGCTGTATTACAGTGCCAGCAACAACGGGATTGGTTAGGTCTGGCCGATTATCTGGAATATGAGCTGGCAGAGCTGTTGCAATAAAGCCGCTAAAAATTTCAAAAAAATAATTTCAGTTCTTTTTCGCCGTCGTCGCTTTATATCCCTGAGCAATCAATCACAGGAGATTCCACGATGGCTTTATCAATTCAATCTAATGCAGCTTCAAAGTCGATCCAAAACCAACTGGGTCGTACTAACAACGATTTATCTGTAGCGCTGGAGCGTTTAGGTTCTGGTTTCCGTATCAACTCTGCGAAAGATGATGCTGCCGGTCTGCAAATTGCAAACCGTCTGAACGCTCAGGTGCGTGGTCAGGAAGCGGCTATCTATAACGCGAACAATGCTAACTCTATGCTGCAAACCGCTGAAGGCGCGTTTGAAGAGATGACTAACATTGCTTACCGCATGAAAGAGCTGGCAACGCAAGGCGCCAACGGCACGAACAATACTTCTGAATACACTGCCATGGGCGCAGAATTCGATGCACTGTCTGCCGAATTAACCAACATTATGACCAACACCTCTTACGGTTCTGGCACCACCTTACTTGATGCTACTACCGGTAAGTTTTCAGCAGCAGTAGATCTGCAAATTGGTTCTTCATCTGCTGAAACAATGCAAGTTGATATTTCGGCTCAAATTACCGCTGTTGACGGTTCAATTACTGCACTGACCGGCTTAGCTGACCAAACTGCCTCAAGCACTACCATGGATGAAATTGATACGTTAATCAATGATATCGGTGCTGCACGTGCTTCACTGGGTGCGACAATGAACCGTTTGGATCACACTATCAATAACGTGACCAATATGGTTGAGAATACTCAGGCTTCTGCTTCTCAGTTAATGGATGCTGATTTCGCTAAAGAAACCTCAAACATGACTAAGCAACAGTTACTGATGAACTCAGGTATTTCTGTACTGAGCGCATCTAACAGCACTACACAAATGATTGGTTCACTGCTGCGTTAATAAACAGCAAGGCAATCGTGTCATAACCCTGCCGGCCTTGGCCGGCAGGGTATTTTCAAAGCGTCATTAACTGGCAGAAGGTAAACATTATGTCGTCGTATTTAAGTATTGATCCGCAGTATCTGGCCAGCCAATACACGCAAATTGAACGTGCGGGGAAAGATAAATTGTTATCGACTAAAGCCAATCAATTTACCAGCCAGCTTAATGCCATTAAAAAGCTACAAACGTCACTGAAAGACTTTTCTACTCAGATTAAAGATTTCCGTAGCGGCGACAACAGCATTTTGGCTAATACGGCCAGTAGTAGCAGTGAGTCGACGCTCAGCGTTAAAGCCGGCGGCAATGCCGTAGCCGGTAGTTATGAGATTTTTGTTGAACAGTTGGCACAAAGCCATCAGTTGGCCATGTCGTTTGACCCCAATGCTGCGTTGGCTACCGACGGCGAGTTTACTATTGATTTGGCCGGCAACAGTTTTTCTGTTGACATGGCAAGCCTGCCGGCCAATGCCAAATTAAGCGATTTGGCCGCCGCCATTAATAACCACGCTGATAATGACGGTGTTAAAGCCACCTTAATGCGCAGTGGCAGCGAAACCTTCCTGGTAATTTCCAGCGAGGAAAGTGGTGCAGCTAACCAGCTTACACTGGGCTTTACCCCGGGGGGCGATGCAGCCGGTGCTGATATCACTGCCGCCCTGGCCGCAAAGCAAGAGCTTAAAGTTGCTCAGGACGCTATAGTGCGCCTGGGTAGCGATACCGCTATTAGCGTGACCAGCGCCAGCAATACCCTGACCGATGTTATCGAAGGCGTGACTATCGACTTGCTGAAAGTGCAAACCGGCACTGACAGCCCGGTAAGCGTTAAAATTGGCCAGGATGAGCAGGCGATAAAAGACAACCTGAAGAAATTTATTGATGGCTATAACAGTGTGGTGGGCAGCATCAGTAAAGATGCGAACCTGAAAAACGACAGCATGGCGCGCAGTGTGCAAAATCAGTTCCGTGCTGTGTTTCAGGGTACCTTTGAAGGCAGCACCCTGTATAGCGTGGGTATAGAATTCGACCGTAACGGCGTACTGAGCATTAACGACAAACGTTTTGAGCAGGCGTTAGCGGAAGACCCTGCCAAACTCGAAGCGATGTTATCAGGCGATGCCGGTATGCTGGCTAAGCTGGAAACGACTATAGAACCTTACAGCAAAAACTTTGGTTTATTGGGCGATAAGCAAAAAACCATTCAGGCCAGCCTGGATTTAGTCACCGAAAAGCAAAAGCGGCACGATTATTCCATGGAATTAACCTACAAACGTTATCTGGGCCAATTTACCCAGATGCAGGTTACGATAGCGCAGCTTGAAAGTTCTATGGGTCAGTTTTAATTAGTGAGAGACAGCTTATGTTAGATTTTGCCAACGGTTACCAGGCATACCAGAATACGTCAGTGGAAGGCAAAGCCGCCGGTGCCGATATTCATAAACTGGTGCTGATGTTGTTCGACGGTTTTCTTGATGAATTGGCCCGGGTGGAAGGCCATATTCAGGCGAAACGTTTTGATAAGAAAGCCGCCGGTATTGAACGTATGCTAAAGATCCTTGGAGGCTTAGATGCCTCGCTGGACCAGCAAAATGGCGGCGAAGTGGCAGCTAACATGCAAAAGCTGTATCAGCACTGCGGCCAGGCATTACTTAATGCCAGCCTGAAAAATGATTTAAGCGAACTGGACACCGTTCGCGTAATTATGACCAATTTACAAGAAGGCTGGCAGGGCCTGGCGCAACACGCCGCCTGAGTCAGTTGAGTTAAACATGTTCCTGCAATGTTGCATTTGTACCCTGATGTGACCTTTTGCCGCTGCCTTTGCAGCGGCTTTTTTATTTAACCTCCCGGTACCTGTTGGCCGGCCCGGCGTTGCGGGCAGCGGCAAGCGGCACGGCTATCGCTTCCGATCTGCGGAAGTAACACTTCCGCATTTTACTTCCATATCATTAAAAATCCTTATAAATCATAAGTATAATATGTGGCCCGCGATTTGCTAAATCATATTAGTGAACAACGTTAATCAACAAAATTGAACCGGGGCTGAATGTGGCATTAAACCATCTACAGGCAACAGATATCGCAAAACAGTTATCGCTGTTGCAGCACAACTTATTGCTGACGGCGCGGGCCCAGGATTGGCAGCAGCTGCGTGGCCTGGACCGGCAACTGTTGGCTCTGGTGCAGCAACTGGAGCAAGCCGGCGCGAAGGAGCAATTTGCCTCACAGCTTAATGCGTTGCGGCAGAATTATCAGCACGTGTTAAAGCTGGCTAAAAGTGAGCTAAACCGGACTGAAATACAGATGAAACAGTTTAATCAGAAACGTGAGGGTGCAGTGGCATACCGGCAAACCACAGAAGGAAAAACACTGTGACGCAAGCATTGCCGGCTCTTAACAAAGCGCAGCCACAGACAAAAACAGCCGCGGTACAAGGTAATTATGCCGCCACGCCCAATCAGGATGCGGCCGCCGATAGCTATGCCGATTTGCTGGCCGGCGTCACGCAGCAAAGTGAGCAACAAAATGAACAGTCGGCCGCAGTAGATAACACATTGCCGGCAGAGACAGCTGCAATTGAAATCGCACTAACCGAAACCGTACTAAACGGCATCGTTGACGCTAACCTCGCTACTGTGACGTCGCCAATGCCGTTAGCGGACAGCGCCACAGCGCAGCAAAGCCGCAGTGACAGCCAAACCAGTACTGTCGCCGCATTGAATCTGTCTTATAGCTTTGCGGCAGAGCGCAGTGTGTTTTACAGCAATATGCAAACGGACACCGCCACCAACCTGAATGGCGTGACGCAAAATAACACTGCAGTGGCGACCGGACAAACCGCAGCTATGGCGGCACTTGCGGCTTCTGCTGCGGCTACTGCAACAGAATTACAACGTCAGGCGGCAACAGAACAAACGTTGTTGACGCAGCAGGCGCAGCAAAACAGCGCCGCACAGCAAACCGGCTTAAGCCAGCAAACAGCATTACCGCCGCAAGGTACCAGTTTGCAGCAATTTATCCGCCAGGCGCAGGGGGCAGTGCAGCAGCAGGATAGCAGCGCAGCCGTCAGCAACACTGCCGCTGCAACCCCGGCTGGCACGGCCAGCGGTACTGAAGCCGCACTGAGTTTTAAAGCTGATTTAGCCGGGCTGCAAAGCAGCCAATGGGGCCAGAAGTTGGTGCATTTATTGTCAGATAAAATCAACTTACAGCTGGGGCAACAAATTCAACGTGCACAAATCCGCCTTGATCCGCCGCAACTGGGTGTTATTGAACTGAGTGTCAGCGTTGATGGTGATCGTACCAGTGTGCAACTGTACGCCGCCAACAGCCAGGTGCGCGAGGCAATGCAGCAAAACCTTGATCAGCTGCGCCAGCAATTGGCCCAGCGTCTCGGTTCAGAGCAAAGCCTGCAGCTGGACGTACGTGACCAGGCACAGCAACAAAGTAAACAACAAGGTGCAGTTACGCAGCATATTGCTGCGCAATATGCCGATGATGCAGCTGAATTAAGCAGCGCTGCTGCAATGCAGCAGACAACAGGCTGGCTTGACCGGCTGGTATAGGAGAAACAGTACAGATGAAAGCCATAGTAATAATAGTAATAGCTGCGTTGTTAGTTGCTGCCGGTGTTGGGGGCAGTTATTGGTACGGCCAGAAAAACCCACAGGTAGTGGAGCAAGCCAAGCCACTGTTTTATCCGTTAGATCGTTTTGTTATCAGCGTAGACAGCCCGCAGCATTCACGCTATCTGGTATTAGAGCTGACCCTGGTAAGTCATGATCAGATGGTGTTGGCGATGTTGCAGGATGCCGCGCCTTTGTTGCGTAATACCCTGGTGCAGCATTTTTCCAACAGCAACCATGTTGATGTGAAAACCGGCTTTAAAGATATTCCGCAGGTGCAAGAGCAGTTGCTGGAGAAATTTAATCTTACTTTACGCCAGCATAAGTTCAGTCATCAGATTGAGCAGGTGCTGGTGACTAACGTGTTTATTCAGTAGGACCTTGATGATGCTGGCAACCAAACAGTGGGCAGACCCGGAACAACCAGGCAGCTTTAAGCTGACCCCTGCGCAGGAGACCGCTGCGCTAAATCGCTACAGCCATTTGGTAAAACGCGCTGCAGCGCATTTACGCAGCCTGGTCGGCAGTATGGTAGATAAAGACGATTTGCAGCAAATAGGCCTGATGGGCTTGTTAAGTGCGCTACGCCGTTACGGCCGCGAAGCTGATGAGCAGTTTGAGTCTTATGCCTTTAAACGGATTCGCGGTGCCATGCTGGATGAGTTTCGCCGCACCGACTGGCGCCCGCGTCAATTACGTCAACAATCGCATCAGTTGCGTGATAAAACCCGCGAGCTTACCCGGCAGCTGGGGCGTATTCCCACTGATGACGAGTTATGTGAAGCGCTGGATATCGATCTGAAAACCCTGCTGGAGCTGCAATATGTTGGCCAGGCTGAGGCGATGGAAAGCCTGGATCTGATTATGGAGCAGCAGTCTGAGGCGCAACTGGGCAGCAGTAACCTGAGCCAGTTTGAACTGAAATTGTCACTGAAAAAGGCCATGTCGACACTGCCGGATCGCAACAAATTGTTGCTGCAGTTGTATTACAGCCATGAGCTGAATATGAAGGAAATTGCACTGGTACTGGAGCTGACTGAGTCCAGAGTGTGCCAGTTGCATAAACAATCGGTGGAAATGCTCAGCAAAAAGCTGGCGCAATGGTAACGGTACAGGAAGCAGAATAATGCAGAGAATTTTAGGTTTCGCCATAGTGCTGGGCGCAGTGGTTGGCGGTTATATGTTTGCCGGCGGTAATCCCGCTACTTTGTGGCAACCGGCTGAGTTTTTGATTATTTTCGGCGCCGGTTTCGGTGCCCTGATAGTGGGTAACTCCGGCTACGTATTAAAAGAAATGTGGGCCCAGGTGCGGTCACAGTTTGTGAAGCAAAAAGACAGCACAGAGCTGTACCGCGAGTTGTTGTTGCTAATGCACACCTTGCTGGATCTTGCCAAAAGCAAAGGCCTGCGCGAGTTGGACGATCATGTGGAAAACCCGCATACCAGTTCGGTGTTTCTGGCTTATCCGCTGGTGCTGGAGCATGAAGCCCTGGTGGTATTTGTTTGCGATAACCTGCGTTTGATGAGCATGGGCAAGCTCAGTGCGCACGATTTTGACAGCTTGCTGGAGCAGGAAATTTACACTATCGAGCAGCAAAAGCTGAAGCCGTCGTCTGCCATGGCAGTAATCGCCGAAGCTATGCCAGGTTTTGGTATTTTGGCAGCAGTAGGCGGCATTATTATTACCATGCAGCATTTAGACGGGCCGCTGAGCAATATCGGTTACCACGTGGCAGCCGCCTTAGTGGGAACCTTTATCGGTATCTTTGGTTGTTATTGCTTTATGGCACCGCTGAGTTCGGCGATGGAACAGTATGTGAAAAAGCAGGTTGCCTTGTTGGAATGTGTACGCGCTATTTTGGTAGCGCACGCTAAAGGTCATGTTGCCATAGTGGCAACCGACTCCGGCCGGCGCGTGATCAACGAAGAACAAAAGCCATCTTTTACCACGATGGAACAGTGGATTAACGACAGGGCCGCCTGATGAACAGCATGCCGATAATAGTTAAGCGCGGCCGGCGCGCTGCCGGCAAAACCAAAGCCGGTGGTGCCTGGAAAGTTGCCTTTGCCGATTTTACTCTGGCGATGATGGCATTTTTTATGGTGCTGTGGATTTTAGAAGTGTCCAACGTAAAAGAGCGCACCGAAATTGCCAACTATATGCGCACCCATTCTATTTTTGATGGCAGCCCGCATCCGTTTGACCCGGAAAACAGCCCGTTTCCGGTTAACTTAGGTGGTACGCCGTCAGTAGTGGATAAAAACTCGGCCAATATGTTGCCGCCGGATAACCCCTTGCCCGGCATGGCGGAGTACCTGCAGGTGCCGTCCGGCGATGAGCGGCCGCTGGCCGGTAAAGGCGATAAGCTGAATTCGTTAGTTGATGGCCAGTTTGATACGCCGGAACAACTGAGCTTATTGCTGCAGGCATTTGAACAACTGGCAGCAGAGCAAATGGCGCAGGGCCATATTCAGCTGGACATAGTGCCGTCCGGCTTAAGGGTTATTATCCGTGACAGTAAAGACCGGCAAATGTTTGTGCGTGGCCAAATTCGCATGACACCGTTTTTTGAAGACTTGTTGCTAAGCCTGGGGCCGGTATTCGTTAAAGTGCAAAATAAACTGATTATTTCCGGCCATACCGATATTACCGCCTTTAGCGGCAGCCAATACAGTAACTGGGAGTTGTCCGGTGACCGTGCGCTGCAAGCGCGTCAGGTGCTGGCGGCAGGTGGTATGCCGGTGCAGCGTGTCGCTCAGGTGGCAGCGTTTTCTGCTACCCGGCCACTGAACGAAGCTGACCAGGGCAGCAGTGAAAATCGCCGCATTGAATTGCTGATTTTAACCAGTGCTGCCGAAGCAGAATTAAACCAACTGTTTTCTCCCGACAATAATAATAACGCCGTACAGCAGGCCGCCCGCGAAGCACAACGCAATCAACCGGTCGGTCGTTCAGGCGTACAGGTGCAAGATGCCGTTAACTAAGCCGGAGATTTCGCGCAAGTATTTGCGTTGGTATTTCTGTACCGCCAATGAGCCACATGAAAGCCAAACCAAAGGCGTGCCGGTAAAGCTGCTGCAAAGCGGTTTGTTTGGCAGCCAGATTTGTCTGGCGGTGGTAAAGGATATGAGTTTGGGCGGCGCCGGCCTGCTGGCTCCGGTTAGCAAAACGGTGCCGGATCTGATCGTGGTGCAATACGATGGTCAAACGCGGATTAAAGCCGAGGTGGTTTACCGGCGTCAGGTTAGCGACAAGCTGGTGTTTCTCGGCCTGAGCTGGTTAGACGCCAAGCGCGAGCTGCGGCTGAATTTACTTCGCCGTTTAAGTAAAAAAGCTTACCGCGTGTCGAGAGACAGCGGTACGACAGAGCAAGCAACAGCAGATGAATAATATGACGACATGTTCAAGCATTATCCCTGCGGCGTTAGCCTCAGCGTGTCAGCCGTTTGCGCTGACGCTGGACCAACGCCGTTTTAGCAAAGCCCTGCTGGTGGCAAAGCAGCGGTTGCCGGAGTTGGCTCAGGCAGTAGAAATTGAGCTGGGCCGGCTGCTGCACGATGTCGAGTTCAGTATTGACATGAACTTATGCCACGGCACCGGGCTGGACAGCTGGCTGGCGGAGCCCGGCCGTTTGTTACTGCAATGCCCGGTACTGGTACCCACCGACAGTTACTGCTTTTTCGCGCTGGACTTCACCGGTGTGCATCACCTGGCTGATCTGGCGCTGGGCGGTCAGCTGAGCAAGGTAGTGCAGTTGGAAGATAAAACCGAGCTCAGTGCATCTGAGTTGCGGGTGTGCAGCCGGGTGGCACAGCGGCAGTTGCTGGCGATGCAGCAATTGTTGTTTAAAGAACAATCGGTATTGCCGGCCTCGGCGGTGAAGCAACAGCTGGAACCCGCACAGTTTCAGTACCTGCCGGTAAAGGTACGGATGTTACTCGATAGCGACGCGATCAGCTGGTATCTGTGGTTGCCGCTGAGCTTTTTTGTCGACCAGGATGACAGCAACAGCAGTGTGGCTGTGCCGGCTGCCAATGTGGCGCAATGGCCGCAGGTACCGGTGCTGTGCCGCATTGAAATGGCCCGCAAAAAGGTGAGCCTGCGTCAGTTACGGGAATGCCTGAACGGTGCCGTGCTGCCGATTGAATTACACAGCGCCATGTCGCTGCAACTGAATAAAGAACGGCTGTTTTTCGGCAAAGTAGCAGAAGAAGCCAACAGCCTGGTTTTCCAAATCACTGATATCGTCACCCGGGAGTAATGACAATGAGCGACAACCTGAACAACACAAATGGCTTGGATGCAGCCCTGGCCGGGCTTGATATGATGGATATGGACGATATTTTTGAGCAGGAAGGCCAGGCGGCAGCCACCAAAGCCGATGGTTTATCGATGTTTCGCGATGTGCCGCTTACCGTGACGTTGGAAGTGGCCAGTGCTGAGGTGACGCTGGGTGAGTTGAGCCGCGCCAGCGTAGGCGATGTGTTGCCGCTGGAAAAAGCTGTCGGTGAGCCGCTGGATGTGAAAGTAAACGGTGTACTGTTTGCTAAAGCCGAAGTGGTAATGATGGACGGCAAGTACGGCCTGAAGTTTGTAAACCGGAAAGTGACGGCGGAGCATCATGAGTAACACCCTGCTGCGCGGGCTGAAATGGCTGTTGCCGTTATGTGCGCTGCTGATGCCGGCACTGGCGTTTGGCGATGACCTGACCTTGCTGTCGGTGCGCGATGCCGACGGCGGCCAGGATTATAGCGTTAAGCTGCAAATTTTGCTGCTGATGACGGCGCTGAGTTTGATCCCGGGCATGCTGATGGTGCTGACCTCTTTTACCCGCATCATTATTGTACTGGCGATATTGCGCCAGGCGCTGGGTTTGCAACAAAGCCCGCCAAACCGTGTATTAATTGGTATCTCACTGATGTTGACCTTATTAATTATGCGACCGGTATGGCAGGACGTGTACCAAAATGCGTTTAAGCCTTACCAGGCTGAAGAAATGACGCTGGAGCAAGCCTTAGCGCGGGCAGAGCAGCCGATACGGCAGTTTATGTTAGCGCAAACGCGCGAAAATGAACTGCATCAGGTGCTGCTGATTGCCAAAGAGCCGACCACTATGGCAGCAGCAGATGTGCCGCTGGAAGTGTTAATGCCGGCTTTTGTGTTAAGCGAGCTGACCACCGCATTTCAAATTGGCTTTATGTTGTTTATTCCGTTTTTAATTATCGATCTGGTGGTGGCCAGTGTGCTGATGTCGATGGGTATGATGATGCTATCCCCACTGATCATCAGTTTACCGTTTAAGTTAATGATTTTTGTACTGGCCGACGGCTGGTCTATGGTGGCCGGCACCCTGGCGGCCACGTTCGGAGCTGCACCATGAGTCCGGAACAGGCAACAGAGCTTATCGCTCAGGCGGTATATACCATTATTCAAATGCTGCTGGTGCTGATTGTGCCGGGCTTAATTCTGGGCATAGTGGTTGCAGTGTTTCAGGCAGCGACGTCTATTCAGGAACAAACGCTGACGTTTTTACCGCGTATGTTGCTGACACTGTTAATGGTGGTATTTGCCGGCCATTGGTTAATTAAAACCTTACTGACCTGGTTTGCTAATTTAGCGCAGATTATCCCGGGAGTTTTCGGGTGAATTCGCTGATATCGCTCAGCAGTGGTGAACTGATGAGCTGGATAGGCACCGTGTGGTGGCCTTTCGTGCGGCTGTCGGCGCTGTTGTGGGCGATGCCGGTATTTGATAACCCGGCGGTAACACCGCGCTCGCGTATTATTCTGGCGATGTTTTTAAGCTTTCTGGTGGGCCCTACTTTACCGGCTATGCCACAGGTAGACCCGTTCTCACTCGATGCCATCGTCATCACCTTCGAACAAATCGGCTTTGGCATTATGATGGGGCTGGCGGTGCGTATTTTGTTTGAAGTGCTGGCACTGACGGGGCTTATTTTGTCAATGCAGATGGGCTTGTCGATGGCGATGATGATGGACCCCGGCAGCGGTGATTCTACCTCCTTGCTGGGCCATCTGTTCTGGATTATGTCGGCGTTGTTGTTTTTCTCACTTAACGGTCATCTGATCACGCTGGCAATTTTGGTCGACAGCTTTACGCTGTGGCCGGTAGGCAGTGGCCTGTATCAGTTGAATATTACCGTGTTGCTGCAATTGTTTGGCTGGATGTTTGGTGCCGCCCTGTTAGTAGCGTTGCCGGCGGTTATCGCCATGTTGCTGGTGAACCTGACGTTTGGTGTGGCCACACGCTCGGCACCATCATTAAACCTGTTTGTGCTGGGTTTTCCGATGACCCTATTGCTGGGTTTTGTCTGTGTGTTTTTAACCCTGAGCCAAACCGGACTGCAGTTTGCTACTCTGACCAGCCATGTGCTGGAGCAGATGCGGCTGGTAATGGAGTAAGCCATGTCAGAGCAGAACAGTTCGCAGGAAAAAACCGAACAGCCCACCGAGAAACGGCTGAAAAAAGCCCGTAAGGACGGCCAGGTAGCCCGCTCGAAAGAGCTGAATACGGCGGTGTTGTTAATGTTGGGCGTCGGCGGTTTACTCTGGTTTGCCCAATTGCTGTTTACCTTGTTTATGCAACTGATGCAAAGCAGCATGCAGCTAAATAAAGAAATGCTGGCGAACAATAAGCTGATGCCGCTGGCTATCGGTCAGGCGTTTTTGGATATGCTTGGCGCCATGATGCCGTTTCTGTTGTTGCTGTTTGTGGCGATGTGGATTGTCGGCACTTTGCCCGGTGGCTTTACCTTCTCAGCCTCTTTGGCTGCGCCGAAGTTTAATAAGTTAAACCCGTTAACCGGACTGGCGCGGATGTTCAGTGCCAATGCCCTGGTCGAGTTGGTTAAGTCAATTATTAAAGTGCTGCTGCTCGGTGGTTGTTTGTACGGCTTTCTCAGCCAGCTCTGGACGCGGATGCTGTTTTTGCAGCGGCTGGATTTAGCCACTGCACTGCAGGAAGGTTTTGCCCTGCTGGCACTGAGTTTGATGATCACCGTGACCTTGTTGTTGTTAGTGGCGGCGATAGATGTGCCGTATCAGCAATATACGATTTCCTCGAAAGTAAAGATGACCAAACAGGAAGTAAAAGAAGAACGTAAATCGTCTGACGGCAGCCCTGAAATCAAAGGCCGCATTCGTCAAATTCAGTTTCAGATGGCAAACCGCAAAATTGAAGAGCGGGTACCGAAAGCCGATGTCATTGTGATGAACCCGACGCACTATGCGGTGGCTATTCGTTACAGTGAAAAAGACGCCAGAGCACCCTATATCGTGGCAAAAGGCATCGATGAAATGGCGCTACGCATTAAAGCCGTAGGCCAGCGCCATCAGATAGAAATACTGGAAGTACCGGTACTGGCGCGAGCTATTTATTACTCCACCCGTGTTGATCAGGAAGTACCCAAAGGGTTGTACACGGCGGTAGCGTACGTGCTGACTTATGTTATGCAGTTAAAAGCCTACAAAAATGGCCGTGGCCAGCAACCGGCACCTTTGCCGGCGTTGGAAATTCCGAAAAATTTATTAGACCAAGCTAATGTCCGAGGTAGTTAAACAGTGAACTGGCGTATTCTCACCCAACCTTATACCGCTATACCCGTATTACTGCTGGCCATTTTGGCGATGGTGGTATTGCCGCTGCCGGCCTGGATGCTGGATGCGTTGTTTACTTTTAACATAGTACTGTCGGTGATTGTGCTGCTGGTGGCGGTATCGAGTAAAAAGCCATTGGACTTCTCGGTGTTTCCTACGGTGTTGCTGGTAGCCACCTTAATGCGCTTAACGCTGAATATTGCCTCTACCCGGGTGGTGTTGTTGCACGGTCATGAAGGCTCAGACGTAGCCGGACGTGTGATCCAGGCCTTCGGTGAAGTGGTCATCGGCGGCAACTATGTGGTCGGTATGGTGGTGTTTGTTATTCTGATGGTTATCAACTTTGTGGTGATCACCAAAGGTGGCGAACGTATTTCTGAAGTAGCTGCCCGGTTTACGTTAGATGCTTTGCCCGGCAAACAGATGGCAATCGATGCCGATTTAAATGCCGGCTTAATTGGCCCGGAACAGGCAAAAGATCGCCGTAACGAGGTGGCGCGCGAAGCCGACTTTTATGGTTCGATGGATGGTGCCTCGAAATTTGTGCGTGGTGATGCCATTGCCGGGTTAATTATTCTGGTAATTAACTTACTCGGTGGTATCAGCATCGGCGTGTTTCAACACGGCCTGAGCATGGGCGAAGCCTTCCAGCGTTTTGCGTTGCTAACCATAGGTGATGGCCTGGTAGCGCAAATTCCGTCGCTGCTGCTGGCTGTAGCTGCCGCCATTATCGTGACGCGCATGAACGATGAAGGCGAGATGTCGGATGAAGTAGGCCGGCAGTTACTGGCCTCGCCCAGGGTGCTGCTGACTACCGGTGGTATTATGCTGATCCTCGGCGTGGTGCCGGGCATGCCGGCACTGGCGTTTATCGGCTTTGGTTTACCACTGATTTATGTCGCCTGGCGCCTGCAGCAGCGGGTAGACAAAGGCGATTTAGCCGAAGCGGAGTTACTGACGGAAAGCATAGTGCAAACGCCGTCGGCGCTGCGCTGGGAAGACATTCCGCACGTTGACCGTATTTCTATCGAGCTGGGTTTCCGGCTGGTGTATCTGGCCGATAAAGACAAAGGTGAAGAGCTGGTGCAAACCTTGCGCGGTATTCGTAAAACCTTGTCTGAGCAAAGTGGCTTTTTATTACCGGAAGTGCGGGTGCGCGATAATTTGCAGCTTAACCCGCAAGAATACCGCATTAAGTTAGCCGGGGTGCCGCTGGCGACCGGCCGGTTAAACCCGCAGCAATTGTTGGCGCTGAATACCGGCGATATTTATGGTCAGTTGGACGGTGAGATCACCCGCGATCCGGCTTACGGCCTGGAGGCAGTGTGGATAGATAACAACACCCGCGCTAAAGCATTAAATTTAGGTTATTCGGTGGTGGATCTGGCCACGGTGATTGCTACCCATGCCGGTAAAGTGATTAAAGAGAATTTATCTGAGCTGTTTGTTTATGAAGATGTAAAACAGCTGAACAAGCGCTTGGCAGCAGTGGCGCCGGTATTGGCTGAGGCGCTGGATAAAGCGCTTACGGCGACAATACAGCTGAAAGTGTACCGCTTGTTGCTGCGTGAACAGGTTAGCTTGGGCGATATTCTCAGCATTGCCAGCACCTTGCTCGACAGCAGTGAAGTTACCAAGGATCCTATTTTACTCACCTCTGATGTGCGCTGTGCGCTGCAACGGGCCCTGGTACGGCAAATCAGTGGCGATAAAGACGAGTTGAGTGCTTTTACGCTGGATGAGAAGCTGGAGCAAACCTTACAAAGTGCGCTGAACCAGGCGATGCAAGCCGGTAAAGTTGCACTGGACAGTTTCCCGGTGGCGCCGAACTTGCTAAGCCAATTCCAACGCAATATGCCGCTGATCAGCAGCCAGATGCAGCAACAGGGTTTAACGCCGGCATTGGTGGTAGTGCCGCAACTGCGGCCGCTGCTGGCACGCTATGCCCGCACGTTTACGCAAAACTCGTTGGCGGTGTTGTCTTATAACGAAATTCCGGAAACGGTGCGGGTAAATGTAATAGGTGCGCTTGGCTAACGGCAACTGACGGCCTGGCTGAGTGTTAGCGGATCCTGTTCCGGCTGTCATGTTGGTGTAATAAGTGGCAGCTAATATACCGCTGATATACGGGGCTCTGTTTAGATAGTTGTGCAGTTATTCGCACATAGTTAGTCAAAAACCGACCCTGCTGGTCAGAGCAGTTGTAAGCCTAATGTAACAATTGGCGAAAAAACATACTGACACAAATACATGATCCTAAAGATCTAATAAGATCTTGTGAAAAAAGATGCTTGCCTTGCAGTGCTAAATTAGTTATCTTTTAATTTATTCAGTTTTAGTTCATAAATAGCATAGCTTTTTGTGAACCAGTTAAGACAATTAAAAGGCAAACTGCACCGAAAGGGCAGGACGCAAAGCCTCCGGTCTACGACGTTTTGATAAAAAACGCTACGATAGCGGGGTTGCATTAGCTTAGCGGCATCCTTCGGGTATGCCTCTGGCTGCACGGCTGCCCGTGTCAGAACAGAGCGCTTTCTATGCGGTTTTCCTTTTATTTTCTTCAACTTTTGGTGTTGCTGCCTTGCGGTAACGGTTGTGGTTAATTAAAAGGATATTAATGTGTCATTGTTATCTCTGAGTCTCTGGCTTAGTGCCTCTGCCACCGGCGGTGCATTAGCGGCTGCGTTACTGGTGCAACCGGCAGAACAGGCAGACTGGCAGTTGCACAGCAGCGCTTTTCATTGTCGGTTACAGCAAGTAGTTAACGGCGTAGGTGATGTCAGCTTTCTGGCAGAACCCGGCCACTCACTGCGGCTGGATCTGGCATTAGCTCAACCTTACTATGCGTTGGCCCAAGCCAGTGTGGTGGCGCGGCCGGCTGATTGGCAGAACACCACAGCAGCGACCCTACCTTTACCCTATCAGGCCGAGTTATATCATGATGCGCGGGTTAGTTTTATCGCCGGCGCCTTACCATTGTTACAGCAAATTCAGTTTGGTAACTGGCTGCAGTTTGAACTGAGCGACCCACAGCATAAACAGCAAATACTGTTAACCAGTGTCAGCGGTGCTGATGCGGTTGAGCAGTTTCGTGGCTGTGTAGCGCAAATGTCACCGTTATCCTGGCAGCAGGCCCGCGATACTGAAATTCAGTTTGCTGACGGTCAGCGTACTTTGACCCGGCAACAACTGCCGGCACTGCAAAAGCTGGCCCGCTACCTGCAGCTGGACCGTTCTGTTAACAAAATTCTGATTGACGGTCACACCGACGATGTGGGCTCGGTGTTGGCTAACCGCGTGTTATCACAAGAAAGGGCTGATGAAGTGGCGGCGCAGCTGATTGAGTTGGGTGTAGCGGCATCGAAGTTGGAAATTCGGGCGCATGGCAACCGTTATCCGCAGCTGAACAGCCACGGCAAGGCAGAGCAGGCTAATCGTCGTGTTACGGTACGGCTGATACGCCCGGCGGCTGCACAACAGGAGGCCGGAGAATGAGCCAGGCGAATTATGTGCTGTGGATAGCACAGCAGCAACCGGATGCTGAAGTACAGCAATGTATCCGTAGCGAGGGTTACCAACTGCTGCATACGGCTGAGGTTACTGAAATTGTTGGCCTGTGCCAGGACTATCAACCCGCACTGGCGTTTATTGATTGTGACTTGCCACAAATGGCCTTGCCGGATCTGGTAAGCCTGGTGTGTCGCAAGCTGCCGGCAGCGCAAATCATCAGTATGGTCGGTAACGATCAAAGCGAGTTAGCGTCCGATACCTTACAAAGCGGCGCAATTGATTATTTACTAAAGCCTTTTTTCTGTTCGCAGTTAAAAACATCCATCCGCAACGCGACGGCTATGAGCCGTGGCTTAAAGGATCTGGTGGCGGTATCGCATGCCAGCCGGCAGATTTTGCAATTGGCAAACCGCGCGGCACAAACCGAAGCCAGTGTGTTGATACTGGGTGAGTCCGGTACCGGTAAAGAACGCCTGGCGCAATTTATTCATCAGGCATCAGACCGTGCCGACAAACCGTTTATTGCGGTGAACTGTGCTGCGATTCCGGAGCATATGCTGGAGGCCATGTTATTCGGTCACAACAAAGGTGCCTTTACCGGTGCGGTAAACCAGCAAATCGGTAAGTTTGAAGCGGCCAACGGCGGCACTATTTTGCTGGATGAAATATCAGAGCTGCCACTGGCGCTGCAGGCCAAGTTGCTGCGGGTATTGCAGGAGCGCGAAGTAGAGCGCCTGGGCAGTAACAGCCGCATTAAGCTGGATATTCGTGTTATTGCCGCCAGTAACAAAAACCTGCGCAGCCAGGTAGAGCAAGGCCTGTTTCGCGAAGATTTATTTTACCGGCTGGATGTGTTGCCACTGAGCTGGCCGGCACTGCGCGAGCGGCGTGATGATATTTTACCCCTGGCAGAGTTCTTTATTAATAAATACGGCAACGGTAAATACCGTTTAAGCCGTGGCGCGGCCGATGTGATGCTGCAATACAACTGGCCGGGCAATGTGCGCGAGCTGGAAAACATTATGCAGCGCGCCTTAGTAATGGCACGGGGTATAGAACTGCAAATTGCTGATTTGAATTTACCGCAATGTCACCCGCAAGCGGCTGCTATTTGTGCCAGCTTGCTGAAACAAAGTAAGAAAGACGCCGAATTTGATTACATTTTAAATGTACTGAATAAGTTTAACGGCCACCGTACCCGCACGGCGCAGGCGTTGGGTGTCAGCACTCGTGCCCTGCGCTACAAAATAGCTGCCATGCGCGAGCATGGTGTCGACATAGATGCATTAGCTTCTTAAGGATACCCAGGATGATTTCACCGATAGACAGTCAAAGCCAGATGCTGCAAATGATGACCCGGATGCAACAGGTTGCCGGCAGCGAAAACATTGCCCCGGCCAGTAACGACAGCGGCATCAGTACTGATTTTACGCAGGTTATCCGTGCGGTAAACCAACAGCAGAATATTTCTGCCGATCTGATGACTGCAGTCGACACCGGCCGTAGTGACGACGTGGTTGGCGCTATGGTTGCCAGCCAAAAAGCCGATTTAAGTTTTTCGATGCTGTTACAGGTACGTAATAAAGTACTGAGCGGCATTGATGACGTGATGCGAATGTCACTGTAAGGACAATGTAATGAAAGGTGAAGTTGTTAAAACTATGCCCCCGGTCAGTATTGAGGGCAACTTTCGTGAGAAAGTCATTAATTTGTCCAACCGGTTCAGTTGGTTACCAGGTGGTGACCGCAGTATAGCGTCTATTGCACTGCTGGCGACCCTGGTGGCGGCGACGATAGTGCTGATTTTATGGACCTCGGCAAAAAATTATGTACCGCTGTATGGTAATCAGGAGCATTACGATAAAGCCGGTATTCTGGAAATCCTCGATAAAGAAAAGGTGGCGTTTCGTATCGACACCGACAGCGGCAATATTATGGTGCCGCAAGACCGTTTAGCGGATGCGCGTATTACGCTGGCAGCACGCGGCATTAAAGCTGCAATGCCGGAAGGGCTGTCAACCATAGGTGAAAAAGTCACCATGGGTACCAGCCAGTTTATGGAATCGATGCAGTATCAGCATGCGTTGGAAGGCGAGCTGGCCCGTACCATTATTACTATGGACGGCATTCGCAACAGCCGCGTGCATTTAGCTGTGCCTAAGCGCAATTTATTCGTCGGCCGCCAGGAAGAAAAATCGGCTGCGTCGGTAATGGTCGATTTAGCGCCGGGCTACGAGTTAAAGTCAAACCAGGTTGAAGCCATTGTCAGCCTGATCGCCGGTAGTGTGCCCGGGCTGGATCCGCGCAAAATATCGGTGGTGGATCAACGCGGTAAGCTACTGACCGGTGAGTTGTACGACGAAACCCCGGTAGGTAAAGAAACCGATAAAAAACTGGCTTTTGTACAAAAGCTGGAGCGCAATATTGAACAGCGTGCCTCTATTATGTTGTTGCCGATTCTGGGTGATGGTAACTACCGTATTCAGGTATCGTCAGATGTCGATTTCAGTGTGGTAGAAGAAACCCGCGAAGCAATAGACCCGGCTTCTGTGGTGCGGTCTGAATCGGTAAAAACCGACACTATGCTGGACCAACTGGCGATGGGCATTCCGGGCTCACTGGCAAACCAGCCGCCGTTACCGGCAGATCAACAAGCCGAAGACAATAACCAGCGTACTTCAGAGCGCAATGAAAGCAGCCGCCAGTTCGATAACGGCCGCGCCGTCACCCATACACGGTTTGAAGTAGGCAGGTTAAAGTCTATGAGCGTATCGGTATTGGTTAATGATGCTGCTGCCGCAGATGCCGGCTGGACACAAGCACAACTGCAACAATTGGGCGAGATGGTAAAAACCGCTACCGGCTTTCAGGCCGAGCGTGGCGATCAGTTTAATATTACCAGTTTTGGCTTTGTTGCCGCTGCCCCGGTAAGTGCGCCGCTGGCTGGCTTACCCTGGTGGCAACTACCTGAAATAAAAGAATATGCACGGTATTTGTTCGCCAGTTTAATTGCATTGGCACTGATCCTGTTTGGCGTGCGGCCATTGGTTAATCATCTGATCAGCGGTAAAAAACAGCGCACCACAGAGCCGGATGCCCTGTATGGCGAAGCAGACGACAACGCTATAGCGGCCTTATCGGCGCAGAGCAGTGCCAAGCGCAACAGCGACACTGATGACAGCATGGCCGCCGACAACAGCGATATGCCGCAACCGGGCTTTAATGCCATCAGTCTGCCGCAGGTAGGGTCTGAGTTTGCTGAACAAATTACACATATGCAGCTGTTGGCCAGCAAAGAGTCTGAGCGGGTAACGGCTGTGATCAAATATTGGGTAGAGCGGGGAGTCAGCATTGAATCAACTAAGATCTGAAGCCGGCCGCACCATTACCGACTTGGATCGGGCGGCCATTTTATTGCTGAGCATGGGCGAAGAAAACGCCGCCGGCATTATCAAAAAACTGAACCGGCATGAAGTGCAAGCCTTGTCTGAGCGGATGGCAAAAATTGCCAATGTTACCCAAGACGATGTTGCGCTGATCCTGCAGGACTTTTTTGACTGCTACCGCAACGAAAGCGGTGTTAGCGGCGCTTCAAGGGTGTATCTGGAGCGGGCCTTAGACAGAGCCGTAGGCCGCAAGTTAGCCCGTGGCATGCTGGATGACATCTACGGCGGTGCCCTGGCCGATGATATCCGCCGGCTGGAATGGGTGCCGGCTGAACTGTTGGCGCGCTTTTTAGAGCAGGAGCATATGCAAATGCAGGCGCTGCTGCTGGCATTTTTACCGGCCGAGCAGGCATCAGCGGTTATTTCGCTGTTCCCGAAGCAAAAGCATGATGACATTTTGTACCGTATTGCCAGCCTGCGCGAAGTTAGCGAACACGTGATGGACGATTTACGCCACACGTTGGAAGCCTGTATTGCCTTTGTTGGCGAACAGGTAGGCGCGCGGGTTAACGGCGTGGAAAAAGTGGCGGAAATAATGAACCGTTACAGCGGCAATAAAGCCGAGATCATGGATTTATTAAAGCAGCACAATGCGGTAACGGCCGAAGCGGTACAGGACAAAATGTACGATTTTGGCTCACTGGCACGGCAAAGCGAAGATGTATTGGCGTACTTGCTGAACGAAATTCCGGACGAGCTGTGGGTAGTGGCATTAAAAGGCTGCGAGCCGGAACTGCTGAACAATATTATGGCGGCATTACCAAAACGTTTAGCCCAGGTCTACCGCCAGCAAATTGAAGGCACCAAAGCACAAACAGTGACCAAAGTGGAAGCGTCACGTGCAGAGATTATGCAGATGATCCGCCAGATGATGGCCAAAGGTGAAGTGGACTACCGCTTATACGAAGAGGCGACCCTGGGGTAAGTTATGGCTGACGTGTATCGTTTTCCCGGTGTACAGCGTGATATGTCGCAACAGAGCATTGAGCAGCAACTGCAGTTGACCTATGAACGTGGCCTGACAGAAGGTAAGCGGCTGGGTGCAGAAGAGGGCAAACAACAGGCACAACAACTGGCACAGCAGCAAGCGCAGGCTGAAGCCGGCGAACAATTAAAGCAGGCCGTGCGCGCGCTACGTCAGCAGTTTGAACAGCAGCTGGCGCAGTTAGAGCAACAACTGGCCGGCCAACAGCAGCAACACGAACAGCAGTTAGCCCTGGGCATATTTGAACTGGTAAGCAAACTGGCTGAAAGTACACTGGAGGCTGAATTAAGCTTACAACCGGCGCATTTGCAGCAAGCGGTGCATAGCTTGTTACCATTGCTGCAGGTTAATGAGCACATCAGCGCAGTGCGCTTAGCGCCGCAAGATTTAGCCATATGGCAACAGTTGGATGTCACTGCACTGGGGCCGGTATTACTGCAGGCCGATCACAGTCTGGCACCCGGCAGCGCCGCCTTTGTCGGCACGGCGCAATTGCATCTGGTGGATTTTCGCCAGCGTTTAGCCGCCATGTTGCCGCAGGTGCAACAACAATTACAGGCTGCAGACGATGTCACTGCTTAAGCGTTTGCAGCACGCTACGCAAGAGCTGGAGCCCGGCCCGCTGCATCAGAGTTTTGGTACCCTGGTGCGGGTAAACGGCATGATCCTTACCGTGGCCGGCGGCCAGTATACGCTGGGCCAGCGTTATCAGGTAGAAGGCCAGCACGGCCGGTGGATTGAAGCCGAAGTGGTCGGCTTCGACCGCGATCAGGCATTTTTAATGCCGTTAACCGACGCCAGCGCGTTAACCACCGGCGCCAGAGTGCGGCCGCTAACACATGATCAGGCATTAACAGTGAGCCATGCCTTACTTGGCCGCGTGGTAGATGGCTTAATGCAGCCGCTGGACGGTGGCCCCGCGCTAACCAAAGGCGAGCATATCAGCAGCCAGCTGGCGGCAGTAAACCCGATGCAGAAAAAAGGCGTTACCACGCCGCTGGATGTCGGCATTAAAGCCATTAATGGCTTGTTTACCGTAGGCCAGGGCCAGCGTTTGGGGCTGTTTGCCGGCTCCGGCGTGGGTAAAAGTAAACTACTTGGCATGATGACACGCTTTACCGCAGCAGACGTGGTTATTGTCGGTTTGGTGGGCGAGCGTGGCTGGGAAGTAAAAGATTTTATTGAACACAGCCTGGGCGCCGATGGCATGAAAAAAGCCATAGTGGTGGCGGCCCCGGCCGACCAGTCGCCATTGCTGCGTATGCGCAGTGCCGAGTTGGCACACCGTTTAGCTGCCTGGTTTCGTGACCAGGGCCTGCATGTCTTGTTGTTAGTCGATTCGTTAACCCGCTATGCCCAGGCACAACGTGAAATTGCGTTGTCGGTGGGGGAGCCGCCGGCCACCCGCGGTTATCCGCCGTCGGTGTTCAGCAAGCTGACCCAATTGGTAGAACGTGCCGGTAACAGCAGTGACAGCAGCGGCAGCATGACAGCCATTTATACCGTATTGGCTGAAGGTGACGATCAACAAGACCCAATAGCCGACGCGGCACGCGCTATTTTAGACGGTCACGTGGTATTAAGCCGTGAACTGGCCGAACGCGGCCATTATCCGGCCATTGATATCGGTGCTTCTATCAGCCGTGTCATGCCGAATATTGTGTCAGAGCAACAGCTGAAAAGCTGTTACAGCTTAAAGCGCTTGTACAGCCGTTATCAGCAGGTGCAGGAGCTGATCCCGCTGGGCGCTTATCAGGCCGGCCGGGATAGCGAGCTGGACAGGGCGGTAGCGCTGTACCCTAAAATTGAACAATTTCTCTGTCAGGGCTTAAATCAGCAAGTTGATTTTGCCGAAACCGAACAACAGTTAGCAACTTTGGTGACGCAGCATGCTTAAAAAATATCTGCAAACACAACAAGATAACTTCGATGCGATGCGCAGCCGCCACAGCCGGCTGCAACAGCTGGCCGGCCAGGAACAACAGCGCGGTAATTTGCTGGCGCAACATATCGGCAGCCTGGAAAATAATCAGCAAATGCTCTGCAGTTTAAGCCTGCAGAATTTATCCGGTTTAAAGCACATTATGCATGACCTGGCAGCAGAGCAGCAGCAGCGCAGCGCGCTGGCCGAGCAGGAAGCGGCTATACAACAGCAGGCCTGTAATAAGCAGGCGGCGTACAATTTAGCCATAGAGCAGTTGCTGCAACAGCGGCAGCAGCGTCAGCAACTGCAGCAGCAGCGGCGTGAACAAAAGCAGCAGGATGAACTGGCGATGCAAATGCATTTGCGCCGCCGTACCGGCAGCTAAGCGGCGTTAAGGTAGCGTTGCTCTAGCGCACGATAAAATCAAAATAGCGGTCGGTGTATACCGGCGGCTGGTGGGTAAAGTGCCACCACTCCATGCTATATACTTTAAATCCCGCCGCCTGCATCAGGTCTTCCAGCAATTGCCGGTTGGCCTGCTGTGCTGCGCTGATGCCCGCTGCCCCCACATTAGATATCGGGTCAAACATATCAAAGGCTGATCCCATATCAATTGGCCGCCAGTTGCCGCTGTTATCTTTCGCTGCCATGGTTAAATCTATGGTGCTGCCGCGGCTGTGGCCGGATTTTTCAGCAATATATTCACCCACCAGTTTATCTTTGCCCAGATTGGGGTAATACCGCGCTTTAGTGGCGGTATCGTTTAAGTCACCGGCCCAGCGCATAAAGTGGTTTACCGCCCGTTGCGGCCGGTAGCAGTCAAATATCCACAGTGTGTAGCCTTTCGCCTCAGCGGCTTGCTGCACCTGCACCAGTGCCTGCGCGGCCGATTGCTGCAGGTAGCATTTATTGGCTTCGTAGCCGTCTACCTTAGTACCAACAAAGTTATTGCTGCCAAGGTAGGCCATACGTACCTGTGCCTGTGGCACCAGGGTGGCAATATCAATAAAGTCGGCCGGTACTTCAGGTTGTGGTTGTGTCACCGGTGTTGGCAAGATTGTGGCGCAGCCGGCTAGCAGCAACGCAGTGAGCGAAAGTGCTTTCATATCATTATCACTCCGGCCAGTAAGAAGGCCAGCAATGCCAGCACACCGCAAAACAGCGCATACGGCAGCTGGGTTTTTACGTGCTCGAGTAAGTCGCAGCCGGAAGCTACCGAGCTTACCGCTGTGCTGTCGGAGATGGGTGAGCAGTGATCGCCGAACACCCCGCCGCTTAAAATGGCCGCCAGCACCAGCGATGGCGGCAGGCCGAGCAGCTCTACCATCGGCATGCCGATGGGGATCAAAATGGCAAAGGTGCCCCAACTGGTGCCGGTAGTAAACGAAATTAACCCGCCGGCCAGAAACAGCAGACATGGGATCAGTACCAGCGGCAGGCTGTCGTTAACAATAGACGCAATAAAAGTACCGGTGCCCAGTAGTTTTAAACTGCTGCCCAGTGCCAGCGACAACAACACTATGGTAACCAATGGCAGCAGCTCGCTCATGCCTTTAAAGCCAATATCCACCAATTGCTGATGCTTAAAGCGTTTGCTGAACAACATCATGCAATAAGCCACCAAACAGGCCAGCGTAGTGGCGTACAGTACCGACTGAGAGCCCGAGCCCGACACCAGCCGGCCGTTACCGGTCATCAGCATAAAGCCCAGCATGGAGGCTACCAGCGTCAGCAGCGGTACCAGCATAAAAGACGGGTGGCTGGGTTTAACATCAATTTCGCTATGCGCTGCCAGTGTGTGCAGCAGTTGCTCGGATTTACGCATCGGGCCATACACCTTGCCGGTAATAATGGTGTACAGCACCACAGTCAGGGTAAACAGCGCATAAAAATTCAGTGGTATAGTGCCAATTAACACGCTTACCGCGTTATCGCCCAGCGAATAGGTGCTGAGCAGGCCGAGGATATAAGCACCCCAGCCGTTTAGCAGAATAATAATACAAATCGGCGCACTGGTACTGTCGATAATGTAGGCCAGCCGTGCACGGCTCATTTTAAACTTGTCGAACAAGCCACGTGAGCTGATACCGGCGGTCAGCGAACTGAGGTTAGACTCAATAAAGGTCACCGAACTGATAAAGAAGGTGAGTAAGCCGGCCTGACGCGGCGTTTTGGCTATGCCTTTTTCTACCAGCATTTTCACTGTAGCCGACACGCCACCGGAGTCACGCATATAAGCCAGCAAGCCACCGACCAACAAAGAGAACATTAAAATGCGGGCGTTATCGCCATCTTTGGTTACCGCGACAATACGTTCCAGCGTCTGAATACTGCCATCGAGCAATAACCCCGGGCCTGCGCCACCGGCCTGCATAAAAATCAGTAATTCGGCACTGCACAATGATAGCAACAGCGCGAGGATCACTTCTTTACGCCACAGTACAACGACAATGGCGACCAGCGCCGGAACTAAAGTTAACCAATCAGCCAAAATGGCCTCCTGTTATTATTATTGTGATTTGCGTTGCTGCTGAATAATTTATACCGGTTGTCCGGTTGGCCCGCAAGCCTTGCTGTGGCTTTTGCGATAAAACGGTGCTTGCGGCGGATGTGGCTTGCAATAGGTTTGACCGTTGGCAGATAACTTGCTTTTGTTAACAAAACTGCGCCATGCTTAGCCACACAAGATGTTACGTTACAGGTGTAATATGCCGCGCATAGTAATCTGGCTTCTGGCCGCGTTATTCAGTTTAACCACGGTGGTACAAGCAATGACATTCAGCAGTTTATCGGCACAGCAGTATAACGCAATCAAACAAACCGGATTGGATAAACAACAACTGGTGCATAGCGATATTGCACCGCTGCTGGCACAGCATCAGCAAAATCCGTTATTCCGCTTTGCGCAAGCCGGTGAGTCGGCGCAGGGTACGCCCATTTGGCAAATTGATATTGGTAGCGGGCCGGTAAAAATACTGGCCTGGTCGCAAATGCACGGCGATGAGTCTACCGCAACCGCTGCGCTGATGGACTTACTGAATTTTATTGCCGCAGAGCAAAACAGCAACTGGCGCGCACAGTGGTTAAGCAAGGTAACGCTGCGGCTGCTGCCAATGGTAAACCCCGATGGCGCCTTGGCCGGCTCACGTTTTAACAGCATGGGTATTGATATTAACCGCGACGCCAAAGCTCTGCAGACGCCGGAAGGCCGTGTACTGATGCAGGTTGCCAAACAGTTTAAACCGGATTTTGGCCTTAACCTGCACGACCAAAACCGGTTTTACGCGGTGGGGGACAGTAACAAACCGGCGACTATTTCACTGCTGGCGCCGGCATTTAATGACGCAAAAGACATAGACGAAGCACGCAAAAAAGCCATGCAGTTAATTGGTGATATGGCTGATTTGCTGGCCCGCGAACTGCCGGGCCATCTGGCCAAATACGATGATACCTTCTCCTGGCGCTCCTTTGGCGACACCTTCGCCGGTATGGGGATCAGCACCGTGCTGATTGAATCCGGTGGCTATCCGGTTGATGACACCCGCCAGGTCGCACGGCAGCTCAATACGCAGTTACTGCTGATGAGCATTGAAAGTATCGGCAGTGGTGCTTATCAGCAGCAGCCGCTAAGCGCCTATCAGGCCATACCCTTTAACCGTGACGGCGGTATTAAAGATGTGCTTATCGACAACATTACGCTGAAAGTAAATGGCCACAATGCACTGATTGATCTGGCACTGGATTTGGATATCGACGGCAGCCGCCACGCACGTCTCCGTGATATCGGTGATTTATCCATATACGGCAGTTATTATCAGTTCGACGCTACAGGCCTTGAATACCGTGCCCCCAAAGCCTACCCGCTAAGCAAACCGTTAACGCTGGATAACGCCGGCTACCTGGCACTGCTGCGCGAAGGCTACAGCCACTTCAGTGGTGACAAAAGCTTATTAACCAACCACAGCGATTTGCCGCTGCTGGTTAATCCGCAAGGATTAGCCGGAGCAGCACCGGCCAGACACCGCGCAGCCACCTTTTTACTGGTGAACGACAAAGGTGTGCAAATAGCGGTATTAAACGGCCAACTGCTGGCGCTCAGCAGCGCCAAGCTGCAGTAGCAAAAATGTTTGCTATACTGAGCAAGCTTTACACTAACACTCTGGAGAACAACATGAAATTTGCTGCATTGTTGCTAACGGTACTGCCATTTTCGCTGCTGGCAGCGGACAACCAGGTTATTCATTGCCAATCAGGCGAAGCGGTACGGGTAATCGAAGTCGCTTATCCGCAGGGCACAGAACTACCGTGCGAAGTTCAGTACACCAAAGACGGTGAAACGCAGGTATTGTGGCGCGCCAGCACAGAAGCCGGTTACTGTGAAGATAAAGCGGCACAGTTTGCCGAAAAACAGCGTGGCTGGGGTTGGCAATGTGTTGCCACTGCCGGGAAAGCTCAAGCTGATGAGATAGAGCAGCCTGAGGCAGAACAGCCACAAAATTAACCGCTGCTTAGCGTAACAGCTGCTGATGCCGGGCTAATACCGCATCCGGCTGTTTACGCCTCCCGCATTTCCCTGCCGGCGCAGTGCCCGGCTGTCAACACAGTGTCATATGTTTGCCTTATGCTTTTGGCTTAACCATCAGCAACGAGGCATTATGTCTAGCCTGGAAAAGCCTGAGCACAAGCTGCATCATCTGCTAAAAGATGCTGCGCCGCTGGCCCGTTACCTGCAAAAAAACGCCAGCAGTGCCGATGCAGCCGATATTTTTCAGGAATCTATTGCCCGGGTGTTGGAGCAAGCCAGGCAAAAACCTGTGCTTAACCCGTTGGCGTATGCCTTTACCGTAGCGCGGCATATGTTGCTGCGGTTAAAAGCGCTGCCGGCAGAACAGCCGGACGAGTTAGCCTGCCAAAGCGCCAATCCGGAAGAAATGGCCAGTATGCAGCAAACGGTGGAGCTGGTTAGCCAGACGCTGGCGGCTATGCCGGCGCTACGCCGCCAGGTGTTTGTGTTATACCGTATGGAAGGCAAAAGCCGCAGCAGCATAGCGGCCTTGCTGCAAATCAGTGAAGAGGCCGTAGCTAAACATGTCAGCAGGGCGCTGGCAGATATTCAGCGCCGGATAGACCGGCAGCGGGCAGGGTAAGTGAGCAAACTACGTTGAGTACAGCAGAACAAGCAGAGCAGGATCTGTATTTACAAGCCGCAGCCTGGGTGGAAAAGCTTGCCGCCGGCGAGCTGGACAGCCTGAGCAAAAGACGGTTCAGCCATTGGCTGGAGGCCGACCCCAGACACTGCACAGTGCTGTCGTCAATGCTGCAAACCTGGCAAGACCCGGCACTAACTCAGGCGTTGGCGGCGTATCAGCTGCATCCGGTAAAACGCTGGCAACTTTCACTATCACGCCGGCGTATAGCCGGCGCCGCTGTTTCTTTTACGGCAGTGGCCTGTAGCGCCGTGCTGGCAGTAGCGCTGTATCTGGGCAACAGCAGTATGTTTCAGCCGGCGGCGGCCTATGAGCTGAAAACTGCCCGCGCCAGCACCATGCACAAGGCACTGGATGATGGCTCTGTGGTCGATATCGCCGCCGCCAGCCAGCTTACGGTATTGTTCAGCGCAGACAAACGCCAGGTAGTGCAGGGCCGGGGCGCGGCCTATTTTGCCGTGGCAAAAGATAAACAACGGCCGTTTGAAGTGCGGCTTGATCAAGCGACAGTAGTGGCGGTAGGCACCGAATTTAATATTGACCGCGACCCGGATGTAATAGATATCACCGTATACGAAGGGGCAGTGCAGGTGCAGGCCACGGCCGCCGGGCCAAGGCAACTGCTTAAAGCCGGCGAGAGGGTGCGCATTGCACAACACAGATTATCAGCGGTGCAGAAAGTTGACTTACAGCAATTGGTTGATTGGCGCTCCGGCTGGATTGAAATTGAAAACGAACCCTTAGCCTATTTGCTGCACCGGTTAAACCGCTCAGCAGCGCTGCCGGTCAGTGCCGGCGCTGACGTTGCCGGGCTAAGAGTGGCCGGCCGTTTTGAACTGGCTAATACGCAACAAACGCTGCAGGCGCTCGCTGAAGCCTATGATCTAACGCTGCAGCATAGCAGCAGCGGCATCCGGCTTAGCCGGACACCTTAACAGCGGTGCAGGTTGTGTTGTTACGACCTGACAGTTGCCTGGTGTTGTTACTGCTGGCCGTTTGCAGTAGTCAGGCTATTGCGATGCAGGTTGAAGCGCAGCAACAAGTTAAAGCGGCGCAGCAAATTGAAACGGTGCAAAAAGCTGAAACCGCGCCGCGCCAGTTTTATACCTTACCCAAACAGCCGCTGGCTGACGCCTTATTGCAGTTTGCGCGGCAGGTTAATCAACCCATATTGTACGACCCGGCAAAGCTGGCCGGATTACAGGCACCGGCGGTGTACGGTGAATTTGCTCCCGACCAGGTATTACAGCAGCTGTTAGCACAGCAGGCACTGCAGGCCATACCCCGCAGCACGGGCTGGCTGATTAAAGCCAAACAGTTGTCAGCAAAGCCAGAGCTGACTGCTGTTGAGGCTGCGCCCCCAACTACCGTACCCGCGATGGAAGTTATAGCAGTACGGGCTAACGGCGGTGTGCACCGCCATGCTAATGCCAGCCTTTTAGCGCCGGCTGAAGTGTTAAAGCGCCAGGCGCTGATTGCGCAAGACTCGCTGGTGGCAGAGGATATTACCAGCGTTGCCGCGCTGAATGTAGCCAACGCCTTATCGCGGGTGCCGGGTATTGCCATTACCCGTGAGTGGGGCGAAGGCCGGCAAATTTCGCTGCGCGGTTTGGCCGCCGATTTTACCCGGGTACAGATAAACGGTATGGAAACGCTGGGCACCTCATCATCGCCAATGGATGCGCGCGGTGCACTGTCGCGCAGCCGCGCCTTTGACTTCAACATTTTTGCCGCTGAGCTGTTTAACCAAATTGAGGTGAAAAAATCCTACTCTGCAGAGCAGGAAGAAGGCGGTATTGCCGGTACGGTAAATTTACGTACCGCCAAACCCTTTGATTATGCCGCCGATAAGGCTGCTATAGCCGCCCAGCTGAGCAGTAACAGCAATGCCAATAACAGCTTAAGCAGCGCCGATCCGCGGTTTGCGGCGCTGTTATCAAAGCGCTGGTCTGAGTTTGGTGCCCTGCTGTCGCTTACCTACAGCAGCCGTGCCACCAACGAATATGGCAGCAATACCACGCGCTGGCGCCGGGAAAGCGGTAAACAGGCGGCCGATCCTGATAATAGCGCCTTACAAAGCCAGTTAGATTCCGGCGAGTTATGGTTTCCGCGCGGTCAGCGCTTATCGGTGTGGGACAATCAGCAACAGCGGCTGGGGATAACGGCGGCATTGCAGTATCAGCCCGGGCCGCAGTTAAATCTGCTGTTGGAGCTGATGCACGGCAAGCTGCAAAACCAGCTGTCGGAGCATCACCATGCGGTAAAAGATAATAACCTGGTGCAGGATTTAATTTGGCGCGACAGCAACGGCGATAAAGAAGTGGTTTACGCCGGCTATAAAAATGCCAGTTGGCGCAATGAAAACCGCACAGACTATAACGAGTCGGTGTTTAGCCAAATCAGCCTGAGTGCCGACTGGGAACTTAGCCACAATCTGCAGCTGCGGGCTATGCTGGGCCACAGTTCATCCGACTACCGCCAGCCGTTGCTAAGCAAGTTAAATATTGAAGCAAAGCAACAAGCTGATATCGTCACTGATTTTACTCAGGATGCCTTTTATGGCCGCAGTTACTCCAACAACTTTGATGTGACGGCGTTGCCAGGCTACAGCGTAAGGGATCTGTTTTTCCAGTCTAACTTTACCTATTCCGACTTTGATAACGCCAGGCTGGATCTGGCTTATCAGCTTAGCCACAGCAGTGCACTAAGCTTTGGTTTGCAGCATAAAACCTTTAGCAATTCCGGCTTGCAGCAAGAAGCCAGCGGCTTTCCGCACAGCAGCGCTACGCCGCTAAACCAGGGCGTGGTTAGCCTGAAGCCTGATCAGGTGCAGCTGTATAGCGGCCACCCGGACCAAAGCTGGCTGCAGGGCGATATTGCCGCCTTGCAGGCGTTTTATGGCCTGGACGGTTTTGCTTTAACCGGCGCCGATACTATTGCCAGCTCAGTGTACCGCTTAACCGAGCAAACCCATGCCGGCTACCTGCAATATCAGCAAGAATTCGCAGTAGCCGGTGCGCCACTGCGGGCCAGCATCGGTCTGCGCTATTTTGATACCAGGCTGACCAGCGACACACCCGGCCAAACTTTGGCTAACAACGCGCCCGTCAGCACCGCGCCGGCTAACGTAGTACGGCATTACAGCGGTTACCTGCCGGCGCTGAATTTATCCTATGAGTTTACTGACGATATGCTGTGGCGCTTAGGCCTGAGCAAAAATATTACCCGGCCGTCGTTAAGTGATTTGGCGCTGTTTACCAATGTTACTCAAACCTCGCTCGGCGAAAATGATATCGGCCAGATCAACACCGGTAATCCGCAGCTAAAGCCGTTTAGCGCTAATAACCTCGATACCGCGCTGGAATGGTATTTTGCCGATGCCGGGCTGTTTTCTGCTGCGCTGTTTTATAAAGACATTAACCACTTTATTGCCACTACCACCAGGCCGGTGGTGTTTAGCGAACTGGGTTTACCTGCTGCGCTGTTACCGGAGGGTAAAACGATGGATGATGTGTTTAATTTATCCTCGCCGCAAAACGGCGGGCCCTCGTCAATTAAAGGTATTGAGCTGGCGCTGCAGCGTAAGCTGGATTTTCTGCCGGCGCCGTTTCATCAGTTTGGTATCAGCGCAAACTACACCCTGGCTGATGGTAAGACGCTGTACCACAACGTGAAAAACTCCGGCGAAGACCAGGTTAAAGCCTTTACCGGTTTATCCAAACACAGCTACAACCTGGCGCTTTACTACGACACCCCGCGCTGGGGCGCACGGCTAACCACTGCTTACCGTAGCCGTTATATCGCTGCGGTAGAAAGCGGCTCTATTGATGATGACGAGCGCGGTTATCACGCCAGCACTAATGTCGATTTCTCGGCGTTTTATCGTGTAAACCACTACATAAAGCTGAATATTGAAGCGCTTAACCTGACCAATTTGCGCGAAGAGTTGTATAGCGATTCCAGCGACAGAGCCTATAACAGCACCTATAGCGGCCGCACTTATATGTTGGGGGTTACAGCAGAGTTTTAATGGCAAGGTGTTACGGCGGTTGGCTAAGCCGGTATTGGCAGAGCAAGCCGCTTTGCAGGTTGTTAAGCAAAGCGGCCAGTTAGCTGTTGTGGCGGGTTTATCGCTATGGCTTAACGATAAAACGCTTCAACGGTGCCTTTTAGCGTCATTAACAACGGCTGGCCACGGCGGTCCAGCGCTTTAGGCGCGGCGGCTTTTACCCAACCTTCGCTGATGCAATATTCTTCTACATCAAAACGTTCTTTGCCGTTTAGTTTAATGCCAATATCGTGCTCGAAAACTTCTGCCACATAATGCTTGCTGCGCGGGTTAACAGAAAGGCGATCCGGTAACTCCGGGCGGGCAGTGTCGTTTTTTACAGTGTCGTTCATGGCTTCGGCCTATGCTAAATAAAATATGCGCCATTGTAGGCAAAGCAGGCATGCTGCTCAAGTGCGCCGGTAAGAAACAAAGCAAAATGGATACAGATATCGAGTCAGTAATCCAAATTATTTTAACCTGTCAGTTAATACTGTTCTAATACGGGCTTGAAAATTTAATATAGAAATTGACCTGGGCGTGAGTAATAGCGGGAGGTTGACATGTTGCTAATCGTTACTCCTCTTTAACCTCATAGAAATAAGAGTATTCAATATTGATGTTTGATATTTCATTGTACTTCAAAATCAATCGATCCCCACGTACCTTATAGTATCTCTGGTCAAACTCTTTTGGTTTTGCATGACCTGCGCCATTAGAGTCCTCATCATCGTCCGACATTTTTCGTCTGTAGACATTTGACAAAACCAGCCTGTCGAGCTGACCATTAGTGTCCAGATAAAAGTCTACCAAGATTCCGTAGTATAGATAACTTCCATCTTTATTGTCGCAAAGGCATGAAAGCTCTATTAACTGAGCATCTTTCTCCTTTGATAAAAAACCTTTTAATTCGTAATACCAAGGTGTATCAAATGCAAAGAAGGAATCTTTATATGGAAACAGGTATGTCACCGCTACTTGGAATAGATTTCCTAACAGCCAAGAAGAGAAAAAAATAGATACAAAATATTGCCATACTTCAGGTACGCTTGATGCAAGTTGCGAAGTATCAGTATCTGATAACTTTGCTCCCGTTATCAGCTTGATAATCAATTCAAAATCTACTGGTTTACCGAAGGATGAGGCTAAATATACCCAAACTGCATTTAAAAATGCAGCGATAAAAAGAGCGCTGGCAGAAGAGGAATCAAATGCTCTATGGTCCAGCTTAGTATTTTCAGATCGGCTAAAAGAGCTCAAAAAAATAAAACCCGGTAGGACAAGAGCAAGAAGGAAGAATGCAGGAAAGGCGATATTCACGCAGCGGCGACCTTTCTACCCTCTTTTTTATCTCTGGAAATAGTAACCTTAGTTCCATCAGACAATGTTATTGTCATTTCTCTGAGGTCTCTGTTTGCAACGAAATCTCCAAGTTCTTTGCGACCTTGAGAGTCTTTCATAACACGCTTGGCAGTTTCACCCATTAGAGCTTTCATGCTCACCTCGAAGTAGTGTTGTTCTAATAACGACGCCTTCTATAAAGGTATCCAAAATGCCGGGAGTAGTCAAACTGGAAGCGCCTTCTGAACCAATACTAATTTTGTAAATGCAGTGAAATACCGCTTTAGATTTCCCAATTAATGTTTGACACGCTTAGCAGTCTTAGATACAGGCCCCCTCTTTGTTAGGTTGATCCACTTTTTTCCAGTGAGGCGTTTTTCATAACAGCTGGTCTTATCCAGCTGATTTATCTCGCACATCGCAGTGCCGTTTTGCATACGACCTAATCCACCGTATTCCAATCCCCATTTTTTGCGCTAAAAACCCGCTGTCAAAAAAGCTTAATATTTTTTTCTGTCCAAAAATCACTGGTTGTTGCTCTTTAGGGGGACTGCTGTGCAATTGCGCCGGCAGATTTACTCCACCAATTAGCTTAACTACTCAGGATTAACGGACACATTATGAAGACGAATCTTTGCAAGAGCCATCTGGCGTTGGCTGTACTGGCTGCAATTCCGGCTTTATGCAGCAATCCTCTGCTGGCCCAATCTGCCCCGGCACAAGCGGCAACAGAAACTGAAGTGATTGAAGTAAAGGGCTTTCGCAGCGCCATTATCAAAGCAAAAGACTTAAAACGCGAAGCGATGATAGCGCAGGATTCGATAGTGGCTGAAGACATTGCCGACTTCCCGGATTTAAACCTGGCCGACTCACTGCAGCGCGTGCCTGGCGTAACCATTACCCGTGAAGGCGGCGAAGGCCGGCAGATATCTTTGCGTGGCCTGGGCCCGGATTTTACCCGGGTACAGGTAAACGGTATGGAAGCGTTGGGTACGTCTTCATCGCCAATGGATGCGCGTGGCGGTGTGTCGCGTAGCCGCGCCTTTGATTTTAATATTTTCGCCTCTGAGCTGTTTAACCAGATTGATGTGAAAAAATCTTACTCGGCCGATCAGGAAGAAGGTGGTATTGCCGGTACCGTAAACTTACGTACCGCCAAACCTTTTGACTATGACGGCGCTCAGGCTGCTGTATCTGCCCAGCTGGGTACCAACAGCAACTCCGACAGCACCGATCCGCGCATTGCGGGGTTACTGTCAAACACCTGGTCTGACTTTGGTGCTCTGGTATCGGTTGCTTACAGCGACAGAGAAACGATGGAGTATGGCACCAACACCACGCGCTGGCGGCGTGAAGGTGGCAAAACCGCCGCCGATGCCGGCAATACGGAATTACAAGCTGAGCTGGATTCCGGCGAATTGTGGTTCCCGCGCGGCCACCGTTATTCAATGTGGGAAAATGAGCAAAAGCGGCTGGGTGTTACGGCGGCGCTGCAATATAAACCGAGCCGGGATTTCAGCCTGGTGCTGGATTTGATGCATGGCAAGCTGGAAAATACCTTGTCTGAGCATCATCACGCGGTAAAAGATAACTCGGTGGTGAATGAACTGGTGTGGCGCGATAATAACGGCGATAAAGAAGTGATTTACGCCGATTATGAAAACGCGACCTGGCGTAATGAAAATCGCCAGGACTATAACGAATCGGTGTTTAACCAAATTAGCCTTACCGCCGACTGGACGCTGAGCGATGCGCTGAAAATGCGCGCCATGCTGGGCCACAGCTCATCAGATTATGAGCAGCCGCGGGTAAATAAGCTGAATATTGAAGCGAAGAAAAAGGTCAATATTATTACCGACTTTACGCAGGATGCGTTCTACGGCCACAGCTATTCACCGGATTTTGATGTTACCGCTGTCGAAGGTTACACGGTAAAAGATTTGTACTTTCAGTCGAATTTTATCTACTCCGACTTTGATAACGCCCGGCTGGATTTTGACTACTACCTGACAGACAGCTCAGCGCTAAAATTTGGTGCTAACTATAAGAAGTTCAGTAACACCGGTTTTGAACGCGTCGCGCAAAACTTTCCGACGAACCCCGACACACCACAAAATCAGGGCGTGTTAACGCTAACGGCTGAGCAAGCGCAGCTGTTTAGCGGCCATCCGGATAAAAGCTGGTTGCAGGGTGATATGGCGGCGTTGCAGGCATTTTACGGCCTGACGGATTTTGCCTTAACTGACGAGTACACGGTAGAAAGCTCAGCCTATGATTTAACCGAAGAAACCCGCGCCGCCTATGTAGTGTATGACACTGAGTATGACGTAGCCGGTGCACCGCTGCGGCTGAACCTGGGCGTGCGTTATTTTAACACCGAGATCACCTCTGCAGGTTTATCCAAAGGCGTGCCCACGCAACTGGTACGGGATTACTCGGATTATCTGCCCAGCCTGAACATTGCCTATGAGTTTATCGACGATGTGATCTGGCGCACCGGAATCAGCAAAAATATGACGCGGCCGTCGTTAGGCGCTATGGCATTTTCGGCCAACGTTAGCCAAACCTCACTGGGCGAAAACGATATCGGCCAGGTTTCTGTAGGTAACCCGAACCTGCAACCTTTTGAATCCACCAACTTTGATACCGCGCTGGAATGGTATTTTGAAGATGTTGGCCTGGCGTCGGTAGCGCTGTTTTATAAAGATATCGACAACTTTATCGTGACTGAAACCCGGCAAATCGTCTACAACGAGTTGGGCTTGCCGGCTGCGCTGCTGCCGGTGGGTAAAACGGTAGACGATATCTTTAACGTGTCTTCACCGCAAAACTCCGACTCTTCTACCATCAAAGGCTTTGAGCTGGCCGTGCAGCGTGATCTCGATTTTTTGCCGGCACCGTTTAATAACCTCGGTGTTATAGCAAACTACACCTGGGCTGACGCTAACACCTTGTATCGCAACGTAGAAAACTCAGGCGAAGATCAGTTTAAAGCCTTCCCGGGGTTATCAAAACAAAGCTATAACCTGACGCTGTATTACGAAACAGAAAGCTGGGGTGCCCGTATTGCTGCGGCCTATCGCAGCGATTACATCACCGGGGTAGAAAGCGGCTCTATTGACGATGACGAGCGCGGCTACCATGCCACGACCAACGTCGATTTCTCTGCCTTTTATCGCTTAACTGACAACATAAAGCTAAATCTGGAAGCGATAAACCTGACCAATGTACGCGATGAGTTGTACAGCGACTCCAGCAACAGAGCGTACAACACCACTTACAGTGGCCGTACTTATATGGCTGGCGTCACCGTTCAGTTTTAAAGCAGCGCAGTTCTAAAACAGCGCAGTTTTAAGCTTATACCCCGGTTCCGTTGAGCCGGGGTATTTTTCAGCAGCAGGTAAAATCAACAGAAAGGCGATTTGAGTGAAGCGTTATTGTTTTAGTAATAAGTACAATGGCTTATGTGGTCTGTTGTTATTGGCGTTGGTGTCTTGCCAGCAGGTGCCACAAGAAAAAAAGCCGGATCACGCTAAGCGTTGGCTGGCTGGTGATCACCATGTGCACAGTCATTACAGCGTAAAGTGGGATAGCTCGGTGTTTCCACCGGCGCCGATTATTGGCGGTGATGCCAAATATTCTATTCCGTTGAATGCGCAAATGGCGGCGCACCATGGTTTAAGCTGGATGGTAATAACAGACCACGGCGGTCCGAATCGCGCTAAATTGGCGCTGGAACAGGCCTATCCGGAGCTGGTAGCGTCGCGCAAAGCTTTACCGGATATTTTGCAATTTTACGGTATGGAGTTTGATGTGCCCGGCAATAGCCCGGGAGGCCGCCATGCCAGTTTTATTATGCCGTACAGCGCAACCGAAGCGCAGCAGCTGTACCAGATAGAAAGCCGCTATAACGGCCGCCAGGGTGTACCGCCGGGGCCGGAAAAAGCCGAAGATGCTTTTATGCTGCAGGCGCTTAAAGCCATGGATGCACTGCCGGATAAACCCTTACTGCTGGCAAATCATCCTTCGCGTTTAGCCACCGGTTTTCGTCAGTATCATAAAATTACCCCGCAGCAATTGCGCGACTGGCAAGATGCCGCACCCGATGTGGTGATTGGTATGACCGGCGCTGAAGGCCATCAGGCCGCCACATTAAACGCGGATGGCAGTATCGATGCCAACGCTACTCGTGCCGAATACCCGCATTACCCGACTATGGGCGGCTATGATCAGATGACGGCGCGCTTAGGCGGCGTATGGGACAGCCTGCTTAGCGAAGGCCGACGCTGGTGGGTAACCGGAGTGTCAGACAGCCATGGCCATTACACTGACGGCTGGGCCGATTTCTGGCCGGGGCAGTATGCCAAAACCTATGTTTATGCTGAAAAAGACTACGACAGTATTTTTACCGCACTAAAAGCCGGCAATATATTTGTCAGCACCGGCGATTTAATTGATGCCCTCTATGTTGACGTGCTGGTAAAAAATACCGATAAAAAGGCCACCTCAGGCGAGACTCTGCTTGTGTCGGCTGAAGATGAGTTAGTACTACGTGTACGATTCAGCGATCCTGATGGGCCTAATGGCGGCGGTTTTACGCCGCAGGTGCAGCGGGTAGATGTGATACAAGGTGTAATCAGCGGGCCGGTACAAAACCGCAGTAGCGATGAAGCGCCCGACACCAAAGTAGCAAAACGTTTTTACGCCGGTGACTGGCAAACTAAGCAGGGTTACAGCGAGTTTGAGCTGGCGCTGGGTAAAGTAAGCCAAAGCGGTTACCTGCGCCTGCGCGGCACTAATAACAAAGATGAGCCGGAACCCGAAGTTGATGCCAGAGGCGAAAACCCCTGGCATGACTTATGGTTTTACAGTAATCCGGTGTTTATTCAGCTGCAAAGCGCGCAGAGCAACTAAGCTGATGCGCCTGTGCCATTAACGCGCCAGTTGCTGTTGCCACTTTGCCAGCGCATCCAGTTGTTTGCGCACCATGCCTTGTATTTTCTCGTCAATTAAATTGCCGTCGGTGTCAAAACTGCCGGTAAATGCATTGGCAAACACTTCCGGTTGGTTTAGCGGGTGCAGGTTTAAAAACACGCACACCTGGCGCAGGTGGTATTGAGCACGGCTGGTGCCCATGCCGCCGCCGGCACCCATAATGGCGACCGGTTTGCCGCTAAGCAGGTGGTTGTCGGGTTCACGCGAAGCCCAGTCCAGGGCGTTTTTCAGTGCCGGTGCCAGCGAGTAGTTATATTCCGGGCAGCCGAATATCAGCGCATCGGCTTCTGCCATTTGCTTCAGCAATTGCTTTACCGCCGCCGGCTTTTCGGCCAAATCGGCGTTATAAAACGGCACCTCTAACAAGTCGGCCTGATGAATTTTCATGCCATCCGGCGCATGGGCCTGCGCATAGCGCAGCAGGCCGCGGTTGGTCGATTTAGCGCGTAAGCTGCCGCAGATGGCCAGTACATTAATGCTCATTGTTTGCTCCGTGGTTTGCTTTAAAAGACTGTTCAGTGTAGTTGAGGTCATGGCATTTATCATTGGTTCAAATTATTTGAATATTGAGCGCAAATTATTCCGCTTTTTCTGCTGTAACGTCGGCGCTATGCTGTCTGCGTAATGTGAACTTAATTCAGGAGCAGCCAGATGTTTGATATCAGATATGCAGCAGATCGCGGTAAAGCCGATTTTGGTTGGTTACAAAGTCGCCATACCTTTTCCTTTGCCAGCTACTATGATCCGGCGCAAATGGGCTTTTCGGCGCTGCGGGTGATTAACGATGACAGAGTCGCGCCGGGTGCCGGCTTTGATACCCACGGCCATAAAGATATGGAAATTTTAAGCCTGGTGCTGAGCGGCAAAATTGCCCATAAAGACTCAGCCGGCAATACCGAGATATTACCTGCGGGTGAGTTTCAGTTAATGAGTGCCGGTCGCGGTATTTACCACAGCGAGTTTAATGCCAGTGAGCAGGATGAGCTGACCTTTTTGCAAATTTGGCTGCAGCCGAACCAACAGGGTGGCGAGCCCGGTTATCAGCAAAAAGACTTTGGCCAGCGCGACGGCTTAACCTTGATATTGTCGCCGGATGGCCGTGACGGCAGTTTAACGCTGCGCCAGGATGCGTTGCTGTATCAGTTGATACTGCCACAGGCAGAGCAGCAGACATATAGCATTGCAGCCGGTCGTAAACTGTATATTCACCTGATTAGCGGCGAGCTGGACGTAGCCGGCAATCAATTGCAGCCGGGTGATGGCATAAAAATCAGCAATGAAACCGCGCTGACATTAACAGCCGGCACGGCGGCCAAAGCGTTGATTTTTGATTTGCCATAACGGCAGTTGTCTTACTGCTAAGCCGTGGCCGCTGTTATTCAGCTGCTATAAAGCCACTGCACACCAGTATAGCAAGCAGATACTGCCGGTTGGCGCTGCAACTGCAGCCTTACCGGCGGTAAATTGCGCTAAGGAGACAAAACATGAACACCCGTTTAAGTATTATGGCCGTAACCGCATTACTGCTGTTGGCCGCTTGTGACAACACTACGCCAGGCAAAGCGCCGGCTGACTCCCCGGCTGCTGATGCTGCACCGGCAAATACCGGCGGCGCTACGGCCGATAGTGAACACAATGCGCGTATCAGCCTGGATTGGGCCGGTACCTACCAGGGTATGTTGCCCTGTGCCGACTGTGAGGGTATCAGTACCACTGTGGTGTTAAGTGGCGATGGCAGTTATCAGCTGAGCCAGGTGTATATCGGTAAGTCAGATCAACAGTTTAACAGCAGCGGTAAGTTTAACTGGAATGAAGCCGGTAATACGGTATTGCTGGAGGCTGATCAGCCGGTGCAGTTCTTTGTTGGTGAAAACCGGCTGTTTATGTTGGATCAACAAGGCAAACGCATAGCAGGTGAGTTGGCAGCGCGCTATAGCCTGAGCAAGCAGGAACCATCGGTACCTGCAGCTAATCAGGGATAAAGCAAATAAGGTAGACGTTGGCGGCGGAACTGTTTCAGTTCTGCCTGCCAACCGGCGCGGATCTCACTTTCGCTTAACCCTTGCTCTATTTGCAGGCGTAACCGGTCGGTGCCGGCCAATTTATCCATAAAACCGGCTGAATTAAACAATGTCTCGCCCTGCGCCTTAAACAACGCCTGCCAACGCAGCAGGTATTGCAGATCCAGCCCCTGTGCTTTGACCTGGCGTAAATCTTCACCCAGCAGCACTTTATCCATTAACGGCGGCGTTAAGGCGGCGCCGGGTGTCGATGCCGGCATAAACTGAAAATTACCCGTGCTGAATTTGTCATAGCCGATAACCTGGAACGGAAAAGTTGTACCACGGCCGACACTAAGCGGCGTGGCTTCAAAAAAACCAAGTGACGGATACAGTGCTACCGCCTGAGCATTGGGTAAGTTCGGGCTGGGTTTTACCGGCAGTGAGTAAGGCTGGCTGCGCTGATAACCGCTTAGCGGCACTACACTCAGCTGCAGTTGCTCAGCATCGTTTATCCAGCCTTCGCCTTTAATCATTTGTGCCAGCTCGCCCACGGTCATGCCGTGTAGCAGCGGAATAGGATGCATACCAACAAAAGATTGGAATGTCATATCCAGTACCGGGCCGTCGACATAGGCACCGTTCGGGTTAGGGCGGTCCAGTACCAGCATGCTGACGCCATGAGTTGCAGCAGCCTGCATCATATAGTGCATGGAGCTGATATAGGTGTAGTAACGCACGCCTACATCCTGAATATCAAAAATAACCACATCCAGTTGCTGCATTTGCTCTGCGGCAGGCTGCTTATTGGCGCCATACAATGACCAGAGCGGCAAGCCGGTTTTGCTGTCGATGCCTGATTTTACGCTGGCACCGGCGTCATGATCGCCGCGAAAGCCATGCTCAGGCGCAAAAATACTCACCACATTCACGTTATTGGCCAGCAACAGATCTACCAGATGTTGCTCACCCACCATCGACGTTTGATTTACCAGCAAGCCTACCCGCTTACCGGCTAACAGCGGCAGGTACAGGGCAGTTTGCTCTGCGCCGGTTTGCAGCGCCGGCGTAGTAGCAGGCTGCTGGCAGGCCGACAGCAACACCAGGCTGATGCAGCATAACAATATGTAACGCATAGTGTCAGGCTTCCAATACTTTGCGGATAAAGCCCTGCTGCTGCGCCAACTGCTGCTTGCAGTGCGCGATGCTCTGGCCGCTGAGTAAATGCAAAATCGCCAGTTTGGCATTCATGCCGGCGGCATGCAGTGCCTGCTGTGCACTGTCGGCATCGCAATCGGTGGCTTGCATCACAATGCGCACGGCGCGGGCGACCAGTTTTTCATTGCTGGCGTGTAAATCGACCATCAGGTTCTGGTATACCTTGCCGCTTCTGATCATCGCCGTAGTGGTCAGCATATTTAAAATCAGTTTTTGTGCGCTGCCGGCTTTCATGCGGGTTGAACCGGTAATCACTTCCGGGCCTACTTCAGCACAGATACCGATATCGGCAGCACTGAGAATAGGCGCATTGGCGTTGCAGCTGATAGCCGCGGTTACGCAGCCGATACTGCGGGCATACGCCAGGCCACCCAATACGTAGGGCGTGCGGCCGCTGGCGGCAATACCCACCAGAATATCTTTGGCGTTTAAACTGATGCGTTGTAAATCATCCACGGCCAGTTGCGGGTTGTCTTCGGCACCTTCTACTGCCTTATACACAGCACCGTCGCCACCGGCAATCAGTGCCACTACCTGGGATGATGGCACGCTGAAAGTGGGCGGGCATTCTACCGCATCCAGAATACCCAGCCGGCCACTGGTGCCGGCGCCTAAATACACCAAACGGCCACCGGCAGCGAAGGCGGTAACAATATGTTCTGCTACAGTTGCCACTTGCTCCAGACAGTTTGCTACGCTGTGTGCTACGGTTTGGTCGGCGGCATTAATGCGCTTTACTATTTCCAGTGCGGGTAGCAAATCTATGTCCATACTGTCCGGGCTGCGTGCTTCAGAGCTCATGTTATCCAGTTGCTGCAGCAGGTTGTCGCGTTGTTTATCCGTCATAGCGTGTTTCCGCAGTTGTGTGGTGTTAAGTGGTGTTGTGTTGCCAGAATAAAGGCTCCGTCCAGCGCACTGCCGCGTGCCGGTTGCAGTTGTGCCTGCAGGGCGTCCGGCAACAGCGGCATAGTGTCGCCGGCCAGACCGCCGAGCAATACCACCGGTAAGCGGTAATGTGCCAGGCCTTGTGTAATAAGCTGTGTTACTGCGCCGATTTGTTGTTGCAGCAGCTCAGCGGCCACAGCGCATTGCCGGCGATATTGAAATACCAGCGGCGCTAAGGCAGCGAAATCATTGGGTTCAGCGCTTTTCAGCCAGGGTAATAACTGTGCCGCAGTGCTGCCGATTTTACCGGCAATCGCTTGCAGCAGCGGGCTTTGTATCCCGTCCAGGCTATCCACCTGCCACAGCAATTGCCGTACCGCCAGCTTGCCCAACCAGGCACCACCGGCTTCGTCACCGATATTAAAGCCCCAGCCGCCGATCTGTTGTTCCGTGCCATCCGGTAATAGACGCATCGCAACTGAGCCGGTGCCCAGAGCGACGACCAGTACCGGCTGACCGAGGTTAGCGCCATACAGCGACGTATGGGCGTCGGTGGTAACAAATAAGCTGTGGTATAGCGGCGCCAGTTGTGCATGCGCCTGTTGCTGCTGTTGCGGGTTGCCGGCACCGGCCAGTCCCATGACGACCCGCAGTTGTTTGCTGTCGACACCGGCCTCGCGGCACAGTGCGCTGCTTAATTGCATAATATTTTGCAATGCCAGGGCAAAATCATTGGTTAATGATGCCGGCCCGGCCTGCTGTTGCCATTGCTTGCCGGTGCTGGTATCGGTAAGCCGTGCTGCGGTTTTACTGCCGCCGCCATCAACGGTGAGGATCCACATAGTTACTGCTCCCTTGTCGCAGGGCTGAGTTGTGCCGGACGGCCGCTAAGGCATACCAGGGTAGCGACCAGGCAACCCAGGCAAAGTTGCCAGGTAAAGCCTAAATCTATCGCGGCCAGTGTCGGGCTGAATTGCTGCAGAATATAGGGTTGCAGGCACAGTGTCACGGCAAAGCCACTTAACAAGGCGGCAGTGACCGAATAACGGTTACCGCGTTTGCTGAATAAAGCCGTGAAGAATACGCCGAGCAAACCACTGTAGGAAAACACCATTACACTAAGCGCAAAGGCCAGTAGCGGCATGGCAGAATATTGTTGCCAGTAAAAACACAGAATAGCCATGGCGGATAGCACCACGGCCGTCAACAGCATACCGGCCTGGCCGGCGCGGACAAAATGCAGCTCTGAGGTGGCCGGGGCGCGGCGCATTTTCCACGGCTTGTACATATCGGCTACCAGCACCGATGACATAGAATTTAAGCCGGAGGTAATAGTGGATAAGGCCGCCGCTATTACGCCTACTACCACTAAACCACGCAGGCCGGAGGGCATTTCCTGCAGCACGTAATACATAAACACGGTAACTTTTTCCCCGCTGACACTGTCGGCAAAGCCCTGCAGCGGTTGATACAAGTCGGGGCGCTGATAAAAGATATGCAGCAAAAAGCCAATTACAATAAACACCAGCATTACCGGAATAACCAGCAAGGCAGAGCTTAATAAAGCGCGGGCGCCGGCTTTGCTGTCTTTGCAGGTTAGCACCCGTTGTGTCATGTCCTGGTCTAAACCAAAGGCGGCGATATTTAACAGCACAAAACCGGTTAACGCCGACCACATATTAAACACGCCACCGGAGCTGATATCTAAACGCCAGTCGAACAGCAGCAGCTTTGATTCTCCCTGCAACGGATTGCTCAGCGCCTGTTGTATGGTGGCAAAATCCAGCCCCAGGCTGTTATACAGGTACCCCAGCACTAATAACGCAGCCAATACGTACACCGCGCATTGCAGCGCGTCGGTGTAAATTACCGAGCGGATGCCACCCATTACGGTACAGGCCAACCCGACTAAGGCCAGCAGTATCACAGCTGTTACCACACTGCCGGCTTCAATATTGTTAAACAGCAACATGGCGACGGCCAGTGCGGCCATATATAGCCTGGCGCCGCTGGCAAATACGCGGCCGAATAAATACATTTTGCCGGCATGGTCTTTGGCGCTGGCACCAAAGCGCTGTTCCAACAGTTCATATACCGTGGTAACTTTTAATTGGTAATAGCGTGGCAGCAGAAATTTAATCACAATAAAGGTAGCGATTAAGGCACCGATATTGGTTGCCAGGTAGCTTAAATTGCCGCGAAAGCCCATGTCCGGCCCGCCGAGAAAGGTGGCTGCAGATTGCGATGTCGCCAGTACGGATATTGCCACAACCCACACCGGCATACTGTTAGCGGCAAGAAAATAGTCGTTGCTGCTACCGGCTTTGCGTTGGTTAAAGTACCAACCGGCAAATGTCAGCACGATAAAGTAACCGCAGAATACGCTCCAATCGGCAAGGGTTAACTGCATTGTTGGCTTCCCGCAAAAAAATAATAACTTAACATAACACAGAGTTTAGCCATCTGAGTAAATTATACATATAAAAAAATGTTGAACGAATAAATTATTTTTGTTGTACTGAGGCCTGCTTAGCTCAAAATAACAGGATGCCGCTGTGGCCTTGCTAAAATTCAGGATCAGTATGTTATGTATAACCCGTGCTTGCTCAGTGCTGTTGGCGGTGTTTGCTTTATCGTTACCGGCGGTGGCTATGGCAGTTAACCCGGCGGTAAAACAGCCCAACGTACGCCAGATGTTGGGGCAGAAGCTGATGCTGGACCTGCGCTATTACTGCGAACAGGCCCCGGTTAACGGCCAGTGTCGCACACCGATGACGCAACTGCCGCCGCAACTGGCCGCGCTGATCCGTGATTACGATATCGGCGGCGTGATCCTGTTTGCTGAAAACCTGCACAGCGTTGCGCAAATTGTGCAGCTGAACCGTGATTTACAAGCTGCCGCCGCTGCGGCCCCGCTTAAGTTACCGTTGTTTATCAGTATTGACCAGGAAGGCGGCCGTGTGGCCCGTTTGCCGCGTAGTTTAGCCACTTCTTTTGCCGGCAATATGGCCATAGGCGCCACCTATGCGGAACACGGCACGGCCTTTGCCGGCGAAGTGGGCAAAGTGTTAGCAGATGAATTATTAAGCCTTGGCATAAATTTGAATTTTGCCCCCACCATTGATGTGAACGTAAATCCGCAAAACCCGGTAATTAATGTGCGTGCTTTTGGTGAGTCAGCACAACAGGTCGCTGAGCTGGGCGGTGCCATGACCGCCGCAATGCAGCAGCGCGGTATGATAGCGGCACTGAAACATTTTCCGGGCCACGGCGACACCGAGGTCGACAGCCATTTAGGCTTGCCACGGGTAGAGCACAGCATTGAGCAAATCCGTAATGTCGATTTACTGCCGTTTGCACAGATCATTAAGCAGCATCAGCCTGGCATGATCATGACAGCGCATATTCAGTATCCGGCGCTGGACAGCAGTACCTTTGTGTCTAAAGCGGGGGAAACCATGCTGAAACCGGCCACGCTGTCGCGCAAAATTCTGCATGGCGTGCTGCGTGAAGAGCTGGGCTACAACGGCGTAATAGTAACCGATGCATTGGATATGGCTGGTATCAGTAAATTTTTTACGCATACCGAAGCGGTAGTGCAAACCTTTGCCGCCGGGGCTGATATAGCCTTAATGCCGGTGAAACTGCAACACCCGGGCGAGTTGAGTGCGCTGGCATCATTACTCGATGCACTGGAAACAGCAGTAAACAACGGCGCGATTGCTAAAGCAGAACTGAGAGACTCTTATCAACGCATAGTGGCGTTGAAACAGCAATATCCGCTGTTGCCGGCACAGACGTCGATGGCCAAACAGATACAGCAGGCGCAGCAGACACTGGGCAACGCCGTGCATCGTCAAACTGAACTGGCATTGGCCAAAGCGGCAATAACTCAGGTAAAACCCGCTGCGCCGGGCTGGCCGTTTAAACTTCGCGACAGCAAAAAGCTGCTGTTGATTATGCCGGATCAAATGAAAGTGCAGGCGCTGGCGGCAGCCTTGCAGCATTATAGTAACAACCATTTTGTTATTGACAGTATAAGCCTGCAACAAACCGATTTAACTCAGGCCGCAGCGCAAATTACAGCGGCAGATGTGGTGATCAGTGGCTTTATATCACCGATGCAAAGCCTGGCTGATATCGGCGGTATGGATGATTTAACCGGCGTAACCAATATTGCGGCTGCCTACCAGCGGCAAATGCTGCAGTACGAAGCCTTACTGCCGCAAATTAACGCACAGCAAAAACCGCATGTATTTTTAAGCTTGCGTGCTCCGTACGATATCAGCCGTTATGGCCAAGATGCCGATGTTGTGCTGGCAGCGTATGGCTATAACACGGCAGAGGACCCGGCCGCGATGGCGGCCGGTAACGCGGTTTACGAAGCGCTGGCGCAGGCCCTGTTGGGGCAGTACCGCTTAAGCGGTAAATTGCCGGTAACCGTTGCCGGCTATAACGACTAATGCTAAGCCTGTACCGGCGCTATGCCGATGCCATCTTAGCGGTATTACCCGGCAACCGCTTGCTGGCGCTGGATGCACTGCGTGGTTTAACCATCACAGCGATGATCCTGGTGAATAACCCGGGCAGTTGGAGCTATGTGTATGGCCCGTTACGTCATGCTGACTGGCATGGCTGGACACTAACCGACCTTATTTTCCCGTTTTTTATCGTTATTGTCGGCATGTCATTGCAGCTTAGCCTGCAGCGGCAAAGTGCTGTCGCCAACGCGGTGGTGATAAAGCAGGCAGCAATTCGCAGTATTAAACTGTTTGCGCTGGGGGTGTTTTTAGCGCTGTTTTACTACAATTTCCGTGACCCGGCCTACAGTTATATTGAGCAAAAATTGCTGACGCTGCGCTGGTTGGGCGTGTTGCAACGCATTGGTTTAGTGTACTTTTTCAGCGTGCTTATCGTGTTGTACTGCGGCACACGCGGTCGTATCGGCTGGTTGGTGGGGCTGTGTGCACTGTATCTGGCGGCTATGTGGTATTTACCGTACGCCGATGCGCAGGCTAATCAGTTCAGCGGCTTGTTGCTGTTTGGCAACAGCTTCGCTGCCTGGCTGGATCATAGCGTGTTGGGGGCCAGCCATGTGTACTACCGCAGTGCTACGCCGTTTGCCTTTGACCCGGAAGGCCTGTGGTCTACCTTGCCGGCGATAGCCAGTTGCTTAAGTGGTGTATTAATAGCGCAGTGGCTGCAAACTGAGCGCAGCCTGGTGCAGAAAATCCGCGGTTTGCTGCTGTGCGGCGTCATCGCCGTGTGGTTGGCCGAGCTGTGGCATTTTAGTTTACCGATTAATAAAAGCCTGTGGACGCCATCTTTTGTGCTGCTAAGCAGTGGTTACTGCGCCATTGCGCTGGCTGCCTGCTTGTGGCTGTGCGATGTAAAACGCTGGCGGCGCTGGAGTGCGCCCTTTGTTGTTTTCGGCGCCAACGCCATTTTATTTTTTATGTTTGCCGGGCTGGCCGCCCGTGCGCTGATGATGTTGTCGGTCGGTGATACTTCACTGCACAGCTGGTTGTTCAGCACGCTGTATCAGCCGGTATTTGGTGACTACAACGGCTCACTGGCGTTTGCCTTAAGCTTTTTGCTGTTGTCTTACCTGCTGATGCACTGGTGCTATAAGCGTGGTTATATTTTTAAAGTCTAGCCGTTGCCGCTACGCCAAATGCCGGCGGCATAACGTCACCAGTTGCATTAATGCTGTCGTCAACTGCGGCTGGTTATGGTTAGCAATACCCAACACCAGACCGCAGCGGGTTTCACCGGCAAACAAATAACGGCTGAGCGGTTGCACTTTAAACTGCTGCTGTGCCAATTGCTGTTGCAGCGCCACTTCATCCACTGCATGTGGAAACTCCAGCACTAAATGCAACCCGGCATCTAAGGCATGCAAACGACACTGCGGTAACTGTTGTTGCAGCAGCTGAGTGGCAAGCTGTTTGTTTTGCTGATAGTGGCGGCGCATTTTACGCAGATGACGGCCAAAATGGCCCTCAGTGATAAAATCGGCCAGTGCCGCCTGTGGCAACAACGCCACATCGCCATGCAGTGCCTGCAGTATGGCCGCAGCCTGCGCTATTACCCGCTGTGGCGCCACCAGATAACCGAGGCGCAGCGCCGGAAACAACGTTTTACTGAACGAGCCGGCAAATAATACGCCTTCACCACCGGCCAAACCCTGTAAGCTGGCAACGGGGCGGTGGCGGTATTGAAACTCGCTGTCATAGTCATCTTCTACCAGCCAGACCCCTTGTTGCCGTGCCCAGTCCAGCACAGCCATACGCTGTGGCAGAGGCATAATGCCGCCCAGCGGGTATTGATGGCCCGGCGTTAAAAACAGCGCTTTTGCTGCTGTGTTGTCTGGCAGTGCCTTGATATCCAGACCATCAGCACCGCCGGCATCCAGATACTGCACTTGCAGTTCGCACAGCTGCAATGCCTGTTTTAAGCGCGGGTAGCCCGGGCTTTCCATCAGTACCTGTTCACCGCAGCGGGCCACTAACTTAGCCGCAATAAACAGCGCCTGCTGGGCACCGGCAGTGATCAAAATGCTTTGCTCATCACACACCACCTGCCGTGCCTGGCGCAGGTACTGCACCAGCGCCTGGCGTAGCGGTAAATAGCCCTGCGGATCAGCAAAACCGCCCAGCGCCGCCCGCTGACAATGGCGTTGTAACATGCGCTGCCAAATCGCATAAGGAAACTGCTGCAGTGCAGACACGCCGGGTTGCAATAAGCCATTTACCGCCCCGGTTTTATTGGCCAGGCCATACTGTTGCGTAGCCAGCTCAGGTAAGCGGCTGGCGCTGGCAGCTGCAGGTTGAAAATACTGCTCCGGTAAAGCGGCTACCCGGTAACCTTTGCCGGGCAGGCCTTCAATATAGCCTTCGGCGACCAACTGCTGCAGTGCCTGATTGACGGTATTGCGGCTAAGGCTTAAATCGCTGGCCAGCATCCGGCTGGATGGTAACAAAGCACCGCCGGGCCAGACCGCCGTTATTAGTTGCTGTTGTAACAGCAAATACAGCTGCTGGCGCAAACTGCCTGGGCCACTAAGTTGCAAGCCATCAGTCACTAAGCGCAACTGGATCTCCTTATTTGTTAAAGCCGGTACTTTTTATGATACCAGTTTAGCCGCTATGCTAACGGCAACACAACAGGAGGCCAGGCAATGACAATAGTGTATCAACAGGAAAGCAGTTTTAAACTGGACGAAATGCTGGCGCTGTACCGCGCATCCGGCATTAACCGGCCAACGGACGACAGCGCCCGCATGGCCATTATGTTGGCCAGCAGCAATTTGCTGATCAGCGCCAGATTGGATGGCAACTTAGTCGGGTTGGCGCGCTGTTTAACCGATAAAGCTTATGTGGTGTATATCTGTGATTTGTTAGTCGATAAAGCTTACCAGCAGCAGGGTATTGGTAAGGCGCTGCTGAGCGCAGTGCAACAGGCTACCGGACCGCAGGTGCAGCAGTTATTACGCAGCGCACCTTCGGCCATGCAGTACTACCCCGCAGTGGGTTTTACAGCCATTGATAATGGCTTTCAAATTCAGCGCCAGTGCTGACAAGGAGATAGCATTGTATCCACCAGCGTATTATCACAGCGACGACCGTGCGCAATTGCAGAGGTTTTTACAACAGCATTACTTTGGCCTGCTGCTAAGTGCTAACGGCAGTTTAAGTTATACACCACTGCCGTTTTTATTTACCTGGCACAGCGGTAGCGATAAGGCGTATTGCCATCTGGCACGCAATAACCCGCAGCTTAAGCAACTGGACTCGGCAGAGGTGAGCATTATTATTCAGGGGCCGCATGCTTTTGTTGCCGCCAGCTGCTATAGCAAACAACCGGCAGTATCAACCTGGAACTACGCCATGGTTGAACTTAAAGGTATAGCTCGTGTGCTGGATAACGAACAAACTTTGGCGCTGGTAAGACAGCAGGAAGCACACAGTGCACCGGCGATGGCGCAAGCGCCTGAGTATCAGCAACAGCTGGTCAAGGCGATAGTGGGTGTAGAAATTAGCCTGAGCAGTGTAAGCGGCCGCTTTAAGCTGTCACAAAATAAAGCGCCGGCAGAGCAGCAAGCGGTAATCGACTATTTGCAGCAAACCGAACAGCCCGCCACGGTGTGGCAGCTAATGCAGCTTGCTGGAGCAAGATAGCTAATCTGAACGATCCTGCGCAAAAGTTGCGATAAATTTGCTTTTAATCTGGCCAGCGGCAAATGCTAAATGTGCTATGAGGGAAGTCAGGGTTTTCTATATTAAGGAATGCATGCTCCAGCTCTTTATCACTAAGCTCACAGTTGAGTGCAGCCAGGCGCTGCACTATAGCTTGCTGCGGCTCGATACTGGATGTATTCAGATACCAGAGCACGAAAGTTTTACCTTGATAATCCAACGATATAACTTGCCGGATTTTAGATTGGTCTAGTTTATTTGCAGGCTGGCGTGACTTGATATTCTTCTCAGCAAAATAAAAATGTCCCTGCTCATCAGTGGTCGCTGCTTCGTTGTAAGCTTTGTCATAGTCTAATTCGCGAAACACTTTTATGTTTTGCACAGGCTTACCATCCACAGTGACAGTGCCTTGCACTGCAGGAGATAAATGCACATCGTATTTTTTAAACCAACTAAACATATTTGCTCTAACTTCTAAGGAGTACAGAAGGACTGATATTACAGACAGGCACACTAAAAACTGCGACGTTTTGTTGAAATGTTTTTTCATTTTTGGCCAGTTGAACAGGCCCGGATGTCGGCGACTACCGGGCCTGAACGCTTTACATAACGCTGTCAATAGCTTCACGGGCGGTGCGGTAGAGCGCTCCTAAAGTGACATCAAATACCCAGCGGATAAATTTAAATGATAACTCGGCGACAGTGGAAGCTGCCTGACGGGCAAACACTAACATGTGGCCAAGCAAGCCTTTGGTTTGCTCTGCCAGCTTGGTTGATGCTTTAGCCACGCCTTCCAAAGTTCGGGCGAGCATATCGTAGAACGTTAAACCGGTTCCGATTGCGGCTTGTGCCATCACTGCAGTGTAATAGCCTGCATCTTTTAATAGTGTAATTAAACCAGCGCTGATTTTTTCAGCCCAATAGTTCGAGAAAGAAGCTTGGTGACGGTTATCGTATTTCAGTCGCACCGTCGCAAGGTTCAGCGATGATCTCCGCTGAAGACTGCGCCAACTGCCACTGTTGGCTGTATTCAAATAGCCAGGAGTTGCGGCTTCAGCCATTTTATGTGCAGCAAAGCTGATACCCTGGCCCGGCGCCAGTAAAACTTCATCGCCCTGATAAGGTGCGTGTACAAAGGGCCACAATGGTACCATTGGTACAGGGTCGGCAGCATGGGTGCAACGGAAAATACGATCGATATTGTTTGAGGTTTTCAGGGCAAAACCATCAAGCCCAACGCGCGGGGCGCCAAAGGTGTATAAAAACACTTTATTTTTATAGCGTCGCTTTACCCAATCTGCTGTGATATGGGCTAAGGCGCCACCTAAGCTGTGGCCAACGCAATGTACGGTGCCGGTTGAGCTACGCGCCAGCAGTGGCGTCAGCGTGCTTTCCAATGCCGGCTTCATGCTTTGGAAGGTTTTATTAAAGCCCGCATGGATCAAAGAGTTGTTATCGCCGCCGGTTAAACCGATATGCGCATCAGTAATACCATCACTTAAGCTGGCGGTGCCGCGAATAGCTACTACATGGTCGCCATCGTATTGGCTTTTACCTTTACCGATCATCGCAAATCCGGTCGAGCGATTCAGCATTCTTGCCAAAATACTACCGGATACGCCTCGTACAGGCCCGTTGGATAAATCGAAACTGAAAGCGTTTCTTATTTCTGGTGCGGCATCCACATCATAGCTGCCGGAAGAACCCGGCGTTTTAATTTCGTAAGCCAAAGCTGCTAGCTTCACTGCCATTGAAGGGGTAAGTGTAGGCACGATTACTTCCTCTCTTGTCCAATAATGTGAGTTTCTGTTTCAAATGTACAAATCCCCGAAACTACATGAGGATGAGCAGGATGTTCCTGGTTTTCCAGGTCATAAATCATGTCTGGGTTTGACAAGTCGCAGCGCAGGCCATTTAGCAAACTGTTTATCGTCTTTGCCGGCTCTGTGGTGCGATTAGTAAAGCGCCACAAGATATGGCGTTTACCGTTATGATCCAAAAATAATACCTGACGGGTAAAGGTTTCGAGCAGGCTTCCGGGCCGGCGTGAGCGGATGTTTTTCTCGTCAAAAGAAAAATTACCCTGGCTATCGGTTAATGCATGATCAAGATATTCTTTATCATATGTCAGCTCGCGGAACACTTTTACGTTAGCGACCGGGTTCCCGTTAACGCTAATGTTTCCCTGCACGGCAGGTGATAAATGCACATCGTATTTTTTAAACCAGTTAAACATATCTGCCATAACCTGTTGTGAGAAAACAATAAATACCAGAAAACTCAGCGCTGCGGCCAACAGCAGCAATGGCTTTCGCCTGAACATAAAAGTAGGCATGCGGGGCTCTGCTGAAATTAGGTTGCTAAAAGATATATAAATAATGCAATTTTGTAAATTAATTATTTGTTAAAATGACGTGAAAGCAGCGGGAAGATGGCGCTGCCGCTGATGACAGCGCCACAAAGGAGTGATGTTAATAGTCGAACTTGTATGTGCTAAATAGCTGTTGTACTGCCAGCCAGACATCGCCAACTTCGCCGTTGCCAACCGGTTTGTCATTAACATATAGCACCGGGGCTATTTCTTTGCTGGAGCTGGTAAGCCAAATTTCATCTGCGGCCAAGACTTCGGCTTCGCTGATATCACGCTCTTCCACCTTGATATTGCTGTGTTTGGCCAAAATGGCCAGCAGCAGTTGCCGGGTAATGCCGGGTAGCAGCTTATGGCTTAGCGCTGGTGTAGCAATAACGCCATCTTTAACGATAAACACATTTACCGCCGCGCCTTCGGTTAAGTTGTTGTCTTTATCAAACAGCAGTATTTCCTGGGCGCCCTGACTGTAGCTTTGTTGGTAATGCAGCACATTGCCCAGCAGCGAGGTGGATTTAATGTGGCAGCGCTGCCAGCGTAAGTCCTGACCTGTAACTACGGCGTAAGTAGTGGCTTTACTTTTGTCGGCTACCGGCTCAGGCGGTATGGCAAAAGCAAAACCGAATACGGTAGGGCTGATATTGGCCGGAAAAGCATGGCCCCGTTTGGTATCGGTGCCACGGCTTACCTGAAAGTACACGCCGAGGTTCTCGCCCAGCTCAGCACGGTTATCAGCCAGCAGTTTATCTGCAATATGAAGCCAGTCAGCCTGGCTCAGCTTAGGGTCTATCGACAGCTGGGCTAAGCCGCTGTGCATGCGATCAATATGCGGGCCAAAACCAACAAAGCGGCCACCATAGCTTGGGATCACCTCGTAGATGCCGTCGCCAAATAGAAAGCCGCGGTCCATCGGCGATATTTTCGCTTCGCTGGCCGGTACAAAGGCGCCGTTTAAATATACTGTTGTCATAGCACTTCTCTCATCAAAGCTACTCAGATGTATGTTGAGCGGAATCGATATGCTCTAAACCAACCGTTGAAGGCATGGATGCTGACAAATTCGTCAGGAACGAATTTGAACAGCTCCGCTGGCCCGCCAGGGTGAACTTCATGGATGAAGTTCATAACCGAGCCTACAGGGACGTATTCACGGCGTGTTGGTGTGGGCATACCGGTTCTGCGATTAGTCTGCACCCTGTATTAAGGTGGATAAATCATCAATAAGTTGCTGGCCTTCGGTATGCGCCAGGCCATCTTCGGTTAAGGTATTTAACCGGGTTACGCCATCGACACTGCCTTTGGCCGATAAATACTGCAAAATAGTCTGCGGTTCTGCCCCCGCCAGCAGGTTTTCGCCGCGTAATAGCGACACCATGGCTGCTATTCCCCAGGCCGCCCAGTTTGAAACATCGGCGACTATCAGCTCATCGCACTCTGTCACGCAGGGCGTAATATTCAGCGCACTGACCGCCTGCAACAGATTACCCATACCAATTTCATTGCCGCCATCGCCGATGCCAATGGTGGGGCAGGCCGCTTGGGTTAAAAAGTAGTCAAAGCTGGCGCAGCGCGCAGAAATATCCTCGCCGCGCATATTGGCGTAACGCTGCTGCGCATTAAAGCCAGGCCGTTCAATTGAGATAACCAATTGCGGTTTAAGCTGTGCCAGCGCCGCTTCGGCAATGGCCGGCAGGGCGTCAAACTGGTTTACGCTGATTTGATAGCATTGATAATCGGCTTTTAACGCGCTGTACAGCGGATCACCACAAACAATAACCGGTGCGGCGCCAAGGCGTTTAAGTAACTGATACAAGCCAATGGCACCAACCGGGCCGTCGGTTTCAAAGGTATTCAGGACCGGAAAGCCGGTACCGATTAACACCGTACCGCAGCATTGATTAATAAGACGGGCGGCGCGCAGTATATAACCCGGCCGTAAATGCGGCTTAAGGCTTGCCATGCCGCGCAGGTTTTGCCGCACTAATAACTGCTCTATCTGCTGGCTTAGTGCCAGATAATCTTGTTGCTGTGCGCTCATTTACAGGCTCACCAGTTGGCTGCTAATTGCAGCAGTGCGTACTTTGGACAAACATAGCGCATTGTGCGCCTGCTCGGGGCTGATGGGCGTAAAATACACTGTCGTACCGGCAGCGGCCTGGGCCAACAGGGCGCAGTCGAGCGACAGCACACTGCCTACTTTCGGGTAGCCACCTAAGGTTTGCCGGTCATTTAACAGCACTATAGGCTGGCCGTCGGGTGGAATTTGCACAGCGCCATAGCAGATGCCTTCAGATAGCAGCTGTGTTTGCTGGCAGCTAATGGCGCTGCCGCTGAGTTTGTAACCCATACGATCGGCTTGTGGCGTCACTTTATAGCTGTTGAGGTATAAGCGCTGGCGCTCGGTCGCGGTAAAACTTTGCGCTTGGTAACCCTCGACCAGCCTTAAGGTTAGCACGCGATTAAACTGCGGTCGGTAGCGTGCCGGCAAGCGCTGGCGTTGCAGTTTATCTGCACTGTTGGCAGCAAGTGTATCGCCGGCCTGCAGTTTATTACCGTTTATGCCGCCAATAGCTTCGCGTAGCACGGTGGCGCTGCTGCCAAACTGTGGCGCGATAGTAAAGCCGCCGGCCACCGCAATATAGGCGCGCAGGCCCGCAGTTACCATACCCAATTCAAGCAGATCGCCGGGTTGCACCTTAAATACCGTCCATTGCTCCGCTGCTTTGCCATTAATGGTCAGCGGCAACGTCGCGCCGGTGACGGCGATATAGCTGTGCGTATCGGCGCGCAGTTGCAGGCCGCCAACACTACACTCTATTAACGTGGCATTGCTGTGGTTGCCCAGCAAGCGGTTAGCCCAGGCTGCAGATGGGGCGTCCATAGGCCCACCGTTGGTTAAACCCAGTGCGCCCTGACCAAAGCGGCCGCTGTCCTGCAGTAAACTCAGTACGCCGGGCGCTATTACGCTAAAGCCGCTCATGGCTTATGCCCCGCACGCTCAATATCTGGCAGTCCAAGCTCCGGCAGTTCACCGCCTAAACGCAGAAACTCGGCTTTACCGATGGCGACAAAGCGCACTTCATCACCTACCGCCACCGGCATTGCCGGCTCTACTTTGGGGTTAAACATTCTGGTCGGACACAGGCCAATTAAATTCCAGCCGCCGGGCGATTGCGCCGGATACACCGCGGTTTGCCTGTCGGCAATAGCGACTGCGCCGCGTGGCACTTTGGCGCGTGGTGTGGCTAAACGCGGCATTTGCAGCAACGGGTCTACCTCACCTAAATAGGCAAAACCGGGTGCAAAGCCAATTGCGTAAACGCGGTAACTGATAGCCTGGTGCCGCTTTATCACTTCATCGATACTGATATTTTTTGTTTGGGCGATCAGCGCCAGATCAGGCCCGCTTTCTGCACTGTAATACACCGGCAGCTCAACCAGCTTACCGCTGTGCTGATTGGCACTTTGCAGTTGCGCCAGACAATGCTGCAATTGTGCCTTTACACGATACAGATCGGCGCGAAGCGGATTAAACAGCAGCAATACAGAAGCGTAAGAGGGTAACAAGTCGATAATATCATCGGCCAGTTCAGCGCGGATAAGCGCACAGGCTTGTTGCACTAAGGCAGAAATAGCCGGGTCGATGCGCTGGTCAAAATACAGCATCAGCGCGTTTTCACCGGCAACAGTCAGATGATATTGCGGCTTACTTATGCTAACAGAGCTGGTGCCATCAGAGCTCATGCCAGCAGCGCCCGGATTTGTTGCACCTGAGCAATAGCGGCCTGGTTGTCACCATGCACGCACAGTGTATCAGCGTTAAGTGCCAGCTGTTTGCCTGATACTGTGGTGACACTGCCGTGCTTAACCAACTGTCTGACCTGAGAGAGCATCTCATCGCCATGCAGTACTGCGCCGGCCTGGCTGCGCGGTGTTAGTGTGCCATCGTCGGTGTAGCGCCTGTCGGCAAAGGCTTCAAACAATAGTGCTACGCCCTGCGCCTCGGCTTGCTCTGCAAACGTCTGTTGCTGTGCCGTGGCTAAAATCATCAGCTGTAGCGGCTTATAAAAACCGGCGACGGCCTCAAGCACGGCAGCAAACACCGCCGGTTTGGCCATCATATCGTTGTACAGGGCGCCATGCGGCTTCACATAGCTCAGCTGTACGCCGGCACTTAGTGCCATGCCATCCAGCGCGGCGATTTGATAACGCATACAGTTAACAATTTCACTGGGCGATAGCGCCATACTGCGCCGGCCAAAGCCTTGTAAATCGGGGTAAGACGGGTGGGCACCAAGGGTTACGCCATGCTGTTTTGCCAGTGTTAAGGTGCGGGCCATTACATCGGCATCACCGGCGTGAAAACCACAGGCGATATTGGCCATATCAATATGCGGCATCACTTCAGTGTCCAGCCCCATCTGCCAGCTGCCAAAGCTTTCGCCTAAGTCGCAATTCAGTTTCATCTTTCCTCCATACCGGAAAAATAATTTATTCATACTGCGTGGGTTTTCAGTAATAGTCTAGTCGGATGCGACCAGTCGCAGCTATAAACTGGTCGCGTTAAATCTGCGTACCCTAACATAAGTCCGGGCTAGTTAATGCCCAATAGCCGGTGTTGCATTTCATGCAGCCGCGAGCCGCAGCGGGCAAAAGCGAATGCCAGTTGTTTGGCCAGGTACAGTTCGTTCACTGCTACGTCAGCGCTAAGCAGTAACAAGGTGCCTCTGTCGTAGCATTCGTCGACCAGGGCGATAAAACGCCGCGCCTCGTTATCCAGTTTGCTAACGTAGTATTCTTTGTGTTCACGCTGGTAGCTGTCTTCAATGCCATGCACTATTGGTTTATCAGCGAGATAGCTGAATTGCGGTACGCCGTGCACGGCGATAGCGGCGTATTGATCACACAGTGCCATATAATCCAGTTGGCTGCGCGGCCCGGCGCACAGGGCGTTAAAGTTAAAACCAATGAGTAGCCGGTTATGCCATAGCGCCGGTATATCACGCTGCAGGATACTTATCTTAGGCAGCGCTGCTACAGGGCCACTTAGCTGTTCGGCCTTTTGCTGCAAGGCTGCTTCGCTTGCGCCTTGCAGATAATACGGCCAGTTTTGCTTCTGGCACAGACGGTAATCTTTGCCGCTGTCCAGGGTTATGACCTCACAGTACTGCTGCAGTAAGTCGATAGCAGGCAAAAAGCGCTGTCGTTGCAGGCCGTTAGCATAGAGTTGCTCCGGCAAGGCATTGGAGGTGGTCACCAATACCACCCCCGCGGCAAACAGGTAGCGCCACAGTGTACCGAGTAACATGGCATCGCCGATATCGTTGACAAAAAACTCATCGAAACACAGCACCCGGTATCGGGCGCCCCACTGCATGGCGATATGTTGTAGCGGGTCTTTCTGCCCGCTTAGCTGATGCAACTCGCGGTGAACACGCGCCATAAAATGATGGAAATGCAGGCGGATTTTCTGCGGCGTTTGCAGTTGCTGGTAAAACAAATCCATCAGCAGGGTTTTACCACGGCCCACCGGGCCCTGAATATATAAGCCACGCAGCGACTGCTGTCCGGCGCTTAACTGCTGTGCCAACTGCGTCAGGCGTTGCAGCAGCTGATACTGGTTTTCGTCGTAGCTTAACGTCGCAGCAGTGACCTGCTGTTGGTAGCACTTCAGTGGCATGGCGATCTCTGTTACCCGGGGTGCTGAGCACTGCTTTTGGCCAGCGCAATAAAGCGTTGAATATGTTGATTCAGCTGCTCTTGCTTACGGTAACCGACATAAATATGTTTATGAATACCGCTGTCGCCGAAGCGCAGCACGTCAATCGGCAGGCTGTCTGCGTATTCCAGTGCCAGCCATTTCGGCATCGCAGCTACGCCGCGGTTAGCCGCCACCATTTGTAAAATAATGTCAGTCGCTTCAAGCGTTTTATGGTGCTTAGGCATGCACTGCGCCGGCAGTAAAAACTGCTGAAAAATATCCAGCCGTGCTGTTTCTACCGGATAGGTCAGCAATACCTGATCGCTTAGCTGCGCCGGTGTCACCTCGCGCAGGCCACTGAGTTTGCTGTGTTGGCTAACCACCAGTACCAGTTCATACGGAAACACCGGCTCAAACACGATGCGCTCTTTTTGGATCGGGTCCGGGGTGATCAGTAAATCAATATCGTAATTAAACAGCGCTGCCATGCCGCCAAACTGAAAACGTTGCTTTACATCGATATCTACCCCGGGCGATTGCGCTAAAAACGGTTGCACCACTTTTAGTAACCACTGATAACAAGGGTGGCATTCCATACCTACCCGCAGGCTGCCTTTCTCATTGTTGGCAAATTGGCGTAAGGTGTCGTCGATGCGTTCAAACTGCGGCAGCAGCCGGTTGGCTTGCTCCAACAAGTAGCTGCCGGCTTCGGTCAGCCGGATTTGCCGGCCGTCCTTTAACCACAGGCTGGTGCCGGCCTGTTGCTCCAGTTTTTTAATGCTGTGGCTTAGCGCCGATTGTGTCAGGTTTAAGCTGCTTGCGGCCGCCGTTAACGAGCCATGGCGGTCTATTTCACGCAAAATACTCAGGTGGATTTTTTCAATCACGCTATTACCCATGCCGCTATTTATGAACAGTATTCATTTATATGTGAAAATATACCATTTTAAATCATATGTGTAGCTTACGGATGCCGGGCCATAAAGTCGCGTATGGCTTGCACAAAGGCTTTTGATGCAGGCTCGCGCCCCAACAGTAAGTGCCCGTTGCTCTCTAAGCCGACAAACTCGGCATTGGGAATAGTTGCGGCAAGTTCGCGGCCAATGCTTACCGGGATTCGCTGGTCGCCCAGTGCATGAATCACCAACGTAGGCACCTTTACCTGTGCCAGCCGGTGGCGCACGTCGATATCGGCAAACACCGATAAAAACCTTACTGCGTTTTCGGCTGAGGTGGTTAAGCGCTGAAAATCATTAAACCAGTTGAACTCCGCCTCATTAGCATCCGGCATAAAGGTGGAAGAGAAGATCTGTCGGTACGCCGGGTTGTCGGTACCCCAGCCTATCGAGGTGAGCGTCATCACTGCTTCACGTTCTTTGGTTAAGGCTTCTGAAGCGCCGATGCGCCAGCCGGCTGCATAGCCGCCAAACAAAATAAGCTGTGACACCTTTTCCGGATAGCGGATAGCATACTCGATAGATACCGCTGCGCCTTGTGATATACCCAGCAGTGCAAATTTATCTAACTTATTTGCCGCTACTACTGTTTCGAGGTCGGTAACAAAGGCGTCAAATGAAATATCCGCCACGTCCCAGTCAGATAAGCCATTGCCGCGCTCGTCGTAACGGACAAAATGATGATCCGCTGCTAAATCGCGGAACAACGGGCTCCAGATCGGCGCATTCCAATCATGCTCCAAATGGCTAAGCCAATTCGCGGCTTTAACAATGGTAGGGCCCTTGCCTACTGAGGCATAAGCAATACGGACGCCATCTTGCGCGGTGCAAAACTGTACTTTTTGTCGTGCGAGCAGCTCGCGGCTGCCGGGAGCCTCTGCTGCATGCAGTTTATCCGGGCTGCTGAGCGTGGCATGTGAGGCTATACGAGACTGCAGCTTGCCGGTGAGTTGCTGCAGTGCATTGCGCTCTGCCGTCAACCAATCTTGAAACAGACTCTGATCGGGTAAATCCAGCCCTTGCAAAAACGGTTGTTGGCTTTGCAGCAGCAGCTCTTCAAGTTCAGCAATGGATAAATCGCTTTGCTGACTCTTAGCTATCACCTGCTGCAGGTCAATGCAGATGTCGCTGCTGACCAGCGACACCCGCTCGCGGTCTGCTTGCAGCCGTTCTGCGGTGGCATCATTTACCAGTGGCCTGATCTTACTTAACGACCAGCGTAATGCGCCCTTAGGGTCATCCGGAATTTCCCAGAATACTTCACATAACCTGTCGCGGCGGTGCGGCCTGGCGGTAAGTGCCAGATACGCCAGCAGGGCGCGGCTGCGCTTGGAGGCCGGCATTGCTATTACCATGCCATTGCGACGTAATTCCAGTTTACCCAGCATGTTAATCGCTATAGTCATTTGCACCTCCCTGATTATCCGTTTGTTATTTTAGCTGGCTGCGCTTAAGCGGCAAGCACCTTTACACAACACTTTTTTGATGGCGTGATATGAAATCATGAATTATATCAATAAATTGCTGTGCTGACGGCTCGTGCTCCAGCAGCAAGTGCGATGTACTGTCCAGGCCAATAAATTCGGCACCGGGAATAGTTGCAGCAATTTCACGGCCGGATAGCGCCGGCACAGCTTTATCGCCCAGTGAATGAATAACCAGCGTAGGCACCTTTATTCGCGTCAATTTGCTGCGAACATCCCAATCTGCAAAAGCTGACATTAACGCTGCCGCGTTTTTGGCGTTGGCGGCCAGCAGTAAATATTCGTTAAACCAGTCCAACTCGTGCTGGCTGGCGTCCGGCACAAAGGTCATGGAGAAAAACTGCCGGAACGCTGTGTTGTCCTGTTCCCAACCTGTTTCTGCCAGGGCAATGATAGCTTGCATTTTTTCCCGTAGCTGAGGGTCGCCATCTGCACACCAGCCGGCAGCGTAGCCGTTAAACAGAATCAAATGTGATACCTGCTCAGGGTGGCGCGCTGCATAGTCTATGCATAGAGCCACGCTATTTGATATGCCGAGTAACGCGAATTGACTCAGATTATTGGCAGTAACAACGGTTGCCAAATCCTGCGCTAAATCATCGACACTTACGCCGTCAATATTGCGCTCTGACATACCACTGCCGCGGTCATCATAGCGGATAAGCTGATAGTCGCCGGCGAGTTGATGAAAAATTCGCCCCCATAGCGGCGCATGCCAATCGTATTGCAGATGGTTTAACAAGGCGGGGGGTTTTAGCAGCGGCAATCCCCAGCCTGTTGATACATAGGCAATTTTTACGCCGTCGTCGCCGGCACAATAACGGATATCTGCTTGATATTGCAGTTGTAACGCCTGCCGTGGCCTGGCAGGCAAGGGAGCCGTTTTTGCTGCGTCAGTTACACTGCACTTCGCCGAAGCTGCAATTTGGCTCAGCAGTTTGCTGCGCAGCTGTATCAGTTGTTGCCGCTGTGCAATTAGCCAATGTTGAAAATCCGGGTGGTTATGCAAATCCAGCCCGTCCAGTAGCGGCATGGCCAGTTGTTTTGCCAACTCAGTCAATTCACCGGCGTAGTGCTGTTGTTGTGCGGCACGGCTGCACAGGTTAACCAGATCGATATCAATGTCGGTTTTATTAATGCTGACATAGTCCTTGTCTGCCACAACACGTTCAATGTTTTGTTCAGCACCGCTTTCGCTGGCATTATTGTTCAGAATGGCCCTGAGTTTACTTAATGACCAACGCAACGACCCGCGGGCATCTTTGGCCTCAGGCCAAAACAGCGTACATAAATAATCCCGGCGTTGTGGCCGGTTATTCAGCAACAAATAAACCAGTAAGGCGCGGGTTAATTTTGAGGAGGGCAGCGGGGTAAGCAGGTTGTTATGAAAAACCTGTAGTTCGCCCAGCATTTTTATCGCAATTTGCACAACACTTCACCTGACAGTTTTAACGTAATCTTGCCTAACCTTATGATGTCTATACTGGTCTAACTCATGTTCTGCAGGTTGTTGTGAAATGCTGCTCTTATTTGGCGGCAGTTTTTTTGTATTAGGTTTGCATAAAATACTTATGCATTTATGCAGCATAATTATTTTGTTTCCATTTTAATGTGCAAATTGTGCAACGGGAATGCTTTAAAATCAACAATTCAAATTGAAACTGCATTAACAACTAAAAAATACCACGCCTCAAATGTGCAAATTCCACGCTTATTACCATGTTAACTACTACGGTAGCCAGCGATGATGCCACCAATGTCTAATGTCACCATGGGAGGCGCAATCCTATGCAAGCCTTGCAATACGCTCAGAATGTTGCAGATGTTTTCGTTTTGCCGGAATGCTGTTTACGTGTCAAACAACTGCTGGACTCTGACATCGTCAGTCTTGATGAGGTGGCCCAAGCTATTTTGCTGGATCCTGTGCTTACATCAAAGCTGCTAAAGCTGGCCAACAGTGCCATTTATAGTTTGCCGTACCAGCTGGAAAGTGTCAGAAAAGTATTATTAGTATTAGGTAAAACTCAGGTATATCACCTGGTGCTTAGTCTTGGTATTGCCTCTGCCTGTAGCACAGTAGATACTTCGGCCATTGATTTAGAGCGGTTTTGGGAGCAAACCGTTAATGCGGCCTTAATTGCACAGTTTCTGGCGCAAAGCTGTGGTTTACAACCGCCAGATCGATTTTTTGTTGCCGGCTTGCTGCATAATATCGGCGAGATGGTGGTATTACACAACAACGCCAGGCAAGCAAATCAGTGCCAAAATTACACTAAAGAAGAGCTACCGTGGCAATTGCAACAACGTGTGTTGGGGTTTACTTATGCCCGGTGTGGTGCAGAGCTGTTACATTTATGGCAGTTGCCCGACAGCATCGTTGAACCGGTAGCACTGCAACACAGCCACAATTTAAATCAGAAAAACAAAGCGCAATTGGTGCTGCATTTAGCCGCGAGACTGGCGCTGGCAAACCAGCACCCGGAAATGTATTCCAGCAGGCAACTGATTGATCCCGGCATTTTAGCGTCGCTGGAATTAAGTCAGCCTGACATTATCCGTGCTATCGATTTCTGCAACACCGAAGGGCTACTTATTCTGTCTGTTTTAAATCCACACATCTGTTCTGTTTATTAATGTTCTGCTTCGCTTGCAGTGATGTGCCGGCCGGCTGGTTAAGCCGGCACAACTGGTAATACCTCAGCATTACCATGCATTTTTGCCGCAAATTCCACGCTTATTACCACGCTTATTACCACGGTAGCTGGTTAACCTGACAACTGGTTTGATTTTTGTTAGGGAAGATTTGTAATGTTTACCATAAAAACACCTTTGTTGGCGTTGGTAGTGCTGGCAACCTTAACCGCTTGCGGTGGCAGCGACTCTGCAGTTGAAGAGCCGGTTGTTGTTGATTTTGATATCGAAATGTCTGATTTTTCAATGGATTTTGATACCAGTCAGGCCTTTGCGCTTAATCATCGCATCCCGGTGTCATTTACCATTCGTGGTACTGATACCAGCATAACGGAAGTAACCAACATTCCGGTCAGTTTTAGTTTTGTCGAGAAGAACCCGGCCGACCCGGCAGCACCCACAGTGTGTAGCTCTAATGCTATTGATGTCGAGTTACCGGCGAACGGTGCGCCGGTAGTGGTAGAAAACGAGTTTATCTGGCCTGTCAGTGAATGCCAAATTCTGGCTGAAGCCGGACGTGAAGTAGAGCTGCAAGTTGGGTTTTTCCGCGATGAAACAGAGTTAAAAGGTAATGTAACAGCCAACTTGCCATCCCTGACGTTACGCGAAGGTGGCACAGATGTAGAGTACGAATTAACCACAGAATCGTCTGTAGCCTTGCTGGCTATCACCGAAGCAGAGGAATCACCAACACCGGTGTTGTCGGTAAAGTCCGGTTTTGTATTTAACGGTGCAGACCCTTACTTTTCCAAAATTGATGCCGCTGAAATTCCGGCAGATTTACAAGTGGTGGACGCTGAAACCGGCCTGAGTATCCAGCAGGAGTTAACCTATGGTATGACCGAAGCGCAATTAAACCAATTAGGTAAATTGCCGGCGTCGGTTACGCTGACTTATGTATTAATTCCTGAAAATGCACCGGGTGTTATCTTGCCGTTAATGATTGGCCGGCAAGATGGCAGCACGGTAGCATCATTCAGTTTTAATGAAATTCAACCGGGCATTGCTGATGAGGTTAACCATGACCTGTATCTGGAAGGCGCGGATCTGGCTGCAGTACAAGACGGAGAGCTGGCAAATGAAACACACTTTATTTTGCGTGGCTGTGTGGTAACCAGTTTCTCTCAGAATGGAAACGACGGCGACCTTGCTAACGACTGTAAAGATGTAGACGTTAACCTGGAGCGTGAAAGCGCAACCGCCGTTACTGCGGCAAGTAATACGGCCTTTAAAAAGAACCAAAAGCGTAACGCCGGCAACGCCCGCATTGCCATTGAATCTGAAATGGATGTCGACAACACCTTAAGCCGCAACGGTATTTTAAGCCGTGCCACCGGCGAAGTTGCACTGCGTGGCAATATTGGCAAAAGTTTTGATTTTACAATTGCTGAAGCCATAGCTGAAGCCATAGTAACGAAAGATAAGTCGTCCTATTTTCATCAAATCAAAGCTTTCAATGTCGTAGTGGCCGGCGATACCAAAGAAGGCAAAGAGCACCTGAAGCTGAAGAATGAATTCAAGCAGGACAAAGCGCAGGAAGTAGCCGGTTTAGGTTTTGGTTTTGGCCCTGTACGCTTAGGCTTTAAAATCAGTGCCGGTGGCCGCGTGGGTATTGATGTTGATGATGATATGGACTTGCTGACAGACCTGGCTGAATGTCAGCTGTTGCTGGTATCTGCAGAAGCAGTTAACACTTGCGGTTACCTTACCCGTACCGTGGCGCCAAACTTCAGTTTTACCGGCCGTATCTTTGGTGGTCTGGATTTACGCATCGTTAAAGCCGGTGTTGATGCCAACTTACGCTTTCTGGAGAACAAGTTTCCATTAACAGGGGTGTTAAGTTTTGGCCTGACCGACGATGACCGTATTTTAGTGCGTGGTGATGTTACGCTGGACCATACTCTGCAAACCATCAGCGGCAAAGTTAAGCTGGTTGGTACCATTAAAGTGTTCCGTTTTCGCCGCAGTAAATCCGTTACGCTGGTGAGTTTCTCATCTACACCTGTTACGCAAAATCTGCTGACACGCAGTACCGGAGGCACGCTGGAATTGCTCTAAAGCAAGGCCGTGGTGTTAAACAGAAGGGGCAGGAGTATGACTGGTTTGGATATTAAAAAAGTATTGGTGTTAGTCGCTGCTACTGCCACGATTGTGGTGGCGATAGCATTCAAGCCCTGGCGTAGCTCCGGCCCGACGCAGGCAGATATTGCCGCTGGCGCAGCGCCGGCGGCAAGTTGCAGCTTTAGTGTAGGCCAAACTGCGGCGTTTCGTTTTAGCTCAACGGTTACGGCAGAAGGGCAAAGTGACACCTTTGAAGGCGTGATGAGCTGGCAGGTTGAAGCGCTTAATGACGGTGTTGCCAGAGTGCGGGCAGCATTCGACAAAGTGAACTTGAGCCAGGATATGACGTTAGCTGCAGAACGTGCGGTATCGCCACAAGGTTTGCCGTTTTTTCTGCAAGTGGATAGCAACTGCAGCATCACCGGTACCGCCTTTGCGACACAATGGCAACCGAAAAGCCGCTTGTTGGTGGCTACCCAACTGGATAATTTCACTTTTTTGCTGCCGCCGGCCGGCGTAACGCAATGGCAGAGCTCAGCGTTAGACGGTCTGGGCGATTACACCGCGCACTTTAGTGTGCTTAGCCAGGCTCCGCTGCAAATTCAGCGCCACAAAACTGATCATCTGATACGCGGTGCCGCCGATAGTTTTGGTATTAAGATCGCGGTGCATAAATCGCAAGCCACTGCCATGTTTAATCCGTCACAGCCGCTGTGGTGGCAAGCTATCAGCGGTGAAGAAATTGTTAGCTTGCAAGTCGCAGGTCAGCCTGAAGTGATGATGCAGCAACGTTTTTCATTGCAACGCGATGATCAGCTGTTTGCTGCCATAGCGCAAACGGATTGGGCGTTGGCTGAAAAATCTGTCCCTTATGATTTGGCGCCGGAATTCGACGAGTTTACAACGCAGCAGCAAAGTTACACCGAAACCTATGCTGCCTTTATCAGTGCTATCACTGACACGCCGCCACGGTATTTTGATGCCGCACTGGAAATGGCCGCCTGGTTGAAAAAACACCCTGAAGATGTCGACTTGTTAGTGGCAGAGCTGCGTGGACAGATGGCTGATGATGCCAGGCCGACGGCTTTTTTAGCCTTGCAGTTATCCGGCCTGAACAACGCCCGCGAAGCACTGTCAGACATGATGTTTGACACTACGATGAGCCAGGGGGATCAATCCAGAGCCGCCTCTGCACTGGCAGACCTTGGCACGCCGCGACAGGATGTCGCCGAGCTGTTGCTGTCACGCGCAATGATTAAGGATATCGGCGGCAATGCCAGTTTGTTAGGGGCAGGCAGTATGGTTGCCCGCTCAACTGATCCGGCTTTACGTCAGTACATTATGCAGTCGTTGCAACAACAGCTTGTCGACACAAGCGACCAAAGTGAGCGGCTGATCTTAATTGACAGCATGGGCAATACCGGTGATGCCAGCTTTGTTGAAGTATTAAGCCATGAGCTTAGCGCAGAGTCGGAAGCTACCCGGCGTCGTGCTGCCGATGCTATATCACGTTTACCGGCAGAGCAGGCGCGGCCTGCGTTACTCGATGCGCTGGAGCAGGAAAGCGATCCGCAAGTAAGCACTGCTTTGATAGATGCGTTAAAACATGCCGGTGCCAGCTCACCGGAGCTGTTGGATGTGCTGGAAAAACGCGTCAGCTCGCCGGATGCCAATCAGCGCGCTGCAACTATTGATTTGCTGGGCGCGCAACAAACTGAAAGGGCACAACAGCTGTTGATTGCGCAATACAAACGCGAAACCGATGCGCGGATTAAAATGCAGATTGGCCGCTATGTGCCGGCAAAGGCATTAAGATGAAAACGTCGTCAGCCTTTTTCTGTGCAGTTATCGTAGCCGCTATTGCCGGCTGCGATAGTGAACAGGCTGATGAGCAACAATTTTGGACGCCGCTGGCATCGGTCACTGTAGATAGTGGCTCGGGTACTACTGCTGCGGTGGAAGTGCCGCTGGATAACTTGCGCCGTGCTCTTCGGGTCAGCGCCCGGTCGCAAGGCTGTTTGCAGGTGTCCTCTGCTTTCAGTGTCAGCGGCAGCCAGCTGGTTGCCAACTCCGCAGCCCCTGCTGATAACATCTGGCGCACCACTAAACTGTATCAGACAGGTTTACTGGTGTTAGAGGGCGCAGCCTCAGAGCTGAGCCATATTAGTTTTGCCGCTGTGGCGTGTGACAGCGCTACGGACGGGGTGTTACCCACCAGCGTTATGGTCGAATCTCACTTATCCGAACAGCCAACTAACCCCGGGCTTAAACTACGGCTGCTGTTAAGCCAGGCAATAAGCACTGAATTGGATACAGAATTATTGGCGCAACTTATCGGTTTTGAATTGCAACTGGATATTGCCATCACAGGCGTGGCAGTGATTGCCGATAGCGATCTGATTATGCAAAGCCAGGCGGATTTCTCACCGTTAGCCGCTATATTGGCCTCGCTTCCGGCAAAAGCGGAAGACATTGTTGATGTGGTTATCGGGCCCTGCCTGCTGCAGCAGACAGCGTTTGGCCGGCAACAGTTAGCCGGTTTTACGCCAAGAATTCCCGGTGGCGCAGGGCCGGCAGACGGCGTTTTTGTTGCCCGCACTAATTGTGGTTTTGCCGATGCCGCCCCCGGCACGGTTAACGAAATCGCACGCCTGGCCGCCCATGAAATCGGCCATTATCTCGGGTTGGCACATCCGGAAGAAGCGGATGGCAGCGAGGATGATTTCACCAGTACCAACAGCCACAATTTAATGCACCGCATTCCGTTAACCGCCACGGCAACCGGGCTTACGTTTGAGCAACGCGAACGAATACTGGCGCACCCTTTTGTGACAGAGCTATAGCTTGCTGAAGCTAGTGCCGCCGAATATTCTTTTGCTACCTGCTACTATATTATTAGAAAAAAATTGGTTTTATCTTATATAGTTGAATATAAGATTTAGCAAAGGATGCAGGGCAATGTCAGATAATCGCTTAAAAATAGTGTTTTGCTTTTTTTTATTCTCAATACTGGCCGGATGCGCATCGGCTCCGGTGGGAAGCCGAATAACTAAGCCGATTGTGACGCCGAAAGAGGGGCAGGCTATAGTCGTAGTCTACCGTTTAGATGAAGGTGAAGATGCAAGTTATAATTACGCGTTTAATGTTAATGGCTTTGAGAGAGTCATTTATGATGGATATTATTATGTATACGAGTTTTATCCCGGGGTTTATCCGGTTCAGGGACTGACTTACGGTAGCGGTTCATATTATCTTGGTAAATACCCGTCAATCGTAATAAATGAAGATGACGTAGGTAAAGTATTTACCTATTGGATAGATGAGTCATCAAATCTTGGTAGCACGGCCTGGACCCGCAGTTTCGCAGAGTGGCCGGTGAATACAGAATATTTTGACAACAGAAAGTACAGTACTACTTTTAGCGCTTACGAAACTTCTGATCTTAAGGAGCTTTTCGGAGCAGATTACTTCGGTCGCGTAAAAGATGGCAAACCGGCAGGATCAGGGCGTTTGCAATGGTCTGATGGCAGAGCTTACGAGGGAGCCTTTAAAGATGGCCGGCCCACAGCGGAAGGAATCTTTTATCTGCCAAATGGTCGCTACTACAAAGGTCAGTATGATAGTAACGCCATGCCATTAAGCCCTGCCTTGATTTATCATGACGATGGACGTTTAGCTTACAATGGTGAAGTAAGGAACGGTATACCTAATGGTATGGGTATTTCATACAGTGCTGATCATGCTGATATTATTTCAGGTAAATTTAATAATGATCGACCGGATGGTGTGGTTATAAAAAACTCCGCCGGAGAAGTATCTTTAGAAACGTTTGAAAATGGTCGCGTTGCGACAGTAAGTCCGGTTGAAAGAGCAAAAACTGTTGTTAAAAATGCCGATGAAACTCAGCTGCATCTATTCTTAACGACCATTAAAAACGAAGAAAAGGTGCTCATTAATGACAAACTGGAAAAGACTGCTCAATTAAAAGAATACAGACAGGCCAGAAGTAGCTGTCACTGCGCTTTTAACTTGTGTTTAACCAGCTATCGTGACGGTTTATCTTACGAAGAAAGGAAAAGGCAGGATGAAAGAACCGAGGCTTTTCATGCAGAGTGCAGAAGGAAAGTTACATGGGGGGGCGAATTAGATCCTGCCAAAAATGCAACGTTGCAGGCAGAGTTAGATAGAATTGACAGAAAGTACGAAAAATTAATGTTAAAAAAGCAAAAAGCGGAAGCAGATAAAGCAAAACTGAACCGTGAACTGGATCAGTCCAGAGAGGCGAGAATTAAGAAGTTGGTAGCTGAGCAACAACAAAAAATACAAGCTGAGATTCAAGCACATAAAAAGTCCTGTATGGCAGCTTTTGAATCAGGTCGATACCCTTGTTTTTGTGGCGGAGTGCTTCCTCAACGCAATAATGCAAAAACGTGTTCAAAATAAATACCTGACAGGTGCTATACCAATCAAAATTTTGTCAGCAGGGCGGCAGGTAAGGCCATTGAGTCAGCCTGCTTAGCTGCCGATTACGTTGGATAGCATAACAGTAAGGTGTTTTAAACTGACAGGTTAGCCAGCCAAAGTTACAACACCGACAATTTACTGTTAGTTAAGTCAGTTACCAACATGTGGCCCGGGCTGTGGGTAATGCAAAAGTCCACTTTTGCATTGGCTATCGCCACTTGTGGCGTAACACCGCAGGCCCAGAACACCGGCACTTCGCCCGGCTTTATGCTTACCGCATCACCAAAATCCGGTTGAGTAATATCAGCTATGCCAATAGCGGCCGGATCACCAAAATGCACCGGCGCGCCGTGTACCTGCGGAAAGCGTGAGCAAATTTGTATTGCGCGGATGGCATCGGCCGGATGCATAGGCCGCATACTCACTACCATACCGCCATGAAATACCCCAGCCGGGGTGCAGGCAATATTAGTGCGGTACATCGGCACGTTTACTTTTTCTGTGATATTGCGGATTTCCAGGCCATCGGCCAGCAGGGACTCTTCAAACGAGAATGAGCAGCCAATTAAAAAGGTGACGAGATCATCGCGCCAGTATTCACGCACATCGGTTACTTCCTCGATCAAGTGGCCTGCACGAAAAATACGGTAGCGCGGCAGATCGCTGCGGATATCCAGATCTTTGGCCAAAGCCGGCATATCAATGGCACCGGGTGTGGCCGCCATGCCTAAAAGCGGGCAGGGCTTGGGATTAAAGTGGCAGAATTGCAGAAAATCAGCAGCGTATTGTTTGGGCAATATCGCCATATTGGCCTGGACAAAACCCGGCGCAAACCCTGAGGTATTGCCGCTAAAGGCACCACTGCGACACTGTTGGCGTATCTGGTAAGGGGCTAGCACTGACATAAATCACTCCGGGAAGACTAATTCATGCCAGTGTACTGCAGTGTTAGCAGATGCAACAGAGGGTTGCTATAGGCTAAAGCGATAATGCGCCTTTTAGCAAAAAGTTAACTACACTCTTATTTCCTTTTGGTATACCCAATCGTAATTGGCTATTTATTGGTTATTTATAATTGCGTTTATTATATCGATAACCTCGTGCCGTTAAGGTGCAGATCATGCCGGGTGGCCATGCAGCGCGGATACACAACAGGATTAACAGGCTATGAGTATTAGCATTGAGCAGGTGAGCAAGCGTTTTGGTGACTTTGTCGCGGTAGATAATGTCAACCTGGCGATAAAAACCGGTGAATTGACGGCATTACTGGGCCCGTCAGGCTCGGGCAAAACCACCTTGCTGCGCATTATTGCCGGACTGGAACAGGCCGATAGCGGCCGCATTCATTTTAATAACCAGGATATTACCGGCCAGCATGTGTCGGAGCGCGGTGTGGGCTTTGTGTTTCAGCACTATGCGCTGTTTAAACATATGACGGTATTTGAAAATGTCGCCTATGGTTTAACGGTAAAGCCGAAGAAATTCCGGCCGAACAAAGCTGAGATTGCCAAAAAAGTGAATAACCTGCTGCAACTGGTGCAACTGGACTGGACGGCAGATCGCTATCCGGCGCAGTTATCCGGCGGCCAGCGCCAGCGTATTGCCCTGGCCCGCGCCTTAGCGGTAGAGCCCAAAGTACTGCTGCTGGATGAACCCTTCGGCGCGCTGGACGCCAAGGTACGTGCCGAGCTGCGCCGCTGGCTGCGCCGTTTGCATGACGAAATTCATGTTACCAGTGTTTTTGTTACCCATGATCAGGAAGAAGCACTGGAAGTAGCCGACCGCATAGTGGTAATGAACAAGGGCGCCATAGAGCAAGACGGCACGCCTGAGCAGGTATACGACAACCCGGCTAACCCTTTCGTGTATGAATTTTTGGGTAATGTAAATTTATTCCATGCCAGGGTAAAACAGGGCCAGACTACTATCGGCAACGTTAAGCTGGCGTCGCCGGAGCATAGCAATGGCGACGAACAGGCTGGCTTTGCCTATGTGCGGCCGCATGAAATTGACGTCTTTAAAGCACCGCTAAGTGATAGTTTAAAAGTGACGCTGGATTTAGTCACCATAGTCGGGCCGGTGGCACGGTTAGAGGTGCTCAGTGATACCGACCAACAACTTATTCATATTGAATTACCCAAAGAGCAGTTTAAACAATTACAACTGGCACAGGGCGACATTGCCTGGATCCAGCCGCGTTACAGCAAAGTCTTCCTTGGCGAAGGCATTTAAGTAAAAGGAATATACATATGCAGCACACAAAAAAGTTTACCCTGCTGCTGTTAGCGGCAATGCTGGCGGCACCGGTAACGGCAAAAGAGTTGTTAAACAGCAGCTATGATATCGCCCGCGAGTTGTTTGCCGAGATAAACCCGCTGTTTATCGAACACTACAAACAGCAAACCGGCGAAACCCTGGAAATAAAGCAGTCGCATGGTGGTTCATCGCGTCAGGCGCAGGCGATTATTCAGGGCTTACGGGCTGATGTGGTGACATTTAACCAAAGCACCGACATTGATATTCTGCACCAGCGCGGTAACTTACTGCCGGCTGACTGGCGCGACCGTCTGGCTAATAACAGCTCGCCGTATTATTCCACCATGGCATTTTTGGTGCGTAAAGGTAACCCTAAGCAAATCAGCAGCTGGGCAGATTTAACCAAAGACGGCGTCGGTCTGGTATTTCCCAACCCGAAAACATCCGGTAATGCGCGTTATACATACCTGGGGGCGTACGGTGATGCGCTGGCACGTTTTGATAACGATGAGCAAAAAGCGCAACAGTGGCTGCAAACCTTCTTAAGCCGCGTAGTGGTGTTTGATACCGGTGGCCGCGGTGCTACTACCTCTTTTGTCGACCGTGAATTGGGTGATGTGCTCATTACCTTTGAATCGGAAGTAAACAATATTATTGCGCAGTACCCGGACCAGCAGTTTGAACGTGTGGTACCGCCAACCAACGTGCTGGCCGAGTTTCCGGTGGCCTGGATAGACCGTAATATTGCCCGCAACGGCACAGAAAAACAGGCTAAAGCCTACCTGCAATATTTATACAGCAAAGAAGCGCAGCAAGTGTTGGCGCGCTATTTCTACCGTGTGCACAACCCGGACGTGATTGAAGCCACCAAAGCGCAGTTCCCGCCAACCAGCTTGTTTACTGTAGAGCAGGTATTCGGCAGCTGGGAGCAGGTGCAGCAACAGCACTTTGCCAGTGGCGCACTGCTGGATAAACTGCTGGCACAGGGCAAGCGTTAACCGTGACCTTTTATCGCAGTAATAACAGCAAACGCGTGCTGCCGGGCTTCGGTATCAGCCTTGGCAGCAGCTTGTTTTTTATCAGTCTGGTGATTTTGCTGCCGATCACCGGTTTAGTGGTGCAAACCGCAGAGTTAAGCTGGGCGCAGTATTGGGCGATTATCAGCGACCCCCGCGTGGTAGCCTCTTACAAAGTTACTGCCTCAGCGGCTGCCGTGGCCAGTATGTTTAATTTGTTTTTCGGCCTGTTAATGGCCTGGATTTTAACCCGTTACCGCTTCCCTGGCCGGGTGTTGCTGGATGGCTTAATGGACTTGCCCTTTGCGCTGCCTACTGCTGTAGCGGGTTTAACCCTGGCGGCGGTATTTTCAACTCAGGGCTGGTTTGGTCAGTATCTGGCGCTGTGGGATATTAAAGTGTCTTACACCTGGCTGGGTATTGTGGTAGCGATGACCTTTACCAGCGTGCCCTTTGTGGTACGCACCGTACAGCCGGTACTGGAAGAGTTTGGCCCGGAATATGAAGAAGCCTCGGCAACGCTGGGGGCCAGCCCGCTGCAAACGTTTTTTAAGGTGATACTGCCGGAAATAAAGCCGGCGCTGTTTACCGGTACCGCTTTGGCGTTCACCCGCAGTCTGGGCGAATTTGGTGCGGTGATTTTTATTGCCGGTAATTTGCCGTGGCAAACCGAAGTGACGTCACTGATGATCTTTGTCCGGTTACAGGAGTTTGACTATGCTGCAGCCGCAGCGATAGCCAGTGTGGTGTTGCTGGTATCCTTAGTACTGCTGTTTGTCATTAATGGCATGCAACAGCGTTATCAACATATTACCGGTGGGCCCAAATGAGCCAAACATCATTAAATAGCCGCCAGCGCTGGCTACGACCGCTGTTAATAAGCGCGGGGGTGGTGTTAACACTGCTTTTGCTGGTGGTGCCGCTGATTTTTATTTTTGTGGCGGCGTTTTCCGCTGGTATTGGCGGCGTGTGGCGCAATCTTGCCGAGCCGGACATGCTGCATGCTATTGGCCTGACCTTGCTGGTGGCGGGTTTAACGGTGCCGATAAACCTGATTTTTGGTACCCTTATCGCCTGGTGTGTTACGCGGTTTAGCTTCCCCGGCCGGCGCTTATTGCTAACCCTGATTGATATTCCGTTTGCCGTGTCGCCGGTAGTGGCCGGTTTACTGTATCTGTTGCTGTATGGCAGCAATGGCCCTTTTGCCAGTTTGCTGGATCAACACGATGTGCAGCTGATGTTTGCCTGGCCGGGCCTGGTGATGGTAACGGTATTTGTCTCCTGCCCCTTTGTGGTACGGGAGTTGGTGCCGCTGATGTCAACCCTGGGCACCGAGCAGGAAGAAGCTGCCGTGCTGCTGGGCGCCAGTGGCTGGCAGGTGTTTTGGCACATTACCTTACCTAATATCCGCTGGGCGCTGTTGTACGGCGTTATTTTAACCAATGCCCGGGCAGTGGGCGAGTTTGGTGCCGTGTCGGTGGTATCCGGTACCATTCGCGGCCAAACTAACACTCTGCCACTGCATATCGAGCTGTTGCAGCAAGATTACAATACCGCCGGCGCCTTTATCGCTGCGGCACTGCTAACGCTGATTGCCATTGCCACCCTGGTGGTAAAAGCGTTTTTACAGTGGAAGCTGGCACGGCAGGAATAAACAGCTGCGTGTGCGTGTCTGCTGAGGTAGCATACGCCACCATGCAGACAACACAGCGGTTCGACGGACTTTAGCTATGAAATTTAAAACCCGATTACTCCACAGTGGTGCCGGTGCTGATGCGCAAACCGGCGCCTTAACCACGCCCATTTATCAAAGCAGTACCTTTACTTATGGCACGGCAGCAGAGGGCAAAGCCCGCTTTGCCGGCGAGCAACCCGGCTTTATTTATAGCCGCATGGGCAATCCAACCGTACAAGCGCTGGAACAGCAATTGGCAGAGCTGGAAGGTGCCGACGAAGCGTTGGTGGTGGCCAGTGGCATGGCGGCGGTTAGCAGTATTTTTTATGCGTTGGTGAGCAGCGGCGACGAAGTCGCCTTTATCGACCCGGTATACGGTGGCACAGCGGCGTTTTTAATTAATACCTTAAGCCGCGCCGGTATTACTGTTAGCCGTTATGCCAGTGATGATGACTTACTGGCCAATATTAACCCAGGCACTAAGTTGGTGTTGTTTGAGCCCATCACCAACCCTAACCTTAAAGTCAGCGATTATCGCAAGGTCAAGGCGGCAGCGGCGAAAACCGGCGCCATTACCGTATGCGACAACACCTTTTTAACGCCGTACTTATTTAAACCGCTGGAGCATGGCATCGATTTGGTGATGCACAGCGGCACTAAATATTTAAGCGGCCACGGCGATATTATTGCCGGCGTGGTAGCGGGCCGCACAGAACTGATGCAGCCGGTGCGCACCATAGCACTGAAGCATATTGGCGCGGCGATAGGCCCGCAGGAAGCGTATCTGCTACAGCGCGGCCTGCGCACACTGGCGCTGAGGATGGATGCACACCTGGCTGGTGCGGCCAAGGTGGCGGCGTTTTTAGCGCAGCACCCGGCAGTAAGCAAAGTTATATACCCTGGCCTGACAACCGATGCCGGTTATCCGGTACTGGCGGAAACCGTCGGCGCTTTTGGTGGCATGGTCAGCATTGAGCTGGCAGGTGGCTTTGCCCGCGCTGAGCGTTTTCTCGATAAATTAGCACTGTTTACTCAGGCCGTCAGCCTGGGCGATCTGGAAAGCCTGGCCTGCCACCCGGCCAGCACGACGCATGCGGCGATGGATGCCCCGAGCCGCTTGGCAGCCGGTGTAACCGATGATTTAATCCGCTTAAGTATTGGTGTGGAAGACCCGGACGATCTGATAGCTGATTTAACCCAAGCGTTAAGTTAATGCGGCCCTGAGGCTACAGAGTTAATTGGCTTTTAAACTTTGTAAGATAGCGCAGTTCTGGACCTGCTTATGGCTGCATGAGGTTGCAAGCATAGCCAGAGCTTGCTCCAGCTGCGCTAACTCCTGCTGCGTTTGCCGCACTCTGGCCAGTTGTTCAGCAATGATATCGTCTACTGTCTCACACGGATGATCACCACCACGATGATGACGAAAATGTAGAAACCATCGTGGTGCAGGCCACCCGTTCCGGCCGTATCGCCAACGAACAGCCGGTGCGGGTCGAGCTGATTAACCGTGAAGAGATAGAAGAAAAAGCCGCTATGCGTCCCGGCAATATTGCCATGCTGGTGGCTGAAACCGGTGTTGTGCGGGTGCAAACCACCTCGCCAGCGCTGGGCAGTGCCAATATACGCCTGCAGGGCCTGTAAGGCCGCTACACCCAATAGTAGCTATAAGCTTAAACGGATAGAGCAGTTTAAGCTCAGCGCTAACATATTGAGCAAAGTCAGTCCGCTAAGCCATGCTACAGCGAAAACCTCTCGACAACTGCAATTGATAACCATTATCATTTAATCTCACATAAAAAGCACACAAGGATCAATCATGACGATGTTTGCCAAAAGTCTGGCGTGTATAGCTGTTGTTGCTGCGCTTTTGCCAGCTACTGCCAATGCTCAGCAAAACCAGGCCGTTAACGAAGAAGATGCGGTAAAAGAAAAGATATTTGAGCATATTCAAGTGACCGGCAGCCGGTTAGACAGTGCCTCGACAGCAACCGGTTTACCTTTAACGTTACGGGAAACGCCGCAGTCAATTTCAATTATCGATAGAACCCTGATAGACAGTTTTGCGTTGGATACGGTGGCTGATGTTATGCAATTTGCACCGGGTATTCAGGCGCAACAAGCAGAAACGGACCGGTTTTTCTTCCGCGCGCGAGGCAGAGATGTAACCAACTTCCAGTTTGATGGTGTGCCCATTGCTTACAATAGCTTTTTCAGTGAAGCACTGGCTGACTCTATTTTGTTTGACCGGGTAGAAGTGGTACGCGGTGCCAGCGGGCTGTTAACCGGTGCCGGTGAACCTTCTGCCGCCATTAACCTCATTCGCAAACGGCCTAAAATGAATAATGGCGGTTATGCCAGTGTTGAGTTGGGTTCCTGGAGTAATGTACGGCTTGAGGCTGACCATTCCCAACTGCTGAACGATAGTGGCAGTGTCAGAGCCAGGGTCGCAGTGGCGCATGAGAAGGGCGACAGCTATGTTAATCTGTCAGAGAAAGACAATACCCAGATTTACGCCGTTGTTGCAGCTGATTTAAGCGACCAGACGAGGCTGACTGTCGGGGCCGATTACAGTGAACGTAACCCTAAAGGCAGTATGTGGGGCGCCTTGCCGCTGTTTTATGCTGATGGCAGCCAAACCGATGATTTACCGGTAGAAACTACTACGGCCTCGCCATGGAACCGCTGGGAGCGCAACGGTTCCAATGCTTTTGTTAAAGTAGAACACGCTTTTGACAATAACTGGAATTTGCAGGCCGACATAGAACGACGCGAAGATGAAATGGACGGTTACCTGCTGTATTTATCCGGTTTTCCGGATAAAGATACCGGGCTGGGTTTTGTTGGTTCACCGAACCGTTATGTCTCTGATCGAGAGCAAACATCCGTCAGGTTATTACTATCAGGCCCCTTTATGTTGTTTGAACGCGAGCATCAGCTAACGGCAGGTTTACTGCATGCTGTGCAGGATGTAAATGCAACCTCTTATGGCACTGCTGATGCCATTGATATACCAAGCCTTTTTGATTGGGGCCAGGGCGTACCAGAGCTTAATTTTTTAAGCACGCCAAGTTATTCCACCACAGAGGCACACACACAACAAGGTGCTTATGTTGCAGCCAAACTCAGCCTGACAGACAACCTGACGGCGATTTTGGGTAACCGTATTACCAACTATGAATACGATGCCACTGCGCCTTGGGCCAGTAGCAAGTATGACAATGACAGCGTAAATACGCCTTACGCTGGCTTGGTATACGCTGTTAATGACTTTATTTCGGTTTACACCAGCTACACCGAAATTTTCCAGCCGCAGGAAGCTCGCAACGTTAACAACGAGCTGATTGGCCCTGTTGAAGGTAAAAACCTGGAGTTGGGTATTAAAGGCGACTTCTTTAACGACAGGCTAAGTGCCAGCGCTGCCATCTATGAAGTAGAAGAAGACAATCTGGCTATTGCTGACCCTAATAATACTGAGCCTTTGCCGGGTACTACAATTTTCCCATCGATAGGTGTGAAAGGTGCGAAAACAACCGGTTTTGAAGTTGAATTAAACGGTCATCTGACGGAGCAGATTAACATTCTGCTTAGCTACACTTACAACGACGCCGAAGATGTAGACGGCACCAACTATGCACCTTTCCTGCCAAAGTCTATGGTGAAAGCCAGTGCGCTGTATGACGTATCTGAAGACATAACCGTTGGTATTAATGCAAACTGGCAAAGCAAAACTGAAAACCCCGGTGTAGGCCCCAATACTGAAACTTTCACCCAGGACAGTTACACTGTGATTAACCTGATGGGCAGTTACCAGCTAGCTGCTAACTGGCAGCTTAGTGCCAATATTAATAACCTGTTTGATGAAAAATACTTCTCTAGTATCGACTTCTACAACCAGGGCTTTTTTGGTGCACCGCGTAATGCGCAGGTAAGTGTGCGTTACAGCTGGTAATTTAGCGATGCGTTAACTCTAATGCCGGACAGCTGCTTGTGTGCTGTCCGGTATGTAAATTATCAGTAGTTTTTACGCCAGCAGATTAAATAACCGATAAAGTGGGCCCTGCCAGGCCCGGTGACAATGATTGATACACTTCGAGCGGTTTTAGTATTAAGCATTACCGTAAACTTCTTTGTTTGCCAGCCAGCGTTTAATTAACTGCTCGCTGGCAATTTTATTTTGCTGCCATAGCGTGGTGGCAATTTGCTGTGCTTGCGGCAGCAGGTCAGCATCGCGGCTTAAATCAGCAATTTTAAATTGCAGCACGCCGGTTTGCCGGGTGCCGAGTAATTCACCCGGGCCACGTATTTCCAGGTCACGCTGGGCAATAACAAAGCCGTCGTTACTGTCGCGCAGTACGCCAAGCCGCGATTGCGCCGTTTTGGATAGCGGCGCATGGTACAGCAATACGCAGTGCGAGGCGGTGCTGCCACGCCCGACGCGGCCGCGTAGCTGGTGCAGTTGCGCAAGGCCTAATCTTTCGGGGTTTTCAATAATCATTAAACTGGCGTTAGGCACGTCTACGCCCACTTCTATTACTGTGGTGGCAACCAGCAAGTCCAGCTCGCCGCTGCTGAATTGTTGCATGACCTGCTGTTTTTCTGCCGCTTTTAACCTGCCATGCACCAGGCCGATTTTTAATTCCGGCAGCGCTTGTTGTAAATTCAACATGCTGTCTTCGGCCGCCTGGCATTGCAGGGTTTCTGACTCTTCAATCAGTGTACAAACCCAATATGCCTGACGCTGTTCGCTTTGCACGGCACTGCGCACCCGCTCGATAATGTCATCACGTCGTGTATCCGGTATTGCTACGGTAGTTACCGGCGTACGCCCCGGTGGTAGCTCATCAATAATTGAGGTGTCCAGATCGGCATAGGCCGTCATGGCCAGGGTGCGCGGTATCGGTGTGGCAGTCATCACCAGTTGGTGCGGATACTTACCTTCGATGCCACCTTTTTCGCGCAGGGCCAGGCGTTGATGCACGCCAAAGCGGTGTTGCTCGTCGATAATAATCAGGGTTAAGGCATGAAATTCAACTTGCTGCTGAAACAAGGCATGGGTACCCACCACCATTTGTGCACTGCCATCGCTAATAGCGCTAAGCGTGGTTTGCCGTGCTTTGCCTTTGGTTTTACCACCCAGCCAGGCCACGCTGATATCCAACGGCGCAAACCAACGGGCAAAGTTGGCGGCGTGCTGCTCGGCCAGCAATTCTGTCGGTGCCATCAGCGCTACCTGATAACCGCTACCAATGGCGGTCAGTGCTGCCAGTGCCGCCACCAGGGTTTTACCCGAGCCGACATCGCCTTGCACCAGCCGCAGCATGGGTAGCGTTTGGCTTAAGTCATGACGGATTTCTGCGGTTACCCGTTGCTGGGCTTGTGTTGGCGAAAATGGCAGCGCGGCCAGAAAGCGTTGCTCCAGTACCTTATTGGTTTGTAGCGCGACGGCCTGTTGCTGCTGACTTTGGCTGCGAAGCTTATACATGCTCAGCTGCTGTGCTACCAGCTCCTCTATTATCAGCCGCTGTTGTGCCGGGTGTTTGCCCAGCTCGAGTAATTGCAGACTGGCATCCGGCGGCGGCCGATGGATATACTGCAACGCTTCGGTGAGTGACCAGTTTTGCGCCAGACTGTTTGCCAGGTATTCATCCGGCGGGCTACGCTGTAAATATTGCAAGGCGGCATCAGTAAGATTGCGCCAGGTGGCCTGGCGCAGGCCTTCGGTAGTGGGGTAAATTGGGGTTAAAGTTTCGCTGACTTCGGTCAGCAACTCGTCGTTATGCACGCGGTATTCCGGGTGCAGCATCTCCAGGCCGCGCGGACCGCGTTTGGCTTCACCAAAGCAGCGCAGTAACACACCCGGCGTGACAGCGTTTTTTTGGGCGGCGCTAAAATGGAAAAACCTCAGGGTTAAATAGCCGCTGCCATCTTTAATTTTAACCAACCAGCTGCGCCTTTTACCCAGTTGGATTTCGCTGCTGACCACTTCGCCCAGCACAGTGCCATGCATTAACGGCATTAGATCGGCGATGGCGTAAATTCGGGTGCGGTCTTCGTAGCGCAGCGGCAAATGGAACAAAATATCCTGCAAGCTGAAAATACCCAACTTGTGCAAGCGTTCGGTAACTTTGGCGCCAACGCCTTTAATTGAGGTGACAGCCTGAGCGGCCAGTGGCGCGAAATTGCTCATCAGGGCTGCTGTCGTAACGGCGGTAATAGCAGGCTTTGCGCAATAGCTTGATCATACAGCCGTGACACCGTGCCATCGGCTACCATGTCGGCCAGATGTTTACGCAGCAGTGGCTCCAGCGCGGCATTAGTGCTGGCGCGAGACAGCGCGATATGAATATAGCCGCCGCTGTTACGGCTGATGTCCAGTTCAGCAATACGAAAACGGTGACGATAGCTACTGGTAGAATTTATCGCATCAGACGTGCTGACAGTAGGAGACACCAGGGCGTCAACCCGACCGCGCAACAGCATTTCCAATCCGGCTTCTATGGAATCTACGGTGACAGTTTGGCGCGGGTTTTGTTGAATAAAGGCCATTACGCTGGGGGAGTATAAATAACTGCGGATACTAACCAGGGTTAAATGCCGCAGTTGGGCTTCAGTATCAATATTGCGGTTATCGTTGTATCGCAAAAACAGGCTTTCCGGCACGCCTTTGTTGTACGGCAACATAAACATGGAGTTGTTGCGCTCGTCACTGAATTTCAGGTTCGACATTAAGTCGACTTTGCCGTCGGTCATCAGGCGCAGGCAGCGTGCGGTAGGGGTGCGCGGCGTAAAACGCAAAACAAAGCCGGCACGCTTAGCCAGTTCGCGCATCAAATCGACAGAGGGGCCATAGGGCTCTGTGACATCTTCATAATGGTGAAAACGCGAAAAGTGATCCAGGCACCAGACTAATTCAGGTTGTTGCGTCGGCCCGGCCGCTACCGGCTCTTCTGCCAGCGCCGCACCGGCCGTTAGCACAGCGGCAGCTAGAAAATACTGAAAGCGAAGCAACAACCCGGTAAGTTTCATTTTAATCTCAGTGCGTTGACGGTACTTCCATTACGCCGTCAATTTCTATCTGGCTGGCACGCGGCAGCGCCGACACCTGCACCGCAGCGCGGGCCGGGTAAGGTTCGGCAAAGTACTGGCTCATAATGTCATTTACTACAGCGAACTGGCCAAGGTCGGTAAGGAAGATGTTTACTTTTACCATATCATTTAAACTGCCACCGGCGGCATCACACACTGCTGCCAGGTTTTTGAACACCTGATGGGTTTGTGCGGCAAAATCTTCTGACGCCAGTTGCATGGTAGCTGGCACCAACGGAATTTGGCCGGACAAATACACTGTGGTACCAATTTTTACGGCCTGGCTGTAAGTGCCGATAGCGGCGGGGGCATCACTGGTACGGATAATCACTTTAGACATCTTACTTATTTCCTTCTGTATACTTTTTGTACATCCGGCATCACGCGGATCTTACGCATCACGTTAGCCAGCTGTATTCTGTCGCGTACCGACAGAGTAATTTTAATCACGTATTCACCGGTGTCGCGGTCATCGGTGGCTAAATCCTGAATATTGGAGTCCTGCGAGGCTATCAGCGTGGTTAGTTTGGCCAATACGCCCTGACGGTTAACAATAAACACGCGGATATCGCACAAGAACTGCTTATCACCGGTTTTATCCCAGCGTACCGGGAAAAACTTACCCGGTTCTTTATCCCAGCCTTTGATATTGCGGCAATCGGCACGGTGTACGTTCAGGCCTTTACCTGGCGTGGCATTGGCCACAATGTCGTCACCCGGAATAGGCCGGCAACACTTGGCAAAGGTCAGCAGCATACCCTCTGAACCGATAATAAAGGCTTTGCTTTTCGGCATGGGCCCGGCATCGTCTTTATGGCTGCTTTCATCGGAGTCAAATTCACCCAGTAAGCGCCGCGCTACGGCTATGGCCAGCTGATTACCCAAGCCAATTTCGCTGCACAGCTCGTCCAACGATTTTTGTTTGGTATTTTGCAGCACCTGTTCGATGCTTTCCGGCGCAATATCTTCCAGTTTTACTTCACCCAGCGCCGAGCTCAGCAGGCGTTTACCTAAACCTATAGATTCATTTTGCTGCTGTTTTTTCAGGTAGTTACGAATGCCCAAAATAGCGCGGCTGGTGACAACATAGTTTAACCAGTTAGCGTTGGGTTTACCGCCCGGGCTGGTAACAATTTCGACTGTTTGGCCGGTTTCCAGCGGTTTATTGAGCGGATAAGGCCGCCGGTCTACTCTGGCACCGACACAGCGATTGCCGATATCGGTGTGTACCGCGTAAGCAAAGTCTACTGCGGTGGCGCCAATCGGCAGTTCAACAATTTTACCTTTCGGTGAAAACACGTAAAGCTCGTCCGGGTACAGCTCGGATTTTACATTTTCGACAAACTCAGCACTGTTACCGGCATTTTGTTGTAACTCAAGCAGGCTTTGCATCCAGCGTCTGGCGCGAATTTGAGCCGTGGTATCCTGGTGTTGGCCATTGGCTTTGTACATCCAGTGCGCTGCAATACCCTTGTCGGCCATTTCATCCATTTCGCGGGTACGCATTTGTATTTCTACCGGAATACCGTGCGGACCAATTAATGAGGTGTGCAACGACTGGTAACCGTTTTGTTTCGGGATGGCGATATAGTCTTTAAAGCGGATTTCAATCGGCTTATACAGGTTGTGTACCACACCCAGGGTGCGGTAGCAGTGATCGGTACTGTCTACCACTACACGAAAGGCGTAGATGTCCATCACATCGTTGAACATCAGCTCTTTGTTTTTCATCTTGCGGTAGATGCTGTACAGGTGTTTTTCGCGGCCGCTAACGTCGGCATTAATACCGGCTTGTTCCAGCCGGCCCAAAATTTCATGCTGAATTTTTTCCAGCAATTCACGCCGGTTACCGCGGGCTTGTTTTACGGCGGTGGATAGGGCGCGATAGCGCATAGGGTACAGTGCCTGAAAACCCCAGTCTTCCAGCTCGTTTTTAATATTATGAATACCCAGGCGGTTAGCGATTGGCGCGTACAGTTCAAGGGTTTCTTTTGCAATGCGGCGGCGTTTTTCCGGCCGCAGCGCACCTAAGGTGCGCATATTGTGCGTGCGATCGGCCAGTTTAATTAAAATAACGCGGATATCCTGCGTCATTGCCATAAACATTTTTTGCAGGTTGGTAACTTCAAATTCCTGATAGTCTTTGAATTTTACCTTGTCGAGTTTACTGACACCCTGCACCAGTTCGGCTACGGTGGCGCCAAACAGGGCGGTCAAATCTTCTTTGCTAACCGGAGTGTCTTCTATTACATCATGCAGCAGCGCAGCCATTAAGGTTTCATGGTCCATGTGCATATCGGCCAGAATACTGCTTACCGCTACCGGATGGGTAATGTAAGGCTCGCCGCTGGAACGGGTTTGCGGCGCATGCGCGTCCCTTGCCACAACATAAGCTTGCTGCACTAAGGCAACTTGCTCCGGCGGCAAATAGGCACTAATTTGATTTTTCAGACCTTCAAATAAATACACCTGTGCTCCCAAACTGCGACAGCGAACAAAACACGCCGTTAAGCGCGGGATTTATTATGAATATACGTCTATTTGTTACAGTTGCCAACGGCTAAAACGCCGCTGGCCTGTGCAGAGCGGGGGTTTTTAGTGGTCTGAACCGATAATCGCAGCTACGGCAGCCATTTCTGACGCTTCCTGCTGGATTTGGTCACGACGTTCCTGCTCGTCCAGAACGGAATTAGTGATAAAGCCTTTTTCAATTTCGCGCAGGGCAACAACGGTAGGTTTATCGTTTTCGATATCAACCAACGGCTCTTTGCCTTCAACAGCTAACTGACGGGCACGGCGTGCGGCCACCAGAATTAAGTCAAAACGGTTACCAATTTTATCTACTGCATCTTGAACAGTTACGCGTGCCATTTACCACTCCAGTGTTCGGGCCATCACAAGACCGCATAGTTTACGCTAATTTACTGTTTTCGCCAACAGTTGCTTCAGCAGCGGATTATGTTTGCTGGCCTGGCTGCCATAGCCGTTGCGCTGTGCCAGTACAATACGCTCAAACTCGGTTAAAGCGCTGTCGAAGTTATCGTTAATAATCAGGTATTCGTATTCATCGGCATGGCTCATTTCGCTGTGAGCTTGCGCCATACGTTTGGCTATTACTTCAGCTGAGTCCTGGCCACGGTTGTTTAAGCGTTGCTCCAGTTCAGTCAGGCTGGGTGGCAGAATAAAAATGCCTTTGGCCGATGGCGCCTGCTGGCGGATTTGCCGCGCGCCTTGCCAGTCAATATCTAAAAATACGTCGATACCGCGGCTTAAACTGTCCCGAATTGTGCTTTTAGACGTACCGTAGTAGTTGCCGAATACTTCGGCCCATTCTAAAAATTCGTCCTGTTTAATCAGTGCCTTAAACTGTTCCACACTGATGAAATGATAGTGCACGCCGTCTTGTTCACCCGGCCTTGGCGCGCGGGTGGTGTGCGATACGCTAACCTGCATATCAGTATGACGTTTCAGCAGCGCCTGGATCAGGCTGGATTTACCGGCGCCGCTTGGCGCCGAGATAATAAACAGATTGCCGGCAAGTTCCTGCATAAGGTTAACGCCTGAAAATAAAAGAATGCGGATTTTAGACGCTGTTGGTCGTTGCTGCAAATCCAGTTACTTTTTCGCTTTAGCTTTCACCGATAACGTCAGCGTAAAAGTGGCCATCGGCTCGTCACCATGCAAGCTTGGGCAGGTTACCACCACCGATACCGGCTTGTTAATGCGCTCACCGCTGGCCAGCGATTCGTCAATCATAGCGTCGATAACAGCGCCGTCGTGGCTGGTAAAATGTACTGTCGCTTCCGGCCGTTTTAAAAAGCGGCCCTGTACATCTTTAAAAGCAAAATTGGCATTAACGCCACGGGCTTTAGCTTTACTAAACACCAGAAAGGCTCCGGCTAAGTCGGCGCCTATTGCCAAAGCGCCAAAGTAAATGCTGCCCAAATGGTTTTTAGTACGCCAGCTGTGCGGCATGGTTACTTCCAGCGTATTGCTGTCCATGCGGATAATTTTTGGCTTACAAAAGCCAATCAGCGGAATGTAGCGCCAGGCGAAAAATTTTAAGCCCCAGTTGGCTTTACCTAATGACATGGCCATAACGTGGCTCCGGTTTAAAGGTTTTGCCTGAGCTTACACTGGTAGGACCATGGCAGCAAGCTGACCGTTAACGCAAGAAAAACAACCATGCGTCCGGTTTACGCTGTTTTGATGAAAGCGGGCTATAGTAATGTAAACATACTGTTTATATTGCGGGGTTGTTCCTGGTCGTGTGCAGACAAATATTGCTATTGTTGTTAGCGCTGTTATTTGCAGGCTGCGGCTTCCATCTGCAAGCTATGGTGCTGTCACAACCTGACTATTTATACCGGATATGGTCTGTCGAAGCCGGCTTGCCGCAAATATCTGTTACCGCCATAGTGCAGGATCAGCAAGGTTTTCTCTGGCTGGGTACACAAAATGGCTTAGCCCGGTTTGATGGCGTGCAGTTTACGGTGTTTAACACCGCCAATACCGCGGCCTTGTCATCTAATCTTATTAGCGCCTTACATTTCGACGCACAGCAGCGGCTGTGGATAGGCACTGCCAACGGGCTAATATTGCACGATGACGGGCAGTTCAACCGGCTGGATCTGGCCAGTCCGCTGCAAGGGGCTGTATCAGGCTTTGCTGAGCGTGCTGATGGCAGCATGCTGGTGGGCGCCGACAGGTTGTATCAGTGGCAACAACAGCAGTTGCAGCCGGTGGCAGAACATAAGGGGCCGGTATTTCAGTTGTATCAGCAACAGGACCAGGTGTGGATTGGCGGCCAGCATGGCTTTGCCGTGTTATCCGGTGAGAGCTATCAATGGATGGCGGCGCCGAAGGAGCTGCCGACGCTGCAAATGACCGAAATTGCCCGTGTTGGCAGAACCTTGTATTTGGGCACTAATCAGGGGTTGTACAGCTGGAAAAATGGCGTATGGCAAGTGTTAAGCTTGCCCGGCCAGCCGGCAGACAGCCGCATTGAATTATTGTACCAGGACCCGCAGCAGCAACTTTGGGTAGCAACCTATGGAAAAGTCTACCGGTTGGAGCATGGGCAATTGCTGGAAGCTGATGTTATCCAAGCCGCTGATGACTTTGTCTGGATTGAAAGTATGCTGCAGGACCAGCACCAAAACCTGTGGTTGGGCAGCCGGACCCACGGTTTAAAGCGGCTGCGCAAAGCCGTAACCCAGCGCTTCAGTACTGAAGCCGGCTTACCTGATCCTTACATCTGGGCGGTGCAACCCTGGCGCCAGCATATGTTGGTGGGCACCAGTAAGGGTTTGGCGCTGCTGCAGCATGGGCAATATCAGGTATTGCAGGCTAATCAGCAGTTGCCCGACCTTTTTGTCTACAGTATGTTACCGGACAGCCGGCAGCACTTATGGGTAGGCACCCGCGCGGGCTTGAGCCGGTTGGATGCGGACAGCCTGGCTTGGCAGCGTAACTACGACAGTATTTCATCCTTGCTGGTAACTACCCTGGCCGAAGAGGGAGAGCGTATTTGGGTTGGCACCAACGGTGGCCTGTACTATATACAGCAGGACGGGCCACAACAAAGTGAGCTGCAACAACAGGGACTGCCGCAGGCGTTGTTACAAGCCCGGGTGCGGATTGTGTTGCCGGACAGTGCCGGTCGTTTATGGGTAGGTACAGAAAACGGCTTGTATTTACGCACAGAACACGGCTTTAACCGGCTGGATAATATGCCACTGTCGGGCAGTTTTATCAGTGCTGTTACAGAATTTGCCGACGGCAATATTTTGGTAGGCAGCTTTGATCAGGGTTTTGTGCTGGGGCAGCCCGGCAACTGGCGCTGGTTTAGCCAAAAAAATGGTTTACCGGGCAATGGTGTTATGCATGCAGTGAAGGTTGAGCAGCATTTACTGATCAGTAATTTCCAGGGGTTTTATCGTGTCGATTATGCGGCGTTAGCGCGTGGTAAAGTAGACAAGTTATATATGTTGGTGGACGACAGAAGGCCGGAAGCCGCCAGCGACTCGCATCGCTGTTGCAACGGGGCCGGCAGCAACAAGGGTGCTGTACATCAGGGCCGGATCTGGTACCCGACATTAGATGGTGTGGTTACCTTGCCGTTGCAGCAATTGCTGCATCACGCACCGGTGCCGGCAGCGGTGGTAAAAAACCTGACCACGCAACAACAGCAATACAGCGGCAGCGACGTGGTAGTGGCCGCCGCGCAACGAGATTGGCACTTTCGCTTTACCGCGCCTTATTATGTGCAATCTTCCTCACTACAGTTGCGTTATCAGTTGCAGGGTTATGAGAGTGACTGGGTAGAGGGCGGCAACCGGCGTGAGGCGTTTTACACCAACTTACCGCCGGGCAAATATCAGTTTCGCGTGCAGGCACGCCAATCGGCAGATTATCGCTGGAGTGAGGCGGCAGTGATGTCGGTTCGCTTGCCGCCACACTGGTACGAAACCTGGTTAGCCAAAGCCCTGTTGGCGGTGTTGATATTGTTGTCACTTCGGGCGCTGTATCGCTGGCGTTTATCCGCGCTGGCTCATGCCGGCCATGAACTGGAGCTGCAGGTTGCTCAACGCACAGCAGAGCTGCATCTGGCGAATGAGAAACTGCAGCAAATGAGTATGCAGGATGCGCTTACCGGCTTGTATAACCGGCATTATCTCGACAGTAATATTGAACAGATTTTATCACGTACCGCCCGTAGCGGCGGATTACTGACGCTGGCCTTGCTGGATTTGGATCACTTTAAAAGCATTAATGATAAGTTAGGGCATCAGGCCGGCGACGTTATATTAAAGCAGGTGGCGGAGATTGTCAGACAAAGCAGCCGCAGTGCCGACCATTTAATTCGTTGGGGCGGTGAAGAGTTTCTGCTGATCCTGGAGCACAGCGATGATGTGCCTCGTGCCTTACAGCGTGTGTTGCAGGCTATTAAGCAATATGACTGGCGGCAGTTGCAGTTAACTCAGAGCCTGACGTGCTCTGTCGGTGCAGTCAGCTTTAGTGCTACTGCCAATTGGCAACAGCAACTGCAATGGGCTGATCAGGCACTGTACTGGGTTAAACAGCACGGCCGTGATGGTTATTTACTGCTGCTGCAAGGGCAAACATTGCCGGATAATACCGGGCTGGCGGCACTGTTAAGTGATGGATCGGCGCAAGTTCACAGCGACAAACTGCCGGTGGCCGGTTGAATGCATTTTGCGGCACATTACGGATTTGGGTATAGTCCGCTTTCAGATGAACAGGGCCGGAGAGTAAAATGGATACACTGGGTGCAGTCACACTAGTCAGAAGTGTGTCAGAGCAGCGCTGTGCGGTAACCCTGGTAACCACCCTGGTGAATTGGCTCAGTTACAATGGCTTAGGTGTAGACCATGCCCAGCGCCCGGCAAAATTACGCGATGCTCTGGAGACTAACCCCAAGCACGCTGCCGCGATCAGCGAGGTGTTGTTTAACTGGCTGGGCGAGGTAAATATTTACCCCGCGTTGGTGAATTTGGGTATTTTTTCCCGCCGCGGCTTTTTTCGTGAAACGGCGTCACGCGTTTATGAGCGGTTAAACCCGGCACCGCGCGATCAAAACGATTTTAAAGATGTGTTGGTGCAAATTTTTAACGGCAAACCGGAAGCCATATGGTTGCAGGATGGCGGTAGCGAAGCCATGCTGGGTTGTTTTGATGCGTTGGCCGCCAATTGTGACGCTGCGACGCTGCGTAAAATGCAGGGCCATTTCCGCGAAGAAAGCCTGTATGCGCTGGAAATGCTGGCTATTTGGGTTGCAGCTGAAGAAATTGAACCGGATCTGATGCGTCTCGACCGGCGTTTAACCAGCCTGGACTCGCCCTTTATTGCCCTGAGCCGTGAAATGAACCTGTTTGTTGAAAGCGGCAAGCAGCAATTGGCAAATCCGGAGTTGGCGCTGCTGGACACCGCGCATTTAGATGTGATGATGCAGCAATCACGCGAGCAGGTAGAGCGTTTGCGTCGTCGTGGTGCCGGGGTGGGTAGCTCGGTGGCGGTGGCACATTTGCTGGAACGGTTAGAGCAAACGCTGGACCGGATAGACTTGCTGGTCGATATGCTAATCAGCGAGCCTGCCGTGCAGCGGCAAAAGCTATTCAGTTTATTCAGCACCCTTATTCAGGCCAGCACCGAACAAAACAGTATCAGTGCGCTGTGGCGCAGCAGCACCCAGATGCTGTCAAAAAGCATTACGGTGAATAAAAGCGGCCACGGTGAGCACTATATTACCCGCGACAAAAGCCAGTTTTTCGCGCTGATGCGCTCGGCCGCCGGTGCCGGAGTGATTATTGCCTTAATGGCGCTGCTGAAAATTTACATCGACAGTCTGGCGCTCAGCCCGTTTCATCGCGCGGTGTTGTTCAGTTTAAATTACGGCCTGGGTTTTGTGTTGGTGCATATGCTGCACTTTACTATTGCCACCAAGCAACCGGCGATGACCGCTGCCAGCTTCGCTCAGGAAGTTGAGCGTGGTGAAAACGGCCGCGCGGTAAACCGCAAACTGGCCGCATTGTTAATTGACGTAAACCGCTCGCAGTGGGCGGCTGTGTGGGGCAACGTCAGCAGTGCAATTTTGCTGGCTGCCTGCATTGCTGTGGCGGCCTTACTTATCCGCGGTGAGCCGTTGTTAAGTGCAAAAATAGTGGCGTACCAGCTTAACGCTATCTCACCATTGGCCGGTTTGGCGTTGGTGTATGCGGCTATTGCCGGGCTTTGGCTGTTTTGCGCCGGTATTATCGCCGGTTTTTTTGACAACCGCGCCAACTGCCTTGAACTACGCCTGCGCCTGTTGCATCACCCGTTGCTGAAAAAGCTGCTGCGTGACGCACCTCGGCAAAAGCTGGCCGACTATGTGCACGATAACTACGGCGCTCTGGCCGGCAATTTCTTCTTTGGTGTGCTGCTGGGTATGACCGGCTATATCGGCTACTTAACCGGCTTGCCGCTGGATATCCGCCATGTGGCGTTCTCATCCGCTAACCTCGGCTACAGCGCGGTCAGCGGTGAAATTGGCGTGCTCAGTTTCTTGCTGCATCTGCTGTTTGTGCTGCTAATCGGCTTTGTTAACCTGTGGGTGAGTTTTACCCTTGCGCTAACCGTAGCGCTGCGTGCCCGCGGTACCAGCATCAGCCGTTTGCCGTTGCTGCTGAAAAGCCTGTGGGAGCAAGCGAAACAACAGCCGTTAAACCTGTTCTTTCCGGTTAATGCCATTAAGCAGACAATGGCGGAAGAGGGCGTAAAAGCGGAAACAAAAGCTGACAAGGCCATAGCACAAGACAAGTAGCGTAGGGTGGTATTACGCCATTAGCGGCCTGTGGTAAAATGGCCGCCTTTATCTGCGTAATCCGGAGTACTTAGTGTCAGCATTAGCCAGTTTATATCCGCAGCCGTTATGGCAATGGTTCGCGCAAATTTGTGCCATTCCCCACCCATCCAAACACGAGCAAGCGTTAAGCCAACATATTCAAGCCTGGGCGCGTGACAAAGGCTTAAATGTACTGGAAGACAAAGTGGGCAACCTGATCATTAAAAAGCCGGCCACTAGCGGCTTTGAAAACCGCAAAACCGTGGTTATTCAGGCGCACCTGGATATGGTGCCGCAAAAAAACGCCGACAAAGTGCATGATTTCACCAAAGACCCTATAGAGGCGTATATCGATGGCGACTGGGTAACCGCTAATGGCACTACCCTGGGCGCTGACAACGGCATTGGTATGGCGTCGGCGCTGGCTATATTAGGCAGCAGTGAGATTAAACACGGCCCGTTGGAAGTATTGTTGACCATTGATGAAGAAGCCGGCATGACCGGTGCCTTCGGCGTCGAGCCGGGTATGCTGGAAGCGGAAATTCTGATCAATACCGACTCCGAGCAGGAAGGCGAAATCTATATGGGCTGCGCCGGTGGTGTCGATGCCGAATTTAGCGTAGCAGCGCAGTGGCAGGCTCCTTCTGACGGAGTAACAGCATTCACGTTAAGCTTAACCGGCTTAAAAGGCGGCCACTCCGGGGTAAATATTCACCTGGGCCGTGGTAACGCCAATAAATTGCTGGCGCGCTTTCTAGCCGATTATAGCCAAAACTTGCAGCTGTCTGTCGCGGCGTTTAACGGTGGCTCACTACGCAATGCTATTCCGCGTGAAGCCAGCGTAATCTTAACGGTACCGGCGGTAAAATTGGCGCAGTTGCAGCAGCAGGTTGCTGAGTTTGAAGCGTTATTAAAGCTGGAATTAGCAGCGGTAGAACCGGCCTTAAAGTTAAGCTTGAGCGAAACCACGTTACCGGCACAGGTCCTCAGCGCCAACGCACAGAGCACCTTAGTTAACCTGCTAAATGTTTGCCCTAACGGCGTAATGCGGATGAGCGACGAAATCGCTGGTGTGACCGAAACCTCACTCAATATGGGCGTGATCAGCACCAACGCTAACAGCATTCAGGTGCTGTGCTTAATCCGCTCGTTAATCGACAGCGGCCGTGAGCAAATCGAAAGCATGCTGAGTTCACTGGCGCAGTTAGCCGGGGCAGAGGTAAAGTTCAGCGGCGCGTATCCCGGCTGGAAACCCAACCCGGACTCGCCGGTCATGGCGATAGTAAACCAGACCTACCGCGATATTTATCACAAAGAGCCGGTGGTGATGGTAATTCACGCCGGTTTAGAGTGCGGCCTGTTTAAAAAGCCGTATCCGGAGATGGATATGGTCTCCATTGGCCCCACCATCCGCTTCCCGCACGGCCCGGATGAAATGGTGAATATCAAAACCGTTGGCCAATATTGGGAGTTGCTGCTAGCGGTGCTGGAGCGTATTCCGGAGCGTGACGCTTGCTAGAGCAAGTCAAAGGTCGTAACCCTGATGTGCTCACCGCAGCAACTCCCTCGCCGCTGGCGCGCTCAGTCAGACACTCTGCGGTTGCGCTAACAGGGTTGCAACCTTTAGCTGTCTGGTTGTGTGTAGCTTGCAGTGACTCAGATTTGCCAAGACGAGGGGATTTCGGCTCCTGGCTGATCGTTAAAGCTCAGCCAATCATAGCAAGATGCGACCAGAACCCTTTTGCACAGCCACAGAGTGTCTGAGTCGGAACGAAAGTGCCGGCGAGTTGCTGTGGCGAGCACAAAAGGTGTTGTGGTGAAAGCATCTTGCGGTGTCGTTAGCTCCGGCTTAAATCAGCCTTTTTGTGCCAGCAAATAATCCAATGCACCTACCACAGCCGCTACCTGCGCCTGAATACATTGCTCCGGCGTGGCGCTTGGGCTATCCGGGTATACTTCTGTAGTGCTAACCAGCGGTGCATCGGTTACGCTGCCACATAAACCCAGGCTGGCTTTGGCATAGTTAATTACGCCAAACTGCGCAATTTTCTCGCCGATTAACTCGCCGTTTTCATCTGCTTCAGCAATATGCGTTACCTTGGCTACACTGTCGATAATAGCTTTTTGCAGCGCCGGGCAGGGGTGTTCGGCATCATCTACCGTGTAATAACCATCCGGAATATTCCAGTTGTTATTTACTGTGCCATCGCGCGCCGCTTTAGCCGGGCGAAACTCGCTGTTATCCGAGTCTGTGGTTTCATGTAAATCGATATGCAGCGCAAAGTGGGTAGTCAGACCGGCCAGATACTGCCGCACCTGCTGTGCTTCAGTGGCGTTACCATTAGGGCCAAAGCTGCGGTTCGGATCGATCGCCTCGGGGTTCCAGCGGTTAATGGTTTCATAACCCCAGGGGCTAATGCAGGGTAGCACCAGGATATTCACTTTAGCGCTGTAGGCTTTAGCTTCAGTTTGTAAAAAGCGCAGTGCACCATGTACGCCACTGGTTTCATAACCATGCACACCGCCGGTAACCAAAATGGTGGGTTTATCGCTTTGCCAGTTACGGCTTTTTACCGCAAACAACGGGTAGGTTTTACCGCAAACCGCTTGATAGGGCAGCTCGCCGTATTGTTCAACATCAAAATCGTTTTTAAGCGCTGTTATAGCCGGTAATACTTCGTCAAAAAAACTGCGCTTAAGTTGTTGTTCGCTGAGCCACTGTGTTTTTTCGGCTTCGCCCCAGGGCTTACCGACAGTGCCGATATGGTAAATTTTTTCCATTGTTGTTCCAGTAATAAAGGCTGCCGGCAGCAGCGTAAAATATAATGTCACTATAACATTGAACCCGCAGTGACAGCCATGTTACTGCGTTTAACGCAACTGATAAGCGGTTTAACGCGACAGTAATTTAGTTAGCTTGCTAAGTATTTTTGCGGGTGTACAATATTTAGCAAGCTAACTAATTTATAGGCATGTAATGACCGATATAACAAACCTGACAGAAATGAAAGCCATGCTTAAAGTGCCGCTGGGTAACCAGATTGGGCGGGTGCATCGCCTGTGGCGCAGTGCTATAACCGCGGCAGTGCAATCACTGGATATGACAGAATCACGCTGGACAGCAATGTTACACCTGAAAATGTTGGGCGAAGGTGCTACCCAGCAAGCGCTGGCGCAGGAGTTAGGGATTGAGATGCCGTCGTTAACCCGCACGCTTGGCCAACTGGTTGAACTGAATATGCTGGAACGGCGGCCACACCCGACCGACAAAAGAGCACACTGCCTTTATTTTAGTTCTGCCGGCCAACAAACACTGACTAAACTGATTGAATGCACGATGCAGATCAGGCAGGCGTTGTATCGGGATTTAACACCGGCTGCCGTACAGCAGCTGATGCAGACGCTGGACCTGATGGAGCGCAACGCCCGAACTTTACTGGCCACAACAGCAGCGGCCACCGCAGTGGAGGATAGCCTATGACACCGGATCAGGTTTTTAAACGCTGGGTGCACGGCGCAATCGTCGTCTTTGTTGTCGCCTTTGTGTATTTTATTGTCGCCGATATTTGGCTACCACTCAGTGCCCAGGCCAGGGTGATGCACCCGGTCGTGGGTATTGCTCCGGACGTGAGTGGTCAGGTAACACAGGTGCTGGTGCAGAATAATCAGCAGGTTAAAGCCGGTGACATTTTATTTAGTCTGGACAAGCAAAGCTACCAGTTAGCGGTGGATAAAGCTGAACTGGCGCTGGAGGCCGCGCAGCAGGAAAATACTCAGCTGGACGCCTCAATTGCCTCGGCTCAGGCCAGTGTGGCGGCGTATCAGGCTCAGGCCGATGAACTGGGGCTGGAGGTTAAGCGGCTGCAGCAGTTAATTGGTTCACGTAGCGTGTCGCAGCAGCAACTGGATAAAGCGGCGGCCAATTATCAGGCGGCGCTGGCACAGGTTGACGCGGCTAAAGCGCAGGCTAATGAGCTGGTGGTACGCCGGGGCGAGCCGGGCGAGGCTAACTTACTGTTACGCCAGGCCGCTAATACACTGGCGAATGCGCGGCTAAACCTGCAGTACACCGATGTGCGCGGTAAGGTAGACGGTGTGATGACCAACCTGCAGTTGGTACCGGGCAATTACGCGACAGCCGGTAAAACGCTGGCTGCACTGGTGGCAAATGATGCCGATATTATTGCTGATTTTCGGGAGAAATCGCTGACTAGAGTTAAAGCCGGCACAGCAGCCAGTGTGATATTTGATGGCTTGCCGGGGCAGGTATTTGCCGCGACGGTGCGAGCTATCGATGCCGGTGTAAAAGATGGTCAGCTCAGTGCTGACGGCAGCCTGGCGAACCCGGAAAGTTCGGATCGCTGGGTGCGTGATGCGCAGTATTTACGCTTACACCTGACACTGGATGACAACGACGCGGTGTTGGCCGCGTTGCCTACCGGTGCCCGCGCGACTGTGCAGCTTTACCCTGCCGCAGGCCCGGCGCGTTGGTTGGGGCAGGCGCAGGCACGCTTTATCAGCCTGTTGCATTACATCTATTAAGGGGCAAAGCATGTCTTCGCCCGCCAGTGTTACTCACCCAAAACTGCAGCTGAGCAGCAATGATGTCAGGCAGTGTCTGCGCATTGCCTTTGGCGGCACACTGGGTTTTGTCGTGTGCAAACTGATGGACTGGAACTACGGCACCTTTTTTGCCGTGAACCCGATGCTGCTACTCGGGCTGGTGCCGGTATTAAATGCGCATGTGGTCCGTCAGTTTATTGCCGGTATTTTGTTTGTCAGTGTCAGTGTGTTACTGGTGCAGGGGCTGTTTGGCGACAAACCGGGCCTGATGACATTGCTGGTGGTTCTGCAGTTTGGTTTTTTATTTCGTTGTATGACACAAGGCGTATATTTTTTGTTTGGTGCCACCACCCTGGTAGGCTTGTCGATGCAGCTGCATTTTGCCAGTTATCCGGCACCGCTGACCCATGTTGGCGATATCGTGATGTCGAATCTGGTGGCCGGCATTTTTACGTTGTTGGTCACGTTTTTAATGTACACGCTGTTTCCGGATACCTCACCGCGCGCTGCTCGCCAGATGCCGGCTAAACCGCTGAGCAACCAACGCCATGAAGTGATCCTGGCAACAACGGTGGCAACCCTGTCGTTTCTCGTATTTCAAAGCTTTGATCTGATTGATTCGCTGTCGGCGCAGGTCGCCTCGGTACTGGTGTTGTTTCCGCTAAACTGGCACGGCGCCGGCAAAGCCGGCTGGAACCGGGCTATTGGCACCCTGGTCGGCTGCAACGTCGGGCTGGCCATTCAGCTGTTGCTGTATAGCCATTCGAATATTTTGCTGTTTGTCACTCTGGCGATGTGGATCAGTATTATGCTGTTTGCCCGGCACCATATGTTTGAAGGCGGCCAGTCCGGGGCTGGTTTTGGCGCCATGACAACGATGGGGATTTTATTCGGCCAGTACCTGACGCCACAAAGTGATCTGGTATACAGCGCTTTGTACCGCTTCAGTTCAGTTGCTATTTCAGTGGTTTGTACACTGATTGCGGTGTATCTGATGCATCAGTTGTTAAACCGTTTTGCGGCCACACGCTTGCAGTTATCCTAACCTGTTATGCTAAACAAAAAAGCCCCATTCAGGGGCTTTATCCGGCTCTGCGGCTTATTGCAGGTGGTCTTTTAACTCACGACCGGCCTGGTCCAGTGCGTCTTGCACTGCCGGTACGTCGCTTAGCACGTTCAGCAAGCCAAAGTCATGGATCATACCGTTGTAACGCACTGTGGTAACGGTTACACCCGCATCGTTCAGGTGGCGGCCATAGGCTTCACCTTCATCACGCAACACGTCCATTTCGGCCGTCTGAATTAATGCCGGTGGCAAGCCCTGCAACTGGGTTTTGGTTGCACGCAGGGGTGAAGCATAAATCTCGTTACGCTGCTCCTGCGACGTGGTGTAGTTATCCCAAAACCACTGCATCATATTGCGGGTTAAGAAATGGCCATCGGCATAAGTATGGTACGAGCTATTGTTAAAGCCGGCATCGGTGACCGGCCACAGCAGCAGCTGGAATTTCAGCTTTGGTGTGCCTGCTTCTTTCGCTTTCAATGCCACTACCGCCGCCATATTGCCACCGACACTGTTACCGGCTACCGCTAAACGGCTGCCATCAACGCCAATTTCTTTACCATGCTTTGCCACCCATTGGGTTGCGGCATACGCCTGGTTAATTGCGGTTGGGTATTTCGCTTCCGGTGATGGGGTGTAATCAACATACACCGCCGCTGCACCAGAGCGCTGCACTAAATCACGGATTAAACGCTCGTGGGTGGGGAAATCACCCAGTATCCAGCCACCACCGTGGAAGAACATAAAGGCCGGTAAGGTGCCGGTGCTGCCTTGTGGTTTTACAATCACCAGTTTAATGCTCTGGCCGTCGACATTTATGGTTTTTTCGCTGACATCCGCTGCCGGCAAAACCGCACCTTGTTGTGCGCCCACCAGCACAGCACGGGCGTCGGCTACTGATAATTGCTCCAGTGGCTTACCGCCGCCCTGAGCTAAGGCAGTTAAAAAGCCCTGTGTTTTCGTTTCAACACCCGGTGAGCCGGCGGCAAAGGCATTGCCGATACTTAAGGCTAACAGGCTGGCAGTGATTACAGTGTTTAGTGTTTTCATGATGGTTTCCTCAATAATTCAGTTAATTTAGCTTCAGTTGGGTTTGCTGTTTACACAGCTGTTATTTGTTAGTCGCAGTTGCGGCTTCGGCTATTAGTGCGGCGACTTTGTCCGGGTGTGATGTCATCACCACATGGGAAGCGCCCGGTACTTCAACGATGTTTTTTGCTTTAGCCCGCTGTGCCATAAATTTCATTGCCGCCGGCGGAATATTCTTGTCGGCGCTACCATAAATGCTCCATGACGGTACGGTATGCCAGGCCGGCAGGCCAGCGGGCTCAGTTAAGGCCAGCTCAGTGACCGGGCGTTGTGTCGCGGCCATCAGCGAGGCTTCTGCGGTTGGTACATCGGCTGCAAACTGTTCGCCGAATTTGTCTTGCTGGATATACAGGTCTTTATTACCGTCTTTTAATATCACCGGCGTGGCCAGTGTCGGGCCTAAAGTGCTGCCCGGGTAACGGCCGGATAATTCCAGCACTGTCTCACCCTGTTCCGGTGCGAATGCGGCAACATAGACCAAAGCAGTAACATTAGTGTTGTTCTGCACGGCGTTGCTGATTACCGCACCGCCATAGGAATGGCCTACCAATACAACCGGGCCGCTGGTTTGTTTTACCACGCTGGCAACATAATCAGCATCGGCGCTTAAACTGCGTAGCGGGTTAGCAACGGCTACCACCGGGTAGCCTTGTTGCTGCAGATTAGCGGCTACGCCGTTCCAGCTGGATGATTCGGCGAAAGCACCATGTACCAGCACCACTGTTGGTTTTTCAGCAGCAAAAACAGCGCTGCTTAAGGTTAACGCGGCAGTGGCAACAGCAGCGGCGATATGGCGAAATTTGAACTTAGTCATGTTGTATTCCTTTTCTGTTGATAAAAATGTTCGTTAGTTAACGTTATGCCCGGAGTGGCGTACTACTCAGCTGCAGTTCGGTTGCAAGCGTTAGGAGTATATTAAGGGGTCTTTTTTGACTTTTGGCGTCAAATTGTCTAAATTTTGATGCAGATAGTCTAATTGAGGTGATTATGGACAGGCTTTCAACCTTATTGGCGCAGTTTGGTATGCACGCTACAACTTTTTATGCCGGCACTTTTAGTGGTGAACTGGCGTATGATTCACAGGACCACAGTGGCAAGCTGTATTTGTTTAATACCGGTAAGGCCCGGTTGCATATAGCAAAGCAGGAGATTGTTATCAGCCGGCCCAGCCTGCTGTTTATTCCCAGGCCTTGCAAACACAGCATAACTGCGGTGGTGGCCGACAATACTCAGTTGGTTAGTGCGGCGGTAAGTTTCGATGGCGGGCTGGATAACCCGCTAACCACAGCCTTACCTGGCTATATGTTGCTGCCCGTTAGTGAGTTACCCATTTTGGGCGACAGCGTATTGTGGTTATTCAGCGAAGCTGCTGAACAAAACTGCGGTAAAAATGCGGTGTTAAACCGGTTGTTTGAGCTGGTGATGATCCAACTGCTGCGCCATATCATGGCCAGTAGCAGCATGTCATCCGGCATGATGGCCGGGCTGGCCGATTTGCGCTTAGCCCGCGCGGTTACGCTAATGCATGATCAACCTGCCAGGCCCTGGTCGGTGGCCGAGCTGGCCGGCGCGGCCAGTATGTCACGTGCCAGCTTTGCGGCGCAGTTTCATAAAGTGGTGGGCAAAACCCCGGCCGACTACCTGCTAAGCTGGCGGGTAAGCCTGACGCAAAAACGGCTGCGTGAAGGCAAACCCATAGCACTGATTGCCGACGAAGTGGGTTATGACAGCCCGTCAGCACTGGCGCGGGCGTTCCGGCGTAAAACCGGCACCAGCCCCAGAGAGTGGCTGCAACAGCAGTAGTGTCTGCTGAGTTATACCGGCTTGGGGCTATAGCCCACAGCCAGTTTATCCAGCGTTACTTCGCCAAAGCGTTGTAGCACCAGATTTTCAGCCTCTTGCAACACGTCATCAATGGCCAGGTTTACTGCTTTTTCTATCGGGCAGTGGTTGTGCTCGTCGGTTAAACCAATGGTAAATAACGTGCCTTCGCTCAGTGAGCGGTGAATGTCCAGCAACGTGATGCTATGCAGCGGTTTGGCTAAGGTCCAGCCCCCGCCATGACCTTTTACCGCACTGACATAACCTTGCTCGCGCAACAGTGCCATAGTGCGGCGCACCACGACCGGATTAGTGTGCAGCATCAGCGCCAATTGGTCTGATGTAATGGCTTTCTGCAGCTGGTGCAAATGCACCAGCACGTGCAGCATGCGCGATAAACGGCTGTCTTTTCTCATGTTTTACTCTGTCAGCGCTGTATTGCAGACTATTCTACCGCAGTTTTAAGATACTTTTTGTGTTACAAGAGTTGTTTTCGCTTTTTATGTAACTTATGATGTTCTTTAAGTTGGCGGTTTAACAGAGAAAGTGAGGAACTCAGATGATATGGGATGCAATAGTAGTGGGCGGCAGTTTTGCCGGTTTGTCTGCGGCAATGCAGTTAGCGCGAGGCCAGCGCCAGGTGTTGCTGATTGATGCCGGTGAACCGCGCAACCGTTTTGCGGCGCAGTCGCATGGTTTTTTTGCTGCCGATGGCGCAGAGCCCGGCGAGTTGCGCGGTCGCGCCTGGCAACAGCTTATGGCGTATCCGACAGTGCAGTTCAGGCAAAGCCGCGTTAACAGTGCAGAGAGGCTGGCCGATGGTAACTTTTTCCTCAGCGATGAAACCGGCACGCAATATCAGGGCAAAGCGTTAATTCTGGCAACCGGGCTTACCGACACCTTGCCAACTATACCGGGCCTGGCACAGCGCTGGGGCAAGTCGGTGATCCATTGCCCGTATTGCCACGGCTATGAGTTTCGTAATCAGCCGATAGCGGTAATTGCCACCGGTGAGGCGTCGGTACATCAGGCGGCAATTCTGCCGGACTGGGGCCCGGTAACCTATTTCAGCCAGGGACAGTTTATGCCGGATGCAGAGCAACTGGCGTTGCTTAAGCGCCGTGGCGTAACACTGGAGCATAGCGCCGTAACCGCGGTGGAAGGCGAAGGTTTTGATATCAACCATATGCTGCTGGCAGATGGCCGGCGAGTGCCGGCAAAGGTGGTGTATGTGGCACCGAAAACCGCCTTCGGCCACACTTTGGCGCAGCAACTGGGCTGTGAGCTGGAGCAAGGGCCGCTTGGCGCATACATTAAAACCGATGCCATGCAGCAAAGTTCAATCAGCGGTTTGTTTGCCGCCGGCGATATGGCCAGCCCGATGCATAACGGCATGTTGGCGGCGGCTGCCGGAGTTAAAGCCGGTGCCGCAGCTCACCGCGTGCTGATGTTGGGCTGAGTTACTGCAAGGTCCGCTTTGTATCCGGCGGATATACGCCTATGCTTATTCTGTCTATAAAAACAACAGGATGACGTAGTTATGTTAAGAAAGCTTAAGATTGGTAAGCGGCTGGCGGTAGTTTTTACGTTAATGGTGTCACTCAGCGTTATAGTGGGTGGTGTGGCAATGTATCGTTTTTCTGAAACGGAAGCTAATTTACACAACATTGCCGATCGCCGCCTGCCGGCCTCCTTGCTGGTAGGTAATATGAATCGTGAGTTTTTATTAATGCGCTTGTACACGCTGAATGTGCTGTATGCCAACTCTGCGGCCGACCGGCAACAGGCGCAGGCAACTTTGCAAAGTGCGATGAAAAAATACAGCGAAGCTGAAGATAGCGCCGCGGCGTTCCATAAAACAGCAGCCGGTAGTGCTGTGTTTAATCAGGCCGTAACGGCTAAACAACAATATGATCAGTTGCACCGGCAGTTGCTGGCCTTCATGGAGCAAGGCCAGACAGAGCAGGCAGAACAATTTCGCCACCAGGGTATTGATGAGGTAGCGCGCAAAGTAACTGAAGCGCTGAGTGAGGTAGCCGCTTATCAGCAAACTACGGCACATCAGCAAGCAGAAAGTGCCAAGCACAGCATAGAACTTGCGACCAGCAATATGATTGCCATAGTGGTGCTGGCAGTAGTGCTTGCGGTTGCACTGGGCTTGATGTTAAGCCGCAGTTTAGTGCGGCCAATGTCGGCGGCAGTGTCAATCAGTCAGCGAATTGCCGCCGGCGAACTTAACCAAAGCTTTGCTGATGATGAACCGGACGAAGCCGGAGAAATGATCCGCGCCATGGCGCAAATGCAGCAACAGTTACGCAAGACAGTGCATGAAATTAACCATTCGTCATCGCAATTGGCCGCCACCTCTGAAGAGCTGAGCGTGGTAACGGATCAATCAAGCCGTATTTTGCATCAACAAAGTGAAGAGCTGGAGCAGGGCGCGACAGCGGTTACTGAGTTAACCACCGCCATAGAAGAAGTGGCACGCAGTGCAGCCTCTACATCGCGGGATTCCGAAATTGCCAATGATAAAGCCCGGCAGGGGCAAGAGCGGGTCAACCATACTATTCATACTATCCGCGCGTTGGATGGCGAGCTGCAATCGTCGCGTCATGGCATAGAAAAACTGGCCGACAGGGTAAAGGACATTGGCTCTGTATTGGATGTTATCCGCGCCATTGCCGAGCAAACTAACTTGTTGGCGTTAAATGCAGCAATAGAGGCAGCGCGGGCGGGCGACAGTGGTCGTGGCTTTGCCGTGGTAGCCGATGAAGTTCGCGCCCTGGCACACCGTACCCAAGAGTCGACTAAAGAGATTGAGCGCATGATGCATGCCGTTCAGGCTGAAACCCATAACACGGTAGAAAGTATGAGCAGCTGCAGCGGTAAAGCAACCGAAACATTACAGATTGCGCAGCAGGCCGGCGAGGCACTGCAGCTGATTGCTGAGGCTATCAGCCAAATCAGTGACCAAAACCTGACCATTGCCAGTGCAGCAGAGCAACAGGCTACCGTGGCACGTGAAGTGGATCGTAATTTGGTGAATATTCGTGATTTGTCGGTGCAAACTTCAGCCGGCGCCAACGAAACCCAGGCATCCAGCGCCGAGTTGGCGCGTTTGGCACAAAGCCTGAGCGAATTAATTAACCATTTCCGCGTCTAGTCACGAGCACGACGCAGTAAGAATAAACCGCAGTTGGCGTTGGCCGGCTGCGGTTTTTGTTATTTCAGTTGTTGGCAAAGCTTTATTGCAATATCAACCAGCCTAGCGGTTCTCCAGCCGGTTGTAGTCCAGCCAGCCGCTGTCTATCGGCTGCTGGCGCATAAATTGCTGATTTAGCTGGTCGCTGAAGGCCCAAAAGTCGGCGGCGGTGCGCCGTACGCCAAAGTTATCCAATAATTTGGTATAGTCCGGCTCAGTTTTTATTTGCTCTGCCTGAGCCACTAATTTGGCTAAATCGGCCTCTTTTACCCGCCAAAACGCATTAGGGTAACTGCCCAGCAGGCCGTATACCAGTGTCATATTGTCCTGCGCCGGGTTGCGGTTGTTTGCCTCGCTAAACAGGCTGTTAACGTTGTAGTGGGCGCTGTTGCGCAGCAGAGTATACAATTCTGCCGGTTTGCCGTTTGCCGGCTCTACCATAAGCATGGTCATTTCCGGCAGCACAGAAGCGGCTTGGCCGGTAATATTGTCCAATTGCGCCAGCAGCGCTTTGCTGTTGCCTGCCAGCTTGCTGTTTGCTAACTGATAACGCTGTGGTTGCACCCCGGCTAAATGCTGTTGCAGCCGTTGGTAAAGTTCAGCCTTGGGGTTGTCGCTGCTGTAGCGGATACCGGTCGGTTGCCCGAAGGCATTAATATCATCACGGATAAAGGCGGTAAGCTCAGTGCCGGACTTTTGGTACCAGGCAGCAAACTCACTGCGGCGTGTGTCGGGCGGTAACAGGGCAAGGAAGTTAGACTCGCCTTCCATGCGCAAGAAATCCATATACAACCGCGTCATCAGTTGATGGCCATAATTACCGTATACATCAAAACCGGCTACCAACAGGTAGTGAATGCGCTCCAGCAGGGCATAATCTATTACCCAGGCGGTTTTCGGGCTCTGACCCTGTAAGCCTTTTACCACAGTGGCATTATCAAAATGGCGGAACACGGTAAGGCTGGCGTTAGTGTTGTCGCCATCGCCGGCCCAGATGCCATCCAGCGTCAGATGGCGACCATCTTTAAAGGCATTATTAAGAAACGCACTGCGGGCGCGGACATAGTTGCCCTGACGTTTGGCAAAGGCAACCCAACTAAGCGCCAGGGTACTGCTCTCTTTCTCGGCCGGCAAACGCAGGTTATCCTGTTGCGATAAATAAAACGCCTCTACCTCATTACTGCTTGCCAGTTCCGGTGCGACAAAATACACCCAAAAATGATCGTTTATCACATTCAATGCCACCTGACCGCGGCACACCGGGCCTTTGATATAGCCCATAATGGTGTTTTCGGCCCGTTCCAGCATAAAGCGATAACGCGTGTTTACCGGCAGTTGTACAAAGGCAGTTAGCGGATTAGCGGCTATTTCAGGCTGATAGCCCGGCAATTCGCTTACGCTGTAATCGGCATCAACAAACCATTGCTGCCATTTCGCCAGCAGGTCGGCATTAATGTCATACGGCTGATGGGTTTTATTCACCAGAGTGGAAAGCACCGGCTGCAGGCGGTAATACACGCGTGTTACACCAGGGTCATCAAACGGCCGGCGGCTGGCGATAACCTCAACCGGTTTGCCGGGCGGCGTTGTTGAGCGCACCAGGTTATAAAACTGTGGTGTTTGGTGCTCTGCATGCAGCGCACTAAAGTACAAGTGCGAGGTAAATAAATGCTCGTAAATATAGCGCGCACTAAGCTGCATGTTCAGGTTGTCGGCATTAAGCCACTGTTCCAGCTTCGCCACTTCCGCCAGTTCAGCATCGGCCAGTGCAGGGGCGTCAGGCATAGCGGCGCCTTGCTTTAACCAGTTCAGCAGCAGGTTGTGTTCGTCGTCGGTTAAGCCGGGTAAACCATATGGCATACCGGCATAGGGCTGGCTTTGCGCATAGTGGTCAAATTCTTCAATGGTGGGGCAGCTTTGGCTGCGGTTTAAACTGAAGTCGAATGCCTCGGGCAAAATATCACCCTGCGGCAGCGGGTGTTGCTGCTTTAATAACAGGCTGCGCGCCAGTACTGAAGCCTGTGTATTGGCCTGCGCGTTTTGTGAGCGCTCATTTAATACCGGAAAAAAGCCGCGTTCGCGCCATTGCTGCGTGCTTATTGCATCAATAAACAGCCGGTTAGGGGTAGCAGCCAATAAACGGGCGCCATCGTATACTTTGTCTTTATGCGCGCCGCGTTCAATACCGTCAGCAGAGGACATATTTAACTGGCAGGGCGAGTCATAGCAGGCGTGGCATACCACACAGCGGGCTTCAATAACCGGCTTAACATGCTTGCTGTAATGATCGCTCAGTAAGCTGTCACCGGCCGGCGCGGCGCGGTTGGTTGCTGCCGCTTTACCATATTGTTTGTCTAAATCCAGGCTGGCCAGGGCGGCGCAACCGGCACAAACCAGAACTAAAATAAACATCATTGTTTTGCGTGGCTTGGCTGTAAAATCCATGTTTTCTCCGCAGTGGCTGTGCTGTTTTGCCAGCCTGATGGGTCAATACTAGTGTTATCCGCTGCCGGATGCAAAACGGCTGCGCTACAGCGGCCGGCTGCGCATTCTCAAAACCGGGCCGCTGTGCTAACCTGCCGGCATGTTGTTTTGTCAGAGAAAGTGCATGCCAGAGCCCGGTTTTGTTGTGATCCACGCCAATCAGCTGGAAACGCTGCGCGAGTTGTTAGTGCAGTGGTTAAGTAAGCAGCCGGTTCCGGTTTTGGGTGCTGAGCAAATTCTGGTGCAAAGTAACGGTATAGCGCAGTGGCTGAAAATGGCGCTGGCCGAAACCGCCAACGGCCACCCCGGTATTGCCGCTGGTTTAAACGTTGAGCTGCCAAATCAGTTTGTCTGGCAGCTATACCGTGCAGTATTGGGCGATAGCATCCCGAAAAGCCTGCCGTACGACAAAATAAACCTCAGCTGGCGCTTACTGGGCTTGCTGCCGCAATTAACCGATAGCGTGTATGCGCCGCTGCAACGTTATCTGCAGGATGACAGCGATGGCCGTAAAAGCTATCAGCTGGCGCTGCGCTTAGCTGATTTGTTCGACCAATATCAGGTGTATCGTGCCGACTGGCTGCAAAGCTGGCGCAGTGGCAGTGACGCCTTACCCAACAGCAAAAAACAGCAGGTGCCGGATGATCAATTATGGCAACCGGCGCTGTGGCGTTTGCTGCAAAGCCAGTTAGCCAATGTGGTCGGTGAGCTGGCGTTTTCCAGCCGTGCCGATGTGCATACCACCGCACTGGCGGCCCTGCAGCAGGGCAAACTGGCGCGGCCGGACTTACTGCCCGATCGCATAGTCGTGTTTGGCGTGTCGTCCTTGCCGCAACAAACGGTTGAGTTGTTGGCCGCGCTGGGCGCGCAGCGCCAGGTGCTGCTCACCGTGCTTAACCCGTGCCGGCATTTTTGGGGCGATATTACCGCGGCCAAAGATGAAGTGCGTGCAGCGCAAAAACGCCATGGCCGTAAACCCGGTTTACCGGCGGTGCTGGATGCTGATGCATTGTACTTGCATGCGCCGGTGCTGCTGGCCAGTTTGGGTAAGCAGGGCCGCGATTATATCAGCCTGCTGGATGCGTTTGACCAAAGCGGGCAGTATCGGCACTGGTTTAACGGCCGGATAGATTTATTCCCGGAACCAGTCGCTGATGTCAGCAGCCTGCCGTTACTGGCGCAGCTGCAGCAGGATATTCTGGAGCTAAACCCGACGCCACAGCCGATGCGGCAACTGGCTGCCAACGATAACAGCGTCAGCTTTCATATTGCACACAGCCGCCAGCGCGAAGTCGAAATTTTGCAGGACAACCTGATAGCGGCCTTTGCCAATGACCCTGGCTTAAAGCCGCGCGATGTGATCATTATGACGCCGGATATCAGCCTGTATCAAAGCCACGTGCATGCGGTGTTTGGCCGGCTGGCCGCTGACGATTCGCGCTTTTTGCCCTATAGCCTGGCTGATCAGAACCTGCGTGGCAGCCAGCCGTTAATGCTGGCGCTGGAATACCTGCTGGATTTACCCGCGCAGCGTTTTAGCTTAACCGAAGTATGCGACTTGCTGGATGTGCCCGCCATACAGCGTCGCTTTGGCATCAACCCCGGCGCCCTGCCGCAGCTGCGGTTGTGGCTGACCGAAGCCGGCGCCCGCTGGGGCCTGGATGCGCAGCAGCGCGCCAGCCTGGATTTAGCCGCACCCGGCAGCAGCTACAGCTGGATGTTTGCTATCGAACGTATGTTGCTCGGTTTTGCCATTGGCGATGAAGCGGTATGGCAAGACTGCGCGCCCTATGCTGAGGTAGCTGGCCTGGCCGCGGCTGAACTGGGCCCGGTATTGCAGTTTATTCAGCAGCTTAAGCGCTGGCAGCTGCAATTTAGTGCGCACGGTGCTGATGGTGCTGCGCTGAGCTTAACCGACTGGCAGCAACTGCTGCTTAGCGACAATGGCCTGCTGCATAGCTTGTTCGATTTTACTGACGAGCAAGACCAACTGATTTACGCCCGGCTGACCGCCGGATTAGCCCAACTGGTTAGCGCGGCACAAAGTGGTGACTTTAACGGTGAGGTACCGCTGGCGGTGCTGCGTGACGCCTGGCTGGAGCAAGCCGGCAGCAGCGGTTTAAGCCAGCGCTTTTTAGCCGGTAGCCTGACGTTTTCTACCCTGATGCCGATGCGGGCCATCCCGTTTAAGCGCATTTATCTGCTGGGATTAAACGATGGCGATTACCCGCGCTCGCGCATGCGTGATGACTTTGACTTAATGGCCAATGATTACCGCCCGGGCGATCGCTCACGCCGTGATGACGACCGCTACCTGTTTTTAGAAGCGCTGTTAAGTGCACGTGATGCGTTGTATTTAAGCTGGGTAGGCCGTGATATCCGTAACAACAGCGAGCTGCCGCCCAGCGTGCTGTTAAGTCAGGTGATGGACTTGGTCGACACCGGCTGGCAGCATCTGTCCGGGCAAAAGCCGTCAGTGGCCTTGTGCCACAGTTATCCGCTGCAACCCTTTTCGCGGCAGTATTTTAACGGCAACTATGCCACCTATGCCCATGAATGGCAGGCGGCGCATCAGGCCGTACCGGCGATAACCGGCAACAACACCACACCGGCCGAGCTACCGCTGTTAACCGTGCGCCTGCTGGATGATTTTCTGGCTAATCCGTGCCGGCATTATTTACAGCAACGCTTTAAAACCCGTTTTTACCAAACAGAGTTAGCGGTAGAAGATGCCGAGCCCTTTGTATTAAACGCGCTTGAGCTGTATCAGCTAAAACAGCGGTTGCTTGAGCAATTACTGGCCGAGCCGGAATTGGATGTTGCTGATGCCATCGCCCAGCTGGCGCGCGAAGCCAAACTGCCACTGGCACTGTTTGGCAGCTTAAGCGGAGCACAAATTGGTCGTGAGGCCAGTGTGGTATTTGCCCGCTATCGCGCCAGCGGCATTGACTGGCAGCGGCGTGCCACGCCGCTTACGCTTAAGTTGCAACCGGCCGGTATTAGCCTGAACGACAGCCTGAGCAATATCTACCAAAGCCCGGCCGGGCAGCAGGCGCTATTGCAGCTCAGGCCCACCGCCATCCGCAATAAAGGCGAGCTGCGCTGGCATACACTGCGCAGCAGCTGGTTGCAGCAACTGGCGGCTAATGCCCAGGGTGAGGCTGTCAGCACCTGGCAGTTTGGCCTGGATGATGCGGTGCAGCTGCTGCCGCAAGCGCAGAACACGGCAGCGTTGCAGTTATCCGCGCTGGTAGAATATTGGCAACAAGGCTTGCAGCAGCCGTTACCGCTGCTGCCAAAAACCGCGCTCTGTTATGTGCAAACCGCTGATGAAGCCAAATGCCGCGAGTTATTCGAAGGTGGCTATAACTTCGCCGGCGAGCTGCAAAGCGCACCTGAATTACAGCGTTACTACCCGGATTTTGCCAGCCTGATGCAGGCCGGCTTTGCCGATTGGGCGCAAAAAATTTATGGCCCGCTGGTACAGGCACCAATAGCGCAGCAGAATAAGGACGTAAACCCATGAGCCAGGTACAGGCGTTAGATGCGCTGAGTTTTCCGCTGCAAGGCAGCCGCTTAATTGAAGCCAGCGCCGGTACCGGTAAAACCTATACTCTGGCGGCGCTGTATTTGCGTCTGGTGCTGGGCCATGGCAATGCGCCGGATGATGGCACTGCCAGTGCCAATACAAATGCCGGCACTGGCTTTAGCCGGCCGCTGCTGCCGCCGGAAATTTTAGTGGTGACCTTTACCCGCGCCGCCACCGCCGAGCTTAGAGATCGGATCCGCGCCCGGCTGGTAGAGGCTGCAGCGGCCTTTCGTCTGGGTAACAGCAGTGATCACTTTTTACAGCGCTTACTGGACGATACGCCACCGTCGCAGTTTGCTGCTTGCGCATCGCGTTTAAGCAGCGCGGCGGAATGGATGGACGAAGCCGCCATTTTTACTATTCATGGCTGGTGTCAGCGCATGCTGGCCGAGCATGCATTCGACTCCGGCATGCGCTTTGGTGAAGCGTTAAGTGATGATAACCAGCAACTGCTGCATACGCTGGCGTGCGACTACTGGCGGCGGTTTTTGTATCCGCTGGACGATGCCGGTGTATTGCAGGCGCTGGGTGGTGTTGCCAGCTCGCCGGAGGCGTTATTGGCCGATGTGCGGCCCTGGCTTAGCGCCGACGCGGCAAATTTGCGCTTTAATGCCGGCGGCGTCGCGCTGCCGGCGCCGTTAAGCCCGGCACAGGCGGCACAGCCGCTGCTGCAGTGGCAAGCCGGGCTGGACACGCATTGCCGGGCGTTACAACAAGCATTAACGGCCGACGCCCTGCACCTGCTGGACGATGCCTTTGCCAATGGCTGGTTAAACGGCAATAAATACCGCGCCGCCAGCTGGAGCGCCGAGCGCCAGTGGTGGCAAAGCATGCTGGCAGAACCTGCACGGCTAAACAGCCGCGACGCTGATTTTGCTGCCATGGTACAAAAATTCAGTGGCCAAAAGCTGGCCGGCGGCCAGAAAAAAGGCCAGCCACTGGTTAGCCACCCGTTGTTTGCGTTATTTGACCAGACGGTGGCGCTGCTTGAAGCCAAACCCGAGCTGGCGCTGGCGGTGCGCCAGCATGCCGCCTTGTGGCTGGTAGATGAATTTGCCCGGCATAAACGGGCAAGAGCGCAGCTGGATTTTAACGATCTGTTGTTGCAACTGCATCAGGCGCTGCAAGGCGAAGCCGGTAAGGTGTTAGCCGCGCGTATTCGGGCGCAATATCCGCTGGCGATGGTCGATGAGTTTCAGGATACCGATCCGCTGCAATTTGCCATTTTCCGAGCCATTTATCCCGATGTGGCAAGCCGCGACAACAGCCTGATTATGGTGGGCGATCCCAAGCAAGCCATTTACAGCTTTCGCGGCGCCGACTTGCACACTTACTTAAATGCCCGCAGTTTAACCGCCGGCCGCCACTACAGCCTGGGCACCAACTTTCGCTCGACAACCGCACTGGTCGATGGCGTAAACCAGCTGTTTTTGCTGGCCGAACAGCGCCAGGGCGCCTTTGGCTTTGGTAGTGGTGACAGCACACCTTTGCCATTTCTGCCGGTGCAGGCCAAAGGTAAAGCTGAGCAGCTGCTGGTGGCCGGCAGTGCGGTGGCGGCGGTAAATTATTATCTGGCGCCGCAAGAGCCGGCAGAGCTGAAAAAAGGCGCTTACCAAAGCCTGATGGCACAGGCTTGTGCCGATGAAATTGCCCGGCTGCTGCAACACGCACAACAAGGCCAGGCCGGTTTTGCCACCAACGATGACATTAAGTGCCTGCAACCGGCCGATATCGCTATTCTGGTGCGCGATAGAAACGAAGCCGCGCTGGTGCGCCGCGAGCTTAGTGCGCGCAATGTGCGCTCGGTGTACTTATCAGACAACGATTCGATTTTTCAAAGCGCAGAAGCCAGCGCCGTTTTAACCTGGCTGCGCGCCTGCCAGCAGGTAGAGGATGAAAGCCTGCTGCGCGCTGCGCTGGCGCTGCCGATGTCGGCCAACACCGATGCGCAGCTGCAATACTGGTTAACGGATGAACAGGCGTGGGAGCAGTTGACCGAGCAGGTGCGGCTGTTTCGTCAGATCTGGCGGCAAAAAGGCGTGCTGGCCATGCTAAGCAGCTGGCTGCATTACTTTAGCTTACCGGCAAAATGGCTGGCACAAGAGCAGGGCGAACGCCGCTTAACCAATGTGCTGCATTTAGCCGAATTACTGCAAAGCGAAAGCCAGCAGCGTGATGGTGAAAGCGGCTTATTACGCTGGCTGGCCGAACAACTGCAAAGCCCGAAAAGCAGCGACGAGCAGCAACTACGGTTAGAGAGCGATCAGCAACTGGTGCAGGTGGTTACCATCCATAAAAGTAAGGGCCTGCAATATAACCTGGTGTTTTTGCCCTTTATCTGCGGTTTTAAAAGCGTGAAAAAAGGCCAGCCGCAGCGCTATTTTAACGGCACAGAAATGGTGCTGGATTTAACCCCGGACGACGCCGCGCTGCAAAGCGCCGAACGCGAGCGGTTGCTGGAAGATATTCGCCTGCTGTATGTCGCGCTTACCCGGCCGGTGTATGCCTGCTATCTGGGCCTGGGGTTATTTAGCGAAGGCAACGCCAAACACAGTAAGCTGTCACAAAGTGCGCTCGGCTACTTACTGGGTATTGGCGAGCAGCCGACGCTGGCTGAGCTGCAACAGGCGCTGGCGGGCTTACCATGGCAGGCGCAGCCACTGCCGGTTTATAGCAAATTAACCGCGCCGGCAGATACGGCACAGCTCACCAGCGCATTAACACTTAAGGCAGCGTTAAAGCGCGAACACTGGTGGATTGCCAGCTATTCCGCGCTGCGCACCGGCAGTAAAGCGGATGCAAGCGCTAGTACGCTGCTGGCAGCAGATACCGCACTGGATGCGCTGTTGCAGGAAGAGGCCAGCGAGCTGCCGGCTTATAGCGAGCAGACGCTGTCTATGCACGATTTTCCGCGTGGTGCGGTGCCCGGTACTTTCCTGCACCAGTTGTTGGAAGATGCGCAGCAACAGGGTTTTGCCGACACGGATGCGGCGTTTATCAATGCATTACTGGCGCAGCGTTTAGCCCAGCATAACTGGCTGCAGTGGCAAAACGTGCTGCAAGCCTGGTTAGAGCAGATGCTGCAAGCGCCGCTGTCGGGCGCAGATCTGGCGCTGAATGCGCTGACACAGGTGCGCTCTGAGCTGGAGTTTTGGCTGCAGAGCTCTAACGTTAACGTGTTAAAACTTGATGCGCTGATAACCAAAGCCATATTACCCGGCCAGCTGCGCCCGCCACTGTTGAGTGATACCTTAAACGGCATGCTTAAAGGCTTTATCGATTTAACCCTACAAGGCGCCGATGGCCGTTACTGGGTGCTGGATTATAAGTCAAACTGGCTGGGGCCGGATGATAACGCCTATAGCGCGCCGGCGATGCAACAAGCGCTGCTGGATAAGCGCTACGACGTGCAGGCCGCGCTGTATTTACTGGCATTGCACCGGCTGTTAAAGCTGCGCCAACCCGGGTACGTCGACGCGCCACAGCAGTATATTGGCGGCGCGCTGTACTGGTTTATCCGCGCGCCACAGCAAGGCCAGCTGCAGCTGGATGCAGATATTCAACTATTGTGGCAGTTAGATGCGCTGTTCGCCGGCGAGGAGGTGGTTAATGTCACAGTATGAGCAAGGTGATTTATTCGCCGCAGCCGCTAAGCCGGCGCAGGCCATGCTGCTGCAGGATTTGACGCAGATGCAGGCGTTGCTGCAACGCTGGACCGAACGGCGCTGGCTGCGGGCGTTAGATGCACAGTTGCCGCAAACGCTGCATCAGTTAGCTGCTGAACCCAATGCGCTGGTATGGTTATTAACCGCCTTGCTATGCCATCAATATGGCCGTGGTCACAGCTGTATTTTGCTGCAGGATTTACTCGACGATCCGGACGGCCTGCTGAGTTTGCCGCCACAAAACCAGTTTTTACAACGCTTTAGTGACCGGCCATCACAGCTGCTAACCGGCATGGCGATGGCCGATTATCGCCAGGCGCTGCAGGGCAGCAGCTGGTTAAGCAGCGACGCAGGCCCTGCGCCTTTGGTGTTAAGCGACAACCGGTTGTATTTGCGCCGGCTGTATCAGGCCGAGCAATTGGTAAAGCAGCAAATAAGCCAGCGCGTGGCCGCGCTATTACCACTGGCCTTTGATGTGGCCGGCCAGCTGAACCGTTTATTTCCTGCCACAGCGCAAACTGAGCCTGACTGGCAAAAACTGGCCTGCGCCATGGCGCTGCAGCGGCGTTTTGCCATTATTACCGGCGGCCCGGGCACCGGCAAAACCACTACCGTAGTAAAACTGCTGGCGCTGCTGCAACAGGGGGCTGCCGGTAAACTACAGATTAAACTGGCGGCGCCGACCGGTAAGGCCGCGGTACGCTTAACCGAGTCGATTAGCGGCGCGCTAAGCCGCTTGCCAGCTGAGCTGACAGCCGCCATACCGACAGAGGTTGCCACCTTGCACCGTTTACTCGGTGCGCTGCCCAACCGGCGCAGCTTTAAACACCATAGCGACAACCCGCTGCAGCTGGACGTACTGGTGGTAGATGAAGCCTCGATGGTCGATTTAGAAATGATGGCGGCGCTGTTAAGTGCGTTGCCGGCAAAGGCGCAATTGGTATTGCTCGGCGATAAAGATCAGCTGTCGTCGGTTGAAGCCGGCTCGGTATTAGGTGATTTATGTCGCGGTGCGGATTTGGGCGGCTACAGTGCCGATACGCTGGCCTTGCTTACGCCCTACAGTGAACAGCCACTGGCAACATGGCAGGGCAGTGGCACAGTGTTAAACCAGGCTACGGTAATGCTACGCCACAGCCATCGCTTTGATAGTAAATCCGGCATTGGCCAGCTCGCTGCTGCTGTAAATGCCGGTGATAGCAATGCACCGGCACTCTTCAGCCGGTTTGACGATATAACGCTGTTAGCCGGCAATACGCCTTTGGCGTTAAAAGCCACCGTACTGGCCGGCTACCGGCAGTATCTGCAGCTGATGCAACAGAGTACAACTGAGCGTGAACAATGGGCCGGTGCTGTACTTGGCAGCTACAGTCAGTTTCAACTGCTGTGCGCACTGCGTAGCGGCGACTGGGGCGTTGAGGGCTTAAACCTGCAAATTGGCCAATGGCTTAGCAGCGCCGGCTTAATTGACGCGCGCCAGCACTGGTATGCTGGCCGGCCGGTAATGATGCAGCGCAATAATTACAGCTTAGGCTTAATGAACGGTGATATTGGCATTACGCTGCAAGACCCGTTAAGCGGGCAGTTACGGGTGGTGTTTCAGCTGTCCGACGGTACATTAAAGTGGGTATTGCCGAGTCGCTTAACCGAGGTGGATACCGCCTTTGCCATCACGGTACATAAATCGCAGGGCTCGGAATTTAACCACTGCTGCCTGGTATTGCCGCCGGATAACAGCCCGATTTTAAGCCGCGAGCTGTTATACACCGGCATTACCCGTGCCAAACAGCATTTTACCCTGCTGTGTGGCAACCCGGCGCTGTTGCAACAAGCGATAGCACGACGGGTTAGCCGCAGCAGCGGTTTATAACGTTATTGCGCCGCGGCTGGCAGTTGTAATAAAGCGGCGTCCAGCTCAGCGCAGTGTGGCGGGTTACAGCCGGCTTGGGCGATATTTAAACTGGCGGCTAACATGGCGCGCTGCAGGCACTGTGTCAGTTGTGCCGTGCTGATATCTGCTGCCGTGGGCAGGCCGAGTTTTAACAAAGCCGCCAGTAAATTGGCCCAAAAGGTATCGCCGGCGCCGACAGTGTCAACAAAGGGCGTGGCGGCAATAACCGGCAGGCTGATTTGATGCTGCTGCCAGTACAGGCTGGCGCCTTTTTCGCCCTCAGTCAGCGCCAGCAAGGCGTGTGGGGCACAATCACGCAGTGCGCCAAGTGCCTGAGTAAGGTTAAGCTCGGGAAACAACAGCTGTAAGTCTTCGTCGCTGGCTTTAATAAAGTGGCTTTGTGCGATCACCTTTAACAGTAAGGCGCGATAGGCCACGACATCGGTTACTGCGTTAATGCGCACGTTAATATCTACCGCCAGTTTAACTTGTCTTGCCTGACACGCCGCTATCACCGCCGTTATGCGCGCGCCATCTTGTGGCTCTAACGCCAGTGATCCTAAATGCAGCAGTTGGCAGGCAGAGGGTAAGGCGGTAATTTGTTGCGCCGCGCTGATATCTCTGTCGGCAATACCCTGGCGGTACAAGCTGTACTGCGGTTGGCGCTGCGCATTAATGCTAACCATGGCAACAGAAGTGGGCGCGCTGCTGAAAAACGCCGGGCCATAGGCTCCACCGTTGTCGGCCAAATAGCGGGCAAACTGTTGGCCGAAATGATCTTGTGATAATGGCGATAAATAGCACACTGCGATAGCTTGCCGCGCCGCCGCAATAGCAACATTAAACGGCGAGCCGCCAAGGCAGGGGCGATACAAGCCGTCTGCGCCGGGTAGCATATCAACCACATTCTCTCCAATAACTGCAAGCATGCTGGCTTCCTTTAATGTTACATTGTTAAATACGGCGAAAAGCGGTCGCCATTAATGGCAAAATCATATAACTTAATTGATTAAGAAGATAGTGAAAAACCACTGGCATGATGAGTAAACTAACCCTTAAAAGCGTGGCAAAAACCCTGGGTGTCTCCACGGCAACCATCTCAAACGCCTTTAACCGGCCGGATCAGTTGTCGGTGGCGCTGCGGCAGAAAATACTGCAGGCCTGCCATGAGCTGGGCTATTTTGGCCCAAACAAAGCGGCGCAGTCGCTGCGTAAAGGCAGCTCTGGCATCGTGGCGGTAATTTTGTCTGACTCGCTGGAATATATGGTGAGCGATCCGGTTGCCAGCCAGTTTTTGCAGGGCGTAAGCCGCGAGCTGGAACGGCATCAGTTGCATTTGCTGCTGTTCTCCGGTCAGGCCACTAACCTGGAGGCGATCAGCGATTTTGTCGACGGTTTTATTTGCTACGGCGCTCCGCGCAATACCGGCTTAATTGAGCAGTTACGCCACTCGCGTAAGCGGGTGTTGACGGTCGATTTTGACTTAGCCGGCCGCCCTTCGGTGAACATCGACAACGAACAAGCGGCGTTCGACAGTGCCATGGCGGTACTGCGGCCAAAAGATACCGTGGCTGTGTTGGGCTTGCGCTTAATTGATGCGGCCGGCAGCCAGCCGGTGGGCGATAAACCGATGTGGGACAACCAAAGCTCGATAGCGCACCGCCGCTTGGACGGTTACCAAAGGGCGATGCAGCAATGTGGCTTAACCTTAGCCGCCGATTATTTATGGCATATTCCCGAGAGTAACCAAAACTACGCCCGTGAGGCGGCCAAAGCGGTGCTGGCTATGACACCCCGGCCCACAGTATTGTTGTGTATGAGCGACCTGATTGGCTTAAGTGCAATGCGTGAGGCCCTGCAACTGGGCTTACGTATTCCGCAGGATATTCGTGTTGTCGGCTTTGATGGCATTGAGGAAACGCTGCGCTATCATCCGACATTAACCTCGGTGTGGCAGTTTAGCGATCAAAAGGGCGAAGCGGCCGTCAGGGCGTTTTTAAACCCTGACGACACCACGCTGCAGTTGCCGTATGAACTGCGCTTGGGTGAAAGCAGTTAGTTGACGCTGCGGTACAGGTTACTGAGCGCCAGGCTTTCGGTGGCCTGTCCGGCATGTTGCCAGTGCATGGTTGCTTCCAGACTGACTAAGTCGATAACCAAAGCGGCAGTATGGCCCTGATGCTGCCACTGCAATTGATAGCTGCCGTTATGCAGTGTCTGGCTGAAATCGCCGTTAAACGCCTGCAGGCTGCGCCGCAGAGTAATCAACTGACATAACGCTTGTACCACCGGTTTTTGCAGTGCGTCAGCGACTTTTTCCGTGTTCAGATAAGGCCGGCCGATATCACGGCCGACGCGGCTTTGTTGTAACAACTCAACATCGTTGGGCATGGCCAGTAAGCCGGCATAATAAATCTGGCTGATGCCCGGGCAAAACAGCTGAATGGCGCGCGCCAGCAAATACTGTTGGTCGTTCTGGCCCAGCGCATCATAAAAACTGCAATTCACCTGATACAAATCGACATTGTTGGCCGCATTGCCGGTGGCCAGCTTTGAACTGCCTTTGCTGTTGGCGTGAATGGTTTCTACCAGGCTGTCCAGCTCTGGATCAGTAAGTAAGCCCGGCTGGCCCTGATAATCGGCGGCATCAACAATACCAATGCCATCATGGGTATCCAGTACGGTGATGCAGTTGCGTGGCGCGATATCCAGCCAGTGCTTCAGTGCATCGGCATTGCGGCTGAACAAGGTATGCAGCACCAGTGGCGGCAGGGCAAAGTCGTATACCATGTCGCAGCGTTTAGCGATGTCAATTTGGGTTTGATGATAGCCGTGAATTTCAACCAGGCACAGCATGCCGCGTGCTTTGGCTTGCTCAGATAAGGCGGCAATAAATTCAAAGGTTTCCGGCAGCATAAAGCAGCGGGTACCGGCTTTTTTAATGGCGTAGCCGGCGGCATCCAGGCGGATATATTTCACGCCGTTTTCAGTAAAGCGGTCCAAGATGGCCTGCAGGTAGGCTTTACCGGCGGCAGAGCTAACATCAATATCAATCTGGTTGGCGGTAAAGGTGGTCCAAAACGGGATTTTACGGCCATCTTTCAGGGCGATATCGGTAAAAAACGGTGTCGGCCGTGGCCGGTATACGGCGGCAAGTTGCTCTGCCGCGGCATCTTTGGCAAAGACTTTATCGCGGGTTAAAAACAGCGGCCAGTAGGGTGAGGCTTCGCCTTTTTCCAGCACATCAACAAACTGCGGCGACTGCGCCGACATATGGTTAACGATCATATCGGCCATCACCGGGTAGTCTGCTGCCAGCGCGCGGATATCGGCCCAATTACCCAGCCGGCTGTCCACCGCGGTGTGGTCGGTTGGGTCAAAGCCGGCGTCTTCGCCGTCTATCGGCGGATAAAACGGCAGCAAGTGCACGCCATCAAATAAGCCGGCCAGCGGCCCTTGCAGCATAGTGTGTAAGTCTTTGATAGTACCGCCGCTAAGCCGGTCAATATAGGTGATTAGCTGGATCTGGTTGGCATTCTGTTGAGGCGTCATGAAAATAATCCTGAAAAAATATTTGCTTCTTAAACGATTAAGATATAGCTTTAAGCCAACGGACGACTTTGTCAACCCCCGGCCAATAATAAAACCGGTCTGAATGATAAAGCGTAGCGTTCAGATAAGTTTGTTAAGCAAGGTGCGCTTACACCGGCATTAACAAACAACATAAACGGGGAAATACTATGCTTACTACTGATGCGAAGCGTCAGGCTGTCGGGGCAGCTGTATCGTTCGATCGTGCTCAGGCTTTACAGCGCCAGGTGCGCTGGATGACCTACCTGATGTTTTTTGTCTTTGCCATGACCACCGATGCGGTGGGCGTGATCATCCCTCAAGCCATGGCGGAATATCAGTTAACCATGTTTCAGGCCAGTGCTTTTCATTATGTGCCTATGCTGGCGATTGGCCTGGCCGGGTTATTCCTCGGCCGGCTGGCCGATAAACTGGGCCGCAAAAAGCTGATTATCGTCGGTTTAAGCCTGTACGCGGTATCCTGCTATGCCTTTATGGCTGGCAACAGCGCGGTGTTTTTTATCTTATTAATGGGCCTGTGTGGCCTGGCTATCGGTATTTTTAAAACCGCCGCATTGGCGTTAATCGGCGATATCAGCCCTGATAGCCAAAGCCATACCCGCACCATGAACACGGTAGAGGGTTTCTTTGCTATCGGCGCCATTGTCGGCCCGGCGTTGGTGGCGCTGATGATTGCCGCTGCTATTCACTGGACATCGCTGTATTTGCTGGCCGGCTTGCTGTGCACTTTGTTAGTGGTGATGTCGGCGCGTTTGCCTTATCCGCCGTATCAGGCCGCAGCTGAGCAAGTATCGCTGCGCCGCTCGCTGGCGCTGTTAAAAGATCGCTACGCGCTGGGGTTTTCGCTGGCCATAGCGCTGTATGTTAGCTGTGAAGTGGCGATTTTTGTCTGGTTACCTACCTTGCTGGCCGACTACGACGGCCGCTGGAGCTTACTGGCCGCCCAGGCCATTACAGTATTTTTTATTCTACGCGCGCTGGGACGCTTTTTGGCAACGGCTATTTTAAACCGCTTTTGCTGGAGTAGCGTGATGGCGGTATTTACGCTGTGTATCTTTGGCTGCTTTGCTGCCAGTATGCTCGGTGGTAAAGAGGTGGCAGTATGGCTGATGCCGTTGTCCGGCCTGTTTATGTCAATGATTTACCCCACGCTGAATTCCAAAGGCATCAGCTGCTTTGCCAGGCAGCAGCATGGCGCTGTGGCCGGCTTATTGCTGGCGTTTACCGCGCTGGCGGCGGCGGTGGCACCGGCGTTAATGGCCGTGCTGGGTGATTGGGCTAACGATGTAACCGCCGGCTTTTATCTGGCGACGTTGTTCTCCGCCTTGCTGGCACTGGCAATGGTGTACAACTGGCTGAAACAGCCAGCCAAAGCTAAGCTGGAGCAGATGTCTTCCAGCTAGCGTTTTTACAGTAGTAAAAGCTTAAACGATTAAGTTAATAGCAGACTATCCAAAGAATAGATCGCGATTTCAACACGGGAGATAGACAATGAAACAGTATAATTTGACACCCGCTTCACTCGCTCTGGCTGTCACAATGGCGCTAAGCAGCGGCGTAGTAGTGGCGCAGCAAGCTGCACCAGAAAATGTTGGCACCGGCGAAAGCCAAACCGCAGAGACCGGAGGTTTAGGCTTTGAACGCATTGTAGTTACCGGTGCGGTATCGCGTAAGCAAACGGTGATGCAGTCCAGTGTATCGGTCAGCAGCCTGACACTGGATGATATTGCCGTGGCCACGCCGCGTAGTACCGCTGAGATTTTTCGTATGCTGCCTGGCGTGCGCAGTGAAGCCAGCGGTGGCGAAGGTAATGCCAATATTGCCGTACGCGGCTTGCCGGTAGCGTCCGGCGGCGCCAAGTTTCTTACCCTGCAGGAAGACGGTCTGCCGGTGCTGCAGTTTGGCGATATCGCCTTTGGTAACGCCGATATTTTTCTGCGTGCCGATGCCAGTTTAGCCCGGCTGGACGTGATCCGCGGCGGCTCGGCCAGCACTACGGCCAGTAATTCGCCTGGCGGTATTATTAATTTTGTCAGTAAAACCGGCGAAGAAAACGGTGGCAGTATCGCCTTTACCACCGGGCTGGATTACGACAGTTTCCGCACTGATTTTGATTACGGCGGCGATATTAACAGCGATATGCGCTTTCATCTGGGCGGTTTTGTACGCCAGGGCGAAGGGGTGCGTGACCCGGGCTACCAGGGCGAACAAGGTTTTCAGTTAAAGGGCAACCTGACCAAAGAATTTAATACCGGCTATGTGCGGCTGTATTTTAAGCATTTAAACGACAAAGCCACCAGCTATATGCCGATGCCGATGTTTGCCGATGGCAGCTCGGTGCCGGGCTATGACGCCGGCTCGGATACACTGCAGTCAGTGTATTTAACCCAAACCGTGCGCTTAAACGGCGATAACCAGATTTCCCGCGGTGATGTGCGCGATGGCATGAACCCTAAAGTAAACAGCGTCGGTGTAGAAGCGGTGTTTGACCTGGCTGAAGGCTGGACATTGGAAAACCGCTTTCGGGTCAGCGATGTCAGCGGCAACTTTAATACCTTGTTTCCGGCAGAAGTGGGTAATGCGCAAGGCATCGCTGACAGTATCGCCGGTGCCGGTGCTAATTTAACTTATGCGGTAGGGCCCAATGCCGGTGAAGCCTACACCGCAGAAAACGCCATGCGTATTCACACCTTTGACGTTGAAATCGACGATTTTGGCTCTATCGTTAACGACTTAAAGTTGTCACGCCGTTTTGGTGCCGTGGATGTGAATGTTGGCTATTACATGGCGGATCAAAGTATCAGCATGTCATGGTTGTGGAACTCATATTTAATGGCATTAAAAGGTAACAATGCTGAGTTGTTAAACGTTACTGCCGCTGATGGTACGGCATTTTCCGAACAGGGCCTGACTGCCTACGGCGTGCCGTTTTTCGGCAATTGTTGCCAGCGTAACTACGACACCGAATACAGCACTAAAGCACCTTATGCCGGGGTAAGTTGGGCCTGGGGTGACTTATCGCTGGATGCCAGTATCCGCCGCGATATCGGCAGCGCCTCGGGCAGCTATGCCGGTGCAGTGCAAAGCAGCCGCGATATGAACAGCGACGGCATCATCAGCCAGGTCGAGCAAAGCGTATCGGGTATCGATTTAGCCAATGCCAGCATTGTGAATTACAGCTGGGGTTACAATTCTTACTCGGCCGGTGCTAACTATCAGTTTAATAAAGACTGGGCCATGTTTGGCCGTATCAGCAAAGGCGGCCGTGCCAATGCCGACCGCTTGTTGTTTGGCAAAGTGAATGCCGATGGCAGCGTAGCTAAAGAAGATGCAGTAGATGAAGTGACCCAGTATGAGCTGGGCAGCAAAAGCCGGCATGGTAACTTAAACCTGTTTGCTACCTTGTTTTTTGCCGAAACCGAAGAGCAAAATTTTGAAGCCACCAGTCAGCGTTTCTTTGACCGCACCTACAAGGCGCACGGTATTGAGCTGGAAAGCAGCTACCGCATCGGCGATTTTGATATGCGCGGCTCGGTTACCTGGACTGATGCCGAGATCAGCAAAGATGCGCTAAGCCCGGACGTGGTAGGCAATACACCCAGGCGGCAGGCAGATTTTGTTTACAACCTGCTGGCACGCTACTTCTTTGAGCAAGCTCAGGTTGGCGTTAGTTTGATAGGCACCACAGCTGCCTATGCGCAGGATAACAATGACTTAAAATTCAGCGGCTACACCCAGGTTAATGCCTTTGCCAGCTATACCCTGGCAGAAAATCTGACGTTATCGTTAAGCATAAACAATCTGTTTGACGAAATTGGCCTGACAGAAGCCGAAGAAGGTTCGGTACCGGCTAACGGCATTATCCGCGCCCGCACCATCAATGGCCGCAATGCGTCTTTGGGCTTAGCGTATCGCTTCTGATCCGCCAGCCTGATACTGAAAACGGCGGGCCTTTGCCCGCCGTTTGTTTAATTTAGTGTTCACCTCTGTGTGCTAACATGCAGTTACAGCCTCAGATAAGCGGAGTGACGTATGCAGCAGATCATGCAACAGATAGATAAAACCCTGATTAAACAGGGCTCCTACATCAATGGCGATTGGTTATCGCACAATGATACTTTTGATGTGGTAAATCCGGCCAATCAGCAATTACTCGCCAGTGTTGCCATCGCTGGCGCCAACGAGGCAGAACAAGCCGTGCTGGCAGCAGACAACGCCTTTGCCGACTGGGCTGCCAAACCGGCTGCAGAGCGTGCGCAGCTGCTGCAAGCCTGGTATCAGCTGGTAATGCAGCATCAGGATGATTTAGCCCGCTTACTCACGTTGGAGCAAGGTAAACCACTTAGCGAAGCCAAAGGTGAAATTGCTTATGGCGCCTCATATTTGCAATGGTTTGCTGAAGAGGCCAAACGCTTATACGGCGATACCATACCGGCACCCTCCAACGATAAACGCATTATTGTGCAACGCCAGCCTGTCGGTGTTGTGGCGGCGATAACTCCGTGGAACTTTCCCAATGCCATGTTAGCCCGCAAAGCGGCTGCGGCGTTGGCTGCCGGCTGCACTTTTATTGTCAAGCCAGCCCACCAAACCCCTTTATCTGCATTGGCGCTGGCCGAATTAGCCCATCAGGCCGGCATTCCTGCCGGGGTGTTTAATGTGGTGGTGGGAACAGACGCCAAAGCCATTGGCGAAGTGTTAACACAGCACGTCAAGGTAGCCAAATTCAGCTTTACCGGCTCTACTGCTGTGGGTAAGCAATTGCTTAAGCAATGTGCTGACAGTGTAAAACGGGTGTCGATGGAGCTGGGCGGCAACGCACCCTTTATCGTGTTTGACGATGCCGATTTAGACGCAGCAGTACAGGGCCTGATGGCCGCCAAGTTTCGCAACGCCGGCCAAACCTGTGTTTGTGCCAACCGTATTTTAGTGCAGCAAAGCGTGTATCAGGCCTTTGCCGATAAACTGGCTATTGCCGTTACCCAGCTTAAAGTAGGTGATGGTTTAGCAGGCGACAGTCAAATCGGGCCTTTAATCGACAATAAAGCGGTAGAGAAAGTAGAAAAGTTGCTGCAAAGCGCACTGGACGATGGTGCAAAAGTGCTGTTAGGCGGCAGCAAACACAGCGCCGGCAAACAGTTTTTTCAGCCAACCTTAATCAGCGATGTTAACGCCGGTATGGCTATCAGCAAGGAGGAAATCTTCGGCCCGGTAGCGGCGCTAATGGCGTTTGATACTGAGCAACAGGCGATTGAGCTGGCCAATAGCACCGAATATGGTTTAGCTGCATATTTTTACAGCCGTGATATCGGCCGTGTATTTCGCGTGGCGCAAGCTTTGCAATTCGGTATGGTGGGTATTAACGAAGGCATAGTGTCTAACGCTGCAGCGCCTTTTGGCGGCGTAAAGCAATCCGGTTATGGCCGTGAAGGATCTAAATATGGCCTGGATGATTACACCGATATTAAATACCTGTGTTTGGGCGGGCTTAGCTAAGCCGGGCAGTTTTTGCGGCAATAACCTTAGCCGGCGGCTTGTCTGCAGTGTCATAGGCTGCTAGTCTCCCGGGTAATAGCACACAGGTATACAGCAGAATGAAACAGGCAACAAAACCGGCAACACCGGCGCATAAACAATACGACATAGCCGATGCGCCACTGCGCACAGATGATAAAAACTGCAGCTTCAGGTTTATTGACTTATTTGCCGGTATTGGCGGCATTCGCCTGCCGTTTCAGCAGGCCGGTGGTAAGTGTGTGTTTACCTCAGAGTGGGATAAGTTTGCGCAAAAAACCTATGCGGCGAACTATGGTGAGATCCCTAACGGTGACATTACCCAAATAAGCGCCCGTGATATTCCGGACCACGATATTTTGCTCGGCGGCTTTCCGTGCCAGGCCTTTAGCCAGGCGGGGTTAAAAAAAGGCTTTAGCGATACCCGCGGCACGATGTTTTTTGAGATCCAGCGTATTTTAGTCGAAAAACGGCCGAAAGCGTTTTTGCTGGAAAACGTTAAGCAGTTAAAAGGCCACGACAAAGGCCGCACCTTAAAAACCATCTTGCAGATTTTACGCGGTGAACACAGCGACGCCGTGCCGGATGATATTCCGTTAAGCGAAGAAGCGCGCCACGCACTGTCTGACAAGCTGAACTACTGGGTTGATTTTAAAGTGCTGCGGGCAGCTGACTTTGGTGCGCCGCAAAACCGCGAGCGGGTGTTTATTGTTGGTTTTGATAAAAACCATTTCGGTGAGCTGGATTTTGCCTCGCTGTTTCAGTGGCCGCAAGCACCGAAAACGCCAACCCGTGTCGGTGATATTCTGCAGGATTTATCCGGCCTGACAGCGGCACAAGACCGATACACCATTTCTGACAAGTTATGGGCCGGGCACCAAAAACGTAAAGCAGAACATCAGCAGAAGGGCAATGGTTTTGGCTATTCACTGTTTAGCGCAGAAGATGCTTACACCAATACCATTAGCGCCAGATACTACAAAGACGGTTCGGAAATTCTGATTGAACAAACCGCTTTGGGTAAAAACCCGCGTAAGCTTACGCCCAGAGAATGCGCCAGGTTGCAGGGCTTTCCGGAGCAATTTATTGTCGATGCGGTGTCGCACGGCCAGATATACAAGCAGTTTGGTAACTCGGTATGCGTCAAAGTCGTCGACGCTGTGGCACAGGCGATGATGCGTTTTATTAACAGCGCCAAAGCGCGCAACACTAACGCCGCCTGACGGATGCCGCTTGACCGACGTACATGATGTTGCCACCCGCAGCCGCAACATGGCGGCGATTAAAAACAAGCATACTCAGCCGGAAATATGGCTGAGAAAACAGCTGCATGCCGCCGGTTTTCGTTACCGGCTGAATGTGGCAACCCTGCCCGGCAAACCCGATCTGGTGCTAACCAAATACCGCGCCGTGATTTTTGTGCAGGGCTGTTTCTGGCATCAACACAACTGTGCGCAGTTTCACTGGCCGAAAAGCCGTGTCGATTGGTGGCGCGCTAAAATAACTGCCACCCGGCGCCATGATGAAATGGTGCAGGATAAACTACGCGAAATGGGCTGGCGCGTGCTGTTGTTATGGCAATGCGCCATTAAAGGCCGCACCAGGTTGCCGCAACAGCAGCTGTTAGCACAAATTAATGATTGGATCCGCCACGGCGGCTCTTTTGCTGAATTACCGCCGCCGGATACTGTCTAAACCGCTTATTCCACGTTTTGGATCTACTTGTAGAACAGAAAGAAATAACTATTTAAAATCAGTGTAGTAGGTTTGGTTTGTTTAACGATTTTTGAATTTTACCCACCAATTTACCCACCGTTAGCGTTTGGTTTAATTTGTTAAGGTTGCAGTGCTAGGTTAAGGCTATTTGGTATTTTTACTGAAGCAGTCGTAGAGCAAATCAGCAAATTGCTTCTCACTGAGCGTGCCTAGTACTAAGTCGACCATAGCATCAGCCATCAACTCGCGTTCGACATTCACTTCGTAATCATTAAGCGATAAGTATTCGAGGGCAACCATTAAACCAGTGCGTTTATTCGCATCAGAAAGAGCGTGAGCTTGTGCTATTGCCAGTGCATATTTTGCAGCAATTTCAAACACATCGTCTAAACCTTCGTAGCTGATGGCGTTATCAATACGTGCCAGAGCGCCTTCGAGTTTCCCCTTATCGGGTGCGCCTTTATTGCCGGGTTCTGTTGAGAGAATAAATGCATTGATTTCAACAACCCTGGCAGCAGGGAAGCGGACAAGGTTCATCACATGGACGCCAAGCGTTTAAAGGTGTTTTTATGCTGAGAAAGGATTAAGCGGGCTTCAGAGTAAACCAAACGCTGGCCTTCAGGGGTGCTTAAATCCAATTGTTTAACAGGCTTGATTTTGGGTCGGTTAACCGGTTCGGTAACACCATATTTAGCGAGTTTGTTTTCCATTGATGCTGCCCCTTGTTGTTGCTATGAGCTCATTCTATATCCGATATACACTGATGTCGACTGAGCTATTGAGATTCATTGATACGCTGTTTCCCTACCGCAATTTTGCGGGTAAAGCGTGAGCTCTTTGGAATAATTTTGACGTTTGCCGGAATTTGAGTGCTTTCGCCTGACAAATTTTTCAGAGATAAGTCATCAAGCTTATAATCAACGCCTAACCTTTCCATGGCCTCAATAAGCACCCCATCGTTACCGGCAGGGTTATCTGGCATTAACTGGCCAGTGATACGATTGACTCTGGCACGCACATACAGGCCATAACCAATTTTCAGCAGCAAGCCTTCGCGTACCAGGCTTCTGAGTCCACGGCCAACCTGATCATAATCAGCGATATCAGTAAAATCGGAACGCAGGAAAACAGAACGCTTGGAGCGCTTTACTCTGGTTTGTAGTCTGTCTTGTATCGTCATCTGATACCTCCTGCGAATAATGGTCATAGCATATGCAAAAATACGACATTTATCAAATGCAAAAATACGACATTTGAATGTCCATTTACCCACTATCAATAATACTTTGGCGAAGAATCAAATTCAGTTGAATTTGCCTGATTAGTGTTTAGTGTTAGTTAACAACCCAACCCTAATTGCATTTACTGAGGTGAATAGCCTTACTATTCGCTTCACTGAGTGAGCAGATTAGACAGCGTATTTCCTTCAACAAGTTAAGCCCTGCGACGGTCTGCTGGCTTCTGGCTCAGTTGGTGGAAATGGGTTGTTTGGTGAAAACCGCTGCAGGGGCAGGAGTACCAGGTATGTGATATCAATGCAGCAGACTTCTTATTGAATCTGCTGCTTGATTAGCGATGGCTTTGCGTTATTCCACGTTTTGAATTTGCTCTCTCATCTGTTCAATTAAAACTTTTAGCTCCACCGCGGCATTGGTGATTTCGGTGCTGATAGCTTTGGACGATAAGGTATTCGCTTCGCGGTTAAATTCCTGCATCATAAAATCTAATCGCCTTCCGCAGGCGCCACCTTTTTTCAGCGTGTGACGGGTTTCTTTAATGTGAGCATCAAGCCGGTCGAGCTCTTCAGCGACGTCGGATTTTGAGGCTAAAAAGGCCATTTCCTGTTCTAAACGGCCTTGCTCAATATCGGCTTTAATTTCATTTAAGCGGTTTACAATGCGGTCGCGCTGCCATTGCATGGCTTGTGGCAGGTGCGTGCGCACAAAAGCCACTTGCTCGCCGATGGCGGTTAAGCGTTGCTGGATCATTTGCTCGATGGCGTCACCTTCGCGGCCGCGGCCTGCTAAGAAGTCTTGTAAGGCAGCGTCGAAACCGGCCAGCAGTTCGCCTTGCAGCGCGTCTAAATCTTCAGTTGGCGTTTCCATTACGCCGGGCCAGCGCAGGATGTCGGCAATATTTAACTGCGCTTGCGGCGCTTTTTGCAGTAGCTGCTGGGCTTTTTGCAGCAATTGCTCGGCAAATACTTCGTTTAACGTAAGTTCACCGGCGGCCTGGTTAGCATGGTAGCGCAGGTTAACTTCTATTTTGCCGCGCTGCAGGGCGTTACGGAGTTTGTCGCGCAGCAGGCTTTCTAAACCGCGAAACTGTTCCGGCAGGCGAAAGTAGGATTCCAGGTAACGCTGGTTTACCGAGCGGATCTCCCACTGGGCGGTGCCCCAGCTGGCTTTTGTTTCGTGGCGGGCGAAGGCGGTCATGCTGTGGATCATAATTAATTCTCTGGCGACAAATAAAAGCAGAGTATACCGCAGGCTAAGGCTTTTTGGCGAATTGCTAGCCCTAATACGCGTCGCCTTTCAAACTGCACGGGTGTTGTCTGCGCCCGCTCACCCCAATCACTTAGTAACGCTAAGCTCATGGGTTTCACGGTCTGGTCGCCTACGTGCATTTAGAAATTCATAGCGTATAATGGCGAACATTGTTAATTTCAGGAGTGCAGCTATGCGTCCAAGTGGCAGAACCGCCAGTCAGATCCGTCCCCTTACTTTTACCCGTCAATTTACCGCTCATGCTGAAGGCTCAGTATTGGTTGAATTTGGTAATACCAAGGTAATTTGTACCGCCAGCGTAATTGAAGGTGTGCCGCGCTTTATGAAAGGCCAGGGCAAAGGCTGGATCACCGCCGAATACGGCATGCTGCCACGTGCTACCCATACCCGTAATGACCGCGAAGCCGCGCGTGGTAAGCAAGGTGGCCGCACCATGGAAATTCAGCGCCTTATTGGCCGTGCGCTGCGCACCGCAGTGGATTTAAAACTGCTGGGTGAAAATACCATTACTATCGACTGTGACGTAATTCAGGCCGATGGCGGTACCCGTACAGCCTCTATTACCGGTGCTTGTGTGGCCTTGGTGGATGCCCTTAACCATATGCGTGCTAAAGGTATTATTAAAACCAACCCGTTGAATTTTATGGTAGCTGCGGTATCGGTAGGTATTTATAAAGGCACCGCCGTGGCTGATTTAGATTACGCCGAAGACTCAAACGCTGAAACCGATATGAATATCGTGATGACCGAAACCGGCAAAGTGATTGAAATTCAGGGCACGGCCGAAGAAGCGCCGTTTAGCTTTGAAGAAATGCAGCAGATGATGGATTTAGGCAAGCATGCCATCCGTGAAATTATTGACGAGCAAAAGCGCGTACTGGCTTAAGACTTAGTTAAGGTTTTGAGGTAAAGATCAGGCTATGAAACAGTTTCAACGTGATTTTATTGAATTTGCGCTGTCGCGGCAGGTATTAAAGTTTGGCAGCTTTACGCTGAAATCCGGCCGTACCAGCCCGTACTTTTTTAATGCCGGGCTGTTTAACACCGGCGGTGATCTGGCCAAACTGGGTCGCTTTTATGCGGCTGCGTTGCAGGACAGCGGCCTTGAGTTCGATGTATTATTTGGCCCGGCGTATAAAGGTATTCCTATTGCCACCACTACAGCTGTAGCATTGGCAGACCATTATAACCGGGATGTGCCGTACTGCTTTAACCGCAAAGAAGCGAAAACCCATGGCGAGGGCGGTAACTTAGTCGGCTCGCCGCTAAAGGGCCGCATTATGCTGGTGGACGATGTAATTACCGCCGGTACCGCGATTCGTGAATCGATGCAGTTAATTCAGGCGCAGGGTGCTGAGCTTACCGGTGTACTGATTGCACTGGACCGGCAAGAACGCGGCCAGGGTGAGTTGTCTGCAATTCAGGAAGTGGAGCGCGACTTTAATACTAAGGTGATCTCGATTATCAGCCTACCGGATTTAATAAGCTATTTGGCCGATAAGCCGGAGATGGCGCAGCATCTGGATGCGGTAAAAGCCTATCGCGCGCAATATGGTGTTAACGCTTAAAATACAACGATGACCAGAGAGCAAAGAGTCAGGTGTGCTTTCGGAACAGCGGCATGGATGCCGCGCAGGCTGAGAGGGCACAGGGATGTGATCCTTGAAGCCGGTGCAGAAAGCATTTCCTGACACTTGGCTGTACTTTGGAGCAGGAACGAAGGCTGCAACACTCGCTGTGCTCGCCACAGCAACTCGCCCTTTGCCTGCGGCAGGACTCAAACACTCTGTGGCTGCGCATCGAGGTTCCAGCCTTCAGGTGGCAGACTCAGCATACATAGCACGTTTTAAGGACAGCAAAGATGTTAAAACCAAACGGCGTTGGTTTAGGCCGGATTATTAAAGCGGCAAAATGCTCGATGCAGGGTTTTGCTGCCAGTTGGAAGTTTGAGTCTGCTTTTCGTCAGGAAACCACCTTAGCTGTTATCTCGGTGCCGTTAGCGGCTTGGTTGGCCACGTCTGTCAGCCAGTTTGCGCTATTGGTGAGTGTATGGTGTTTAGTGTTAGTGGTGGAGCTATTAAATTCCGCTATTGAATCACTGACTGACAGGGTAGGCCTGGAGCGGCATGAACTGTCTGGCCGGGCTAAAGATATGGGCTCGGCCGCGGTGTTTGTCAGCTTAGTGATTGTTGCGCTTGTGTGGGGCGCGGCACTGTACGAGCGCTTCGCTTAGCTGTTGTTGACCAGCCGAATCTTCTGATTCTGGTTAAGGAAGGGATTAGATGTGCTTTCGTAGCAGCGGCATGGATGCCGCGCAGGCTGAGAGGGCACAGGGATGTGATCCTTGAAGCCGGCGAAGAAAGCATTTCCTAATCCCTGACGTTATCACCTTAGTTGCCGCTGCTACGAAAGCACACCAGCCATGCTACTAAAAGTCCGGTGTTTTATTCAAGAAAATAAAGCCTGTTGTAGTTGTGTCCACTGATTAGCCCAGTACTGGGTTGGCAGCCGGGTAAAACCGGAGCGGACAAACTGGCTGAGTTTACCTTCTACCGTAGCCAGCAACAGGTTAGCCAGCTCGCCTTCGTCGATACTAAAGCCTTTACCTTCACGCAGCTTACGCTCACGCAGACATTGTTTTAACTGAGTTTCCAGCTTTTCAAATAACTGGGCAACGCGTTCTTGCAGGCGTTCCTGCTCGCCCTGCAGCGCATCACCGGTAAGAATGCGGCAAATGCCCGGGTTGCGCTCGGCAAACACTAATATCAGCTGCAGAATCAGCTCAGTGCGGCTGGTCGTGTCTTTATGCTCGTCCAGTATTACGTTAATGCGCGATAGCAAGGTGTCTTCAATAAACTCGATTAAGCCTTCAAACATCCGCGCTTTACTGGGAAAGTGGCGGTACAGCGCTGCCTCGGATACGCCGACTTTGTCAGCCAGGGCTGCCGTGGTAATACGCTGGCCGTTATTGCTTTGCAGCATAGCGGCTAGGGCTTGCAGAATATCTTCTTTGCGGTTTGTACTGCGTGGTGCCGGCATTGCGTGTCCTGTAAAAAAGTAACTTAGAGTCTGGTGCAGGCGCCTGCAGCCGGAAATACTTATTTCGCCGCCTTCAAGGATCACATCCCTGTGCCCTCTCAGGCTCCGCGGCATCCATGCCGCTGCTGCATAAGTACACCGGCCTTCGGCGCCAGGTAAAACGGTGCTTTATACTAATTATGCTTTGCCGGAATGGCCGAAACCACCTTCGCCTCGCGCTGTCTGCTCAAAGCTGTCAACAATATTAAATTCAGCCTGCACCACCGGCATAAACACCAGTTGGGCGATACGATCGCCAGGCTCAATAGTAAAGCTGTCATTGCCGCGGTTCCAAATTGAAACCATTAACGGGCCCTGGTAATCCGAGTCAATTAAGCCCACCAGGTTACCCAGCACTATGCCGTGCTTATGGCCCAGGCCGGAACGGGGCAGGATGGTGGCGCACAAATTAGCGTCGCCGATAAAAATCGATAAACCGGTTGGAATTAAGGTAGTTTCACCCGGCGCCAGGTTTAGCGTGCTATCTAAGCAAGCACGCAGGTCTAAGCCGGCAGAGCCCGGTGTGGCATAAGCCGGCAACGGGAATTCAGTACCAATACGCGGATCAAGGATTTTTAAATCGATAGCTTTTTTCATTTACGGCTTAACTCTTTATTTTAATTACAAATAGTGTTTTAACAGTAATTAGTTGGCAGAAAATTGGCTGTAGATATGTTGCAGTATCGCTTTGGCCAGGCTGGCTTTAGGTTGTTCCGGCAATGCTTTCTCACCAGACTGCCACACCAGGGTGACAGCATTATGATCGCTGTTAAAACCCGCGGCTGTACCGGATACGTCATTAGCACAAATTAAGTCCAGTTTTTTGCGTGCCAGTTTATCTTTGGCGTACTGCAGCAGGTTTTGCGTTTCAGCGGCAAAGCCAACGGTAAAAGGCCGGCTCTGAGTAAGTGCCGCTACGCTGGCGATAATATCCGGGTTTTGCACCAGCTTCAGCTCAAGAGCGCTGTCGGCTTTCTTCTTCATTTTCTCGCCGGCAACCTCTGCTACGCGATAATCGGCTACGGCCGCGCAACCAATAAAAATATCGCTCTGTGTCGCTTGTGCCAATGCAGCGTCGTGCATCTGCTGTGCTGTGGTCACATCAATACGCTTTACGCCAATGGGCGTTGCTAACTGCACCGGGCCGCTGATCAGCGTAACGTTGGCCCCCATAGCCGCGGCCGCAGCGGCCAGGGCAAAGCCCATTTTGCCCGAGCTGTGGTTAGAGATATAACGCACGGGGTCGATGGCTTCACGTGTCGGGCCGGCAGTGATTGTAATTTTAATGTTATTAAGTTGCAGTTCAGCTGAAAAGTGTTCTTCTAGCGCGCTAACGAGCTGTAATGGCTCGAGCATGCGGCCTGCACCGGTATCACCACAGGCCTGATCACCAACTCCCGGGCCGTAAATGTAAAAATTATGTGCTGTAAGTGTGGCTAAATTCTGCGAAGTGGCTATGTTTTTATACATCTGTTGGTTCATTGCCGGCGCCACCGCAACCGGGGCAGCCGTGGCTAACACACAAGTAGTGAGTAAGTCGTTGGCTAAACCATGCGCCATGCGGGCGATAACGTCGGCACTGGCCGGGGCAATTAAGATGATGTCGGCCCATTTGGCCAGTTCGATATGGCCCATGGCAGCTTCGGCGGCCGGGTCGAGCAAACTGGTACTTACCGGGTTGCCGGATAGGGCCTGTAACGTTAGTGGCGTAATAAAGTGCTGGGCGGCGTCGGTTAAAATAACCCGCACATCGGCGCCACGCTCTTTTAAGCGGCGCACTAAGTCTGCACTTTTATAGGCGGCAATACCGCCGCTGATACCCAGTAAAATACGTTTATTGGCAAGCGTTTGCTGCATAACAGAGCCACCGGAAGTGGAAAAAACTGGCGCTAAGATAGCATGGAAACACAAATTCAGCATCAATTCAGGGAGTGATTGCATGAGTATTCGTCACTGGCCCGCCACGGAGCGGCCACGGGAAAAACTGCTCGACAGAGGCGCGATGGCGCTGTCAGACGCCGAGCTGCTGGCGATTTTTCTGCGCACCGGTATTGCCGGCACAGATGCAGTAACACTGGCAAGGCAATTATTAAATCAGTTCGGCTCGCTCAGGCGTCTGCTTGGTGCCAGCCAGGCTGATTTTTGTTCGGCCAAAGGCTTGGGCGAGGCTAAGTTTGTGCAGTTACAGGCGGTGCTGGAGCTGAGTAAACGCTATTTACAGCAGCAGATACAACGCGATACTGTTTTTAACGATCCCGGTACCGTAAAGCGTTATTTGCAACATGCTATCAGTGGTGAACAGCGCGAGGTATTTTTACTGCTGTATTTAGACAGCCAGCACCGGCTGATTAAAGCCGAACCGCTGTTTTCCGGCACGATAGATGCGTCGCCGGTGTATCCGCGTATTGTAGTTCAGCAGGCTTTAGCGCATAATGCCGCCGCTGTTATTCTGGCGCACAATCATCCATCCGGCGTGGCCGAGCCCAGCCGGGCGGACAAAGCGATTACTGAACGCTTAGTTCAGGCGCTAATGTTGGTAGATATCAAGGTATTGGATCACTTTATAGTGGGCGATGCTGATGTGATCTCCTTTGCTGAGCGTGGCTGGCTGTGAAGATCTGCAGGGATCCTTGCCGGATCTCTGCGCGCGGGCGAAAGATTTCGCTTGAATAAGGCGGCTTATTCGTGTATAAATTGCGCCCTCTTGTTTTGGGGCAACCTTCTTGGCCGGAAGGGTGATGACAGCTCGAGCTGATGTAATTTTGGAGAACTATTGACATGTCTAGAGTGTGCCAAGTAACTGGTAAAGGTCCGATGGTGGGTAACCGTCGTTCACACGCCAACAATGCTACTAAGCGCCGTTTCCTGCCTAACCTGCAAACTCACCGTTTCTGGGTTGAAAGTGAAAACCGTTTTGTTACATTACGTACTTCTACCCGTGGTATGCGCATCATCGATAAGAAAGGTATCGATGCGGTATTAGCCGAAGTGCGTGCTAACGGTCACAAGGTGTAAGGAAATAAAAAATGCGCGATAAAATCCGTTTAGTCTCTTCTGCAGGCACTGGTTTCTTCTATACAACTACGAAGAACAAGCGCACCATGCCAGAAAAGATGGAAATCAAAAAGTTCGATCCTAAAGTGCGCAAGCATGTGATTTTCAAAGAAGCGAAAATCAAGTAATCGAACACAGAAACCCGGCCAACGCCGGGTTTTTGCTTTTTAAAGCCTGCCTGAGTTACTATGCCGCGTCATCTTACTGACAGGTATTATCATGATAAAACTGTCCCGTCGTAACTGGAATAACGTGCTTATTTTCGCGGTGTTGATCCTGATGTTTGCCCTGTACGGCGTACCGCAGCGGTTGCAGCAATTAAATACGCCGGAGCATCGGCTGATCCCGCTTGATACTGAGCTGCTGATGGTCGCCTTTGCTAACCAACGATTAATTAAAGCAGGGCCACAATGGCAGTTGCAGCCAGCGCTGCAAAAACCGGTAGACGCAGCACAGCTGGCACTTGCCTGGCAACACAGCTTATTGACACCGGTTACAGTAGCAGCGGATAAAAGCCGTGTGCCGGTAGCCCAGGCCAGTGTGCAGTTGGTGGGGCAAAATGCGCCGCTGATTTGGTTATTGTATCCGGCCCCGGATAGCCATGATGGCCGGTTTTTATTACAGCAAGCCGGCCAGAGCCAGTTTTATCAGTTAACGGCATCGCAGGCCGCACAATTGTTTTTAATCGATACGGCGGAGTAACCGTGCCTGAATTACCTGAAGTTGAAGTGTCGCGCCAGGGCATTAGCCCATACCTGGAAAATCAGCAGTTAATTAAGGTGATTGCGCGCCAGCGTCAGTTACGCTGGTGGGTACCGGACGAGGTAATGGCGCAGCTAAACCAGCCGGTATTATCCGTTACCCGCCGCGCTAAGTATTTGCTTATTCAGCTGCCACAGGGCGATATTATTCTGCATCTGGGGATGTCTGGCCATTTAAAGGTTATCCCTTCTGATACGCCGGCAACCAAACATGACCATATCGATTTAGTGTTAGCCAGTGGTATGGCACTTAGATTAAACGATACCCGCCGTTTTGGTGCTGTGTTGTGGCAGCATAAGGGCGAAGTACACCCGTTGTTAGCGAGTTTGGGGCCGGAGCCACTGAGTGACAATTTTAACCTGGCGCATTTAACCGCTGCTTTTGCCAAGCGCGGCAGTGCGGCCAAATTGGTGTTGATGGATAACCACGTAGTGGTAGGGGTGGGGAATATCTATGCCAACGAAGCGCTGTTTAAAGCCGGTATTTTGCCGTCTAAACCCGCCAAAGCAGTAACCCCGCAGCAGTTAGCAAAACTGCTGCCGGTGATTAAAGACACCTTGGCTGCAGCCATTAAACAAGGTGGTACCACGTTAAAAGATTTCAGCCAGGCCGATGGTAAGCCAGGTTATTTTGCTCAGCAACTGTTGGTATACGGCCGTGGCGGCAAGCCTTGTGTCAGTTGTAGTAAAAACCTGACAGAAATCCGTCTGGGGCAGCGCAGCACCGTATTCTGTGCCAGTTGTCAGCGGTAACTCAGAAGGTCTTAGTGGCAGTAACCCGGAATTCAACAGAGTTCAGATTGTCGTTGTCAGTGAGTGCCTTAGTGATGTCCATATGGAGCATCGTACCGCGGCTGGAGTGATTTGACAGCAAGCGTACACCGGCCCCTACGCCAACCAGGGTTCCCCCGGAGGACGTATTGGCGTCCTGCTCATCGGTTTGCCAGATTTTGCCGGCATCCAGATAACCGGCAAAAGCGACATCCAGCAGCTGCCACAGTGACCAGTCGGTAAAATGGCGATATTCCGCCGTGACAACTGTGCGGGCTTCGCCTCCGCGAAAATACTCCGGATAAGCGCGAAGCTGATCATCGCCGCCGATATACAGCGGCTCATCACGAAACAGGTTTTCGCCTTTATCCAGCGCCAGCTTACCGACCAGGCTGCTGTAATCACCGAGCTGCTTCACCAATTGCCAATGCGTGCTGAATAAATACTGGGTTTGTTCAAACTCGCGTTGTGTCCAGCTGACGTCAGAGAGCAACCAAAGATCATTTGCCAGTTGCCAGTTTTTTGCTGCACTAAGCTGCCAGAATATCGCATTGACATCCGCACCAAGTGCTTTGCTGTGCTGTCCCAGCCGGGCATTGAGCTGCCAACCAAAGTTAAAATCTTCTGTGCGGTTAAATGATTGGATATTAAATAGTTTTTTGTAATCTGCCTGAACAAACTCATACTCCAGCCAGTAGCCGGTTAAATTGCGGTTCTCCGGTGCGCCGAATAAAGTGTCGCTGATTTCATAGAACTTGAAGTTATCCAGTTCGAATGCAGCTTTTAAACGGTGGATATTATTACTGCTGAAATTCAGCTTATAACCAAATTCGGCTTTGGCATGATTATGCTGGCGCTGGTACCGGTTATATTCGTCGCCGGCATCATATTCAATAATATCTTCTGACACGCGGTTAATTTCAAAGCCTAATGCCCACGGAGACGCTAAGCGGTAAAATGGCCGGTTTATACTGAGCTGATAGTTGTTGCCGTCACTGTTTTTGCTGTAGCCCAGTGCACTGTTCCAGAAGCTGCCAAACATATTTGGCGAGAAGAACATAAAACCTAACCCGGTGCGCTCACTTTCATGTTTATATTCCAGATTCAGGCGGTTACCGGTGCCAAGCAGGTTATCTTCTTCAAAGCCGATAGCACTTTTGCTGCGTCCGCCTTCACTGGAAAAGTCCAGTGTGGGCAGCAACGACCAGTTATCCCAGGTGGCAACATTAACAATAACGCTGTTGCTGTCAGCGCAATAATGGCTGATGCGTACCTCAGCTTCGCGCAGGTAGCGCCGGCTGCGAAGTAAACGTTCTGTTTCAGCTAAATCGTCCAGATGCAGTTTATCGCCCGCCTGAAACAGCAAATCATCTGCCAGCACAGACTCGCGGGTAACGGTATGGGTATAGTTAGCGAACTCATGCAACCAGAAAGAATCTTTGTCGGTCACGTCAAATACATTATTGGGGCTGTAAGTGACGCTATGTATGGTGACGTCAGACTCGTTGACCAGAAACTGATTATCAGCCACGGCCTGACACTCTGCCCGGACATATCCGGCAGAGAGCAGCAGCAGGGCGGAGCTGACGGTTAGTTTCATGATTCACTCCATTGAAGGTATCAGTCGAGAGTAGTGTACTTACCTTAAGGTAACATTAACCTTGTTAGGTGTCAGATATTTAGCTTAAGTTTTGTCGGCTGCGCCCTCGTTAACCTGAGTCTGCAGCGGTGCATTATTTATCTGGTTAAAGTGTACCGTGCGCTGCGGAAAGGGTATTTCTACGTCGGCTTTGTCGAACGCCAGTTTGACCTCTTCCTGCAGGCTGTTGCGCAAATCGCGAAAATTCTCCCGTTTGCTCCAGACAGAAAACTGGATGTTCAGCGCTGAATCACCAAAACCCAGAAATAAAAACATCGGGTTGGGCTCGTCCAGACAAAGTGGGTTTTTATCAGCAACATCCAGTAATATTTTACGCACTGTGGCGATCTGCTCTTTGTATGCGACGCCCAGTAACAGATCAAAACGGCGGATCGGAAAGCGGGTCAGGTTTGTTACTTCGCTTTTAATCAGGGTTTCGTTTGGAATGCGGACAAACAGGTTGTCAAAAGTACGTAGCTTCACCGACAGCAAATCAATCGACAGCACCTCCCCCGTGGTATTGCCCACCTTTATCGTATCGCCCAGTTTAAACGGTTGCTCGCCAATCAAAAATAAACCGCTTATAAGGTTTGATGCTGAGGTTTGTGATGCAAAACCCAGTGCTACCGACAACACACCGGCCGCACCCAATAGTACACTTAGAGAAAAGCCAAGCTGTTTCAGGGCCGACGCGACAAACAACGCAACAATCAGCCAATACAGCAGCCGTTTAAACAATACAATATGATGCTGGGAGAAGTTTTTACTGAAAAACCGGGTGACGGCGCGTGATGCCATACTGGCACAGATAAAACCTGCCAGCAGCAGGATAGAGGCCTTAATGATATGGCCGATATGTTCGCTTTGCAGCCACTGTAGTAATGACTCTGTCATAGATCCTCCGGGTTAATCACTGAAGATATCGGTAAAAGCGCGCACCAGGCTGTGCTTCTCTGGTTTTTGTACAGGCTCTGACAGCAGGGTTGCGCCCTGAGCCTCAGCTGCTGATAGTTTGCCGGTGCGGAAGTGCGCTAATGCCTGCAAGCCTTCATGGCTGAGCGTCACCGGATCTGTCCAAAGGCTACCGTCAGGTAAAGCGTATAATGCGAGAAAAGGTACAGGGATACTGAGTTTGTCTATCGACAACATCTGAGTTGAGCGGTTATGCACCGTTACCGGTGTCACAGCCCGGTGCGGTCGCAGTGATAACTCTGCTTTAGCATGACGGGCATGGGTTTTATCGGCATAGCACAGCTCACCTATCTGGGTAGACGGGCCAAACCAGGTGTCAGATAAACGCTGAACCGCTATGTTTTGTAGTAACATGTCAGGCTGAGTAAGCATCACACTTAATGATACCGGCGAGCTGATATACAGCGTAGTCTGCTCGTTCGGTGGCAGATTAACCGGTTGTAGGGTTTTGACCACGACCGGTCTGTCCATCAGGCGGGGCAACAGCTGATAGTTGGCGGGACTTAGGCTGATTAAATAGCGCTGGCTGGTCAGGTGCAGCGGGATCACGCTGATGTCGGTATGGCACGGCGCCTGTTGCATGTCTTCTGTACTGTATTCGTGAGCCAGCAACCATTGCTGGCGTTGGCGCTGTAAATAGATATTCAGCGGGCCCAGCCGGTAGTGCCTGCAGGCATCGATGGCAAGTTCTTGTGGCTGCCACCAGGAGCAAGGCTTGTTGTGCGTGTTTGGCATCTGATCACACCTATTATGCTTGATGCCGTTATCTTAACAAGAAGCACGGTCTGCGCCCAAGGTGATATTCAGTTGAGATTCACAGCAAGGCTTTATAAAATAGCGCCAATTTTTGCTTATTCAGCAATATGTTAATTCACAACTGCGGAGGGTGACACTGCTATGGAATTGCCAGCGCTAATCGCCACGCTTCGCAGTGCGCTCGAATCCGGTACTGTGCCGCAGCTGCGTGAACAACTGGATGATGTGCACCCGGCTGACTTGGCCAGTGCGCTGGTGGAGTTTGCACCGAACGATTTATGGACCTTGCTGACGGTATTTCCGCGTGCTGAACAAGCCGAAGTATTCGGCTATTTACCGGCAGAAGATCAGGTTAACTTATCTATCAGTATCAGCCGGCGCAAGCTGGCGCCTATTATCCGCCAGATGTCATCGGATGAACGGGCCGATTTATTTAACCGGCTGGATGATGAGCAGCGCGAAACCCTGCTGCCGGCGCTGGCACAGGCCGAGCGCGAAGATTTATTACGGCTGACGTCGTACAAAGAAGGTACCGCCGGTGCCATTATGACCTCAGACTATGCCATCCTTGCGGCCGAGCTGACAGTGACTCAGGCGCTGGATTCTTTGCGCCGTGAAGCGCCGGATAAGGAAACCATTTATTCTGCTTATGTGGTAGATAGCGCACGCAAGCTTATCGGTGTGGTGTCGTTGCGTGATCTTATTCTGGCACCGCTGCAAATGCCGCTGGAAGAGCTGATTAACCACGACCCGATTTATGCCGCAGTAGATATGCCGCAGGAGGAAGTAGCGGCCCTGATTGCCAAGTACGACTTACTGGCGCTGCCAATTGTAAACAATGAACACCAGATGGTGGGTATTGTTACCTACGATGATGCGATGGACGTGGCCGCCGCCGAAGCCACTGAAGATTTCCACAAAACCGCTACCATAGGTAAGCTGGAAACCAGTGTTAAAGACGCCGGCATCGCCTTGTTGTATCGCAAACGGGTGTTTTGGCTGGTTATTTTGGTGTTCGGTAATATTTTCTCCGGCGCCGGTATCGCCTATTTTGAAGGCATTATTTCTAACCATATCGCATTGTTATTCTTTTTGCCGCTGTTAATCGGCAGCAGCGGCAATGCCGGTGCTCAATCGGGCACGCTTATGGTGCGGGCACTGGCTACCGGCGACATTAAACTGCGTGATTGGGGCTATTTGCTCGGTAAAGAATGTCTGGTCGCCGGCTTACTGGGTCTAACCATGGCTGCTGCCGTAGTGGGCTTAGGCTGGTGGCGCGGTGGCTATGATATTGCCGTAGTCGTGGCCCTTACCATGATGTTGGTGGTATTAGCCGGCAGCTTAATTGGTTTATCACTGCCGTTTTTGCTCAGCCGCTTTAAACTCGACCCCGCCACCGCTAGCGGCCCATTGATTACTTCAATAGCCGACGTGGCCGGGGTGGTATTGTATTTCTCTATCGCCAGCTGGTATTTGGCGTTGTAATTGTTTGGCAGCAGCACAAACAAAGTCACGTTGCGCTTATAACCATAACCAATCAAAGCTGACCTCGACCGGTACACCCTCTACTCCGGTCACCGGCTGCTGCGGCGTTAAGGTTAATTTCAGTACTGCCTGCTCGCCGTCGAACGGGCCGGCCAGTTTAGCAGGCAAGCGCTCGAGCAGCTGAGCGGGCTCTGTGACTTCAGCCCGCACTTTATCACCGTTGGGTAAGGTAATATTGGCTTTAGCGCCTGGTTTGGCGTAATCCAAATATTTCGGTGCCAGATAAGCAAAGATCACCGGCTGCGGCCGGTTCGACAGCAACAGCAGCGGCTGGTTTTGCTGCACAAATTCACCGCGTTTTACCTGAATATCGATTACATGGCCTGGTGCCACTGCATGGATCTGCAGCTGTTCCTGTTGTGCCTGCAGCTGTGCCAGCGCTTGTTGAAGTTGGCGCCTTGCCTGCGCCACACCGCCGGCCAGTTGCTCCACTTCTTGCTGTTGGCGCAGCTGTATTACATCAGTTTTCGCTTGTTCTAACGCCAGTTTTGCGTTGGTCAGGGTTTGCTGTACTGCAGCCATTTCATGCGTTAAAACCAAGCCGGAGCGCTTAAAGTTCCGGTAGCTGTCCATATACTCGCTTTGCTGTACTACGGCTTGTTCCGCAATTCGGATACCGGCTTCGCGTTGTTGCAATATTGCTGTGTTAGCGGTATTTACCGGTTGGGCTAACTGCGCCAGTTGGTTTTGCAGTTCCGCTATTTGTGCATCCAGCTGCGGGTTATGCAATTGCAGCAGCAAGCTACCGGGTTGCAGCTGCTGGCCTTCGGTGACGGCTATATTTAACAACCTTGCTGTGACAGGCGCGCGTAATTCCAGCGGGTCGGTAGTGACTATGCCGGGCGCCAATACCAACAACTGTGGTCGCAAGATAATCCAGAGTACCAGTAGCACAGGAAGAAAAATAAGCATCAAAAGAAAATACCAGCGTAAACGATATCCTGCTCGTTTTGCTGCTGCATACTCAACCTTGACACCATTTTCCACCGTCGGGTTTTGTTGTTTTTCTGTTGAACGATAGTTTATTTTCATTAGAATTTCTTTCCACGCTTTAATACCCACCAGGGGGCCATTGAGCTTTCTTCATGCGCTCTGCGAACCATTTCATTAAGCAGAGCAAATAGAGACACCAGTTTTATGAAGAAGGCGAACAGAGGGAAAAATGGTAGCCAGAGCAGCAATTTGCTGTCTTTGTCAGGTTGTTCAGACACGGCTGCGACTATGATCACAAAAAACCAGGTTGTCAGTGCCAAATAAAACAGATAAATACCTATCGTCAATGTTATAAGCACTTCAAATGGTAAATAAATAAACAAGCCAATGCTGTAGGCTGCGATAACAAACGGCATGGCAACCAGTTGCACAACACCATATACACTGGTAAATAAGAAGGTTTTTATGCCCAGCAGGCGTGACGAAAACGAGGGCCAGTGTTTTCGCATATATAAGAAGAATAAATCGCCATCCCAACGCATCCTTTGTTTAACAATATCTTTTACGGTAGCTGGTACATCGGTATGACCAATAGCAAAAGTAGCGAAAGGAATACGCATATCAGGATGTCTGGCAAAGTATTGCTTAATTCTGATGGTTAAATCGAGATCTTCGGCGGTATGAGTGTTCCAGCCACCAATCTGTCTTATAAAGCTGGTCCGGAAAGCACCAAAAGCACCTGAGATATTGTTAAGTAGATTCCATTGAGATAAACCTGTCTTTGCGCCTTGCATTGAAATCAGATATTCAATGGCTTGCATCTTGGTTACTAAAGACTGGCTCGCATTTCTTACTCGCAAAGCGCCGCCTACAGCGGGTACATTGGGGTCAGCAAAATACGGGACAATCTCTGCTACCATATCGTTATTAAAGGAGGTATCAGCATCAATGTTAATCAGCACTTCACCGCCAGCTGCAGACATTCCTGCATTAGATGAAGATACTCTGCCGCCTCTTTGCCATTTAGGTATAACTACAATAGTGCGCTGCGAAGTGCTTAACTGTTGTGCACACTCGATAGCGACCTGATAGGTTTGGTCATTTTGTACAGCGCCGTCTACCACGGCAATAATTTCTATGTGGCCTTCGTAAAGCTGCTCAACGAGGGAGCGTATGGTTTGCCTGACGGCGTCACCCTCACTGTAGCATGCGATGATGCAGCTGACTTTAGGCCGGTATAGTGACTGCTTTGGTACCGTCATATAGCGCTGATGATAAAACCGCACTATGCCGCTTACCACCAGCAGCATCAGCGGTAGCTCGTACAGCAGCACCAAAGGCAGCAGCCAAACCAACAGGGATAAGTGTGTTGCCAGCGTATGCCACATACCCAGCAGGATATAGGCCAGGGTATTCAAATCACTCATAGTAATGGCGTGGCTTTAACCAGCTCGTCTGTTAGCCAGTCGGCAATATTGTCGCCGGTATCTGCCGGCAGCGTTATGGCCTTTACACTGAGCTCAAGTGCCGGAGTTTCTTGTTTTTGCTGAATATCCAAAAGCTTAGAGTACACATGTTTTATCTGTGCCAATCCGGTGAGCGGCAGCAACATCAGTAAGCCATCGCGGCTGTAGTTGCTGCAGGCATCGGTGATCCGGATCATATTGCGTAACCTGTCTTGCAGGGCATCCAATTGCGCAAAGCCTTTTGCTTCGCCGGCTGCAGCAAGAAAGCGCTCGAGATTTAATAATTGCACCGACAGAATGCAATGGGTTTGTTTATGCCGCCTGGCCAGTTTGTTTTGCCAATCTATCAGCCAATAGAATTGTGCCATCGGCATTTGCTCACCGGGCGTCAGGCTAAACACGCTGTGGTTTCTGCCCTGACGCAGCAGGCTGCGACCGTTTGCCGCCAGCTTATAGCTGTAAACATTACGTACCTGCAAATCATTCAGGCTGCTGTTACTGTGGCAATGCAAGCATTCTGCCTGCACTAATGCATCAGTAAACAAGGTATCGCAACTGTTGCAGTGCTGATTTTCAATCGGCCGGTCGTAATCGACACCAATATGACGTAACTGCTGCAGGCAGTTCGGGCAGCTCAGCGTCGACAGCTTGCGAAACGACGCCTGGGCGCCGACATGGCCGCAGCTGAAACAATGCAAACTGCTTTGCGCTTCGGTATCTATGCTGTGGCACTGCGGGCACACATCAATATAATTTAAGTGGCCGGAGTGACAACAAGGACAAAAGCGCACGCGGTTTTCCAGCTTACCGGCGTCTAACCAGCTTTGCTGTTTTAAGCCGCTGAGCCAGCTGAAACTGTCTTCCGGTTTAATCCCCCATGCCTTTAACAGCGGGTATTGATACAGCCAGGGTTTGGCCGGTACGGCATGCGGTTGTAATGTTTCATCATGTAGCCACAGGTAGGCCAGTAGTTTGTGGCCGGTATCGTCGTGGTACGCCAGTTTCAGCTGCTGTTTACGCAACTGGTACGCCTGATATTGCTCTTTGTACTCGTTTTGCCATAAGCCGTTGGCTAAAAAAGGCGATAAGGCGCTTTCGTGTCGCGTCAGGATCAGGCAATGCGAGGTTAGATCGGCACGGCGTAAATTGATTAACAGCGCATCCTGCTCTTCAGCCTGGGTAGCAATAACAATCAGTTCCGGCGTTTTGCCGGCTGCTATAACTTCATCGGCAGAGTGAAAGTTATCAAACCACGGGTGCCAGGGCTCGGCAGTATGTTGCCCCAACCAGACAAAATAAGGGTGGGGTAGTGTTAAAGTGCGTGGCTTTTCGGAAACGTCTGACATGCTACAACCTGATCTACAACTTAGGGTACTACTACTGTCCGTGAAGCATACTTTGGCTGGCGTCACTGCCGGCGGCATAATTATGGTGTATTAATTGTGCAAGCTTTAATACGTTGAACATGCGCGATTGGTTTAAATAAACTTTATCTAATTTAGGTAATTTACCTGCATCAGGCCGGCGATTATATAGACAATTTGCTGGTTTTTTAAGTGGCTGGTCGGTTTAATAACAAAATAAATCCGGCGTATTTCTAATGATATAGACAGTAAGTTTATTGTTTGTTTATGTATTGTTGCCTTATTTGTTTATTGTTTTATTGTGGCGGTTAAGCAGCGGGATTACCGCCGTCTCGGTCACGGCGGCAGACCAGTAAAACCCCTGGCCTTCATCGCAGCCCAGTGCTTTTAAGCGCTGCAGGGTGTCGGCATCTTCGATACCTTCAGCGACGGTTTTCAGGCCTAAGCTGGCGGCCATATTAATAATGGCCTGCACCAGCGGCTCGTCACGCTCTGATACACATAATGAAGCAATAAAAGAGCGGTCTATTTTTAAAGTGGTGGCATTAAAACTGCGTAAATAACTCAGGTTGGAATAACCGGTACCAAAATCATCAATAGCAAAGGTGACGCCCAGCTGGCTTAAGGCATTTAACTGTTGCTGAATAACATCGGTGTCACCGATCAATAACGACTCTGTCAGCTCTAACTCCAGCGCGGTGGCAGGCAGGGCGGCATCGCGCAGCGCTTGCTGTACCACTTGCTCCAGCCTGGTGTTTTTAAATTGCACGTACGACAGGTTTACCGCCATGCGCAGCTTAGTAAAACCTTGTGCTCTTAAGCGCGCGCCGGCGCGGCAAGCCTCATTAATGACCCAGTTGCCCAGCTCAGTGATCAGGCCGCTGTGCTCGGCCAGCGGAATAAATTCTGCCGGGCTTATCATGCTGCCGTCCTGTTGCGGCCAGCGCAGTAGTGCCTCTACCGAGGTAATATGGCCACTGCGTAAATCTATTTTCGGCTGGTAGTGCAATTCAAAGCCTTGTTCTTTAATCGCCAGACGCAGCCGTTGTAATAAATTAAACTTGTCGACATTGTCCTGATCCAGCTTGTCGTCATAAAAGCGAAAAGTATTGCGGCCATCCTCTTTGGCTTTATACATGGCTAAATCAGCTTTACGGCACAATACATTAAACTCGTTGCCGTCACCCGGCGCGATGGCAATGCCGATAGAGCCGGATACGCTGACATCTGTTTGCATAATCGTAAACGGTTTGGTGACTTCCGCGATAAGTTGCGTCGCCAATTGGCTGAGTTGCTGCTTGTCGGCATCAGTAGGCACCAGAAACAGAAATTCATCACCGCCGAAACGGATAACTTTTTGCTCTTTGCTTAAAACCTGTTGGAGCCGCTGCGCTAACTGACGTAGCAGAATATCGCCGGCTGAATGACCTAAGGAATCATTTACCGGCTTAAAGTTATCCAGATCGAGAAATAACACCGCCAATTGCAGCTGATGTTGCCGGCAATGTTGCAGTAATTGATTATATAACTGCTCGCCTGAAATACGGTTGGGTAAGGTGGTTAAGGGGTCATGATGCGCCAGCCGTTCTATTTCCTTGCGGCTGTGGCGTACTTTTTCATTTTCCCGTTGCAAAGACAGCATAAGCAGGCGCATATCACGCACCATTAAGTACACGCTAAAGCCGGTTACCGCCATAATAACGGCAACAAACAACAGATGATGCCAGCCCAGCGCCGGGATCTGTGGTTGCAGGTAGCCGTTAAGAGTCAGGGCGGTAAGCAAGGTACAAAATAGCATTACAAAGCTCAATAATGAGTAAAACAGCCCGACACTGCCCAAAATGGCGGCGTACACCAGTAAACCCGGAAAACCCAGTAAAGCCAGGTCGCGCAGCCCGCCGGAGACATAAGCCAGTGCAGACAGCATCAATGCCATTGACCAAAGCAGAATATAAGCAGAAATCAGCGCTTGTTGTTTTAACGCAAAACTACCGGCAACCAACAGCGAAACGCAGCCGGCCAGGATCAGGAGTTTAGTGGTGCCGCCGGCGACTGCCATAGCGAGAATTAAGCCAAATAAGGTAAAACCGGTAATTTGCAGCAAACGGCGGATGCGGAAATGGCTGATTTGCTGTCGGAAATCGTCAGTATTGTTAGTGGCAAAGAACTGTTCCGGCATACTGCGCTGGCGCCATATCAATTTAGCTGGGTCTGATTAACTGTAGCGCTGAATAACAAAAACACCAGTTAATCAGTGGTTTTTGGCTCAATATGCACCACCAGCTCTACCCCCAGTTGCTGTATTGCCAATTCGGCATCATCGGCTAATTGATGCGCTTGCTGCACTGTCCAGTGCGGCGGCACCTGCATATCTACCTGGGCAAATTGTAAGGTGGCGGCTGCACGGGTACGTAAGTTGATAAACTGCACTTTACCACTGGCAAACTGCGCCAGGGCTTGCTCAATCTGCCGGATACGGGGCTCCGGCAGAGCTTTATCCATTAAACCGTTCACCGCACGGTATAAAATACCACCGCCTTCGTGCAAAATATGCAGCGCTACGGCTATTGCTACCAGCGGATCCAGCCAGTGCAGGCCGCTTACTACCGCCAGCATTACGCCCGCAACTACGCCTGCTGTGGTCCAGACATCGGTCATCAGATGTTTGCCGTCACCTTCCAGCGCCGGTGAATTATGCTGTTTGCCACCTTGCAGCAGTAACAGCGCAATCCCCAGGTTAATTAAGCTGGCTAATACGGTCAGGGCAGTACCAACGCCTAAGGTGGCTATAGGTTGCGGGTTAATCAGGCGCTCTGCTGCGGTAACCACAATGGCTATGGCGGCGAGAAAAATCATGCCGCCCTCAAAAGCCGCAGATAAATACTCGGCCTTGCTGTGGCCATAAGGGTGGCTGTTATCAGCCGGGCGGCGGGCAATACTGACCATTACCATTGCAAAGCCGGCCCCGGCAACATTAACCAGTGATTCTATGGCGTCAGATAAAAAACCGACCGAGCCGGTTAAATACCAGGCCAGGGTTTTCAGTGCCATCGTTGCAAAGGCGGCCAGCAGCGACAGCAGCAGCAATTGACGCGGGCGCAGGTTTAACATGAAGTATTCCAAACAGTATCAGCGGTTTAATGCAGTGTAGAGCAGGCGCTGGTTAAAGTCATGCCTGGTGTTTAGGCAGCAAGGTGGACACAAGTACTGTGGCCACCAGCATGGTACTTGAGATCCATAAGCAGGCGGCTAATCCCGCCTGTTGGTATACCCAGCCCGATAACACCGTACCAATTAAGCGGCCCATGGCATTGGCCATATAATAAAAGCCGACATCCAGCGACACACCATCGCTTTTAGCGTAACGGACAATCATATAGCTGTGTAACGAGGAGTTAATAGCAAACACGGCACCAAACAGCAGCAGGCCGCCGGGTAGGGCGGTTTCCGCCTGCCACTGCTGCTGCAGCGCTACCGCAATAGCGGCCGGTATCGCACACAATAACAGTGCCCATAATGTCAACGTTCGACCATCAGGCAGGCGGGTTTTGCCGGTAAGCATGGGCGCTGCGCTTTGTACCGCGCCATAGCCAATAACCCACAGCGCCAAAAAACTGCCTACTGCCCAATGGCTCCAGCCAAACTGGCTGGCCAGGGTGAGTGGCAGGGCAATAACAAACCAGACATCGCGAGCACCAAACAACAGCAAGCGCGCTGCCGATAGCGCGTTAATGGCGCGGCTTTTTGACAGTAATTCAGTAAACTTTAGCTTGGTTTTACTTTTGCCTAAATCAGCCTTTAAGCGCCATAAGCTGAACAGCCACACTGCAGCCAACATCAGCAGCATCAGTAGTATCGCTATGCTAAAACCATACAGACTGAGCAGTAAGCCGCCGAGGAAAAAGCCAATGCCTTTCAGCGCGTTTTTCGAGCCGGTAAGAATAGCGACCCATTTAAATAGGGTGCTTTGCGCATCATCGGCTACCAGCAACTTAATGCTGCTTTTAGCACTCATTTTGTTGAGGTCTTTAGCAATACCTGATAGCGCCTGCGCTGCCATTACCCAGGGCACAATTAAATACTCTGCCGGCAGCAGCAACATGGCCAATGCCAGTATTTGCAGCAACAAGCCGATATTCATGGTTTTGTTCAGGCCGATACGGGCACCCAGCCAGCCGCCCACCAGGTTGGTAATCACGCCGAAGATCTCATAAAACAAAAACAGCATAGCAATGGCCAGGCCGCTGTAGCCCAGGCTATAAAAATGCAGCACCACCAGCATGCGCAGTGCGCCATCGGTTAAGGTAAAAGCCCAGTAATTCGCCGTTACCAACATATACTGCCGCAGTTGTGGGCTTAGCGTGCTTAACATAGGCATGTTCCGAAGTGCATCGCTTAGTGTTTATCCTGCAGGCCAACCAGTTTGGCTAATTCGACCGTGCGGTTGGCATAGCCCCATTCGTTGTCATACCAGGCATAAATTTTCAGCTGGGTGCCGTTAACCACCATGGTAGATAAGGCATCAATAATGCTTGAGCGTGGGTCGGTTTTGTAATCGACCGACACCAGAGGCCGTGTTTCATAGCCTAGAATATCTTTCAGCTCACCATCTGCGGCGGCTTTTAGCAGGGCGTTAACCTCCTCAGCAGTGGTGGCGCGTTCTACTTCAAATACGCAGTCGGTTAAGGAAGCATTGGCCAGCGGTATCCGCACAGCATGGCCGTTTAAGCGGCCTTTTAACTCAGGGAAAATCTCTGTAATGGCGGTGGCTGAACCGGTGGTGGTAGGAATTAGGCTGCTGCCACAGGCGCGGGCGCGGCGTAAGTCTTTATGCGGTGTGTCCAGAATACTTTGGGTATTGGTTAAATCATGAATGGTAGTAATGCTGCCGTGTTTAATACCCAGCTGTTCGTGTATGACTTTTACCACCGGCGCCAGGCAGTTAGTGGTGCAACTGGCGGCGGTAACAATGCGGTGCAGCTCTTTGTTATACAGTTGCTGGTTTACACCCATGACGACGTTTAACACGCCCGGCTCTTTTACCGGCGCACTGACCACTACCCGTTTTACGCCTTGCGCCAGGTAGGCATTTAATACTGCCGTGCTCTTCATTTTACCGGACGCTTCAATTAGCACATCACATTGCGACCAGTCAGTATCAGCAATCGCCTTATTGCTGCTTACAGTTATTGTTTTACCGTTGATCACGATGTTATCGCCATCGGCCGTGGCGTTATGACGCCAGATGCCGTGTATCGAGTCAAAGTTTAACAAATGCGCGAAAGTGGCGGCATCGGCGGCCGGGTCGTTAATCTGCACAAATTCCAGCTCCGGCCAGTCAAACGCCGCCCGCAGGGCCAGCCGGCCAATACGGCCAAAGCCGTTAATACCTACTTTAATTGTCATCTGGCAATTCCTTATGTTCAGTTACACAGCGCGGCACGTTGCGGCCGGTCGCCCATCTGGTTAAGTTGGTTCAGGTTAGCAGCGATAAGAGCGCTGTTATTTGCTGCCGTAAGGCGCAGTACCTCCAATGCCCAGCCGGGTAGATTATCGGCGAGGCGATAAAACACCCACTGGCCATGGCGCCGGTCTTGTAAAATGGCGGCGTTACGCAATTGCGCCAAATGGCGGGAAATCTTCGGTTGGGTTTCATCCAGCGCTGCGGTCAGCTCGCAAACACACAGTTCCTTCTGTTGCTGAATAAGCAACAGGGTTTTTAACCGCGTATCATCTGCCAATGCTTTATAAAAGCTTAATGCATCGCTCAGTTGCTCTGGTTTAGCGCGGTATTTTTGGCTAAACAGTAAGAAGTATTTAATCCGCTCGCTCAGTTCGTTTAGCACCACGTCAAAGGCTTTGGTGCCGGCTTTGGCTTTGGGGTCGGCAAAATCCCATGCCAAAATTTGCGCTGCCTTTACCTGGGTTATACAGCTTTGATGGGCTTTGTCACAGAGCGTAATGGCATAATCAAAATAGCGCTCACTCAGGCTGCTTAAGTCTTTGCTATGCAGGTTTTCTGCGGAAATATTTCGGGCAGCCAGTACTGTAAATACCCGTGGGTCTATCGGCTCGGGTGCAGTGCCTGCGCTATATACGTCAAACGCCTCCCCGGCCATCTGGCGGAACAGCGCTTCGGCCAGCTGTGAACGGGCTGAGTTACCGGTACAGATAAACAGCAGTGATTTTTTCTGCATTTTTAATATCCCCAATTCTGGATATGTGAAATATCATATATGCATATTAAGCAATGTCAATATTAACTGGTACGATGTCATGTAAGTGTCATAAGAGCATTTTACACTGCGCCCGACTTTAAGCCGTATGTCTGGGGGCAGTGATGTTGTCTAAGTTGAAAATTTCCGGCAGGGTAATGTTATTGGGTGTATTACCTTTGGTGATGCTGTTGTTGGTAATTATCGCCGCGTTTTGGTCGGCGCAACAAAAAGACAAGCTGTTTAATCAGTTGTACGACAATCATCTGGCGATTTTGTCTGACGTTATGGCGGTGCAACAAGTTCTGCAACAAACAGCACTGCAGGACATCCGTAAATACCGCACCGGCTGGGCCTCTGCAGAAGCGACCGAGCAGGTGATTAAGCAACATTTGGCTTTGGCAGAACAGCATTGGCAAGGTTTTGTGCAAAGCCGGCCGCGGCAGACTGACCCTGAGTTTTATGCCGCGTTGGATCAGGCATTTGCAGCAGCTATCAAACATTATCAAGAATGGATTAGTTATGCCGGCAGTGATGCGCTGCTGGTGCGTATCCTCAACGAATCTACTGTTAACAGTGAAATTGAGCTACGTATAACCGGGTTAACCGCGCTGACCGAAGCATTTATTCAGCAGCAAATTGCAGCTGCAGCTAACGTGAGAGACTCGGCGGAGCGCTTTACCGCACAGTTAATCCGGGCCTATATCATCGGTGGCAGCCTGTTGCTGTTGCTGGTCTGTAGTTTAATCTGGGCGGTACAGCGCTCTGTATGCCGGCCGTTGTGGGCACTGCGCGATATACTCAAACAGGTTCAGCAAAGCTCAGACTTAAGTTTAAGAGCTGACGATTCAGGGACAGATGAGGTTGCTGAAGCCGCACAGGCGCTGAATCAAATGATTAGCCACTTTGAGCAGTTGGTGGCGAAGCTGGGTAACAGCTCAACGGTATTGGGCGAGCAGGCGGCATTAGTATTTCAAAGCAGTGATGATGTCAGCCAGAGTGCGGTGCGTCAGGCGGGGCAGGCCAATCAATTAGCAACTGCCGTTGAGCAACTAAGTGTGAGTGTGCAAGATGTTGCCGATAATGCGAAAGGCGCAGCTGATGCTGCGCAACAAGCAAAATCGCTGTGTGATTCAGGGCGTGGTGTTGCCATTGCAAGTGCTGCAGGGATAACTGCGCTGGCGCAACAGCTTGAACAAAGCGCGCAGGTAGTGCGGCAGTTACAACAAGAGTCCGGTCAAATTTCCGGTGTATTGGATGTGATCCGTAAAATTTCAGAACAAACCAATTTACTGGCATTAAATGCTGCCATCGAAGCTGCTCGTGCCGGTGAAGCCGGGCGCGGTTTTTCAGTAGTAGCAGACGAAGTACGCACCTTATCGGCCAATACCCAACAAGCGACAGAGTCGATTAACAAGATGATAAGCCAGTTACAACAGCAAGCCGCCAGTGCTGTAGAGGCGATGCAACGAGCGCATAAGGATGCCGATAGCAACGTGCAGCTGGCGCAAGATGCCGGGGTCCGTTTTACCGAGCTGGCAGGCGCAGTGGAAAGCATCGCAGATGCCAATTTAACCATTTGCACTGCAACGGAGCAGCAGCAGGTTGTTTCAGCCGATATCGCGCATAATATCCACCTGCTAAACGGCGATATTGTGCAGCTAAGTGATGGTGCCACCCGAGCTGCCGGCGCCAGTGAGCAATTAAACCAGCTGGCTATGCAATTAACCGGTGACTGGCAGGTGTTTAATGCCGGAGCACGGCAAGGTTAAACTGCGGGACAGTTGCGGTAAATAGCCATCATCTGGCTGCCGGTTTGCATCAGGTTTAGCAGCATGCTGGCAAAATTAATTAACCCCAGGCTTAGCAGCGCAGAAAACACAATTTTGCCGCTGCTCAGCTGCTGCTGTTTGCCATAGGCAAACCAGGCAATAAACAGCCAGCAGGCCAAAATAAGTTGTACCACAGCTTGTAGACCCAGCCCCAACAGGAATAGCGTCCGTTCAGTTGCCTGCTGAAATATGGCCTGAGCCTGGGCCAGTTGCTGCTGCAGCGCGTCGTTATTTGCCGGGTTGCCGATCAACTCACCGGTTGCATCAGTATTGCATAGCAACTGCGCTGTAATTGTTTGTAATGCATGTGCTCTTTGCTCTAGTTGGATCCAGCTTTTGGCAACGACAGGATCAATTGTGCCGATATTGGTCAGTGCATTGGCAAATACCAACAACACCATGCTAATACCGCAAAAAAAGGCAAACAGGCGGAAAAAGCTAAAAAAGCTGCTGGCTACACCGACCATGCGCAGGCAGCCAAACGCGATGGCAGCGGCGAAAAACAGCAGAAATAAATCAAACAGCGCGCGGCTGGCCAGTTGTGTAAAGGCGGCGTCATCGGCGGGCAGTGACACAGGATTAGTGGCCTCCGGCAACACCTGGCTGATAAATAACGCAATAAGAAACGACAGAATTAAAAACTCGACACCTTTGCTAACGGCATCTGGCTGTTCAGCAATAGCCTGTTGCTGCTGGATAAAGTGCCTCGGGCGAAATAAACACTGGCTGAAATGAGAAAAAAATAGCGGAATTTCAGCAATAACACGTTCAATATAGCTTTTCATTATGTGTCCTTGTCAGCGTATAAGCCGGCGGATACTACATAATTCCGCTTCAACTATAGGTGCTGAAGCGGTTTTTGCACATTGCATGCACAAATAAAAGGCTTTACACTTGCCGGGCAACCAAGGGGTGCAATTGCTGAGATGCCGAAAGGCGAACCCTTAGAACCTGATCCGGATTATACCGGCGGAGGGATGGTGCTAACTCCTCAAGCTGGTGTGATCTCTGAAGTTTTGGAGATTCATACAACAATGCGTTTTATACCCTCGTTACTTACTTTGGCTGTGTGCAGCAGTTTTTCTATTAATGCCAATGAAGCAGAAGCGTCAGTTGAACGCATCACTGTGCAGGGCGACTTGCGACAGCAATCGGTGCAGCAATTGGCCGGCAGCATTGCGGTGGTCAGTGAGCAGGATGTTAAGCGTACTTCCGCGCAGCATCTGGATGACTTGCTTAATCAGTTTGCCAACGTAAACTTTACTGCCGGTGCTTCGCGCGGCCGTTATATTCAAATGCGCGGCATTGGTGAGCGCAGCGAGTTTGTCGATACTATTAACCCGTCGGTGGGTATTTTAATTGATGGTATTGAATACTCCGGCTTAGGTATCAGCGGCATTAGTGATTTGGCGCAACTGGAGGTATTTCGCGGCCCGGAAGCAACCCGTTTTGGTGCCAATGCGCTGGCCGGCATGCTCAACCTGACCAGCAAAGGCCCTACAGCCACACCGGAAGGCAAACTCAGTGTCACCCTGGCCAATTACAACAGCCGCCAGCTGGCCGCACAGTATAGCAACAGCGTTAACTCACAGCTGGGTTACAGCGTTGCGCTGGAACAGCAAAACTCTGACGGCTTTATCGACAATGCCTTTTTAAATCGCGACGATACCAATAATATCGACGAATTTACCGGCCGGTTTAAGTTGCGTTACCAGCCATCAGACGCACTGGCACTGCAAGTGGTCACGCATTTTGTTGATCAGGACAACGGCTATGATGCTTTCTCGTTAGACCGTAACCGCACCACCTTATCTGATGAACCGGGCCAGGACCAAATTCGCAGTAAAGCCGTGGCACTGCAAGCTGATTACACCGGCTTAGCCTTTGCCACCGTGTTGGCGCAGCTAAGTTATTTAACCGCTGACAGCGACTACGGCTTTGATGAAGACTGGAGTTATGTCGGTATTCATCCGGATGAATACGCTACCACCGATCGCTATTTGCGCGCCCGCGATCAGCTAACGCTGGATTATCGCTTTATCTCTACGCCACAAGGCAAGTTGGCTGACAGCGACTGGGTATTTGGCCTGTATGCGGCGAATAAAAGCTTTGATTTAACCCGGCAGTTTTGGAACTGGGACTTATGGCAGGCCGACAGCTTTGTCAGTGAACTCAGCCGTAGCAATGCTGCCGTGTATGGTGAGCTTACCACGCCGTTAAGCAGCGGCTGGAGTGTGGTGTCGGGCCTGCGCTTAGAGCGTTACGACGATGACTACAGCGACAGCAGCGGTAATGCCATTAAAAACCACGATACTATGTGGGGCGCTAAACTGAGTCTGAACTACCAGGTTAATACGCAGGCGCTGGTGTATTTGCTGGCATCGCGCGGTTATAAAGCCGGCGGCGTTAACGGTGATGCGCTGGCCAAAGCTGTGGGTGGAGACTTAACGGAGTTAAACAGCAAAGCCAGCTTTAAACCGGAAACCCTGTATAACGCCGAGTTTGGTGTAAAGGGCAGTGCGTTGGATCAAAGCCTTACCGCGCGGGTGGCGGCGTTTTATATGTGGCGTGACGATATGCAGGTAAAAGGCTGGCTGAACCCCAACAGCGGCCCGCAATTTGCCGGCTTTATTGATAATGCCGGCAGTGGCCGTAACTACGGTATTGAAATGGAAAACCGGCTGCAGTTTCACCCGCAACTGGCGCTGTTTTTATCTGCCAGTTGGCTGAAAACCAAACTGGGTGATTATATTACCCTGGACGGCGAAAACTTCAGTGGTCGTGAGCAGGCACAGGCACCGCGTTTTCAATACAGTGTAGCCACCGACTGGTATATCAGCGACGCTCTGACTTTTAACCTCAGCCTGCAGGGTAAAGACGCGTTTTTCTACTCTGATGGCCACAATGCCCGCTCGAAGCGCTATGAGTTAGTAAATGCCCGTATCAGCTATCAATTGGCTAATTGGGAATTGGCCGCCTGGACGCGCAACGCGCTGGATAAAGATATCGGCGTGCGCGGTTTTTACTTTGGCAACGACCCGCGTGACGGCTACGAGCCGCATGTGTACGAACAGTTTGCTGAGCCGCGCCGTTTCGGTATCAGTGCCAGCTATCAGTTCTAAGGTTAAACATCAGTTTCTCAGGAGAGTGCTATGCAATTATCTGTCGAGATCAGTAAGTATCCGTTAGCCGATGATTATATCGGGCCGATTAAAGGTTTTATTGCCGAGTTAAATAAATACCCCGATGTTGAGGTATTAACCAATACCATGAGCACGCAGCTGTTTGGCGATTACGATGCGGTAATGCAGGCGCTGCAGGCTTGCATCAAGTGGTCATTCGCGCAATACGGCAAGGTAGTGTTTGTCTGCAAGTTTATCCACGGCGACCTGCGGCCATGAATGAGCTGATAAGCCAGGCAATAGCGCAGTGGCAGCTGATGCACAGCATCGAGCTGGTAGCCACGTTGCTGGCGCTGGCTTATGTGATTTTGGCACTGCAGCAAAGCCTGTGGTGCTGGCCGGCAGCGTTGTTAAGCACGGTGTTATTTACCCATGTGATGTGGCAGTCGGCGTTATTATCTGACGCCTTGTTGCAGCTGTATTATGCCGGTATGGCCCTGTATGGTTGGTGGCGCTGGCAACAGTTAAAGCAGGGCAGTGCCGGTTCCCGCGGGCCGGTGTATGAGTGGCCGTGGCAGCGTCATTGCTGGTTAATCATCGCGACTGCTGTGGGCGGGCTGGCGCTGGGCGCGGTAATGGCCAACTACACCCATGCTGAATTTGCTTATCTGGATGCGCAAACCACCGTATTCAGTGTTATGGCCACCTGGCTGGTGGCGCGTAAACTGGTATCAAACTGGTTGTACTGGGTAGTGATAGATGCGGTATCCATTTACGTTTATGCGCAAAAACATCTGTATTTCCTCACCGGCTTGTTTATGCTGTATACGGTTATCGCTATTGCAGGGTACTTTATTTGGCGCAGTCATTATCAGCAACAACCGGCAGTGAGATTGAGCGTGTAACGCGGTTATGCCGGCGGTTGGAGTTTTTTGTTGCCAGACCGCCGCTGCAGGTTCGCCCGTTATCGCACGGCGAAAGTAATCAGAGCTACTATGTTAAAACAGCGCAGGGCGAATACGTACTGCGCTGTTATCCGGCCGACTCTGCCGTATGCCGTCAACAAGAACTGCGCTGCCAGCATGCCGCCGCAGCAAGAGGATTGGCGCCGGCACCTCTGTGTTTAAATAATCATTATCAGGTGATGCTAAGCGACTATATCAGCAACGGTCAGCCGTTTGATTATCAGCGCCACGGCCACAAAGCCTTGCTGGCCACTTTGGCGGCATTTCATCAGCTGAGTGTGCAAACTGCAGTGCTGGAACCCTATGATTATTTGCAGCAGCAATTGGCTTTACTGCCCCGTGCAATACGTCCGGCACCGGCTGATTTGGCAACGTTGTACCGTGCGGCAACTCAGTTAGCAAACCAACCTGCGGACAAGGTATTGTGTCATCTGGATTTGCATGCCGGCAATTTACTGTGGGCGTCACAGCGTTTGTGGCTACTGGATTTTGAGTACAGCCGGCAGGCTGACAGCAGCCTGGATTTGGCGGCGCTGAGTTTGCATTTTAAATTGAATGAAACCGCAGAGCAGTTGCTGATAAGCGGTTATGCCGCAGAGCGCGGCGTGGCAGAGTTAACCGAAGTGTTGCAGCAAAAAATATTGCCGGCAAAACAGCTGTACAGCGGTTTTTGCTGGCTATGGTATCTGGGCTTACCCAACGCTCAAGCGCAAGCTGCTTACTGGCAGCAAAACATGCAGAAGTTGGCCGCGTTACAGGCCACCTAAACGTTCGGCCAGGGTTTTATAGCGCTTTACGTCTTCTTCACTGAACATAGGTTTGCCGTTGGCATCCTTGTCTGCCGGTACCAATAGGTTTTCCCGGGCTAAACGTTCTACCCTGATAGTTTGCACGCCCAGAAATTCCGCTACCTGGTCGACAGTCATTAACGCCATGTTATTTTCCTTATCTCTAATAAACTTAGAAGTAATAGCTTAAAATCAGCCATTTGTGAATAGCCTGGCAGCAAGCGGGGCGAATATTTACTGCCAAACATACCCGGTTACACTTTTTTGCCGGCTGAGTGTAGGTTGGATGTTTTTATTATGTTAATTTCCTGAGGTTGAGATCAGGAGAAACTAACGATGTATAAAAATTCAATCGCTTTACTGGTGGGTGCCGCCTGCTTAAGCAGCTTATGGCTGCAAGCTGCTGAAATAGCTGCGCCGCTGGCGGTGCAGCAACCTTATACTGTGACGTCGCCACATGGTGACAGGCAAGACCCGTATTACTGGCTGCGTGACGACAGCCGTACTTCGCCCACCGTGCTGGACTATTTACACCGCGAAAATGACTACGCCGATAAGTATGCCAGTGCTTATCAACCGCTTAGCGATAAGCTGACAGCAGAAATTATCGGCCGCATTAAGCAAGATGATAGCTCGGTACCCTACACCAAGGGTGATTACAGCTACTACAGCCGCGTAGAAAGCGGCAAGGAATATCCGATTTATGCCCGTAAATCCTTAGCCGATGGCACCGAACAAATCATGTTGGATGTAAACGAGCTGGCCAAAGGAAAAAGTTATTATGCGGTAGCTAACTGGCAGGTAAGCCCGGATCAAAACTTTATTGCCTATATGGAAGATGACAGTGGTCGCCGGCAATACAGATTAAAAGTGCGTGACCTGCGAACCGGTCAGGATTTGCCCGATGTGTTAACGGGATTGTCGTCCAGCCTGGCATGGGCTAAAGACAGCAAAACCCTGTACCTGGTAAAAAATGACCCGGTAACTTTGCTCAGCACGCAGGTATTGCAACATACCCTGGGGCAAGACCCTGCTAAAGCAAAGCTGGTGTATGAAGAAACTGACAACAGCTTTTATATGGGCGTGGGCAATACCACCGATGATAACTATGTGGTTATTTACACAGAAAGCACCGTATCGGGCGAAATGCAGGTGATGGATGCCAGCAAGCCGGGCAGTGCATTTAAAAGCCTGGCGCCGCGTGAGCGCGACGTTAAATATCGCGCTGATCATTTAAACGGCCGCTGGATTATCCAAACTGACTGGCAGGCACCTAATTACCGCATTATGGCGGTTGATGCCGATAAAATTGGCGACCGCGCGCGGTGGCAGCCGGTAGTAGCACACCGTGACGATGTGTTTATTCAGGACTTTACCGCTTTTAACAATTATCTTGCCATTAATGAGCGTAGCGACGGTTTGCGCCGCATAAAAATAATGCCGTGGGCTGCGCCGGCGAAATCGGTTTATATTGCTTCAGATGAAGCCGCTTATGTTACCGGGTTTGAGATTAACCCGGAGCAAAACACTGATTGGTTGCGTTATACCTATACGTCGCTGACGACGCCGGCCAGTGTGTACCGGCTGAATATGCAAAGTGGCGAGAAACAACTGCTGAAACAAACCGAAGTGCCGGGCGGCTTTGACAAAAATAATTACGCTACTGAGCGGGTATGGGCCACGGCGCGTGATGGTGTAAAAGTGCCGGTATCCTTGTTGTACAAAAAAGACTTTAAACGTGATGGCACAGCGCCGTTGTATCAGTATGCCTATGGCTCTTATGGTAGTTCATCTGATCCACGTTTTCGCGATACCGTGTTGTCGTTGGTTGACCGTGGCTTTGTTTATGCCATCGCCCATATTCGCGGCGGTCAGGAAATGGGCCGGCACTGGTATGAAGACGGTAAATTGCTGAATAAAATCAATACCTTTACTGACTATATCGACGTAACGGATTATCTGGTAGCCAATAACTATGCTGCCAAAGATAAAGTTTTTGGCATGGGCGGCAGCGCCGGTGGTTTGCTAATGGGTGCGGTAGCCAATATGGCGCCACAGAAATATCGCGGCTTAGTTGCGCATGTACCCTTTGTTGATGTGGTTACCACCATGCTGGATGAAAGCATACCGCTTACCACTAACGAGTTTGACGAGTGGGGCAATCCAAAACAGAAAGCTTACTATGATTATATGCTGTCATATTCACCTTATGATCAAATCAGCAAACAGGCTTATCCGGCCATGCTGGTCACCACGGGCTTGCATGACTCCCAGGTGCAGTATTTTGAACCGGCAAAATGGGTAGCTAAGTTACGTACCCACAAAACCGATGCTAACCCTTTGTTGTTTAAAACCACGATGGAAGCCGGCCACGGTGGTAAATCCGGCCGTTTTGCCCGTCAGGCACAAACAGGCGAAGAATATGCCTTTATTCTGAACCTGCTTGGCATCACAGACTAGTTTGCTGTTGCGGCAAAAATTGAACCGGGCCTGTGCCCGGTTTTTTCTTGTCTTAAGGCATTTAAATAAGATCAATTATCATTTGCAACTGATTATCAATTAGATTAAAGTGCGGCTCGAAAGTTAATAGGAATTATTATCATTAAGGAGCCGTTATGTCGTTGCCGCTTAACCGTGCCATTTTAGTTGCCGCTATGCTGGGGGGCAGCTTTGCCGCCCATTTTGCGGCACAAGCCCATGTGCCGTATTTGCAGCCTGCCAGTTTTGAACCAATCCGTGGTGGCTGGGTAAGCCTGGATGCCGCCTTTGCCGACCGCTTTTTTATTCCCGAAGTCGCCTTTGATAACAGCCGCTTTAGTGTGCTGACGCCCGCCGGTACTGCCGTAGCTCCAACATTAGTGCAATACAGCCATACCCGTACTACGGCTGAGCATCAGTTAACCGATGATGGCACTTACCGTTTCAGTACCGGCCTGCGTTATGGCGCCACCTTTCATACTTATGAGCAAAACGGTGAGCGTAAAAACAGCCGTGATGAAAACTTTGTCTTACCGGCCGGGGCTAAGTCTGTCGCGCATTTTCAGGCGGTAACCCGGGCAGAAACCTATGTCAGCAAAGGTGCGCCGGATCACTCCGCGCTTAAGCCCACAGCAGAAGCACTGGAGCTGGAGTTTCTGACTCACCCGAATGACCTTTATACCGATAGCATAGTACGCGCGCGTGTGCTGTTTAACGGCAAGCCGCTGCCACAGCAGGCAGTGAATGCCTATTTTGTTGAAGCTGGTGCCAATGATGAAAAAGTTACGCAGCAGCTTACTACCGATGCCGCCGGTATTATCAGTTTTCAGCCGCAGCAAGCCGGCACCTATTTGCTGTTAAGCCGCTACCGTGCCGACGCCCCGGCCGGTGCCAACGTACCGCAATACAGTTACAGCTACAGCGTAGTGCTGGAAGTTACCCAATAGCGCTCACCCGTACCGCAGGAGTTTTACTGATGAACAAACAACACTTATACACCACGTTATTTTTGGCGCTGAGCAGTGCCTACCTTAGCGCCTGCAGCAGCCAGGCTGGTGCGGATAGGCTTCAGCTGGACGAGGCGCAGCAACAGCAACTCTCTGCCGAACGCGCCGGTCATTTACGCCAAACCCATGTGCGTTTTAATGCGCTGGATAAAGATGAAGACGGTTATATCAGCCGTGCTGAGTTCGACCGCTCCGGCGACAGTGCTTTTAGCCGTATGGATACCAATAAAGACGGCGTACTATCCGCCGCCGATCCTAAGCCGGCGCCGCGTGGCGAGGATACGCGCTCTGAGCAAACCAGGGCAGAGCAAAGCCAGCAACAAGCGCAAAACCCGCCGCCACGGCGCGAACGCCTGCTGCAAATGCCGACCACTCACTCAGTAGCGGGCATGCTGGCAATGTACGACAGCAACAAGGATGGCAGAGTAAGCCGCGCTGAATACGAGCAAGGCCGTGCCGCCCAGTTTGCCGGCGTTGACGTTAACCGCGACGGCGTACTGAGCTATGACGAATATGTCAGTGAATTTGCTGACCGGCTGGATCAGCAGATTAGCCGCACTGTGATTGAACGCACAGCGCTTAGCAAATAAACCGCCGCAGGAGAGTATTACTATGCAGTACACCTTATTGGCGCTGGCTGTTAGCCATGCTATTGCTTTGCCGCTGCTGGCACAAAGCGCAACCCCGGAGCTGGATACCGTATCGGTAACTGCGCAGGCACCGCAAACAGCCAACAGCAAACAAACGCAGCAGCTTAGTGCCGCTGAGCTACAACAACAACAGGCACAAAACATTGCCGATGTGGTGCGCTTTGTGCCGGGGGTCACCACCACCGATATGGGCCGTTTTGGCAGTAACGGCTTTAATATCCGCGGCCTGGACGGCGACCGGGTTGCTATTACCGTAGACGGTTTAGCGCTGGGCGAAACGCTGGACCCGCCCACCTTTGTTGCCTATGAGTTTTTCCGCTCTGCCCGTGGCGGTGTGGACATTGATGCGTTAAAGCAGGTTGAAATTATCAAAGGTGCCGATGCCATTGCTGCCGGCAGCGGTGCTTTGGCCGGTGCGGTATTGTTTGTTACCAAAGATCCGGCTGACTATCTTGCGCCACAAGGCGACGACAGCCACCTGGGGCTAAAAGCCGGCTTCAGCGGTTTAAATGATGAAACCTCGTTCAGTACCACCCTGGCAAACCGCAGCGGCAAGCTGGAATCTTTGCTGGTGTACACCCGCCGCGACGGGGAAGAAAACAAAACCGCCCGCTCCGGCGAAAATATCAGCGGTGCCGGTCGCATCCTTGCTGATCCGCTGGATTACAGCAGTGATAACGTGCTGGCTAAGTTGCAATATCAGTTAACTGACAGTCAACGATTGGGCTGGGTTGGTGAATACTTTAAGCAACACAGCGAGCTGGATAACCAATCCAGGCTGGATAGCACTTACTTATCGCGCCATGGCGATGATGAAATTCAGCGCAAGCGCTTTGGCCTGCAATACGAATGGCTGGCGGCGCAAACCTTTGCTGATAGTGTCAATGCCACCCTGGATTACCAGTCCAATTACACCAATGGTTTAACCACCATGCTGACCACCGGCTGCAGCGGTGCAAGCAATGGCGAAGTATCGCCTTGTCTGCGCAGTGAAGACCGTGACTTTAAGCAACAACAGTTAAAATTGGCGGTAGCGCTGGATAAAGAACTGTTTGGCAACATTGTGCACCAGCAATGGCTGTATGGTGGCTCAGTTGAACAGCGTAAAGTGGAATACTCTGCGATAGACCGGCGCTATATCGGCCAAACCGGCGAGCTGGCCAGCCCACCGGTCATTGACCCCGACCAGGTGCCGCAAACCGACGTAACGGCAATAAGCCTGTATGCCCGCGACGTTATTAAGCTGGCGCCGCGCTGGACATTAAGCCTGGGCGGCCGTTTTGACGCACTAAAATACCGCCCGCAGTTGGACGAGCAGTTCAGTGACAACACCCAAACTGTCGCCGATGTTGATTTTTCTGCCTTTACCTGGCAAAGCAATCTGACTTATCAGTTGGATACCGCACAGCAGGTGTGGCTGCAGGCCGGGCGCGGATTTCGGGCGCCGACGGTAGCAGAAATGTATGCACCAACCTCACTTATCAGCCGCACCGAACAGGCTACCGGCACAGTGGTAGATGATTTATGGAGCAGTATCGCCAACCCGGATTTGAAGGCCGAGCGTAGCCTGAACCTGGAAGCGGGTTATCGTTACCAAACCGGTAATCTGTTACTTGGCATATCGGTATTTAACGATAAGTACAGCGATATGATTGACACCGTTGCCAGGGTGCAAAACCCCGATGTGGTGTATGAAAGCTGTAGTCGTGGCGTTTGCACCGAGTCGCAGGGCAACCAGTACAACACCATTGATAATATTGGTGAAGCCGACGTAAAGGGCGTAGAGCTGGAAGCGCTGTGGCGCATCAGTCGGGCCTTTAGTTCGCGTTTAGCTTATTCCCGGAACGAAGGTGAAAAAGAAAACGGTGATCCGCTGCGTAGCATCAATCCGGCTTCTGCAGTACTGGGCTTGCGTTACGACGCGGCCAATTGGGACCTGACAGCCAATATTACACACAGTGCGGCAAAAAAAGCAGCAGATGCCTACGACTCAACAGAAAGTGCATTTGAAGCCAAGCCCTATTTAACCGACAGCTACACCGTAGTCGACTTAATGGCCAACTATGATATCAGCCCGCAATGGCGTTTAAGTGCCGGTATTTATAACTTGTTCGACGAAGAATATTATCAATGGCAGCGGGTGCGGTTTGTCACTAATTGGGTGGGTAGTGGTGTGCGCGGCGGTGTGTTGCCTGGCGGTGAAGGTTTGCAGCGTTACAGTGAACCGGGCCGTTACGCCAAACTGGCTATCAGCTACAGCTTTTAATGTTCTCTCCCGCCGCTATGCAACCGCTAGCGCACAGCCTTCCCCCTGCTGTAAAAGCAGGGGGCTTTTTGCTGACGCTGGGCACGGTATTAACAGCACATTTATTACCGCTGCTTTGGTATCTGGCCCCGGACAACAGCAGTGCGTTAACAACACTGCCACCAGTGTTAACCGGCGTCTTTGTGCAGCAACCGGCCTCACAAGCTGTAGCAGCGCAGTCGTCGCCACCGCCAAAGCACAAGCGGGAAGCAGAAAATAAGTCCGAAGTTAAACCTGAACCTGCCAGGGCGCAGCCAGAGCCCACTGCGGTTAAGCAACCCAACGCAATTTCAGCTAAGCCTGCAACCAAACCTGTTCAGCCGGCAACGGCAGCCGCGCGTCCGCCGGAGCCTGCCTCGTTAGCTGACACGGCGACTGTTGCCGACACAGTTGTTGATACTGTTGCCGATAATGCGGCCACCAAACATAGCGCAGCGGCTGCAGCCGTGCCGGTATCGGCGCCGTTAGTGAATGCCTCGGCGCACTATAATGCACCACCGCTGTATCCGCAGTTATCGCGCAAACTGCGCGAGCAGGGCACGGTAGTGCTGCAGCTGACTGTGCTGGCCAGCGGCAAGGTAGCTGATGTCACAGTGGCGAACAGCAGTGGTTACGCCAGATTAGATAAAGCAGCGTTGCTGGCGGTGCAGCACTGGCGCTATCAACCGGCACAGCGTGCCGGCAAAGCAATAGATTACCGCTACCGTCAGCGGGTAGAGTTTTCCTTAACCGAAGGGGTGAAATAATGACGCAACTAACAGACAATCCTTACGGCATGGCAGCACTGTGGGCCCAGGGCGATTGGGTGATCAAAGGCGTGGCAATCTTACTGCTGTTAATGTCGGTGGCCAGCTGGAGCGTTATTATCTGGCGCAGCCTGCGGCTGTGGCGTTTACGCCCGGCTAATACAGCTTCGCGTGACTTTTGGCACGCACAAAGTTTTGCTGCAGGTTTGCAGTTATTGCAACCCGGCAGCAGTGCCAGCCCATACCGTATGCTGGCTGAAGAAGGCCAGGCGGCGGTGGATCATCATCGGCTGCATAAAGCCGATTTACACGGCCAACTTAGTTTGAACGACTGGTTAAGCGCCTGTTTGCGTAACGCCATTGACGACAATGTGCAGCAACTGCAGCGCGGCCTGCCGGTGCTGGCATCGGTGGGCTCTACTGCGCCCTTTATCGGGCTGTTTGGTACCGTGTGGGGCATTTATCATGCGCTGGTCAGCATAGGCGTTTCCGGTCAGGCGGGTATTGATAAAGTAGCCGGCCCGGTTGGCGAAGCACTGATCATGACTGCCGTTGGTCTGGCAGTTGCGATACCGGCAGTGCTGGGTTACAACGCGCTGCAGCGGGCTAATAAAGGCGTGATTACACGGCTTAACCGCTTTGCCCATCAGTTACATGCCTATTTCCTGACCGGCGCGGCACCTAAAGCCAATGTCAGTGTGTTAACCACTAAGCAGGAGAGTGCATAAATGGCTTTTTCTGCTGATGCGCAGGATGATGAAATCATCAGTGAAATTAATATGACGCCGCTGGTGGATGTGATGTTGGTATTGCTGATTATTTTTATGATCACTATGCCGGTATTAACCCAATCAGTTCTGGTAGAGTTGCCGCAAGCCAGCGCAGAGCCTACTTCGACACAAGCCGACAGCATCGCCATCAGCGTACTGCGTGATGGCACTGTGCAATGGAACAGCGAAGTTGTTACAACAGAGCAACTACAACACAAACTGGCGCAAATAGCGGCGTTACCACAGCAACCACCGTTGCAACTGATGGCCGATAAAGCAGTAGAATATCAACACGTACTCAACGTTATGGCGCTGGCGCAGCAGTTGGGTATTACGCAATTGGGGTTTGTTACTGAGCCGGTGAAATAAGTTATTCAGCATATAGCTGGTTGATAAAATACTGTGTATTATTCTTCGCTCCTGTAAAGGATATAAAAATAAAAGAGGGAATAATGCGCACTATATTAGGGTTATTACTGGTAAGTATATTGTTTGGCTGCGGTGGTTCTTCCGGCTCAGATGATAATAGCAACACCACTGCAAATACGGCGCCGGTGCTTACCGGGCAGCTTAGTATGCAATTGACAGCCGCGTCTGCAGGCAGCGTTAATTTTGCGTTGTTAGATGCAGAAAATGATCAACTTACAGTCAATTACACCAATAAACCCGATTGGGTAGAGGGTACGCTGAGCAGTAATCAGTTGCAGTTGGCAGCGACCCCGGACTTTTTCAGCGTAGGCGCACATCAGTTTGGTGTGCGGGTATCGGATGGTAAGTTGCACTCTGACTATACCATTACATTGAATGTGGCAGACGACCCGTCGAAATGGGTTGAAATTAGCACGCCTAAAGTGGATTTTGTCGGCCAGTGGGCATTGGATAACGGCGACAGCTTGCATCTGTATGCCAATGAAACCGGGCGTTACCTGGCTGCAGACGGTGATGTGTTTGATTTAGTTTGGTATGGCATGAATGGCTATATTGAAATCAGCTCGACGCAGGTAAATTGCGTCTCGGACGAGTGTTATGATTATTTTGAAGTTTACGTAATCGCCACTGAAGAAGGCAGAAAGCGTTTGGTGCTGGAGTCAGACGAGGAAATGCTTGCTGTTACGGTGACGCCACATAATACCAAGCCATTGCAGGACGGTTTGTATAGTTTAAATCATTTAGCAGTAGATTATGTGTACAGTATCGATGGTTCAAGTGCACATATTTATGCTCCGTTTAAGTTTATGGTATCAGGAAGCAGTTTAAATTCGTGGGCCGAGATTGAAACGCAGTTTACAGCAGGTGGGGGATTGCAAGCAAAAAGCAATATTGATCAGTTTACGATGAACCTCTATCGCTACACTACCGGTGATTATGTCAATATTGAATTTGGGGTTAATTTTGTCGTTGGCGAAATATTGCCTTCAGCTGATGGACGTTTGACGATTCAATATCAACTTTCTTTTGTGCTCAACGACAGCACGATAGAGCCACAAGATTTTGACGGCATGACTGAAGCATTAGCTCAGCCTTACACCGGGCACCTGGAGCTTGGCTTCAATGAGCAAACAGCAGTGCCACAATTTGCTTTGGATACGTCATATTACGCATCATTCAGGCTAAAGCCGGATTTTGACAATCACAATATGTTGTTCGGTGCTGCAGAGGTGCTGTTCCGCAGTGCTAACAAAGGCATAGCACGTTTTAGTGTGCCGCAGGCGTTTACGCAACAAGAGAGTGAGTTTGATTGGACTATTGATGGCCGGCAACTGGTTATCACTTTGGGCGATGAAGTATATCGATACCGGTTTATTCAGCACCCGGCAAATGGGCTTAGTATTGTTAACCAGAATAACCTGTATTCGCCATTACTGGTTGCAGATCAGCAATACAGCGCTCAGGCATTATTTGGTAACTTCTTAACCGAGCAGTATGTAAATATGACGCCTTATTACCATAATATTTTTGCTGATAATACGGCCTCACTGTTTACTAGTTACAGGGATGTATATGGCGACGGTTATAAACCTTACAAGTGGCAGCAAGAAAGCGATGGTTCAATCACGTTTGTATATAGTGCAGTGTGTGACGAAGAGCAAACATTCAGCCAGTGCGCGACAGAGTTAGAGCAGCGGCTGGCAGATGGCGAGTCTGTAACCGTCAACTATCGTAACTTTAAAGTTATCAAGCAAACTGAGCGGGAAACTTTTATCCAGTCCAGTTATGACTATCGCAATAGCTCGTATAACCAGAGTGTGCAGAGTGTGTTGCGTTTGCTGAATGTGCCGCAATAAGGGTGCTACTTAGCCCTGCTGGTGAGCAGGGCTTTTTTATTTAGCATTTTATTGAATTTATTGCTGCAACTTTTTGGTAAGCGCCGGAATTAGCTCCTGCATATTGCGGGTAACAATATGACACACATCAAAATCAGCCACCTGTTGCATAGCAATACCGGCCAATTCAGGCTGCTGTGTTAAAAAGCGCTCTGCGGTGCGGCCGTCTTCCAGCACTATTTCTACCCGGCCTTGCAACATCAGGCCAAACGCTTGTTCGTCACTGTTAACCAGTACTCTTACTCCGGCAAATTCCTGCTGCTCTGCCATCTTAAAACCACGAATATGGCTTATCAGCAATTCGTTGCGCTGTTGCCAGTTAACCAGCTTATCTGCCGACAGGCTGTAAGCATTCAACCGCAAGGTATCCAAAGGTACCGGCACCACCAGCAGCTCCGGGTGTGTTTCATCTAATTGGCAAATGCGGAACAAATCAGCATCAATCAACCCGTCTTTTAATAGCCGGAAGCGCCGTTGCGATGGCAAGGCAATAAACTGTGGCTGATAACCCAGGCCGGTATAAGCCCGCGTCAGCTGTTGCTGCAGTTTTTGCCTGAGTGCGGAGTCACCCAGCGGCATGCCAATACGCACCTGTTGCGCCAAAGCACAACTACAGACCAGTAACAGCACAGCAAGCACAGATGGTTTCACACAGAGGCCCGAGATAAGCAGGTAAACAGAGTATAGCCAACGATTTGGGGGCTGGAATTGCCGGCCACATAACCGGTAAAATGGCTGTTGAAACTCAGAGGTTGTCTGCCTCTGAGTTAATCACCGGTATGTAATAAGGGTCTTTTTAAATGAGTGGAACCTCTCGCTTTGTAATGGGGGTGCGTCGTTTTCTGGCGGACCTGTCTTTTGAGATTTTTCTGTATGCCGGCTTAATTTCTGCTGCGGTGATCTGGTGGCAGACCGGATCTTTGTATGCTGCTATTGCCGGCTTTGTTGTGGTAACTGCAGTGCTTGGCACGGTTTCATACCGTCTGATTGATGCCGGGCAAGCGGATGGTCAAAAACGCTCCTGGCTGCCGCTGCTTGGAGTGGTAGGTGTTATTGCCGTCGGTACCTTGTTGGCTTACCTGTGGCAGTATTTCGTTTGAAGGTCACAATGTAAACCGTGTCATTTTAATGCTAGCCTGCTGCAGAGAATTTCGTTTTCTGAGGCCTTTCAATGCCCTATACCCGTGTTGTGTTGTTAACCCTGCTGGCACTTGTTGCTTTTGCCGGTAACTCCTTGTTGTGCCGTGCGGCATTGGCGCACACCCAAATTGATGCTGCCAGTTTTACCACTATCCGTCTGCTATCCGGCGCAGTGGTGTTATGGGTATTAGTGGTGCTGCGTAACAGAAACCGCCGTGACAGTGTGAAAGTGACAGGGCATGGTAATTGGCTATCGGCACTGGCGTTGTTTGTTTATGCTGCAGGTTTTTCCTTTGCCTATATCCAACTTAATACCGGAGTGGGGGCGTTGATCCTGTTTGGCGCGGTGCAAATCAGCATGATAGCGTTTGGTTTGTGGCGTGGTGAGCGTTTTACAACCGCACAGTGGCTGGGTTTGCTACTGGCCTTTTCGGGGCTAATCGGGCTGTTATTGCCGGGGCTGTCGGCACCACCTCTTACCGGCGCTATGTTGATGATTGCTGCCGGTGTCGCCTGGGGTGTGTATTCGTTGCGCGGCAAGGGCGCCGGCGATCCACTGCAGGTTACAGCCGGTAATTTCAGCCGCACGGTGCCGATGGCGTTGCTGTTAAGTCTGATGTTACTTAGCCGGGTATCATTAGACAGCACCGGGGTTTATTATGCGTTGCTGTCCGGTGCTTTAACCTCAGGTGTCGGCTATGCCATCTGGTACAGCGCTTTGCCGCTGCTTAAAGCTACTACTGCAGCAACGGTGCAATTAAGTGTACCTTTGCTGGCAGCGCTTGGTGGTGTAGTACTGTTGCAAGAGCCGGTTACATTACGTTTGCTGTTGGCAGCATTGGCGATTTTGGGTGGTATCGCGCTGGTGGTGCTGACAGCTAAGCGCCTTTAGCCTTGCAGCAGACTATTTAATTGCCGACGGGGCTAGCAGTCCGGATGCTAACATCCGGAAGGCTTCAACAGCTTTGGCAGTAACCGCTTCCGGTGAGGCACTGGCAGCAATCCACAGTGCGGCGTTCAGCGCGGCACCACTTAGCAACCTGGCGGCAGCCTCGGTATCTACAGGTTTTAATACACCTTGCGTAATCAACAGTTCTAATTTTTGCCGGGTTGCCTGCAAACAACTGCTTTGGCTGGGCCATTGTGACGGATCGCCCAGAACTGCCGGGCCATCAAGTAATACAATACGTTGTACCTCGGGCTCCAGCGCCATGCGGATATAGGCCGCGCCTTCAGCCAGCAAGGCTTGCCAGCTATCGGTTTCTGCCGCCGCAATTTGTTGTGCGCGCTGGGCCATGTCGGAGTCAATCTGGTCGACCACCGCTGCCAGCAGCCCACGCTTGTCGCCAAAATTGTGATACAGCGCGCCCCGCGTTAAGCCCGCTGCTGCCGTCAACTCATCCATAGAAGCTGCGGCATAGCCTTTTTCGGCAAAAGCTTTTCTGGCTGCAGATATCAGCCTGGCGCGGTTATCCGCCATAGTTGTGGCGCGTTTGTTCAATTATTTATCCTCAACATCATATACGGGGCGTATATTAATTTGACATACGCCTCGTATAATTGTAATTTGACATACGCAGCGTATGTTTTGCTTTGTAAGGTTACCATATAGCAGATGTCGTTGCAGTTTGTGAAGCCCTGACAGCACTTTGTTGTATTTGTCGGTTGTTATTAAGCAAAGAGAGTATACCTATGTCACAACGTGAAGCTATTTTTCCGGCAAACCGGCATGCACTTTATGAGGAGCACGGCTATTCAGCGGCTATTCGTTCCGGCGATCTGTTGTTTGTGTCCGGTCAGGTAGGCAGCCGTGCCGATGGCAGCCCGGAACCTGAATTTGCCCGCCAGGTTGAACTGGCATTTGACAACCTGCAGGCCACACTGGCAGCAGCAGGTTGTACATTGGATGACATTGTGGATGTCACGACCTTTCACACCGACCCGCAAAATCAGTTTGAGATCATTATGCAGGTGAAGCAAAAAGTGTTTCCTGCTAAGCCTTACCCAAACTGGACTGCTGTTGGTGTTACCTGGTTGGCCGGCTTTGATTTTGAAATCAAGGTTATCGCACGTATCCCGTCATAGCACGCTGTTGTAGCATAGTCACCGCGTCATAATGAAAAATCCCTGCCGAAGCAGGGATTTTGTTATGTCATTAGCTGCATGCTCAATACTTGGCAGCAACGCCTTTGGCCGGGATGGCATCTAAGATAAACTGGCGCAAATCGTCGTTAGATTTCTGTAAATCCTCAGCGCGCAGATACATCATATGGCCGCTGCGGTAGCCTTTAAAACTCAGGCGGTGCTTCATTTTGCCGCTGGGGTCTAACTGCCACATATTGTATTTTGCATCGAAATAGTTGGTAGCGCCGTCATAATAACCCGATTGAGTTAACACTTTTAAATAAGGGTTTTGTGCCATGGCCTGGCGCAGGTTTTCACCGGTGTTGTCATCACTTCTGTCCCACGGATGCACCGGGCCAAACATATTGTATTTAATGTCGGTTTTGTAGTTCAGCTCGTTACGCAGGTAGTAGTTAATGGCCGGGGTAAATGAGTGTAACCAAGAGGTTAGCTCTGCATTGTAGTCTGGGCGGTCGCCAGCGTCGCGTTTATCAATGCCTAAGTAGCGTGAATCCAGCCGGCCGACGGTTTGGCCGCGATCACGCAGCAGCTCTTTCCAGTAGTAATTAGTAGGAATATCCAGATTGTTTTGTAATACCGCCTGCAGTGACAAGCCGGAATAGCGGGCTACCTGCTGAGCTATACGTTGCTTCTCCTCGTCGCTGATGGCATTACCCTTGGCCAGCGCCGGTAAGTACTGGTTTAAGGTAAATTGTTCTACTTCCGGCAGAATGTCGTATAAGTCTTTTTGTTGCAGCTCGCTTGCCAGTTTGTTGTGGTACCAGGCTGTGGCAGCAAAATATGGCAGGCGGTTAGCTGCTTCAACCGGACCTTCACGCTTGATCCCAAGCTCTGTTGGTGACACCAGTACTACGCCGTTTAAATACATCCACTGCTGGTTTTGCAGTGCCAGTGCCAGGCCGGATACCCGGGTAGTACCGTAGCTCTCACCGATTAAAAACTTCGGTGACTGCCAACGTTCATTGCGCGTGACAAAAGTATTAACCCATTCAGCCAGGTACTTTACGTCGGCATTGACGCCAAAAAACATTTTTTGCTGCTGCTCTTTTGACGGCATTTTGCCGTCTTTGCCCGGCAACACACGTGAGTAACCGGTATTTACCGGATTAACAAACACGATGTCGGCGACATCCAGTACCGAATAAGGGTTGGTTTTTACGCCATAAGGCTGCAGCGGGTAACCTTCGTCGTCGACATTCAGCACTTTAGGGCCGGTGTAAGCGACATGCATCCATACCGAGGCCGATCCCGGGCCGCCGTTAAAGGAAATAAGTAACGGGCGCTTACTGCGATCTTTAATATCACTGCGCTGGTAGTAGGTATAAAACAAGGTGGCGGTAGGGTTGCCTTTTTCATCCCATACCGGCTGGGTACCGGTTGTAGCGCTGTAGCTGAAGCGCTTACCGTTTACTTCGGTTTTATGCTCGGTGCTGACATTGCTGTCAATTTCTATCTGGCGCTCTGTGGCCATTAACGCAGTGCTGCTTAGTAAGAGCAGCAGAGCGAAAGATTGCAGTAGTTTCATCGGACCCCCGGATTATTATTATAAAAAGTATTATAGCTGTACGCGGTAGCGCAAAAAGGTAGCCTAAAAAACAGCTGAATACAAAAGGCTTGAGACCAGGCAACGAAAAAACGCTGCCATATACAGTCGCGAAAGCGGGAAGCGAAACAAGTTAATAACGCGAATCGTTATCAGTAGTATGCTATTGAATTTAAACATAATTTTGCCAGCGTCGCCATCTTGCGCTATACTTGTCGGCATATTTTCCGCCGCATAAAAAGGTTCACGCAATGAAAGGCAATCCACAGGTGCTGTCAAAACTGAACGAGGTGCTGACAGCCGAATTAACCTCGATTAATCAATACTTTTTACACGCCCGTATTTATAAAAACCGTGGTTTAAAAGCGCTGAACGACGCGTGCTACAAAAAATCGATTAAAGATATGAAGCAAGCCGATGAGCTGATAGAGCGCATTTTAATGCTGGAAGGCCTGCCGAATTTGCAGGCGCTGGGTAAGCTGCGTATTGGTGAAGACAGCGAAGAAATGCTGCAGTGCGATATGGACTTTCAAATTGAACAGTTGCCGTTGTTGCGCGCGACTATCGCGCTGTGCGAAACGGAACAGGATTATGTCAGCCGCGATATGCTGACAGAAATGCTGGAATACGAAGAAGAGCATCTGGACTGGCTGGAAACACAACAGCATCAAATTAGTATTATGGGGCTGGCAAATTACCTGCAGGCGCAGCTGGGAGGCGAGTAAATGAAAGGCAATAAAACCATTATTGATGCGCTGAATGTGCTGTTAGCGAATGAGCTGGCTGCGATGGATCAGTACTTTATTCACTCACGGATGTATCACGATTGGGGTTTGCATAAGCTGTTCGAGCGTATCGATCACGAGTTCGACGACGAAAAAGGCCATGCTTCCAAACTTATTGAACGCATAATCTTCTTAGAAGGTGTGCCGGATATGAGCAAGCGTGATGCTATTCACGTTGGCAAAGATGTACCGGCCATGCTGCAAAATGACTTAAATGTGGAATACACGGTGCAAAAGCTGCTAAAGCAAACCATGGCATTGTGTGAGCAACAGCAGGACTACGTTACCCGCGCTATGTTGCAGCAGTTATTGGATGATACAGAAGTTGACCACGCCCATTGGCTGGAGCAACAGCTTAACCTGATTAAACTGCTGGGCCTGCCCAACTATCTGCAATCGCAGATGTAACAGGTGCTTTTAGCTACATGCAAAACAATACGTCAGTTTTGCATGTAGCGCTGCAGCCGGGTTACTGCAATTAGTGGCATATCCGGCATATTAACCCCCACTGGTTTTCATGTTAAACCGTTAATGCAGCACGCGTGACGCCGGCTGAGCACGGGCTAATACAGCGCAAGGCGCTGTCGGCGCGGCCAACTGACTAAAGCGGCACAGCTCGCGGCGCAGATTACAGCTTTCCCGAAGCAGGGCGATATTGGCCGGATGCGCCGGCGGTATTTGTTGTTGCAGCTGTATTACCTGCTGCAAGGCGCGGTTTAACGTGCTGAGACAGCGGCGCCAACGTTGTTGCCTGGCATAGGTTTGCGCCAGATTTTGCACACTGATCGATAAGCAGATAATCAGTAGGGCGGTGCCGTCTTCGCCGCGCGGCACCGCCGCTCTTGCCAGTTGCGCTTCGTGTTGTGGCCAGCTTTGTGCCAGCATAAATGTGGCCTGGCGGTATAAGTCGGCAGCCAGGGCGTAGTGGTCGTGCGCAAAAGCGCTATTGGCCTGGCGGATAATGTGTTTCCAATGTTCAATCGCATCCATATTCTTCATCCTGTCAGAAGTCCGCTTAAAAATATGGCTTGTTTTTCCTTTAAATGCAAATGATAATGGTTATCAATTAATAAATTGAGGAGTGCACCATGTCTTTTACTCTGCCGGACTTACCCTATGCTTATACGGCACTGGAACCCCATCTTGATGCGTTAACCATGCAAATCCACCACAGCCGCCATCATCAAACCTATGTCAACGGCTTAAATGCGGCGCTGCAAGGCAGCACTTATACTGACTGGTCGTTAACGCGTTTACTGCGCGAAATACATACACTGCCAGAAGCTTTGCAGCAAACAGTGCGTAACCATGGCGGCGGTCATGCTAACCACAGTTTGTTTTGGCAGGTAATGGCGCCGGATGGCGGCGGCGAGCCGGCCGGGAAATTGGCTCAGGCAATACAGCTGCGTTTTGGCAGTTTTGCCGAATTTAAGCAGCAGTTTATTCAAGCTGCACTAAGCCGGTTTGGCAGTGGTTGGGCCTGGTTGGTGGTGGATCAGCAAGACCAGTTACAAGTAAGCAGCAGCGCCAACCAGGACAGCCCGTTTATGGATGGTTTAACACCGATACTGGGATTAGACGTATGGGAGCATGCCTACTATTTGCAGTACCAAAATAAACGGCCGGACTATGTGGCGGCCTTTTTTAATGTAATTAACTGGCCACAGGTCGCACAGTGGTATTCGGAGCGGGTATGAAGCTGTCGTTGTTGCAATCCACGGGGTTCGGCGGCCGTAAGTTTGCCGGCGCGGCTATTGTGTTGCTGGGTGCGGGTTATGGTTTGCAGCAGTTGCTACTATTGCTGCAACAACAACCTCAGGTACGTTATGCCTTTTATGCCGGTATGATAGCAGCAGCCGCTACTGCTGCCGGCGCAGTGCCTGCACTGTTTATGCGGCGTTTATCGCAAAAGCTGCATGATGTGATGTTGGGCTTTGGTGCCGGCGTTATGCTGGCCGCTTGTATGTTTTCCTTAATTGTTCCTGCGTTGGCGTTATTAACCGCTGGCGGTGCTTCACCCTGGTACAGCTCCGGCAGTGTGGCACTGGCGATTCTGCTTGGCGGAGCCTTTATGTTGCTGCTGGAGCGGTTGGTGCCGCACCAGCATTTTATTAAAGCTGAAGACCGGCTGCGCGGCCAAACCTTGCGCCGCAGCTGGCTATTTGTGTTTGCCATAGCACTGCATAATATTCCCGAAGGCCTGGCCATAGGGGCTTCTTTTGCTAGCGGCGACAATGCCGCAGCCACGGCCCTGGCTACCGGCATTTCTGTGCAGGATATTCCCGAGGGCCTGGTGGTAGCGATGGCCTTGTTGGCGGTGGGCTATAGCCGCGCACTGGCAGTGGGCATAGCCGTGTTGTCTGGTTTAACCGAGCCGGTGATGGCGATTATTGGTGCGGCCGTGTTGGGCGAGTCCAGCCTGTTGTTGCCCTGGGGCCTTGCACTGGCTGCCGGTGCTATGTTGTTTGTTATAAGCCATGAAATGATCCCCGAATCACATCGTCAGGGCCATGAACTGGCGGCGACCAATGGTTTAATGTTGGGCTTTGTCTTAATGATGTTATTGGATACCGGCTTGGGCTGATATCGTCATCCGACACATTTTATTACAATCCTGCTGCAGCCTTTACTGGCAGCTTGGGCATCAATTCATTACATTAAAGTAAACTTACCCTCATTCTTTGTTTGTTCACAGGTATTAAGATGAAAAAACTATTTGTTATCAGCGCTGTAGCGCTGGCTGTACTAACCGGCTGTGCCGGCGAACGCGGTATGTCTGCTGATGCGCAAGCTGCACAGCAACAGCTGCAGGGCCAGGTGTTGGTAAGCCCGAATGACAACCGCGCTTATAAAACCCTGGTGCTGCCGAATAAACTGGAAGTGATGCTGGTATCGGATCCAACAGCCGAAAAATCTGCTGCCGCTTTAAGTGTTGGTGTGGGGTTGTTACAAGACCCGATGAGCCAGCAGGGCATGGCGCATTATTTAGAGCATATGCTGTTTTTGGGCACCGAGCGCTACCCGGATACCAAGGGCTACAGCGAGTTTATGACTGCCAATGGCGGTGCGCAAAATGCCTATACCTGGCTTGATATTACCAACTATATGTTTAAGGTAAACAACGGCGCTTACGACGAAGCATTAGACCGCTTTTCAGACTTTTTTAAAGCGCCCAAGCTGTATCCGGAGTACACCGATAAAGAGAAAAATGCGGTCAATGCTGAGTGGTCAATGCGCCGTGAGATGGACTTTTTTGGTCAGTACAATTTATCGCGCAGCATGATGGGTAGCCACCCGGCTAACCGGTTTTTAATCGGTAACCTGGAAACACTCGGCGATAAAGCCGATAGCAAGCTGCACCCGGAAACCGTTGCGTTTTACCAAAAATACTATTCAGCCAATATTATGAAAGTGGCGCTGCTGAGTAATTTACCGCTGCGTGAGATGGAACAATTGGCGGTAAAACATTTCAGCAGTATTGAAAACAAAAACATTGAAAAGCCCGGCGTTACGGCAGAGTTAGATTTTAGCCGTTTAGGCGGAAAACGTATTCATTATGTGCCGAACCAGGATGTAAAACAGCTGCGGCTGGATTTTACCATCGCCAATAACACTGAGCGTTTTACCGTTAAACCGAATGAGTTTATCAGCTACCTGCTGGGCTCTGAAATGCCGGGCACGCCGGCTGAGCTGCTAAAAGCCATGGGGTTGATTTCAAAGCTTAACGCCAGTGCCACGCCGGACTTATACGGCAACTATGGCTCGTTAAGTATTGATGTTGAGCTGACCGATGCCGGCATGCAAGCGCGCGAAGGTATAGTGGCAACCATTATGCAGTACATCGAACTGGTAAAACGTCAGGGCGTGGACAGTAAATACTTCAGCGAGATACAAACCAGCCTGAATAACCAATTCCGCTTTTTGGAAAAAGGCGATGAGTTTGGCTATGTGTCTAACCTCGCCGATGCGATGCAAAAAGTACCGGCGCGCAACGCCGTTAATGCCCCCTTCTACTATCAGCGTTTTGACGCGGCAGCCATACAGGATGTATTGGCGCAGCTAACGCCAGAGCGCCTGCGGGTGTGGTATATCAGCAAGCAAGAGCCGCATAACAGCAGCCTGCATTTTTATGACGGCAAGTACAAAATTGCCGATATCAGCGCGGAAGAGCAGCAAAGCTGGCAACAAAGCCCGCAACTGGCCCTGACACTGCCGGCGGTAAACCGCTTACTACCGGAAAACTTTGCCGTTAAAGCGCCACAGGCACAGCAAAAGCCGGAGTTAGTGCTGCAACAAGACGGTATCAGCGCCTGGCTATATCCCAGCCAGCAGTTTGCCGATCAGCCGCGTGGTGTGCTGGAAATCTTCTTTAACACCAAAGCACCGCAACAAGACATAAAAGCCAAAGTGTTATTGGCGCTGTGGCACGACTTATACAACCTGCAGCAAAGCGCTCTGGCTACAGAAGCGGATATTGCCGGCATGCAATTACGCTTGACCGCCGGCAGCGGTATGGCGCTGACAGTCGCCGGATTTACCGACAAACAACCGCAGCTGTTGCAACAAGCGCTGGCCGGCTTAACGCTGAGCAGCGATGCACAAAGCTTTGCTCAGGCTAAAGATCGCTATGTGCGTGGTTTGCAAAATCAGGCGAAGCAATTCCCGTTTTATCAGGCCTTTAATGCTTACAACAGCCTGGTTCGTAACGGTAATTATGAAACAGAGCAGTTAGTGGCAACGGCAAATGCCTTAACCGCAGACGAGCTGCAGGCGTTTATCAATACTACGCTGGCGCAAAACCAACTGCGTATTTTTGCTTTTGGTAACTACGATAAGGCGGCGGTAGAACAGGTGGTGGCTACAGTAAACCGGGCTTTGCCGGCACAGCGTACTGAACTGCCCTACAGCCGCACCGCCTATTGGCAACCGACGCCGGGTAACACCCTGGTGCTGCAAAAAGACATTGATGTCGCCGATGTAGCGCTGGTTGATGTACACGTACACCCCGAGCCGTCTTACGCTCAGTTAGCCCGCGCCACCGTGTTGAAAAGCCATTTCAGCAATGTCGCTTTTGACAAACTGCGCACAGAAGAGCAGTTAGCCTACGCGGTAGGCGGCACTGCCATGCAGTTGGAAGATTATGTCGGCTTTGCTATGTATATCCAAACCCCGGTAAAAGGTGTGGCCGATATGCAGGCACGGTTTGATTTATTCAAACAACAGTACGCCAAAGAACTGGATGCTTTAACTGAAGAGGCGTTTGCACAGTTAAAAGCCAGCACGTTGGTTACATTAAAAGAGCCGCCGAAGAATCTGCAGGACGAAGTCGGGCCGTTAATTACCGACTGGTATCGTGAGAAGTTCAGTTTTGACAGCAAGCAGCAGTTAATTGCCGCCGTTGAGCAGGTTAGCCTGGCCGATGTAAAAGCGTTTTATCGCGAAACCATGTTAAACGCCAACGCGCCGCGCATTTCGGTGCAAATGCGGGGTACTAAGTTCCGCGACCAGCCGTTTGCCGATTTACCCGGCCAGAAAAAAGTAACCGACATTGCCGTCTTTCATCAGCAGATGAAAAAGCAGTAAGCCGGCACCGCCAAATAAAAAACGCAGCTTCGGCTGCGTTTTTTATGCGCAGGGTTAACGCGATGCGCCCAATCGGTTAGCTTTATTATTTAGTGCGGCAGTAAAAAATAGTTGGAGCAATCACTTTAAACAACAGTTTGATCTGCCGTGTGCCGCTGCATAACTACTAAGGCTGGTGGTTAAACCAGTCGCGACATTCACATTCATTTCACTATTGGGAAATTTAAACAACCTGCTGTTTTTTTAGCCGCTGCGGCATGCTGCACAGCCAAAGCCGGCTGTTGCATTCGAATTGAACTGGTCTATCTTGTTGGTGGAGTTGTAACCAGTCACATGGACGAGACGCAAAAATAATAACGATAATCTCAGCAAGAACCCCGTTTCAGCAGAGAAAAGACGAGGACAACCCAATGAAGAAATTTACCCTGCTGCTATTAGCCGGCCTGCTTAGTGCTTCGGCGCAGGCAGCGGTTGGCGGCTACCCTGTTGTATTAGTGCACGGCTTTCAGCCGGACAATTTAGCCAGCCGGCCTACCGGCAGCCAGGTTACGGCGAACGGTTCGGTTTACTGGGCAGAATACTGGCGTGACTGGGCTGATGTGCGCATAGATTGGCCGTCGCAGGAGCGCGTAGCCGGAAAAATAGCCACTGATTATGTTTGGCCAAAGTTGCAGCAAATGTCGAGGCAGGGCACTTGTGCCAACGGCTGTATTTTTGTCTCGCACTCTACCGGCGACTTAGTTACTCGTTACATTATTGATAACCAGGCATTGTGGCTGCAAAACGCCGGCCTGCAACCGCTGAATATAGTCGCCAGTTTTGACTTCGCCGGTGCCGGAGGTGGCGTAGAGTTAGCTGACTTGGCAGTAAATGTGGCCGGTGGCTCGGGCCTTATTGATGCGACTTTACGCTTGACGCTGTCGTTGTGGTTGGGGCAAATACCGTCGCCGTCTAATATCGGTGTGCTAAATGACTTACGGGTTAATACAGCCCGCCAGTTAGCGGCATTCCCGGATGAGCGGGTGCCGCGTTTACGCTTTGTTGGCGCAGGGTCTGACTTCTTAGGCGCTACCGGTGCGTTTTTACCTGGCGAAGATGATGGCGTAGTAGCCAGCCACTCCAGTTGCGGTGCCTCCAGTGCCGCCAGCTTTAACAGCTGCTCACGCAGTGTTGCCTTTGATGGCAAGCTTACTTCGGTTAGTGGTCCGTCGAGCTTTATGCCGTATCATTATCCGCTGCTGATGAGTGAAGGCTACAGCCATAGTGACATGATTGCCAACCGCGCTGAGGATGAAATTACCGCGGCTAACAGCGGCGCTAATTATCTCAATGGCGACCGGTTGCAGTTCAATACCTATGACGAAACACGTGGTTGGTGGATTTTCAGCTCACGTTATCGCGTGGTGCGTAACTCAAATAACACCAGTATGTCAGCGCTGGTGTATCAGGCAGCGAACTGATCTACATGAAAAAAGCGTTGTTGATACTAAGCCTGTCAGCGTTGCTGGCAGGTTTATGGTTATTTTGGCCTGCTCCTGTAGGGGTATCGACGCCGCAACCTGCCCAAGCTGCAGCGCCAATGCCGGATAACCCGCCGCAACCTGTACGTAAGCCTGGCGCTGCGCCGCAACAGATCAGCGTGACAGAGAAAATTCCTGAGCCGGTGAGCGAAAGTTTTAAGCTGCTGGCCAGTGCTTATGCCGCAGAGCTTGAGTTACCGGCTTATTCGCGGCCGTTAAGCGCAGATGACGAACACTTGCTTAACCCAAACCGTTATATTCCGCAAAGCGTGCCGCTGCAAGGCGGTGCCAGTGCCACTATAGTGCTGCCGAAATATCGTTTTAGTTACCCTGAAACAGTGCCGGTAACGCTGGAAGTAACCGGCTTACAGGTATTCGATGTTAGCGTGCAGCTAACATCAGAACGCAGCGGTGATAGTGCAGCAACAGCTGAGATGCGCGGTACGCCGCAGCGTTACAGTGCTACGCTTGAACCAGAAGCTGATTGGAACGGCGCCTTTGAAGTGCAGGTAAGCTTTAGCGCTAATGGACAAAACCAGGTACTGAAGACCGGTATTGAATACTATAACCCGGTCGCCAGCATTACCGGTGTCGGACAGGTGCGTGGCTTGGGCAGCGATATGTTGATCCCGTTGCAGCTTGATGTACAACAAGCCGGCTACTACCGCTTGCGGGCCAACTTATTTACCGAACAGCGCCAACCACTGGCACTGTTAACCGCAACAGAACAGCTGGCTGGCGGCGAGCAGGAAATCATCCTGCGCGCTTATAAAGCCGTGCTGCGTAATAACAGCGGGCCTTATATTCTCGGCACCTTTGTGCTGGAAAAACGCCCTGCTGTACCGGGTGAACTCACGCAATACGGCCACAGTGAGCAAGCCGAATATACACTGGACTATTTTTCTCTCAGCCAGTTAAGTGACGAGCCCTGGCAGCCAAACGAGCAAGAGTTACAGCGTTTACAGTTTTTGCAGCAAATGGCTACGCAGCAGTAAGCCGGGTTAAGGCCGGTGTTTGCTTAGCTTGCGTTGCAATGTACGCCGGTGCATGCCAAGTAACTCTGCAGTGCGGCTGATATTGCCGTCTTGCTCGCTAAGTACGCGGTTAATATGTTCCCATTCTAACTGATCAGGTGATAGTAGCGCTGTGTTGGTGTTGTTAACGGCGGGTGCTGTATTACCTCTGATGGCCTGTTCCAACTGCAATAGATCAACCGGCTTGGTCAGGTAGTCATCAGCGCCCAGCTTTACCGCTTGCACCGCATTGGCAATGCTGGCGTAGCCGGTAAGTAAAATAATACGGCACTGCGGTAACGCAGCGCGCAGTGGGGCAATAAAACTTAAGCCTGACTGATTAGCAAAGCGTAAATCCAGCAAATAGGCTTGTGCCTGCAGGGCAATAAGCTGCTCGGCGCTCACAGCCGCAGCAAAGGTGTTAACGCTAAAGCCGCGCTGGCTAAAGCGCCGCGCCAGAGCGGCCAGTAAGGGTTGGTCGTCGTCAACAATAACCAGCTGCATTTACCGCGATTCCGCTTGTGGTCGCGGCAGCTCAATCTGCGTGAGAGTGCCATTATCCAGGCTGCGACGACTGACCTTGCCACCCAGACGTTCAATCGACATATTCGCCAGAAATTGGCCAATGCCAAGGCCTTGCTCACTTTGTTGCGGCAGTTGGCCCAACTGCGCCAGCCGGCTGTCTGACAATCCCTCACCAAAGTCGCGAATGCTGATGCTCAGACCGCCAGCCGTTAATTCAATACGTAAGGCTAAATCCGGCACCTGGTTTGCTACGCTGGCATCGGCGGCATTGTCCAGAATATTCAGCAAAGCAGCAGCAAAGCCCTGGCTGTCAGCCAGGCTAAAGTCGTCTGCATTTAGTGTGCGCTTTAAGCTCGTGCTGATATCGGGCCGGCTGTTTAACCAGCGCTCCAGTTGTTGCTCTGTTAACGTTAATACTGATACCGGTTGTTCATCCTTGCGCAAGCTACCGGCATCCCGACGCAGTTGCCGGACAATTTGTTGGCAACGGTTTAACTGATTGCGCAACCCGGCCAGCGTTGTGCCGGTATCGCCGGTTGTTAATTCGTTGCCCAGCTCATCGCAAAGCAACTGCATGGTCTGAATTGGGCTGGCCAAATCATGGGCGGCATTGGCAGCAAAAGTAGCCAGAGCCAGTAGCTGTTCCTGGCGTAGTTGTTGCTGTTGCAGTTCACTGATTTTATGGGATTTTAAACGGATTAAATTAGCCTGGCTGTTAATAAACCAGCTGATTAACAGTGCTGATAATGTAAAGGCCCACCACATTTGCAGCATATGCTGGTTAAATGCACCGGCATTATGCATGTGGGCACTGTGCTGTGCATACTCAGCCTGCTGCAACAGTTGCTCCAGATCCGGAATAGTCAAATCGCCAATCACCAGCAGCAGGCTGTAAGCCATTACCGCCAGCATGGCAATGATATAACACACCCGGCCTGGCAGCATTACCGCCGCTACCGCTACCGGTAGTAATAGTAAAGCCACCAGGCCGTTACTCACGCCGCCGCTTAGCAACAGCAAACACCCCAACAACAGCACATCGAAACAGCAACAAATAGCGTAAATACGCGCTAAATGAGTGTTTGCGCTGCGAAACAGAGGTGGGAGCAGATTGGTGCAAATATGGGTAAGCAGTAGCAGCCAAATCAGTGGCCAGGAGCTGACAGGGTAGTCGAACAACCAGCCGGCCACGGCAGCTGTGGCTACAAAGGCGATTAAGCCCCAACGGAAATTAGCAAATTGCCGCAGCTGATGGCGCGGTGATAATTCGCTGGAAATAATCAGTTGTTTTGTCATAACACCACTAAAAAAGACGGCTGCCAGGCAGCCGTTTGCAAAATGTCAGAAGAGACTAAACCATTGCAGCGGTAATGTCATTCTGAGTGTGTTAAGTGTAACGCCAACAGCGGTTTGCGTCGCTGTGGCAAATTGTCGCAGCGGTGTATTAGATTAAAAAGCAGTAGTTTGGTGCAGCAAAATTTCTACATCATAAAAATTCTTGATTTACATTCAATTAGGAGCCTAGACTGGATAAAATTTTGAAACTTGCGGGATCTTGAATACGCAACTCACGGGTTTAGATCCTTTGAATAAACTATTAGGAAACATATGACCACGTCCGATTTATCTCAACCACAAGAGCCGCTTTCAGGGGGGCCGCCCATGGGTAAAGTGAGACGATTATTCCAAGCCATCAGCTACCTGCAGTACCCGTTGCTGCTGGTTGCTTTCGGTTATATGGTCTATCCGTACTTTGCAGGTTTCGATACGTTCTGGACATCCGTCAATAACGCGCTGGTCTTCAGTGGGTTGGCGATCAGTTTCTCGACGTTGCAGGACACCACCAAGACGCAGAATAGTTTCTCCAAGAAGATATGGGAGGACCCGCGCAAAGGGGGGCTCGCATTAATGGTGATCTCAGGCACGACGCTGCTGTTCCTGGCTCTGGGAATGTTCGGCTTCTTCGTTTCCAAGGGCGGCATCCTCAAGGAGGTCAGTTTTGGCGTGCTGATGTTGGGTATTGGATACGTCGGGCTGTTGAAGACAGCGATCGAGATGCATGAGCATCATCGGGTGGTGGCTGGCGCCTAAGACTCGACAGAGTCTGCTTAGGCTAGATGATTATCAGATAAAAATTAAATTATGGTAAGGTATCAGATTTAATTTTTATCTGACCCTAATAATTCCAAACTGGTCTTCTGGCCGCGTGAGCGGCCAGTTTGTTATTTATCAGCAACACGGTTGCCAACACATCCTGCCTTAGCGCCGCCTAAGCCGCATGGCAAAGCCTAATATCGCCATTGTGAGCAGCAATACCATAAAGCCTATTACCAGCATATCGCGGCCTTCGCGGCCAAGTAGGGGCTGCAACATGCCCCATTTATGCACAAAAGAAAAACTGTAGCGCTCAAGCCGGCTGGCCTGGCTTTGCTGCTCAATTAACTGGCCGCTGACTGCATCGACAAACAGTCGGCCGTCGGGGTAATCAAACTGCCATACCGGCAGGCGCTTATTGCGAAAATCGTAATCCGGGCCAAAACGACTAATCACCGTCTGATTGGTCAGTTGATCTTCAGTCAATCCGGTAAACTTTGTTGCTAATAAGCGGGCATAGGCTGCATCGTTCAGCGCAGGGGCGTCAGCTGTTAAGGCTAAAAACTGCGCGCCTTGCTCACTTTGCTGGCCGTTAAAGCGGCTGTAGCGGTCGGCCTGCAGCTGCGGGTTAAATTCGGACAAGCGCCAATACCAGTGGCCATTTGCTTGTACCAGGCTGGCGCTGTTGAACAGGTTGTTTATATCCAGTGACTGAGTAATGGCGAGAGTGTCAGGCAGTGGTTTTGCCCCCGGTAGGGTTAAACCGGTGTTGGCGGTGGCAGTTTGTTTATAAGCAAAGTGATAAATGCCGGTAAGCAGATACAGCAGTACCGGCAATGCCAGTAACCAGGACAGCGCATAGTGCCAGCGGCGCAGACTGCGACGACGCGCACTAAAGGGCAGTTTCAGCAACAACCAGATGCCGCTTAGCACCAATAACAGCGCACTACCAAGCAGCACAGCCATCAGCAAAACTTTTAACACCGGCGTGCTGTCCAGCCACTGCCAGCTATTTAACTGGCGAAACACTGCCTGTATTGCGGTTTTGTAAGGGTTGGTAATGCCGGCCATGCTCAGACTTTCGGTATGAATATACAGGCTTAAACCGTTTTGATAATCCACCTGGTACACCGGCAACAGACGATTTACCGACGGATAAGCATTGTTATACGCCGTTAGTAGCGTAATGGCGCTAACCTCTGTATCCGGCATACCACTGTAATGACTGCTTAGCCAAACTGCGACGTCTTTATCGTCCGGCGCGTCGCTGCCATCAAGCGTTAAATAGCGTCGCGGCGAAGTAAGGTCCGCAGTTAACTGGATAAGTGCCGTATCACGATAGGGCACCAGTTTTATCAGTGCTTGCGATGGCTGCGCGGCGTTGTTCAGCTTTTGCATCGCCTGCTGTAAGGTGGCGCCCTCAAGCTGTAGCACCGGTGGGCGCATGGTTACGGCTTGTGGCCCGGTCCAGCTCATAATAGGGTGGGTTAACCCTGTCAGGGCAAAAATCAGCAGTGTTGCGCCGCCAAGCCAGAGCAGCAGGCGGTGCCATTTTACTATGGTAAAGGTTCTCATTGTTGCCCTTTAAAAGTTGAGAGTCGCACTGACAAACACACTGCGCGGCATACCCGGCCGGTATTCTATGGCGCTGGATCCGACCTGATTGCTGGTGTAGGTCGAGTAGGTTTTATCGCTGATATTCATCAGCCGTGCGGCCAGGGTAATGTTATCCGTTAGCTGATAACGGGCGCGCAGGTGCCATAAATCATGGCCGGAGTAAGTGTTGGTATTGGTTTCGTCGGTAAAATAGCGGCCTACTTTTTGCCATTCCAGCTCCAGCCACAGGCCGGTAAGCTGCCGCGGTTGGTAGCTCAGGCTGCTTTGCCACAGCTGTTTTGGTGCTTTGCCAACATCAAAACCGGCAAAGTTGCGGGTTTCTGACACCGGCGGCACACAGGCCGGTGGGAAGCAGCTGTACAGATACTGAAAATCGTCATATTTCTGCCGGCTATAGCTACCGCTGGCCTGCCACTGCCATTGCTCATTTAGCAGCAGCTGCAGCATCAGTTCTAAGCCGCGATGGCTGGTTTCGCCCGCATTAGTTACTTTACGGGTATTGCCGTCGATATAGGTTACAACGTCATCTTTAATGGCTAAATCATAGATACTGGCATCCAGCTGCAGTCGTTTAAACAGCGGGCTGGTAAACTGGCCGCGCCAGCCAATTTCGTGGTTTACTGCGGTTACCGGCTCCTGCTCAGTGGTGTCGCTGCTGCTGCCTGGGCGGAATACCTGGCCAACAGACGGCACCCTGAAGGCGTGGCGCCGGTTGGCATACAGCTGCTGATTGGCAGCGAATTTCCACACCATACCGGCCTTGGGGCTAAGCTGGCGGTAGCTGATTTTTTGCGAGTCGGGTCTGAACCAGCTAGTGCGGCCGATTTGCTCTGGTACATCCTCTGGCAAAAGATCAGTGTAGTCGACACTGAAATAATCATAACGTACGCCCAGGCTGATAATCAGCTGCTCAGTGGCGAACCACTGCAACTGTGCATAGGGCGACAGCACCGTTTGATCGGCATCATAGTGGTAGTTGGTGCGCCCGGTTGGGGCGTAATCAGTATAAATATCGCCGTCGCGACTTACGGTAATTTGCTGCTCGGTGAAGTTGGCGGGGGTGTAATCGATATCCAGACCGGTGGTCCAGTTAAACCGGTTGCTTAACTGCTGGCTGTACTGCGCCAACAGGCCATAGGATTTAAACCGGGTTTGCTGCAGCACAGGGTCGTAGCTCAGCATCCAGCTTGGCATCATATCGGAGCGGTTATCGCGGAAAAACGGCATCAGCATCAGTTCACTGTTATCCGACAGCTGATGACGCAGCTCGGCCGATAAACGTAGTGCCTGCACATCGCGGGCACCCATGTCACCGTGATAGTAATTGCGCTCAGGGTTGAGCGTGTAATCTGCAAATGATAAGCCCGAGGTGCCGCTTTGATCTACCTTGCCAAAGCTCAGCAGAGTTTTAAGCCGGGTGTGCTCACCGAGTTCACTATCAAGGCGCAGGTTAGTGGAAAAACGCTGGTAATCGGCCTGTTCGCGCGCGCCATCACTTTGTGTGCTATTAAGCTGCCAGAAGGCACTGTGCTTGTCGGCTACAGGCCCGCTGACACTGAGTAAACCACGTTGCCAGCCGTCGCTGCCAAGTTCTGCCTGCAGCCGGCCGCCAAACTGCAGTGCAGGCTCTGGCGTTAAAATATTAAAAATGCCGCCTATGGCATCGCTGCCGTACAGCGCCGAGCCGGGGCCTTTGGTCACCTCGACCCGACCGGCGTTGGGGATATCAATTTCATACAGGCCGTTGTGGTTAAAAAAGCCGGTTGGCCGCGTTGGCAGGCCGTCTTCTAAAAACAGATAGACACCGCCGGTGGTAATGGGCTGGCGAATGGCCGTCATATGGCCTTCGCCACCCAAGTCATTAACATGCACCCCCGATACCCGGTTTAGTAGCTCTGCCGGGTGGCCGGGGCTAACGTTTTTAATGGTGTCTTCATCCAATACCGCGACCGATTCAGCCAGATTAACCCGCGCCTGCGCCTGGCGGCTGCTGGTTACCACCATTACTTCAATCTCGCTTGCTGTCGCCTCTGTGGCGTACACTACGGCTGGAGCAAACAGTAAAGGCAGGCCAAGCACGGCCAGGGTTAGTTTATTAAGTGTCATGCGCACTATTCTGTTAGTTAGTTGATTTTATTCAGCTAAGGTAACAAAACAGCGTCAGGTATTGGATGCGACAAATTGTCGCAGCACCTAAGCAAACTAGTTGGAAGCAAGCCTACATCGGATCCAGCGTCAGCAGTACCCGCGGCAGATCCGATGCCGGGGAGCGGTGTACTATTGCGTGTTGTTCATTGCCTTCCCAGCCCGAACCTTTAAGCAAGGTAACGGCAAAGGGCGTTGCCTGAACGGTGCTGCCTGTACTGTCGAGCCACTCGGTAGCCGGGCCCATATAGGTGCAAACCAGCCGGCACACCAGATGATCGGTATGAAACTTAGGGCACATGGGTTTAGTTAAAGTTTCCAGCCGCAGGCCCAGCTGCCGGCAGTCCATTAAACAGCTGAACATCTGGCACAGTAAGGCGATATCAACCAACAAGGCGTCTTTACCCGGCGCGTCGGGCAGGGCAAAGCCAATATCGTGCTGTACTGTGTCGGCGCTGACAATACGCTTTAGCGGCATAGTAAAGCGCAGCGAACGGCAATACTCAGCGATGGCAGCATCCTGCGGGCGTTGCCAACTGGCTAAATTGACATCATCGGCAAAGATGCCGGTAAGCACTTCGGCATCATCAGAGCGCAGCTGACGGCTTGGCAGACGAAAGTCAGTAAAGGCTAACGCAGTCATGCCAATTGCTCCTGCATAAAGGGATTGGGCAACTGTTGCCACTGTGTTTCACCTGGTTCAAGTTCAGCATCAGTCAGCAGGCAGGCATTCAGCTGTGCCAGCATGGCGGTTTTATCCAGTTGCTGGCCAATAAACACCAGCTCCTGACGGCGGTCGCCAAAGGGTTCGGCCCAGCTTTGCATAATAGCCTCTTGCAGCTCCGGCTCTGGCGGCCACTGCTCTGCCGGCACCGCCTGCCAGAATAAACCGGCCATATTGTAGCGCGCGATACCGCCGGCCTGATGCCACAGCCAGGCGTAGTCTGGCGTGCTTGCCAGCCAGAAATAACCTTTAGAGCGCAGAAGGCGGCCGGCAGGCCAATCCTGATGTAAAAAGGCATGAAAGCGCTGCGGGTGAAACGGTTTACGGGCGGTAAAAGCAAAACTGCTGATGCCGTATTCTTCGGTTTCCGGTTTGTGCCCGCCACGCAGCTCAGTTAACCAGCCCGGGGCTTGTTGTGCCTGCTCAAAGTTAAACAGGCCGGTATTGAGTATTTGCGTTAATGCTACTTTGCCGTTGTCAGCATGAATAATGCGGGCGCGGCTGTTTAAGCGGCGTAAAATGGCGCTAAGGCGTTGTAGCTGTTGTGATGTGACTAAGTCGGTTTTACTGACGATCAACACATCACAAAACTCCACTTGCTCAATCAATAAGTCGGCAACGCTGCGCTCGTCATCTTCGCCTAAGCTTTCGCCACGCTCGGCCAGGTCTTGTGCGGCCTCAAAGTCGGCAAGAAAGTTTACCGCATCCACTACCGTTACCAGGGTATCCAGCCTGGCAATATCGGCCAGGCTTTGGCCGTCTTCGTGCTCAAAGGTAAAGGTTTCCGCAATCGGCAGCGGCTCGGAGATACCGGTAGATTCAATCAGCAAATAATCAAAGCGGCCGGCTTTGGCCAGTTTGCCTACTTCCAGCAGTAAATCTTCGCGCAAAGTGCAGCAAATGCAACCGTTGCTCATTTCTACCAGCTTTTCTTCGGCGCGGTTGAGGCTAACTTCCTTATTCAGCTGGGTAGCGTCGATATTGACGTCACTCATGTCGTTAACGATAACCGCCACCCGCAAGCCGTCGCGATTATTCAGCACATGGTTAAGCAAGGTAGTTTTACCGGCGCCAAGAAAGCCGGATAACACCGTGACCGGTAAGCGCGTGTCTGTTTTAGGGTTAGTGTGCAGCATGGCTTAGCTCCTTAAAACGAAACACCAGTTTTCTGTTATACAAATGTGCGCTGATCAGCAGTAAACCGCCGCTAACCGACAAAGCTGTCCCGGCGTCATGTGGTGCAAACAAGGCGGCTGTTAAGACTAAAAAACCGGCTAAACCCAGTACAAAAGGCGCTTTACGCTTGTGTACGCACCAGCCGCCCGGCAGGCTCCACGCCAATAACACACTAATAGGTAACAGCATCAGATAATGAAACCATTCAGAGCTGAGTGCGCCCAGTAATAAGCCTGAACTGCCCAGCGCCAGTAATACAGGTGTCGCCAAACAATGCACTACACACAGGCCGGATAATGCTGCCGCAATAAGATCTTTCATAAGCTCTCTTTTATTAAGTTGATGGCGCTAAAGGCCTGCTGCTGAGTAACGTTATTTGCCCGCATGCGTTGCATTGGTCCTGAATAATGTTATAACATCACAAAAGTTGAAAGATGTTATAACATAACAATTGCATCGTCAAATGCAGCTGACGTTCCGGACAGCTGCAAAACGACGGTATTTATGGGGGAATAAGATGTTTAAAAAAACCATATTGACCACAATGGTCAGTAGCTGCTTACTGGCGGGCTATGCCGATGCAGAGTCTATTACCGGTGTTGTTACTGATGAAAACGGCCGGCCGCTTGCCGGAGCCGAAGTTAGCGTCGTAGGCGAGAACCAGCGGGTACTCACTGATGCTGATGGCCGCTTTGTGGTAAGCAAACTACTGGCAGCTGAAGCCGGGCTGCATGTGGAAGCGCGCCGCTTTGGCCACCGCAATTTTCACTTTACGGTGCCACAGCAAGGCTTAACGGATGTTAGCCTGACCTTGCTTAGCAGCACCATTGAAGTGATAGATGTTAAAGCCAGCCCGTTTCATGCTTCGGCGACTGAGTCGGCATTGCCGGTTAGCGTATTGGCCGGAGATGCACTGAAAATGCGTCAGGCGTCGACCTTGGGCGATACGCTGAAAAACGAAGTCGGTGTGCATTCTAACTTTTATGGCGGTGTGGCCAGCAGCCCTATTATCCGTGGTTTAGATGGCCCGCGCGTGCTGATCACGCAAAATGGCCTCGACGCCGGTGATGCTTCCCGCGTCGGGCCGGATCACAGTGTAGCGGCAGAGGCCAGCACAGCCACGCAAATAGAAGTACTGCGCGGCCCGGCGACGTTATTTTACGGTAGTGGTGCTATCGGTGGTGTGGTTAACGTGGTAGACGAGCGTATTCCTACCGACAACAGCACCCGCGCCGAATGGATGCTACAGCGTGAATCGGTTAATAACGAAAAACTAGCCGCCGGCTCTTTAGTGACCGGAGTAGACAATATTGGCCTTTATCTCGATGGTTTTTGGCGTGATAACGGTAATTACAGTATTCCGGGCTTCACTGAAGCAGAGCCGGACGAAGACGACGTAAAAGGCAAAGTAGCCAATACTGCAGCGACGGCTAAAGGCTTTACTTTGGGCGGCAGCTATTTGCTCGATAACGGCTATGTTGGCCTGTCTTATGGCCGCTTAGACCGTGAATACGGCATTCCGGGCCATTCGCACGGTGGCCATGATGAGCACGATGGTCATGATCATGACGACCACGAAGAGCACGGTGCAGAAGAAGAGGTATTTGCTGATTTAACGCAGAACCGGTATCAGCTGCTGAGCGAACTGAATTTTTCGTCCGGCCTTATTCGTACTGTAAATACCCGGCTGGCCTTTACTGACTACGAGCATGCCGAAATTGAGCATGGTGAAATTGGCACGACCTTTAAAAACCAAAGCCGTGAAGCCCGTATTGAGATTTTACACCGGCCTTATCAGGACTGGCGCGGCGGCTTAAGTCTGCACTACAAATACAGTGATTTTGAAGCTGTAGGTGCCGAAGCCTTTACGCCGCCGTCAGAAACGCAAATGCTGGCGCTGGGTTGGATGGAAGAGCGTCATTTCGGCCCCTGGCTGGTGCAGTTAGGCGCCAGAGTTGAGCGGGTCACCATTGACGCTGCCGATGTATTGCTGCCGGATATCGGCGCCCATGGCCATGAAGATCACGACCATGACCACGGCCATGATCATGGCACTGATGCCGGATTAATCCGCGTATTTGATGTTCGTCAGCGCTTTACGCCTTACAGCGTGTCGGCCGGTGCGGTGTGGGATTTTGCCGAAGGCTATAACCTCGGTGTATCAGTATCACGTTCACAACGGGCGCCCTCCGCATCTGAGTTACTGTCATTTGGCCCGCACATTGGCACTGCAGCCTATGAAGTTGGCGCCCTGTTTGTGCTGGATGACGATGAGTTTGTGTTAAACACTCAACCAATAGAAATGGAAACGGCGAATAACCTGGATATTACGCTGCGTAAATTCAGCGGTAATACCGGCTTTGTACTAAATGCCTTCTATAACCAGGTAGATAACTACTACTACCAACAAAATACCGGCTTGTTTGCCGAAGACGGTCATGACCATGGCGATGAGCATGATCACAGCGGTGAGTTGCCGGTATATCTGTTTGCTGCTGCTGATGTCACTTTGCACGGTTTAGAGGCGCAGTATGTCTGGCAGCTAAATGAGCCGTTTAAATTAACCCTGCAAGGCGACTATATCCGTGCCCGCTTAAACGGTGGCGGTGACTTGCCGCGTACACCGCCACTGCGTTTTGCTGCAGAGTTAGCTTATGAGCAGGATGCCATCAGCGCAGATTTTCGCGCCACCCGCTACATGAAGCAAGACAGAACCGCAGCGCTGGAAACGGCGACTGACGGTTATACCCTGCTTGATGCCACTGTCAGCTACCGCTTTAACCTCGGCTCGCAGCAGCTTACGGCCTACCTCAAAGGCCAGAATCTGACCGATGAAGAAGTGCGGGTGCATACCTCATTTTTAAAAGACAAAACCCCACTGCCCGGCCGTTCTATGGCACTGGGTGTGCGCGGTAGTTTTTGATTTTTGTGCAGCAGGTAAACGCTGGTTCCTGGCCTGCTGCACCTTTTACTTATAAAAAGGAGTTGTAATGTTACAAACTAAATTAAGCCTGGCGGCGTTGCTGATCAGTTTATCTTTACTCAGTGCCTGTGGTGACAGTACTACTAATATTGTCGGGAAAGACCCGATAGCAGGAGATGACGACCATGACCACGATGATATCAGCACCGTAGGCCGGCTGGCGATTTCAGCGAAAGATTCTAATCTGGTGTCGGTGTATGAATTAAGCGACGGCAGTTTGCTGGATACGTTTGCCGTAGCAGACATTCCGTCTGCACTGGCAGCATCGCCGGCTAAACGCTACGCCTTAGCGGTGCAACGTACTACCGACCGGGTAGAGTTTATCGATGGTGGCCTGTTTCAGGAAGATCATGTCGACCACCTGCACGATTATCAGCAAGCACCGGAGCTAACCAGCTTTATATTAAGTGATAGCAGGCCCACGCATATCACCGCTACTGACAGCCAGTTAGCGCTGTTCTTCGACGGTGATGCTGCCAGCTCTACCCCGGCAGCAGTAGCGGTAATTACTGAAGCCGATATTACTACCGACAGCAATGGTTACCCGGTGCTGAATTACACCTCAAATATGCACGGCGCAGCACAAGCGCGAGGTGACTACTTAATCTCGACAATCCGCGATGCTGGCAGTGCGACAACTTTGCCGGACAAGGTAGCGGTGTACGAACAGCATGGCGACCATTATCACGAAGAGCTGGTATTTGACGAGCTGTGCCCGGGCTTACACGGCAGTGCACAGAACGAGCACTTTATCGGCTTTGGCTGTACCGACGGTGTGTTACTGATCGAACAGGACGGCGCTACGTTTACTGCTTCTAAACTTGCTAACACCGCAGATTTTAGCGGCACTATGCGTATTGGTACCTTAGTGGGCGCTGAGCATGCTGAACATTTTGTTGGTTTTGCCGGCGCCAGTGCTTTTGCTATTCACGCTCATGATGGCGAGATAGAACTGATAGACTGGCAGGCGGCAGAAGGTGCTGCACTGACCGGCTATGGTTTTGCTGATAACGGCAGTAAATTTGTGCTGCTGGATAACCAGGGTTATTTGACGATTCTGAATTATCACGGCCACGAGCATGCAGACGCTGGTGCAGGTGAAGCAGAAGAGCCGGCCTTTGAGTTTGCCGCCAAAGTGCAACTGACAACCGCAGATGTGGCGACTATGCCGGAGGGCAGCCGCTTTGAACTGGCCATTTCTGCCAGTGATGACAAAGTGTATGTAACTAACCCGATTGAGCAAACTTTGCTGACAGTTGATATTGCCGATGCTGAAATCGTGGCAACCAAACAGCTGAATTTTATGCCACATAAACTGGTGTGGTTAGGTATAGCACAACCGGCAGAGGCGCATGACCACTAAGATTGTGTTGCTGTAAGCTCGTTGAAAAGGCCGTTAAGCATATTTAACGGCCTTTTTTTGTTTATCTGGCTTGCACCGCATTGAGAATAGTTCGTATTTATGCTTATATAGCCTATCTTTTCTACCTTAACACCCTGCAGGAGTGGCAGTATGAAATCAGCTTACGCATTAAGTTTATTAAGCGCCGGTATCGCCGGTGCATTTATCAATATTGCCGCGGCACAAGCCGCAGAAGTAAACATATATTCTGCCCGCCAGGAAGAGCTTATCAAACCGCTGTTGGACAAGTTTACTGCCGACACCGGCATTAAAGTAAACCTGATCACCGGTAAGCCGGATGAACTGATTAGCCGCATGGTAAGCGAAGGCCGTAACAGTCCGGCCGATATTTTGATTAGTACCGACGTGGGCCGGTTATACCGCGCCAAACAACAGGGCGTACTGCAAAGTATTGAATCTGACATCTTAACCGACGCCATTCCGCCGGCTCTGCGCGATCCGGCCGGTTTATGGTTTGGTTTAACCATGCGGGCACGGCCGATTTTATATGTGCCCGGCAAAGTAAAGCCGGAAGAATTATCAACCTACGAAGATTTAGCCAGTCCGAAGTGGAAAGGGCGTATCTGTATCCGTTCATCAGACAACATTTATAACCAGTCGATGACCGCCAGCTTAATTGCTCATGATGGTGCCGCCAAGGCAGAAAGCTGGGCCAAAGGCTTGGTTGCCAACTTTGCTATGCCACCCAAAGGCGGTGATCGCGACCAGATTAAAGCAGCGGCGGCCGGTGTATGCGATATCGCCATTGCCAATACCTACTATTTAGGTGGCATGTTGGCAGACGCGAAGGAAAAAGCGGCGGCAGAAAAAGTAAAGGTGTTTTGGCCTAACCAGGATGGTCGCGGTGCCCATGTTAATATCTCCGGCGCCGGCGTGGCTAAGTATGCACCTAATAAAGTGCAAGCGGTTAAGTTATTGGAATATATGACTAACGCCGATGCCCAACAGTGGTATGCCGAAACAAACCATGAATATCCGGTGCGTGCAGGTGTAACAGCCAGCGCTATTTTACAAGGTTTTGGCGAATTTAAAGCAGACCAGTTACAATTGGACAAATTAGGCGAACTAAACGCAGAAGCCATTCGGGTAATGGATCGCGCTGGCTGGAAATAATCTTTGAATTCAATTTGTTGTAATATGGTACGCGCCGGATGAAGCAAGGCTGGCGCGATATCTGGCGTTGGTCGGTATTATTGCCGGCTATGGTGTTGGCGTTGCCGGTAGTGGTGATCTTCACCAGCTTGTTTAACCTGCAAACTGATGTTTGGCAGCATTTGCGCCAAACTGTGCTGGCCGACTATGTTATCAACTCGCTGCTGTTAGCCGGCGGTACCGGTGCCGGCGCTTTATTGCTGGGTACCGGCAGTGCCTGGATTATCACTCAGTATCAGTTTGTCGGCCGGCGTATTTTAGAATGGCTGCTGTTACTGCCGCTGGCAATGCCGGCCTACATTATTGCTTATACCTACACCGGTATGCTGGATTTTGCCGGCCCGCTGCAAACTGCACTCAGAGCGCAGTTTGATTGGCGCTACGGTGATTACTGGTTTCCGCAAATCCGCTCGTTAACCGGGGCCATCATTATGCTGGCGCTGGTGTTGTATCCCTATGTTTATATGCTGGCGCGCAGCGCCTTTCGTGAGCAGTCGGCTTCATTTGCTGAGGCCAGCCGTACGCTGGGGTTAACGCCGCGACAACATTTTTGGCGTGTAGCCTTGCCGTTGGCACGGCCGGCTATTTTAACCGGCACGGCGCTGGCCATGATGGAAGCCTTTGCTGATTACGGCACCGTGCAGTACTTTGGCGTCACCACTTTTACTACCGGTATTTTCCGGACCTGGTTTGGCATGGGTAATCAGTTGGCTGCGGCGCAGCTGGCGGCCATGTTAACCGGCTTTGTGCTGTTATTGTTGCTGCTGGAACGTTGGTCCAGGCGCAAAATCCGTTACTATCATCAGGGCCAGCGCACTCAGGCTGCAGCCGGGCGTACTGTGGCACCGGCACGGCAACTGCTGTTGTTGCTGTTGTGTATGTTGCCGGTACTGTTTGGTTTTATTATCCCGGCGCTGCAGTTAGTCAGCTGGGCAGCAACAAATTACCAGGTTACGCTAAACCGGCAATTTGGCCAACTGGTGTGGAACAGCTTTTCGCTGGCCGCGATGGCGGCAGTTATTTCAGTACTGTTAGCATTGTTATTTGCCTATGGTAAACGCTTGCGGCGTGATTTACTGGTGCAGGCACCGGTGCGTGTTGCGGCACTGGGCTATGCGGTACCAGGCACCGTTATTGCTATCGGCGTGATGTTGCCGCTGGCCTGGTTAGATGGCCGCCTAGACTTGCTGGCCGAACAATGGTTTGGTGTGCGCACCGGGCTGATTTTCTCCGGCACTTTGTTTGCGTTATTACTGGCGTACAGCGTGCGCTTTTTGGCGGTGTCGTTGCACAGTGTCGAAGCCGGGCTGGAGCGGATTAAACCCGGTATGGATAACGCAGCGCGCTCGTTAGGCTACACCCCGCTTAAAGTATTACAAAAGGTGCATGTGCCGTTGCTGCGTGCCAGTGTATTAACTGCGCTGTTGCTGGTGTTTGTTGATGTACTAAAAGAGCTGCCGGCCACCCTAATACTGCGGCCGTTTAACTTTAACACCCTGGCGGTGCGCACGTACGAGCTGGCGTCAGACGAGCGTCTGGCTGATGCTGCCTTGCCGGCATTGGCCATCGTATTGGTAAGCTTATTGCCGGTAATATTGCTGGCACGCTCGGTAGACTCAAGTATGAAGGGATCGCATTAATGCTGGATTTACAACAGGTTGCTGTGGCTTATGCTGGCCATACTGTGGTGAAGGACATCAGCTTGTCATTAGCGCAGGGCCAGATTGGTTGTTTGGTCGGACCGTCCGGTTGCGGTAAAACCACCTTACTGCGTGCTATTGCCGGTTTTGAACCGGTATCTGAAGGCTGTATCAGCCTGCAGCAACAAGCGGTCAGCAGTGGCGCGCACATGCTGGCACCGGAGCGGCGTCAGGTCGGCATGGTATTTCAGGACTTCGCCTTATTCCCGCATCTTAATGTGGCAGACAATATCAGTTTTGGTTTGTTTAAACTCAGCAAAGCCAGCCGTACCGCCAAAGTAAAGCAGTTGCTGCAGTTGGTTGGTTTGCCGGATCTGGGCCAGCGTTATATTCATCAGTTATCCGGCGGCCAGCAGCAACGGGTGGCGTTGGCGCGGGCATTGGCGCCGCAGCCGAAAATACTGCTGCTGGACGAACCTTTTTCCAGCCTGGACACCGAACTGCGTGAAGGCCTGGCGCGGGAAATAAGACAGATTTTACAGCAACTGCACATTACGGCAGTGTTGGTTACCCATGATCAAAATGAAGCTTTTGCCATGGCCGACATGATCGGCGTATTGCAGCATGGTCGTTTACAGCAGTGGGCCACGCCTTATGAGCTGTATCACAAACCGGTAAATCGTTTTGTCGCTGACTTTATCGGCCGCGGTGTGTTGTTGCCGGGCACCATGCTGGATGCACAACAAGTGCAAACCAGTCTGGGAGTATTTCGCCAGCGTTACGCCAGCACAGCAGAGCCGGGCGATAAGGTAGATGTGCTGATCCGGCCGGATGATATAGTGCACGACGACAGCAGTGGCATCACCGCTCAGGTGGTAGAGAAAGCCTTTCGTGGTTCGCATATTTTGTATCAGCTTAAATTGCACAGCGGCGAGCTGGTGCACTGTCTGGCGCTGAGCCATCATAACCATGCTATCGGTGAGCAAATCGGCATCCGGCTGGATTTAGATCACCTGGTACTGTTTGCCCGCAGTTAACGCCTTGCTCACTGTACGTCGGAGCTTGGCAATAAGTTATCGATGATCTGCTGATACTGTCCGGATTGACGTAATTGCGTCAAGCCGGCGTTAAAACGTTGCATCAGCTGCTCAGAACGCGGGTCTTGCTTTGACAACAACAGATACATAGGCCGCAGTTCCAGCGCCGGCGTCAGCCACTCCAGCATACCGGCATATTGCGGCAGTTTCTCGTCGATTAGATACAGGCCGTTCAGTTTATCGGCCGGCACTAAATCTACTCTGCCGCGTGCCAGCATCTGCAACGCCTGCTCGTCTGTCGCGACCTGCTCTGTCGCAATACCACTTTCTACTAACCCCATTGGTTGCAGGTAACCCTGCACAACGGCAAGGCGCAAATTTTGCTGCACCAAGTCGCTGTAATCGCGGTAGCTTATGGCTTGGTTTTTGCGTTTAAAAAACACAATCTGGTTAGCATATAAAGGCTGGGAATAGTAAAAGTGCTGCGCCCGTTTATCATCATACCAGGCCGCTATCAGGCCAATATAATTCGCTTGTTGGCTTTCATGATAAGCGCGGGCAAACGGCATAAAATCGATGCTGATATCGACACCTTGCAGTAAAAACGCCTGACGGATAATTTCACTTACTGCGCCTTGTTGCGGCAAGTCGGCAGCATAATGCGGGTAATAATTGCTGCTGGCCAGTAACAAGCTGTCGGTCTGTGCCACCAGGGGCTTACTAAGCGCGAAGGCGATAAGTATAAAAACAAGACGCAAGCCGTTCATCAGCCACCTGCCATACAAATCACGGCCGTTAAGTGTGGCACAGGCCGGTAAAAATGCTAATAACAGCAAAGCAAAAGTGCCGTAGGCGTGAGGTAGCGTTGCGCAGTACTTGCGACATAATTAACGGTGGCAATTCATTGTTCACACGAAAAGCCACCTTTCAGTGTTGTTAGTTGCTGCTATGTGCCAATGCTTTAGCATCTTCGCCCGCCAGGATTTTCAGCGGGCTGCTGCTGTCATTGGCTGCTTGCCATATGGCGTTGATAACGTCCAGGGGGTGAGTAATGTGGTCATCATTCCTTTGTTTAAATACTGATTGGGCAAATTCTGCGTAGGGCTGCGGAATCGCGGTGGCCATTCTGGGCTTGGAGTTTTCACCGAAACGGGTTGCCGGTGCCCGGCCGGGTAAAACCAGGTTAACGCGGATGTTAAATTGCTCTAATTCAATGGCTAAGGATTCGGTAAAGGCATTTATCGCTGCTTTACTGGCGGTATAAACGGAAAGTAACGGCAGAGCAGCCAGTGTAATAGCGGATGATATATTGATGATGGCGCCCGACTGCTGCGCTCTGAACAACGGCAAAAATGCTTTAGTCAGGTTGATAGCGCCCAGCACATTAACTGCAAACACATCGTAAATGGTATCTGTTGTTGTACCTTCCAGTGCGCCCATCACACCTATTCCGGCATTATTAACCAGCACATCTATAGGCCCGGCTAACGCCACAATATTCTCAATGCTGCGGATATCGCTGACATCAAGTGGCAATATCCTTAGTCGCTCAGATTCCTGCAGTAAACTATCGGCAGTGTTACGCATTGTTGCGATAACCCTCCAGCCTTTTGACAAAAAGTAATTGGCTGTTTCAAAGCCAAAGCCTGACGAACATCCGGTGATAAGTATTGTTTTCATAGTGCCTCTGTAATTCTCTGCGGTAGCGATACTATAGCCATTCTGCTTGATACTCTATATAGTGAAAAGTCCATAAAGAATTATAAAGAGTCCGTTGGTGGTTGATCCTCTTTCAGATATTGTTTCGCTCCTTAATCCGCAAGTTGCTTTCTCAAAAGTGGTGCAGGGTGCCGGAGCATGGCGAATTACGCGTGAAAATACCGGAGAGCCTTTTTACTGTGTGGTTATCAGTGGTGAATGCGCTTTAGCGCTGGACAATGATCAGCCAAGCCATTTAACCGCAGGCGATTTTGTACTGATACCGGAAGCCTTCGATTTTACCTTTAGCAGCACAGCGCCTGTTGCGGGCGATGATGTACATTCCCGGCCTGAAGAGGTTTCAGCCGGTAGATTCAGGGTAGGGGACAAAGAGCAGGCAGCAAATGTGCAGTTGTTGGTGGGGCATTGCCGGTTTGATTCGCTGGACGCAAAGATCCTGGTTTCTTTACTGCCGAAGTTAGTGCATATCCGCAACGCCACCAGGCTTACCCGTCTGGTAGAAATGCTGATAGAAGAATCTTTAGCCCGCCCACCGGGTTATGTGCAAGTTGTGAGTCACCTGCTGCAGGTTCTATTGATCGAAGCTTTCCGAACCAAAATCAATACGCCAGCAGTGCCGGGACTGTTAGTAGGATTAGCGGACAAACGAATTGCCGAAGCCATACGGGTAATGCATCAGGATATAAGCCAGACAAAAACTGTCGCGCAATTGGCCAAAGTAGCAGCGCTTTCGCGCTCAGCATTTTTCTATCGGTTTCGGCAGACTGTCGGGATAACACCAATGGAATATCAGGCGGCATGGCGCATGACGATTGCAAAAGACTTATTAAAGACGCAATTGTACTCAATGGCGCAGATAGCCGACCGTGTCGGCTATAAATCAGCCAGTGCGTTCAGTCTGGCTTTTACAAACTACACCGGCATCCCGCCTTCGAAATTCAAAAGTATGGACGCGCAGCTTTAGCTGCAAGAGGGAATAGTCCGCTGAGGGGTAACATGAAAGTGAAGCTTGAAATGGTGGCCCCAGCTGGACTCGAACCAGCGACCGATCGATTATGAGTCGAGCGCTCTAACCAACTGAGCTATGGGGCCATTTCCGCTTTAAATACCAGACGGTATAAGCAGCGGCGTGCAGTATAAGAAGTTTTGCCAGCTTTGTCATCTGGCTTATCTGCCGGTACGGGTTTAACTGCTTATTTTTTGCACGGTATAAAGTAAAAAGGCGCCTTACGGCGCCTTTTTGTTTACTGAACTTACTCGTCAAGGAAGCTTTTTAATACTTCTGAACGTGACGGGTGGCGCAGCTTACGCAGGGCTTTGGCTTCAATTTGACGGATACGCTCGCGTGTTACGTCAAACTGTTTGCCTACTTCTTCCAGCGTGTGGTCGGTGTTCATATCGATACCGAAGCGCATACGCAGTACTTTGGCTTCGCGGGCGGTTAAGCCGGCCAGTACTTCGTTGGTAGCGTTTTTCAGGCTTTCCATGGTGGCAGAGTCCAACGGTGATTCACCGGTGGCATCTTCGATAAAGTCGCCCAGATGCGAATCTTCATCATCACCAATCGGTGTTTCCATTGAAATCGGCTCTTTGGCGATTTTCAGCACCTTGCGGATTTTATCTTCCGGCATTTGCATGCGCTCAGATAATTCTTCCGGTGACGGCTCGCGGCCCATTTCCTGCAACATCTGCCGTGAAATACGGTTCAGCTTGTTGATGGTTTCAATCATATGCACCGGAATACGGATGGTGCGGGCCTGGTCGGCGATAGAACGCGTAATGGCCTGACGGATCCACCAGGTGGCGTAGGTTGAAAACTTATAGCCGCGACGGTATTCAAACTTATCTACCGCTTTCATCAAGCCGATGTTGCCTTCCTGGATCAGGTCAAGGAACTGCAAACCACGGTTGGTGTACTTTTTCGCAATAGAGATAACCAAACGTAAGTTTGCCTCTACCATCTCTTTCTTGGCGCGGCGGGCTTTGGCTTCGCCAATCGACATGCGACGGTTAATATCTTTAATTTTAAAGATACTTAAGCCAGTTTCTTCTTCTACCTTTTTCAGCTTTTCAATGCTGCGAACCAGTTCTTCCTGCATTTCCTGCAGTTTGGCAGAATAAGGTTTGTTAGCCGCAATTTCTGCAGATAACCATGCCGTAGAGGTTTCAAAGCCGGTAAAGGCTTTAACAAAGTTCTTCTTCGGCATTTTTGCGTATTCAACGCAGTGTTTCATCACGATGCGTTCCTGCACGCGCACACGGTCCATCATTTCGCGCATGTTTTTAACCAGGCGATCGAACTGTTTTGGTACCAGGCGGAAGCAGCGGAACACTTCGCTTAATTTTTCAATTTCAACTTTGGTGGTAGCGTGCTCACGGCCGTTTTTCACGATCGAGTTACGGGTAACGTCGTACTGGGTACGCAGTTCGCCGAACTTTAGCCTGGCCATCTCCGGATCCGGGCCGGTGTCGCCGTCGTCAGCGTCGCTGTCATCGTCGTCATCGTCGTCGCTGTCATCGTCATCCATCTTATCTTCCGGCACGTCAGAGCCGATATGGCTGCCGGCAACCGGCGCATCGTCAATTTCGTTCGGGTCGATAAAGGCGCTAACAATGTCGCTTAAGCGAATTTCTTCGGCTTCGTACTTATCCCACTGCTCCAGCAGGTAAGTGATGGCTTCCGGATATTCCGCTACAGAGCTTTGTACCGTGTTAATGCCGTCTTCAATGCGCTTGGCAATGTCGATTTCGCCTTCACGGGTCAGAAGCTCTACGGTGCCCATTTCACGCATGTACATCCGTACCGGGTCGGTAGTGCGGCCCAGTTCTTTGTCCACGCTGACTAAGGCTTGTGCCGCTTCTTCAACGGCGTCTTCATCTGTGGTGGCATCGGTCATAATCAAGTCATCGGCATCCGGGGCGCTTTCAAACACCTGAATACCCATGTCATTGATCATGCGGATAATGTCTTCTATCTGATCTGAATCGATAATGTCTTGCGGCAGGTGATCGTTCACCTCAGCAAAGGTAAGATAACCTTGCTCTTTACCTTTAATGATCAGGAGTTTTAACTGCGACTGAGGATTTTGCTCCATAGAGACTTATCTTCCACCAATTTGATTAATGTAAAATTGCGAACTAGCGATTATAACAAAGCGCGGCTTTTCTAGCCAGCCGCATTAGTTCACAAGCTTTGGTTTTTTGCTTTTCAGCGCTTGCAACAGCAGTTTGTACTCATGCCATTCGGCTTTCGTCAGTTGTTGCAGTTTGTCTTTTCGTTCCAGGGCTTCCAGCCGTTGTTGCAGATACTGATCCTCTATTGAGTGAAAGGTATCGACAAATTCCTGTGATAATTGTTCCTGTGCTATCTGGTGATCCCAGGTGGCCAGTGTCATTAAAATGCTGTGTTCGGGTAAATCCCGCCACTGCTCGATCAACTGTGCTGTCGTCAGCTCAGGTTGCTGCAACAGCCGGTGTTGCAGTGATAATAACAAGGCAATACCGGGAATATTGGCTTCAGCCAACTCCGGCGCATCCGGCATTAAGTTAACTAAGTTGGGGTACTGCAGCAATAAACCAATAGCACGGCGCATTGGTGTTATCTTCATCGCCGCCGGTTTTACCCGGTTTGACGCGCGGTTTACGCCGGCTTTTGTGCGCTCACGCGGCTTGCCAAGCAGATTGGCTAATTTATCGCTTAAACTGTCGCGATAAAATTCACTGGGTATTTGTTTAATCAGCTCAGCGGCTTTTACTGATAACGCCGATTTGCCGGCATCGGTGGCCGGGTCAAATTCCTGCACCAAATGCTCAAAAAAGTACTGGTTCAGCGGCATAGCGTCAGCAATACGCTGTAAAAATGCAGCTTTGCCTTCTTTTTGCACCAGTGAGTCAGGGTCTTCGCCGTCGGGCAAAAACACAAAATTTAGCTCTACGCCGTCTTTTAATTGCGGCAGGGCACTTTGCAAGGCACGCCAGGCGGCATCGCGACCGGCACGGTCACCGTCGTAGCAGCACACCACTTTGGGTGTATAGCGAAACAGCGTATGCATATGATCCGACGTAGTGGCGGTGCCCAAACATGCCACGGCAAAACGGATATCGTGTTCGGCCAGCGCCACCACATCCATATAGCCTTCAACCACCAGTATTTGCTCAACATGGCCCGGTTGTTGGCGCACTTCGTACAGGCCATAGAGTTCGCGACCTTTATGAAATAAACGACTTTCCGGCGAATTTAAATATTTCGGCGTGCCGTCGCCCAACACGCGGCCACCAAAGGCGATAACTCGGCCGCGCTTGTCGCGGATGGGAAACATTAAGCGTTCGCGGAAAAAGTCATACTCGCGGCCATTGTCGTTGCGGTTGATTAGCCGCAGCTCAGCTAACTGGTCGCGCAGTGGCTTATTGTTGCCCGTGCTTAGGCGTTTAAGCAGGTTATCCCAGCCGTCCGGCGCGTAACCTATGGCAAAATCGGCCAGGGTTTTCGCACTTAAACCGCGCTTGGCAACATACTGCTGCACCATGGCGGCATTAGGGTGCTGTTGTAATTGCTGCTGGTAAAACTCCGCGGCTTGCTGCATCAGGTGATAATCATCAGCCTGCGCCGCAGGGCGTTTAGGGCCGGTGCCTTGCTCGCGTGGAACTTCAAGATGATGTTGCTGCGCCAGCTCTTCAATGGCTTCAACAAATTCGAGTTGTTCAAACTCCATCATAAAGCTGATGGCATTGCCGTGCGCGCCACAGCCAAAGCAATGGTAAAACTGCTTGTCGGGGCTAACGGTAAAAGAGGGCGATTTTTCACTATGGAACGGACAACAGGCAGCGTAATTTCTACCGGCTTTTTTCAGCGGTACGCGCTGGTCTATCAGTTCAACGATGTCGGTGCGGGCCAACAACTCGTCGATAAACTGTCTGGGGATTTGTCCTGCCACCTTTTTCCTTCGGCGTTATTCAGAAAAAGACAAACCGTGCCTTGCGGGCACGGTATGCAGATGTCGACTTTGCGCTGTTACATCGGGCTGGTCTTTGCTATTAGCATTGCTGGCGTAGTGTGCACAGCAGACAGCACCGGTGTCGCTAAGCGGGTACTAACAGCCGGTTAGGCTTAGTACAGCTTGATGCGACGTGCGTTTTCGCGAGACAGCTTCTTAGCGTGACGCTTAACAGCAGCTGCTTTTTTACGCTTACGGATCCAAGTTGGCTTCTCGTAGAATTCTTTAGCGCGAACGTCAGCTAATACACCAGCTTTTTCGCATGAGCGCTTGAAACGACGTAATGCTACGTCAAACGGTTCGTTTTCTTTTACTTTAACAACAGGCATTAAATTCTCACCTCAGGGCCAAATTGGTTATCTGTGAACCAATACGATTAAAAATGGTGCGGCATTTTACGCAAAAAGACAGGGCGATGTAAAGCAGTTCTGCGATCTAAATCCGATCCTCTGGCTCTGAATGAACTGAGCCGGTACAATGGCGGCCATTTTAGCGGAATTGAGACACAGATGCGAGTTTTAGGTATAGAAACATCCTGCGATGAAACCGGTATTGCCGTGTATGACGCCAAGCTGGGTTTATTAAGCCATGTCCTGTACAGCCAAATCCCGTTACATGCCGATTACGGCGGTGTAGTGCCGGAGCTTGCCTCGCGCGACCATATCCGCAAAACCATACCGCTGATTAAACAAGCGCTGCGCGAAGCTAACTGCCAGCCGGCCGATATTGATGGCGTGGCCTATACTGCCGGGCCGGGTTTAGCCGGCGCTTTGTTGGTTGGCGCAGCTATTGGCCGCTCTTTGGCTATGGCGTGGAATAAACCGGCGCTGGCAGTACATCATATGGAAGGCCATTTACTGGCGCCGATGCTGGAGGCTAACCCGCCGCAGTTTCCGTTTTTAGCGCTGTTGGTCTCGGGTGGCCACACTCAGTTAGTGGGCGTCGAAGGTATTGGCCGCTATGAGCTGCTAGGCGAGTCTATTGATGACGCCGCCGGTGAGGCCTTTGATAAAACTGCCAAACTGATGGGGCTGGATTATCCCGGCGGCCCCTTGTTAGCCAAGCTGGCGGTGCAGGGCGACAGTAAAAAATATAAGTTTCCACGGCCAATGACTGACCGGCCCGGGCTGGATTTCAGCTTTAGCGGTTTAAAAACCTCGGCGGCGAATGTCATAGCCAAAGAGGGCCGCGGTGCGCAGGTGCAGGCTGATATCGCCGCCTCGTTTCAGCAGGCGGTGGTAGATACCCTGGTGATTAAATGTGAGCGCGCGCTGCAGCAAACCGGCTACAAACGCCTGGTGATCGCCGGTGGCGTTAGTGCGAATACGTCGCTGCGTGAGCAGTTAGCGCAGTTACTTAAGCGTCATGGTGGCGAAGTGTTTTATCCGCGCAAAGAGTTTTGCACCGACAATGGCGCCATGATAGCGCTGGCGGGGTATTACCGTTTAGCGGCGGGGCAGCAGCAGGATTTAACTATCGGCGTAACACCGCGCTGGCCAATGCAGGACTTGCCGGCGGTTTAATGGTTTGAGAAGGTAGTCAGGAGTTGGGCTTCGGTTGCAACTCCCGCCTTGGCTCGCCACAGCAACTCGCTCGCGCTGGCGCACTCACTCACTCAGACACTCTGTGGCGCCCAAATCGGGATTCCAACCTCGCTTTACCGGTTACGGGATTATTCACTCCCGGATACGCTTGGACTTATCCCACACTTTGCTTTCTTTGCCGCGCCACAGCCTAACGATATTCTCGCGGTGGCGCACAATAATCAGAATACTCAGCATCAGCACCGGTATGGTATACAGCGGTTTTATAAACCAGGTAAACAGCGGGGCTAAGGTAACGGTTAAAATAGCCGCCAATGAGGAGTAACCGCTAAGGGCCACGATAATCAGCCAACTGGCGATTAGCAAACCGGCTAAATCCAGCCCGATAGGCATCATGGCACCAAAGGCAGTAGCCACCGCTTTACCGCCTTTAAAACCAAAAAACAGCGGGAAAATATGGCCGACACAGGCACAGATAGCAATTAAGCCGAGAAACAGCGGCTCAATTTTAAGGAAGTAAGAACCCCACACCGGAATGGTGCCTTTTAAAATATCGAACAGCAGTACCAAAATGGCCGGCAATTTACCGCCCAGGCGTAGCACGTTGGTGGCGCCCGGGTTGCCGGAGCCGTGTAAGCGCGGATCGGGTAAGCGAAACAGCTTGCTGACCAGCACTGCCGACGAAACGGAGCCTAACAAATAGGCAGCCAACATCATAATTCCAATCAGCGGGGTCATTAAGGCGGTTCCTCAGCACCAGTTTTTACGTTAAGATTGCATCCCGGCGTAGCGCCTGCAGAATATAGGGTTTTCGCAGTTTTGCCTATCCGACCAGCCTACCTGATACGAGAAATAACGCAATGCGGATGTAACTGAATGGACATAGTTTTTATAAAGCAGCTACAAGTTGATACCGTAATTGGGGTCTATGATTGGGAAAAGGCGATAACGCAAAGCTTATTTCTCGATCTGGCGCTAACGACAGATCAACGCAGTGCGGCCGCATCAGATGATATTAAATTAACGCTGGATTACGCGGTTATTGCTGAAAAAGTCACAGCGCTTATTACTGCCGCACCAATAGAGTTAATTGAAACCGTGGCCGAGCGGGTAGCGCAGCTGCTGCTGAGTGAGTTTGCCACGACAAAAGTCGAAGTGACAGTAAGTAAACCTGGTGCGGTGAAACAAGCGCAAACTGTGGGTGTACATATTGTCAGGAGCCGCAGCTGATGGCGCGTATTTATATCAGCATTGGCAGTAACATCGAGCGTGAGTACTATGTTCGTGCCGGCGTACAAGCCTTAAAACAGCATTTTGCTGCGGTGCAGCTGTCATCAGTGTATGAAAGCGAGGCGGTCGGTTTCAGCGGTGATGCGTTTTACAATATGGTGGCCGCTGCCGACACCGATTTAAGCATTGCGCAGTGCGTGGCGCTGTTAAAACAGATTGAAGATAAGTTTGGCAGAGTGCGCGGTGCAGAAAAGTTTTGTGGCCGTACGCTGGATTTAGACCTGCTGACCTATGACGACGTAATATGTGATAGTCCAGTCATTCTGCCGCGGCAGGAAATAACCGAAAACGCCTTTGTATTGTGGCCGTTGGCTGAATTAGCGCCGGATGTGTTGCATCCGGGCAGCGGGCAAAGCTATGCCGGCTTGTGGCAAAACTATGATAAACAACAAAAATTATGGCCGGTGCCATTTAACTGGAGTGATAAGCAGTGAGTACAGTGGAAGTAATTATTTTAGCTATTATTCAAGGTCTTACCGAGTTTTTACCTATTTCGTCCTCTGCTCATCTTATTTTGCCCTCTGCCGTATTTGGCTGGCAGGATCAGGGGCTGGTGTTTGATGTTGCTGTGCATGTCGGCACCTTATTAGCCGTAATGCTGTATTTCCGCCGTGATATCGGCCAGTTAACGGTGGGCTGGTTTCAGAGCCTTGCCGGCAAACACAGCACCGAAAGTAAGCTGGCCTGGTGGGTAATATTAGCTACCATTCCGGCTGGTTTAGCCGGCTTACTGGCAGCTGATTTGATAGAAACCTTTCTGCGTTCGCCTTATGTTATTGCTATCACGACTATCGTATTTGGTTTGGCGTTGTGGCTGGCAGATGCTACGGCAAAACAAGTGCAAAACATGGAACAGCTAAGCTGGAAACAAGCGTTGTTGATTGGTATAGCCCAGGCTGTTGCGCTTATTCCCGGCACCTCACGCTCAGGTATTACCATGACTGCCGCGCTGATGCTGGGGCTGGACAGAGTCAGCGCGGCACGGTTCTCTTTTTTACTGTCTATCCCGATTATCATATTAAGCGGTGGCTATCAGGGCAGCAAGTTACTGGCAGAGCCTACCCATTACGATATAACGGCGATCTTGCTGGGAACCGGTTTGTCTTTTGTCAGCGCCTTTATTTGTATTCATTTGTTTTTAAAAGTCATAGAGCGCATGGGCATGTTGCCGTTTGTTATCTACCGCTTGTTATTGGGTGTAGTACTGCTGGCAGTGCTGGGTAGTGCCGCTTAATTTTTTGCTTGCCATTGCAGCTTAGCCGCCTTAATTGCCGCCAGGCGGCCACGCTGCAGGCCATGTTTTATCGCTTCACCTGTTAAGCCCTGTGCCACTAACTCTTTGGCATTTATCAGCCGCGCCGCGCCGGCCAGTGCCTGCAAATAGGCAGCCTGTGGGTACTCTGCCTGCTCAAAACCGGTGCGACCGCGTAAATCAGCCGTGCAGCACAATAAGATGTCGTTAAGCCGCTCAGGCTTGCGCCAGATATCTATGGCATCAAACAGCTTTAATACTGTGCTGCTTTTAAGCTCGCGGGCGCGGTGAATAAGCTGATGATATTCACACACCAGCAATGCCAGCTCGCGACAGTCATTCGGTACCCGTAACCTGTCGCACAGCTGCTTAATAAGCGGCAAACCGGTATGTTCATGACCATGATGTGATGGCCACAATTCCGGCCTGGTAATGCCTTTGCCTAAGTCATGCACCAGAGCGGCAAAGCGGATGTCCAGCCTCGGTGATAACAGCGCGGCTTGCTGCAGTACCATCAGCATATGCACGCCGGTATCAATTTCCGGGTGCCACTGCGGTGGTTGCGGTACGCCCCATAGTGCATCCAGCTCAGGCATGAGTGTTGCCAGCGCCGCGGTTTCGCGTAGCAGTTGAAAATACGCCTGCGGCGTTTGCTCGCTAAGCGCTTTGGCCGTTTCCTGCCACACCCGCTCCGGAGTTAGTGTGCTTAGCTCGTCACTCAGCCGGCGCATTAACGCTTGGGTTTCGCTTGCAACAGTAAAACCTAAATGGGCATAGCGGGCGTAAAATCGAGCTACCCGCAGTACGCGCAGCGGGTCTTCGGCAAAGGCGTCGGACACGTGACGCAGAATTTTTTGTTTAATATCAGCCACGCCACCAAAGGGGTCAACTAAAGTGCCGTCATCGGCCTGCGCAATGGCGTTAATGGTTAAATCACGGCGCAGTAAATCCTGCTCCAGCGTAACATCCGCTGCGGCATAGACACTAAAGCCGGTATAGCCTTTGCCACTTTTACGCTCGGTACGGGCCAGCGCGTGCTCTTCTTTGGTCTGCGGGTGCAAAAATACCGGAAAGTCTTTACCGACTTGCTGATAGCCCAAATCCAGCATTTGCTGCGGTGTTGCGCCCACCACCACCCAATCCCGCTCGTGAAACGGGTAGCCCAAAAGACTGTCGCGTACTGCACCACCTACCAGATATCGTTGCACCGGCTTTCCTGTTGCCAATTTTTTTGCCATTATACCCGTCGTCTTTCAAAATGCACGGTCGCAACAAATGGCAGCGCCATCACCAGCAGGAAGCAGTATGTACAGCGGATTTTTCGGCTTAACCAGTGCCCCGTTCTCCATCGCCCCCAACCCTGATTTTATGTATTTAAGCCCGCGCCATGCTGAGGCGCTAGCACACTTACGCTATGGCCTGGGCGAGGCCGGCGGCTTTGTGCTGTTGACCGGTGAAGTGGGAACCGGGAAAACCACCGTATCGCGTTGTTTATTACAGGAGCTGGACGAGCGTGCCGAGGTGGCCTTTATTTTAAACCCCACCTTATCGGAATTGGAGCTGCTGGCAGCCATTTGTGATGAGCTGAAAATCCGCTACAAAAAAACCGATGCCAGCTTAAAGCTGTTGGGCGACAAAATAAAAGCCCGGCTAATAAAAAACCACGACGCTGGCAAACATACGCTGTTAATTATTGATGAGGCGCAACATCTGCAGCCGGCAGTGCTGGAGCAACTGCGCTTGCTCACCAATCTGGAAACCAATACCCGTAAGTTGCTGCAGGTGATTTTGATTGGCCAGCCAGAGCTGCAACAGCTGTTAAAACGTAACGATTTGCGCCAGTTAGCGCAGCGTATTACGGCGCGCTATCACTTGTTGCCGCTTAATCCGGAGGAAGTAAAGCACTACCTTAAGTTTCGACTGCAGGTAGCGGGCTGCAGCCGGCCGGTATTTAGTGATGCCGCGGTAAAAAAGCTGTTTCAGCTCAGTGGCGGTATACCACGGCTGTTAAATCTGATGGCAGATCGCGCCTTGCTTGGTGCCTATAGCCAGCAACAGGCCATCGTCAGCCATAAATTAGTGCAACAGGCTGCTGCGGAAATTCTGCCGTTGTCTGAGCAGGTAAACAAGGTTGCACCGCCGCGCTGGTTCTGGCCTGTATTGGGCCTTTGCGCTATAGTGCTGGGCTTTAGTCTGGCAGTGGTGTTGATGCCGCTGCTGCACAGTTAATCATGCAGCACTAACCGGGTTTCGAACTTTATGTCAATTTTAATGCAAGCCCTGAAACAGCAACATCAAACTGCAGTGGTGGCAGCAGATGGCAGCGCGTTTTGGCGTAAACTGGCGTTATTGTTAGCGTTAGTGTTGGCTGTGCTAAGTGGTGCGTTGGCGGCCTATTTGTTAATGCCGCCGGGTAAATCTGCGGCAGTGCCGGTTGCCGACGAGGTAGTGCCGGCGCAACCTGAGACCATTTTGGCGGCATTAACACAGGCTGATAAGGCTGCTGCAACAGAACCGGCTCTGGTTGCGGAATTAGCCCGGGCCATAACGCCGCAACCGCAACCACAGAAAGTACAAGAGCAGTTTACCGGCAAGCCTGCTGTGGTAACCGTTACGGCCGGCACCGCGGCAGCGGAACCCGTGCCTTTGGTGGCTAAGCCGGATGTTGTGGCAGAGCCGGCGGTATCAGCAGATCTGAGGGACAAATTTGCTTCGGCGATAGAGGCAACCGAAGACAGCCGGCGTAGTAATACCGTGCAACGCAATGCTGCAGCTCCGGCGCGCGATATTAATAGCCTTGAGCGGCAACTGCAGCAGCAGATCCCGCCGCTGCGCTTTGATGCGCATGTTTATGCCACCACGGCCAGCCAACGTTGGGTGAAAGTAAACGGCAAAACGCTGCAGGAAGGCCAGTGGGTAACGGCAGATATCCGTATTAAAGAAATTACGCCGCAATTTGTGCTGTTGCAGTGGGGTAGCCAGTTGTTCAGCATGGCAGCGCTGACAGAATGGCCGGGCAGCTAGCCCGGTTGGCTCAGGTTTTTAACATAAACTGATTAAAAAACTTCTTCAGATCAATCTTATATTCCAGTGCGTCTACCGCGGTATTAATGGCATCATTGCAACGCGCGTTGGTCAAATCCAGCGTAACCGGTGTTAAATAGTGCCGCTTGGTGCCATGGTAGAACACTTTAACAATAGGACAGGTCAGGCTGCCGGGATTGTTTTCCAGCACTAGTGCAAGTTTCTCGCTATCCAGTTTTACCAGGGTGCCGGGCGGGTACATCCCTATGGCGCTGATAAACTGTTTTACCAATACCGGGTCGAAATGATGCGGGCTATCGGCGAGTAAAATTTTCAGCGCTTTAACGCTGGTTTGGCCGCTTTTATACACTCGTTGTGCGGTAATGGCATCATAGGTATCAACAATGGCAATCATCCGGCTGTGCAAGGATATTTGCTCACCGCTTAAACCGGCTGGGTAACCTTTACCATCGAGCCGTTCGTGGTGATTTGCGGCCACATCTAAACTTATCGCTGAAATACCTTCGGTTTGTTGCAAAATATCGCGGCTGTACTCGACGTGCTTGCGCATTTCTACAAATTCTTCGTCAGTAAGCCGGCCTGGTTTATTTAACAGCGCGTCCGGCACCTGAATTTTACCAATGTCATGCAATAAGGCACCGGTAGCCAGTTGCTCAATCACCGACTCTTCCATATTGAGATACTTGGCAAAGATGCTCATCAAAATGGATACGTTTACCGAGTGCTCAAGTAAATAGGCGTCTTTGTCGCGAATGCGGCTCATGCACAGCAAGGCATCCTGGTTGCGAAATACCGAGTCAATAATACCGTCAGCGCAGTTACGAAAGTCGGCAACATCAATGGTTTTACCGTTACTGATATCGCGAAAGGCACGTTTTTGCAGGTTTTTGGCTTCGGCATAGAGTTTTTCGGCCCGCGCCAGCTCTTGTGCCATGCTGGTTTTTTTGGTGCTTTGTCTGGCGCTCAGTACCGCTGGCGCAGTACCGGCCCTGGCATGGCGAAATTCGCCGTCGTCGCCGTCGTCTAAGCTGGTAACCTGTTGTTTGGCCGGGTCAATGACCACCGCAGTTACCCCCTTGCTTTTAAGCAGGGCAATTTGTGCAGGATCTTTTATCAGCCCCTTTACATTCAGGCTGGCGCCGGCTTGCTGTTGCGCGATGTTGACAATAAACATACCGCAGATCAGTTGATCAATGGGAATTGTCTTCACTATAGGCACACTTTATTAATGACATATTTATAGGATACTAGTGCCTGGCGCCGGCTTAAACAAGGGCCGTGTTAAACAGAGGAAATTGCAGGGGTTTACCGGGTCATTACAAATAGTTGCGTACGTCCAAACCAAATTTTTTTAAATCAACGCAGCCTTCGATCTGTTCTTCCTGCTGCCGCGCCAGGTCGAGCATTTTTGCAGGAATATGGTGCTGATGTACGCTGTGGTAAAACACTTTTACTTTCGGTTGCACCGGCTTTTTCGGATTGTTTTCCAGCACCAGTGCCAGCCGGCCACTGCTGAGCTTTACCACTGAGCCCGGCGGATATACGCCGATACATTTAATAAACAGTTGCAGTAATTCAGCATCTAACTGATTGGGAGTAAGGTCGAGCAACTGGCGTGATGCACTCAATGGCCCCTGCTTGCCCGGCTGGGGTGAAGTCAGGTTTTCGTAATGGTTTACAATAGCCAGCATGCGGCTGCCTTTATCAATTTGTTTGCTGCTGATTTTCGGCGAGCCACTTCCATCGAGATAAGCACAGTGTTGGCTGATCCACAGAGAAATTTCGCCGGCCAGATGCGGCGTTTTTTGCAGGGCTGCCATACTGGCGGCTATAGCAACATGATCGGCAGCGTTAAGATAATCTGAGTTAGTGGTTTTGCCGATATCATGCAGCAGGGCGGCGGTGATCAACGCCTGCACCTTATGCGGCGGTAAGCCAAGGTAACGGCCAAAAGCAGCCATATAAATGGCGCAGCTGATACTGTGTTGCAGCAGGACATCGCTTTGCTCGGCAATGCGGGTCAGGCACAGCAGAACATCCTGATTGCGGGCAACTGACTCTGACAAACCGGCACTGACTTCATAAATTAAACTCAGATCTATGGCTTTTTCCAGCCGCACGGCGTCCAGTAACTGGCGCTGCGCTTTACCGGTTTGTTGTAATACTTTTTCTGCTTTGGGCCATTCTGTGCTGAACAAACTGCGCGCCGGCGGCTCGTCTGTAGTGGCGGCAGCCTCTGGTACCGGGGCGGGGGGCGTTTTAACCGGCAGTTTTTTATCAGGATCAATCAGCAGTACGCGCACGCCTTTTTGGCGCAGCACATCAACCGCCTGTGTTGTGCGAACCCAGCCGGCATGTTTTACGATCACATCGCCGGTTTGTTGCAGTACCTGCACCACATAGCTTCCCGGCTGTAAATCGGTGATGTTTACTTCCTGATACGCCATCTGTGTTTAGCCTGCCCCCCATCGTTACATCAGCCGCGTAGTATACCTGATGTTGCTTAACTGTATATTAACAAAGAGTCGATTTGTCATAATGCTGCGATAGCATGCTGTAAAACATAGCATAAAGCCCGCAACAGCGGGCTTTAGTCCTGGCTCAACAGCAACGCTGCCGGCAGTAACAACCGCGTGTTTAGCCGGCGTTATCTGCCATGGTCATCAAAGACGCATTACCGCCGGCGGCTGTGGTGTTGATAGTCACCGTTTTTTCGGTGATTAAGCGCTGCAGCAAGCGTTGTCCGGCCGGTGCAGTAATCAACGGTAAAATAGCACCTTCACGGCTGGCAAGTAATTCAGCACACAACGGTTTTACTGCGCTGCTCACTTCCACTATGGCCCCGGCCAGCTCAGCATGAGCCAGCAGTGTGGTCAGGCAGTCCAACCGCACTACCGCTAACAGATGTGCCGGCATGCCGGCTTGCAACAGTGCTTTAATACAGGCTTCTGCTTCGGCAATGTCGCTGTCTTCTACCGCGGTGATCACTGCGTTTCCGGCAGCCAGCGCAGTGATAATAGCGACCAGCCAATGACTGAACGAGCTGGTTTCATCCCGCACCAGTGCCAGAATGCCGCGTGGGTCCAGTACCAACATATTGCTCTCACCGGTTGGCCCCGGCAACATTACCGGTTTTTGCAGCTCACGCTCGACCCGCTGCAGTTTTTGCTGCGCCAGAGTAAGCACTTGCTCTAAATCCGGTTCCAGTTTATGTACTACTGCGTTTGCCGCCAAAGACGCGAGGAACTGACGCAATACCGAGGTGCGCTGGTTAATGTTCAGTTGCGCCCATTGTTGCTGCGCCGCTGCCGCCGTTGGCATGGCATAGGCTACAGCATTGCTGGTGGTTTCATTAAGCAGACGCCGGCGCTTTTGTTCGCTGAGCTCTGCGCAGCTGACATCGGTGTTATCTTTAACCAGCCGTGTTAAATACAACGGGCCGCCGGCTTTTGGGCCGGTACCGGACAGGCCACGACCACCAAACGGCTGTACGCCAACCACAGCACCAATCATATTGCGGTTAATATAGATATTGCCGGCTTTGATATCGCGGGCGATGCGTTGGGTAAACTGCTCAATACGGCTGTGTACGCCCATGGTAAGACCATAACCGGTGGCATTGATTTGGTTAATAATGCTATCCAGCTGGTTGGCATTAAAACGGATAATATGCACTACCGGGCCAAATACCTCGCGTTCCAGCACGGTTAAGTCGCTGATTTCGTATAACCGCGGGGCGAAGAAGTAGTGCCGGTCGCCTGATGGAATGCTGCACTCGTAGTGCAGGGTAGCTTTATCGGCTAAATACTGCACATGGCTGTTTAAGCGATCCAATGCTTTGGCATCAATAACCGGGCCTAAATCAGTACTGAGCCACTGTGGGTCGCCCACATGCAACTGTGCCATGGCGCCTTTTAGCATGGTGATAATCTTATCTGCCACATCTTCCTGCAGGAATAATACCCGCAGCGCCGAGCAGCGCTGGCCGGCACTTTGGAAACCGGATGAAATAACATCATCCACTACCTGCTCCGGCAAGGCGGTTGAGTCGACAATCATACAGTTCTGGCCACCGGTTTCGGCAATCAGCGGTACCGGCTCGCCGCCGCGTTCTGCCAGTTTACGGGCGATCCAGCAACCGGTTTCCGTCGAGCCGGTAAACATCACGCCCTTAATGCGGCTGTCCGGCACTATGTGCTCACCCACCTGACTGCCGGGCGCAATAACCAACTGCACCACATGCTCCGGCATGCCGCACTGCTGCATTATTTCAACTGTACGTACGGCAATTAAACTGGTTTGTTCTGCCGGCTTCGCCACTACGCTGTTACCGGTAACAATGGCTGCGGCTACCTGGCCGAGGAAAATGGCCAGCGGGAAATTCCACGGGCTGATACATAAAAATACGCCGCGGGCTTGCTGTGGCCGGGCAAACAGCTCATCAGCGCGGGCGGCATAGTAGCGGCAAAAGTCGACTGCTTCACGTATTTCAGCAACGCTGTCGCCCAAGGTTTTACCGGCCTCTTTAATGCACAGTGCCAGCAGTTCATCACGATGGTTTTCCAACGCATCGGCAATGCGGCGCAGCAGGGCGGCACGTTCAGCGGCGGCGGTTACTGACCAGCCGGCAAAGGCTGTTTCAGCATTGGCCAGTATTTGCTGCATTTTGTTCTGGTCGGCATAGTGCAGATAACCGATAACTTCATCAAGATTCGCCGGGTTGGTTACCGCCACAGCGTCATGTTGGACAGTCAGTTGCTTAGTGCTGTCAAACCACTTAGCCATTGCTGCTTTTACCGGTTCTACCCGGTCAATATCGGTTAAATCCAGCCCGGCGGAGTTTTGCCGCTCAGCGCCATACAACGCAGCAGGTAACGGGATCTGTTGATTGCGTTTTTTGCTCCAGCTGCGCACCGTTTCTACCGGATCGCCCAGCAGTGATTCTACCGGGATGCTTTCATCGACGATGTTATTGACAAAGGAGCTGTTAGCGCCGTTTTCCAGCAAGCGCCGCACCAAATAGGCCAATAAGTCAGAGTGTTCGCCAACCGGCGCGTAGATACGGCAGGGAATTTTATCTTTAATGACGATTTCGTCGTACAGCGCATCACCCATGCCGTGCAAACGCTGAAACTCAAAACCGGTGTAATCTGTGGTCATTTCCATGATGCTGGCCACAGTATAGGCATTGTGCGTAGCAAACTGCGGGTAGATACTGTCGCGGTAGCTGAGCATTTTCTTTGCACAAGCCTGATAAGACACGTCGGTAGCAGGCTTGCGGCTGAACACCGGAAAATCACTGAACCCCTCCAACTGGCTGAGTTTAATTTCGCTGTCCCAATAAGCGCCTTTAACCAGCCGCACCATCATTTTACGGCCAACTTTCACGGTTAAATCATGCAGCCATTCAATCACATGGATGCCGCGCTTTTGATAGGCTTGTACCGCCAGACCAAAGCCTTGCCAGTTTTCCAGCGCCGGGTCACTGAACACGGCTTCAATGATATCCAGCGATAAATCCAGCCGGTCTGCTTCCTCGGCATCAATAGTAAAACCGATATCATAGGCTTTAGCAGCTAATGCCAGTTGTTTTACCCTCGGCACCAGCTCGGCCATTACGCGGTCGCGATGGCTGAATTCATAGCGCGGGTGAATAGCCGACAATTTCACTGAAATGCCGGGGCTGTTAAACGGGCCGCGGCCTTTGGCGGCTTTGCCAATGGTGTCTATCGCCTGCATATAACTGTCGAAGTAACGATCGGCATCCGCCATAGTGCGGGCGCCTTCGCCCAGCATATCGTAGGAGTAGCGAAAGCCTTTCGCTTCCATTTCTGTGGCACGGGTTAATGCTTCGCCTATGGTGGTGCCCATGACAAACTGCGCGCCCATAATTTGCATGGCATAACGCACAGCCTGGCGGATCACCGGCTCGCCCAGGCGGCCACAGGTGCGCTTCAGTAAACCAAACTGTTGTTTTTTCTGCTCGTCAGAGTAGTTCACCAACTTACCGGTTAACAGCAAGCCCCAGGCCGAGGCGTTAACAAATAACGAGCTGCTGTTGCCCAGATGCGCACTCCAGTCACCTTGAGACAATTTATCGCGAATAAGGCGGTCGGCCGTGGTTTTATCCGGCACACGCAGTAAGGCTTCGGCCAAACACATCAGCACCAGGCCTTCATCTGTCGACAAGGAGAACTCATTTAACAGTGCATCAACACCGCCCTTGCCGGCTTGCGCCTGGCGGATGTTAAGTACTAACCTGCGGGCCCGCTCCCATGCCCGGCTGCGGGCATTAACGCCTATGTCGGCCAGTGGCAGCAGGTAATCTAATACCTTATCTTCATCGGCACGATAGAAATCACGAATAGTTTGACGCAGCGGTTGGGTGGCAACCAGGGAACCGTTATACAGCATGGCAGTAAGCTTCCTGACAAGATTTGAGAATGCGGCATTCTAGTGAAAACTCTGCCGCATAGGGTGGTTATTTTTTTGCTTTAACCCTATATAATTCTGCCAACATCAGATAAAACCAGAAAAGTTGCTGCCATGAGTACACCCGCTAAAAGTAAAGGACTGGACCGGATAGATATCAGTATTCTGGATACGCTGCAGCGCGACGGCCGTATTGCTAATGTTGATTTGGCAAAAAAAGTGAATTTAAGCGCCAGCCCTTGTATCGACAGAGTAAAGCGGCTGGAAAAAGAGGGCTATATTGACGGGTTCGGCGCCAGATTAAATGCCGCCAGGCTGGGTTTCGGCACCGCTGCGTTTATTCAGGTTACGTTGGACAGAACTACCAGTGAGGTGTTTGATAAGTTTCGCGATGCGGTAGTGCAAATTCCGCAGGTTGCCGAGTGCCATATGGTGGCCGGCGGTTTCGATTACTTGTTAAAATTACGCCTGCCAAATATGGATGCATATCGTAGTATCCTGGCGTTAATTGTCGATTTACCCGGCGTGGCGCAAACCCATACCTATGTGGTTATTGAGCAGGTAAAGAGCGATACCGGCTTGCCGTTGAAAAGCAGCGAAACCGGCCAGAGTTAAGCATTAGCTTGTAACTGCACGGCGGGCGCCGGCGTTACAAGCTAAGCAGAGCAATTTACATCCAGCGCTCGCTGTCGCGGCGTTTTGGCATCAGCAGTGGCAATAATAAGCCAAAGATTAACCCTGCCAGCAAGATCAACGAACCCAGCACCATGGGCTTTTGCCAAATAGAGGTTTGCGTGGCCTCCACCTGGCCTTTTAACTGCTCGTAGGCGCGGTTTGCCTGCTCAAGCTGTTCAATTGCAGTTTGGCGTTCAGCCACAGCTTTGTTCAGCTGGCTGTTCAGCTGATCACGTTGTTGCTCCAACTGCATAATATTTTCGTTATGATTGGCATAGTCTGACTTCAGTTGCTCTAACTGGCTGACCAGCCCGGGCGTATAGGTAACATACTCTTTCGGCAGCCAGCCGGTCTTGTTACCTTCAAACTGAATTTGCGCATAACCGGTGTCTGTATCTTCGGACAGAAAGGTTACGCTCTGGCCGGCATTTACCGTACCGATAATACGGTACTGGTTGCTGGGGCCGGAATGCAGATAAACAAATAATGCATCGCTGATAAACGCCGGTTTGCTTTCTGTCTGGGCAACGGCTGCGCCGGCAAGGCTTAAGCAGTACGCCGAAAATAATACCAGCAGGGAGCTTTTAATTAATCTGAACATAGGTATCCTGAGCTTATTTTTACAAAATAGCTTTGCAGCCAACTCCTTGGATGATAGGGAGTTGCGCGGCAATTGACAAGGGTTAAAACGGTAAGGTGGCACAGCACCGCTACCGTAGCAAACAGAGTAGCAGATGAGCACTGAACTGGAACTGAAGTTTTTAATGCCGCCGTCGTATTTACCGCAGCTGATCGCGTTGCTGCCACAGCTGGGCAAGGTGCAGGGCAGTGATGACACCAACTTACTGAATGCCTACTTTGATACTGACGATAACTGGTTTCGCCGCCATGATATGGGGCTGCGTAGCCGTCTTAAGCGCGGCTGTTATGAACAAACCATTAAACTGGCTGGCCGGCAGCACGGCGCTATGCAAATGCGACCTGAATACAATGTTGCCTGTGCGACTGTGCTGCCGCAACTGGCGGCTTTCCCGGCGCACATCTGGCCGCCGGCTACTGATATAGCGCAGTTACAACAGCAGCTTACTGAGTTATTCCGCACCGACTTCAACCGCAAAAGCTGGCAACTGCAATGCAGTGACGGCAGCATGGTAGAGCTGGTGTATGACCAGGGTAAGGTACAGGCTGCGCAACGTAGGCAACCTATTGCCGAGCTGGAATTAGAGCTGTTAAGTGGCGAGGCACAGCAATTATTTAATCTGGCGCGGCAGTTGTTACAACAGTTGCCGCTGCAAACCGGTTGGCTGAGTAAAGCCGCGCGTGGCTATGGCCTGGCAACACGGCAACAGCTTGCCGTGCCGGCGCACAGCGGTGACAGCCTGCTGACGCAAATTAATGCCTTACAACAAGCAGCGGCTTGTTATCAACAGCAAGCCGGCAGTGCCGCATTAGCCGCTGCGGCAGCAGCATTATCGGCGCTGGCAGTCAGTATGCAGGCCGTGCCGCTGTTGCAGCCGTTAAGCTCGCAAGCGGCCGGGCTGGCGTCGCAGCTGATGTCAGATGCCAGTGTACTTACGCAGCAAAATTATCATCTGCTGCTGTTGGCCGTATCTGAGTACCTGTACCATAACCAGTGATGCGGAGCTAACAATGACGCAAAATCATGCTGCATTAAACGATTATCTGGCGCAAATACTCAGCCGGTTTGAGCTAAGCAGTCTGAGCAGCAAACAACTGCAGCAACTGCAGCGCTTGCTCAGTGCCAGCAGTTTTATCGGCCGTACGTTGCAGCAACAACCCCGGCTGCTGGCAGAGTTTTGTGACCCGGCAACCTTACAGCAGCAGCTGGCCACGCCAGGCCCTGTACTGGCGGCAGATACCGCACCAACAGATGAAGCGGCAGTGTTTGCCGCGCTGCGCAGCTACCGCAATGCGCAGCTGTGTCGCATTCTGGCGGCTGATATTTTGCAGTTACAGCAGATCGAAGCCAGTTTACAGCAGGTATCGCAGTTGGCTGATGTGCTGATCAATACCGCTTACCACTGGGCCTATCAGCAGTTGAGCGTGCAGTGGGGTACGCCGTTGGATGAGCAGGGCAAGCCGATGCCGTTGCTTATTCTGGGGATGGGGAAACTGGGCGGTGGTGAGCTGAACTTCTCCTCTGATATTGATTTAATTTTTACCTATCCGGCTAACGGCGACACCAGCGGCGGCAGGCGCAGCATAGAGCACCAGCAGTTTTTCACTAAGCTGGGGCAAAAGCTGATAGCGGCGCTGCATCAGGTTACCGCTGACGGTTTTGCTTATCGCGTAGATATGCGGCTGCGGCCTTTTGGTGACAGCGGCCCTTTGGTGCTGAGCTTTGCCGCGATGGAAGATTATTATCAGGAGCAGGGCCGCGAGTGGGAACGTTACGCCATGTTAAAGGCGCGGGTGCTGAATCCGGATGGCCGCCACAGCGCTGAGTTGCAGCAGCTGCTCAGGCCTTTTATTTACCGGCGCTATATCGACTTTTCTGCCATTGAATCGCTGCGGCGGATGAAACAACAAATTGAGCAGGAAAACCGCCGTTTAAACCGGCGCGACAATATTAAGCTGGGTGTTGGCGGTATCCGCGAAGTGGAATTTATCGTACAAACGCTGCAACTGATCCGCGGCGGCCGGATTCCGGCTATGCAGCAACCGTCATTGCTAAAAGCGCTGCCGGTGCTGGCGCACGAGGCGGTGTTAACGCCAGAACAAGCCGATGAACTGCGCAGCGATTATTTATTGTTGCGCCGCGTAGAGCAGGCATTGCAGGGAATCGATGATCAGCAAACCCAAACCTTGCCGCAAGATGAGTTACCGCGTGCACAATTGCTCGCTGCACTGCAGCTGGATAGCTGGGCAGCGCTGCAACACCAGGTAGATGGCGCTATGGCACGCGTGCATCAACAATTTAAACTGGTGATAGACAACGGCGAAGAGCCGGAGCAGCAGGATACCAGCGTGGGTAAATTGCTGTGGGACAGCGAACAGCCGGCAGAAGATTTAGCCCCGCAACTGGACTGGCTGGATGTGCCGGATGCAATGGCACTGATTGCGCAGTTACACGAGTTTAAGCAAGACTGCCAAAAGCGCAGTGTCGGTCCGCGTGGCCGTGACTTTCTGGCTAAGCTGGTGCCGTTGTTATTACATATGCTGCAACAGCAGCAAAGCCAGCCCACGGTATTGGCACGGGTGCTGGGCGTGTTCCGCCACATTGTTACCCGCACCGCCTATCTGGAGCTGCTGTTTGAAAATACCGCCGCGCTGCAGCAATTAGTGTTGCTGTGTAATCAAAGTGGTTGGTTGGCCGAACAATTGGCGCGCTACCCGATGCTGTTGGACGAGCTTATTGATCCGGCGCAGTTATATCAGGTCGCCAGCCGCACCGACTACAGCGACCGCTTGCGCCAGCATATGCTGCGTGTACCGACGGATGATTTAGAGCTGCAGATGGAAACACTGCGCCAATACAAACAGGCACAACAGCTGCGTATCGCCGCTGCTGATATCAGTGGTGTGTTGCCGCTGATGAAGGTGAGTGATCACCTGACCTGGCTGGCCGAAGAAGTGATGGCGCAGGTGGTTGAGCTGGCGTGGCAGCAAATGGCAGAGCGCTATGGCGTACCGGCGAATGCCAGCGCAGAAGATAAAGGCTTTGCTGTTATAGCCTATGGCAAACTGGGCGGGCTGGAGCTGGGTTACGGCTCTGATCTGGACCTGGTGTTTGTGCATAACTGCGACAGCCAGCAGGCAACCAATGGTGAGCGTAGTATTGATTCAAAACAGTTTTATTTAAAACTGGTGCAGCGGGTGCTGCATCTGTGCACCACCCGCACTAACAGCGGGGTGCTGTACGACATAGATACCCGGCTGCGTCCCTCAGGTAACTCGGGCTTGCTGGCCATTCATATCAATACCTATGGCGAGTATTTGCAGCAGGAAGCCTGGACCTGGGAGCATCAGGCGTTAGTACGGGCGAGGCCGATTTATGGCAGCGCAGCATTGCAGCAGCAGTTTGAGCAAATTCGTCAGCGCATTCTCAGCCAGCCGCGGGATCTAACCAGCCTCAAAGCCGATGTAGTACAAATGCGGGAGAAATTGCGTCAGCACCATGCTGCCGACGCCGCAGATCCGAAGCACAGCAGTGGCGGCATAGTGGACCTGGAATTTATCAGCCAATACCTGGTGTTGGCGCATGCCGCAACAGACAGCGGCTTATACCGCTACAGCGATAATATCCGCATTCTGGATGCAGCGGCAGCCGCCGGTTTACTCAGCACAGAGCAGGTAGTGCAGTTGCAGCAGGCGTATCAGCTGTTACGCGGTGCCGGCCACCGTCAAACACTGGCGCCGGCTACGCTGCCTTCCCTTGACAGCCTGCAGCAGGCCAGGCAGCAGGTTGAACAAGTCTGGCAGCAGCTGTTTTATCCGCTTTAGCCCTCAGCGTTATTTAGCTTTGGGCTTGGTATCGGCGGTAATGCAGTTTTGCTGCAGATGATCGTTGGCTTTGTCGGTTATCACAGCAGCGCGTTCGCGCGGACAATAATAAGACAGCACCGGCGAGGAGAAATCCGGTGCGATGGCAACGCCCACTTCGTAGATAGTTTCTATTAAGGTGCTGTCGGTTTGAAAATATTGCTTAACTACGTAGTCGCGCGGTAAGGTCCAAAACAGTTCGACGCCCTCAGCCCGGGCATATTCTGTCAGTTTGGTTTTAATGGTGTCGCCTTCACGAAAGCGCCGGTCAGTTACCTGGCCGCGCCAGTTGTCATCGCCAGGCACTACTACTTTAGCGCGTTGCTTTAATTGCCCGGTTAATTTGTCGCTGGTATCAGGCAGCGTAAGGCGGAACTCGGATATTTCGCGGGCACCATCGGCAATAGAGCCGCGGATTTTGCTGTAAAACTCACTGAAACCTTCGGCGGCTTCATTGGCAGAGTTCTTACGAATTAAAAAGTCCGGCTGTGTCAGGATCAGATACGCCAGAGTGCCTAATACCACCAATATTGTCAGGTTACGCAACCAAAACCACATACTTTAGTCTCCTTTATACAGCGAAGGGGCATCTGCCTGCGGCCTGGTTTTAAACCGGCGATGCAGCCACATATATTGCTCAGGTTGGCGCAATACTGCCTGCTCAACCCATTGGTTAACTCTGGTAACGTCAGCCTTGTCATCCCCGGTTGGAAAGGGCGTTAACGGCGGCAGTACATCAATATGATAACCTTTATTACCGGGCAACCGGCTGGTCACCACCGGTATAACCACGCAGTTAGCGGCGTTAGCAAACAACAAAGTACCGGTAGTGGTGGCAGTGTCGCTAACGGCAAAAAACGGCACAAATTCGCTGCGGTTGCGGCCATAATCCTGATCCGGCAGGTAAAAACACACTTCCTGCTGATTCAGGGCGCTAATCAGGCCTTTAACATCGCGTTTGCCTACCATATATTTATTGGCTTTGTTACGGCCGTGGTACTGCAGGTAGTCCATCAACGGATTATTATGCGGCCGGTAAAAGCCTACGCTGGGGTGGGTTAAGCCAAAAACACGGCAGGCACCTTCCAAATGCAGAAAATGCGCCGCTAACAATAACACACCTTTACCTTGCGCAGTCGCGGCTTCAATATGTTGATAACCACTGAAATGGGCCAGCTTTTTAATGCGCCAGTCCGGCCACCACCAGCCAATCACAGTATCAAACAGGGCTTTGCCTGTTTCCTCAAAATTGCGTTTTACCAACGCTTCCTGTTCGGCGGCGGGCATAGCAGGAAAGCACAGCTGAATATTGCGCCGCGCCACTTTACGCCGTGATTTAAGTAACCGGTGCAACACACGGCCAAAGCCTGCCCCCAGCCACATTAATACCGGATAAGGTAACCAGCTGATTAACCAGAGTAAGGCGGCACCGAGCCACAATAACCAATATTTTGGCAGTAAAAAACGCCAGCTAAACTGCGGAGCCTGAACCACGCGCTGTCCTCAGCAAAAAAATAATGCGCTATTGTAACGAAAATCGACGGCGGTGATAGTGAAAACTGGTAAGAGGTTCACCGCGGGCGCGGTGAACCTTAGAAGCGAAGAGTACCTGACTAGTTGGTCAACGCCTGGTTAATTGCCGCTAAATCCTGTTCAGATAGGCTACCTGCAGCTTGTTTTAACTGTAACATGGTAACGATATAGGTATAACGGGCGCTGGATAAATTACGGCGTGCCTCAAACAGGTTACGGGTACTTTGCAGTACATCCACAATAGTACGGGTACCTACTTCAAAGCCGGCCTCAGTGGCGTTTAATGCACTTTCGGCAGACACCACAGCTTGCTCTAAGGCGCGGATAGAGGAAATTTGCGCATTTACACCGTTAAATGAACTGCGTACCTGGCGGATCACCGCACGGTGGTTCAACTCCAGCGTTTGGCCTACTTCAACATAATTCGCTTTCGCTACTTCTACTCCGGCCGATACACCACCACCGCTGTAAATAGGCACAGCCAGCTCAATGCCGACAGAGCTGCTGTCAACGCGGTCAGCGCCGGAAACTTTACCTGTCCCCATGCGTGCCGTCAGACCTAATGTCGGGTAATGGCCGGCTTTGGCCAAATCGATATCTTTATCGGCAATATCCAACAGTACGCGCTGGCTTTTTAGTACCAAATTATAATCTTGGGCCAGCTTAACCCAATCTTGCACCGCGGCCGGTGATGGCGAGCCCGGAGAAAATTTGTCGGTGTTTAACAGCGCTAAATCTTCGTGGTACTGGCCGGTAATCTCACGCAAGAACTCGCGGGCGTTCTCCAATTCGTTTTCTGCTGCAATTTCACGTGCTACTGCGCTGTCATACTGAGCCTGGGCTTCATGTACGTCGGTAATCGCGGTTAAACCCACCGCAAAGCGTTGCTTGGTCTGTTCCAACTGGCGTTCAATAGCGCGTTTTTCGGCCTGAGCAAAACCCAGATCATCAATAGCACCTAAAACATTAAAATAGGATTGGGTTACCCGGACTATTAGGTTTTGCACTTCGCTGTCGTAAACGGTTTGCACTTGCAATGCAACCTGCTCGGCACGGGATAAACGACCCCAATCGCCCCAGTTAAACAGGCTCTGCTGCAACGTTATGCTGGCGGAGGAGCTGTTAGGAGCATCAAAACTGCTGCTGCTTCTGTCATCGCGGCCAAAGCTGGCGCTGGCAGTGATGTTAGGTAACAGTGATGCACGTGATACATCAATGTTTAAAGCTGCGGCATCTCGAGTTGCAGCAGCGCGCAATACGGTTGGGTCTTTTTGTGTGGCTAACTGATAAATTTCCTGCAGATCTGCTGCAGCGGTGTGCCAACTTAACAGTGCGAAAGATGACGCTAACAAAGTGCTTAATAAGGTTTTTTTCATTTTACCAATCCTGGCCAGCTAAAAGGAAACTGCACGAATAATACTCTGATACTGTAAACTAAGTAATCATTAAACCGTAAAGTTACATGCAAGAGTGTAACAGAATGTGAGTGCAGTTATGTCTGAAAACAATATGCCGCAGTATCCCTCATTTAATCGCCAGGATCTGGAAATTCTCGACAAAAGCACGGTTTTTCAAGGTTTTTTCCGCTTAGACCGCTATACCTTACGCCATCGTTTGTTTAGCGGTGGCTGGAGTGAGCCGATGCAACGTGAAATTTTCGAGCGCGGTCACGCCGCTGTAGTGTTGCCGTACAATGCCGACACTGATGAAATAGTGCTGATAGAGCAGGTCCGGCTTGGTGCCGCGTTGACCAGCTCCAGCCCCTGGTTGCTTGAAGCAATAGCCGGTATGATTGAGCCCGGCGAGAGCGCAGAGCAGGTGGCCAGGCGCGAAGCAGAGGAAGAAGCGGGGTTAACAATTAATGAACTTTGGCCTATGCTTAGCTACTTATCCAGCCCGGGCGGCACTACCGAGCGCATACAACTGTTTTTGGGCCGGCTGACGCAACCGGTGCAAAACGGTATTTTTGGCCTGGCCGACGAGCATGAAGATATTAAAGTGCATGTTGTTACACGCCCGGCGGCTATGCAGCTGCTGGCAGAACAAAAGATAGATAATGCCGCCAGTGTTATTGCGCTGCAATGGCTGGCGCTTAACCTTGATAAAGTACAGCAGGCCTGGAGGGCGTAACGTGTGGTTTAAACGCCGGAAATATGTACCTAAGCTACCGGATTTTTTGGCATTGTGTGAACGTAACTACGCTCAGCTAAACCGCTATCTGGCTGATGGTACAGCACCTGGCCAGGCCACGGTAATCAACGTGACAGAGCAGCATCAGTACCGGATCAGTGTGACAGAGGTTGCGCGTTTTACCACCACCTTACAGATTGAACTGACTGACGGGCGCGAGCACTATTTTCGTCCCGGTTTTGTCGTGCGCTTGTATCATGATGCGCAGGTAGCTGAAGTGCTGTCTTGTCAGCATATCAGCCGTTTTAAAGCCCGTTACGATTACCCCAATGCCGAAATGTTACTGCCGGACGAAAAACGGCAAATTAATCTGCTGCTGCGTGACTGGTTAAAATTGTGCGCCGGCCAGGGCTATATTAACCGGGAGCTGGCGTTCGGTTGATGCAGTATTCGTTTAGTGCCAAAGCGCAGTACCGGCTGGCGCAAATCACCGATTGTCATTTACTGGCCAGTGCAGAGGGCGTTTATCATCAGGTACAGCCGGCTGCTCATCTTGCTGCCATCGTCGCCACTCTGGTGAAGGAGCAACCTGACGCGGTGCTGCTAACCGGCGATTTAACGCAGGATCATACCGCAGCATCTTATCAATTGCTGGCACAGTTACTGGCGCCGCTGTCCTGCCCGGTATTTTGTCTGCCGGGTAATCATGATGATATCGCCATGTTGGCGCAATTGTGCAGCGAGGCGCCGTTCCGGCCGGAGCGCAACTTACAGTTGGGCGATTGGCAGTTACTGTTACTTAACACTAAAGGCGATACCCCGGCCGGCGCTTTTGTGCCGGCAGACCAAGCCTGGCTGCAAACCGCATGCAAACATAGCAGTGCTGCGGCTATCTGGTTGTTTTGCCATCATCATCCGGCGCCGTTACACTGCTTTATTGATAAACACGGCCAGCAGGATGCTGCGGCGTTGTGGCAAAGCATAGCAACAGAGCCGCGCATTACCGGTATTGCCCATGGCCATGCACATTATGCTTATCAGTCGCAGCAACAGGGTGTAACTATTGTCGGTTGCCCGGCCAGCTCAGTGCAGTTTTTAGCAACGCCGGACTGGCAAACTAAAGACGACGGGCCGCAGTGGTGCGATTGGTATTTTGCTGCACAAGGCAATGTCAGCTGGCAGTTTCGCCGGCTGCAGTTAAGTAAAAAAATAACTGAAAATTAAGTAGTAAGCATAAATAATGAATAAAAAAGTAGTGTATTTACATGGCTTTGCCAGTTCATCGCAGTCAGATAAAGCGGTACTGACCCGCGATTTTTTTCAGCAGCATTATCCCCGCATCGAATTCAGCGCGCCGGATTTACCCTACGATCCAACAGCCGCCATGCAGTTATTGCAGCAACATATCGGCAGCAGGCGGGATGTCGCGCTGATCGGCAGCTCGCTGGGCGGCTTTTTGGCGACGTGTATCGCCGAACAGATTAACTGCCGTGCTTGCCTGATTAATCCGGCGGTGGCACCGCATACTGTATTAAATCAACATTTAGGTCGCTACTACCATCCGGTGCTGCAACAACACTATGATGTCGGCACCGGACAAATCGGGGTGTTAGCACAGCTGATGCCACAGCGGTTGCAGCGGCCAGAGAATTATCTGCTGCTGTTGCAAAGCGGCGATGAAGTGTTAGATTACCGTCTTGCGCTTGATTACTATCAGGGCGCAAACATAAACCTGAGCGAAGGTGGCGATCACAGCTATGTCGGCTATGCCGGCCAGTTGCAGACTATTGCCAATTTTTGCCAACTCGCGTAAAAACGCGCTTAATCCTATCAGCCAGTGACGAGACTATGACTGCACAACAATACAATGCCGACTCGATTGAAGTACTGACCGGATTAGAGCCGGTGCAACGTCGCCCGGGAATGTATACCGATACCACCCGGCCTAACCATTTGGGCCAGGAAGTTATTGATAACAGTGTGGATGAAGCCTTAGCCGGGCATGCGGATACGGTGCAGGTTATTCTGCATGATGATCAGTCGCTGGAAGTGATTGATAACGGCCGTGGTATGCCGGTCGATATTCACCCTGAAGAGGGTGTTACCGGCGTCGAGCTGATTTTCTGCCGCCTGCACGCCGGCGGTAAATTTTCCAATAAAAATTATCAATTCTCCGGCGGCTTGCACGGCGTGGGTATTTCGGTGGTTAACGCCTTATCCAGCCGTGTAGATGTAACCGTGCGCCGTGACGGCAATATTTATGAAATGGCGTTTGAACACGGCAATAAAGTGGCCGAACTGGCCGTTACCGGCACCGTAGGTAAGCGTAATACCGGCACCCGGGTGCGGTTTTGGCCTACGCCGTCTTATTTTGACTCGCCAAAGTTCTCTGTCAGCCGCATGTTGCATGTACTGAAAGCCAAAGCGGTATTGTGTCCGGGCTTAACCGTCAGTTTTGACGATAAAGTGAACCAGCAGCAATACCAGTGGTGCTATCAAAACGGTATTAAAGATTATCTGGCCGAGTCGGTAAAAGATTACATTTGCCTGCCGGAAAAACCCTTTACCGGCAGTTTCAGTGCCAGTACCGAGGCGGTAGAATGGGCGCTGCTGTGGCTGCCGGAAGGCGGCGAGCTGGTTACCGAAAGCTATGTTAACTTAATTCCCACCGCCCAGGGCGGTACTCATGTTAATGGCTTACGCCAGGGCTTGCTGGAGGCGCTGCGCGAATTTTGTGAGTTTCGTAACCTGTTGCCGCGCGGTATTAAATTATCGCCGGAAGATGTTTGGGACCGCTGCTCCTATATTTTATCGTTAAAAATGCAGGACCCGCAGTTTGCCGGCCAAACCAAAGAGCGTTTGTCGTCGCGCCAGTCGGCGGCTTTTGTCTCCGGTATTGTTAAAGATGCCTTTAGCTTATGGCTGAACGAGCATACGGATATTGCCGAGAGTCTGGCCGATTTCTGCATTAACAACGCACAAAAACGCTTAAAAGCGGCGAAAAAAGTGGTGCGCAAGAAAGTCACTTCCGGCCCAGCCTTGCCAGGTAAGTTAGCTGATTGCTCGGCGCAGGATCTTAACCGCACTGAACTGTTTCTGGTAGAAGGTGATTCAGCCGGCGGCAGCGCCAAACAAGCCCGCGACCGCGAATTTCAGGCGGTAATGCCGCTGCGCGGTAAGATACTTAACACCTGGGAAGTGGAGTCCGGCCAAATTTTAGCGTCGCAAGAGGTACACGATATTTCTGTCGCGATTGGTATGGACCCGGACAGCGAAGATTTAACCGGCTTACGTTACGGCAAACTGTGTATTTTAGCTGATGCTGACTCTGACGGATTACACATTGCGACCTTACTGTGCGCATTGTTTATGCGGCATTTTAGCAGCCTGGTGGAAGCCGGCCATGTCTATGTAGCAATGCCGCCGCTATACCGTATTGATATCGGTAAAGAAGTCTATTATGCGCTGGATGAAGATGAGAAAAACGGCATTCTCGACCGCATAGAAGCAGAGAAAAAGCGCGGCAAGGTCAATGTGCAGCGTTTTAAAGGCTTGGGTGAAATGAACCCGTTGCAACTGCGTGAAACTACCATGGACCCGAATACCCGGCGTTTAGTGCAACTGACGATAGATGATGTGGCACAAACTATGGAGTTGATGGATATGTTGTTGGCGAAAAAGCGCGCGACTGACCGGCGAGACTGGTTGGAGTTAAAAGGTGATAAAGCTGCGATCAGTGTGTAACGCATACCCGACAACAACAAGGCGCTGAATACCGTGAAAAGATACTTTACTTTGATGCTGTTAAGCTGCGGTTTGCAATTTAGCATGCCCTCAACGCTGGCGGCACAGGATATCGTAACAACAGCAGAACTGCCCGGCTGGTTACAGCAGGTTGCCGCAGAAAAACGCCAACAGCCGGAAGCGATGTTGGCGCTGTTACAACAACATCAGCATGAACTGCAAAGCTTAACGGCGCAGCAACAGGCTCATTGGTACTATTTACAGGCGACAATATTTGACAGCCTGGGCCGGCATCAGCAACAGCAACAAGCTGCAGAACAAGGCTTGGCGTTGTTGGGCCCGCAGCAGTCAGTACTAAAGGTAAAACTGCTGTACGAGCTTGGTTTCGCCAGAGAAATGCAAACAGATTACAACGCGGCAATGGAGCATTATCAGCAGGGCATAGCGCTGGCTACTTTGCTGGAAGATAAAAAGCAGCTGCTGATGGGGCAGATTAATCAGGCGGCTATTCTTAATGTGCAGAATCAGCAACAGCAGGCGTTAGCACTGCTGCAGGATGTGTATCAGCGCGCCATGCGCTTAAACGACCCTGAGGTATCAGCAGAAATTAACGGTGAATTGGGGTTGTTGTATGCCTCTTTGGCTTATGAAGACGAAGCGATAGAGCTGCTGGAAACCGCGTTAAGCTTGTATGAGCAACTGGGTTGGCAGAAAAACCAGATCACCGTATTGTTTAATCTGGCCCGCACTTACAGCTTTTTAGAACGCTATGAGCTGTCATTGCAAACTTACAATAAAATGTTGCAAAAAAGCCTGCAGGTACAGGATATGGTGAACCTGTACCATGCTTATTTGGGGCTGGCGATTACCAGCAGCGACAGCGGCCGCTCTGAGGCGGCATTATCTTATATCCGCAAAGCAGAAGAGTATTTACCGCAGTTGCAATCTACCTCGCATATATCCACGCATTATTACGAAAAAGCGCTGATATACCGCAAGCTGAAGCAAACCTCGCTGGCGCTGCAACAGGTGATGTTGTACGAAGACAGCCTGACCAGTGAGGGGGGCGAAGCCGACAGCCCGACACGGTTAAATGTATGGTATTTAAAAGCGCAGTTGCTGGCTGATCAGGGCGAGTTTCAGCGGGCTTACCAGCAACTGCATGAATTTGTCTTCGCGTTTCAGGATGTGCGCAATAAAGAAAACGAGTTGGCCATAGAGCAAATGCGGCTGAACTTTGATCACGAACGGCAACTGCAAGTGCAGCGCTTGCTGGAGCAAGACAACGAATTAAAAGCCTTGCGGTTGGCGCAGGCAGAACGTGCCCGGCAATTGCAATTTTTATGGCTGGGCATCCTCGGGTGTACAACCCTGGTATTGCTGATTTTATTGCTGTGGCAACTGACGCGGCGTACAGGTAAAAAAACCGCAGCGGGCACTGAGAGCCCGGTGCAGACAGGATAAGCTATGACAGAAACCGTAATATCACATGATGGGGTAGAGCAGTTACCGCTGCGCCGTTTTACCGAAGACGCTTACTTAAACTATTCGATGTACGTCATTATGGACCGCGCCCTGCCACATATCGGCGATGGGTTAAAACCGGTACAACGGCGTATTATCTATGCCATGTCTGAACTGGGTTTATCACACCTGGCCAAGTTTAAAAAATCGGCCCGTACCGTCGGTGACGTGTTGGGTAAATTCCACCCGCACGGCGATTCTGCCTGTTATGAAGCTATGGTGTTAATGGCGCAGCCGTTTTCTTACCGCTACCCGCTGGTAGATGGTCAGGGCAACTGGGGTGCGCCGGACGACCCGAAATCGTTCGCCGCTATGCGTTACACCGAAGCCAAACTGTCGCGCTTCTCTGAGGTATTATTATCTGAGTTGGGTGCCGGCACCACCGACTGGCTGCCAAACTTTGACGGCACCCTGGAAGAGCCCAAAGTATTACCGGCCAGGTTGCCACATATCTTATTGAACGGTATTACCGGCATTGCTGTTGGTATGGCGACCGATATACCGCCGCATAACGCCCGTGAAGTGGCGCACGCTTGCGCCGCCTTACTGGATAACCCGCACAGCAGCGTAGCGGACTTAATGCAGTACGTAAAAGGCCCGGATTACCCGACTGATGCTGAGATTATCAGCCCGGCGGCTGATCTGGCGGCTATTTATGAAACCGGCCGCGGCAGTATAAAAATGCGTGCCGTGTATATGCAGGAAGACGGCGACATTGTTATTACTGCACTGCCGCATCAAACATCCGGTTCTAAAGTGCTGGAACAAATTGCGGCGCAAATGCAGGCGAAAAAACTGCCGATGGTCAGTGATTTACGTGATGAGTCGGATCACGAAAACCCTACCCGTATCGTAATAGTACCGCGGTCAAACCGTATTGATGTTGAGCAGTTAATGCAGCATCTGTTTGCCACGACGGATCTGGAAAAAAGCTATCGGGTTAATATTAATATCCTTGGCCTGGACCAGCGGCCACGGGTAAAAAACCTGCTGGAAATTCTCAGTGAATGGTTAGTGTTCCGCCGTGATACGGTGCGCCGGCGTTTGCAGTATCGCTTGGATAAAGTGTTGGATCGCTTACACGTATTGGAAGGTTTATTAATCGCCTTTTTAAATATTGATGACGTGATCCGTATTATCCGCACCTTCGATGAGCCCAAACCCGAGTTGATTGCCTTTTTCGGTATCAGTGAACGCCAGGCCGAAGCCATTTTAGAGCTGAAGTTACGTCATTTAGCCAAACTGGAAGAAACCAAGATCCGCGGTGAGCAGGATGAACTGGCCAAAGAACGTGATAAGTTAGCCGGCATTTTAGGCTCAGAGAAAAAGCTGACAAAATTAATCCGCGATGAGTTATTGGCCGATGCGCAGAAATACGGTGATGACCGGCGCAGCCCTCTGGTGATGCGCGGTGAAGCCAAAGCACTGAGCGAAAAAGAACTGCTGCCCAGCGAACCGGTAACCGTAGTGTTGTCAGAAAAAGGCTGGGTGCGCTGTGCCAAAGGCCATGATGTTGATGGCAACGCCTTAAGTTATAAAGCCGGCGATGCCTTTAAAGCCCTGGCCAGCGGCCGCTCTAACCAATTAGCGGTGTTTATTGATTCGTCCGGCCGTAGTTTTGCCACCGAAGCGCACGAGCTGCCCTCGGCCCGTGGTCAGGGTGAGCCGTTAAGCGGTCGTTTTGCGGTGGTAGCCGGCGAGTCGTTCGATCATGTGTTGCTGGGTGACGATAAGCAAACCTTGCTGTTGGCCAGTGACGCCGGTTACGGTTTTGTGGCGCAATACAGCGATTTACTCAGCCGTAACAAAGCCGGCAAAGCGGTGCTGAGTTTACCCACAGGTGCTAAAGTGTTGCCGCCGCTAGTGGTAAAACAGCCGGATACCGATTTAGTGCTGTGTATTTCCAACGAAGGCCGGATGCTGGTGTTCCCGGTAGCGGATTTGCCGAAGCTGAGCAAAGGCAAGGGCAACAAGCTGATGTCTATCCCCTCAGCCCGTGCTGCCAGCCGCGAAGAATATGTGTGTCAGCTGGCGATAGTGCCGGCAGATGGCAGCGTAACCCTGGTCGCCGGTAAGCGTAAGCTGGGCCTTAAAGCCGACGATTTGGCGCATTACCATGGCGAGCGTGGCCGGCGTGGTAATAAGCTGCCGCGGGGGTTACAGCGCATTGATGAGATTTTGCTGAATCAAAGCGCCGAAACGGCCAGTGATCAAACCAGCACTGCAGAGTAAAACCGCTATACTGGGCGCCTTCTTTACGGCGCCCTTATTTTATGTTGCGCCGGCGACAACAGCCTGCAGTTTTGGTTAGCCAGGCAATATAGTGGAGAGTCCGGTGATAGCGGTAGTCAGGTTAATTGTATTAGTGCTGTTTTTTATTATCAGCACCGTGGCGGGTTTGCTGATTTGTGTGTTGCGGCCATTTCATCCGAATAATGTGTACATTTTCTCGCATTGGTACGGTTGGGTATCACGTATTTTTGGTATCAGCGTTGAAGTGCGCCGCCACCCGAATATCGATCCGGCTACACCCTATGTGTACATTGCCAACCATCAGAATAACCTCGATTTATTTACCATCAGCAATGGTGTGCAGCCGCGTACCGTTACTATCGGTAAAAAAAGCCTGAAGTACATTCCGTTCTTCGGCCAGTTGTATTGGCTTAGCGGTAATATCCTTATCGACCGGCAAAACAAAAGCCGTGCTTTGGGCGCTATGCTCGGTGCGGCCGAGCGGATCAGTAAACACAATATTTCGGTTTGGATGTTTCCGGAAGGTACCCGTAGCTACGGCCGCGGTCTGCTGCCGTTTAAAACCGGCGCCTTTCATATCGCGCTGGAAGCCAAAGTGGCATTGGTGCCGGTGTGTATGAGCAATACCCACGGCCAGTTTAAGCTAAACCGCTGGAACAACGGCAAAGTGATTATTGAACTGATGGCACCGGTAGAACTGCCGAAAGAGCAGTTGAATATCCGTGATTTCGCGCAAAATATGCACGCTCAGATGCAGACGAAAATCGCCGAACTTGATAGCGAACTGGGCAACGACTACACTGCCGGTAATATTGCAGCTAAAGAGTAACTTTATGGAAAACTGGCAGGAATTTACCGAAGACACCATCGCCGCCTTGTTAGAAGACGGCAGCGATCCGGATGCGCTTTACACGGTTGAGCATCACTTCTACGACAAAGATTTTGCCAAACTGGAAAAGCTGGCAGTAGAGCTGTTTAAACTGGGCTACGAAGTTACCGATGCCGAAGAAGTTGAGTTTGAAGACGGCAGCAATGCCTGGGTATTCGATGCCATTCGTGAGCAACCACTGGATGCCGACAGCATAGTGGCCGACGCCGTTAAGTTAGAAGAGTTGGCGCACAAGCACAAAGTCGAGTACGACGGCTGGGGTACTTACTTTGAAAGCGATGAAGATGACGCAGAGCTGGATGACGACGAAGAATAATGCTTACTGAAAACAAAAAAGCCGCTTTATAGCGGCTTTTTTAATGCCTTTAACAAGGCGTTATGGCTTTAACCAGCTGTGGCTGGTTAAAGATACTGCGGCTGACGGCGGTAAGCGGTTGTTCCGGTTGCTCAAAGTTGACCAGCTCGTACTCCACTTCGGGGTTGGTTAACTCGCATTGCAGCTGTTGCAGTAAAATATCAATGCTCTTGTGGCTTAACACGCTGTCGGCGCTGATATACCACAGCAGTCCGGCATCACTGTCGGTTTTCAGGTACAACTCTTGACGATAACGGCTTTTAAACCAGCCGCGCGATATCACAGTTTTGGCGGCAAACTGAAACCGGCCCTGTTCATCGGTCACGGCTTCGTCTTCATACCGGGTTTCGCCGTGCATCAGTGTGCGCACTACACAAGCGCCCCGGCAGGGTAAGCCATCTTGGGTAACGCGGCCTTTTATCGCTGGCGACAATACATATTCCCGTTTTTTGTCCAACAATAACAGGCCGGCAAAATAGACCGTCAGGGCAGCAAACGGCAGCAACAGAACCCAATAACCATCGGCCGCTGCACCACTGCGGTAATTACCGATAGCCAGAATAATGGCCAAAATGCCGGAGCCCGGTAACCAGGCCCAGGCGCTGATGACGTAGTAGTTCAGCAGTTTACTGTGTTGCTGTAAGCCAAAGGCAGTAACAAAGCCGATGGCTAACATCACATAAGATAAAAAGAATGTGCCTATGCAGGCAAAGATGGTCCAACCCAGCGTCATACCGGTTCCTTAAGCAACGCATTGCTTGGTTTAAACAGGTAGGTTGAAGTTTGCATTAATTTGAACTAAATGTAAAACAAATGAGATTGTGTGTATTCAAAAAAAAGGGCCGCATTACCGCGACCCCCTCGGAAATCAGTGTTCAGCCGCCGCCGAGTTTATTCAGCAGTTTGTCTTTCAGTTTGTCTTTGGCCTGATTTTTTACATCGGCCAGCTTGGCATTAAGCATCTCTTCAATACTGCCGCTGGCATCAGCTGCAGCACCGTCCTGCTGTGTCAGCAGGGCGGCCCAGTCTTGCTGGCCGGCTAATGCGGTTTGCAACTGGCTGTTCAGTTTAGCCTGCAGCTCGCTTTGGTAGGCGGCCACTTTTTGCTTGGCTTCACCCAGCAGCGCATCGCCGAGCAATTTGTCCAGCGAGGAGCGAATACTGACATCCGGCTTGATGATTAAGCCGCTGGTGGCAATATTAAGCGGAATTTGCTGTTGCTGGTTTAATAACGCGGCCAGTTGCTGCAGATACTTATTACCGCTGCTGTTAAAGTTCGCCGCTGCTAATACCACACTGGCTTGCTGTGCAATTTGGTCGTCGGTCAGGTTAAGTTTACCGGTTGAACTGATAAGGCCCGCTGCCAAATCCAGTGCCGTGTCGCCCTTACCCAAAGTAAGCGGTTGCAAGTTTAACCCCTCCAACTGCCAGTTCAGGTTGGTGACCATTTGCTGCATAATCGCAAAGTCGCCGTTTAATTTAAACGCAGCCAGTTGCGGCAGCTGTTCTACATCCAGCGAAAATGTGGTGGCGCTGTTAATCAGTGCGTGCTGGGCGGTTACATCCTGCAAGGCGATGGTGGCTTCGCCGCCGCCGATAAGCCAGTTAACTCTGGCGGTTTTTACCCAGAAATCGGGGTAAGGCTGGCCGGGTAACGGCAAAATGCGGTTGGGCAAGACGACTTCGGGTTCTGTAGGTTTATCCTCTGTTGATGCCTTTTTTTCCGGCAGATAGGGTTTAGCCAATAAATACAGGCTTTGTAATTGCGCAATACGTGCGCCCCATACATCGCCGAGTAAAATCTGGCTGATACCGGCTAAACCGCCGTCAGTTAAATTAGCTAACTGTTGCACTTTGGCGTAATCGGCGGCACTGGCGGCTTTTAATTCATCAACGGCTTGTTTCAGGCTGTCTTTGCTTTGCGACAGTTGCTGTTTTACCTGTGCTACTTTGGCTTTTTCCGCATTTAGTTTGTCTTTTAACTGCTGCAGCTGCTCTGCCTTGGAAGCCAGGTCGGCAGCGTTGGCAATTTTACTGTCAGTCAGGGCTTTAATGTCAGCCTGATATTGCGCCAGCGTCTCTTTAGTGGGTAGCTGGTCTTGCAGGCTTTTTAGTTGCTGTTGCTCTGTTGCGGCTAACTGCTTTAAGGCGTCGGCTTTGGCCGGGGTCTGCAGGTTCGCCCGAGCCATCAGTTCATCAGCATCGGGTAAATCGACCTGCAGCAGCTTGGCGATATCAACTTTTTCGCCCTCAACGCCGGGGTGGCGGTACACCTTGCCTTCACTGCTACGCTGAGCACCGTATTGCAGGCCATCTACGCTTAACTCTTCAATAACATAGTAGCCAAGCAGTGCCGGCCACAGTTCCAGTGATGCGCGGGCGTGACCAAAGCTTAAACTGTTGTGTGTCGGCTTGGCGGCATCGGTTATCTGCAGATCGTTGATGCGCAGCGCCAGCGGGGCCAGCTCAAGCGATACCTTGCTTATATTAACTTCAGCGCCAACGGTTTTTTCCAGGCTATACACCATGCCAAGCCGGATAGCCGGACCTGCCAACAGATACACCAGTGCCAGTAAGGCGGCGAAGAACACAATAAATACTAACCAACCGGATTTACGAATGATCATATCGTGCTCCTTAATTCAATTTTTCGTATAGCGCAAACAGCTTGCTGGCTTTGAGCATCTGCATAATTTTCCATTTTTGCACGCTGGTCATAATGCGCACGCGGTATTGCAGCACCAGGGCTTTACTTAACCAGGCCACGGGTAGCAATAGCACGGCACCCAGCACAAAGGCGCCCAGTGTCAGGGTATGGTGTAAATGCAGCAATTGCAGGGTTTCGGTACTGGCCAATAACGCCAGCAAGTTATCATGTTGCGCGTACTGCCAGGTCAGGCGTTCCAGCGGGTCGGCAAAGAGTAACATCAGCCCGGAGGTTAAGCCCCATACCACGATAAAGGTCGACAGATTAATGGTCAGCAGGCAGACCACTAATATGATAAGCAAGGTAAGTAAGCCAAACGGCAAAATACCGGCAAACAGGCCCAGCGCAATGGCCCAGCCAATTTGCCAGGGTGAGGCTTCAGAGTTAAGTACTTTCAGAATTTTAGCCAGCAGGGTTAGCATAAAGGCTCCGGTAAACAGGCTGTACAAAGTTGTTATAGAGGATTGTTATATAAGGTAACAGTGTAGCGGCATTTTGTCAGGGATAAAAAAGTGACAAAGTGTTGAAACGGTGCCGCTTTGTTAAGGACAAAATAAAGGCGCTGTAGTAAGCGCCTTTAGTCGTTTTAATAATTGTAGTGAGGTTCAGGCGAGCGCAAGGAAACCAAAAAACGCCAACACAGCCGCCATAAAGGCGTACGGAAACTGTGTTAGTGCGTGGCTCATCAGGTTGCACCCCGAGCCTTGTGCTGCCAGTACGGTAGAGTCACTGTAAAAACAAGCCTGGCTACCGAATGAACTGGCGGATAACAGCGCACCAATAACCAATGGTATGTTGGCTTCTACCGCAAATGCTAATGGCATCACAATAGGAATAGATACGGCAAAAATACCCCAGGACGAACCGGTAGCAAAGGCCAGTATCGCCATAGAGAAGAACACCAGCGCCGGTAACAGCTGGGCACTCATATAAGGTGCCAGGTTTTCAATGATAAACTGCGGTAAGCCCAGTTGGTCGCAGACATCTTTAAAAATAAAGGCGGCAATTACGGTACAAATAGCCGGTAGCATGGTTTTAAAACCGTGGATCATCACGTCCATCATCTCGGAGATGTTCATCAGGCGCTGTGCTAAATACAGTGGCAAAGTGAGCAGGAAGGTCATTAACAGGCCCTGCCATACATCAATTTCAAACCATATAGTAAAACCAACCAGCATAATCATCGGCAGCAAAAAGTTATGCAGCTTGCCGGTTTTACGGTTGCTTTGCTCAAATTCTTCTTCAAATGATTGTACGGCAAAATCATCGGCAGAATGGGTGTCTTGTGCCGTCGTTGCAGAGTTAGGCGCATCTTCGGCGGCAATCATGGATTGTTGCGCTGCCAACTCGGCTTTTTTCATCGGGCCAAATACCGGTACTATGCCCAAAATGACTAAGATCACCATAATCATCGCCAGCCAGGCATACAGCATGTAAGGAATAGCTGAGATATAGGTTTGAATGCCACTGGTGTCGCCGGCCGGCGCAACATCGTTGGCGACCAGTAAACCACCAAAAAACACTGCCCAGGTAGAAATAGGAATAAGTACGCAAATCGGCGCGGCGGTAGAGTCGACAATATAAGCCAGCATTTCACGCGATACTTTGTATTTGTCGGTGATGCGCTTCATGGTTTCACCCACGGTCAGCGCGTTTAAGTAATCATCAACAAAAATTACAATGCCGAGGAAACAGGTCATCAGCAGTGATGACTTGCGGCCTTTGGCCACATTTTGTGCGGCGCGGCCAAAGGCAAAAGCGCCACCGGTATGCACCAGTAACGCGATAAGTGAGCCAAAACCACCACACACCAGAATTAACCAGCCGATGGTTTCATCTTGCATTACCCGCAGCGAGGTTTCGGCAAAGTTACCCAGAGCGCCAACCGGCGATAACAACAGCAACCCTGCTATGGCACCAATCACCAGCGCCAATATGGGCCGTTTTAACCAAATAGCGATAGCTAATACGACAACCGGTGGTATTAAACTGATAGCAGAAGGGGTAGTGACAACTACGGCGGCCGCTTCGGCCGCCGCTGCAACAGGTTCGGCGAGACTCTCGACCAGGGTATCTGCTGACATCATTTATTATTCTCAAAGTTAATTCCGGCAAGCCGGATAAAAGTTAAGTGAACCGTTGCAGCAGATAACCCAACTCAACGGAGCGGTTGTTTACAATATTTTGCATATAGCGGCCGTGCCGCGCTCAAAAACACCAGCACTAAACATCAGACGCTACTGCATAAATACGCAGTGCAAACGTATAGTCAGCCAGTTGCCGAAATACCGCGCAATCATAGCAAAAATTATTTTTTCTACAAACGGAATCTTTCTGCCAGGCCTTATCAGACAACGCCTTGCCAGCAGGTCAAATTCAAAAAAACTGATATGAAAATTAGCCGCTGACAAGAGCCTCTTCCACAGTACGCACAGTGTCTCGTTCTCAATAACCCGGAAGACTATAGCTCAACTAACTTTGTGGCAATCTGCTTCATAGCAGCTGCCGCTTTGTCGTCCACGCCCCTGTTCATCAGGATAATAAAGCCATCTTTGCTACTGCGGTCAAAATAAAGCGCGGTAAAGACACCTAAGTCTGAACCCATATGGCCTGTTAAGCCCATTTCGTTGTCTCGCCAGAAAAAACGTTGATTAGCAGAAACTGACTCTGGCAGTTGTAAGCTAAACATTTCGTTATACATATCGTTTGATAACAAAGGGCGACCAGCAGTATCCTGATTATTCAGTAGTGCAACCAGAAACTGACTCAGTTCGCTGATGCTACTGCGAGCACCTCCGTCCGGGTATTGTGGATTACCGAAATGTGGGTAAGGTTTGAAACTTTTGTACTTTGCAGGTGGATCAATATAACGGCCAATCAGGTAGTTTAGGCTTGGCGACTCCGTATCAGCGCAAAGAAACAAATAAGGTACGCATTGCTCTACTTCATAAGGTACTGCCACAGTTTCCAGAGCCACATCATGCAGCAACCAGCTGGTATGAGGCATTGCCAAAGCCGGAAACAAATTAGCTTTGCTGTACTGTGCCAGCGACATGCTTGTTGTTGCTTCGACCAGGTAGCCGGCAAGCCCTGCGGCTAAATTACTGTACTGGCATTTTTCACCGGGTAACTGCAGCAAAAAGTGTTCACCTTGCCGGTAATTATCGCCATCAGCTAACAGCAGGCTGGTGAGATGTTGCCCTAAGGAAATATCTGGATCCCGATTTTCTGCGTAACTGTTGACGTCATAAAAATCGGCAATGCCAGATGAGTGGCTGGCCAGATGGCGCAAGGTTATTTTTTCGTCAGCAGTATGGGGGTTATCTACCCTGAATGGCAGATAGTTATTAATATCTTGCGCTAAATCGAGCTTACCCTGATCCACCAGTTGCAACAGCACAAGACCCATGATGGGTTTACTGATCGATGCCAGATTAAATAAGGTGTCTTTCGTTACCGGCACGCCGGTTTCAATATTGGCTTTGCCATAAGTTTGCAGCAATACAGTCTGACCATTTTTAATCCGTGCAATAGCAAGCCCCGGGATTGCGGCCTCTTCCATCAGGGCAGGCAAGTACAGCTCCAGCCCGGCTATATTCTGGCTGACGTTTTGCTGCTTTGGCAGTACAAACCATAGTGCGGCTATGGCAAAGAACAACACTAAAACAAATCCACAGAACTTTTTCATTCACATCAATCCTTTAGTTATTAAAATTAGGGGTTTGCAAATGATGCGCCATAGTGGAAATTCATATAACGCTTTGAAATTAATCTGGTTTATATTTGCATCTTGGTGAGATAAGTAGCGGCTTTCACCATCAGTTAGTGAAAAAGCATACAATGCCGGCTTATTTCACCTGCAGGCAATACAGCGAGGATAAAAAAGGCGGCCATCAGGCCGCCTTAGCACACAAAACTCACTTGGTTTAAAGCGCAGCGATCTCAGCTTGCTGCGCTTGCAGCTTGACTACGGCTTGCTCCAGCTCGGCTTGCTTGGCGCGCTCTTTTTCCAGCACGGCTTCCGGTGCTTTGGCGACAAAACCTGCGTTGCCAAGCTTGCCGGCTACCCGGGCCAACTCTTGCTGGGTTTTCTCCAACTGTTTGGCAATGCGGCTAAGCTCAGCGTCTTTATCAATTAAGCCGGCCATGGGAATAAGTAAATCCATTCTGCCGATTAATTGCGTGGCACAGCTAGGTGGCGTTGCACCTGCTGAGAGCACAGTGATTTGCTCCAGCTTGGCCAGGTTCATCAGAAAGCTTTCGTTTTCCGTTAAACGGCGCTGCTCTTCACTGTTTACGTTGCGCAGCAATATGCTCAGCGGCTTACCCGGCGCAATGTTCATCTCGCCGCGCACGTTACGGATAGCAGTGATCACTGCCTTTAACCATTCCAGATCGGCTGTCGCTGTAGCATCAACCAGGCTGTCGTCCACTTGCGGGTAGGCTTGCAGCATAATGCTGTCGGCATTGATGTTCGCCAGCGGTTTTACCGATTGCCAGATGGTTTCGGTAATAAACGGCATAATCGGGTGCATTAAGCGCAGCAGGCTTTCCAATACGGTAACCAGGGTGTGGCGCGTGGCGCGTTGCTGGGCTTCATTGCCTTTAAACAGCACCGGCTTGGTCAGCTCTAAATACCAGTCACAGAATTGGTTCCAGGTAAACTCGTACAAGGCGGTGGCGGCTAAATCAAAGCGGTAAGTATCAAAATACTGCCGCACTTGTTTAACGGTTTGCTGGTACTGCGCCAATATCCATTTATCAGCCAGCGATAACTGCATATCGCCACCGTTAAAGCCGCAGTCCTGGTCTTCGGTGTTCATCAGCACATAGCGGCTGGCGTTCCACAGTTTATTACAGAAGTTGCGGTAGCCCTCTAAGCGCTTCATATCCCAGTTAATATCCCGGCCGGTTGATGCCAGCGCGGCTAAAGTAAAGCGCAGCGCATCGGTGCCGCTGGCGCTGATACCGTCGGGGAATTGCTTACGGGTACGCTCAGCAATTTTCTCAGCATCTTTGGGCTGCATCATATTGCTGGTGCGTTTGGCCAGCAGAGCGTCCAGCGTAATGCCGTCAATCATATCCAGCGGGTCAACCACGTTGCCCTTGGATTTTGACATCTTGTCGCCGTTTTCATCGCGGATAAGCCCGGTAACATACACGGTTTTAAACGGTACCTGGGGTTTGCCGTCTTTATCTTTAATAAAGTGCATGGTCATCATGATCATTCTGGCAACCCAGAAGAAAATAATGTCAAAACCGGTTACCAGCACATTGGTGGGGTGGAAGGTTCGCAGTGCAGCAGTATCTTCCGGCCAACCTAAGGTAGAGAAGGTCCACAGTGCTGAGCTGAACCAGGTGTCTAATACGTCATCGTCCTGCTTTAATACCACAGAGTCGGCTAACTGATGTTTAGCGCGCACTTCGGCTTCATTGCGGCCAACATACACTTTGCCGTTTTGGTCGTACCAGGCCGGAATGCGGTGGCCCCACCATAGCTGGCGTGAAATACACCAATCCTGAATATCGCGCATCCAGCTGTAGTACATGTTTTCGTACTGCTTGGGCACAAATTCAATCTGGCCGCTTTCTACCGCTTCAGTGGCAGTTTTTGCCAGTGGCGCAACCCGCACATACCATTGATCGGTTAGCAGCGGCTCTATTACCACGCCGCTGCGATCCCCATAGGGCAGGGTGTTGTTGTGATCTTCCACTTTTTCCAGCAAGCCGGCCGCGTCAAAGGCGGCGACAATGGCTTTACGCGCAGCATAGCGGTCCAGCCCCTGATACTCAGCAGGAATAAAGCCAATCAGCGCCGGGTTTAATTCGCCGTTGGGGTGAAAACCTTCACCTTCGCTGCGGATAGTGGCATCCGGTGTCATCACGTTAATCATCGGCAGCTGTTGGCGCTTGCCGACTTCATAGTCGTTAAAATCGTGCGCCGGGGTAATTTTGACGCAGCCGGTGCCTTTTTCCATATCGGCATGCTCATCGGCTACCACCGGAATACGGCGGTTAACCAGCGGCAACAGGATTTCTTTGCCAATCAGCGCTTGATAGCGCGGATCTTGCGGGTTTACTGCCACACCGGTGTCACCCAGCATGGTTTCCGGCCGCGTGGTGGCCACAACCAGGTAATTTTTGCCATCGGCTGTTACAGCGCCGTCAGCCAGTGGATAGCGTAAATGCCACATATGGCCTTTTTGCTCTTTGTTTTCCACTTCCAAATCAGAGATGGCGGTGTGCAGTTTCGGATCCCAATTTACCAGCCGTTTACCACGGTATATCAGCTCGTCGTCATACAGCCGCACAAATACTTCCTGCACCGCGTTCGACAAGCCTTCATCCATAGTGAAGCGCTCGCGCTGCCAGTCTACCGAGTTACCCAAGCGGCGCATTTGCGAGGTAATAGTACCGCCGGACTCTTCTTTCCACTGCCAGACTTTTTCAATAAAAGCATCGCGGCCAAGCGCGTGGCGGCCGGGTTGGCCTTCAGCGGCCAGTTTACGCTCTACCACCATTTGGGTGGCAATACCGGCATGGTCGGTACCAACCTGCCACAGGGTGTTTTTGCCCTGCATGCGCTGATAGCGGGTTAATGCATCCATAATGGTTTGCTGAAAGGCATGGCCCATATGCAGGCTACCGGTAACATTCGGCGGCGGGATCATAATGCAATAGTTACCGTTGCTTTCATCGCCGTTCGGCGCAAAGTAGCCTTTGGCTTGCCACGCGTCATACATGGCTTGTTCTATTTCACTGGGGTTAAACGTCTTTTCCATGATAGTACCTGTACTCAGGGGGCGTTAACGGTTTGCGGGTTAACGCCCAACTGACGATATTGCTTAAAACGCTCCCGCGCCTGTGCTTTTAGTTGCTCGGCGGCGGGAACAAATTCGATGATTTGGCTAAAACGGTTGGCGAAGGCCGGGATCTCAGTGGCTAAATTGATCAGCACCTGCCGGTTTTGCCGTGGCGCCTGCCAGCTTATTTCTACCGGCGCGCCGTATTTCGGGCCTTCACCGCTTAAGTTATGCGGTACAAAGCGTTCGGCATCAAACTGCCACAGCAGCTCGTCAAACGCTTCGGCCTGTTGCTGGTCGGCAGTATAAACGAAAACCCGTTGTTTGGCGCGGTACAAGTCGGCACAGAGCCGGCACGCTAAAGCAAAATGAGCTGGCGTGCTGCTCAGCTCATTTTGTATCGCTTGATCTTCTGCCGGTGTGTCGCTTAGCAGATAAAAGCTAACTTGCATCAGTTATCCTGCTGCTGGCCAACCCGGTTAATTAAAAACTGGGTTAACAAGGATACCGGTCGGCCGGTGCTGCCTTTATCTTTGCCGCCACTGCGCCAGGCGGTACCGGCAATGTCCAGGTGCGCCCAGTTATATTTGCGGGTAAAGCGTGACAAAAAGCAGGCGGCGGTAATAGTGCCGGCAGCACGGCCACCTAAGTTACTGAAATCGGCAAACGGGCTTTCCAGCTGATCCTGATAATCATCCCACAGCGGCAGGCGCCAGGCGCGGTCACCACTTTGCTCTGAGGCATTTAAAATCTCATGCGCCAGCGGGTTGTGGTTGCTCAACAAGCCGGTAGCATGCTTACCCAGTGCGATAACGCAGGCACCGGTTAGGGTGGCAACGTCTATTACCAGTTCGGGGTCAAAGCGCTCAACATAGGTTAAGGCATCACACAGCACCAGCCGGCCCTCGGCGTCGGTGTTCAGCACTTCTACCGTTTGGCCCGACATGGTGGTTAAAATATCACCCGGCCGGTAAGCATTGGCATCCGGCATATTTTCAGCCGCAGCCAGCACGGCCACAATGTTAACCGGTAAGCCCAGCTGCACAACGGCATGCATGGTACCCAACACAGAGGCGGCGCCACACATGTCGTATTTCATCTCGTCCATGCCATCACCGGGTTTTAAGCTGATGCCGCCGGAGTCAAAGGTTAAGCCTTTACCCACCAGCACCACCGGTGCGCTGTCATTGCCTGCGCCGTTGTACTTAATAACTGCCATACGCGGGCCGTTAACCGAGCCGCGGCCTACCGCCAGATAAGAATTCATACCGTGTGCGGCCAGCTCTTCCGGGCCTAATACATCGACACTGATTTTGGCTGAGCTTTCGGCCAGCAGCAGTGCCTGGTCGGCCAGATATTGTGGCGTACAGATATTCGGCGGCATATTGCCGACGTCTTTACATTGTTTAATACCGGCGGCAATGGCCAGGCCTTGCTCTACCGCTTTTTCGCCAATGGTTAAATCGCGCCGTGTAGGGACATTAAACACAATTTTGCGCAGCGGGCGGCGGGTTTCGTCTTTTTTGCTTTTTAAACGGTCAAAAACGTACAGGCAGTCTTGCGTGGTTTCCACGGCGTGGCGCACTTTCCAGTAGGTATCGCGGCCTTTTACGTGTAATTCAGATAAAAAGCATACCGCTTCCATCGAGCCGGTTTCGTTTAATGTGCTGATGGTTTTGGCAATGATCTGGCGATACTGGCGTTCGTCAAGTTCACGCTCTTTGCCACAACCTACCAATAATACGCGTTCGCTCAGTACGTTAGGCACGTGATGCAACAGCAGCATTTGGCCGGGTTTACCTTCCAAATCGCCGCGACGCAGCAAGTTGCTGATATATCCTTCACTGATTTTATCCAGTTGTTCTGCTACAGCGGAAAGACGACGCGGTTCGTACACGCCGACAACAATGCATGCACTGCGTTGTTTTTCCGGACTTCCGCTTTTTACGCTGAACTCCATGCTAACTCCTGATTCTAAGAGATTGTGCTAACATAACCCGACCATTAATGGCTAAATTCTACCGCGATTTTATAAAAAAGCTCGGTTTTCTGCGCCGTTTGGTCGATAATAATTGCTATAAATATCAAGTTTACTGAAAAATCGCCAGGGTTCCAGTAAAAAGGCAGGTTTTTAGGGGGCGCGTTGATTATTTTTCGTTACCTGTTAGGTGAGGTGTTTAAGTCTCAGTTAGCGGTATTTATCATTCTGATGACCATTATCATTAGCCAGCGCTTTGTCAAAATTCTGGCCGATGCGTCTGAAGGTGAAATCCCGGGTCAGTTGGTCATGAGCATAGTGGCGCTTAAATTGCCGCAACTGGCGGTGATCATTCTGCCGCTCAGTGCTTTTATCGGCATCTTAGTGGCCTATGGCCGTGTGTATGCCGACAGCGAAATGACCGTCTTGCATGCCACCGGCGTAAGCGAGTGGTACGTTACGCGCTTAACTTTAATGCTGTCTGTCGCTATGGCGATACTGGCCGGCGCTGTAACGCTGTTTTTAAGCCCCTGGGCCACCGAGCAGGAATACCGCATTCTGGAAAAAGCCGATGCTAATGCCGGCTTGTTGTCAGTAGTGCCGGGCCGGTTTCAGCACACCTCTAATGAAAAAGCGGTGATCTTTGTGCACGACGTAGGTCGTGGCAGCAGTAGCGGCGAGTTATCCCGTGTGTTTGTGGCGCAAAGTAATGCCCGCGACGAACCAGGCCACTCCATTGTGTATGCGCAAAGCGGTAATGTAAAAGAAGACGCCAACGGCGCTCAGGTGCTGCAACTGGAGCAGGGCCGGCGTTATGCCGGTGATGCCGCGTCACCGGCGTTTGAAATTACCGAGTTTGAGCGTTACCAAATTCAAATTCGTGAACAGGAAGTAGAGCAGCGCCGGCGTAAGCTGGGCAGTGTCTCTACTGCCGAGTTGATGACAATGGACAGCAACGAAGCCATTGCCGAATGGCACTGGCGTATTGCTATACCGTTGTCTATTCCGCTGTTGGCACTTATTGCTGTGCCGTTAAGCCGGGTAAATCCGCGCCAGGGCAAATTCGGCCGCCTGCTGCCGGCGCTGCTGTTATACCTCGGCTACTATTCGCTGTTAATTATTGCCCGTTCGGCACTGGAAGACGGCAAAATTCCGCCGGTATTAGGCATGTGGTGGTTGCATGGCAGTGCGCTGTTGCTGGGTATTGTATTAATCATGCGCAGCCGCAGCAGTGCACAGCGCTTCAGAGCCTGGCTGGCGGGTAGGGGTTAAGATGCTGAAAATTATTGATTTATATATCGGCCGTACCATCTTAAACACCTCCATGCTAACGCTAAGTGTGTTGTTGGCCATTTCCGCCATGTTTAAGTTTATTGACCAGATGCGTTCGGTTGGCCGCGGTTATTACGATATGGTACACGCTGCGCTGTTTACGCTGTATAGCGTACCGGGTGACCTGGTGACCTTTTTCCCGATGGCAGCCCTGATTGGCGGCTTAATTGGCCTGGGTATGTTGGCCAGCAGCAGTGAGCTGGTGGTTATGCAGGCCGCCGGCTTGTCGCGTTTTAATATTATCAGCTCGGTAATGAAAACCGCGGTGGTGATGATGTTACTTGTTATGGCGGTGGCCGAATGGGGTGCACCGGTAAGCGACCGCATCGCCCGCGAGCTGCGCACCAAAGCCATTTCTGATGGTAGCCTGTTTGCCGCACAGCAAGGTATCTGGGCCAAAGACGGCGATCAGTTTGTTAATATCAGCAAAGTAGACGATTTCGGCAACCTGGAAGGCATTGTAATTTACCAGTTCGACAGCCAGTTGCAGTTAGTGTCAGTAACCAGTGCCGACAGTGCGGTGTACAACAACGACGCCTGGCAACTGCAGCAGGTAAAGCGGTTAGATTTAACCGAACTGCGGGTGGTAAAACAGCAGTGGCCGGAGCAGGGCTGGCGCTCGTCGTTAACGCCGGACAAACTGGGTGTGGTAACCATTAAGCCGGAAATGCTGTCGTTAAGCGGCTTAAATGACTACGTCGATTACCTGCAGCAAAACGCCCAGGACTCCAGCCGTTACGAATTAGCTTTTTGGCGCAAAGCGCTGCAGCCATTGACCATTATCGCCATGTTGTTAATGGCATTGTCGTTTATCTTTGGCCCGCTGCGCAGCGTTACCATGGCGGCCCGTGTACTGATGGGTATTTTAACCGGCTTTGGTTTTTATATGGCTAACGAGGTATTTGGCCCGATGGCGCTGGTGTATCAGCTGCCGCCGCTGGCCGGCGCCATAGTACCCAGCGCGCTGTTTATCGCCTTATCGGTGTACTTAATGCGTAAGAAGGTCTGAGTCAAACTCGCAATATAGACCCGATTGCGCTAAACCAACCGTTGAACGCATGGATGCGTGACAAATTCGCAGGGAGCGAATTTGAACAGCTCCGCTGGTCCGCAGGATGAACTCCAGGGAGGAAGTTCATAATCGAGCCTATAGGGACATATTCACGGCGTGTTGGTGTGTGCAATCGGGTTGATATCACCTGTTACCGTGCTGCTTTATGCAGGTTTAGTAATTTACTTTGTTCTTTAGTCAGCACTATTACCTGAGTATCAGTTAACTGATCCTGCAGTGCCAGGCCTTTACCCCAGCGCAGCCAAAGCCACAAATTGCCCAGCCCCAATAACGCCGTAAGCGCACGTAGCAAGCCTTGCTTAAAGCTGATCGCGCCGCCGTTTTGCTGCACTAATAACAAACGCCAGGCGCGCATCCCCAGGGTTTGGCCGCCTTTGTACCAAAAGTACAGATAAAACCAAAAGAACCACAACAGTGAATAGAGCTGAAACCAGACTTTATGTTGAGTAATAAAGTCGGCATGGTCGGTATAATTGGCCAGCGAAATTACGCCGATGCTGTTTAACAGCGCTACCAGCACTAACGCCAGCCCCATCGCCGCCATCCACAGTGCGGCTAAAATTAACCAGTCATACAGTATCGCCGCCAAACGGCGAATTAAACCCGCGCGGGGTGCATCAGCAAACATAGTGTTATCCGCCAGTAAAAAACCGCGCAAGTGTAGCATGCAGTGTGCTTTTTTCGAAGCTGCTGTAATTTTGTGCAACTAAACCGTTGTAGCATAAATTCGCTTGCGCATCGGCATTCGCGTCGTATAATGCAGGCGTTTACCTCAAAATATCCCTCAGTGCCTGGGTGGCGAAATCGGTAGACGCAGCGGATTCAAAATCCGCCGGGGGAAACTCCGTGTCGGTTCGAGTCCGACCCTAGGCACCACTTGATATTGTCTCTTTGCTTCATGTCTTAGTTGTCATAAAATTTATAATCTGCAGTTAATTGTCTTTCCTAATAATTTTATTAAGTTACAGCGTGCCTCCTTCCATTAAAGTCAGGCTTTTTTAGCTTGCAAGGCTAATGTCCGTCAGGTTTAATGCTGTTAGTTCTTAAAATAACAACAAGCAGCAACGGATTTGCCTTTTCACCTGCCATTTACCCAATATGGCCTGCAAACCGCTGCTGCCTCAGAGGTTTTACATGGTCGTTGAAAATCACTCCCAAACTGCATCTTTTATCTGGTCTGTCGCCGACCTATTGCGTGGTAACTTTAAACAGTCTCAGTATGGCCGGGTAATTTTACCCTTTACGCTGCTGCGTCGTATGGAGTGTGTGCTGGCATCTACTAAGTCTGATGTATTGTCCGCTGCTGCTGCGCACAGCAACAAACCTGATGAAGTGCGTGAGCAGCTATTACGCCGCGCTGCCGGGCAGGAGTTTTTCAATAGCTCTGCACTGAGTTTAAACACTCTATCTGATACCCAAACTGCGGAAGATTTGATTAGTTATGTGCAGTCATTCAGCCGTGAGGCGCGGGAAATTTTCGAGCACTTCAACTTTGAAGAATTTGTGCATCAGCTGCAGCAAGCGGATTTGTTGTATCAGGTAACGCAGCGCTTTGCGTCATTTGACCTATCACCCAAAACCATCAGCAACTTTGGCATGGGTCTGATCTTTGAAGAGTTGATCCGTAAGTTTGCGGAAAGCTCGAATGAAACCGCTGGTGAACACTTTACCCCGCGTGATTGCGTGCATTTAGCCAGCTCATTACTGCTCACCGGGCAAGACCATATTTTGCAGCCCAACAGCATTGTTACTATCTACGATCCAACAGCCGGAACGGGTGGCTTTTTATCTGAGGCGGAAGAGTACATTCAGAGCATCAGTAAGGGCGTAGACGTTAACTTGCTAGGCCAGGAGCTTAACCCGGAATCTTACGCTATCTGTAAAGCCGATATGCTGATTAAAGGCCAAACCGTTGGCAATATTAAGCTGGGTAATACGCTGTCAAATGACCAGCTACGTGGCGAACGCTTTACCTATATGCTTAGTAACCCGCCGTTTGGCGTCGATTGGAAAGGCGTTCAAAAGGCTATCGACAAAGAGCATAAAGAACAGGGGTTTGATGGGCGCTTTGGCCCCGGTTTACCGCGCGTGTCTGACGGCTCTTTACTGTTTTTGCTGCATTTGGTTAGCAAGATGCGCGATGTTAAAGACGGTGGCTCCCGTATTGGTATAGTGCTTAACGGCAGCCCGTTATTTACCGGCTCAGCGGGGTCGGGTGAGTCTGAAATTCGCCGTTACCTGCTGCAGAATGACTTGGTTGAAGCCATTGTTGCACTGCCAACTGATATGTTCTTTAACACCGGAATTGCTACCTATATCTGGATTTTATCCAACAACAAGCCGGCTAACCGCAAAGGTAAAGTACAGCTGATTGATGGCAGTAACCACTTTGCCAAAATGCGTAAATCGCTGGGTAGTAAGCGTAAATACCTTATCGAAGAGCATATCAATGAGCTGGTGCGCGTATACGGTAGTATGGAGCAGTCGGCCATCAGTAAGTTATTCCCGAATGAAGCCTTCGGCTACCGGCGTATTACCGTAGAGCGGCCACTGCGGCTGAATTTCTGCGCCAATGCTGGACGTATCAGTAAGTTACAGCAAGAAACTGCGTTGCAAAAGCTGTCAGGCGCAGAGTTAAGCGAACTGCTACTGGCTTGCAGCAAGTTGGGTGACACCCTTTACAAAAACCGCGAAAGTTTCCTAAAGCTACTGGATAAACAGCTAAAAACCGTCAGCTTTAAAATTGCCGCGCCGGTTAAAAAGGCCATGCTTAATGCGTTATCAGAGCGTGACGATAGCGCCGATATTTGCCGTGATGCCAAAGGTAACCCCGAGCCTGATACCAACCTGCGCGATTATGAAAACGTGCCGCTGACTGAGGCAATTGATACCTACTTTGACCGTGAAGTATTGCCGCATGTACCCGATGCCTGGATAGATACCATCAAAACCGACCCGTTAGATGGTGAAGTGGGTCTGGTCGGTTTTGAAATTCCGTTTAACCGGCATTTTTACGTATTCACCCCGCCACGGCCACTTTGTGATATTGATGCTGACTTAAAAGCCTGTACCGACCGCATTAAATCGATGATCGAGGGCTTATCGGCATGAGTCTCGTAAGATATGAAGCTTATAAAGCAAGTGGGCTTGATTGGCTTGAAGATATTCCTTCAAATTGGGGGTTATTAAGGTTAGGTAGTGTTTTCAGTGAGAGAAGTGAAAAAGTTAGTGATAAAGATTTCGCCGCATTATCAGTCACTCAAAAAGGTATTGTTCCTCAGCTAGAAGATGTAGCCAAAACTGATGCTGGCGATAACCGGAAGAAAGTATGTGTTGGCGATTTTGTCATTAATAGTCGTTCTGATAGGAAGGGTTCATCAGGGGTATCTGAATATGAAGGGTCTGTTTCCTTAATAAGTATTGTTCTTAAAGCAACGAAGATCGAACCTGTTTTTGCACACCATCTTTTGCGGAGTAAGTTATTTCAAGAGGAATTTTATAGATTCGGTAAAGGTATTCATGCGGATTTATGGAGTACCAACTATTCAGAAATGAAGAATATATTGATACCTCTACCCAGTATCAATGAACAAACCCAAATCGCCCGTTTCCTTGATCACGAAGTCGGCAAAATCGATGCCCTAATCGCCGAGCAGGAAAAGCTGATTGCGCTGTTAAAAGAAAAGCGCCAGGCGGTCATTAGCCATGCGGTTACTAAAGGCTTAAACCCGGATACACCGATGAAAGATTCCGGCGTGGAATGGTTGGGCCAAGTGCCGGAGCATTGGGTTGTTGGTTCGCTTAAATGGTATGCAACCATTCGTGGTGGGATAGCACTTGGTAAGAGCTATGAAGGTAAGGAAACAGTTACTGTGCCATATCTGCGTGTTGCAAATGTTCAAGCCGGATATGTTGATTTAAGGGATGTAAAAGAAATCGAGGTTTTACCGGAAGAACTAGAAAAGTACTCCTTAAAAAGCGGTGAAGTTTTGATGAATGAAGGTGGTGACAATAACAAGCTTGGTCGTGGTACTGTCTGGAGATGCGAGATTCAGCCCTGTATCCATCAAAACCACGTATTTGCAATCACCACCAATCATAAGTTAATGGCCGATTGGTTAGCGCTATCATCTCAATCTGACGCTGCCAGAGCCTACTTTTACGTCAACTCAAAACAAAGCACTAACTTAGCTTCAATTTCCTCAAGTAATGTAATGGGCTTTGTACTTCCTATACCTCCAATGAATGAACAAGATGCGATATTAAATTGGTGCACCGACGCTCTTGATAGGTTTGATGAATTGGTTAATGAGGCCGAGTCAGCAAAAGCTCTTTTGAGTGAACGTCGCTCTGCGCTTATCTCCGCCGCTGTGACCGGAAAAATCGACGTTCGGGGCTGGCAGCCTCCGGTAGGAAAAATTAACCCCGCAAACAAGGAAGTATGCGTTGATTAAAAATTTAGAAAACACCCATATTGGTAAATGGCAGCGTATTGCCAACTTCATCTCTGTTGATGAGTATCCTGTACTTAATTGCCCCTATTGTGGCGAAGAGCAATTACATTTTGATCCTGAAAGTGTTGATATCCGGCCTGTAACAAAAGACATGGCCGACAGCATTTGCAAGAAGTATCGCCAGGCCAAAGAAGAAAACAAAAAACCTAGTGTGTCACTAGACGAACTTGGTGATGCCAATAACTGGGTTAAGTTACTTGGTATGGGGCTAATCTTTGTTGAAGCCATAGCTAAACAACAGAATGCCATTAATGGCTTACCCCATTTGATGACTGGCTTTTTAACCTGCCATGCCTGTGGTGGTTCAGTTGCAGCATCAGGTATGCAAGTTGTCGCTGATGCAACGCAAAACAGACCGCAAGTAACTTTGATAAAGGTAGAGCACTTTACACCTACGATACCGATTGTGCCGGTATCGCATAATGTCCCCGAGCCAATCAGAGCTGAATTGCTTGACGCATTTAAGCACTTTCATTTTGACCCGCCATCTTCAGCATCAAAGCTACGCCGAGCCATTGAGCAGTTCTGCAAAGATATGAAGTTAGAAGGTCAACGGTTACATCATCAAATTAGCTCATTACGCAAAATTCAGCCTGAGTTAGCTGATTATCTTGAACCACTGAAATTAATTGGTAATGAGGGTACGCATGCCTCTGATGTGTCAGAGATCGATTTATTACATGCCTTTGAGGTGTTTCAGTTTGTGCTGGAGTTTTACGACCGGCAAGCGCGTTACAAACAAACCCAGGCTAACTACAAAAAGTTGATGGATAAATACGGCCCTAAACCAGAAGTGCCAAAACTTGAGAACAAAGCAGCCCTGGCTGTAAAAGGGAATAAACAACAGGCGGTGGTTAATGGCTAATACCAAAGAACGCATCTTTCAAACCGATATTCTGAACAGCCTGGAAGCGCAAGGTTGGCTGGTGGGCAAAACGGCCAGTTATGACAGAACCAACGCGCTGTATGCCGAAGATTTACTGCACTTTGTGCGTGAGGCTTACCCCGAGCGTTGGGAAAAGTTTGCTAAGAGTAACCCGGCCAATCCGGAAAAGGTCTTGGTACAGGTACTTACCCGAGCGCTGGATCGTGATGGCGCTTTGCATGTGCTACGCCACGGTTTTAAGGTGATTGGCGGCCATATCAGTATCTGTGCCTTTAAGCCCGATCACGGTATGAACCCTGACACCGAACGCCGTTATGTATTAAACCGCTTGCGGGTCGTCGAGGAAGTCTCGTATTCACCCCACGCCAGAGAGGGCGAGTACAACCCACGCATTGATTTAGTGCTATTCGTAAACGGTATACCTACCGCCACACTTGAGCTTAAAAGCGAGTTTAAGCAAACCATTGAACATGCCAAAGCGCAGTATAAAAAAGACCGGCCGTTAAAAGACCCGTTAACCCGTAAACCCGAGCCGCTGCTGGCCTTCAAACGCGGCGTTTTGGTGCATTTTGCGGTAACCCAAGATGAAGTGGCGATGACCACTAAGCTGGCCGGTAGTGATACCTTTTTCCTGCCATTTAACATGGGCAGTGATGAAGGTGGTGCCGGTAACCCAACACCGAAAACCGGAAATTACGCCACTAGCTATCTGTGGCAACAGTTATTTTCCAAGGACAATTGGTTAAATATACTTGCCCGTTTTATGCACTTGCAGGTAGATGAAAAGCCGCAGTTTGACGGTAGTATCAGCCGCAAAGAAACGCTAATATTCCCGCGGTTTCACCAATGGGATGTGGTGAATAAGCTTATCAATACTACCCGTTGTGAAGGGCCGGGTAAGCGTTATCTTATTCAACACAGTGCTGGTTCGGGTAAATCCAATTCAATTGCCTGGACTGCGCATCAGCTGGCGTCACTGTATCAGCAGGATGAACACGGCCAGCATAAAAAGCTGTTTAGCTCGGTAATTGTAGTAACTGACCGGACCGTACTGGATAGCCAGCTACAAAATACCATCCGCCAGTTTGAGCATGCCGATGGCATGATTAAAGCCATTACCCGTGATATGGGTAACTTAAGTAAATCGGAGCAGTTGGCTGAAGCACTGCAAAGTAATACCCGTATTATCATTGTCACCATTCAAACCTTTCCGGCCTTATATGATGCGTTGGAGCGTTACCCTAAGCTAGCAGAAGGGCATTACGCTATTATTGCCGATGAAGCGCACTCGTCTCAGACTGGCTCGTCTGCCGCCAAGCTAAAAGCGATTTTAGGCAGTGATAAACCAGAAGGTGATGAGTTAAGCGCTGAAGAGCTGCTTACCGCTGCTGTGCAATCGCGCACGCCGACAGACCGTATTAGCTACTATGCCTTTACCGCAACGCCTAAGAGCAAAACGTTGGAGCTATTTGGCCGACCAGAGCATCCTGATGAGCCGGTCAGCGACACCAATAAACCTGTTTCGCCATATGTCTATTCGATGCGACAGGCGATTGAAGAAGGCTTTATTCTCGATGTACTGAATAACTACACCACCTATGCCACCGCCTGGAAAATTGCTCACCCTGATGGCGACGATACCGAAGTGGAAAGTAAGCAGGCACGGATTAAGCTGGCAAAATGGGTGCGGTTGCATCCTTACAATATCAGCCAGCGGGTAGAGATTATTGTTGAGCATTTTCGCACTAACGTACGCCACCTGTTAAACGGCCAGGCCAAGGCCATGGTAGTTACCGCCGGGCGAGAAGATGCCGTACGGTATCAGCTGGCGATGCTGCAGTACATTAAAGATAAAGGTTACGCCGATGTGCATGCCTTGGTGGCGTTTTCGGGCAGCATTTTAGCCAATGAAGTAATACCGGAAGAAGTTACCGAAACTAGTCAGCTACTCAACCCCGGCTTAAAAGGCCGTGACCATGCTAAGGCATTGGACTCGGATGACTTCAATGTGCTGATTGTCGCTAACAAGTACCAGACCGGCTTCGACCAGCCCAAGCTTTGTGCTATGTATGTTGATAAAAAACTCGCTGGTGTGGAATGTGTTCAAACCCTGTCACGGTTAAACCGCACCTTCCCCGGTAAAAACCAGACCTTTATTCTGGATTTTGTAAATGCAGCAGAGGACGTTAAAAACAGCTTTGCGCCCTATTACACCCGCTCTGAAATTGAAACGGTAACCGATCCTTACCTGATTTATGACATTCAGAAAAAGCTGGATGACGAGCATATTTATCAATGGACGGAAGTACGCGGCTTTGCGCAAACCTTTTACGACCCTAAAGCCAGCGCCAGTAAGCTATCGTTCTTTGCTAAACCGGCAAAAGAGCGCTTTACCCTGCGTTACCGTCAGGCTAGAGAAGCCTATCAGCTAGCGCGTGATGCCAAAGCCCGTGCCGAAGCAGAGGGAAACAGCTACGGTGTTAAGGCCGCTGAAGAAGGTATAAAGCAAGCAGGTGAAAAGGTAGACCAGTTAGATCTGTTTAAGAAGAATCTGACGTCTTTCATCCGCTTGTATGAGTTTATGTCGCAGATAGTGCCGTATGAGGATACTGACCTTGAAGCGCTATGTGTTTACGGTAAGAACCTGTTACCGCTGCTACGCGCCGACCGCCTGGAAGACCCGGAAGACTTCGACCTAACCGGTACTGAGCTTACGCATTACCGCATTACCAAAAAGCAGGAACTGGCCATTCGCCTCGGTGAGGAAGACGGCCCATACCTGAAAGGTATTACCGAAGTTGGCAGTGGTAAAGCGCACGACCCGGAGAAGAAAAAACTGTCAGAGATCATCAACGCCCTGAATGATCTGTTTGGCGCTGAGGTAAGCGACGACGACAAACTACACTTCGCCCGCGGCGTTGCCGAGCGCATCCGCAAAGACGAGCCAACCATGGCGCAAATCAGCAAACATACTCCTGATGAGGTGATGTATGGCCGTTTCCCACAGCTGGTAACTGATACCATTTTAGATCTTATGGGTGATAATGAAAAACTGGCCACGGAAGTGCTGGCCTCACAGCAAAAGGGTAAGGATTTTGCGCGGTTAATATTGCGACTTTTAGTGCAGTAAATAGCCTTGATGCTAAAGTAACCCGAACACCGAAGTCGAAAATTAGAGTAAAAGCAATGGACTTAATTTATATAACCGAAGATCCGCCTGAACAGCCATATCCAAACTTTACTATGCCGGGCAAGGATCCACTTGAAAACAGTACTATCAAGACTGCTCAAATAAAGCCAGTAATCAATACCGATGGTATAGCCAGTAAGGTCGCACTTAGCTTGTTAACAGTTTCGACTCCATTATCACTACTGGTAGGTGCAGCGACTATAGCTCCCATCTTGGTTAAAGCCTTTTCTTCAAAAGATGGGGCTGAAGAAGTATCAAAAGAAAGTGTCGCATTTTTGAATGATTTTATTCAAAAACATTCTATTTGTGTGAAAGATGCAATCGATAGAGGGTACCAGTTTCCTCCCGGTCATCCGAGGGTTGGCGAAACTTATAGACTGCATCCTTTGGCAAAGTACCCACCTTCTTGCAGGAAAGACCTATATATTCCCGAGCAGAACTATGATGCTCTTCTTTTTGAAGAGAGAGAATCTGAGTTGCTTTCAATACTGGTGAATTTAGGGGCAGTCGAAGTTGAAATTGCTAAATATATTGAGCGACTAACGGAAACTGAAAAAGCTGCAAACCTGAATGCGGGAGTAGATTTAATGGGGGAAGGCGCCATTTCACATAACAGTAGTTTGGGCAAAGAGAACAATGAAAAAAATGTAAGACTTTTTACCCTTAGAGGTATGCCTTGGAAGTATGGCGAAAACAAGCTTGATAAGGACGCTTATGCTTGGCTAAATTTTGAACCATCATGGAATGCTTTGATAACAGCACGAGAAATTGGAAATTGCACAAGCGCAACTCTGGAAATTAAAGAAGTCTCAAAATATGGCGCAAATAGGGAAATGGCAATTAAGATTAAAGCGAAGATCTATTCAGCTACAGGTGGTTTGAAAGTTAGTGATAAGGACCTAAAGGAGACATCCTATATTGTTAAAGTAAAGTTCTCATAGTGAAGTTTTATTTGGGCAGTACTCAGGTTGACAGTTTACCTGCCCTTTCTTGCCAAAGTAGCTGTATAGCCAGCCGCCAAAGTGTTTTCTTCTACTCATATCGCCAGTACTTTTGCTGGCACCAAAAACGCGGTAATGGGACAAGTTAAAGCGAACAAGAAGAGCATCGTCATACAATTGACTCAGAGAGGCTAATGGGTAACGCGGTCAATATTAAGTTAGTTGCAATATTGTAAATATGGAACTATGTTTTAACTGATTTTTTCTAAAGGGACTTAATCATGCGTAAAATAATATTGCTTCTAGCTATGATATTGAGCGTCAACACGGCTTTCGCTGATGAAGATGAAAATGATCAAAAACGACAAACGGCGAAGGCTGCTACGGATGCGTCGTCGGAGTTAGACAAAATATTGAAAAACCCGGATGCATACGGTTTGACCAACGTGCAGCCAATAACAGTTGCAAAAAATATTATCGATCGCATCGCAGAGCAAAAAAAAATCGATGTTGATCGAGTGCACTCTTTCTCCGAAGCAACCATTACTCTTATCTCGGACTTTATGGTCAAAGTACTTGATAGAAAAATCTCGTTGTCGGAATTAACTAATAATGGCTACAAGTCAGATCCTGAGAAAATGGCGATGCTGGAGAGGATGTTGGTAGAGCGAAACATCGCTTCGTCAAACGATGCAGGTCGTTTATCTCTAGCCATGAATCAGCTGATGCAATTCCGTGATGAATTGTTGGATCTTCATTCACTGAGCTACACGAGTCGTCTGCATAATAACGCCAAAGTGTCGAGCGATCTCCAACGAGATATTGTCAGTCTGACAGCTAAATTACCTAACATATTGGCGCAACAAAAAAATATAACTGATTGGGAGGTTTCCACTGCATTAGTAACGTTTAAGACGATCGCCAAACAGTTTAAATCTACTAATAGATTCTTACCGGCCATTGGTTACTCATTTAGTTATACACCTCAGATTTTTTTAACGTCTTTCTCAAACATTGATATCTCTGATTTTGAGCCTACCCACTTCAGTAGGGCTGCGTTATTTAAAAACACTGTAGAGTTTGATAACAAATCTTACTCTTCGCTATCCGTCCACGCCAAAATAGACTACTTGTCTGTTAATCTGTCGTTTCCACAGCTATCTGAAACATTGGCAAACACTTATTCTGTAGAAGAGTTAACAGATAGCTCTATTGAAGGGCAGGTTCTATCTAGATCCTCAACTAAAACAGAAATAAAATTTGATTACGATGTGTCCATAACTCTATCAATTAAAGATAGTGTTTTTGCTCTTTCTGGCTGGAAAATCTTACCAAACCAATATGATGTTGGTGTTGGCTACGGCCTGATGGGCATAAATGTGAAAGAAGATATAACACACGACATACGTACTCGGGCCGACAACACGCCTTACAAGGATTTACCCTCACTAACAACTCTTAATGTTAAGCAAGATAAAGATTTCCTGGTTTCTTACGCCAGTGTGTATTTTGATGCTTCACCGACGGACTCTATTACTGCGGGTGCAATTCTACGGAGATACTTCGACGAGAGTAGTTCTGAATACGAGCTTCGGACTGACGATTATTCTGTTAGCTTATATGTGCGTTGGTATCCTCAGGACTACCTTGATTGGTTTTAAGCTGTTCGACATGGGCTGCTGTGATGCCACTTACACTGATTTTTTATATTCTCAAAGGTTGTAGTTATTTTAGGGCATAAGCAACCTGGCTGCTTATGCCTCGTTTTCTTGGCACAACCTCTTACTGCTGACGCTGAAGTAATCAAATCAAAACGTTTTAACTTTTATAAAACAATAACCTAAACGGTATTTCTAAAATTCTGCCCGAAGCCTGTCGATCTTTGCCTTCACCATCCGACTAAGTACCGTGAGTTAATCACTGCTACCTTTACTGCAGCATCAGCTGGCTGTGGCGGGGTATTGCCAACTTAAGGAGAAAAGCGATGAAATTTAACCCGGTAGTGCATTTTGAAATTTACGTAGAAAACATGGACCGCGCCAAAGCGTTTTATCAGGCGCTGTTTGATATCAAGCTGGAACACATGTGACACTAGGCTGTACCGTCTTCGCCTGCATCGCCATTTTTTTGCAGCTTATAGCGCTGGCCGTATACTTTGCCGGGTTTGTCTTGCTAAGCAAAAGCCTTAGTGGTGCTGATGTAATTTGGGCAGCTTGCCTGAGTAATGACATCGGTAGACGCAGTGGACGTAAAATCTGCAGAGTTAACTTCGTGTCGGTTCGGGTTTAGCTCCGGGGACCAATATCCTTATTAAGTTACTACACCGTTTACTAAAAGATTTGTGAAACGTTAGCCCAGATGATGGTATAGACCCTCTTGGTTTTGGTAGACAGCATTGCAGCTCTATTGCCTACGCATTATTTCACTCTTTTAGCCTTGTAAGTATTCACACCCTTAATCAAAGAAAACCCTGTCAGCTGATTTTCAGCATCTGTTTCAAATCGGACAGTAGCATCCGGGGCTGTCAGGAAGAAGCTGGATTTTGCTTCCCGGTGCAGCTCAAGGCGTTTGCTGCTGATTAAATTGCTTTGGAAATATAAGCGATCTGCTTCTGCAGTGATAAATGCGGGCTTATCTAATAGCAGGTATTCACCGGCTAATGTTTGGTTGAGCGTAGCATCTGGCGCTATGACTGCTTTTTCTGTGACCTTAAAGTCTGGCCAGTTGTATTCGGCGGCAATACTGGTAAATATTTCTTCAATTAATGCCATGCCATTATCGCTGTTGGTCAGCACTACCGCGCCCTGACCGGTTTTTGTGTAGCCGAATAATAAAGTGCGAAATCCCTTGTTGCCACCACTGTGACTAAAGCTGGTTCTGTCTGGCTGCTGTTCAACAAAAAAGCCAAGGCCGGTTTCGCCTAAGCCGCGCGTTAACATGGTTTTAGTCATTTGGCTGGAAAGTATTCTGTCTGAAGTGCCAGCATCCGACTTCTGCACTTCAATAATTATTTTTGCTAAATCTGCGGCCGTGCTCCACATGCCTGCAGCTGCCAGTTCAGGGTTTTGGTGCCACAAGCCTGGAATGGCTGCACCGCTGCTATCATGCCCAGCGGCAGCATTTTTGCGTTCTTGCTCCGGCAACCGTGCGGCGAAGCGGCTGTGCTGCATATCTAAAGGGGTAAATACGATATCTTGTAATAGCTGCGGAAAATCCTGTTGGCTTGCTTCCATCATCATCAACTGGATGATGGTGTAACCACCGCCGGAATAGCGCCATTGAGTGCCTGGTATTGCTTCGACACCAACTGGCGCAGTATTCGCCGGGGCTTCACCGTTCAATACTGCAAGTAGGCTTGGTACAGCTTGTTGATCATTTTGTGTAGCCGTTTGTGTAAGTGCATAACCATGAAAACCATGCACATTGACGCCAGCACTGTGATTCAGCAACTGCCGCAGGCTCACTTTATGCTCTTTGGTGAATTCATTCTCAGGCAGTTTCCAGCTTTTCAGTTGGCTATTTATATCGCCATCCAGCTGAAGTTTTCCTTGCTCAACCAAGTGTAATGCAGCCATGGCGCTGACGGCTTTGCTGATAGAGGCGGTTTGAAACAAGGTAGTTAATGTGGTGTTCGCATTGCTGCCTGCAACATTTACCCCATAAGCTTGAGCCCACTCAAGTCGACCATTGTTTACAACCGCAATACTTACAGCAGGAACTTGATGATAGTGCATCCGATGTACCAGCTGCATTTTCTGAGCTGATGCGCCTTTGACTATCACGGACGTGGACAGCCCTTGTTCCACGCGGCTGATTTTCTCATCTGGTGCGGCAGGGTCTGAAGGGGCTGCAAAGGCTGAACCTGCACAGGCACTACCTACGGCAACTAACATCAGGGTTTTACGCAGTAGCTGAGGTACGGGCATCAGAGAGTCTTCCGTGAGTTAGCGGCCAGAATGTTGTGCTAACAAATTAATTTATCTAAGATTATTGAAAATCAGCTGCAGTTGCAATGATGGAAATGTAAGTAGATGTCTTTAAAACTCTGCAAAACGCTTGTCGATCTTTGCCTGTTCCATCCGACTAACAACCGTGAGTTAATCACTGCTATCTTTACTGCTGCATCAGCTGGCTGTGGCTGGGTATTGTCAACTTTAGGAGCAACACGATGAAATTTAACCCTGTAGTGCACTTTGAAATTTACGTAGAAAACATGGATCGCGCCAAAGCGTTTTATCAAGCGCTGTTTGATATTAAGCTGGAACACATACCATCACCCACGCCGGAGGTTGAGATGGACATGTGGTTCTTCCCGATGGATAAAGAAAACGGCATGAGTTATTACGGTGCCGGCGGGAGCTTGGTAAAAATGGCCGGGTTTACCCCTGGCGGCGGTGGCACCCTGGTGTATTTTGGCTGCGAGGATTGTGCAGTGCAGGCTGAACGTGCAAAAGCCAATGGCGGCAGTATTCAGCAGCCTAAAATGTCGATTGGTGAACACGGCTTTTGCGCCGTAGTGCGCGACTCTGAGGGCAATTTAATCGGCTTACATTCAATGACCTGACCGCAGTACCTGCCAGGCTGTTGCAGCTGAGGCTGTGTGGTGCAACTATGCTTATTTAGTTTGTCAGCAGGGGATAAGGTGAAAAATCGCATACAACAGTCTGGTGTACAGCAGCAGCCTGGTAACGGCGTTGATAGCCAGCGCCGTCAGTTGCTGAAATTGCTGGCTGGCAACAGCCTGGTATTAAGTTCGCTGTTTGGCGCCAAACTGGCCTTTGCTGCCGGCGGTATTAAACCGGGTATTCAGCTTTTTACGGTGCGGCAGTTAATGCAGCAAGACGTAGCCGGTACTTTGCGGCTATTGGCCGGTTTAGGTTATCAGGGAGTTGAATTTGCCGGCTTGTTTACACAGCCTGCTACTGCGGTTGCCAGATGGTTGGCTGAATATGGTTTGTCTGCACCGGCAGGGCATGTGCTGTTACAGCCTATGCTGACAGAAACGGACCGCGTGCTGGAAGAAGCCTTAGCCCTGGGGCATCGTTATCTGGTTATGCCGTATTTATTCGACCATGAGCGTAATGAAGGATTACGCAGTTACCGGCAACTGGCGGAACAACTAAACCGATTAGGTGAGCGCTGCCAGGCCGTGGGTTTGCAGTTGGCTTACCATAATCATGATTTCGAATTTGCCATTATCGACAACACCACGCCCTACGAGATATTGCTGACGCAAACCGATGCAAAATTAGTAAAAATGGAAATAGATTTGTATTGGGCTGCCAAAATGCAGGTAGATGTTCCGGCGCTTTTTAGCCGCTATCCCGGGCGCTTTCCGCTGTGGCACATCAAAGATATGGCAGCTGATGGCGATTTTGCTGATGTTGGTAGCGGCATTATTGATTTTACTGCAGTGGTGCAGGCGGCAGGCATTGCCGGCTTACAACATGCCTTTGTTGAGCGTGACAGTACCGATAATTTGGACGTTACTCTGCAACAGGGGATCCGCGGCTTTAAACAAATCTTTGCTTAGCAAAAGCATTAACTATGAATTTATGTCATGGGTTAATGAAATAATATCATTTTTATTCATGCAGTCTTGGGTGTATAACTTACACATGGCTTAACGTCTGGACGTCTGGATGTTTTTGGCGGCAGATTGGCAAAGGGGATAGCACAGCATGAAAAACAACGATTTCAGTTTTACCATTAAGCGCATTCGGTTTGATGAGCATTATCAGCCGGCGGACAGTACACGTATCACCACCAACTTCGCTAACCTGGCACGCGGCGAGTGCCGCCAGCAGAATTTGCGTAATGCTTTAACGATGATAAACAACCGTTTTAATGCGTTGGCGCAATGGGACAACCCCAAGGCCGATCGTTACTCTGTCGAGCTGGACATTGTTTCGGTTGATGTGGATATTGACGGCAATGGCGCCGGTTTCCCGTCGATTGAAGTATTAAAAACCAATATTGTTGATCATAAAACCAACGAGCGCATCGAAGGCATAGTGGGCAATAACTTTTCCTCTTATGTACGCGACTATGATTTCAGTGTATTGCTGCTGGAGCATAATAAGCAGCAAGCGCAATTCAGCATTCCGGAGAACTTTGGCGAGCTGCATGGCAAGCTGTTCAAATATTTTGTTAACTCAAGTGCTTACAAACAGCATTTTAGCAAGCCGCCGGTTATCTGCCTGAGTGTGTCGGATAACAAAACCTATCAGCGCACGGAAAACCAGCACCCAATATTGGGCGTGGAATATTTGGCAAACGAGTCGTCGTTAACCGAGCAGTATTTTAAAAAAATGGGCCTGCAGGTGCGCTATTTTATGCCGGCAAACAGTGTAGCGCCGTTGGCCTTCCATTTTGTTGGTGACTTACTGAATGATTACAGCAACCTTGAGCTGATCAGCACCATCAGCACCATGGAAACCTTTCAAAAGATTTACCGGCCGGAGATTTATAACGCCAATGCGGTAGCCGGCAAAAGCTATAAACCGAATTTAAAAAATCAGGATCATTCCATCACGCAAATTGTGTATGACCGCGAAGAGCGCAGCACGTTAGCCATAGCTCAGGGCAAATTTGCTGAAGAGCATTTTATTAAACCGCACCGCGCTACGCTGGAGCAATGGTCGGCTAACTACGCTTAATAACCCGGATAAAATACTATTTATGAACAAGCATTTACTACAAAAAGTACTATTGCCGACATCAACCGCCGGCAGTTTGCCTAAACCGTCGTGGCTGGCAGAGCCGGAAACCTTGTGGTCACCGTGGAAATTACAGGGTGAAGAGCTGGTTAGCGGCAAACAGGATGCGCTGCGGTTGTCATTGCAACAGCAACAATTGGCCGGCATTGATATTGTCAGTGACGGCGAGCAAACGCGGCAACACTTTGTCACTACTTTTATAGAGCACTTAAGCGGCGTGGATTTTAACCAGCGTAAGACGGTCCGAATTCGTAACCGCTATGATGCCAGTGTGCCCACAGTAGTGGGCCCGGTGTCGCGGCCAAAGCCGGTGTTTGTTGACGATGCGAAGTTTTTACGCACGCAAACCAGCCAGCCGATAAAATGGGCCTTGCCTGGCCCGATGACGATGATCGATACGCTGTACGATGACCATTATAAAAGCCGCGAGCAACTGGCGTGGGAATTTGCCAAAATACTGAACCAGGAAGCAAAAGAGTTGGAAGCCGCCGGGGTGGATATTATTCAGTTTGATGAGCCGGCCTTTAACGTGTTTTTTGACGAGGTTAACGACTGGGGCATTAAGTGTTTAGAGCGCGCCATCGAAGGACTTAAATGCGAAACGGTAGTACATATTTGCTATGGCTATGGCATTAAAGCTAATACCGATTGGAAAAAGACCTTGGGGTCCGAGTGGCGGCAATACGAAGCCGTATTCCCTAAACTGCAACAATCCAATATCGATATTATCTCCCTGGAGTGTCATAACTCGCGGGTACCGATGGAGCTGCTTGCGCTGCTGCGCGGTAAAAAAGTGATGGTAGGCGCCATTGATGTGGCAAGCAATAGCATCGAAACCGCAGAAGAAGTGGCGGCTACGCTGAGAAAAGCGCTGCAATATGTTGATGCCGACAAGCTTTACCCCTGCACTAACTGTGGTATGGCGCCGTTATCCCGTGACGTTGCCAGCGGCAAGCTAAATGCCTTAGCTGCAGGGGCAGAGATTGTGCGAAATGAATTACTGGCCGCCGGATAACTGCTGCAAACCCGGGCGTTGGCCTGGCTAAAATGAACACGCAGCCGGCTTAAAGCCGGCTAAGCTGATCTAATGTTTGCAGCGCTTGTGTGTAGTCCCCGGCATCAAACCAAAATTCGGGCAGCTGGCCGTAGGTTTTTAAATACACATCGTTGATATGAAATTGCCAATGTACCCAGTTAGCTTGTTGGGTGGTTTTTACGCATATTGTTGAACACTCCCACTGCCCGCAGGCACACGCCATCAAGGTAATGAAACCAGCCTGATGACAACTGTTTTGCCAATCCTTTAGCAGCAGCTCTTGTACTAATGCACTATTGATAAAAACGTCACCTAAGGTTCTGGCGTTGTTTCTTTCTGCAGCCTCTTGCAGCAATTGTTCAATGGAAACGTCATTGACATAAACAGCCAATACGGTTTCCGCTTTAGCTTTTTTATGTCGTGAAGGCCGTGACTCCCAACAGAGTTTCAACTGGTCCATGCTGCTCGCCTTAACAATTTTTTTATTTAGAATATCGTTGATGCTGTGACACCAAGATACAAAATAGCCAGCTATTTCAGTTCGTGGATATTTTTCGTAGTATATTTGCATAACAAACTTAAATTAACAGTGTTGCGGGAGGCTGCTATAAAAAAGAAAGCGCGCCGGATAAGAACGCTAACAATAAATAAACATTACGTTCAGTTTGCTTATTTCCACCAAATTTATTGCGAAAATGCGCCGCTTATAGCGGCGGCTGCTTTGCATAGTTTGTGTAAACGTAGCGCTCGGGGCACAGAGCTGGCGGCGTATATAGCAACGCAAACTGAGAGAAATGAACACAGCCTGCTGCCTGATTGGTCAGAGTATATGCAGCAGGTAATGATGCACTTTAGTCGATTTCAGGATGAATTTGGTCTGGAATGAGTGATTTTTAATAAAGTTATAATAAGGGAACAAACTATGTCGGCAATGAAAGCTGTCGTGATTCGAATTGTACTTGGTGTCATTGCATTGTGGGTGGTTGTAGAATTACTTAGTTGGAGTGAGTCGGAAAAAAAGACCAGTGTTGGTTTTTATTTGCCGTATGAATTGTTTTACTACACTGAAGGTAACGAAACTGAAGCAACTGCAACTAAATTTGAAGTACACGCCCGGCCTACATCTGCGCTTCGGGCTGAAGGTTTGCGTGACTGTATTGTGCGGCTTAGTAAGCAAAACTACCGGGCGCTTTCTCAACAGGCGTCGCATAGCGATAATGCAGACGTCAGATACTTACTGGTAGCTGTGTATTGGGATAAGTTAACCAGACAGCCTGTCTGCGATACTGGTTATGACAATGTGACGTTAGTTGAGCAAAAAGCCGCGTCGTCGTTCGAGCAGGCCAACAAAGTGCTGATGTCGAAACTTGTTGCGACCAGGCTTTGATATGCTCAGGCCAGGCTACTGACAACAAAGCTCGGGGTTGGCTACGGCAGGCGGCAAACCTGCCGGTTGCGGTTTACTTTGTATAGCGGATCCTACAAAAACAGCTTTTGCTCTTTGTCAGTTGCCGCCGTTAGCTGATATTGCTGTACGGCGTTTACTGTTTTTTGTTCGCGCTCTTTAGCTTCGCGGTTGCGGTTGGCCTCTGCTATCAAGCCTTCCAGCGCTTTGCCGAGTTTATCTAATTTAGCTTCCAATACGGCTATTTTGCCGTCGCGTTCCGGGCTTTGCGGTTGTTGCATCAAGGCGTCTTTTTCGGCCTGCGCCTCTTCCATTTTCGCTTTTATTTCATCGTACTTTTGTTTATCCAGGCCGATGCGGTTAGCCAGCATTTGATCCATCAGCCGGGTTAAAAAAGCCTCTTGCTGTTTGCTGGTTTCATCCTGCGGCTGCGTTTGCTGCGCAGCCGGCTTTGCCGCTGTAGTTGTTATATCGGCAAAATCTTGCCGCTGCGTGCCGGTATCGGCAACATCGGTTTCGGGTTGTAACAGCTGATACTGCAGTTGGTAGTTATTAATATTAAGGCCTGACACTGTCATAGGATACGCTCCGCTAAAGGTAAATAGTTTGCCTGTACCTAACTTGTCGCTAAACAAAGCAGAAACTGTGCCAACCCGGCTGTGGCACTAACACGGAGTGCTGTTGCCGGCCTGCCACGGCTTGCTGTCGTAAATCATTAATCTTGCTGTAAAAAAAACATCACATAGCTGCTGTAGCTTAATCGCGTTCCTGATAGCAGGACGCAGTGCCACGCTATTGAGTGTATTTAATTGTGCTGGCGCAGGAGCAGTAGCAGATAACAGTAAATCGATAATAACCGTGCACGCCAAGCCGGGTTGCTATAACAGCGGCCGGGCCGGCGATAGCTATTAGCAGTGGGTAAACACATGCAGTCCTCTATTAAACACAACGACATCAGCAAATTAAACAAAACACCATTAAGCCGTGCCGTGCAGCAGATATTGCTGGGCGGTGCGTTGGCCGTAGCCGCAGCACCGCTGCTGGCGCAAACAGCAGATAACACTGCAGAACAAGCGGTGGAAGTGATTTCGGTAACCGGCAGTTACAGCCGCAGCCTGGAGCAGGCGGTAGATTTGAAAAAGTCGAATATCGGCTTTTCTGATTCGGTTGTTGCCACTGATGTGGCTGACTTTCCTGAGCAAAACCTGGCCGAAGCGCTGCAGCGTATGCCGGGCGTAACCATAGAGCGCAATAAGGGCCTGGGCAGTAAAATTAACGTGCGCAGTTTGCCAAGTGAATTTACTCATGTGTCTATCAACAACCTGGCGACAGCCTCGGGCAGTGGTGGCCGCGATGTTGAATTTGATATTTTTGCCTCAGAAATTATTCAAAGCGTAACGGTGCAAAAGTCACCAACGGCAGCGGATGAAGAAGGCGGTATTGCCGGCTCGGTAATGATCTCTACCGCGCGGCCGTTTGATTACAACGAGCGCAAATTGATAGTGTCAGCCGAAGGGGCGCATAACTCGATTTCTGAAGAAATTGACCCTAAGTTCTCCTTTTTAGCCAGCGACACCTTTGGAGATTGGGGCGCTTTGGTATCGTTCTCTAAAGCCAGCCGCACTAACAGAACCGACTCGAACTCCGGCATTAACTTCCGGCCGATGGGGCGTTTTTTGGAAGCGACAGGGCCACGCTCTGATCAAGCTGCTGCCGTGCTGGAACGTGATGCCGGTGTAGTGGTGAGCGACCGCAGCGATAAAGACGCAACCAACCGGATTATTTTTCAGGATAAAGTTGGCGACCGTTTGTACCTGAACGACCAGGATAAGTGGGGCGCGACTGCATCGCTGCAGTATAAACCCGGCAATGATTTCAGCCTGACCTTTGATGCAATGAAAGGCGGCTATGATGTCACCGAAGATGAATACGATGCCGCAGCGTATACGGCGTCTAGTCGCAGTACGCTGGAAACGATTCACGATTATGACGACACGACGTTGGCGCAGTACGGCATTATTGTGCTGACGGATGTGTCTTACACTGCTACCCAGCACGAGTTTTTAAGCAAACAGCGGATTAACAACACCGATTACTCGCAGTACAGCCTGGCGCTGGATTGGCAAACCCATGGTTGGGATATCAACGGCCTGGTCGGTTTTTCCGGTGCAGAAAAATCTCAGGATTACGCCAATCTGAAACATGTAGCCTATGCGCCGTCACGTTCGCGCTGGACTGCTAACGGCGGCGAAACAGTGGTTAGCGCTAACCCGGCCAGTATTGATATGTACAACTCGCCGGACAGCTACCTGTTTGAAGCATATGAGACTGAGCTGGAGCAGGTTAGCGACGATAAATATGCCGCCCAACTCGACTTTAAAAAAGCCCTGCAGCTGGACTTTATGCCGGCACTGAGCAGTGTGCAGTTTGGTATGCGTTACACCGATAAATCGAAAAAACGCCAGTTTGGCGCTGCTAAAATTCAGGGACCGGCTGCCGGTGATGCCTCCTGGGTTAATAACCGCACCCTGGCCGACAGTGAGCTGCAATGGGTAACCGATATAGTCCCCGGCGGTGCCTATAAAGCCAAAGATCTGAACTGGATGCAGGTATCAAACGATTACGCCCGCAGCACCTTCCGTTATGCCGGTTTTAGCACGCCGTTTAACGAAGGCGATTACTACCGTGTAGACGAAGAAGCGCTAAGCCTGTATGCCATGGCAAACCTGGATTTTGACCTGGCCGGCAAACCGGTAACCCTGAATGCCGGAGTACGGGCCGTAGATACTTCGGTGCTGTCATTTGGTTATCACCAGGTGCAGAACGAAGATGGCTCTAATGGCTACACCGATACGCCGATCTCAAAAGAAGGCAGCTACACCGATGTGCTGCCGAGCCTGAATATGACGGTAGAGATTTTGGATGATGTGCTGTTTCGCGCTGCGGCGTCTGAGACGCTGATGCGCCCGGCACTGACTAATATTGCCTATAAGCGTTCGGTCAGCTGGAATGAGTTCCGCTTTACCGACGGCAACCCGGATCTGCAGCCTACCTATGCTAAACAATGGGAAGCCGGACTGGAATGGTATCTGCAGAATGGCGGTATTCTGGCAGTGTCTTATTTCTGGAAAGATATCGAAGGCGTGGTGCGGCAGGAGCTGACCGGTGTGGTTGAGGATGTAGAAAAACTTAACGCCAACGGTACTCTGGATGGCTACTATGATTTCGATGTTTATCAGCCGGTTAATGCTGATGGCTCTTATAAAGTCACCGGCCTGGAGCTGATAGCGCAACTACCGCTTAGCATGCTGCATCCGCTGTTAGACGGCTTTGGCGTTAATGCTAACTACACCATGCTGGATAACTCCTTAACCGGTTCATCCGGTTTGGATATTCCTACGCCGCCGGAAGGCCTGGCCGACAGCACGTACAACTTTACGCTGTATTATGAGAATGACCGCTTCGATGCGCGCATCTCTTATAACTACAAAGATAAGTATGTTGAAGTCATTGAACGTAACCTGTACCCGGTGTATCGCGACGCCTACGGCCAAACCGATATCGCCATTGGTTATAACCTGACTGACAATATTAAACTGAGCTTAAAAGGTATTAATATTACCGATGAAGCCACCACTGGTTATACCTTAACGCCGCAATTCCCGGTAATGAACGAGTTCTCCGGACGCCGTATCAGCTTAGGCATCCGCGCAGACTTCTAAAACACACCGGCCGGTACTACAGTTTATGCTGTAGTGCCGGCTGTTTTATTGGCGCAAAAGGTTCGTTTATGTCACTTAATCCACGTTATAGCCCTATGCTGGCGCTGTTACTGAGTTTTAGCAGCCTGGCCGCTCCTCCTGTTTCAGAGCACAACGCAGCGCAGCCGCTGCAAATTGCTTTTATGCCGGATATTCATTTTCACGATATTTACGCCAATTTTAACGATAACGCTTTTGCCGGTTTACCTAACAGCCTAAGCGGTAAAAATGCCACTATTCGCACTATGGCGGCACAGCTTCAATCGACGCGATTATTTAACGAAAACTACTTTGCCTTGCTGGCCGCACTGGACGACGCTGCCGCGCGTGGCGTTAAGCTGATAGCGCTGCCCGGCGATTTCAGTGACGACGGCCAACCGCTGCATGTGCGCGGCCTGGCGAAGATTTTGCAGCATTACAGCGACAGTTACGGCATGCAGTTTTTTGCCGCGCCCGGTAACCATGACCCGGTGCGACCCTTTAGCCGCCCGGCCGGTAAAAGCGATTATTCAGGTGCAGGCGGTTACCCACAGCCGATTTACAGCCAGGGCACTGCAGCGTGCGCTGCTGAAGTACCGGCAGCACAAAGCCATACTCCACTGCGGACTATTTGCAGCGAAGAAGTAAAAGAGCTGGGCTATAAAGAGATTATGGCGCAGTTGGCGCCGTTTGGTTTTCAACCGCAGCCGGACTATCTGTATTGGGAAACACCCTACAGCAACTACAGCGAACTTAATTACAACGTCAAATTAGCCGGCGAACAAGCCACTTACCAACAGCGCCAATATGAAATATGCCGCCAGGGTACCGGCGGGCGCTATAAACAGCCCGGTTACAGCCAGTGCAGCATGGTGCCCGACAGCAGTTACTTAGTGGAGCCGGTGGCTGGTGTCTGGTTGCTGGCGATAGATGCTAATGTGTATATACCCCGGGCAACCGGCGATGGCTACGCCGGGGCCGGTAATGCCGGTTACAACCGTATGTTCAGCCATAAAACCCAGGTAACCGACTGGATAACACAGGTTGTGCAGCGCGCTGAGCAAACCGGTAAAACCTTAATCGCTTTTAGTCATTACCCGATGACCGAGTTTTACAATGGCCAGTCGGATGCGATAGCCGCACAGTTTGGCGCCGACAGTTTTCAGCTGGCGCGCCGCCCCGCTGACAAGGTTAGCCAGTTACTGGCTGCTACCGGCTTAAAACTGCATATCGGTGGCCATATGCATATCAATGACACGGGTGTTAGCCGAAGTGCAGATGGTAAGGTGCTGGTAAATGTGCAGGCACCGTCGCTGGCCGCTTATGTACCGGCGTATAAGCTGGTGAGCATAAAACCACAGCAAAAAGTTGAAGTACAAACGGTGGTGTTGAATGATATACCGCGTTATAACGAGCTATTTGAGCATTACCAGCAAGAGCACAGCACGCTGATAGAGCAGGGCGCGCCGTTGTGGAACAAGGCGATTTTAACGGCAAACAACTACCGCGAATTTACCAACTGGCACCTTAGTGAATTAACCCGGCAACGCTTTTTACCACAAGACTGGCCAGCGCCGCTGCGCGATAGTTTACTGGCATTAAATGGCCGGCAAATGCTGGTGTTATCACAACTGCAAAGCCCACAGCCTTTAGCACAATTATTGGCAGAGCTACCAACCTTGCAGCAAAGCCCAAACTGGCAGCAAGCGGCAACAGCAGCGGACGCTCTGATAGCTGAGAGCGGCTTTGATACTGAGGATTTTGCCAACTGGAGTGGCTTTGATTTAGCGCTGGATTTTTACCGCCTGCGCAATGCCGGCAGTCTGGCGCTACAGGATATCAGCCCGCAGCGGTTGGCACAGTATCAGCTGCTTACCCGTTTGCTGGCAGCGAAAGCTGCAACCGACAGCAGCGGCTTCGCACAGCAGTTTGGCAGCCTGTTTCAACTGTTACAGGCTTTTAGTCACGGCGAACACGATATGCACTTTATGCTGGATTTAACCAACGGTAGCCTTAGCGGGCTTAGTCAATAATTAAACTACGTATATTAAATCTGCTTAAACACTCCGGTGGGATACCCGCCGGTTTTAGCCTTTTTGTTTTTCCTGCTGATCAAAAGTGAAGGTGGCACCGTATTGGTTGCTCACCGCTTACCAATACCATGTTGTTTCTATTTCAACCCAAATTCGATGGTTTGTATCAGAACACGCTGCTTAAATCGGGAAAATCATGTTTAACAAACAGTTAAAAGTTCAGTTGTTGTCTGCAAAAACGGATTTGGCATATAAAACCGCAGTAATCGCTGCCGTACGCAATAGTGTTGCTCTGGTCGAATTTAGCGCCGACGGCGTTATTCAGGATGCTAATCCATTGTTTCTTAATGTTGTGGGTTATCCGCTTGAGCAGATCAAAGGGCAGCATCATTCGATGTTTTGTGAAAGCGCTTATGCCAACAGTGGTGAATACCGGGCATTTTGGCAGTCTTTAAGCCGTGGCGAGGCTAAACAGGGTACCTTTTTGCGTAAAACCAACGGCGCAAAGAAAATATGGCTGGAGGCCACCTATTTCCCGGTGCGGGACGATAGTGGCAAAGTGTGCTCAGTGATGAAAATCGCTTACGATGTGACCCGGCAAACACTGGCTGCTGACGAGCAAAAAGCGATTTATGCCTCGATAGATCAAGCAATGGCGGTGATTGAATTTACACCAGACGGCACTATTGTCAACGCCAATAAAAATTTTCTGCAGTCTATGGGCTATACACTGGAGCAAATTCAGCATAAACATCACCGGATTTTTTGTGATGACAGCTTCTACCGGAATAACCCTGACTTCTGGAGTAAACTGGCGCAGGGCAAAGTCAGTTCCGGTAAGTTTAAACGGGTTGATGCCCGCGGCAATGAAGTATGGCTGGAGGCAACCTACAACCCGATATTGGACGCGCATGGCAAAGTACACAAGGTTATTAAGTTTGCTACGTTGATCACCAACCGGGTTGTACAGGCTGAGAAAACCCGCGAAGCTGCACGCATAGCCCATGAAACCGCGACAGAAACTTTTAATGTGGCAGAGCAGGGCAAATTGCATATTGCCTCGTCTACTGCGCTGGCGGCAGAAATTTCCGCCACCGTGCTGCAAACCGATAGCGTGATCCAAAGTCTGAACGAACAAGCGAATGAAATTGCCAATATGGTGAGCATCATCCGCAGCGTAGCAGAGCAAACTAATCTGCTGGCATTAAATGCTGCGATTGAAGCCGCCAGAGCCGGCGAAGCAGGCCGCGGTTTTGCCGTGGTAGCTGATGAGGTCAGGCAACTGGCATCCAGAACCAGCCAGGCAACCAGCGATATCTCCAGTGTTGTCAGCAGAAACCTTGAAGTGACGCAAAATGTGCTGCAGGCCATTAATTCCATCGACGGTTTAAGTAAACAAAACAGCGATAAAATTAACCAGTTGTCGGCGATCATCGACGATATTGAACACGGTGCACAGCGGGTAGTTGAATCGGTATCTGCAATTCAATAAGTAGCCATGACCGGCAATGTTTTACCTATCGTTGCTGAATGCTCAGCCAGCTCAAGCAGTTGCATTACGCTGCAGGATTGCTGCGGTGGTACCGGGTTTGCGCCTTTGCCATTTATAGCCGAAACGATGGCGGCATAATAATGCTGATAACAGCCCATTGCCGGGCTATAGGGCGTTACTTGCTCGTGTTGGTACAGTAAGCCGGGTTGCGGCTCAATGCCCCAGCCGGTATCGGCAGGTGTTAAGCCTTGTTTTAACTGCTCTTCCTGAATATCTAAACCAAACTTTTGCCAGCTGCCATGTTGTGCCTGTAGGGTAAAGCGCGCCGATGGCGCGGCAGCCAACATAGACGCGCCCAGGGTGACGCCAAAGTGGCCGTAATCCAGCAGCACCGAAAACCAGTCTGTTGCTGTGGCATCCGGCCGCAGTATTTTTAAGCTGGCGGTAATGCTGTGTGGCAGGCCAAATAACACCAGGCTTTGGTCCAGCAGGTGCGGGCCTAAATCAAACCATAAACCGGCGCCCGGCCCGGCTTGTTCGCGCCAGCGCTGACGCACCTGTGGCCGGAAGCGGTCAAAGCGTGATTCTAAATGCGCCACCTGGCCCAATAGCCCACTACGTAACAACTGCTGCAGGGCAAGAAAATCTGCATCAAAGCGGCGGTTATGAAATACCGATAGCAGTAATTTTTGCTCTGTTGCCAGCGCCGTTAAGGCTTTGGCTTCGTTAAAAGTCAGCGCAAAGGGTTTATCTACTACTACATGTTTACCGGCGCGCAGTGCCAGGTCTGCCAGCGGGGCATGGCTGTCGTTCGGGCTGGCGATCACGACTAAATCAATATCTGCCAGTTGCACCGCAGCGCTGTAGTCAGCCAGCACAGTAACATCGGCGCCCAGCTGTTGTTTAACCTTCGCGGTTTGCGATGAAGCAACATGGCTCAGCTTAATACCCTTGGTTGCCAGCAATAACGGTGTGTGAAAAGTTTGGCCGGCATAACCATAACCGACTAACAGGGTGCGTAGCTCTGACGCTATTGGCATATTAAATCCGCTTTTTAGACCGCAGCTGCTACTTTGCGAAAATAACCGTCGCAGTGCAACTGTAATTGCAGCTACAACTTTACCAAAATATACGTTTTATATATAATTCGTATATTGCAATGTTGCAGCAGCGGAGTATCAGCTTGGGTATCGTTAAAATTGCCGATGAACTACATGAAGAAATTCGTAAAGCCAGTGGCGCTATGTCGCGCTCTATTAATGCCCAGGCCGAATTCTGGCTGAAAATGGGCATGTTGGCCGAGTTACACCCCACACACACTTATCAGCAGTTGGTACAGATGCTGCTGCAGCAGGCAGAATTTAAACTGGCCGGAGGCAGCGATGAGCGGCGTTCAGCTTAAAACCAGCGCGGAGCTTGCGCTGCAGCGTGAAGCCGGGCGTTTATTAGCGCAGGTGTTTGCTATGCTGGACGATAAAATAGTTGCCGGTATGTCGACCTTACAAATTAACGATTTGGCCGAGCGCTATATAATCGATGAGCTGCAGGCACGGCCGGCCAGCAAAGGTCAGTACGGTTTTGCTTATGTGTTAAATACCTCGGTTAATGATGTGGTGTGCCACGGCGTGCCATCCGCTACGCAACTGCTGAAACAGGGCGATATTGTAAATGTTGATATTACTCTGGAAAAACATGGCTTTATCGCAGACTCCAGCAAAATGTATAGCATAGGTGAGCTTAGCTTTGCAGCGCGGCAGTTAGTTGATGATTGCTACCGTGCGCTGTGGTTGGGCATTCAGGCTGTAAAACCCGGTGCCCGGCTGGGTGATATCGGCTTTGCTATTGAGCAGTTTGCCCGCAGCAAAGGCTACAGCGTGGTACGGGAGTACTGCGGCCACGGCATTGGCCGCGAAATGCATGAAGAGCCACAGGTACTGCATTACGGCGCTGCCGGCAGCGGTATGCTGCTTAAACCCGGTATGGTGTTTACTATAGAGCCGATGCTGAACCAGGGCAGTGCCAAAGTGAAAACCAAAAAAGACGGCTGGACAGTGGTCACCCGCGATAAAAAATTGTCGGCACAGTGGGAGCACACCATTGCGGTAACCGACAGCGGCGTTGAGGTGCTGACTCTGCGCACGGAAGAGCAAGCGCAGCTTTTGGCATAACAGATCTGGTTACAGCAAGGAACATAAGCGCCGTAGCGAAATTGCGTATTTATTCAAACGGGTACTAATGTTAGCCTGTAAGTACTTTTCCTGTTCTGGCAGACTTTTATGCGTTTATCAGCTTTTATACTGTGTTTATTGGTTACCCCGGCCGTGGCTGCTAACCCGCCCTGGCCGGCACAGCCGGTGTCAGCAGTTGACACTGCAATGCAGCAAGTGGTGTCGACAGATGCCAGTCTGGAGCAACTGGCAGATGGCTTTCGCTGGGCCGAAGGGCCGGTAGCTGAGCCTGGTAGCGGCGATATACTGTTTTCTGATGTGCCGGAAAATAAAGTCTATCGCTGGAATGAACAACAAGGCTTAACGGTGTATCTTCAGCCGTCCGGTTATACCGGGCTGTACCCACAGAATAATCTGCAGGAAGGCGCCAACGGCCTGATGTTTAATGCCGATAATAAGCTGGTACTGGCACAGCACGGTGATCGGCGTCTGGCAGTGTTGCAGGACGCCTCCGGCAAATTACCGCGTTATCAGACATTGGCCAGCCATTATCAGGGCAAGCTGTTAAACAGCCCGAATGATGTGGTGCAGCATAGCAGCGGTGCTTATTATTTTACTGATCCACCATACGGTTTAAAGGGCGGTGACGATTCCGCGCAAAAACAGCAAAGCGTAAATGGCGTATACCGGATTGCCTCAGATGGCATGGTCACGCTATTGGCTGACAACTTAACCCGGCCCAATGGTCTGGCGTTTTCACCGGACGAGCAATGGCTATATGTCGCCAACTCAGACCCTGCCGCGGCTCAATGGTGGCGTTATGCCGTTAACAATGATGGTAGTTTGGCTAAAGGTGAGTTGTTTTTTGATGCCACAGCGGCGACCAAAACCGCCAGCGGTTTACCCGATGGCTTAAAAGTACTGCCATCCGGCATATTGCTTGCCACCGGGCCGGGTGGCGTTTGGGTAATATCGCCACAGGGAGAGCATCTGGGCACTATTCAGACCGGTGTGGCAGCGGCAAATGTGGCATTAAGCGCTGACAATAGCTGGCTGTATATTACTGCCAGTAGTTATCTGCTGCGGATAAAGCTGCAGCCCGGCAAATGATAATCTTGCTTTACGGCACGGTATTTAACTGCGGTTGCAGCGGCTTCAGTCCGGTGCCTGATACACACAATTGCGGCCATTGGATTTTGCCTGATACAGGGCTTCATCGGCACGCTGGATCAGGCTGTGCAAATCGTCAGTGCTGAGACATTGGGCCACCCCTAAGCTGGCGGTGCAGCTTGGTATTGAAGGGTTTTCGGTGGTTTGCTGTTCCAACGCCAGGCGAATGCGCTCAGCAAGAGCGTAAGCGCTGTTTATATCGGTGTCGGGTAAAATAACCAGAAACTCCTCGCCACCGATACGGCCGATAAAATCGGTTATTCTCAGTTGTTGTTTAAAGTTTTCGGCGGCGCTTTTTAAGGCGCGATCGCCGGCCTGATGGCCAAAATTATCGTTTACCGCTTTAAAGTGGTCTAAATCCAGCATCATAATACTCAGTGCAGAACCCTGGCGCTCTGCGCGGGCAATTTCCAGCCCGAGCAGTCGCATAATTTCGCGCCGGTTAAAAAGCTCTGTCAGCTCATCCGTGGTGGCCATTTTCTCCAGTTGCGCTGTGCGTTTTTGTACCTCAGCTTCCAGCCGCTGGTTTGATGCTGCCAGTTCATGCTCTGCCCGCATAAGCTCGACGATTTTAGCCTCCATAGCATGTTTACCGGGCAAACTTATCGCCTGCGGCAGCAAGTACCACAGTAGTATCGCTGTCAGCATAGAGATAATGCCGGTCATCGACTTAATAATGCCGTGAATATAATAATAGCCATGCCAGACATTGATAATGCCGAGAATATGCGTGGCGCCGCAGAAGAAAATAAAACCGGCAAACAGCAGAAATATCCAGTCAAAACGCAGGTCATCCCTGGCTCTGACCAGCTTTATCAGGGCCAGCGGGATCAACATATAGGCGATAAATGTCAGTGTATCGCCACCCACATGCAGTAGCAGTAAATCGGTACGCCATAGTAAACAATGCCCATGCGGCATAAAGTCGCCGTTCAGTAACTCATTGATAAACGCCATTTCTTCTAATCCTGTTTACGGTTGCAGCTGAACATTAGCTTAGTCAACATGGGGCAAAGATGTTGTAAGAACTGAAACAAAGATACCGCAGGTACAGCCGTAAGCGCTACTGGGCTGATACAACGCGATCAGCCCCGTTCATGCTGCAGCCTTAGTGGTTAAGTGGTGAAAAGCGGCGTAAGCGCGGTTTCAGCCACTGCACGGCATCATCTACAACGAGGTACACCACCGGAATTACCAGCAGGCTGAGAAAGGTTGAGGTGATAAGGCCACCAATTACCACTATCGCCATCGGCGCGCGAAAGCTCGGGTCGCCACCCATACCTAAGGCGATAGGCAGCATGCCGGCGCCCATGGCAAGCGTGGTCATGACGATAGGCCTTGCCCGTTTGCGACAGGCATCTATAGTGGCCTCCCAACGGTTTAGCCGGTGTTCACGCCTGGCAATAATGATGTAATCAATCAGCAGGATGGAGTTTTTGGTGGCGATGCCCATTAACATTATTAAGCCAATCATCGCCGGTAGCGACAGCGCAGAGTTGGTTAAAAACAGCGCCAAAAAGGCGCCCGGTACGGAGAGAATCAGCGCGGCAAGAATAGTAACCGGCTGAACAAAGTCTTTTAGCAGCAGTACCAGCACCATATAGATACAAAACACCCCGGTTAACATAGCGATAGCGAAGCCGCTGGCCAGCTCGCCCATCATTTCAGCATCGCCCAGGGCGGTTTGCGACACGCCGGGCGGCAAGCTTTGCAGGCCGGGTAACGCCATAACGGCTTGTTCAACCACACCCAGCGGCAGGTTATTCAGCTCTACGTCGAAGTTGATATTGCGCATCCGGTCAAAGCGGGCGATTTCTGCCGGGCCGCTGCTTATTTCCAGGCTGGCGACATTTTCCAGCGCTACCGGGCCGCGCGCACCCGGCACCGGCAGGCGTTTAAAGGTGTCAAAATCTTCGCGGGCGATATCGCTCAATCGCACCACTACCGGCACCTGGCGTTCACTCAGATTCAGTTTTGCCAGGTCCTGATCATAGTCGCCGGCAGTGGCAACCCGCAGCGTATCAGCAATGGCGGAAGAGGTAACGCCAAGGTCGGCGGCACGGGAAAAATCCGGCTTGATCAATAGCTCCGGCCGCACCAGGCTGGCGCTGGAGGTAACGGCACCTATGCCCGGAATTGCCCGTAACTCGCGCTCAACCTGCAGCGCATGTTGTTGCAATATACGGCTGTCTTTGCCGGCCAGCACCAAACGGTAGTTTTCGCTGTCACCCATACCCACTTTAATTCTGGCGCCGGGCAGGGTGCTTAAGGTGTCGCGTAATTGCTGTTCAATTTGTTGTTTGGCAAAACCGGCGCGCTGATTGCGGTGGCTTAGAGTTAGCGTAAGTACCGCCGAGCGCACACTGGCTGCCGCGCTGCCGCCGTCATCTGATGCACCGGAGTTGCCACTACCGATAGCGGTATAAACTTGCTTTACATGTTGATGTTGTTGCACCAGGTGGCGTGCCTGTTCGGCCAGTGCCACTGTGTCCTGCAGCTTAGTACCCGGTTGCAGTGTAAGCGTAACCTGGGTTTGTTGGTCGTCGTTTGCCGGCATAAAGGCGCCTGGCAGAGTCATTGCCAGCATAATGCCGCCAACAAAGAATATGGTGGCAGCACTCAGCGTTATACTTTTGTGCTGTAAACACCAGGTCACCAGATTAAGGTAGTAGCGGATCCAGCCCGGTTCCGGTTTAAATTTATGCTTCTGCACAGGTGCGCGCAGCAGGTAGGCGGCCATCATTGGCGTAAGCAGCCGGGCTACCAGCAAGGAGAACAGCACCGCTATGGCTGCTGTCCAGCCAAACTGCACAAAGAACTTGCCGATTACGCCGCTCATAAAAGCGGTGGGTAAAAATACTGCTACCAGAGTAAAGGTTGTTGCAACCACTGCCAGGCCAATTTCATCGGCGGCTTCCATAGCTGCTTGCAACGGCGTTTTACCCATCAGCAGGTGGCGCTCGATGTTTTCTATTTCAACGATCGCATCATCTACCAGCACACCAATCACCAGCGAAAGCGACAGCAGCGTTACGGTATTGAGCGAAAAGCCCATCAGATGGATCACTAAAAAGGTGGGAATGATCGACAGTGGCAGTGCCACTGCAGAGATAAAAGTGGCCCGCCAGTCGCGCAGAAACAGAAATACCACTAACACTGCCAGCAGGGCGCCTTCATACAATAGCTGCATGGAACCGGCATAGTTCTCGGCTACCGGGTCAATAAGGTTAAATACTTCAGTTATGCTGATATCCGGCTGCTGTACTTGCAGCTGTTGCAGAGCTGCCCTTACCCCCGCAGCCACTTCAAGCTCGCCATAACCGATAGCGCGGGTTATCTCAAAACCCACCACCGGCTCGCCGTTCAGAAAAGCGGCAGAACGTTGCTCTGCCACAGTGTCTGAAACGCTGGCTATCTGATCCAACCGGATATGCCGGCCATCGGTTAAGGTGATGTCCATAGCGGCAAATTCTTCTGCCGATTGTACGGTAGCAAGGGTTCTTACCGATTGTTCCATGCCGCCAAAGTGGGCGCGGCCACCGGCGGCTTCTTGCTGCACCAGCCGTAGCTGGCGGGAGATATCGGCGGCAGTAGTATTAAATGCCAGCAGGGCGGCAAAATCCAGCTCAACGCGTATTTCACGGTTAACGCCACCCACTCTGCTAATAGCACCCACACCTTTAACGGCCAGCAATGTTTTGCTGATATCGTTATCGACAAACCACGACAAGGCTTCATTATCCATTTGGGCTGAGCTGAGGCTGTAGGTCAGAATAGGCGAGCCGGACAATTCTTCTTTTTTTATTACCGGATCGCGTAGGTCAGACGGCAGATCAGCCCGGATGCGCGACACGGCATCACGCACATCATCAACGGCTTGTTGTATCGGGCGCTCCAGACGAAACTCAACCGAAATGCTGGCTTCGCCATCGGTCAGATTGCTGTAAATGTGTTTAACGCCTTGCACTGTGGCAAGTGAACTTTCTATTTTGCGTACCACATCGGTTTCAAGCTGCGAGGGCGAAGCACCCGGCAATTCGACTGCTACGGTAACTGTGGGTAAATCCAGATCAGGCAGATCCTGCACTTTCATGGCGCGAAAACTAATAATTCCGGCAAAAGTCAGCAGAATAAACAGCAAGATAGCCGGTGTAGGGTTGCGTATGGTCCAGGTAGAGATATTTAAATTCATTTTATACTCCGGCTACATCGCGTCGTCTGACCGGGCAGCCAAAGCAGCCGGCGTTCGGGTTGGCTTGGCCGTTGTTGCCGAAGCCTGCGCGTCAGGCTGACGGGGCACAATCCGCACTAAATCACCATCGCCAAGAAAAGCGCCGCCCGTTAGCACCACCTGGTCAGCTGCTGCTATACCGCCGCTGATTTCTACCAAATCCGCAGTGCGCCGTCCGGTGCTGACTTTGATTTGTCTGACTTTGCCATCCTCGCCAACCTGCATCACATAGCTAAAGCCATCGCGCAGCAGTACGGCAGTTTGCGGTAGAGTCAGTACTTTTGTTGTGCCAAGTTCAAACCGGCCACGGGCAAAACTACCGGCACGGAGACTGTTGTCCAAAGGCAAGTCGACATAAACCAAGGCATTGCGGCTTTGGGTGTCCACCACCGGCGCGACCATTCGCAACGAACCGATAATGGTTTCACCACCCACCGGCGTAACGTAAACAACCTGGCCCGGTTGCAGCTTGGGCAGATCTTGGGCTGACACCTCAGCCCGCCATTCCAACCGGCCGCCCCTGATCAGGCGGAACAGCTGCTGGCCTGGCGGCAGCACGGCACCGACAGTGGCGTCTCTGGTGGAAATAATGCCGTTGTCCGGTGCCAGCACCCGGGTTTGCTCAAGGCGTAATTGTTGGCTGTGCAGATTGGCCCTGGCTGAGTTAAGCCTGGCCCTGGCGGTTTTTTCTGCTGTGCCGTATCGCTGAATTTGTTGTGCTGACAGGGCACCGCTGGCTTGCAGCTCTGTAGCACGCTTTACGTCGTCTGTCGCTTCCGCCAGTAAGGCTTCAGCTTCAGCTACTGCGGCCTGGCTTTGCGCCAGTTCAGCCTTAACGGTATCTGCGGCAAAGCTGGCCAGCAGCTGGCCGCGCCTGACGGTATCACCAACATTAACCAGTACCTGGTCCAGCCTTAAATCATTGGTTTCATTGCCAATACTGGCCTCCTGCCAGGCGCTGATATTGCCACTGGCCGACAAAGTCAGGGGTAATATGACCCTTTGCGGCTTGGTTAGGGTAACGGCCAGCGTGGGCTTAGCTGCTGCAACGGCAGTGTTATCTGCTACTGCGTCAGTGCTGTCTGCGGCGACGATTATGGCGGTAGTAACGGCCACCACAAATACTGTGGCAAGCAATACAACCTGGTGAGACCTCTTCATTTTCTGCTTCCTTAATTCTACCTTGCATCAGCGCTACTGTCGGTTAAATTGCCTTTCAGCAAACTTACTGAGGCAAAAGCAGCAAAAAAATGTGTTGGTAAGTTTTAGGTAAGTCAGGCGATGGATGATGGCAGTTCTTTTACATCAATATCATTTGAAAGGAACTGCTCTATGCGCTCATTTATCTCAACTGTGCTTAATGTTAAAACGATATCGACACCTAAGGTGGCAGTGTCGTTTATGCTGTTGACAGGTTTACCTTTGACTATTGCTGCACAGCAGCCGGATGACGACGCGTCGTCATGGGGTTTGGGCGTGGCGGTTATCACCAGCCAGAAAGCGTATACCGATATTGATCGTGATAATAAGGTGTTGCCGATACTGAGCTATGAAAATCGCTATATCCGTCTGGCGGGGCCGGAGTTGGCGGTAAAACTGCCGGGTTATCAGTTTAGTGAGTCGAATAAAGTGAATTTCAGTATTATCGGTAAGTATGATTTTACCGACTATGAACAAAGCGATGCGCCGATTCTTAATGGTATGGCAGGCCGTGATGGTGGTTTCTGGGCCGGCTTTAAAGCAGAATGGCAAAACAGCATTGCTGATATCAGCGCGGAATATGTTACTGAGGTATCCGGCGACAGTGAAGGTAGTGTAGCTAATCTTACTGTAGAGAGAAGCTGGCATTTTGCTCAGCACTATATGTTTACTCCCCGCATAGCGGTTAGCTGGCAGGACAAAAAATATATAGATTACTACTACGGTGTGCGCGCCAACGAAATGACCGCAGAGCGGGCTTTTTATCAGGGGGAGGCGGGGATGAATATTGAGGTAGGGGCGCGTGTCGGTTATATGTTTAAGCAAAAACATTTTATATTTCTCGATGCCAGTGTGACCAGCCTGGCATCAGAAATAAAAGACAGCCCTTTGGTTGACCGTTCCACTGAAAACCGGGTATTTCTCGGTTATATCTACAACTTCTGATGAACCGTATTCTGCTGCTTGAAGATCATGAGCGCTTAGCCCGGCTGATATGTGAGGGGCTGGCACCCGCCGGTATTGTTGCTGACGTGTTCAGCCGTATTGATCACGCTTGGGAAGCACTGCAACAGGTGCCTTATCAGGCGCTGGTAATTGACCGCGGCGTACCGGATGGCGATGGCCTGTCGCTGTTGCGCCGGTTACGCGATAGTGACAATACGGTTCCCTGTTTGGTACTTACGGCGCGCACCGCACTGAATGATCGGGTTGAAGGCCTGGATGCCGGTGCCGATGACTATTTGGCCAAACCTTTTGCCATGGAAGAAATGGTGGCGCGGGTGCGGGCGTTGCTGCGCCGCCCTGCAGAGGTGCGTGCGCTGGATCCGCAGTGCGGCGATTTAACCCTGCGCCCGGCAGACAGCCTGATGTGTTGCGGCGGTAAAAGCGAGATCCTGGCGCCGGCAGAGCTGCAAATTATGCTGTTACTGGTGCGCAGATGCAATGAATCGGTGCGCCACAGTGCACTTGAAGCCGCCGGCTGGGGCTTTAGCGAAGCGGTTACGCCCAACGCACTGGATGTGGCACTACACCGCATCCGGCGAAAATTACAGGCCATTGGCTCGCAGCTGCGGATAGTTAATATAAGAGGGATAGGCTATGCGCTTAAAGCTAGCGGACCAGCTAAATAGTATTAGTGTTAAAGTGCTGCTGGCTTTTATTGTCGGCATGGTGCTGAGTGTCAGCCTTATTGCATTGGTTTTGCTGGTTGCCTTGGGATTTCAAAAAAACATATTGTCAGAAAACGATATCAACGATTTTTCCGGCGAATTAGCCGAATCGCTGCAATTTAATGCTGCAGGCGTGCCGGTTCGTATTGCAGATGAAGAATATCTCTGGCTATTCGAAAGTTTGTACAGCGAGATAGCGTTTCGGGTGGTGGACCAATCCGGAAAAGTTGCACTTTCATCCACTGCCGGCCCCGAATTCTGGTCTGCGGTGGATCTTAAGCAGCCAATAAAAGCGGGCCCGTTCGAGTTTATCCAAAATGGCATTATAATGGACGCTGCCAATGGAATGAGGGTGCATGATGAGCGGGTATGGTTTATTCAGGTCGCCGTCAGCAGGCGGTTTATGTTTTTCGCACATCATACTTTTGCCTTACGTTTTATTGAAGACGGGCTGATTTTATTATCTTTAGTGCTGTTTGTTATCTTTGGCGCTTGTGCGCATTTTACTCTTCGACATACTTTAAAACCGCTACGTCAGCTATCAGAGGCAGCTGCACTGATTTCGCCGCGCTCTTTACAAGCCAGATTAAAAGATGACGATATTCCCGCTGAAATAGTGCCTTTGGTAAAGAGTTTCAACACTGTGCTTGATCGCGTAGAACATGGTTACCGTGTACAGCAGGAATTTCTGGCCACTGCTGCGCATGAACTAAAAACCCCGTTGGCATTAATCCGCGCTCAACTTGAATTGATGCCAGAAACAGAACAGCGTAACTGGTTATTGCATGATGTGAGCTATATGTCGCGCCAGGTGCAGCAATTGTTATTGCTGGCAGAGGCCAGTGAACGGCAGAACTACAAGTTTGTCCCACTTGACGTTACGCAGGTTGCAGCAGAAGCTGTTGCTTATTTACAGCGAATGGCTGATAACCAGCAAGTGAAATTAAACCTCGAACTGCATGTTACCGATCTGGCATTACAAGCTGATAAAGGCGCTTTATTTACCCTGCTGAAAAACCTGCTGGAAAATGCCATTCAGCATGCGCCTGCAGGCAGCGCAGTATCGGTAGATGTATTCGCCGACAATATCAGCGTGCGCGACCAGGGCACCGGGGTTAGTGAGATGCAATTGCCGCAGCTGTTTAAGCGCTTCTGGCGCGCAGAAGCCAGGCGGGACAGTGGTGCCGGGCTGGGGTTGACTATTTGCCGCGAAATTGCGCTGGCGCATGGCTGGGTGTTATCAGCCCACAGAATGCAGCCCGGGCTGCAGTTTCGTTTATTTCTGGTTGCCGAAAAGGCTGGTATTTAACGGATGCTGTTAAATGATTCCCTTACTCCCAGCGTGCGTCGTTTTCGCTGATATTAAAGGCGATATGTTTGCCGGTAACGGTTAGTTGTACTGCGCGCTTGGGTGAGCCGTCAGGGTTCAGTTCTACCAGGCCGATGCCGGATTGATTCAGCAAACGCTCGCCGGCTTTGGCGTTGTCGGGTTTGTGCGGCACTATTTTCATGCGCCGGCGCTTGGTAAACCAGTTTAAGGGTGAACGTGGTGAATACAGCCAACGGTTTAGCCGGTCCAGTACATCCAGCAACCGGGTGGGGAACTGATTTTTCAGGCCACTGCTGGTAATTTGCCAGATATCCGGCCCGCCTTGCCGGCCACGCAGATTCACTTCATAGACAAATGAATAATGTACATCGCCGGACAAGATAACAAAGTGCTTTGGTGTTTTCGGGTGGCGGAATAAGTTCATCAGCGCATAGGCCGTGCCGCGGTGCGCCATCCAGTTTTCTGCATCGACTAACAGTGGTTTACCCACAAAGGTAAACAGCTTTTGGATACCTTCAATTAATTTTACGCCGAACACCGGTGCCGGTGATACCAGCACCACCGCATCATGCCCGATAAGATCTTGCTGCAGTTCGGTAATAGCCTCCCAATCGAGCAGGCCTGAAGGTTTGCCAATATTCACCTCAGAGCGCCAGCGCCGGGTGCGGGTGTCCAGTACCAGCAGCGGTGGCTCGGTTGGCCATTGGTAATGCCACTGGTTAAAACGCAATAAATCTGTGATCAGTTGCTGATGCTGGGTTGAACCACTATTGGCCAGCGCCAGCTGTGCCTGGTGCAGTAAATCCGGACTAAAGCGTTGTGGCGTATTGCCCCAGCCCTGACACAACAGATAGCTGATTAAGGCATTGCCGATGATGCGACGGGAAAAATCATGCTCATAGGCGGTTTGCTCCCATTCTGCCGTTAAATTCCAGTCATCGGTTACGTCATGATCGTCAAAGATCATGGCGCCCGGCAAGTGCGCCAATACCCGCCTTACTCTGCCAAGGCCGGCGGCAAACTGTTGAATAGTTTGCTCGTGCCGTTGGTATGTTTGCCGCTGCTCTTCAGTGAGCCCGGCCATAAGCTCGTCGCTCAATGCAGTAGCGTCCGTAAGCCAGGGCGCGGGCGACCAGACCAGCAAATACATAGCCAGCATCTCGGCCAGGCTGATTAAATGGTTACGGGCATTGTCGGCAGTAAATACCGGTTTTTTAACGCCTTTAAATACCTGGGTTAGCATTGCCTGGCTGGCATCAGTTTTGGGCAGTAGCGTATCGCGGCGGTAATAGTACGGGTTGCTGCTGTGCAATTCGGCAGACTGACTCACTATAGAGCAGGGCAATTCTTCATCGCTGAAATCCAGCTTGCTGATAAGCGTATGAATAGCGCGTAGCATCGGCGCTGCGACATCATCGGCGTAGATCTGATCGCCACTGTGTAATAACAGCGCCGGCCAGTGCTCTGGCGTGTGTTGTTGCAAGTATAAATCGGCTGCCAGCAGGCCATCATCGGCGGGGAAGTGCGGCTTGCGGCAGGAGCCATGTAATAACCGCGTTAGTTTGGGCTGAATAACAAAGCCCGGGGTGTTGCGCCCGGCATAGACGATATCCGGCGCCCATTGTTGCCAGCCCAGCCAGTCAGGCTGCGGGCCGGCAGATTTATCCGCTAGCTGTAAGTCATAACCAATCCAGCAGCCGGTGGGCAGGGCTTGTTGCAGCGGAATATGGATCAGTTGCAAAAACAGTTTACCGGCGCAGCGCACGCTTTGGCTGTGTTGTTGCATTTGCAGCGCAGTAAACCGCAGGGTTTCGCCCTGATCCGGCAGCAGCTTTAACTGCAACTGTACCGGTTTACTGGTAGCCAGCCACAGCGTAAAGCTGGTTGGCGTAATAGCGCGCAGCAGCGGCCCGGCCAATACTAATGGCAGTGAGTTTGGTTCCGCTGTATCCGTTTTGCGTGCCGGCATCAGCGCAGGGTAACAAACTCTTCGGCGCTGGTCGGGTGCAGCGCAACAGTGGCATCAAAATCTGCCTTGGTGGCGCCCATTTTTATGGCGACAGCAAAGCCTTGCAGCACTTCGTCCATGCCCTCACCAATACCGTGCAAACCAACGACTTTTTCATCTTTGCCTGCGCACACCAGCTTAAAGCGGCTAAGTGCCCTGTGGCTGGTAATAGCGTTATACATAGCTGCAAAGTTTGAACGGTATATCTTAACGTTGTCATCGCCAAATTGCTGCCGGGCTTCGGCTTCAGTTAAGCCGATAGTGCCAATGGGCGGGTGGCTGAATACCACGGTAGGAATAAGCGAGTAGTCCATATGCGCGTCGCTCAGTGCCGGGTTAAACAAGCGCTCTGCCAGCAGGCGGGCGGCTTTTACCGCGACCGGTGTCAGTTGGGCTTCGCCGGTAATATCGCCTACCGCATAAATACCGTTGACGTTGGTATTCTGGTATTTGTCGGTGCGGATATAGCCGTCTTTATCGGTAGCCACGCCTGCGGCCGCCAGGTTAAGTTTATCAGTAGCCGGCTCGCGGCCGATGGCCCAGATCAGGCAGTCGACACCAGTAAACACTGTACCGTTATCGCAGTGTACGCTTAAGCTGCCGTCACTGACTTTTTCTACCTTAATAACATTACTTTGGCTGTGTAAATTCAGCTTGTCCTGCGCCATGCGCTCCAGCAGCATGTCGGTAATGTCGCTGTCAAAGTTACGCAGCGGCCGGTCTTTACGTACCAGCAGGTGCGTATCTGTGCCCAGCGCATGCAGCACACCGGCAATTTCCACAGCAATGTAGCCGGCGCCGATTACCAGCGCTTTTTTCGGCTGTGCTGTTAAGGCAAAAAAGCCGTCGGAGTCGATGCCGTGCTCGCTGCCCGGAATATCCGGCCTGGTAGGGCGGCCGCCGACGGCGACAGTAATATGGTCGGCGGTGATACGCTCGCCGTTTACTTCAACGGTATGGGCATCGACAAAGCGGGCAAAGCCTTCGATGTAGGTGACGCCGTTATTGTCAAAACCCTTGTGATAACTGTTATGAATGCGTTGGATGTAAGCTTCGCGGTTTTGCACTAAAGTGGCCCAGTTAAAGCTGTTTTGCGTAACGTTAAAGCCATAATCTGTGCTGTATTTTAATGCCTCGGCAATATGGGCGCCGTACCACATCACTTTTTTTGGCACGCAGCCAACATTGACACAGGTGCCGCCTACAGCGTTGGCTTCAATTACCGCAGCTGTGGCACCACGCTGAGCGGCGCGATTAGCGCCGGCGATACCGCCGCTGCCGGCGCCGATAGCAAGATAGTTAAAATGACGAGACATCAAAGAATTCCGCGAATCAGAGTGTACTGCGGTTATAAGGGTGCCGGCTGCATTTTACAACCCCCTGCAGCCGGGCATTGCCGGTCGCAAGGGTAAGCTGACAGTTACAGCTTTTTCAGATCAATGGCGTTGGCCAGTTGCAACATGGTACTTTGCGCCGCTTTGTCACCGTTTAAGGTGATCATGGCGCCGCCTGGTGTCATAAACTGTAATTCCAGGCTGTCACCGTCGAGCTTCTGCACCGCCTGAATGCCCTGAATTTTGGTAAGCTTGCCGCCGGACATCGCAATCATCGACGGGTTACTTAACATCATTGAAAAAGCCTGCAGCATCGGCGAGTCCATCATCAGTTGCATTTCAATACGGTGCGCGTCGTTGTAATAGTTGCGTGATGCGCTGATCCCGCCACCAAACATCGCTGCGGCCGCGACTTCGCTGTCAGCATCTTCTGCTTGCCAGCCGGCCGGTGGCGGCGGAAACGCTTGCTTAACCTGCTCACCTTTTTGCTGGCGCATTAATGTGCCGGCATAATCTAACTGTGCTATGGCCTGTGATAACTCACCGGCTTTATAGTGTTTTGTGGCGGCGTTTATGGCGTCGTTTATTTCGCTATCGCTGGCGGCAAGGTTCAGGCTGGCCAGCAGCAGGGTGGCGATGGTAGTTTTTTGTAACATGCTCATATAAGTTCATTCCTTTGATTAATAAAACCGGCAAAGAGTATAGCCAGGCTTTATTTCAGCTGCCAATACTGCCGACACTGCTAATACAGACAGTTGCGCCGGTTTTGGCATTGACAACAGCACGCTTAGCCCCAACATTAAGCCTATTCTTATTCTGACCAAAGGTATGTTATGTCAGCCAGCAGCAATGTTTTATTATCTTTTCCGGCGTTACCGCCGTTTTCGCAAATTACGCCAGAGCAGGTTAAACCTGCAGTAGAACACGCTATTGCTCAGGCCCGTGCTGCGGTAGAGCGGGCGGTAGCGGCCGCTGATGTAAGCTGGGACAGCCTGATAGCGCAGCCGGAGCAAGATGGTGACCGCTTGGGTAAGTTGTGGTCACCGGTGTCGCATATGAACTCGGTGGTTAATACCCCGGAACTGCGTGAGGCGTACGAGAGTTGCTTGCCGTTATTATCCGATTTCAGCACCTGGCTGGGCCAGCATGAAGGCTTGTATCAAAAATACCAACAACTGGCACAAAGTGCACAGTACGCCGGTTTAACTGCTGCGCAGCAAAAAGTGATTCAAAACGCATTGCGTGATTTTAAGCTGTCGGGCATTGGCTTGTCGGTAGAGAAAAAACAGCGCTATGGCGAAATTCAAAGCCGGTTATCGGATTTAGGTTCGCAGTTTTCCAATAATACCCTGGACGCTACTCAGGCCTGGTTTAAGCATATTACCAATGAGGCTGACTTAGCCGGCTTGCCGGATGACGCCAAACTGGCCGCGGCTGAAGAAGCCACAAGCCGTGAACTGAGCGGTTGGGTGTTTACACTGGAATTCCCCAGCTATATCGCAGTAATGACCTATGCCGATAACCGTGAACTGCGTGAAGAGCTGTACAGCGCGTATTGCACGCGGGCGTCGGATCAGGGCCCGACAGCCGGTAAGTTTGATAACAGCGCCATTATTGAAGAGACTCTGGCGCTGAAACACGAGCTGGCGCAATTGCTGGACTTTAACAACGCCGCCGAAGAGTCACTGGCTACCAAGATGGCACAAAGCCCAGCGCAGGTGCTGGATTTTCTGCACGATTTAGCCCGCCGCGCCAAGCCGCAGGCCGAGCAGGATTTAGCCGAGCTCAGTGCTTTTGCCAAAAGCGAATACGCTGTGAACGAGCTTGCCGCCTGGGATGTAACCTATTACGCCGAAAAGCTGAAACAAGCCAAATATGCCATTTCTGACGAGCAGCTACGGCCGTATTTCCCTGAGCATAAAGTGGTCGCTGGTTTGTTCAGCGTGCTGAATAAACTGTTTGGCGTAACAGTTAAGCAGCGTGACGGTGTAGATGTATGGCACAGTGATGTTAAGTTTTACGATATTTTCGGTGCACAGGGCGAGCTACGCGGTAGTTTTTATTTAGATTTATATGCGCGGGCGAAAAAGCGCGGCGGTGCCTGGATGGACGACTGCCAGGGCCGGCGTATTTTAGCCGATGGCAGTGTGCAAACGCCGGTCGCCTACTTAACCTGCAACTTTAATAAACCGGTGGGCGGCAAGCCGGCGTTGTTTACCCACGATGAAGTGGTTACCTTATTCCATGAGTTCGGTCATGGTATTCATCATATGCTGACCAAAGTGGATGCGGCGGCAGTGGCCGGCATTAACGGCGTAGCCTGGGATGCGGTAGAGCTGCCCAGTCAATTTTTGGAAAACTGGTGCTGGCAGGCAGAGGCGCTGGCGATTATCTCCGGCCACTATGAAACCGGCGAAGCCTTGCCGCAGGATTTGCTGGATAAAATGCTGGCAGCGAAAAACTTCCAGTCGGCGATGTTTTTAGTACGTCAGCTCGAGTTTGCCCTGTTTGATTTCCGCCTGCATGCCGAGTATGACCCGGCACTGGGTGGCCGCGTACAGCAGATGCTGGACGAGGTGCGCAGCGAAGTGTCAGTAATTATTCCGCCACGGTTTAACCGCTTTCAGCATGGTTTTGGCCATATTTTTGCCGGCGGTTATGCCGCCGGTTATTACAGCTATCTGTGGGCTGAAGTATTATCGGCCGATGCCTTTGGCCGCTTTGAAGAAGAAGGTATTTTTAATGCCGACACCGGGCGGGATTTTTTACGCTGGATTTTAGAGCGCGGCGGTAGCGCTGAGCCGATGGAGTTGTTTAAAGGCTTTCGCGGCCGTGAGCCATCAAACGAAGCCTTATTGCGTCATATGGGCATTGCCGGCTGAGTACGGCAATAAACAGCGGCAAAGGTTAATTTAAACTTAACAATTCATTGCCAATTCAGGCAGGCTCTGCCAGGCTGAACTGCAAAAGCGGAGGCTGCATATGTACAGTAAGAGTTTGATAGTTATCATGGTAACGCTGGGATTGGCGGCATGTCAGCAAGGTCAGGCAGGTAGTGCTGACACGGCTGAACGTATGCCACCTAAGCCTTTAATTGAACCGATAGATCCGGCGTCAAACCCGGCAGCTGCGGTAAAAGCGAGGAAGCAGCAAATGGCACAGCAGGTAGATTTAAAAGCAATGCACGCTGATGTTATGGCGCTGATTGGCGAGGCGCGGGCAGATAATGTGGCGCAGTGTCGGGTGGTTGGTTTTGGCAGTAAACCCTGCGGTGGTCCGGCACGTTATATTGCTGTGTCGGTTAAAGACGGCAACGAAAGCGAAATTATGGCTAAAATCGGCCAATATAATGCTGCGGCCAAAGCCGAAAACGAACGTTTGGGTTTAATGTCAGACTGTGCCGTGGTGCCCAAACCGACGGTAACGTTAAAAGATGGTGTCTGTACCTTGCAAAGCAGTGGCGACAGCGTAGCGTTTTAAGCTGTTAATACACCTTAGGCTCTGGTATTGATGCTAAGGCAGCAGTTACACTGTTGCCTTATTTTTTTGCTGAAGGATAAGGTTAATTGTGAGTACTGCTGAGCCGTTTGCGCGTATTTATCAGCGTGCCTGTGAGCGCAAAGGTGGCGCCGCGGCGCTGGAAGCCTTGTTAGGGCAAAGTGCCGGCAGCGACGAGATTGCTGCTATAGCGGATAACTTACTGCTGGGCGAGTTAACGAAAAAAGTATTTCAGTCCGGTTTTGTCTGGCGCGTGGTACGGCAAAAATGGCCGGGTTTTTGTGAGGTATTTTTTGATTTTAATATCGAAAAAATCCTGCTGATGAGTGATGAGATGCTCGAAGCCAAAGCCCGCGATGAGCGCATTATCCGCAACGCCGCTAAAGTGTTTACTATCCGCCATAACGCCATGATGATTGACGATATTGCCGCTAAACACGGCAGCTTTGCCCGCTTTATAGCTGATTGGCCAACAAGCGATATTATTGGCTTATGGGCTTATCTGAAGCAATATGGTGCCCGCTTGGGTGGTAACACCGGGCCTTATGCTTTAAGAGCGATAGGCAAAGATACCTTTATTCTCAGCACCGATGTCGAGGCTTACCTTAGAGCCATCAAAGTATTTGACGGCGGTATCAACAGTAAACGCAGCCTGGGGCAAATTCAGCAGCAGTTTAATCTGTGGCAGCAGCAGTCGGGCCGCAGCCTGACACACATCAGCCAGATTATTGCCCTAAGCTCAGGTGAGAACTTTGTCGGAATGCAGCAGTAATGATGTAACTATTAGTTACATTTGAAGTAGCTCTGTTGCTGTTAATGTATATATTGTTGAGTTAAAGCCGTGTTAGCTTAAGAGTAATTTTTTACACGGAGAATCAATATGCTAACAATAACAGGGCTCAGCAAAACTTACGCTAATGGCGTTAAAGCGTTAAACAATATCAATTTAACCGTCGAAAAAGGCATGTTTGGTTTACTTGGGCCGAATGGCGCCGGTAAATCATCGCTAATGCGTACTATTGCTACGTTACAGCAGCCGGATGCCGGCAGCATAATGTTTAACGGCATTGATGTACTAAACGACCCTCAGGCGCTGCGGAAAACTCTGGGCTATCTGCCACAAGACTTTAATGTGTATCCCAGAGTCAGCGCGGTTAACTTGCTGGATCATCTGGCGGTGTTAAAAGGCTTTGCCAACAAAAAACAGCGCAAAGAGCTGGTAGACGGCCTGCTGGCACATACCAACCTGTATCAGCATAAAGATAAAGCCGTCAGTGGTTTTTCCGGAGGTATGCGCCAGCGTTTTGGTATTGCTCAGGCACTGCTGGGCGATCCGGATTTACTTATTGTCGACGAACCCACCGCGGGCCTGGACCCGGAAGAGCGCAACCGCTTTCACAACTTGCTTGTTAGCCTGGGTGAGCAAAAAGTGATTATTTTATCTACCCATATTGTTGATGACGTAGCCGAGCTCTGCCCGGCTATGGCGGTACTGGCTGGTGGCCAGATTGTGCAGCAGGGTAACCCGGCTGATTTAATTGCCCAGCTGCAGGGTAAAATCTGGCATAAGACGGTGTCGGGCACTGAAGCGGCCGAGCTGGAGCAACAATTGCCGGTTATTGCCAAGCGCTTGCTGGCTGGCCGTACTGTGCTGCACGTATATGCCGAACAAGCCCCACAAGGCTTTAGCCCGGCAGTGCCAGGCCTGGAAGATGTATATTTTTCTACTTTGTCTGCCCACAGACAACAAGCAGCATAAGGGGGCCTTATGTTGATATCTATGTTGCGTTTTGAGCTGCGCTATTTTTTACGCCAGCCGTCATTTTATGTCGTCAGTTTAGTGCTGTTTCTGGCCAGTTTTTTCTCGGTTACCTCCAGCAATGTGGTGATCGGCGGTGGTGGTGAGGTATTTAAAAACAGCCCTTATGCCATTGCGCAAACACTGTTAATACTTAGCCTGTTTGCCATGTTTCTGGTAGTGAACTTTGTGGGTAGTGGCGCAGTGCGCAATGCTCAGCACCAAATGGAAGAGCTAATATACACCAAGCCACTACAGGCGTTTAACTATCAGTTTGGCCGGTTTTTTGGCAGCTATCTGGTGGTGCTGTTGGTGTACTTAGCGGTACCGCTGGGCATGTTGCTTGGTAGCTTTATGCCCTGGGTGGACGCCAGCCGGTTTGGCCCAAACAATCTGTATGCCTATTGGTATAATTTTATCGTGCTGTCTGGACCGGGGCTTTTCGTTATGTCGGCGCTGTTTTATGCCGCTGCGGTGCGGTTTCGCTCGTTAATGCCGTTGTATCTGATCGCTTTAGTGCTGGTGGTGCTGTATCTGGTGTCCGGCACTTTTGCCAGTCTGCCGGAGTATCGGACGGTTGCGGCGCTGATGGACCCTTTTGGCCTTCGTACCTTTGCCGACGTGACCCGCTATTGGACCATTCAGGAAAAGAATAGCCAACTGGTTGAACTGGCCGGCGTACTGTTACAAAACCGCTTGTTATGGCTGGCAATTGCTGTAGCGCTGCTGGCGATGTCAGGCTTGTTCCGTCTACCCAAACTGCAAACGCGCGATAGCAAAAAGCCAAAGGCGGTACTGACCAAAATGCAGCCGGTAGCTATTAGCCGTTTACAACAAAAGGCGTCGAACTTCGGCGGCGTAAGTGCGTTATGGTGTCGGATAAAGTTTGAAATGCGCCAGGTGTTGTGGACTGCACCATTCTTTATTCTGATAGTTATCTCGTTAACCCAACTTATCGGTCCGATGTTTGCGGATTTGGGTTGGTATGGCACCTCGGATTGGCCTGTCACGCAATCAATGGTGATGTACATTATTGAAGCGATGAGTTTGCTGATTATTATCGTCACAGTGTACTACAGTGCGGAAGTGGTCTGGCGTGAGCGTAACTCTGGCATGGGCGATATCATCGACAGTATGCCAGTAGCCAATGTGACATTCTGGATCGCTAAATTACTGGCTGTGGCGGCGGTATTGCTGCTGCTGATGTTGCTTGGCATGGTCTGCACCATCGGCTATCAGCTGCTAAAAGGTGTTGCCGATGTCGAGCTAAGCCAGTATCTGATCCGCCTGGGTTACCAGTATTGGTTGCCTATGCTGTTAACTGTGGTACTGGCGTTTTTTCTACAGGTGCTCAGCCCGAATAAATTTATCGGTATGGGGCTGTTTGTTGGCTATTACTTGTTGTCGCTGGTGTTAGCCAACTGGGGCCTGGGGCATAGCCTGATTAACTTTGCTAATTCCCCTAATGTTGGCTTTTCTGATTTAAACCAGTACGGGCCTAATCTGGTTACGCATAGTTGGTATATGTTGTATTGGGGCGCGATCAGTTTGCTACTGTTTACGCTGGGTTATGGTTTGTATCATCGCGGCCCGTTGCAAAGCCTGAAGCAGCGCTGGCGCAAACTGGGTTATCAGCTTGGCCGGGCCGGTAAAACGTTTATTGCGGCCTCGTTATTGCTGGCTGTTGCCAGTGGCGGTTTTTTGTATCAGCAAACGACTATTCTGAATACTTACCAAACCGAAGATCAGCGCCGTGATTTACAGGCGGCATACGAAAAACAGTTAAAACAATACGCTGAACTGGCTTTTCCGGTGACCACCAAGGTGGATGCCAAACTGGATTTGTATCCGGAACAGCAAAAGATCGTCGCTAAGGTGGCACTGACCTGGCAGAATAAATCTGACCAGCCAATTGACAAGGTGTTAGTAAACTGGCCGGAGAATACGTCGGTGATGGATATCCATATCGCTGGCAGCAGCCTGAGTGAGCGCGATAATAACTTGCGCACCAGTTGGCTGACGTTTACACCTGCATTGCAGCCAGGCCAAACGGTGTCGGGCGAGATTGAGCTGGTGCGGCAGTCTGTTGGGCTACGCGAAACTAACTTTGACAGCGCAGTGGTAGCAAACGGTACTTTTATTAACAACAAAGAGCTGTTGCCTGGTTTTGGCTATCAGCAAGACTATGAGCTGCGGGACCGCCATGAGCGGCTAAAACGCGATTTGCCGCCAAGGGAACGGGCGAATAAGCTGGAAGATAGCCGCTTTTACCAGCAAAACTTCTTTGGCCCCGACGGCGACTTTATTCAGTTTGCTGCTACCGTATCGACGGCAGGCGATCAAACCGCCATTACCCCGGGTTATCTGCAACGGCAGTGGCAGCAAGACGGCCGCAACTATTTTCGTTATGAAATGGACCAGCCGATGGTGAATTTCTACTCGATTTCGTCCGGCCGTTACGCAGTGAAACAGCAACAGCACAATGGCGTATCAATAGAGGTGTATTATCATCCGGCGCACAGCTGGAATGTCGATCGGATGATGGAATCGGTGCGTGACTCGCTGGATTATTTTAGCGCTGAATTTGGGCCATATCAGCACAAACAGATGCGTATTATTGAGTTTCCGGGCTACCGTGGCTTCGCGCAAAGCTTTGCCAATACCGTGCCGTACTCTGAACGCATTGGATTTATTACCGACTTGCGTAATCCGGACAATATCGACCCGGTGTACTATGTTACCGCGCACGAGGTGGCTCATCAGTGGTGGGGCCATCAGGTAGGCGCGGCCGATGTGCAAGGCAGTGCGGTGATTTCTGAAAGTTTATCGCAGTATGCAGCGCTGATGGTCATGCAGCATAAATATGGCGCCGATAAAATTCGTAAGTTTATTAAACATGAGTTGGATGATTATCTGCGTGGCCGCTCGGCAGAACGGATTGCCGAAATGCCACTACTACGCTCGGAAAGCCAAAGCTATATTCATTATCAGAAAGGCTCAGTGGTGATGATGGCAATTAAAGACCTGCTTGGTGAAGCGCGGCTTAACGCTAACCTTAAAGCCTTTAATCAACGCTATCGTTTTCGCAACGATCCTTTCCCTACCACGCTGGATTTGCTGCAGTATCTGACGCTGAATACCAGCACAGACGAAGCGGCATTTATCCGCGACCAGTTTGAAAATATTACCTTGTACGATCTGCGTTTACAGCAGGCCAGCGCTGAGCAGCTGGACGATGGCCGTTACCAGATCACATTACAAATTTATGCCGACAAACTGCGAGCCGACGAGCGCGGTAACCAAAGCAGCGAACCGATGCAACAACAGATCAGTATTGGCCTATTTAGCGCCGACCCGAATAAGCTAACCGCCGACGGCGGACAGCTGTATCTGCAGCGGCATCTGTTGCAAAGTGGTGATAACCAACTGCAAATAGTGTTGGATCAGTTACCAACATACGCCGGTGTTGACCCCTACATAAACCTGATCGACCGTGACAGTGCCGACAATATCCGCCGTATTCAGCCTAACTAAGCGCTAATACTGGCAATGCAGGCAGGAGCCCAGTTACACTGTGCTCCTGTTTTTTTTTAGCGAATTGCCATGTTACCTTTTTTAACACAGCCCGCTGCAGATCCTGCCTATACTGAGTTGCTATGCCAGCAGTTTGGTTTGCGTTTAACCGATACCGCCAGCGGCTGGCATCTGGCCTGGCACGACGATGCGCTGGTGCTTCGAAACGCCGAGCTGCCAAAACAGGGTGATATTCTGGTCGATTTTGCCAGTGGCGCTGCCAGTTACCGCCGTTTGCACGGTGGCGGAAAACACGAAGCCATTGCCAAAGCCTGTGGCCTGCATAAAAAGCGTGATCTAACCATCCTTGACGCTACTGCCGGCCTGGGCCGCGATGCCTTTGTATTGGCAAGTTTAGGCGCTACGGTGACTATGGTAGAGCGTAACCCAGCAGTTGCTGCGTTGCTGTATGATGGTTTGCGCCGCGGTAAACAGAGCGCTGAACTTAGCTGGTTGGCTGAACGTATGTTGTTAGTACACAGTGTCGCGTTGGATGCCTTGCAGCAACAACCCGCGGTAGATGTGGTGTATTTAGACCCGATGTTTCCACCGCGTGATAAAAGCGCTTTGGTTAAAAAAGAAATGCGCGCCTTTCATGATGTGGTAGGCAGCGACGATGATGCCGACGCGTTATTGGCCCCTGCGCTTAAGCTGGCGCAAAAACGGGTAGTGGTAAAAAGACCCGGTTATGCCGGATTTTTAGCCGGCGTAGCGCCGACAATGGCGGTAACGGGCAAGAATAACCGATTTGATGTGTATATTAATGCAGCAATTTAATGCTATTTTGATAAGAATTTATTTAACAGGGGAAGCACCATGATCAAAACCGGCGACAAGTTACCTGAGGTGAGTTTTTCACAACTAACCAAAGAAGGCGTAATGAACCCAACCACCAGTCAGGTTTTTGCTAATAAAAAAGTCGTACTGTTTGCCGTGCCGGGCGCGTTTACACCGACCTGTTCAGCAGCGCATTTACCGGGCTACATTACGCTGGCTGACCAAATAAAAGCCAAGGGCGTCGATAGCATTGTCTGTACTGCAGTGAATGATGCGTTTGTGATGAGTGCCTGGGCAAAAAGCCAGAATGCCGAAGAGATCGTGTTTTTAGCTGACGGCGGCGCGGCCTTTCATAAAGCTATCGGCCTGACCATGGAAACCGGTGATTTTGGCGGTGTGCGCTCACAGCGCTATGCGATGATTGTCGACAATGGCGTAGTTACTTTACTAAATGTTGAAGCACCAAAGACCTTTGAAGTCAGCAAAGCCGAAGTGATTTTAGCGGCGTTATAATGCATTTGCAGTATGCCGCTATCGTTAGCGGCATATTGCATTTTCAGACTCAGCGGCAGCTGACTATTTTCCAGCCATCTGCACGATATTTATCTACGATAGCACTGCGGGTGCCCCGATGATCCTGAGTTTGGTATGTGGCCACTTTTAACCGGCCAACGGCCTTGCCAAAATCCGGCCGGCAGCACCATAAAGATTGATCAGCTTCCGGGTGTGGTGGTACCAGAGTTTTAATACCGCCATGTTTGAGTGCCATATAAGATAAATGAATATCTTCGCCGTTGTCCCAGTACTCCGGCTCTTCAATCCACATATACCGCACATAGCTTTTACGCATAAACCAGGCGTGGCCAACTAAATCAACCTCAGTTACGTCGCTGTTTTGTGCGCCATTCCAGCCGGCTTTATTTTTGCTGGAATAACCACCTTCAGCAGGCAGTAAGACGCCGGAGCCACCGAGAATGCCATCGTGGCCTGCTTCGATAGTATTTAAGCAGTTTTCAAACCAGCGTGGTTGCGGCAGGATATCATCATCAAAAAAGGCAACAAACTCAGTACGTACCAGACTTGCCAGCGCAAAACGGCCCCAAAACAGGAAGTTAGTATTTGACACAACTACCCGGTCGGCCAGAGCAGAAACATCCAGTAACTGATCTTCGCTGCGGTTTGACCAGACCCAGATCTCATCCGGTGGTACAGTTTGATTGCGCAGCGCAGTAATTTGCTCTGCCAGATATTCGGCGCGCCTATAAGCGGTAAGAATAACGGTAATGCCGCCTTTTTTAGCCTTTGGCATAGGCGCAGCATCGCGGTTAAATACAATGGTATCAGCCGGCGCTGCCAGTTTACGTTTTACCGCACCGCTGAGTTTTACCCGCCAAAAGCCCAGCACCCGGGTTGACCACCACCAGCGTATACTTTGCGCAATTGTTTTTTTACGTGCCATAAGGGTCTCTGTTTCGTTGTTACTTGTTAATCAGTGCCGACTTAATGCGACGAATAGTTTTGCGTACCACAGATATTTTACTGTTTTCTTTGTAGCGGCCTTTTTCAGCGTGGCGAATAAGCAACAGGTTCGGCAGTGCTATCGGCGTGCCCTGAGTGCCTAACAACCAGCGCACAGCGCGGTCTTCGTAGGTTTTGGTCCAGTGATATTTTGGTTTCTGATATACCGCTAAATCATCACAATAGCCGCACTGGCGCGCCACATCACCGTGAATAATTTGAATAGCGCCGGTGGCACGGTCAAATTTGCGCGGTTTAAACTTGGTTTTATCTACTTCCAGCAACGTGGTTTTATCTTTACCGGCTGATATCATCGGATCAGCTTCGGTCAGCAGCGGCGTTACCAACAGGGTATCGGGGAATAGTAAAATGTCCTGGCGGCCTTTAAGCAGTTGCTCCAGCGTATCCAAACAGCCCTCATGAAACACCATGTCGCAATCGGCAAACCAGATCCAATCTGCTTTAGTGTGCTTTGACGCATGGTTGCGGCCGATGGCACGACGCATCAGCAACGGGGTTGGCAACTCCTGGAAATTCCACTCAACATTGGGTACTTCAATGGTTTGAAAATGCTTTAACAGCTTCGCGGTTTCGACGTCTTCGGCTGAATAAAACACGGTAAGCCGGACTTGCATATGGGTTGGCGGATACTTTACCAGCGAGCTTAGCTGATACACAAAAAAGCGTGCATAGTTCCAGCAGTGACTGACAATTTCCAGTTTGATATCGTCGTTAAATACCCGCAGGCTGGCTTTGTCGGGCTGGTTTTTAATAAAAGCGGTTGCCGGAAAGTAGCCTGAGGCCGCAATACGCAGCAAAAATTCTTTTACGCCATCCAGCATTGCGGGTTGCTGGTGTTGTGGTAACGCCATAAATAAGCTCCTGGGATCCCGGGGTAATTCCGCCCGACTACGGCAGTGATCTGCCAACAAATATGGCGAGCAGATTAGCATTTAAAGCTGTTTTGAAACAGAATCTTTTGGTAACACTGCGCTAATTTTGGCATTATGGCGGCCATTACACCGCGCCAAATAAGGTGCCAGGGTGCTCTAACCTGAGCGTTAATCGCAGGAAACGCTAATGCCGCAGCTGTTTTTCCGTTGTTGTTACAACATTTTTATTTACCTGATTATGCTACCTGCGTTGGGCTATTTTTTGCTGCGTTCCCGCAAGGACCCTGCATACCGCCAACGTATGGCAGAGCGTTTTGCCTTACAGCAGGTACCGGCGGCGGCGATGGGGGGCATAGTGGTGCATGCAGTATCAATGGGCGAGGTTGTCGCCGCAACACCACTGATTAAAGCCTTGCAACAGCAATATTCGCAATTAACGCTGACGGTAACCTGCACTACACCAACCGGCTCTGCGCGTATTGTCAGTACCTTTGCAGATAGTGTGTACCACTGCTATTTACCGCTGGATACACCCGGCGCCGTGCGGCGTTTTTTGCATAAACTGCAACCGCAGGCAGTTGTCGTGCTGGAAACTGAGCTGTGGCCGAATTTATTGCAGCAGTGCCGTCGGGCGCTTATCCCCACCATAGTAGTAAATGCACGGTTATCGGCGCGTTCTGCCCGCGGCTATCGTCGTTTTTATGCTTTTAGCCGCCTGGCACTGGACAATATCAGCCTGCTGCTGGCGCAGGACAGCGCAACGGCACGGCGTTTTAAGGCGCTTGGCTGTAAGGCGAAACTTAATGTGGCCGGCAATTTAAAATACGATATGACCGTGCCGGCGCATACTGACAGCCTGGTGGCGCAGTTCCGGCCGCAGCTGGCCGGGCGTAAGGTGTGGGTAGCCGGCAGTACGCATGCCGGTGAAGATGAGCAACTGATCAGTGCGTATCAGCAGTTAAGCGTCGAATTTCCTGATTTATTATTGATACTGGTGCCGCGCCATCCGGAACGTTTTGCTGCAGTGGCGCAGTTATTAAGTGATGCCGGGCTCAACACAGTACGCCGAAGCGAGCAGCGCGAAGTAACAGTAAATTGCCGGGTGTTATTGGGTGACAGCATGGGCGAGTTGCTGGCGTGGTATCAGCTGGCTGATGTGGTGTTTATCGGCGGCAGTTTAATTGCACGCGGCGGTCATAATCCGCTGGAGGCAATGTGTTTTGCCAAACCGCTGCAAACCGGGCCGCATGTATTTAATTTTGCGCAGGCTTATCAGTGGCTGCAGCAGGCAGATGCGGTAAATTGGGTTACCGATGCCGCCTCTTTGGTAAGCAATACTGCTATGTTGTTGCGTTTGCCGCAGCAGGCGGCAGAGCAGGGCGCGGCAGCGCTGGCGCTGTATCAGCGCCATGGCGGTGCCTGTGCCCGTATCAACAAAGTAATCAGCGATTATCTGACTTCAGACAGCGGCAATTTTCGTGTGCGCCGGGCAGCCAATGTTGTGCAGTGGTACGATGCACAGGTATTTCATCAGCCGGAACAGTTAAGTTTTACTGCTGCACATTGGCAGCAGCAACAAGCGGTTATCGGCCAGTCACGTGGTCGCAATATTGCCTGGTTTATCCGTCACAACGCTACTGAGTTGGTTATGCGGCATTACTACCGTGGTGGGCTTATCGGCAAGTTGGTAAATGACAATTTCAGCTACCAAAGTGTGCTGGCCAGCCGCGCCATGCAGGAATTTAACCTGCTGCGCTATATGCAGCGCTGCGGTCTGCCGGTACCCCGGCCATTGGCCGCGCAATATGAACACCATGGATTGTTTTATCGTGCCGATATTATGATCGCTCTGATTAAAGACAGCCGTGATTTGGCCACTATGTTGGCTGCCGGTACTGCACTTAACGCCGCACAGTGGCATCAGGTCGGTGTGGTTATCGCCCGGTTTCATCAGCAGGGTGTGTATCACTCAGACTTAAATTGCCACAATATTTTGCTCGACAGCAGCGGGCAGGTTTGGCTGATTGATTTTGATAAGTGCGCCATACGTCAACATGGCGACTGGATGCAGCAAAATTTGGCGCGCTTGCAGCGTTCCTTGCAAAAGGAGCAGGGGTTGCACGCGAACTTTAGCTGGCGGCAGCATGACTGGCAGGTCTTGCTGCAAGGCTATAATCAGCAGCTTAACGGTTAAAACAGGCACTTTATCGCGGTTTTTGGCCTTTTATTCACCCTGAGTTCACTTTTTATCTCTGTTCTGCGCTTGGTGTAAGTCACTTTCTTTGATATAACAACTGTCAGTGAAAGGGGGCATCTATGCGGCTAAACAAAATAATAATAAGCTTAATGGCAGTCAGCTGTATGCTGTCGGCAGAACCGCAACAAAAAATTGCAGCAGCAAAAGCGGCATATCAGCAGGGCGATCATGCCAAAGCGGCCGAGTTATGGCAAAACCTGGCGCTGGATGGCAATGCCACCGCGCAGTTTGAGCTGGCAAAATTATACTCTCTTGGCCATGGCGTAGAACAAGATGCGTTGCAAGCCGCCTATTGGTTGGAACAAGCAGCATCTGCCAGCACAGATTTTGCCGAGTCAGCCAAAGCGCAGCGTGATATCGCCAATGGTGTAACGCAGTTAAAAGCGCAGCAACAAGCTGCTGAAACCGCGGCTGCGGTGCCAGTTAAACCTGCGGCCGCGAGGGTTACGCCGGCAGTAGCCGTTGTTACGCCAACCACAGTGCCAAATACCCCACCACCCTCCGTTGCTACCGTTACTGTAGCTGCTGCAGCAAAAACAGCGCCAGCGCAAAAAAAATCGGGTCCGGAGCTGCCGGTTAAAGCCCTTGCTGATGCTCGTTTCGATACTGGCCTACGTGCTTTTGAGCGGCAAAATTATGCTGAGGCATTTAGCCATTGGTATCCGCTGGCAGAGACCGGCCTGGTCGATGCACAGTTTAATCTGGCGGCGATGTATGCTAACGGTTACGGCATCAACAGCGATCAATTAGCTGCAGCGCGCTGGTTTAGCGCGGCTGCAGAGCAAGGCATGGCGCAAGCGCAGTATCAACTGGCGGTAGCGCACGCTAATGGTAAAGGTGTGGCACAGGATGATGCGTTAGCGGTGTACTGGTACCAGAAAGCGGCAGAGCAGCAATACAGCCTGGCGCAATACAACCTGGGCTTTATGTATGCCAATGGCAGGGGTGTAACTCAGGATGATACCAGTGCCTTGCTTTGGTACGAGCGTTCGGCAGAGCAGGGGGACGTAGATGCACAGTTTATTGTCGCCGGCCGCTATCAGGATGGCCGTGGTGCTAAAGTTGATGTTAATAAAGCCATAGGCTGGTATCAACGTGCGTTGGCACAAAACCACAACCGTGCTGCATTTCAATTGGCGCAGTTTTATTTACAGGGCTTAGGTGTTGCAAAAAATGAAAGCCGGGCCTTTGATTTATTCAGCCGTGCCGCCGCGCAAGGGGGGGCAGAAGCTCAGCGTGAAGTCGGTATCAGCTATTCTCTTGGCCGCGGTGTACGTAATAATGACAGTAAAGCGGTAGAACTATTGCAGCAAGCTTGTGACCAGCAGGATATGACGGCGTGCTACTACCTTGGCGTACATGTTACAGAAGGCCGCGGCATTAAGGCCGATGCAGCCCGTGGTATGCAGTTATTTTTGCAAGCTGCCAAAGCCGGCAATGCAGAGACACAATTCCGGTTGGGGCAAATGCTAAGCCAGGGCCAGGGAGTGGCAGTGGATGAAGTTGCCGCTTATAACTGGTTTTTGCAGGCGGCAAAGCAGGGGCACGCCCAGGCGCAATACCTGACCGGCTTGCGGCTGGCTAACGGCACCGGGGTAGCACAAAATGATGCTGAAGCGGTTAAGTGGTACCGGTTGGCGGCAGCGCAAGGTGTGTTGTATGCACAGTATAATTTGGGCTTTATGTACGGTGCGGGTCGCGGCGTGCCGCAAGACGATGCGCAGGCGCTGATTTGGTATATCAAAGTAGCAGAGCAGGGCGATGCTGATGCGCAGTTTAACCTTGGTCTGCGGTTTGAGACCGGTCGCGGTGCGCGTCAGGATGATAACCAGGCGGTAGTGTGGTATCAAAAAGCTGCAGCGCAGGATCATCAGCGGGCTATTGCGCATCTGGGATATATGTACGAAAAAGGTTATGGCGTAAGTTTGGATGAGCGTAAAGCCTTTGAATTGTATCAGCAGTCGCTGGACGCCAAAGTGCCGCGCGCGTTAACGGCGCTGGGGTTGTTTTATAAAAACGGCCGCCAGGTAAAAGCTGACGATAAAAAAGCAGTAGAGTTATTTGCTCAGGCGGCAGAGCAGGGCTATGCCAATGCGCAGTATAACCTGGGGTGGATGTACGAATATGGCCGCGGCGTCAGCAAAGATCTGGTCAAGGCACGTGACCTGTATCAACTGGCAGCCGCGCAAAGTGAGCCTTTAGCGCAGGCTCAGCTAAGCCGGCTATTGAATCCGTAATATTAAATTAAGAGTGTTGACTATAAGTGACACCGCTATATCTGGAGTCTCTTGATTGTCAAAGCCGGGTTGCAACCGGGAATCGCACGTTGTATCGCTTTATAGCTGTTGGCATAGATTGCATCCGCCGCCCGAGTCGCCGACAATAGCGGCCTTTGCGTCAATCAGGTAAGCAAGCGTTATGCAGCAGTGGGATGTGATAGTTATAGGTGCCGGCGCGGCGGGCTTAATGTGCGCGATAGAAGCCGGTAAGCGTGGCCGCAGTGTGCTGGTGTTGGATAACGGCAAGCGCGTTGGTCGCAAAATTCTGATGTCGGGCGGTGGCCGCTGTAATTTCACCAATATGTATGCTGCGCCGGAGAATTTCCTGTCGCAAAACAAACATTTCTGTAAATCGGCATTAAGCCGTTACACGCAGTGGGATTTTATCGCCCTGGTGCAAAAGCATGCTATTGCCTATCACGAGAAAACCCTCGGTCAGCTGTTTTGTGATGATTCTGCCAAAGATATCGTCGATATGCTGCTTAGCGAGGCCAAAGCCGCCAATGTGCAAATTGCCCTGCAGCAAAGCATTAGCGGCGTCAGCTTTGCTGACGGCCAATATACGGTAATTACGCCGGAGCTAAGCCGCCGCTGTCATAGTGTGGTGGTGGCCAGCGGCGGTTTAAGCCTGCCGAATTTAGGCGCTACCGCTTTTGGTTTTCAGCTGGCCGAACAGTTTGGTTTAAAGGTGCTGCCACTGCGCGCGGCGCTGGTGCCGTTAACCTGGCAACCAAGCGATAAAGCCGTGTTTGAAGAAATCAGCGGTGTATCCCTGCCGGTTACGGCAGAAGCCAACGGCACGCTGTTTCCGGAAGATATGCTGTTTACCCACCGCGGTTTAAGCGGGCCGGCCATTTTGCAAATTTCCAGCTATTGGCAACCGGGCGATGAGGTGCGGGTGAATATGGCACCGCAAACCGACTTGGTAGAATTTATAACAACACAGCAGCAAGCCCACCCGGAGCAGGAAGTGAAAACCGCGCTGGGTAAATTGCTGCCAAAACGGCTGGTAGAAAAGTTGCTGGAGCTTAATGTATTTGCTAACCAGCCGCTTAAAGCATTGAACCCGAAAAGCATTAAGCAGATTGCCGACAGTCTGCATGGCTATATATTTAAACCCAATGGCACTGAAGGTTACCGCACGGCAGAAGTCACCATTGGTGGGGTAGACACCGACTATTTATCCTCAAAAACCATGGAAGCCAAACAGCAACCCGGCTTGTACTTTATCGGCGAAGTGGTAGACGTAACCGGTTGGCTCGGCGGCTATAATTTCCAGTGGGCCTGGGCCAGCGGCTGGGTAGCAGGGCAGTATTGTTAAGGTATGTATCAGCATGAAAAAACTCTCTAAAGTACAACTTAAACAACAAGCTGCAGTATTAGCTGCAGTCACCACGCTGGAGCAGCAAGCATTGGCAGATTTGCCTGGCGCAGTGCAGTGCTGGTTTAGCCTGGAATATGAAGCTTTTCCGCTGTCGCTGCTGGTGCGGTTGCAGTTTACTGAGCAAGCTATGTTAGATGCGGCACAACCGCAGTTGCTGGCGTGGCAAAAGCGCTTAAGCGGCTTACTGCTGAAAAAGGGCATAGTGCTCAAAGATATGCGCAAGCACCTGGTGTTTACCTTAAACAGCCCTGAATAGCCAGCCCTGACGACTAAGCGTAAAAAAGGATAAAAAAACCATGAAATACACCCTTGGCGCTTATGCCGCTTCACCTAATCACAGTGGTTGGGATGCTGCACTTGAAACAGCGTTTTATAACGAATTAAAAGCGCTGCCGAATGTAAAAGGCCTGGAGCATCCGTTTTTAGGCCGCTTACATCAGCACGATGACGATTGGTTTTTGGCCAATATCGCCCCGGACTGGGATTATGTGTTTACCTGTATTCCCGGCATTATGAATGCACTGGGGCAAAACCCGTTGTTTGGTATTGCCTCGGATGACGAAGCCGGACGCCTGGCCGCGCTGGATTTTATGCAGCAAGCCTGTGCCGCAATTGGCAAACTCAACGCCTATTTGGGTCGGCAGGCGGTAACGGCAATTCAAATTCAAACCGCTCCGGCACGTAATAAGGCGGCATCTTCTAAAGCTGCGCTTAAGGCATCGCTGCAAACCATGCTGCAATGGGACTGGCACGGCACCCGGATTGTGATTGAGCACTGTGATGCTTATGTTGCCGGCCATGCTCCTTCCAAAGGTTTTTTAACCCTGGGCGATGAGCTTGAAGTAATAACACAGTTAAACACGCAGTTAAGTTCGAAGCAGCAATTAGGCATGGTAATTAACTGGGGCCGCTCGGTATTTGAAACCCGCCGTGTTGAGGGGGCGTTGGAACATATTCAGGCGGCGCAGGCCGCCGGTGTGTTAAGCGGAGTGATGTTCTCCGGCGTATCGGATCAGGACAGTGAATACGGTGCCTGGCGCGACAGCCATCAGCCACCAAAGCAAAGTGCGCTGGTGCAGCATGGTGAACCCGGCAGTTGGATGACAGAGCAGGCGATGCATAACTGCCTGGCCGCCTGCAATGACCCGCAAGCATTACCGGTGTTGGGGGCGAAAATCGGTATCCGGCCACACAGCGCCGCTATCGCGCAGCGTATCAGTATTGTCCGTGATACGCTGGCGATACTGGATCGCTATTTTAGCCATTAACTCTGTTGCTTAGCCCACTTGAATTTTGGTGTCGGCATAGCGGATTTTGCGCCGCTTGGGTGTGGCAAGAAGATAAGCCAGCGTTAACGGGCCCAGCCGGCCGGCGATCATCAGAAAGATGATGACCAACTGGCCGCTGCTGCTGAGGTTGCCTGTTAAACCCCGCGATAATCCCACGGTACTGAGCGCTGATACGGCTTCAAAAGCAATGTCGAAAAAAGGTGCTTTTTCCAACGCGGTTAAGATAAAGATACTGATAAAAATCAGTGACATCGATACCAGCGCCAACGCCAGTGCTTTTAATACCTGCGCGGCCGGCACGCTGCGTTGTAATAAGCTTACCTCGTCCCTGCGGCGTAAAAACGCATAGGTGGCCATAATAAGTACCACAAAGGTGCCAATTTTAATGCCGCTGGCGGTGCTGAGAGAGCCGCCGCCGATGAACATCAGCAGCAGTGTCAGCACATTGCTGGCGTCGGTCATCTGGCTGTAATCCAGAGTATTAAAACCGGCAGTGCGCGGCGTAACTGCCTGAAACCATGCGGCTAAGGCCTGGTCTTTTAGCGGTAGGTTAGCCAGCGTAGCGGGGTTGTTGGCTTCCAGCAGCCAGATCAGGCAAAAAGCCAGCAGGTTTATAATAACTGTGGCCAGCAGCACTATGCGGGTGTTGGTGCTGAGTAAGCGCCAACGTCGCTGCTTGTTAATATCAATCATCACGGTAAAGCCGATGCCTCCGACAATAAACAAGCCTGTGATGATCAGGTTTACGGCTATATCGCTGGCATACGGCATCAGGCTGGCACTGCTAAGCGCAAAACCAGCGTTATTAAAGGCAGAGATAGTATAAAAAAAGCTATGATACAGCGCGGTGCTAAAGCCCAACTCATCCCACCAGACTCGGGTAAGTAGTGTTATACCGACCAATTCAATTAACAGTGAGTACAGCAATACCGCTTTGGCAGTTTGTGCTACTTGCGCCAGGCTGGTTTGGTTCATCGCCTCCTGCGCAATTTTTTGTTGGGTGAGGCCAATTTTGGCACCCAAGCTAATGGCAGCTACTACGGCAAAGGTCATAAACCCCAAGCCGCCGGCCTGGATTAACAGTGCAATAACCACTTGGCCAAACAGGGTGAATTGGGTTCCGGTATCTACTACCACCAGGCCGGTAACGGTAACTGCAGATGTGGCGGTAAATAGTGCCTGCAGCATACTGATGGGAGTGGTGGTAGCCAAAGGCAGTAATAACAGCGCTGTACCGGCAATAATAAGCGCCAGAAAGCCAAGTGTAAGTAATGCTGGCGGGCTTAAGTTGACAGTAGCGCGTGCCAGAGGAGTAGTCCGGATATACGGCAGGTGCTGTGGTAACCAGTTTTTCATGCTGTCAGCTTCGGTGCCAGTGACTTCAGAATATCCAGCGAGCCGGCCAGCACCAATCTATCGTGGTGTTCCAGCACAAAGTCGCTTGCCAGCGGCGAGAACAGCTTATCACGGCGTTTTACCAGCACGGCTTTAACAAAGGCGTTAGCGTCAGCCAGTAAGGCGGCTACGGTGCTGCCTTGCAGGCGTTGAGTAATATCTATTTCAACCAGGTATTGGTTATTGCCCAGCGCCAGGTATTGGTTCACCATCGGATAATTCAGCGCTTGAGCTACTTTAACGCCCATTTCTTCTTCCGGATGAATAATGCGGCTTACCCCTAAGCGCGATAAAATCATATGGTGTGCTTTAGAGGTCGCTTTTACCCAAATTTGCTCAATGCCCATATTTTTTAAATGCAGCACGCATAAAATACTGGCTTCAAGGTCCTCGCCAATAGCCACCAGTACCGCGTCGCAGCGCTGAATATCCAACTCCTGCAGGGCCTGTTCATCGGTTACATCGGCTATTACTGCATGGCTTAGCTGATCTGCCAGCCTATTGATAAATTTTGTATTGTTATCTACCCCGATCACTTGATGCCCAAGTCGCATCAATTCTATTGAGGCGGCTGCACCAAACCGACCCAAACCAAACACTGCAAACTGCGCCATTGCTATAAATCCATGCTGCAAAAGCCGATATTAAAGACCTAACCGGCTGCTAAGTCAGCCGGTAGCCGTTAATCTTTATAAAATCTTTATATTGCACTACTGAATCTTTAGAAAAGCTTTATAACCCCGCCGGCCCAATGGCGTTACGCTTGCGCTATTCATTTCTGCTGCGGTATATCGTGATGTCCGGCTATTCTTTTGTGCTTGGCGATACCGAGGTTCAAAACAAGCATTTTTTTTATCGCGTCACAGGGTATCTGCTTATTTTTCTCAGTGTGGCGCAGTTTGTCACCATGGCAATAAGCTTTGTGCTGCACGACCGTGCGTTCTGGAACTTTCTGTTGGCGGGCACGGTAACCCTGAGTGTTGGCGGTGTGCTGGTGGTGCGCTCGGGCGGTGCGGTAAAGTTGAAGAAGCGGTATCTGTTTTTACTCACCACTTTGTGTTGGTTATCGGTGTGTGTGTTCTCTGCTTTACCGCTCTATCTTAGTGTACCCGGGCTTAGTGTAACTGACGCCTGGTTTGAAACGGTGTCGGCCATTACTACCACCGGCTCTACAGTGTTAAGTGGCCTGGATACGATGCCAAAGGCTGTGTTGTTGTGGCGGGCGATACTGCAGTGGATTGGCGGCATTGGTATTATTGTTATGGCGATAGCGATACTGCCGGCACTTAAAATAGGCGGTATGAAGCTGTTTAAAACCGAAAGCTCGGATATTTCAGAGAAAATACTGCCGCGCAGCAGCAGTTTATCCGGCTCCATTTTAATGGTGTATCTGGCGATCAGTGTGGCGGCGGCTGTCAGCTATTATGCCGGTGGTATGTCACTGTTTGATGCTGTTACCCATGCCATGACATCGGCCGCCACCGGTGGTTTTGCTAATTACGATGCGTCCTTTGGTCATTTTAACGATAAACCCTGGTTACTTTGGTTCAGCAGCGTTTGGATGGCGTTGGCAGCGCTGCCTTTTGTACTGTTTGTTGGTATGGTACGCGGCGATAAGTGGGCGTTGCTGCGCGACCCGCAGGTAAAAGCCTTTATCGCTATAGTACTGGTAGCTGCCGTGCTGCTGTCCGGTTACCAAATGGTACATGATGAGCGCGATTGGTTTTCGGCGCTAACCCATAGTTTGTTTAATGTGGTGTCGGTGATCACCACCTGTGGCTATGCCTCGGAGGATTACACCTTGTGGGGTAGCATGGCAGTGGTGCTGTTTTTCTATCTGACATTCAGCGGCGGTTGCTCAGGCTCGACATCCGGTGGCTTGAAAATTTTCCGCACGCAATTATCCGGTTATATGCTGCTGAAACAGCTGAACCTGCTAATTCACCCTAATGCGGTACGGACACAGCAATACGGCGGTAAAAAAGTCGATGACAGCCTGCTAAGTGCGGTATTGGCGTTTGCCTTTGTGTATTTTGCTACCATAGCGGCATTAGCGCTGGTGTTATCCATGTATAATCTGGATTTTGTTACTGCGTTAACCGGCGCTGCTACTGCGGTAGGTAATGTTGGTCCCGGGCTGGGCGAAGTAATTGGTCCGGCCGGCAACTTTGCGTCCTTACCTGATGGTGCTAAATGGTGGCTGACGTTTGGCATGCTGTTGGGCCGGCTGGAAATTTTAACCATGTTGTTACTGTTTACGCCAATGTACTGGCGTTACTAAGGCTGCTAAGCGATGAAACTGAGCCACGCCGGGCATTTTTCTATCTGGCTGCTGTTGTTATTGGCATTGGTCGTCCCGGTAATGCTGGCGCTACTACTATTGCCGGCCAGGGCACTGCTTAATACTACCGATGTGGCCATGCTGCAGTTATTGTGGGTAACCTGGGTGGCGCAACAGGCAGGCCAGCGCTGGGCAGTTATTACTACTGTTAGCAGCGTGCTGCTGCTGAACTGGTTTTTTGTTGAGCCCTATAACACGCTGTACATTAACCATATCGATTATCTTATTACCTTTATTGTTATGTTGTTATTGGGCAGCTTTATCGGCCGCTTGTCCGGTCGGCTTCGTGTTGAATTGGCGCGGGCAAAAAAGCATATGCGCCAGCGCCAACTGCTGGCCGGTAAGAATCGTCAGGCCAGGTTTCAGGCCGAGCTGGAGCACAGCCGCGCTATGCTGCTGCGCTCCATTTCGCATGATCTGCGCACACCGTTGGCGACCATTATGGGTGCATCCAGCATGCTGGCCGACAGCGAACTGACGCTGAGTAACGAAGAGATACGCGAGCAGGCCGGCAATATTTATCGTCAAAGCGGCTTGTTGAGCGAGCATTTTGACAAGGTGATGGAGTTAAGCCGGGTGCAGCAGCCACAGCGTACCTTAGCCCGGGCCGACCTCGATGTCGCTGATGTGGTATCGGCCGCCATCAGCCGCCGCGTGCAGTTACTCAGCCATCAGCCTTTACAAATCCAGCTTAGCAATAATACTCATTGCCTGGCCGACAGTACCCTGCTGGAAATTGCGCTTGCCAATATGCTGGAAAACGCCGTACGTCATGGTGCTGCGCCGGTATCGGTAAGTTTTAATCAGGACAATGGCTACTATCATTTACGCGTCAGCAATGCTATCGCCAGCCATAGCAGGGCGCAGCGCGACAGCGGCACCGGGCTGGGTACCGCTATTTGCAAAGCCGTTATGCAGTTGCACGGAGGGCAGTTCAGTTTGCAGAGCAACAATAACCAGACCATGCTGGCGCAGCTGCGCTGGCCGGCAACAACCGATACCGCGGAGTAAAACAGTGGCTGAAACCATACTGGTATTAGAGGATGACCCGGCGATGCAAAGCTTTCTCAGTACCTTACTGAAAAGCCATCAGCATAAAGTGCTGAGTTTTACTGCCGGTTTGCCGGCTTTGCAATGTTTGGTGACTGAGCCGGCGGAGCTTATTTTGCTTGATTTGGGCTTGAGCGATATGGATGGTCAGGAGTGGCTGCAACAGTTGCGTGGCTGGTGCGACACACCGGTGATCGTGATATCTGCCCGGCACAGCGAGCAGGATAAGGTTCAGGCGCTGGATAACGGCGCCAATGATTATGTAACCAAGCCGTTTAGTGCTGCTGAGCTAATGGCGCGTATCAGGGCGAATTTGCGCAAGACAGCCGACGTGCGGCAGGTATTTGCTTTTGGTGAGGTACAGCTGGACCCTGTAAGCCGCACGGTACAGCGCAGCGGGCAACCGGTACATCTGACTAAAACTGAATATGACATCCTGTTACTGCTGATGCAGCATGCAGACAAGGTATTGACACACAACCAGATCCTTACCCGGGTATGGGGCAAAGCTTACATTGACCGGCCGGAATATGTACGGGTGCATATGGCACAGTTACGGCAAAAGTTAGAAGCAAATCCGGCAGCGCCGGCGTTTTTAAAAACAGAATCCGGTGTCGGCTATCGGTTAACCCTGGCCGCCACCGGAGTGTAACTACTTAGTTTGACGGTGTGCGGTATTTCTCAAACCACGCCAGCATATACTCGACTTTTTCAATCATCCGGCCCGGGCGATTTGATATACCGTGTGGTGAACCCGGAATGCGTACCAGCGCAGTATCAATCCGGCGCAGTTTAAGTGCCTGATAAAACTGCTCTGATTCAGAAATCGGTGTACGTCTGTCCTGCTCACCGGTAATTAAAATGGTCGGGGTTCGCACGTTGCCAACCAAACTCAGCGGTGAGCGTTGCCAGTAATGCTCGACGTTTTCCCATGGCACCCCGGGGAACTGATGAAAGGTTTGATAAGTGTAAGAGTCGCCGGTCAGCACCTTGCTTAACCAGTTAATAATCGGTTTTACCACCGCAGCGGCTTTGTAGCGGTTGGTCAGGCCGATAGCGTAAGCGGTAGCAATGCCGCCGGCCGAACCACCGCCGATAAACAGGTTGTTTTCGTCGACAAAACCCAATTTCAGCATCGCGTTTACACCACTGTCGTGGTCGGCGTAATCTTCCGGTGAACTGTATTTATTGTGCAGCAACATGGCAAAACGCTCACCGTAAGAAGAACTGCCGCGATGGTTATCATAAAACACCACATAACCTTCTTTGGCATAGCGCTGCATTTCGGCACTCCACTGCGGGCCGTAAGCTAAATGCGGGCCGCCGTGAATTTCCAGCAAAAGCGGGTATTTTTTTGTTGGATCAAAATCCGGCGGTGTCATGTACCAGCCCTGGATTTCTTCGCCATCAAATGACGATTTGTACGTAATCTCATGTACCTGCGCCAGCTTTTTGTGGCCAAGCAAATCCTCGTTCAATACAGTAAGTACTGTGCTTTTACCTTTTTGCAGCACAGCGACGTCGCTTGGGCGTTGGCTGCTGCCGTGGGTATAGGCAATGATGCCATTGTCAGATACGCTGTACTGACCGCTTAAATAAGGCTGCGGTTGCGACACACCGCCCAGGCTGGCAGTAAGGTCGGTAATTTTGCCTTTGTTGCTAAGGGTTGCCAGTTTGCGTTGGCCACGGTCGTCATACTGCACCACAAAGCTTGAGTTACTCAGCCAGTTCGGGTTTTGAATGCTGCGGTCAAAATCGGCAGCGATATCACTGACCGTGTTGTTGCTAAGCTGAAGTACTTTTAGCTTGCTGTTGCTGTAAGGCACCAGATCGTTGTTTTGCCATAAAAATGCCAGCTGTTTGCCATCGGGTGAAAATACCGGCGCCGACTCATCGCCGGCCATGGTAGTTAACGCACTTAAAGCGCCGCTGGCTAAGTCCAGCCGGTACAGGTTGCTGTCGCGCGGCTGATACTCCCACTCCGCGTCCAAATTAGCAGAAAACACCAGTGCTTTGCTGTCCGGGGTGAAGTTTAAATCATTGCCGTAATGGAAATCGCCGGCGGTTAGCTGCCGCTCGGTACCGCCGCTGGCCGGTAAAACAAAGATCTGACGGAACTGTGGCTTTAAAAAGCCCTGGCCATCGGCTTGATAGCGCACGCGATCCAGCACCACCGCCGGTTCAGACCACTTAGCCCCGGCCGGTTTCTTAACCTTTTTTACCCGTTGCTTTACATCTGCTTCGCTGGCATCGACATTCATGGTAAAGGCCAGTTGTTTACCATCCGGCGCCCATGTCAGGTTAGACGGGCTTTGCCGCAATGTGGATAACTGTGCAGTTTTGTTTTCGGCCAGATAATGCAGGTGAATTTGCCGTGAGCCACTCATATCCGAGATAAACGCCAGCTGTTGGCTGTCGGCCGACCAGCGTGGTTGGCTGTAGTTAAACTTGTCGGCAAACAACGGTAACTCACGGCCGGTTTTTACATCCAGTAACCACAAGCTGGTGCGGGTGCTGTCGGTCATAATGTCGTTGCTGGCCCGCACATAAACAATTTTGCTGCCATCGGGCGATATTTGTACGTCACTGGCGTATTCCAGCGCAAAAATATCTTCAGCTTCAAAATAAGCGCTGCCGGCGTTCGGCATCGGTGCCGCTGCCCGGCTGATTGGTTCTTCAGCGCACAGCGGTGTGCTGCTAAGCAGTGTTGCCAATATGGCAACAGTAAAAGTTCGCATAGTGTCCACCCGGATAAAAGATTAATACATTTTGCGCCTCAACCTAACCCGAACCGGGCGCTACAGCAAACCCAATAGCGGTAGGGAGCCGGTTTTCAGCGGCATAACGATAACGCAGTAAGCTGAACAAAAACAATGCGCAGGCTAAAAAGTGTACAGTTTTGTTAATTGCTGCCTATACTTTGCTATTGAAACCCGCGGCCAATTTTGGTGCGCAGCTTACAACAGCAGGTTTCTTCTTGGAGGACCGTGCAATGTTAAGACGTTATTTTATCAGTGATGACCTGGACGATTTGGCCGTAATTGAACAGGAGCTGGAAGCACAGGGTATAGCGACGCCGCAAATACATGTGTTAAGCGAAAATGATGCTGAAGTCGGGTTACATCATTTACATGAAGTAGCACCCGTGCTGAAAAGCGATGTAGTGCATGCCACTGAAGTAGGGGCTGTTATTGGTGCCGTCGGGGCAGTGTTGGTGTTGGCGTTGGCGTGGTTTATGGGCTGGACTAATACGACAGCCGGTTGGATCCCGTTTATTTTCCTTGCCATAGTAGTACTGGGGTTTTGTACCTGGGAAGGCGGCTTTATTGGTATTCAGCAGCCTAATGTTAACTTTAAGCGTTTTCAGGAACTGCTGCATCAGGGTAAGCATGTGTTGTTTATCGACATTACACCGGAGCAGGAGGGTATGTTAGACGCTGTTATAGGCAAACACCCTCAGATAAAACACTCAGGATCAGGTGATGCCGCTCCGGCTTGGATTATGCGTAGTCAGCAACTATTTAGCCGTTTTGTCAAAACTATGCCATGAGTTTTTTTGAGTATTACGCCGGCAAAATTGCCTCGCAGAGCAGCATACTAAGCTTTCCCTGCGAGGCATGTAAGTTAAGCACTAATGCTATCAAAGATATGCAAGAATGTTGGTTGTTGCTGTATTTGTAATGGCATTTTTAAACGCCGTGCAATATCCTGGGCACTGATCACACCACGAATTTGGTGTGACTCACGATCTACCACTACACAATGTTGCTCACCGCTGGATTGCAGCGTGTTTACTACGTCGGCAATACTGCAGTGTTTCAGTTGTTGATAAGCCAGTGCTTTAATACGCTCACGCGGGCGCATTAAATCTGCCACTTTAATATCATCACGACTGTCACCAAAGGCAACCCGACGCATAATGGCTTGATCAGAAAGCTGCTCCAGGTGAAGCAGGCCCACCATTTCACCGTCATTATCTACGACCAGTTTTAGTTTGGCTTGTTCCTGCTGCATCATTTCCAGCGCATCGCGCGCTGAGCTGGTACTGCTGATCATATTCGGCTGGCTGTGTTTAAAGTCGGTTACGACATGTAGTGCCGGTGAACTTAAGGTGGTGCCGTCAAAGTCGTCCGGTTGCACTAAATGATCAATGGCTTCTACAGGGTATAATGCTAATGTTTTCATGGTCTTTCCTCGGGTGCCGGTACGCAGAGGCCATACCGGTTTTGATAATAAATAATGAGTGTGAGCAGCAGTGCTACTCTGCAAAACTTAAAGTGAGGAAGTTACCGGTGGAGCGCGGGCCTGCAATGACAGCAGGAAATAGCGTGAAGAAAGCGTCTTCCCGCCGTTGTAACTGTTCAGGTACAGGGGCAGGCTGTATTTAAATGCAATAGTGGGCAGGGCGGGGTGTTGTTCTTCGCCGGCATCTTGTTCGGTATTAAACGTAGTTTGGTGCAATACCGGAGTTATAGCCTGTAGCTGGGTTTCTGCCATTGGCGATAAGCGTTTATCGTGCACCGCAAACGCTTGCGGCATACACAATAAGCTTAAATACAACAATATGGCAAAACTACTTAGCCAGCGCACAGCGGATACCTTTTTAGCCTGATTGAATCTTCAGTAACTATGCTGGCTGTTCACAAACTATGCAAGGTAGTACAGAAGGCAATTGCGACCAACAGCGCGGTTTTGCTGTTAAGTCGCGAAACTAGGCCGGATCGTGCTCCAGCGAAAAGCCATTTCTGCCATTTTGCTTGGTTAAATACAGTTGTTTGTCTGCCCGCCCGGTAATATCTGCAGCATAAGCGTTACCCGGGTTTGCAATGGCGATACCCATGCTTACACTGATCACATCATGTTTAGATGCCGGGTGCTCTATTGCCGCCTCTTTGATGCCGGCTAATATCTTTTGGGCGACAACGATGGCACCTTCTGCTGCGGTATCCGGCAGTACGGCGACAAATTCTTCACCACCGTAGCGGGCAACCAAATCGTTCGGGCGGATACAGCAGCCTTTCATAGCCTGAGCCACGCGGCGCAGGGCATCATCACCGGCAAGATGGCCTAAGTGGTCGTTGTACAACTTAAAATGATCAATATCGATTAAAATCAGTGCCAATGGTGAGCTGTGGCGCTTGCAGGCAGACAACTGCTTTTGTAAAAACTGCTCAAAGTAGCGCCGGTTAAACACGCCTGTTAAACCATCCATAAAGGCAAAAGAGCGCAGCAAATCGGCTTGCTTTTTCAGCGTAAGGTGGGCGTTAACCCTGTGGCGTAAGGTATTGGCATTTACCGGCTTTTGAATAAAGTCGACGGCACCGACTTGCCAGCAGGCGTCTTCGTCTTCCTGTTGCTGCACACCGGTAACAAAAATGACCGGGATATCAGCAATGGCATCCTGTGCTTTCATCAGCCGGCAGGTTTCCAGGCCGTCTTGCTGCGGCATCATTACGTCCATCAGCACCAGGTCAGGCATACTTTCAGTACACACTTTTATCGCTTGTTCGCCGGACGTCGCCATCAGTATCTTATAGTCAGCCCCCAATATCTGGTAGATAACCTGGATATTAATTGGCTGGTCGTCCACGACCAATATCACAGCCTGTTCAGAAAAGGTTGGAAAATCTGACAGCTGGATACCGGACATAAAATTATTCAGCCTTGTCTTGCAATAGTGGTTGAAGTATCGCAGCTGCACTATCAAATGCCAAGACCGAAATGGCTTTGTCTATTTTTTCAGTCAGTTGAGGGTGTTGTTTACTCAGTGTTGGCGACAATTGCCGAAACAAAGCCAGGGCGGACATATTAGCTGAAGTCAAATAGTCGTGGAGCTGAACCAACTGCTTCTGCAAATCAGCGTCCGGGATGTCAGCTGTGGTAACCGGGGGGGCTTTTTTGTCAGCCAGCATATCAAGCAGCTTGTGTGCAATCGTTTGACTATCGCGGATAGTATCCAGAGCAATCTTACTTGCGCCGGCAGAAGTAATGCTTGTTGCCGGCAAAGCAGCTTCCTGCCCCGCGGCCAACTCTGCCATAACACTAAAGCCGGCGGTTGCGGCTGCGCCTTTCAGGCTGTGAAACAGTAATCTTTTTTCTGCGCTGGTCAAACCCGGCCGTTGCAGTTGGACTTCGGCTTGTCGCAAATCTTTGCTAAATTGTTGCAACACTTTGATATAAAGCTCTGCTGAATGGCCTAAGCGGGCACAGGCTTGTTCAAGTTTAATGAGATGCAACCGGCAATATTTAAGTGTTGCCGTATCGAATAGTGCAGGGCTACTGACGGCTAAAATAGTGTCTGCCTCGTTCGGACGACAGTAACGCAAGGTTTTCTGTACTACTTCATCCAGCGCAAAAGGTTTTGCGATGTGATCCTGCATACCGGCAGCAAGACAGGCTGCTTTATCTGTCGGTAATGCATTGGCGGTCATTGCCACTATCGGCAGCTCAGCAAATTGCGCCTGGCTGCGAATATTTCTGGTTGTTTGGTAACCATCCATTTCCGGCATCTGAATGTCCATCAACACCAGATCATATCGGTTCGGTTGCTGAGCCAACATGGCCAGGGCTTCAGCTCCACCGCTGGCTACATCAATAGTTGCGCCCTTGGTCTGCAACAATTCAGCGGCAACAAGTTGGTTGGTTGGATTGTCTTCAACCAGCAGCAGGGTAATACCAGCCAGCGGTGCTGCTACGGTGGCGTTTTTATGGCTAGCCAGCTCGACAGGATCACCATTGAGGATGTTCAGAACGGTACTGAGCATCATGTCGTGGGTTACCGGTTTGATCAGAAAACCATCTAACAGTTGCTGATAACTGTCAGTATGCTTGCTCAATACTTCCCTGCCATAGGCGGTAATCATGACAACCAGCGGAGTTGTTTTGGCATTGTTGTGCTGTTTTAGTTGCCGCGCAAATTCCAGGCCGTCCATACCCGGCATACGCCAGTCTATAAACAGCACCGCATAGGGTAAGCTGTTTCTATCAGCCTGATGCAGTAATACTAACGCCTGCTTTGCATCTTGCGCTGTGTCTGCCTGCCAGCCAAATGATGTAGCCATTTCCTGCAAGATTAATCTGGCATTGTCGTTGTCATCGACAATCAGCACTTTTAGTGTTCCGGACAGGGTATTCAGTGCAGCATTTTGCGCGACGGTGCCTTCTTGTGCCTGTTGCACGGTGATATCAAATGTAAAAGTGCTGCCTTCACCGGGCTTACTTTGTACGCTGATATTGCCATGCATCAGGTTTACCAACCGTTTGCATATTGCCAGCCCCAGGCCGGTGCCACCATAACGTCGGCTGATGGACGATTCTGCCTGATGAAAACCGCTAAAAATAGCCTGTTGTTGCTCTTCAGTCATACCTATGCCGGTGTCAGATACACTGCAATGCAGTTTCAGTTGCTTATTAGCCAGCGGTTCAGCTGCAATTGAAATTATCACTTCACCGCTGGCAGTGAACTTCATTGCGTTTCCGGCCAGGTTCAGCAGAACTTGTTTGATACGCAAACTGTCGCCGGTTAACTGCTGTGGTACATCCGGGGCTATGTGGTAAAGCACTTCCAGTTCTTTATTTTCTGCACCGGATGACAAAATTATGCCAATGTCCTGCATTAATACCGGCAAGTTAAACGTGTGCGGATCAAGTTCCAGTTTACCTGCTTCTACTTTGGAAAAATCCAGAATGTCATTCAGCAATGCCAGTAACGACGTTGCAGCACGTTGCGTTTTATCAATATAGTCGGCCTGACGTTTATCCAGCTTGGTGTTGGCTGTTAGTTGTAACAAACCGAGTATTGCGTTCATGGGCGTACGAATTTCATGGCTCATATTAGCCAGAAAGTCAGATTTTGCTTTACTGGCAATTTCGGCCTGTTCTTTTGCTTCTGCCAGCTCTGTTTCACGTTTAAGCTGTTCCGTTAAATCGAAAGCGATCCCGAGAAAACCGGTTAGTTGGCCATGTTCGTCCATCAGGGCACTTACATTCAGCTTCACTTGCACCTGATTTCCTGTTTTGGATACGTAGGTCCAACGGTTGCTGTCTTGCTGCCCGGCGCGGGCCTTGGCAACAAAGGTTTCAAAACCAACACTGATATCTTGCCCCAGTTCGCTACTGAGCCCGGCAGCTCTGAGTTCTATTTCTTCGGCTAAGTGAAAAATAGCCGGTGTTTGCTGATGAATAACCTCCGACGCGCGGTAACCTAACAAACGTTCAGCCGCGGGATTAAACGCTGTGATAAGGCCATCAGTATCGGTTGCGATAATGGCATAGCCTGCACCACTTAATATGCTGCGTTGCAAGGTACTGACTCTGGATATTTCTGCGGTGCGCTGCACCACTTGTTGCTCCAGCTCAGCATTGGCTTGCTTTAACATGGCTTCTTCAATGGCGGCGAGTTCTTCTTTGTGTCTGGCCTGCTGACGGCGTCGCAGCATCAATAATTGGGTCAGAAATACTACCAGAGTCAGTAGCACCGTCAGGCCGAGGATCTCAAGGAATAAAATGTTGTTGGCGGGTAGCTGCAGTGCGGTGATAAACGCCGGAGTAGGGGTTAATGCCAGCTGCCATTGGCGGCCAAACAGCATCAGATCTTGCTGTTGCCGGTAGATAACATTGCGGTCAGGTGCGTTGCCATATTGAAAAAATGTCAGTGGCTCAGGCTCAGTGTTGTCAGTAATCCTTAGCATCACATCATCGCGAAGGCCACTCACGGTGCTTAATACCTCATCAATCAGAATGGGTGAGTAACTCCAGCCGTAAATTTGACGGAGCCGCTGTTCAGGTTCAGCCGGTACACGGGAGGATAAATATACCGGCATCAGGATTAGAAAGCCCTGCTGGGATTTTTGATTGGCCTGAACCAGCGTAATTGGCGCTGTCAGGCGGATTTCGTTATTAAGTGCGGCGTCCTGAGCTGCCTTGCGCCGCATGGGTTCAGAACCGATATCCAGGCCAACAGCTTCGCTGTTGCGTGCTTCAGGTTCTATGTACTGAATGACAAACAGGCTGTCTTGATGTGGCTGTAATTGTCTGATTTTAAAGCTGTAATCAGGCCTTTCTTGCGCCATTTGTTGCAGGAAACTATCCTTTTCATCCGGAGTAATATGACGGATAACGCCAAACCCCCTTGCACCGGGAAACTCCAGTTTATAGTCGCGGCTTTGGGTGTAAGTTTGCATATCCCGGTAGGAAAACTGCTGTGGTGTTACAGTCATGACTGCGCCACGAGTTCCTCTGAGACCATACTGATACAGTGTCACTTTCTCCCGCACGCCTTCGTGTATCAGCTGCAGGCGCTGCATTACCGCTTGCTTAATACGCTGTTGTTGTTCAGCCACCTGCTGTTCAGCATAGTAAGACGCGATGGCGTAGCCTGCCAGTAAAATAGCCAGCGGCAGCCACATTGACAGGATCAGATTGCGCAGATTAATTATGCTGTGGTTGGCAGATGGCATCATGTAATGTCGGACTTGTGTTCAGGTGGTAAAAGAGGCTGCAGTATAGCTGCGGCTGCGGTAAAGTTTAAAGCAAACACTTGCTGGATGAAGCTTTCTGCTACTGCGGGGGAGAGTATTTTTCGCAGCTGCTCCGGGCTGTTTTGTACCAGGTCGCAGGCCTGCATATTTTGTTGGACTAACAGATTATATAGTTGCGCTATATCCTGCGCCGGCTGCTCCGTTGCGGTATTGCTCTGCAGCTTGGTGATCTCTGCCTGTAACGCATCACAACTTTGCCGGTAAACTGAGATGAATTCTGCCAAATCCTGCTCAGAGAATGGCTGCTGATGCTCCAACGCTAATTCAAGCGCTTTACTTACGCTTGCCAGTTGCTCTGCTCCCAAAGTAGCATAACCGCCACGGATCTTATGCAATGCTTGTTGCATCTCCCGGTGTTGCTGTTGTCTGGCATAGTGTTGCAGCTGTGCGATATTGGTTTCAGCATCCGCCAGCAGCGTCTTAATCATCTGTAAAAGCTGTGCCTGATGTTGCTTTGACATCGACAATACAGCACTGAGCCTTGCATGGTTTATCAATGGCATTTATTCCGTCCTGTCACTTGGTTCGTTAACAGTAAAGCCGTCTTCTGCGGTTTTATCATACTTCATTAGCGATTTATTGTATTTCCGTAGAGTTTTTCTGTTATCAGTGAACTATAACCAAAATCGGTAATAGTGCAGGATGCATAAACTCATGGCAGTAATCGAAGTTGAGCGGCAAATTATTCTGATTGTCGACGATCAAGCGGGCAATATAGCGCTGTTAACGGAGATCCTCACTGATCTGGCGCAAGTTTACTTCGTTGTTGACAGTACAAAGGCTTGTAGCAAAGCACTGGAACTGCAACCCGATGTGATTTTGCTGGACATTGAAATGCCACAACTTAACGGCTTTGAAGTATGTAAGCAGCTGAAAAGCAATCCCTTAACCAGCAACATCTCCGTTATTTTTATTTCCGCGCGTACTGAGGCTGAGTTTGAATTTAATTCATTCTCGTATGGTGCTGCCGACTTTATTGGCCGGCCGTTCAACCGGGAAATTTGCCGGCTCCGCGTACAGAACCATTTGTTGTTACAGCAACAGGCAAAAGCGTTGCGGCTGAATCAGCAGCAAATACATGCTGAAAAGCAGCGGCTGCAGGTTACGCTTAACTCCATCGGTGATGCTGTTATCGCAACCGATATTGCCGCCAATATCACGTTTATGAACCCTATAGCGGAGCGGATGACCGGTTGGCGCGAAGCTGAGGCTATTGGCCGGCATATAACTGAGGTCATGCAGTTGCAAGATGGCGACAGCAAGCAAGCCAGTACTAATCCTGTGCTGCTGGCATTGTCAGAGCAACGCATTGTAGCAATGGCGCTGAATTGTGAGTTGGTGCACCGTTGCTCTGCAGAAGCTGCACCGGTAGAAGATTCTGCCGCGCCGATTTTTGATATTAACGGCGAAATGCTTGGTGCGATTATTGTGTTTCATGATGTCGGGCAAGCACGGGCGCTGGCGACTAAAATGAGCTTCCTGGCCAATCATGATCAGCTTACCGGTTTGCCAAACCGCATTTTACTTAATGACCGTATTCATCAGGCGTGCCGCTTGTCCGGCATGATTGAACGTCAGGTTGGGATGATTCTGCTCGACATTGATCAGTTTAAATATCTGAATGACTCGCTGGGCCATGCACTGGGCGATGCCCTGCTGTTGCTGTTGGTAAAACGACTGCAGACCGTCCTGGAGCCGGAACATACATTGGCCCGGATCGGTGGTGATGAATTTGTACTGATTTTCCCTGATATTATACATATTGAACAAATCAGCATTCTGGCGCAAAACATCAGTCGCATTATGCGCCAGCCATTTGATATTGAAGGCAAGAAGTACAATATGTCATTGAGTATGGGCATCAGCCTGTACCCAAGCGATTCTGCCAGCGAAGAAGAGCTGATGCGTCATGCTGACGTGGCGTTATTTAAAGCCAAGCAGGAAGGACGAAACCGCTATTGCTTCTTTTCCGAGGAGTTGGGGCAGCGCATGCTGCACCGGCATCAGCAGGAACAACATCTGCGCAACGCTATTGCACACAATCGGTTGGAAGTGCATTTTCAGCCGAAGGTGGCGCTGGATAGCGGGCGCGTTATTGGCGCTGAAGCCTTGGTGCGTATCCGTTCTGAGGATGGCAGCATAGTGTCGCCGGCAATGTTTATTCCGCTGGCAGAAGAAACCGGGTTGATAATACCGCTGGGGAAAGTGGTATTGATTAAATCATGTCAGCAAGCTGCGATATGGCAAAAGGCAGGCTTTATATTGCCGGTGTCGGTGAATATTGCTGCAGCTCAATTTACAGACCCCGGCTTGATGGGTTTAATTGAACAATTGCTGATGGAGTGCGCACTAGCCCCGCAATTACTGGAACTGGAAGTGACGGAAACGGCACTGATCCAAGATCCGCAGCGCACTGCAGAAACGTTAGAAAAATTCAGGGCGTTGGGAATTCGTGTAGCAATAGATGATTTTGGTACCGGTTACTCCAGTTTGTCTTACCTGAAACGCTTTAAAATAGATGTGCTGAAAATCGATATGTCGTTCGTAAAGGATATGCTGCAGGACAAAAGTGATTATGAGATTGTTAAAACGATTATCTCGCTGGGGCAGTCGATGAATATCGAACTTATTGCCGAAGGCATAGAAACGGCAGAGCATAGTTCCTGCTTGCTGGAACTGGGTTGTCCGAATGGCCAGGGCTACTATTTTAGTAAGCCCTTGCCAGCCGGGCAATTTCTGCAATATTTGCAAACTGTTGCGCGGTGATAGTATTACAGCATGCTGATTAATACTTTTAGCAGGCCGGCAACGGCGGTCAGAGTGAGCAGGCCGCCAAGATACAATGCCAGAAACCATAAGATGCGCTGAGTTTTTGCTTTCGGCATTAATATCCCTCCTCAAAGTCTTCTACTTTACCGCGGAAAATATGATAGCCCCACAGCGTGTAGGCAAGGATCAACGGTACGAAAATCAGCACACCCGGTAACATAAAGCTTAAGCTGGCATCTGGTGCGGCTGCGGTGTAAAAACTCAGTTGCCGTGGCAACAGGTAAGGGAACAAACCAACCACCAGCCCGGCAAAAGCCAGTAAAAACAAGCTGGCAGCCAACCAGAAAGGCCGGCTTTCATGGCGGCGGTTGATATCGTTGTCGGCGGCAAACTGGCGCTGTACGCGGCCTAAATCGCGAAACAATAAACGGGCGGCCACCAGCGCCAAAAGCGGCAGCAGCATTAATAGCAAAGTGTGCGTGCCGCCAAACCAGCGCTGGCGTATCTCCGGTTGCAGCCACAATGTCCACAGGCTAACCAGCAGCATCGACAGCATAACAAACAACAGCAGGCGCTGGCCGTAACGGGCAGCTTTTTGCTGAATGTCGCCACGGCTTTTCATTGTCAGATAAGTGCAGGCCAGCAGCGCATAACCGGCCATAACGGCAAGCCCGGTAAACAGGCTGAACGGTGTTACCCACTGTAAACTGGACAGCGTGATACTGTTGCTGTCGACCCCCTGTACCAACACGCCGAGCATTAAACCCTGGCAAAAGGCGGCCAGGCTGGAACCGATAGCAAAAGCGCGGTTCCACCACTGGCGTGAGGTGTTAGATTTAAAGCGGTATTCAAAGGCGACACCACGGAAAATTAAGCCGATTAACATCAGCATAATCGGCAGGTATAACAATGATGCAATAGCGGCATAGGCCGGCGGAAAGGCGCCAAACAGGATAACGCCGCCAAATACCAGCCAGGTTTCGTTGCCGTCCCAGACATGAGAAATAGAGCGCATCAGGTGGTCGTGCTCGGCATCGGTGTTAAACCACGGATACAAAATTCCGATGCCCAAATCAAAGCCATCCAGCAGCACATACATCAGAATAGCAAAGCCCAGTAGCAGGAAGTAAAACAGCGGTAAACCCAATTGTAATTCCATTAGTTTTGCTCCTGTGCCGGCTTAATCTGTTTGGCTAACGCCACCGCATAGCCGGCAGCTTTTACGCCGATAAGTTGTTGCTGCAGTTGCTCAGTGGAAGGCGGGCCCTTACGGATTAATTTGCGCATAAAATACAGATAGACGCCAAATAATAAACTGTACGTCAGCACAAACAGCGTAAGGGAAAACAACACCCGTTCGGCCGGCAGCGGCGATACTACATCCATAGTGCGTACCAAGCCCTGCACCAGCCAGGGCTGGCGGCCGGTTTCCACCACATACCAGCCGGCCAGTACTGCCAGTACACCAGTGGGTGCCAGATAGCTGCAGGTGGTCAAAAACCAGCGACTTTGATACAGCTTGCCACGCCAACGCAGATAAGCGCCGGTTAAGGCGACCAGAATCATCAGTACGCCGATACCCACCATCACGCGAAATGAGAAAAACACCATGGCGACATTCGGCCGTTCATCCGCCGGTACGGCTTTTAACCCCATCAGTTCGCCATCCGGGTCGTGAGTTAAAATCAGGCTGGCCAGTTTGGGAATAGCAATTTCAAAATGGTTTTTTTCTGCCGCCTGGTCCGGAATAGCAAACAGCAGCAGCGGTGCGCCGGCTTCACGTTCCGGCCAAATGCCTTCCATAGCGGCCAGCTTAACCGGCTGATGTTCCTTAACATTCAGGCCGTGCAGGTCACCCACGTAGGCTTGTAGCGGAGTTAAAATCAGTGCCAACCACAAGGTCATCGACAAACCTTTGCGGGCCATGGTTTTATGTTCGGTATGCAGCAATTGCCATGCACTGGTTGCCAGCACTACAAAAGTGGCAGTGATAAAGGCCGCTAACAGCATATGGCAGAAACGGTAGGGCATGGACGGGTTAAATATCACTTCCCACCAGCTGCTGACATGGAATACGCCGTCAACAATAATATGTCCGGCCGGGGTATGCATCCAGGAGTTAGCGGCGATAATCCAAAATGCTGAGATCCAGGTGCCGACAGCCACTACCACTGTCGCGAAGAAATGCAGTTTGGGCCCCACCCGTTGCCAGCCAAACAGCATAATACCGAGAAAGCCGGCTTCAAGAAAAAACGCTGTTAATACTTCATAGGCCATTAGCGGCCCCAGTACCGCGCCGGTAATGCGGGAGAATTCTGAGAAGTTGGTGCCGAACTCATACGACAACACTATGCCGGATACCACCCCCATACCAAAGGTAATGGCAAATGGCTTGATCCAGAACTTGGCGAGTTGCAAATACACCGGTTTACCGGTTTTTAACCACAGGCCTTCCCAAATGGCAATTAAGGTCGCCAGACCAATGGTGATAGACGGGAAAATAATATGAAAGCTAACGGTAAAAGCAAACTGTAAGCGCGATAACAGCGCGGTATCCAACTCCATATCAGCGTCTCCGTTGTTGTAAATAACACCAGGCGGCAGGTGCCAGCGCGGTGGCAATCATCAGGCCCAGGGCCAGTACTTCCGTTATTAACACGCTGCTATTCATAAAGCTCTCTCACTGCTGTTCAAACTAACGCTTGCTAAGCTATAGCAAAATACTGACCAGGTTTACAGGTTAAAGTTATCTGCATGATATTAATCACTTTATATTTTTAACTTGAGCTTGTTGTAAACAAGGTTTACGATTGAAGCTTGGCTTGTGCGTAAACAGAGTTTACAGTGGGATTATCATTACTGTTTGAGATCAGCATGTTACTTACCAGTGCCTGCGCCGTGTTGCTGGCCGGCTGGTTATTGTGGCAGGGGCAGCGCCAGCGCGCTATGCCGGCATTGGCCGGTTTTGCCGCCATGATGGCGCTGTGGTGTGCCGGGCATATTGCCATAGTGCAGCAATGGCCGGTGTTGGGCATAGCGTTAGTGTTGGCTAATCCTTTGATGCCCATGTTTTTTTTACATTTTGCGGTGCAGTTTGTCGCCGATGGTAGCAAGCCACTGCCGGCGTGGTTGCAACGGGGCAAGCTGCTGCCGGTATTGTACGGCGTAACCGGCAGTATTATTCTGCTGAGTTGGCTTGGCGGCGGTGGCAAGGTGATTAGCAGCAGTGGTTTCAGTGCATTTTTTGTGTTTCAGGGCATTGGCTGGCTGAATTTGCTCTACACCGTGCTGCTGGGTATCGCCGCGCATCTTATATTGTGGCAGGGCTGGCGGATACACAGCGGCAATAAACGCCGCTCTATAGTGGCGATGTTTCTGGCTGGTGGCTGGGGCTTATTGCTGGCGACCAGTTTTGTCTTTCCGTCGTTGGGGCTGAACTGGTATCCGTATCCGATGCTGTTGCTGCCCAGTTATTTACTGCTGCTGGTGTACGGTGTGGTGCGGTATCAGGTGCTGGCTATTAATGCTTTTGCCAATAAAGCGCTGTTGTGGCTGGGTATGTTGCTGCTGGTGCTGGCGCTGATGGCGTTGGTCAGTGCCTTGCTGGGACAATTGGGCATGCAGGCACTGTCTGCAGTGCCGGCCAGCCAGCTTTGGTTGTATTCAGCGTTGTTGCTGCTACTGTCTGCTGCTTGTTATCAGCCCTTGTCACAATTAGCGCGGCGGTTGATTTACCCGGGCGGACAGCTGGATGAGAGCTTGCTGGCACATTGGCGTGCAGAATTACAGCAAGCACAAAGCTGGCAAGAGTTAGCGCTGCGGGCCGGTAATTTGCTGTCCGCCAGATTGCGCCGCGAGGTGAGTGTGCAACTGCCGGCAGCCGGCGACACCGCCACCGGTTTACATATTTTGTGCCGGCGTGATAGCAGTGGCTGGCAGTATCAGTTAACCGGGTGGGACGACGTGACACCAGGCTACCGCTTACAGGGAGAGGTGTTTGCCGCTTTACTACTCAGCAGTTGCCGCATTTTAGAGCAATCGTTAAAGTTGGCTGACGCCGAGCGCAAGCGACTGGATCAGCAACACCTGGTTGAGTTGGGTGCCTTGTCGGCCGCTATGGCACACGAGCTGCGTAACCCGCTGAATATTATTGCGATGGCCGCCGCCACTACGCCGGCAGAAACACGCGGCCATATCCAACAACAACTGAAACGAGCCGATCGCCTGATTGCTGATTTGCTCAGCTATTCCGGACAATTACAGTTGCAGTGCAGCCGGTTGCCGTTAAAGCCCTTGTTGCAAACTATTCTGAGCCAGCAGGACTGGCAAGGTGTGCAATGTCAGCTTAAGGTGCCGGACGGCCTGACACTATACGCCGACAGTTACCGCGTACAACAGGTACTGATAAACCTGACCGACAATGCGCTGGCATTTTGCCGCAACCAGGCACAAGCGCAGATCTGTATCGAAACACAGCATGATAACGGCGACATTTTGCTGTACGTGCATAACAACGGCCCCGCTATTATGCCGCAGCAGCATAACAGCTTGTTTCAACCTTTTGTCAGTAAGCGTGCCGGTGGCAGTGGCCTGGGCCTGGCCATAGTGCGGCGTATTATGCAGGCGCATGGTGGCGACGTTTGCCACCGCACAGATCTGGGTTGGCCGGTAAGTTTTGAACTGAAATTTAAGCAACAATCCTCAGCGCTGAGTACTCAAATACAGGACAACATAAATGACTAACGGCAGAATTTTACTGGTGGACGACGAGCCGGCATTTCGTCAGTTGGCGCAAAGCTGGCTCAGCCAGAGTGGTTATCAGGTAGAAACTGCAGCCGACCTTGCAGCGGCGCGCCTGCAGCTTAGCCGCTTCGACGCTGATTTAATTTTGTTAGATTTATCTTTGCCGCCGTTATTCGACCCACAGCATACACTGCAGGCATTAGCCGAATTCAGCCGCCGGCCGGTGATTATTCTTACCGGGCATGCTGAGCGCCAGTTGGCGCTGGATGCTATAGCACTGGGCGCCTGGGATTTTATTGCCAAACCGGTCGACCCGGATTTACTGGCGGTGGTGATAAAGCGCGCGCTGAATAAACATCAGTTGGATACCGAATTACAACAACTGAAGCAGCAACAACAAACCGATACCGGTTTGCAGCGTTTAATCGGCGTGTCACCGGCCATGACGGCCATGCGCAGCCTGATCCAACGTATTGCACCCACCGATGTAAGGGTGCTGGTTACCGGGCCGTCCGGTACCGGTAAAGAAGTGGTGTCGCGGGCACTGCATGACCTGAGCCGGCGCGCCGGCGCGCCTTTTGTTTCGGTGCACTGTGGCGCTATACCTGCTGAGCTGCTGGAAAGCGAGCTGTTCGGTTATGTTAAAGGCGCCTTTACCGGCGCCGACAAAGACCGGCCGGGTTTATTAAAACTGGCCGACAACGGCACCTTGTTTCTCGATGAAATTGGTGAAATGCCGCTGCCCATGCAGGTAAAGCTGTTACGGGTGCTGCAAGAGGGCACGTATTTTCCGGTAGGGGGGCGTGAGCAGCATAAAATTGATGTACGGCTTATTTCTGCTACCAATGCCAACTTGCCGCAGCTGGTGCAAAAAGGCCTGTTTCGCGAAGACTTATACTACCGCATCAAAGGCATCACCCTGGACACTGTGGCGCTGGCAGAACGGCGCCAGGACATACCGCTGCTACTGCAGTTCTTTCTGGAGCAGCTGCAGCGCCAACATGGCCAATTGCTTAAACTGGACAGCACAGCGCTAAGCTGGTTTTTACAACGTGACTGGCCCGGCAATATCCGCGAGCTGAAAAACACGCTTGAGAGCGTGGCAGCAGTGGCGCAGGGCGGCGTGATCAGCATGGCAGATATCAGCCTATTGCACCCGGAAGCGGTGGCTGCGGCTACTGTGGCACCAGAGGCGGTGACAGATTCGTTGTTATTAGACCCTGCAGTACAACAACTGGAGATTCGCCTGATAACACAGGCTATGCAGCAAACCGGCGGTAATAAAACCCGCGCCGCATCGCTGTTGGGTTTATCCAGACAAGGCTTGCTGAAAAAACTTCAGCGCTATAAGCTGACGTATCACGATATGTAATTAAAGCGCAGTAGTATCAAGCGACTTAATGCAAAACTATAAGGGCAAGACAATGAAAGCAGTAGGCTATCAAACCTCATTACCGGCTACAGATCCGCAGGCATTATTGGACATAGAGCTGCCTGAGCCGGTGGCGACAGGGCGCGATATTCTGGTGCGGGTGCAGGCCATTTCGGTGAACCCCGTGGATACCAAAGTGCGTCAACGGGCGCAACCTGAACCGGGCCAATACAAGGTGCTGGGCTGGGATGCTGCCGGCGAAGTGGTGGCAGTGGGTGAAGACGTTACTGCGTTTAAAGCCGGTGACAAAGTATTCTATGCCGGTTCGTTAACCCGACCCGGCAGCAACAGTGAGCTGCAATTAGTCGATGAGCGCATCGTAGCACTGATGCCGGACAATCTCAGCTTTGCTCAAGCGGCCGCACTGCCGTTAACTGCGATTACCGCCTGGGAGTTGCTGTTCGACCGGTTGGAAATCCAGCAAGCCAGTTTGAAACATCCACGGCCGGTATTATTGGTTACCGGTGCTGCCGGCGGTGTCGGCTCGGTTTTGCTGCAGTTAGCCCGTAAGCTGACCACGGTAACCGTAATTGCCACGGCGTCCAGGCCTGAAACACGGCAATGGGTAACTGAGCTGGGTGCACACTATGTGCTGGATCACAGCCAGCCATTATTACCGCAGCTAAAAGCACTGGATCTAAGCTGTGTCAGCCACGTTGCCAGCCTTACCCATACTGAGCAGCATTATGCTGAACTGGTACAAATGCTGGCGCCACAGGGCAAGTTGGCGCTGATTGACGACCCCGCCGGTGGTATTGATATTATGCCACTGAAGCAAAAGAGTATTTCGCTGCACTGGGAGTTTATGTTTACCCGCGCTATGTTCGGCACACCGGATATGAATGCGCAGCACCAGTTGCTAACCGATTTAGCACGGCTGATTCAGCAGGGGCAAATTAAAACCACCTTAAAACACACTGCCGGCAGCATTAACGCTGCTAACCTGCGCGCTGCGCATCAGTTGCTGGAAAGCGGCAAGGCGATAGGTAAGGTGGTATTGGAAGGTTGGCAGTAAAGGCGTAACAGAGTTTCGGGGGCGATTTAACGGCCCCCTGTTATATTACATTTGATATTGCGGTATTGCGGCGGTTACTTTCTGCAAGTATTTGCGTGTTTCTTCGTAAGGTAATTCGTTAACCAGACGCTGATAAACTTGTTCCGGCGTAAGCTCATTAATGATATTTACCGCTTCAGCTATTCGTTTTTCACCTTTTGGGTGGAATACAGAGGCGACATTCCCTGCACCGGTGTTGTAAGCGGCGATAGCACAGTATAATCTGCTGGTTGGGTGTTTAATTTCTGCCAGGTAGGTGCTGTCAAGAATGCTGAGATAAGCGCTGCCAAACTTAATATTATCGTCAGTTTTAAAGAGTTGCTCTGCACTGGGTGCTTGTTTACGCTTAAATATCCTGGTATTGACGTCTTTACCTGCGCTTTCAGGCACAATTTGCATTAAGCCAAACGCCGGTACCGGTGATTGCGCCAGTGGATTAAAGCTGGATTCAACCTGCATAATCGCCAGTAGTACCGCCCGGTCCAAATTATACAATTTGGCTTGCTGCTGCGCTATTGGCTGATACTGCTGTGCCCGGCGTTGATAAATGTTTTTGCCATCCAGGCGGATGGTAACGCGTTTTACCCGTTTACTGCTGGCGTCATTGCTGACAGTGTTATCAGAGTTTTGCTCAGCAACGGCGGTTCTGGTAGCGGTAACACTGACATTTTCAACCTTAGTGTCATGTACAGGCAGAAGCTCGCCGGTTTGTAGTTCCGGCATCAGCGCTTGCGCCAGGGTTCGGGTATCCTGAATGCTCACCCCTTGCAGTAGCGGATCGTCAGAACTAATTTGCCCAATGCTGCGGTTAACCAACTGCAGCGCTTGTTGCTGCAGTTGGTCGGTACTGCTGCTATTTTCATCCGCAAGTACTTCTATCCTAATTTCCTGTAACCCGAAATCAATGACCGTTTTTTGGCTGAGATCGTCAGAATAGGTCACATAAGTGTCCTGGTCTGATAGCTCACTGCCGCTGCCCCATTGCTGCTCTACTTTCTGTTTAAAAGCCTGATAGCGCTGCAGGTAAGCTGCACTGAATGATTCGTAGCGCTGCATGTGTTGCGCTTTCCAGGTCTCGTAGTCAGCTTGTTGGGCGTTACTCATGCCGCAGCCAAGTAGCAAAACCCAAAACGGCCATTGCTTTGATTTCACTTTATTTTCTCCGCTACGTCATCCAATGCAGCATCTGCCTCCTGCAGCAGGAATTTTCGGTATAACTCGGGGTTCTCCTGGTCAACAGTCTGGCTCAGCAACTTGTCCAGATTTTCTTTGTAGGCTGCATCATTAATACCTACCAGCACATATAAACCACCGGTTGGGCTGATCTGAGTGCGATAGGTACGGCTAAATACCAGCTCCATGGCGGTAACGCTTTTTTGTATCCGCTGTATGGTATCTGTAGACAACGCTTGTTGATTTGTCAGTTGCTCATCTGTCACTCTGGATAAGCGTGCTTTAACATCTGAACTGAAGGACGCCGCAAGGCGGTTTCTGGCCTCTGCTTCGGCAACATCTTTCATCATACCCGGGCCGGAAGCCAGTTTGGCAGAATATCCCACTGCTTGCATAACCACGCCTTCAGCCGGTTGGTCGCAAATCCAACTGGGCGCATTTGTCGCTGGTGCATCCGGATAGGTACAACTGTCGTAACTAATCTTCTTATCGGTGGAAGCACAAGCGCTTAGTAACAGCGCCGAACACAGTACTGCAATATAATTTTTCATATCGGGGGTCCTTAGAATAATGTCATGCTTTTATGGCAGCTACCCAGGAAGGAGTAGTAACCCTCCGGACAGCGGTCATGCTCTATTTTTACTACATCGCCCAACATCAGCTTATTAATTTCGTCTGCTTTTTTAACAAGGACATAAGAGCCATTGCCATCAATAGTATTGGTGACCTCGCCGCTGGTTAGCAACACTTCTTCAACTGTCTGTTCTTTTGTAAGCGGATTAGTACGCAGTTCACGGCGATAGAAATTCACCTTCATACCCTCTTTGGCGCCTTTAATGCTGCTTAGCGTGGTGCGGAACAAGGCCTTGTTTTGATCGCCCGGCACCTGACGTCTTTCGATCACGTAATAAGGCGGCACCAACTCGTTTAGTAATTTAAATTGATTTTCCACAATGGCAGTATTAGTGGCGCCGGCAATCAGGCCTTCGGCATTGGCTGTGGAAATCGGGCATTGACTGTTACTGGTTTCAGTGCTGCTGGTAGCTGAGCCCTCGAAGTCATAAGTACCAATCGGGGTCATTTCCGGTAAACGATAAGCCCGCACGTGCATTTTAGTCTTGCCTTTGAAATCACATTCGGCCGGCGACGTATGGCGTTCACCATCTTTATCTGTCCAACTGCGGCGTTCACTAAAAGAACTGCTCAGATCGGCGTTAACGACTTTAACCATAACGGCGATGTCAGCAGCCTGTAAGCCCGATGTGCGGTATTTACCGGTTTTTTCAGCCACCAGCAATTCACTGCGCATTTTCGCTGCTATATCGCGCTCAATTACGGTATTGCCGGCTTTGAGTAATGCTTGCTCAAGGCTGGCATAACCGTTACCGGCGACGATGGCATGTAGTTGTTCACTCATCTCAAATGGCAGCAGCACCACTTTTTGCTCTTGCTTCAGTTCGTCTGCAGTAGGCGCCATCGGCGCCATAGGAATGTTAACAACAGCTGCCGAGCTTACTTGGGGTGCGCCACCATTGAGCCCACAGCCAGCCAGTAATGACGCTGCAAGTGCAGCAACAGCAAATTTTTGTTTTGTAGTCATCAATGATGTCCTTATTTACAGTAAAAAGTTATAACGGCAACTGCAGCAGTTGCCACAAACCACGTTGTTGGATCTGATTAATAATGCTGCTAAGGCTACCGGCATCGGCCGATTTATAGCTGGAAACAGAGGTAACCTGAGCGCTTAGCTCTTGGCTGGCAAGTAGCATATTTTGCTGTTGCAGTTTGATAAGCACAGTCGTATCGCTGACAAATTCGCCAAACATGGTGTCGTGTTCTGCGCTGTGCTCATAGCTCAGTGTTAACTGACAATTTATCCGGCATAGCGACAGACCCGGCAGGTTTAGTTGTTGCTGAAGGGCTTGAGTCAGTTTCGGCTGAGAGCCTTGAACAGCAATACTCAGCGGCTGTGTTGTCAGTAACTTCATCAGTTGATGATGCAAATCAGCCTCGGGCCGCGTACCGTCCAGTGCAAACAGCTGCAGGCTGAGGTTTCGCGTTGTTGCGGCTGCATTCAGTGCCTGGCTTACCTCAAGCCATTGGCTAAAATCAGTAATTTTATTGCGCACAACCAACGGTTGTAATTTGTTACGCTGCTGGCTTAGTTGCATGCGCCACATGTCAGCCAGCTTGAGGCGGTCCAGCTCAATTAATGCAAAAACGCTATTGCCTTGTTGCCTGCTTTTTAACAGCTGAAAGTGGCTGAGTTCAGTGTTATTTGTTGCGCTGTTGATCTGGCGCCGTACCGTATCATTATAAGCAACACCGGTGTCTTGCGTTATTCTTTGCAATGATGCTGATACCTGTGTACTCAGTTTACCGGAGATATCGGCCAGGGCCTGTTGCTGCGCCAACGCTAATGTCTGCCCCTGACCTAAACCGTAGAGTGCACTGTCAGTATCTGCCGGTGGCTGTTGCCACCAGTCTGTAGCATTAGCGCAGGCAATCTGCACCAGCATCAGTGTGCCAAGCAATCCGGGTTTTAGTGCATGCATAGCAGTTAGTCTCCTTGCTGAAAGTACGCTTTATATTCATAGCGTGTAAGCAGCATATCTGCTGCTTGCTCCAGGGTAATTTCGCCCAGAGCATAAACGTTGGGAATCAATTTAGTGCGCAGGGCTGTGCTCTGTTGCAGTAAGGTGTCATCGTCATACTCTTGTAGCAGCAGCTCATTCAGTTGTTGTAACGCGGTTTGGTGTTGCTCAGTAGCCGCACCGTACTCAACAAAGCCCAGCTGACGTTCGAAGAATAGACCTTCCCGCCCAAGCGTCTGCGGTTCAAGATAGTAGCGTAAATTGGTGGTATCTGTACTGAAACTGCCGGCAAAAGGCTGATAGTCAGCCAGCGGCTGCTGGCCAAGCAGAGTGTCTGAAAAAGCGACAAGCGGCATAAAACCGGGTTGTAAGCTGACAATTTGATAGCCGATCACCCGCTGCTCGCGAACCGCCAATGCTAACAAGAATTTAGGGTCGTGATAGTAACGATACTCTAAGTCAGTCGCAGGCTGTTTTACTTTGATCAGACGTGCGTCGCCAAAAACGGTTTCAAGGTAAGTTAAGTTAGCACCAACTCTTACCTGTCTGAGTTTTTCCAACTCCACTTCATCGGTAAAGTGCGTTATAAAACCTTCGTAACCGCTAACCAACATATCTTTTGTGTCAGCCCACTGGCCGAGAGAAATCATAATTGCGGCTATGGTGAAAATAAGTGACTGAGATTTTTTTAACAGAGAATATCTAGTTAGATCAATCACATGTTATCCTTATGGCATCGTATGTGAAACTTTACAATGTCGACATTATTAACATGTTTGAATTGGGTTGGGAACTGAAAATAATAAAAAACCAGGCAAAATACACTGTTTTTTTGCCTGGTTTTTTTATTCTTAATTTCTTATCTAATTGAAATTTATATATTAAATTTTAATTTTTAATAAGTATGAACTTAAGCTGAATGCTTTTATTTTGTTCGCTGATCAGGCAATTTGCTGATCGTCATTCATGCCGGAATACCAGGCTTTAAACAGCACTTTTTCCAGTGCCTGTTGTAGGGCAGCATTAATGGGTAAGTGTTGCTTGCCCAATTCATAATCCAGCTCGTTTACCTGCTCTTTGGCCATAATCATCATTGGCGGTGGGGCAGATTCCAGCGCAATTAACGTATCCTGATAGGCCAATGCCTGGTCGGTTTTAATTACCTTGCATACCGATAACGAGGTTTTACCTAGTTTATCCCGATAGCCTGCAGCGCCGAACAGGCGGCAAATAGCCGGGCGCTGCTGATAGACGCTGCACTGGCCTTGTTTGCCGTCAAACGACAGCTTTTGATAAAAAAAACAGCCCTGGGGCTCTGTTAACTCTTCGAGTTGTGTCAGTGTTTGTTCTGCTTTACCTTGATCAAACAAGTGTAATGCCAGCGGCAACATTTCCAGCACCGTCGCTTCTATCGTCGGTTGCAAACAGCACTCACCACAACCACTGCGGCAGTTTAAGCCCCGCTGTTGTTGGTAAGCTGAAAACGTTGTCGCTATTTCGCCATACACAGCCTCAACACGACGCGATAATTCACGCAGCCGTTGCATTAAAGACTCCGAACGAAATAAGTATAAATTTGGGTTTGCCTGTTAAGGAGCGACGATATGTCGCAGCGGCATTGTACTGAGTTGGTTATTCTGTCAGCAATAGGGGCGTGAAAATATATTTTACTTCAGGTAAGCAGGCTATGTAGTGGCATAGGGCGGGCGATAGCGTAACCCTGTGCATAATCAACACCCATAATTTCCAGCGCAGCCAGAGTTTCGTTGCTTTCCACGCAGGTGGCAATGGTTAGCATATCCATGGCTTTAGCGACTTCGTAAATAGACTTAACGATAGCTTTGTCGTAGTGGTCATCGAGTAAATCACGGACAAAGTGGCCGTCAATTTTTACAAAATCGGCCGGAAAATGTTTCAGGTAGCTGTAAGAGGAAAAACCACTGCCAAAATCATCCAGTGCTATACGGCAACCCAGCGCACGAAAATGCTCTATAAAAGCCAGGGTGTTTTGCAGGTTAACAATAGCGGCGCTTTCGGTGATCTCAAAACAAATTTGCTGATAAGGAATGTTAAAGCCGCTGAACAGTTGTTGTACATCTGCTTTAAAGGTTGGATCCAGCAACGAGCTGCCGGAAACATTAATACTACACAAGGCCAATTGCTGCATGTGGTCCGGATGCTGCTGCAACCAGCGGAAGTAACAGCGGATCACCCAGCGGTCAATTTGTGGCATCAGACCGTAGCGCTCGGCTGAACTTAAAAAACTGGCCGGTACTATCAAATGATTCTCATCGCCTTGCAAACGCAGCAGCAGCTCATAGTGTAACCCCCCGCTGTTGTTATTCAGGGCGCGCACCGGCTGTTGGTACAGTACAAACTTGTCGTCTTTCATTGCCTGACGTAACTGTGCTACCCATTGCACTTCGGCGTGATGCCGCTGCGTACTCTGATCGTCAGTGTCGAACAGCTGAATACGGTTGCGGCCTTTGTCTTTAGCAATCGAGCACGCTGCATCGGCTTTTTTCAGTACGTTGTCGGCCTGGTCGTCAGAACTGATTTCGGCAATACCGATACTGACGCTGACATGATAAACACTGTCTTGCCAGATAAAGCGAAACTCACGCATGGCATCCAGGATCCGATAGCCCAGCGCAAAGGCTTCGTTAGCATTTTTGCCCGGCAGCAAAATACCAAATTCGTCGCTGTCCAACCGGGCCAGTGGCCCACTATGTCCGGTAAGGCGTTTTAGCAACTCGCTGATTTGTTTAAGCAAGACGTCGCCGGCACTGTGGCTGCAACTGCTATTAATCACTTTAAACTGATCAATGTCGATATAGAGTACAGCACCCTTATTACCACCGTGGCCGTCGCATAACGTCTGCATTTGCTGGTCAAAATAAAAGCGGTTGTACAAGGCGGTTAAACTGTCGTGATTGGCCAGGTAAGCCAGTTGTTCATGTGCCAGCTTTTGTCCGGTAATATCGATGACTGAGCCATGTACAAAGGCGTCACTGCCATTCACTGAGCGCGCCAGCCGCACCGACATCAGCGCCCAAAACGGACTGTTGTCAGCACGCAGACCACGAATTTCGAAGCTCTTTTCACTACCCAATTCAAGTTGGCGCAACATATATTGCCGCTCGGCCGGGTCAGCATAAAAACGCGCCATGCCGGTGCCGCTGATAGCTTGTTCCAGTGCATCACGATCCGGATAGCCGAGGATCTCCAGCAAGGCGCGGTTGGCGTTAAGTAAGCGGCCATCGGGCGTAGTGGTAAACATGCCCTCAACCGCATTATGAAAAATATCGTAATATTGCTGCATAGAAACAGCATGTGGCAGTGCCGGTTCATTGGGCAAACGACTGCCTTGCAGGTTAAAGCTGGTTAAAGCTAAACACAACAATACTAACGAAAACAAAATATACAGCCAGTTGATATCGGCCTGTAAATAGCCTGCCTGGTTTAATGTCAGCAATAATGCACTACAAAGCGTCAGTACGCAGGCCCATACAAAGGTACGGGCACGGGCATGACCGGCCAGACTGAAACTTAATGCGATCAGGAAATTGCTCAACAACACCCAGCACAAGGCAAAGAACAACAGATATAGTCGGGTTTGGCCGCCGGCAAACAGCGGGCTGAATAGTAACAATAAGGCAGAAAAACTACTGATATAGCTGCACCAACGCCACCAATGGCTGGCATAGCTTTGCAGGGCATGGCTGGTAAACAGGTTTAAGCACAGCAGGGCCGCGCCCACGGCAATGTATAAAATCGCCTGATTAACTTCCGGATATTCCGGCCACAATGTGGCAAAAGCCATACCGTTTAAAATAGCTACTGCCAGGGCAAAGCTGAGAAAAAATCCGCTGTAATAGGCATAGTGTTTGGTTTTGCTGTGTAAAAACAGCACCAGGTTGTACAACGCCAGCAGTAACAAAAAGCCCTGTAGTAAGCCATCCAGCATGGCGTTTTGTTGCATAGTGGCAACAAAGTGATCATGCCGCCATAACCTGACGTCGCCCGGCACTACTGCTGCGTCCTGTACCTTGATATAAATGTCGGTTTCTTCGCCAGGTAGCAGCGCCAGGTTTACGGCGAAACTGCGGTATGGCAGGGCGCGTTCGCTAAACGGGTAGCTGTTGCCCGAGCGGCTAAGCAGGTTATAGTCTTTGCTGCTGCGCTGCAGTTGGTATATTTCTATTTTATCTGCCAGCGGAAAATCATACTCCAACACGGTATGTAGCGGCCTGCTGCCGTTGTTATACAATCTTGCAAACAGCCACACCGCCTGGCCCTCTTCAAACATTAAACTTTGTGCCGGCGTTACCAGGGTAAAGCTGTGATGGTGCACCGGATCTGCCAGTAAGTCGTCCAGTGTCATAGTTGCCGGCGTAACCAGGGCATACAGCTGGCGGAGCCTTTGCTGCTCAGCTATCGGGCTTTGCAACGGGTTTACTTCAGCGTGGAAGGCATGCACAACAGCGGAGAATAAGCCAAGCAGCAGTATCATAATATGCATGACGCTTCTCACGGTTACGACACTCCCCGGGCTGGTGGTTATTGCTGGACGGTATTATTGCTAGTTAGTATTGTTAATGTTTTAGCGGCAGAACATTAACATATAGCAGCTTGTGGTGTCAGCAGAAAATCAAACTTTGCCCTGGCTTTGGCGTATGAACAAATGAATAGCCATTTATATGGCTTGAGCATTCAGCTACTTAGGTTATAACTTAACAGTACAAAAACGATAACAGAAATGACAACGGAGAACCTATGAAACACTGGATAGCGGGCGCCGCCCTGATGTTGACAGCTGCTGCCACTCAGGCGGCAGATCTGCAAGCGGGCAAAGCCAAATCGGCAGTATGTGCTGCTTGCCATGGCGCCAACGGTATTTCGATAATTCCGGATTACCCTAATCTGGCAGGGCAAAAGGTTAAGTACCTGCAAAGCAGTATTAAAGCTTATCGCGATGGAGAGCGGAAAAACCCGATTATGTCACCGATGGCATCAGGTTTGTCCGATGCCGATATTGCTAATATTGCCGCTTATTTTGCCAGCTTACCGGCCGGCGGCTGAGCCTCTTCACTCAGATAGTCACTGATGGCGTCGATAAAGTCGGCGCCGTAGCGACTAAGCTTGGTTTGCCCGACACCGGATATTGCCAACAGGCTGCGGTTGTCGGTAGGCAGTTGTTGGCACATTTCTATCAGGCTGGCATCGCTGAATACCACAAAGGGTGCCACGTCATCACGCGCGGCAATATGCTTACGCAGCGCTTTTAATTTGGCAAATAAAGCGCGGTCGTATTGTTGTTTGCTTAGGCGCTGCGGTTCACGTTTTACACTTTGCAATCTGGGGACTGCCAGCGACAAAGCGGTTTCGCCGCGCAGTACCGGCCGCGCTGCCGGTTGCAGTTTTAACACCGAATGCGCGGTAATATCCTGCTGCAGCAAACCAAAGTGAATTAATTGACGCAATATGCTCAGCCAATAGTCATGGCTGAACTCTTTACCCAAGCCCCAGGTTGACAGCTTATCGTGCTGCAATTCGACAATTTTTTGGTTTTGGCCGCCGCGCAATACATCAATAACATGGTGCATACCGAAGCTTTGGCCAACACGGTAGACACAGGACAACGCCTTTTGTGCCAACTCGGTACCGTCAAACTGCTGTGGCGGTTGCAAACAAATGTCGCAGTTACCGCAGCGTTGTTGCCGCGCTTCGCCAAAATAGTTAAGCAATACCTGACGCCGGCAGATTTGCGCTTCGGCAAAGGCCGCCATGGCTAAAAAGCGCTGCCAGGCCACTTCAGCGCGCTGCGGGTTTTCTTCGGCTTCCAGCCAGCGTTTCATGCGGGCGATATCGGCCGGGTCAAATAACAAAATGGCTTCTGCCGCTACGCCGTCGCGACCGGCACGTCCGGTTTCCTGATAATAGGCTTCAATGGTGCGCGGCAGCTCAAAATGCACCACATAGCGGATATTCGATTTATTAACACCCATACCAAAGGCCACCGTGGCGACTATCAGTTGATAATCGTCGCGTTTAAAGGCGTCCTGTACGGCGTTACGCTGTTCGCTGCTCAGCCCGGCATGATACGCTGCGGCATTAAAGCCGCGCTGTTTCAGTTGTTCGGTAAGTTCATCTACTTTGCGCCGTGAGCTGCAATACACTATGCCGCTGGCACCCTCCTGTTGTTGCAAGTAAGCGGTGAGTTGTTCTACCGGGCGGAATTTTTCCTGCACGGTGTAGCGGATGTTGGGCCTGTCAAAGCTGCCTAGGTGAATATACGGTTGCTGCAGGGTAAGTTGTTGCAGGATGTCCTGTCGCGTTGCTGCATCTGCAGTAGCGGTAAGCGCCATTACCGGGACCCCGGCAAAGCGCTGTTTCAGCAGTGCCAATGCCATATAGTCGGGGCGGAAATCGTGGCCCCACTGTGAAATACAATGGGCTTCGTCAATGGCAAATAAACTGACTCCGACATCTTGCAGCCGGTCAAGAAAGTTAGGTTGTAACAAGCGTTCGGGCGCGACATACAGTAGTTTTAACTCGCCGCGGCGAAGCCTGGCAAATACCTGCAGCACTTCTTCGCGGCTTAAACTGCTGTTGATAAACTCGGCAGCAATACCATTGGCTTTAAGTGCGTCTACCTGATCTTTCATCAGCGACATCAGCGGCGATACCACTATGGTAACCTGCGGTAACAACAAGGCGGGTAACTGGTAGCACAGTGATTTACCGCCACCGGTGGGCATTAATACGAAGCTGTCCCGGCCCTGCAAAGCCGCCAGGATAACATCTGACTGGCCGTCACGGAATTCACTGTAACCAAAGGCTTGTTTGAGCAGGGGCAGCAGATCGTCTATCACTTAATACCATTGGGTCACGAAAACAAGCCGACATTCTAATAGTAAACGCGGCACGCAGAAACAATAAATTCCGGCTATTTAGTTGGCTGACCGGTTTTTGCCGTTAAGTGTCCTGCGCTTAAGCTTGCAACAGGCGTATAATAGCGGCTCATTTACCGGAGCCTGCCTGCATGTCGTTAAGCCGCGAACAAAAACTGGGTGGTATTTTTGCTGCCAGTGCTTACAGTTTATGGGGCGTGGCCCCGCTGTATTTTAAACAAATTGATTTTATTCCCGCCGCTGAAATCCTTATTCATCGAATTGTCTGGTCGTTTCTATTGCTGTTTATCGTGCTGCTGGCGCTAAGGCAGGGCGCTAAAGCGCTGGCAATACTGCGCCAGCCGAAAATGCTTTGCTGGTTATTGCTGTCAGCACTCTTGCTGGGCGGTAACTGGGGGCTGTTTATCTGGGCGGTAAACAATAACCATATGCTGGATGCCAGTTTAGGTTACTACATTAATCCGCTGCTTAACGTGCTGCTGGGCATGTTGTTTCTGGGGGAGCGGCTGCGCAAACTGCAATGGGGCGCAGTGGCGCTGGCTACCAGCGGCGTGTTGGTGCAGTTGATCAGCTTTGGTTCTTTACCCTGGATAGCGCTGACCTTGGCCGGCTCATTTGCCATTTACGGTTTAATGCGCAAAAAGTTGGCGGTTGATGCGATTACCGGGTTGTTTTATGAGTCGCTGTTACTGTTGCCATTGGCGCTGTGGTACTGGTGGCAATATGCTGACAGCAGTGCGGCAAACCTGCTGCACAACAGCTGGCAGCTAAACAGTTACTTGATCGCGGCGGCGTTGGTTACCACCATCCCTTTATTGTGTTTTATTGCCGGGGCGCGGCGCTTGCAGCTATCGACCATGGGATTTTTCCAGTATATCGGCCCCAGTTTTATGTTTGTGTTTGGTGTTTGGCTGTATCACGAACCTTTTGCCGCAGAGCGCTTTGTTACCTTTGGTTTAATTTGGTTAGCGCTGTTATTGTATACCGCAGATGCATGGCAGTTTAACCGGCGGCGCCATCTGCAGGCGCGGTTAAAATAATTAACACCCGATACTGGCGTAACAACGGAGCACCTTAATGGAAAATACCATTGATTTAATAGCTGTTATTTGGTTTTTTGGCTTATGGGTAGGTTATACGCTGTTTGCCAAACGTCGCGCTAAAGTGGTCAGTTGTTTGTCGTTCGAATTGCGGCGTAAACGCAACGACTGGATGCAAAAAATGCTGTTGCGCGATAACAAAATGGCCGATGTAGGGCTTATCTCTACCCTGGAGCGTAACGTTACCTTCTTCGCCTCCAGCACCTTGTTGATATTGGCCGGCTTACTTACGGTAATGACGGCTGCAGATAAGCTGAGCATGATGCTGACCAACCTGGTGCCGTGGGCCAGCTACAGCGAAAGTTCGGTGCAGTTAAAGCTGTTGCTGCTGAGTTTTATCTATGTATTTGCTTTTTTTCAGTTTACCTGGTCGCTGCGCCAATACGGCTTTTGCGGCGTGCTGATTGGCGCAGCACCGGACGGTCGAGGTATGACGTCAGAAGAACAACAACTGTATGCCAACCGCGCCGCTAAGGTAATAGACCAGGCCGGTCACTCCTTTAACTATGGCCTGCGCGCTATTTACTTTTCATTGTCGGCACTGACCTGGTTTATCGACCCGGTGCTGTTTATGGTGGCTTCGGTGGTGGTGATGCTGGTAATGAAGCAACGCGAGTTTCACTCTAAGGTGCTAAAAGCGCTGCAGGAATGCTGATATTTTTGAGGTAACAATAAAAAGGGCAGCCATGACTGCCCTTTTTGCTGAATAAACGGTTTAGTTTTGCCGGGTTTCGAAAGCGCGTACCACGCGCGCTACGCCGTCAACATGGCGGGCGATATCTACCGCTTTGGCGGCTTCCTGGTCGGTAACCAGGCCCATTAAAAACACTTCAGCGTTTTCTGTTACTACCTTGATATTTAACCCGCTGACTTCTTCATCAGCCAGCAGCTGGGTTTTAACCTTGGTAGAAATCCAGCTGTCGCGGGTGCGGGTGGTCATGCCGGTGTTATTACCCAGCCTTATCTGGTTTTGCACGTCGCGCACGCCATCAATTTTTGCCACTAAAGTACCAGCCTGCTGGCGTATTTGTTCAGTGCGGGTTTGCCCTGTCAGTAACATTACGCCGTTATAGCTGGTCACGTTAATATTGCTGCCTTCTGCGGTAGCCGGGTGGTCGGCCAGCGCGCGTACGGCTTTTAATACCACGTTTTTATCATCAATTTGCGCGCCCAGGGTGCGACGGTCGTTGGCCGAGGTAACTGCGGTAGCGCCGCCGGCTACCACCGCTGCCGCGCAGCCTTGCAGTAACGCCAGTAGGGTGCAGGCGCAAAGTAGTTTTACCGTGTTCATATATCTCCTTGTTGCGGGAACAACGTCATATCGATTAATTCGCACAGGCTGTGCAGTAAGAAGGTGTAGCATTCAAATATACGGGCACGGCGATGGGCCGGCACTTTTAATTCGACATCTTGTTGATTAAGTAAGCCTGACAGCTCACCGCTGCTGTCTACTGTCAGAGCAATAATTTTCATATCGTTAGTTAATGCTGCTTCGACCGCTTTAATTAACGCCGGTTCACTGCCGCTAAGCGAGATCACCAACAATACATCGTTATTTTGTCCCAGCGCTTTAATTTGCCTGGCCAGATAATCCTGCTGATGGCTGTGCTGCAGGCTGTTATTGTGCGGCTGCAGCGCCAGCGCCGGTAAACAGGGGCGCTCGGTTTCAAACTGGTCCAGCAGCAACTGAGCGAAATGACCGGCCAGGGCTGCTGTGGCACCTTCGCCACAGCAAATGACTTTTCCGCCGCTAACCAGATTGTTTACGATAACAAAGGCCGCGTTTTCCAGCGGGCCGGCCAGGCTTTCGCCGGTGGCTATCATGGTTTGAATATTTTCGCTGAACAGCTGACGGATATGCTCTTGCATCAGGGTTTCCTGTGTTTGTTACTACTGCGTAATTGCATTTTTCAGCCATTGGTAACGGTAAGGTGGCTGGCCTTCAATGGCGACAACATCCAGCCGGCAGGCCTGGTCGCTAAGCCGGTGTTGCTGTAAATACCAGCGACTGCTTCGCAACAGCTTTTGCTGTTTGGCGGCCGTGACGGCAGCTATTGCGCCACCAAAGGCGCTGCTGGCGCGGTATTTTACTTCCACAAATACCAGGCTGGCACCGTCGCGCATCACCAAATCAATTTCGCCGGCTTTACATTGGTAATTCTGCTGCAACAGCACCAGCCCTTGTTGTTGCAGATACTCTGCTGCGAGTTGTTCATACAACTGACCAAGTTTGTTCATACCAGGGCTTATGGCTCCTGTATCGGCAGCAGGCGATTATTGCGGTAGCTGGCCCAGCTAAGCCGGCGTACTATGCTGCCGTTGCTTTCCAGCCGTAACTGGCCTGTAAGCCCCGGGAACACTGTAGCCGGCAGCTGTTGCTGCTGTCGCAGGCTGCCGACTAAATTGTAGGCGTCATAGCCCATGGCAAACAGCCGTTGCAGGGTTTCGTCCTGCTCGGGAAACAGCTGCTGGTAAGTGCTGCGCAGGGCTACACTGTTTTGCTCACCCAGCATCCATGGCATTTCGGTAAAGGTTAAGCCGTTTAAATCACGCAGGTCAGTGCTGTCCAGCCCGGTACTGTGGCTGCGCGAGCTGGCATAAACCGGCAGGCGTGGTGCGGTTTGGCTAACAGAGACATCAATAAAGGGTTTAAATAACCGCGTTTGTACCGGGTCAGCAATCAGATAAATGGCATCAATATCCAACCGGCTGTGCGGATCAGCCTCCAACTTGGGCGCTATCAGGCTGCTGATTTGTTTTACCCGCTCGCGGCTGCGGTCGGTTTCCAGCACGCGGCTGATTAAGCTTTCCAGCTCCTCTTTACTGTTAAAACGATGCTGTTCCGGCGCGCTGTTGCCAAGCTCCTGCCAGTGCGCGGCAAAGCGTTGTTGCATCCGTACACTGATATTATTGGCTGAACTTATCACCACCGGCCGGCGATAGTTTTTCTGTTGAAACAGCGCCGCCATTTGCGCGGCTTCATCTTCCATGCTTAAAGCAAAGTAAAATTGCTCCGGCTTTACGCTGTAATTAGTATCGCGACTGTTTAAAAATAATGTAGGCCAGCGCCAATCTTCTATGCGGCTTATGGCATCAACCTGATCTTTTAACAGCGGCCCGATAACAAAGCCTGCCCGGGCCTGTTCAATTTGGCGTTGTAGTTCATCACCCGGCAACTGGCTGTCAATAAACACCAGGCCGGTGGTGGAGCTGTTGCCGGCGGCCGCTAAAATACCGTATTGCACTGCCTGAGCATGCTGGCGAAACTGCCCCTGTAGCGGCAGTAATACGGCAATACGCTGTGGCTGATACGGTGTAAGGCTTAGCAACTGTTGTACCGCCGTCGGCAATTGCGCTGCGCGGGGTAACATAGGATAACGGCGTTGCCAATCGGCAAAGGCTTGTTGCAGTGCCTGTGGTTGGCCGATATAGCGCCGGCTTAACGTCGCCAGGTTAAGCCAACCACTGCTGGTTTGGCTGGCTCCAACACGTAAGGTTTCCAGTTGGCTGTCACTTAATGCGGATAAATTTTGCCACAACATATCACTGTGTTGCGGGTAGCGCTGTACAGCATCGGCTTGCTGAGCCAGTTGCAGCAGGCTGCGGCTGGCCGCCAAATAGCGTTGTTGCTGCGTCAGGTACTGGCTGCTCAGCCAGAGAAACTCCGTTCTGTCCGTCGGGTCTACATCAGACAGAGCGGTATTATCCAGCAGTTGCTGCAGGCTGTTTTGCTGCCCAGTGGCCAGATACGCCTGCAGCAGCACCAACTTATTTTGCCGTTGGATCAACGGATAAGGGCTTTGCTTCAGGCTTTCACTTATCGCCAGCGCCAGCAGGTAGTCTTGTTCAACAATGGCCTGGCGTGCCGCTTTCAGTAAATGATAATGTTGCGGCTCGGCCTGATAATTTGCCGCCAGGCGGAACAATTGGCGGGCCGGCACGGCCTGTGCCGGTTGTTCGGTGCGGTCTGTATCGGCTGGCTGGCCGCTAAGCGGCGGTTTTACCGGGCCTTGGGCACAGCCGGCAAGCACCGTACACAGGCTGATAAATAACAGAGGCTTTAATTTGCTGGAAGTCACAATGCGCAGTACCATAGCGAAACAATGGTCTTATCTTACTGAGACTGCCGGTTAAGCTCAAACAAATAGCGTACATTAATCATCAAATGGCAAAAGAAAACGGTTTTTTATATGTAGTGGCCACCCCGATTGGTAATTTGGACGATATCAGCCAGCGTGCGATCAGTACCTTGCAGCAGGTAGATTGGATAGCGGCAGAAGATACCCGCCACACCGGGCGCTTGTTGTCGCATCTGGGCATTAATGCCAAAACGCTGGCGTTGCATGACCACAACGAAAAGCAGCGCGCCGCCGGTATTATTCAAAGATGTCTGGCCGGTGAGCATGTCGCACTGGTATCCGATGCCGGTACGCCGCTGATAAGTGACCCCGGCTACAGCTTAGTGCGCCAGTGCCGCGACGCCGGTGTGCGGGTGATTCCTGTCCCCGGCCCTTGTGCCTTAATTACGGCGTTGTGTGCTGCCGGTTTGCCGACCGACAAATTCCATTTTATCGGCTTTTTGTTGCCAAAAAGTCAGCAGCGGCAAAACCAGCTGGCGGATATTCCGGCCGGTGTAGGCACCATTATTTGTTACGACACCGCGCGGCGCATCAAAGATACGCTGCAGGATGTCACAGCAGTGTTTGGCCCTGAGCGCGAATTAGTGCTGGCTAAAGAGCTGACCAAAACCTTTGAGCATCTGGAATACGGCACTGCGGCGCAAATTACCGCCTGGTTAGAGGCTGATCCGCAGCGCTGCCAGGGTGAAATGGTGTTGATGATAGCGCCCACCCCCAAGGCCGAAAGTGAGCTGAGTGACGCTGAACTCAACACCCTTAAATTGCTGCTAACCGAGCTGCCACTGAAAAAGGCCGCCGCCTTAACCGCACAAATTCATGGCGGCAAAAAAAACGCCCTGTATAAAGTGGCACTGCAATTATCTGGTGAAACAGAATAAAACCGGTATAATCGCGCCCGTGAGTTGGCCAAGACAATCGCTGCCTGCGCAAGCAGGGGGAGGAAAGTCCGGGCTCCACAGGGCAGGGTGCCAGGTAACGCCTGGGGGGCGTGAGCCTACGACCAGTGCAACAGAGAGCAAACCGCCGATGGCCCGCGCAAGTGGGATCAGGTAAGGGTGAAAGGGTGCGGTAAGAGCGCACCGCGCGGCTGGCAACAGTTCGTGGCACGGTAAACTCCACCCGGAGCAAGATCAAATAGGCCCCCTTTGGCGCGGCCCGCGTTGGGGGCGGGTAGATTGCTTGAGGCTTAAGGCGACTTAAGTCCTAGAGGAATGATTGTCACTCTGGCAACAGAGCACAGAACCCGGCTTAACGGCCGGCTCACACCAAACACCACAAAAAACCGCAGCTGTAACAGGCTGCGGTTTTTTGTTTTATTACCGTCATATTTGCTGTTTCCGCTGTGGGAAAAGTTATCAGCACTTAGCACTTGATTTGTAAAGCTTGTTGCAAAATTGACTAAAAAACAACTTGTGAGTTTGTAATTATTTGTATATCTTGCAGTCGTTCAGCTTGCGTTAATGCAAAAGCGTTTTCGTCTCAAGCTAAGACAATTAAAAGGCAAACTGTACCGAAAGGTCGGGACGCAAAGCCGCTGGTCTAATAGCGTTCGTTACGAATGTTAATGATGGCAGTGGTTGCATTAGCTTAGTCACATCTGTTTGATGTCAATCATAACGGTACTGTTACCGTTGTCTGATTATGTCTATCTATGCCGTCTGTCTTTATTCGTCGCGTGGCGCAGCTGCTGCGACTTCTTCATTTTATTTGCCATTGATGCCAAAGCGCATCGGGTGATGTTTTTATACGGAGAGTAATAAAGATGTTGAAAAAGAACTTAGCCCTGAGCGTAGTTTATGCGTTAACCCTGGCTGGCTTAACAGCTTGTGGTGGTGGCTCTGACAGTGGTACAGAAGCGCCGGTCGCAGTGCCCCCCCCGACGCCAACGCCGGAAGACGTATTGCCTGAGTTTGCTTCGGCAACTTATGTGCGTGAGAATTCAGAAGGCTTAGCTGAGGTAGTGTTGCTGGGTGATGACTTGTACTACGTGAGTTTCTCTGGCGAAGGTAATTTACTGAGTCGTTTCACCCAAATTAGCGAACATATTGCGGATGGTGAAATTGCCGATGCGGCTGGCTTTTATAAGCTTGCAGACGATACAGAGTTAAAAGCCGGTCAATTCAGTGCCAGCCTGACGATAAACAGCAGCAATGTAGTAAACAGCATGACTGGTTTGACGTTGGAAAGCACAGGTGGCGCCGGCAACCAAGTAGTTATAGCCGGTGGCACCTTTAACAAAGTAACCAATATTGCAGATATCAGCGCCCTGAATGATGATTGGTCGGCAGAAGCAGACTTTAGCGAATTCAGTATTGATACCGGTTTAAACCTGACTGCAGTTGACAACAATAACTGTAATATCAGCGCTACCCTGACGGCGCAAGACAATGATGTTTTTGCAGCAACATTTAACTATGCAGACTGTGATGCGGCCGGACAATACGAGGGCGTTTTGTGGTCTTACAGCTTTGACGGTGTAACTTATCTGAAGTGGTTTGCTTTAGATAGTGACAACAAAGCAGTTACCGGTGCTGTTGACGATTTTACTTCACAGCAAGATGCGTTGGCACTTAACGGCGAGCTGCAACCTGCATTATATGTTGGTGGTATGCCTGGTCGTTCATTGATCAGCAAAGGTAATAAAGTTTATTATCGTGGCGGTGATATCGGCGGAAACTATGTTTTCTCTTACACAGCGCCGGAAACTGTGGCTGTATTAGAAGCAGAGGGTGAAGGTTTAGACTGGCCTTTAAACAATGCTGTTGCAGCAACCTTGGTGATGCCGGTGCCGAATAGCAAAAGCCATGAGCTTAGCGGTGAAATTTTGTTGTCGGATGATGCTGATACATTCTCCGGAATGGAACAGGTTGCACAAACGTCTTTGTTAACCAGCGTGACCGGTCACTGGTCTGATATGACTATTGCTGAAAACGGCACGGTAAGCGGTACTTTATTAGACTGTACTATTACCACTGGTACTGTTACAAATTACGAAGCATCAATCGCTGATATGCAGCTGTCTTTGACCGGCTGTGATATTGCAGGTGACTTCACCGGTGTTGCTGTTGCTATTAAACAAAGTGCCGGCGATATTATTCTGCTGAATATCTTTAGATTGGGCGTAGATAATTCTGTTGCCAATATTGGCGGTACGCTGAGCGCAACTAAACGATAAGATAAAAAACGCCGTGGTAGTTAACTACCACGGCGTTTTTATGCAGGTAAGTCAGACTTACATAAATTTATATTCCAGCAATAACGTATAGGCCCAGCCGCGTGGGTCGGCTATACGGGTTTCCCACCCTGCACCGGCTGCAAAGTCATTTTGGTGCGCGGTAAACGGCGGGTCTTCGTCAAACAGGTTTTTAATACCGAAGGTTACCGTCATATCGTCAATGCCGCTATAGCTTACGCTGTAGTTATAGGTAATATAGGCGTCCACTTTCGGATCCCAGCCGGCGGGTACAAAACTGCCGTTGGCAACACTTACCGGCTCTTCGTCGGTATAACCGTCACGATACACCTGGGTTAAGCTGTGGCTCCAATCGCCCAGCAGATAGCTGGCGTTAAGGGTGTGTTTCCATTTGATCGGCAGGTTGTAGTAGCGCACATATTCGCCTACCAGGTTTTCGCTGTAGGGCAGTGTGTCGATGCCTTTGGTTTTAAAGGTATCGATGTAACTGCCGTTCAGGTTAATTTTCCATGCGCCACCGGCAAGCTCGCCGGTTAAGTTGGCGTCGATTTCAATGCCGCGGGTTAAGGTGCCGCCGGAATTAATGTAACGCCGGTCAATGGCTACTACGTCGCCATCAGCGTTACGCAGCCAGTTCGCGGTGAACAGATCGTAATTTTCAATCAGCACATCACGTGGGGCAGAGCGGATAGTATCGGTACGTTCAATTTCCCACCAGTCGACTTCTTGTGTTTTCTTATGATGAAGTGGAAAAAAACTGGGTATGGTGAGGTTTTTAGTTACTCGCTAAATCCTAATTTGTATTAGAAAAAACGGCCTGGTTAATCAGGCCGTTTTTGTTTAAGAGAAGCTGATTAAAAGTCGAAACCGACAGATAACTGCAGGCGCCGCGGGTTGTAGTATTTACGAGGTTCGCCAAAAGTAGAACTCGACAGAATAGGGTCTATCGCATATCCGGTTTGACGATCAAACACGTTGAATAAGTCAGCGCGGAACTTCAGTACGTATTTATCTGCAAAAGTAAAGTTCTGGTTGTAGCTTAAATCTAACTGCCAATGGCTTGAACTTCGGCGGCTACCAGCGCTTTCTGCGTACTTACTTGTACTGCTTGAGGTTCCATAATAGCTGCCGTCCCAGATTTCCCATGGTTGGCCCGATTGAAACACAAAATAGGCCCCCAAATTTGCTTCCCAATCAGTTGTATAGTAACCAAATGCTTTAAACAGGTGCGGCTTATCGCCGGATAATGTGCCGTATCTGTTGTCCCATGGCATCAAGCCCGGACCATCACCATAGTTAGATGACCCTATAAAGGTGTTGGTATCACCTGCATTGGTAGTGGTGGTATTGTCTTGATCAAAGTTGCCGTAATAATGGCTCCAGACATAAGACGCATTGAAATAAGTGCGGTCACCAAAATATTCAGCTTCCAAACTTACTTCCCAGTATTTCGTTTGGCCTTGATCTACTTCCGCAACAACATAGGTACCGGCTGATGGACTGCCAATACCGTCATAGCGTTCAGCTAAGTCAGGGATATAAAGGCCTTTTTCTGCAATATACGCTGGCACTTCACCATTGCCGTAGGTACCACGTAATCTGGCATTGTTTGGCATATCTTCCCAAAAATGTGAACCATAGCGATAGCGCGTGTGGCCGCGTAGCTGCAACCGTTCTGTAATAGCTCTGGTAGTACCAAGGGTAATTTCATCAATACGGTGTGGCTTCATATTATCGGCGAATAATTTACCTGAAGAACCGTTGGCTGCACCAGATTCCAGATAATTACCATTTTCATCAAAATAGACTCTTAATATTTGCTGGGTATTACGATCCCAGGATGCTGCGCGTGCCAGTGAACTGGCTTCAGGATTATAGCTGGCATAATTGGCGAATACGGAGTTCTGGCCGTCGTACTTCCAGTCGATACCTAAGCGCGGCTGAATCATATCCTTCCAGTCAACCGTGTGCATTTTATACTTTTCACCCATGGCAATTTCCCAGCCGGAACCATTGGCGGAGTTAGCGCGTAAACCCTGACCATATAACGTATCTTTACTGATCAACACACCAATGTTGTAGGTAAAGTCACCATGCTCGATAGTATCGTTTATTTCTAAGTTCCATGATTCTGAGAAGGAGTGAATGGCTGAAACGGCACGGCCCGACTCATCAATGAAGCTCATTTGTTGCGTGGTAGCAATATAATAAACAGAGGTAGGGTCAAGATCTGCAACCGCGCTTTCTAACGTCAGGTTTCTACCTCCGTGATAACTGATAGAGCCCCAACCGTTTGAGAGGCGGCTTAGTTCCTCTTCAGCTTCAGAGTATTTCAGGCCTATATGAATTGAGTGGACCAGTACATCCCCAATAATTTCATGATCCAGTGCTAACTCGAAACTGTCGCGGAAGAAATTTTGGTTATTGTATTGAGAATAGGCGCCAACACCTCCGCCGCCTGTCAAAATGCCGTTTTCAGTGTAGCCATAGCGGTTAATCAACGCCTGAGCACCGACATTAAAGACTGCGGCATCAGGCTCGCCGGCAGTCAGCAGATCTGGTACGTTGAAATATCCCATTTGTTCCAGGTTGGAGATATCAAGAGATGCACCAACTTCAGGAATGACGGTGAGTTCGACATCCGGCTTGCCACTGGTTTTATAGTCAAATTTATTAATATTAAAACTTAATGTGGTGTAGTCCCCTAAAATATAAGAACCGTCAAAGGTGAAGATTTTCTGTGTAGCTTGCTCACCGGTTGAAACTGAATCAGCTTCGAATTCGCCGATATTGCTGCCGGTCTCAACGCGGTCAGAATCGCGGTAACTCAGGTTGAGCAATAAATCATCAGTTGGTGCCCAGGTTAACTTACCAAAATATTCATCTCGATCGCTTTTATATGCTTTGGTTGGTCCATAAGCGGTAGTTTTATTAGATCCTTTCTCTTCAGGCCCATAATAGGAGCCATAGAAAAACAGTTGGTCCTGAATTAATGGCCCGCTAACGGCAGCAGTGATCCAGGTTTTGTCGGTATCTTGCTCTACGCCTTCATCAGGAGATGCTGCAAAGTTTTTATTTTCAACTTTGTACTCGACACTCCCCTTAAATTCATTGGTACCGGATTTTGATTTGGTATTGATAGCAAAGCCGCCTGAACGGTTGAAGCCAACTGCTTTAGCCCCCCCCCGTTCCATTGAAACCATCTCTATATCGTGGGTTGATGGTTCTGAGGCAAGATTACCGAATAATGGCATTGAGACATCCACACCATCGAAGCCATACTTATTGTGCGCCCCTGAGCCGCCTGCTGATGGGCCTAAAGTGCCGTTTTCAGTGTATTGCACGCCCGGAATAATTTTCAACATATCGCGGAATGACTGACCGATAGGCAAAGCTTCAACAACATCTGAACCTAAAGAGTTGCTCAAAGAGGAATTGCCTTGCTGGGCGAAAAAAGGGGAGCCAACGATTTGTATCACTTCGACGCCGGAATTTGACGCTTCAAAGGCAACATTTACGGTAGATGTTTGGTCAAGCAGTACATCTACTTCCATAGTTTTTACACTGCCATTCGCCGCCGTAATGGTTAGGGTGTAACGCCCCGGTACCAGCATGGGTAAATTGAAGCTACCATCTTCACGGGTTTGCACTGTGCGTGCTTTCGGCATCACCGGGCTGGATGCTACAACGGTAATTCCTGATGCAGCACTTGTTTGTTCAGTAATAACCTTACCTCTGATACCGCCCGCTTGCTGAGCCAGAGCCGGAGCGCAAGCCAGCATGCCGGCAAGTACAAAAGCAGATATTGTTCTCTGGGGGCTAAAAGCGCGCTGCGTTGCGCAGGCTAAGCGGCTTTTTACCAAGGTATGCTGTTGTGATTTCATCACTATCTCTCCTGGAGTTGCGTTATTCTGTTTTTATGGCTATCCGTTACCCGGGTCTGATTGCCCGTTTTTCTGAAAATGCAAAACGTTTAATTTCTGCACAAAATTAACATAGCAATATTTAATTCCTTTTGAAAATAATTTATGCTTAATTTTGAAAATAATTGGAATATTTCATTCCAAAGCGCTATGTTGGCTTACAGAGTGTTGGCGTTAACGTATTAAAAGCAAGAGCTTAGGAAGGGACAGGCATGAGGAAAATACTGTGGTTGCTGTGCTGTTGCTGGCATGTGGTTTTAGCGACTGAAACCACAATACAGTTTAGTTCTGATGTGCCCCTGTTGTCGCAGGAACAGATGACCCCCCGGTTTTGGCAGACCAAATTAGCCGCACCGCAGCAACTGCTGTTAACGCCGGCACAAATAGCGCAGCGTAATAGCGAAACCTTCGACTTACAAAGCGAGATGCAGCCCCTGCAAAGTCTGCCGGCGCATTACAGCAAAGCTGAGCTTGGCGCTATGATACAAAGCGTAAGCAAGGTGCCAACTACAGCGCGCTTTTATACTGACGGCACTGCCTTAAGCACACAGCATTGGCAGCACTACCTTAGCTTATTGGCCTTAGATCAGGTGCAGGCTGTTAATCCGTTACGCTTTGGGTTGGTGGTAAAACGCAGTGCGTTACGCGCCTTTCCAACCCGTGACAGAATAGTGAATGACCAGGGCAATCCCGACCTGGACCGCTTTGCTGAAACGGCGCTGTTTCCGGCCGATGCAGTTGCCGTGTTGCACAGCAGCCGCGATAACCAGTGGTTGTTGGTACGCAGTTTTAACTATACCGGCTGGCTGCAAGCCGCTGATGTGGCTATCGGCAGCAAACAGCAGGTACTGGCGTACACGCAGCAACAGCCGTTTATTGTGATAACCGGCGCCAAGGTGCACACCGCGTTTAACCCGCAGTTGGCGGCAGTGTCTGAACTGCAGCTGGATATGGGCGTGCGCTTGCCGCTGCTAAGTGCTGCTGAGGCTGGGTTTAACGTGCACGGCCAAAACCCGGTAGCCAGTCACATAGTGCAGTTACCGCTGCGGTTGGCTGACGGCAGTCTGAGTTTTACTCCGGCGTTATTGCCGCTCAGTGCCGATGTACAGCAGGGCTATTTGCCGTTTACGCCGTATAATATTCTGGCGCAGGCGTTTAAGTTTTTAGGTGAGCGCTATGGCTGGGGGCATGACTATAACGGCCGTGACTGTACCGGATTTATCTCCGAGATTTTCCGCAGTTTCGGCTTGCTGATGCCACGCAATTCCGGTCAGCAGGGCAATGGTGGCTATGGCCGTAATATCCGCTTCAGCGCCGACAGCAGTGTGGCCGATAAACAGGCCGCGCTGGCGCAATTGCAGGTGGGCGACTTGCTGTATTTTCCCGGCCATGTCGCGTTATACCTTGGCACAGTAAACGGCCAGCCTTTTATGATCCATGATGTTAATACACTGCTGTATCCGCGCAGTAATGGCAGTATTTATCGCGGTACCCTCAATGGGGTAGCGGTAACGCCGTTGCTGCCGTTATATGCAACAGAACAACAATCCTATTTTGATGCCATGTACGCCATCAAATCATTGCGATAACAGAGGTAACTATGAAGATAACGGATATCCGGCTGGGAATGTTACGGGTGCCTCTGAAAACGGCGTTTAAGACGGCGCTACGCACGGTTAACAGCACCGAAGACGTGGTGATTATCGTGGAAACCGACAGCGGTAATACCGGTTACGGCGCTGCACCGGCCACTGCGGTGATCACCGGTGATATTCACGGCTCTATTATTGAGGCTATCCGTACGGTAATAAAACCCAGGTTGCTGGGGCAGGATATTGCCGATTTAAACCATATTATCCGCCTTATCCAGGGCAGTATTATGAAAAACTACAGCGCTAAAGCCGCAGTGGAAATGGCGGTATATGATTTATTTGCCCAGTTGTACAAAGCGCCGTTATACAAAATACTCGGTGGCGGTGTGCCGAAAATTACCACAGATCTGACGATCAGCGTTGACTACATCGACAAGATGGTTGCCGACTCGCTCAGCGCGATAGACCGTGGCTTTGAAACCTTAAAGGTAAAAGTAGGCAAAGATATTGGTGTTGATATAGAGCGGGTAAAGGCGATTTATGCTGCGGTAGAAGGTAAAGCATTGATCCGGCTGGATGCCAATCAGGGCTGGACCGCTAAAGAAGCTGTCTATGCACTGCATAAGTTAGAAGATGCCGGCGTGCGGCTGGAGCTGGTAGAGCAACCGGTAAAAGCCTACGACCTGGAAGGTTTAAAATACATTACCGAGCGGGTGCATACGCCGGTGATGGCGGACGAAAGCAGCTTTGGCCCACGCGAGGTTATCGAGCTGATAAAAATGCGCGCGGCCGACATTATTAATATTAAGCTGATGAAAACCGGCGGTATTGCCAATGCGATTAAAATTGCCGATATCTGCTCGTTTTACGATATGCAATGCATGATTGGTTGCATGCTGGAAGGTAGCATTAGTGTGGCGGCTGCCGTGCATGTGGCGGTGGCCAAGTCTGATGTTATTACCAAGATTGACCTGGATGGCCCGTCGTTGTGTGCCTTTGATCCGGTAACCAGCAGTGTAAGCTTTAATGACGCCGACATTACCATTGCTGATGCGCCCGGCCTGGGTATTACGGCAATTGAAGGCCTGGAAATGCTGGCCTGAGACTGCGGGAGGGCGCTCAAGGCTGCTTTCCGGCTCAGGGCTGTTCCAGCAAATTAAGTAGCTTAGCGCTTTCTTCTAACTGATGATCGTTATTTTGCCGCTGGCACAACAGCAAATACAAAATATGACACAGGTGCTGCTGCGCCAATTGCACCAAAATAGCGTTAATTCTGACATTTTCATCGCCGCTCAGTGCAAACAGCGCTATGTCGGCGGCCAGGCTAAGGGCATTGGTTTTATAGCCTGTTAAGCTGATAATGCGGATCTGCCGCTGTTTGGCATATTTTGCTAACTTCAGTAAGTCGGTATTATGGCCGGATTCTGACACCAGCAGCAGTATGCTGTTATGGCTTAAGGTGCTGGCCAGCTGCAGCGCAATAGCCGGGTCGCTGTGCAGCAGGGCCAGCTTACCCAGCTGTAATAAACGGAACTGCATATCGTGCGCCACTATGCCGGATTTTCCGAAGCCGGCTATCAATACTTTGTCAGCCTGTGCCAATAAGTCGGCACTGTCTTGTAACGCTTTTTCACTGTTAACTTCCAGAATGCCACGCAGGTGGCTTTGCAGGCTGAATTGCAGCTGCTCTACCAGATTAACCAGGCCATTTTGTGTCGGGTCGGGTTCGTTGTTGTCTCGGTTTAAAGTGGTCGCGGTGATCACCGCTTCATTTACCGCCAGTTTTAAATCCGGGTAACCTTTATAGCCGAGCTTTTGACAAAATTTCACGACGCTGGATTGGCTGGTACCCACCGCATCGGCCAGTTGCTGCGAGGAATAGTCCCGTAGCAAATGGGCGTTATCCAGGATAAAATCCGCCAGCTTACGCTCGATAACCGACATCTGCTCCAGCATGCCGCGTATTTTCAGTAAACACACCATAAAGCCAGATCCTTGTATTGCTTAAAGCGGGTGTAAGAATTTGTTATTAGTATACCAGTGCAGTATTGAATAATTTATTCTGCGTTGGCAAGTAAGCGCAGAAAAAAGCAGCAGAATATCCGACACTGTACATAAAAACAGGGCAATTCTGCAGCAGTTTTGATCTGCCTCCACTTTTTCCCACCAAAATCATCATCTTTGCTGCAGCGCTTATTTTTACTGAGATCGTAATCGATCGATCAGGCCGTTTTTACCTTGACAATGGCTAAACCTGCACCCTAAACTGTATCGTTGTGGGGATTTGTGGGTAAAAGTGGATCATTTGGCTTTACCTGCGAACTAAAGCTTAAAAATCAGTTGCACAGGAAGCGTATGTTTCGTGGCTCATTTACGTTGACATTGGACGAGAAAGGACGGTTAGCGCTACCTGCGCGCTACCGCGAATTTCTGCTGTCTGATTGTCAGGGCCATTTGATTTGCACCATCGATTTGCATGATCCCTGTTTATTGCTTTATCCGCTGGCTGAGTGGGAAGAAATAGAAGAAAAACTCAAGCGCTTGTCCAGCTTAAACCCGCAGGAACGCCGCTTACAGCGCGTACTGTTGGGTAACGCCACCGATTGCGACATGGATAAAAGCGGCCGTATTTTACTGCCGGCTCCGCTGCGGCAACATGCCGGGTTGAGCAAGAATATCCGTCTGGTTGGTCAGTTAAATAAATTTGAAATCTGGGATGAAGCCGCCTGGCATGAGCGTTTAGCTGCAGATATTGCGCTGGAACAGGCTCAGGCCGGTGATGTTGAATTGTCAGAACGATTACAGGACTTTGCACTGTAAATGAATGCACCGGCACATATCTCCGTTTTGTTGCAAGAAGCACTGGACGGTTTGGCAATACAGCCCGACGGTTGTTACCTTGACGGTACCTTCGGCCGTGGCGGGCACAGCCGTGCTATTTTATCCCTGCTCGGCCCGAAGGGCCGTTTATATGCTATAGATCGCGACCCCACCGCGATAGCTGCTGCTGCGCCTTTACAGGCAGATCCCCGCTTTCATATCACCCACAGCCCCTTTGCCGCCCTGGCGTCTATTGCTGAACAGTTGCATATCAACGGTGCACTGGACGGCATTTTGCTTGATCTTGGTGTGTCGTCGCCACAATTAGACGATGCTGACCGCGGCTTTAGTTTTATGCGTGACGGCCCGCTGGATATGCGCATGGACCCAAGCTCGGGTATCAGTGCTGCCGACTGGCTGGCACAGGCTGATGTGGAAGATATCAGCTTTGTACTACGTGAATACGGTGAAGAAAAGTTTGCCTGGCGCATTGCTCAGGCCATAGTGGCTGCGCGGGTTGAAACCAAGATTACCCGTACCGCCCAGTTGGCTGCGTTAATCAGCGCCAGTGTGCCGAAAAGCAATAAAGAGAAAAAACACCCTGCAACACGCAGCTTTCAGGCTATCCGTATTTACATTAACAGCGAGCTGGAGCAGGTAAATCAGGCTTTACATGCCGCTATGCAGGTATTAAAACCCGGTGGCCGTTTGGTGGTGATCAGCTTCCACTCACTGGAAGATCGGCTGGTTAAGCAGTTTATGCGCCGTTATTCCAAAGGAGAGCCGATACCACGCGGTATACCGCTGACTGCTGCGCAGATGAACCAGCGCACAGAATTAAAACTGGTTGGCAAAGCCATTATGCCGTCAGAGCAGGAACTGCAAGAAAACCCCCGTGCCCGCAGTGCTGTGCTGCGCATTGCCCAGAGGCAGCAGCATGAATAATATCAGCCTGCATCGCTTAATCGTCAGTGACTGGCGCCGGCAGAAATGGCTGGCGCTACTGCTGTTGGCGTGTATGGCGTCGGCACTGACAGTGGTACATTTTGCCCACCTGAACCGGCAACTGACAATAGCGCAGGATGCCTTGTACCAACAGCGTGACCAATTAGATATTGAATGGCGCAACTTGCTGTTGGAGCAGCGGGCATTGTCAGAACACAGCCGGGTAGAAGATATTGCCCGTTCGCGCCTGCAAATGGTGCGCCCTGCCGGTGAGCAGGATATTGCGGTGACTGTCCGGTGAGCCGCCAGCGTAAAGCACCTCAAGCAAAAGCCAGAACAGTACCGTCGGTACTGAGCTGGCGTTTTGCTTTTGTATTACTGACGCTGTCCGGTGTGTTTGGCGCGCTGATGGTGCGGGCGGCCTGGTTGCAGGTGGTCGAGCCGGATATGTTAGTCAGCCAGGGCGATATGCGCAGCCTGCGCGTTGAAGCCGATAGCGTGCTGCGTGGCATGATTTTAGATCGTAACGGCGAAGAATTAGCGGTTAGTGTGCCGGTAGAGGCTATTTGGGCTGATCCTAAAATAGTGATAGAGCGCCATGCCGCAGCCGATGAGCGTCGCTGGCATGCACTGGCGGATATTTTGCAAATGACACCGGCGCAGTTGTTGCAAAAAGTAGGTGACAACCCGCAGCGGCGCTTTATTTATCTGCAGCGTCAGGTTAATCCGGCAGTAGTGGACTATGTCAAAAAACTAAATGTACCCGGCATTTACTTCCGCCAGGAGTCGCGTCGCTATTATCCGGCAGCTGAAGTTACCGCGCAGCTGATTGGTTTTACCAATGTTGACGATAGCGGTGTAGAGGGCATTGAAAAGCGTTACAACGACCTGCTGACCGGCTCTGCCGGGCGCAAGGTATTTCGCAAAGATGCCAAAGGCCGCGAAATTGAAGTGATAGAGCGCTCAGAAGCGCAGCAACCGGGTAATTTACAGCTTAGCATTGATCAGCGTATTCAATCAGTGACGTACCGTGAATTGAAAAAAGCCGTGTTGTCGCACGGTGCGACCTCCGGTTCGGCCATCGTGGTGGATGTACACACCGGCGAAGTGCTGGCTATGGTAAACAGCCCGTCGTTTAATCCGAATAACCGTGGTAATGCGCCGGCGTATTTATTCCGCAACCGCGCCATTACCGACACCTTTGAACCGGGTTCAACCATGAAGCCGCTGGCGGTGCTCAGTGCGTTGGAATTTGGCAGTGCCAACCTCAACACGCAGGTTGATACGGCGCCGGGTTATATCCGCATTGGCGGCAGTTGGGTGCGCGATGCCAATAATTATAAAACACTCGGCCTTACCGGCATTATTCAAAAATCGAGCAATGTCGGCGTAAGCAAACTGGTATTAGATATGCCGGTAGAACACGTCATTAGCCTGTACGGCAATATGGGGCTTGGCATTGATACCGGGCTTGGTTTAAACGGCGAAAGCAGCGGTATGTTAAGTCATCGCCGTCGCTGGTCTGAGCATGAGCGGGCCGCGATGTCGTTTGGTTACGGTTTGTCGGTTACCGCTGCGCAATTGGCTAAAGTGTATGCGACCATCGCTAATGGTGGTATCAGCCGGCCACTGACTATTTTAAAAACCGAGCAACCGTACGTCGGTGAGCAAGTGCTGGCAAAACAGCATGCGCTGGCAATGTTGGAAATGATGGAAGCCAACATTATGCCGGGCGGCACCGCCACCCGCGCTCAGGTAGAAGGTTATCGTGTTGGCGGCAAAACCGGCACTTCGCGCAAGGCCATAGCCGGTGGTTATGGTGAAGATTATGTGGCCTCCTTTGCCGGCGTAGGCCCGGTGTCAAATCCGCGTTTAGTGTGTGTGGTGGTGATTAATGAACCGGCCGGCGATTTTTACCACGGCGGCGAAATAGCCGCCCCGGTGTTTGCCAATATTATGGGCGCCGCGATGCAGTTACTTAACTTATCGCCGGATGCCACAACTCAGCCCAGACTCTCAGCCGTAACGGGAGGCACCAATGCCGGTTAACTCAGTAACCTGGTTAGCAAACTACAGCACCACAGTGCCGCAGTGTGAGTTACACAGTATTCAGCTGGACAGCCGCAAGGTTGGCCCGGGCGATGTGTTTGTTGCCATTGCCGGCGTGGCGCAGCATGGTAAAGATTATATCGACCGTGCTTTTGCCGGCGGTGCGGCACTGGTATTAACCGACAGCGGTGCTTACACCGATAACCGAATAGTAGTGCTGCCTGAATTAGTGCAGATACTGCCGGCGTTAGTGGCGGATTTTTATCATCATCCGGCTCGGGTGCTGCAGTTGGTTGGTGTTACCGGTACTAACGGTAAATCCAGTATTACGTTTTTTATCAATCAGTTACTTGAGCAATTGACGGTTAAAGGTGCTGTAATCGGTACTTTGGGTTATGGCTACTATCAACAGTTGACGGCCTTACCCAACACTACGCCGCATTTTGTCGACATTCAGCGCATTTTAGCCGCTTGTGTTAGGCAGCAGTTGCAGCTGGTAGCGATGGAGGTGTCATCGCATGCTTTGGTGCAGCAGCGTGTTGCCGGTATCCAGTTTGACGTGGCGGTGTTTACTAACCTGACGCGCGATCACCTGGATTATCACGGCAGCATGGCGGAATACGCTGCAGCCAAGGCGTTATTGTTCCGCGCCGGAGTAAGCCGCGCTGCGGTTATTAATGTGTCGGATGACTACGGGCGGAAGTTGGCAGCGCAATGTGAAGTGCCGGTGTGGGCTTATGGTAAAGCAGAGCATTGCCATGGTTTTGCCAGGTACCTGGCCTATTCCGATGTGGTTGCCACCACTAACGGTTATCAGTTACAGCTGAGCTCGCATGCCGGCGATTACAGTCTGCATTTGCCGTTGTTGGGTGAGTTTAATATTCAGAATGTGCTGGCAGCTATGCTGGCGCTGACGGTGCAGGGTTATGACCTGACCAGTCTGGTTAATGCCTGCAACCGTTTACAGGCTGTGCCAGGCCGGATGGAGCAGTTTGTGTTTGCGCAGCAATTTACCGCGGTGATTGACTATGCACACACCCCGGACGCACTGCAACAGGCGCTGCAATCATTACGCTTGCACTGCACTTCACGGCTGTGGTGTGTGTTTGGTTGCGGCGGCGACCGCGACCGCGGTAAGCGGCCGTTAATGGGGCAACTGGCAGAATTGTTTGCCGATCACGTGATTATTACCGCCGATAATCCGCGCAGTGAAGACGTGATGGCAATTTGCGAAGAAATTGCCGCCGGTATGAGCCCGGATGCCAGCTATCAGATCGAGCCTGATCGCCAGGCTGCCATCAAGTTGGCACTGGTTAGCGCCCAGCCGGGTGACGTGGTGCTGGTTGCCGGTAAAGGCCATGAAACTATTCAGATTATTGGTAGCGAGCAGCGGCAGTACGATGAGCGCGCCTATCTTCGTCAACTGGTTACGGAGATGTCTCTATGATTACATTAAGCTGTGTTGAAATTACCGCCATGGTTAACGGCACTATGACCGGGCCCGATGTTGCCATTACCTCGGTCAGCACCGATAGCCGCGTTATCAGCGCCGGTGAGCTGTTTATTGCATTAAAAGGGCCTAACTTTGACGGCTCGGTGTTTGTTGCCGAGGTAAAAGCCAAAGGCGCAGCGGCGGTAGTGGTAGAGCACCCGGTAGATACCGATATTACGCAAATTATTGTGCCTGACAGCCGGCTGGCTCTGGGGCAACTGGCTGCAGCGTTAAAAGCGCGCTTAGCGCCGAAAACCATCGCAGTTACCGGCAGCGCCGGTAAAACCACCGTGAAAGAAATGATTGCGGCTATTTTAAGCCGTCGCGGTAAAGTGTTATCGACGCAGGGCAATTTTAACAATGACATTGGCGTGCCACTGACGATGCTGCGCCTGACCGAACAACATGATTTTGCTGTGTTAGAGCTCGGTGCCAATCATCAGGGCGAAATTGCTTATACCACTTCACTGGCCAAACCGGATGTGGCGCTAATTACTAATGTGGCTGCGTCGCATTTGGAAGGGTTTGGCGATTTGTATGGCGTGGCCCGTGCCAAGGGCGAAATTTTTAACGGCTTACCGGCACAAGGCCTGGCGATATTGCCGGCCGACAGTGATTACCGTGATTACTGGCTGCGCCGGTTGGACGATAAACACATAATGCAGTTTTCTGCTACCGCACCGGCTGACTATTATGCTGATGGCATAGTATTGGATAACCAGGGCTGTGCCGGCTTTGAGTTGCATTGTCCCGCTGGCAAAAAGTTTGTTCAACTGACTATTCCGGGTAAACACAACGTTGCTAATGCGCTGGCTGCCGCTGCGGCCTGTATTGCCGTCGGTGCCGATTTGGCCGATGTACAACTGGGGCTGGCACAAATGCAGGCGGTAAAAGGCCGGACTAATGTAAAAATGGTCACGGCGCAGCTGCGGCTGATCGACGACACGTACAACGCCAATGTCGAGTCGGTTAAGGCGGCAATTGATTTATTAGCGTCGTATTCCGGTTACCGCGTGTTAATTCTCGGCGACATGGCGGAACTGGGTGCAGATGCGCGGTTATACCATGAAGAGATCGGTTTGTACGCGAAAAAATCGGCTATTAATCTGTTGTTCACCCTTGGCGTGTTATCACAGAGCGCCAGTGACTTGTTCAATGGACAAGGCGCTCATTTCAGTTCGCGTCAGGCATTATTACAGCGTCTGATGCCGATAATATCGGAACAACAGGAAGTCACCCTGCTAGTGAAAGGTTCGCGCAGCGCGAAGATGGAGTTAGTTGTGCAGGACTTGCTCGAAAGATGTCAGCAGGAGAGTAGCCCATGCTAGTTTGGTTAGCCGAGTATTTAACCCAATACTTCAGTTTCTTTAATGTATTCAGTTATCTTACCTTCCGTTCGATCCTGGGTATTTTAACCTCATTGTTATTAAGCCTGTATCTGGGCCCAAAATTAATTGCCGCTTTACAACGCATGCAAATTGGCCAGGTGGTACGTGGTGATGGCCCGGAAAGCCATTTCTCTAAAAAAGGCACGCCGACTATGGGCGGTTTGCTGATTTTAGGCTCGGTGCTGCTGAGTACCTTGCTGTGGGCTAACCTGGAAAACAAATACGTTTGGGTCGTATTGTTTGTGCTGGTCAGCTTTGGCTGGATTGGTTTTGTCGATGATTACCGCAAAGTGATCCGCAAAGATCCCAAAGGCTTAATTGCGCGCTGGAAATACTTCTGGCAGTCGTTGTTTGCTATCGCTACCGCGGCATTTCTGTATTTTACGGCGGAGCGTCCGGCAGAAACCGCGCTGTTAGTGCCGTTCTTTAAAGATGTGGTGCCGCAGCTGGGCTTGTTATTTTTAGCGCTGAGTTACTTTGTTATTGTCGGTACCAGCAATGCGGTAAACCTGACGGATGGCCTGGACGGTCTGGCCATAGTGCCCACCATTATGGTGGCGGCGGCATTTGCCATTATTGCTTATGCCAGCGGCAACGTTAATTTCTCCGGTTATCTGAATATTCCTTATTTGCCGCATGCCAGCGAGTTGGTGGTGGTATGTGCTGCGCTTATCGGCGCCGGCCTGGGCTTTTTATGGTTTAACACTTACCCTGCGCAGGTGTTTATGGGCGACGTGGGTTCACTGGCGCTGGGCGCGGTGTTGGGTGTTATTGCCATTTTGGTGCGCCAGGAAATCGTGCTGTTTATTATGGGCGGTGTGTTTGTGATGGAAACGCTGTCAGTTATTTTGCAGGTGGGGTCATACAAACTGCGGGGGCAGCGCATTTTCCGCATGGCGCCTATTCACCATCACTACGAGTTGAAAGGCTGGCCGGAACCGCGTGTCATTGTAAGGTTTTGGATATTATCCATCATGTTTGTGCTGGTGGGCTTAGCCACCCTTAAGTTGAGATAACTAATGCAAAGTTTAGCGAAAAAACGCATAGCTGTAGTAGGGCTGGGCCTGTCGGGTCTGGCCACAGTGCGTTTTTTACTGAGCAAAGGCATTAAACCTGTGCTGATGGACAGCCGCAGTAAGCCGGCCGGCATAGAGCAGATTGCGGCAGAAAAAGTCGACGGTATCTATTTAGGTGAACTGGACGCTAACCGGCTGGCCAAAATGGACATTATCGTACTGAGCCCGGGCTTATCGCCTAACCATCCTGCCATCCGTTTCGCCGTGGCTCAGGGCGCTGCCCTGTTGGGCGATGTTGAATTATTTGCCCGCTTTAATACGCGGCCGGTGGTGGCTATTACCGGGTCTAACGGTAAATCTACCGTAACTATGCTGGTAGAGACCATGCTGAAGTGCAGTGGTATTAAGGCACTGGCCGCCGGCAATATCGGCCTGCCGGTGCTGGATGCGTTAGCTCAAACCGATACGGCAGTTTATGTGTTAGAGCTGTCCAGTTTTCAGTTGGATACCACCAATAGCCTGCGCAGCGTTGCGGCCTGTATTTTAAACATCAGTGCTGATCATTTAGACCGTTATGCTGATATGGCAGCCTATGCGGCGTCTAAGCAACGGGTGTATCAACACACCCGGTTGGCGGTATTTAACCTGGACGACGCAGCTACCACCCCGGAGCAGGCAGAGCATACGCTGGGCATTAAGTTAGCCGACTCCGGCTACGGCATTACGCAGCATAACGGCCAGCGCTGGTTAAATGTTGCCGCAGAGCCGTTGTTGCCGGTGAGTGAGATGACGTTGTTTGGCGCTCACAATGAATTTAATGCCTTGGTGGCCTGTGCATTGGCACTGGCGGCCGGTGCCAGTCGTGATGGTTTAATCCGTGCACTGCGGCAATTTGTGTCGTTACCGCATCGCTGTAGCTTAGTGGCAGAAAAAAATGCCGTGCGCTGGGTTAACGACTCTAAAGCCACCAATATCGGTGCTACCCTGGCGGCGATTGCCGGTTTACGGCCGGGAGTCAGCGGTAAATTGATCCTGATTGCCGGCGGTGATGCCAAGGGCGCCGATGTGCGTGAGCTTAATGCGGTGCTGCAGCGTGACGTACAACAATTGATCACCCTGGGACAGGACGGCCCGGCTATAGCGGCGCTAACGGATAACAGTATTCAGGTAAAAACTCTGCAAGAAGCGGTAAAAGTGGCCGCTAAGTTGGCGCAACCGGGCGATATGGTATTGCTCTCTCCGGCGTGTGCCAGCCTCGATATGTTCAACAGTTATGCCGAGCGCGGCGAGTTGTTCGCAGCAGCTGTAAGGGCGGAGGTGCTATGAAACAGTTAGCGCTGAGCTTTTGGCATAACCCGTTGCAGGGCTTAAGCAGTTGGTGGCACGCAGATGACGGCGCCGCCTACGACAAGTTATTTTTGACCTTGCTGCTGCTTATTTTGGCGATTGGCGTGGTCATGGTCACCAGTGCTTCGGTGCCGGTGGCGGCCAGGTTATTTGGCAATGAGCTGCATTTTACCATCCGCCATCTGGTGTACCTGGCGTTAGGGTTTTCTGCGGCGTTAGTGGTCATTAATATTCCGGTTCAATGGTGGCACAACAGCAATATGTTGCTGCTGTTTGCTGCGCTGGCGCTGTTGGTAGCAGTGTTATTGTTCGGCCGCAATGTAAACGGCAGTACGCGTTGGTTGTCTATCGGCCCTGTCGGACTGCAAGCGGCAGAGCCGGCCAAATTGTTCTTCTTTGTCTATCTGGCCAGTTACCTGGTGCGGCGCCACGAAGAGGTGCGGGAAAACTTAAAAGGCTTCCTGAAACCGTTATTGGTGTTGTTTGCTTTTGCCGTCTTGCTGCTGATGCAACCGGACCTGGGGACCGTCATTGTGATGTTTGCCACTGCAGTGGCGTTGCTGTTTTTAGCCGGTGCCAAATTATGGCAATTTTTTGCGCTGATTTTTACCGGCCTGATGGCAATAGGCGTGTTAATTGTTTACAGCGAATACCGTTGGAAGCGGGTAACGGCGTTTCTCGACCCCTGGGCAGATCCGTTTGGCAGTGGCTATCAGCTAACGCAATCACTAATGGCGTTTGGCCGCGGGGGTTGGTTTGGCCAGGGCCTTGGTAATAGTATTCAAAAGCTGGAATACCTGCCGGAAGCTCACACCGACTTTATCCTGGCAGTTATTGCCGAAGAAACCGGTTTTGCCGGGGTGGTGTTGTTGCTGGCGTTAATATTTCTGCTGGTGTACCGCGCATTATGGATAGGCCACCGCGCGCTGACCAAAAGCATGAGTTTTCATGGCTTTTTGGCATATGCCCTGGCAATCTGGATTGGCTTTCAATCAGCGGTAAACATTGGCGTGGCTACCGGCGCCTTGCCGACTAAGGGCTTAACTCTGCCATTTGTCAGCTCCGGCGGCAGTAGTCTAATTATTATGCTGGCGGCAGCGGCCCTGTTGCTGCGAATCGACTTTGAAGTGCGACTCAGCGGTAAACAAGCCATTAGCGGAGGCCGGCATGACTAAACCGCGCATTCTGATTATGGCCGGCGGTACCGGTGGGCATATTTTTCCGGCACGGGCAGTGGCAACTGCTCTGAGCGATGCCGGTTGGCAAATACATTGGTTAGGTACAGCGACACGGATGGAAGCAACGCTGGTGCCGCAGTTTGGTTGGCCGTTTCATACTATTGATGTGGCCGGACTGCGTGGCAAAGGCATGTTTTCGTTGTTAAAAGCGCCGTGGATGTTGCTTAAGTCGGTATGGCAGGCGCGCCGGGTAATCAACAGAGTACAACCTGACCTGGTGCTGGGTTTTGGCGGTTATGCCAGTGGCCCTGGCGGTGTAGCGGCCTGGCTAAAGCGGCGGCCGTTGTTTATTCATGAACAAAATGCCGTTGCCGGCAGCACCAACCGTTTGCTGGCAAAGCTGGCAGAAAAGGTCTTGGTAGCATTTCCGGCGGCATTTGCCGGCCACGACAAACAGCTGGTAGTGGGTAACCCTGTGCGGGCGGAAATTATCGATGCCGCGGCCGGGCATAACTTTGCCGGTAGCTTAAAAGTATTGGTGGTAGGCGGCAGCCTGGGGGCTAAAGCGCTAAACGACACCTTGCCCGGCATCTTTGCCAAAGCGGCACAGTTTGGTGCGCTGGAAATACGCCATCAAACCGGTAAAGCGGCAGAGTTGCCGACAATGCAGGCTTATCAGGCATTGGCGTGTGACAATTTACAGGCAGATGTCAGTGCCTTTATTGATGATATGGCAGCGGCATACGCTGCGGCGGACGTGGTTATTTGCCGTGCCGGGGCATCAACGGTCAGTGAACTGGCCTGCGCCGGAGTTGCAGCATTGTTTGTGCCCTTACCCGGCGCCATTGACGATCATCAAACCGCTAATGCACTTTGGTTAACACAACAGGGCGCTGCTTTGCAGCTGGCGCAAGCCGGGTTAAATGAACATAAGCTGTTGCCGCTGTTACAGCAGTGGCTGCAGAGTAAAACCACATTACAGCATATGGCCGCCAAAGCGCGGGCCTGTGCGTTAGACCAGGCGACAGCGCAGGTAGTGACGCTGTGTCAGCAGGCAGTCGGTCAGACAGTAACAGGACAGCAGTTATGATTAGTACACCGCAACAGAAAAAACTGGCCATGCGCCGCGTAGAGCGTATTCACTTTGTCGGTATCGGCGGTGCAGGCATGGGTGGTATTGCCGAAGTGTTGGTAAACGAAGGTTATAATGTGTCGGGCTCTGATATTGCGCCCAACGCTGTAACCGAGCGTTTAATTGGCCTTGGCGCTACAGTACATTTTGGCCACAACGCGGCTTATATTGCCGGTGCCAGTGTGGTAGTGGTATCCAGTGCCATCAACATCGCTAACCCGGAAGTGGCCGCTGCCCGTGAGCTACGCATCCCGGTAGTACGTCGCGCTGAAATGCTTGGCGAGCTGATGCGTTTTCGCCACGGTATCGCGGTAGCCGGCACGCACGGCAAAACCACTACCACAAGCTTGCTGGCCTCTGTTTTTGCTGAGGCCGGTGCCGATCCGACATTTGTTATCGGTGGTTTACTTAATTCTGCCGGTTCTAATGCGCGGCTTGGCGCAGGGCGTTACCTGATTGCCGAAGCGGACGAAAGTGACGCATCTTTCCTGCACCTGCAGCCGCTGGCCAGTGTGATCACTAACATTGAAGCCGATCACATGGACACCTACGAGGGTGACTTTGAGAAACTCAAAGCGACCTATCTGGAGTTTTGTCACAACCTGCCGTTTTACGGTGTGGCCGTCGTATGTATTGACGACCCGGTGCTGCGCGCGCTGATCCCGCAAATTGGCCGTACAGTGCTGACTTATGGCTTTAGCGACGATGCCGATTTTGTCATTAGTGAATTTCAGCAAAGCGGCACCCAAAGCCGGTTTGTTATTACCGATAACAGCAGCAATGACAATCGCGGTAATCAGCGTGAAGTGGTGCTGAACTTACCGGGTAAACATAATGCGCTCAATGCTACGGCAGCCTTTGCTCTGGCGCTGGATGAAGGTATCAGTGAGCAGGCGATACTGGCGGCGCTGCGTAAATTTGAAGGTATTGGTCGGCGTTTTCAGCAATATGGCGAATTTGAAACCGGTAACGGCAAAGTATTGTTGCTGGATGACTATGGTCATCACCCGACTGAGGTGGCAGTAACTATTGCTGCGGTGCGTGCTGCCTGGCCACAGCGGCGTTTGGTGATGGCGTATCAGCCGCACCGTTACAGCCGCACCCGTGATTTGTATGACGACTTTACCCGTGTGCTGTCCGGGGTAGATAAATTACTGCTGCTGGAGGTTTATCCTGCCGGTGAAGCCGCCATTGCCGGTGCTGACAGCCGCAGCTTATGCCGCTCTATCCGCACCCGCGGCGCACTGGACCCGATATACGTAGCAGAGCCGGCAGAGCTGGCCCCTGCGCTGGCCAATGTGCTGCAGGATGGTGACGTACTGCTGACACAGGGAGCTGGCAATATCGGTAGCTTGGTAAAACAGCTGGCCGCCATGCAACTTAATATTGCACAACTAAAAGCCGGCGCAGGAGAAAAAGCATGAGCAGTCAGCTAAATGCCTTGGGTAAAGTTGCAGTGATGTTTGGCGGCGTATCGGCTGAGCGTGAGGTGTCACTGCGCTCCGGTAATGCGGTGTTAACAGCCCTGCTGGACGCCGGTGTGGATGCGGTGGCCTTTGATCCGCAAACACAGTCGTTAGCCTCGCTGGCGGATCTCGGCGCGCAACGGGTATTTATTGTATTGCATGGTCGCGGCGGTGAAGACGGCACTATGCAGGGCGCACTGCAACAGTTGGGGCTGCCATATACCGGCAGTGGCGTGCTGGGCTCGGCACTGGCAATGGACAAAATTCGCTGTAAGTGGTTGTTTCAGGCTCAGCAATTGCCCACCGCACCCTTTGCCGTGGTGCACAGCAACGACACCGATTTTGCCGGTTTGCTGGCAACGTTAGGCGGCAAGGTAATGGTTAAGCCGGCCAATGAAGGCTCCAGTATTGGTATGAGCGCAGCAAGCACGGCAGCAGAGTTAGAGCAGGCCATTCGCGCGGCGCTTAAATACGACAGCGAAATTTTGGTAGAACGCTGGATTAACGGCCGTGAATTTACCGTAGCCATTTTAAATGGTCAGGTATTGCCGGTAGTAGAAATGCGCACGCCGCGTGCCTTCTATGACTACGAAGCCAAATATCAGGCTAACAGCACCGAGTATTTATGCCCGGCGCCACTTAGCGCAGAGCAAACCGCGGCTATGCAAGACACGGCACTAAAAGCTTTTAATGCTGTAGGGGCAAGTGGTTGGGGCCGGGTAGACATTATGCTGGACCAAAGCGGACAGCACTTTTTACTGGAAGTGAACACTGTGCCCGGCATGACAGAAAAGTCGCTGGTGCCTATGGCGGCAAAAGCAGCCGGTTTAAGTTTCAGCCAGTTAGTGCTGGCTATTTTAACCCAGACACAAGGCGGTAATTAAGCATGCAACTACGCTGGCCTGCACTGCAATTTAAACAACGCCCGGCATTTTACGCCGGTGTGGTGTTTTTTATTGTGGCTGTGCTGGCGTTGCTGTGGGCTGGTATAAAAATAGCAGATTGGGTGCAGGGGCAGCAAAGTGCGCCGGTGCGCCAGGTGCGGTTATACGGTGATTTTAACCATATAAATGCCGTGCAGTTGCAGCAAACCTTGCAACAACAATATGTGGGTAACTTTTTTAGCGTGAATGTGGATCAGGTGCAGCAGTTCCTGTTGCAGCAACCCTGGGTGTATCAGGTGGCCGTGCGCAAACAATGGCCTGACGCCCTGGTTGTGGTTGTAACAGAACAACAGCCGGTAGCCGTGTGGAATCAGCAGCAATTACTCAACCAACAGGGGGATATCTTTGATGCCCCCTTACAGCAGCTGAAAACGGAACTACCACAGCTAACCGGCCCGCAAGGCAGCCAGCAGGATGCCCTGACTATGTTCCGCCATATGCAGGGCTTATTGGCCCTGCATAAATTTAATGCAGTGGCGCTGGGATTAACCGAGCGTTTTTCCTGGCAGCTAAACCTGAGCAATGGCGTAGCGTTGCAGCTGGGACGTGACGATACGTTAAAGCGGTTGCAGCGCTTTATAGAGCTGTATCCGGTGATTAGTAAACATAAAACCGACGCCGTAGCTGAAGTCGATTTACGCTACGACACCGGCATAGCAGTGCGCTACAGCGCTGAACAAAAGAGAAAAGCATGACTAAGTCGTTAGAACGGGACCTGATTGTCGGCCTGGATATAGGCACCGCACGCATTAAAGCGGTAGTTGGCGAGATCACTACAGATGACCGGCTGAGCATTGTTGGCGTGGGCACGCATGTGTCGCGTGGCATGGACAAAGGTGGTGTTAACGATCTGAACCTGGTGGTACAGGCGGTGCAACGTGCCATAGACGAAGCCGAGCTGATGGCCGACTGCCGCGTGTCGTCGGTGTATTTAGGTATCACCGGCAAGCATATCCGCTGTCAGAATGAAAGCGGCATGGTACCGATTAACGATACGGAAGTGACGGCGGAAGATGTGGCTAATGTGGTGCACGCTGCCAAATCGGTGCCTATTTCTGCCGAGCGTCGCATGTTGCACGTGTTGCCGCAGGAGTTTTCGGTAGATATGCAGGAAGGCATAAAAAGTCCGGTAGGCATGTCGGGCGTGCGGATGGAAGCCAAAGCACACATTATTACCTGCGCTAACGATATGGCAAAGAATATTGAAAAGTGCGTTGAGCGCTGTGATTTACACGTGGATCAGCTGATATTCAGCGCCCTGGCGTCCAGCTTTGCTGTGTTAACGGATGACGAAAAAGAGCTGGGTGTTTGTGTGGTAGATATGGGTGGCGGCACTATTGATCTGGCTATTTACACCAACGGTGCGCTGCGCCACACCGCGGTTATTCCGGTGGCCGGTAATCAGGTCACCAGTGATATCGCCAAGATTTTCCGCACACCGATAAGCCATGCCGAAGAAATTAAAGTGCAATATGCCTGTGCGCTGCGCAGCATGGTTGGTAAAGAAGAAAGTATTGAAGTGCCAAGTGTCGGCGGCCGTCCGGCACGCTCAATGTCGCGGCATACCCTGGCCGAAGTAGTCGAGCCGCGTTATCAGGAATTGTTTGAACTGGTGCTGGAAGAAATCCGCAGCAGTGGTCTGGAAGAGCAAATTGCAGCCGGAGTGGTGCTTACCGGTGGCACGGCCAAGATGGAAGGCGCGGTAGAGTTTGCCGAAGATATTTTCCAAATGCCGGTGCGCGTAGGAGCGCCTATGCATGTCACGGGCTTAAAAGAATATGTGCAAGACCCGGCGTATGCCAGTGTAGTGGGCTTGTTGTTGTACGGTAAAGATGCGCGCATGCAGCAAAAGAAAAATGCTGACGTGCGGGATTCAGTGAGCAGTTTCGTCAAACGGATCAGCAGCTGGTTTAAAGGCGAATTTTAAGTTAGTAAGCGTAGAAACGGAGAGAGAGCTATGTTTGAGTTAATGGAAAACCACAGCGAAGAAGCTGTTATTAAAGTAATAGGTGTTGGCGGTGGCGGCGGTAATGCTGTCGAGTATATGGTTGCAAGCAATATCGAAGGTGTAGAGTTTGTTGCGGCTAATACCGACGCCCAGGCACTGCGCAATTCTTCGGCTAACATTACGCTGCAGTTAGGCGCACATGTTACCAAGGGTTTAGGCGCCGGGGCTAACCCGGAAATCGGCCGCCGCTCTGCGGAAGAAGACCGCGAAACCATCAAGAAAACCCTGCAGGGCGCGGATATGATTTTTATCGCCGCCGGCATGGGTGGTGGTACCGGTACCGGGGCAGCGCCAATCGTGGCCGAAGTGGCGCGTGAACTGGGTATTTTAACGGTAGCAGTGGTTACCAAGCCGTTCCCGTTCGAAGGTAAAAAGCGCACTGCCTATGCTGACGAAGGTATTCTGGAGCTGAGCAAGCACGTTGACTCGCTGATCACTATCCCGAACGACAAGTTGTTAAAAGTTCTGGGCAAAGGCACCAGCCTGCTGGACGCGTTTAAAGCCGCCAACAACGTGCTGTTAGGTGCAGTGCAGGGTATTGCTGAACTGATTACCCGGCCTGGTTTGATCAACGTCGACTTTGCCGACGTACGTACTGTAATGTCAGAAATGGGCACCGCCATGATGGGCAGCGGTCGCGCCAGTGGTCCGGACCGGGCAGAAGAAGCGGCAGAGCAGGCGATATCCAGCCCGTTGCTGGAAGATATTGATTTATCCGGTGCTAAGGGTATTCTGGTTAACATTACTGCCGGTTTGGATATCAGCATTGAAGAATTTGAAATTGTCGGTAATGCGGTAAAAGCGTTCGCTTCAGAAAATGCCACTGTGGTAGTGGGGGCAGTAATCGACCCTAATATGCAAGACGAACTGCGTGTTACTGTAGTGGCAACCGGTATCGGTGCTGACCGTCGTCCGGACATCAGCCTGGTACACGGCAGCCGTCCGGTAGAAGCGCAAAAACCGTTTTACGGTACTCAGGGTGGCGCTGCATTGCAGCCGCAACATGAGACGCAAACAGTGAAGCAAGAGCAAGCCGCGGTAAGCAGCAAGCCACAGCCTGAAAGCAAAGCGAATATTGATATTTTCGATATTCCGGCGTTTTTACGCAAACAAGCCGACTAACGCTATACATAGTTGGCTTGTGGCAGCGCTTTTACCCGGCTTAAAGCCGTCAGCAGGATTAAGCTGCTGTTCAGTGTAATTTGGCATAATTGCCACGTTATGCTATGCTTCGCCGCCATTTTGACATTGCTTATTAATTGAGCAGGGAAACATGATGATTAAACAACGTACCATCGGCAAAACAGTCAGCTCCATTGGAGTGGGATTGCACAAAGGCGAAAAGGTTACGCTTACTCTCCGACCTGCGCCGGACAACACGGGCATTGTGTTCCGTCGTGTTGATCTTGATCCTGTGGTCGACTTCAAAGTAACACCTGAGTTAGTGGGTGATACCGTGATGTGTACGTGTTTAATTAATGACGATGGCGTGCGCTTGTCTACTACTGAACACCTGATGGCGGCCATTGCCGGTCTGGGTATCGACAATTTAATGATTGAAGTCGATTCTGCTGAAATTCCAATCATGGACGGCAGTGCCAATCCGTTTGTATATTTATTGCTTGAAGCCGGTGTAGCTGAGCAACGCCAGGCGAAAAAGTTTATCCGCATTAAGAACACCGTGCGGGTAGAAGATGGCGATAAATGGGCCGAGTTTAAGCCGCATCATGGTTTTAAAATCGATTTTGCCATTGAGTTTGACCATCCGGTAATTGCAGAAACCATGCAGCATATGCAACTGGATTTCTCGGCAGCCGGTTTTATTAAAGATATCAGCCGTGCGCGCACCTTCGGTTTTCTGCATGAAGTAGAGTACCTGCGGGCGAACAATCTGGCGCTGGGCGGCAGTTTTGATAATGCGGTGGTGCTGGATGAATACCGTGTGCTGAACCAGGACGGTTTACGCTACGAAGACGAATTTATTAAACACAAAATTCTGGACGCTATCGGCGATTTATATATGGCCGGTTACAGTATTTTGGGCGAGTTTAAAGCCTTTAAAACCGGGCATGCCTTAAATAACCAACTGTTATGTGCAGTGTTGGCTAACCAGGAAAACTGGGAATTTGTCACCTTTGAAGACAAGGCCCGTATGCCGATATCTTATCTGGCACCACAACTGGCATAAACCATACATTATCTAACAAAACCCAGCCTGTGCCGGGTTTTGTTTTTTTCACATCAGCCTTTTTTACGCCCGGCATTTTCTGCCAACCTCAGCAACGCCTGTTTTAATGCACCATCGCTACCCTGTGCCACTGCGCGCAGTGTTGCTGCGGCAGTGTCAGACAGTTGATGGCTGTTTTTTACTGCCACAGGCACATTCAGCTTGTTAATCTGGCCGTTCGGCGAAGCTTCGATCTCAATACCGGCTAAATCAGGCAAGATTTTTCGGCGAAAATTGTCTAGAATGGCGTCGCGCTGCATTTTCAGCCGGGTTAACCAGGGCGCCGAGGCACATAAAATAACTGCCCGGCCATCGCGTATACAGCTAACCTGACAAAAGCTGAGTTGCTCCAGCTGCAATACCTCTGCCAGCACCTTATTTAATTGCTGCACCAGGCCAACCTGTTGCTGCTGTGAGGCCAGGCTGCTGTGCGACAGCACTTTGCTGATATCCAGAGGTTTATGGGTATATCGGGCCATCGCCTTATGCACCTGCAGCATTGATGTATAGGCGCAGTGTAGCAGTTTCTGTTACTGCAGAGAATGTTACACCTTGAAAGCGTTAGCATAGGGCACCATATCTGACGTAATATGCTGAGGTTTTAATACTTTTTACCGGCCGGCTCAGCGCTGCCGGGGGCTGCACTGCAGTTTTAACTTAACATGGTATTTGGATAATGTTTGGAAAACTTTTTGCCAAATTATTTGGTAGCCGCAACGACCGCTTCTTAAAAAAATTAGAAAAACAAGTACAGCAGATCAATGCGTTAGAGGCAGAGTTCGCCGCCTTATCCGATGAGCAGCTGCAACAGAAAACCGCCGAATTTAAGCAGTTGCTTGCCAATGGCAGCAGCCTGGATGACATTTTACCGCAGGCTTTTGCTACGGTACGTGAAGCCAGTAAGCGGGTATTTGATATGCGCCACTTCGATGTGCAATTGATAGGCGGCATGGTGTTGCATCAGGGAAAAATTTCCGAGATGCGCACCGGTGAAGGTAAAACCTTAACAGCCACCTTGCCGGCGTACTTAAACGCGCTTAGCGGTAACGGTGTGCATGTTATTACCGTCAACGACTACCTGGCACGACGCGACGCGCAAACCAATGAGCCGTTGTTTGCTTTCTTAGGCATGACCGTCGGCGTTAATGTGCCCGGCATGGCACATCCGGAAAAGCAAAAAGCCTATGCTGCCGATATTACTTACGGCACTAACAACGAGTTTGGCTTTGACTATCTGCGTGACAATATGGCGTTTTCACCGCAGGACCGCGTACAGCGCGATCAGGCTTTTGCCATTATCGATGAAGTTGACTCAATTCTGATAGATGAAGCCCGTACGCCGCTTATTATCTCCGGCCCGGCCGAAGACAGCTCAGAGCTGTACAAGCAAATTAACCTGTTGGTACCGCATTTGGTAAAACAGGAAAAAGAAGACGAAGAGGGCGCGCACGGCGATGGCCACTTTACTGTGGATGAAAAAGCCCGTCAGGTGTATTTAACCGAGCAGGGCCAGATCAAAGTTGAAGATATGCTGCGCGAGCACGCCATGATAGGCGAGCACGACACCTTGTTTTCTGCCGCTAATATTACGCTGCTGCACCATGTTTACGCGGCCTTACGCGCACACCAGCTGTTTAAACGCGACGTGGATTATGTGGTAAAAGACGGTGAAATTATCATTGTTGATGAACATACCGGCCGCACCATGGAAGGCCGGCGCTGGTCTGAAGGCTTGCACCAGGCGGTAGAAGCCAAAGAAGGTGTACGTATTCAGAATGAAAACCAGACGCTGGCGTCTATCACCTTTCAGAATTATTTCCGTCTGTACGACAAACTGTCAGGTATGACAGGTACCGCAGATACCGAAGCCTTTGAATTCCAGCAAATTTACGGCCTGGAAACTATAGTAGTGCCGACTAACCGGCCTATGGTACGGGCTGATATGGCCGACCTGGTATATTTAAATGCCGAAGATAAGTATCAGGCCATTATCGACGATATCGTTAAAACCCGTGACGCCGGCCGGCCGGTGTTGGTGGGTACGGCTTCTATTGAAAGTTCGGAGTACTTATCCGGCCTGTTAAACAAAGCCAAAATTAAGCACCAGGTGTTAAACGCCAAGTTCCACGCCAACGAGGCGCAAATTATCGCTCAGGCAGGTCAAAGCAGCACGGTAACCATTGCCACCAATATGGCTGGTCGCGGTACTGATATCGTACTGGGCGGCAGTTTACAAGCTGAACTGGCAGCGCTGGGCGCTGAGGCAACAACAGAGCAAATTGCTAAAGCAAAAGCCGATTGGCAAGTACGGCACGATGCCGTTATTGCTGCCGGTGGCTTGCATATTATCGGTACAGAGCGACACGAATCGCGCCGCATTGATAACCAATTGCGCGGCCGTTCAGGCCGGCAGGGCGACCCGGGTTCAAGCCGTTTTTATCTGTCACTGGACGATGCGTTAATGCGTATCTTCGCTTCAGATCGTATGGCCGGCATGATGCGTCGCCTCGGCATGGAAAAAGGCGAAGCTATTGAACATCCTTGGGTTAGCCGTGCTATTGAGAATGCCCAGCGTAAAGTAGAAGCACGCAACTTTGATATTCGTAAGCAATTGCTTGAGTTTGACGATGTAGCCAACGATCAGCGTAAAGTGGTGTACGAGCAGCGCAATGACCTGCTGGATGCTACCGACATCAGTGAGACCATCGCCGCTATCCGCACTGACGTTATCGATGATGTGATCAGTCAGTACATTCCGCCGCAGTCATTGGATGAAATGTGGGATGTGCCGGGCTTGGAGCAACGCTTAAAAGCCGACTTTAATCTTGAACTGGCTATTTCGCAGTGGCTGGCCGATGACAAAAAACTGTTTGAAGAGAAACTGCGCGAGCGGATTCAGCAAGAAGTAGAACAGGCGTACTCCAACAAGGAACAAATGGTTGGCCCGCAGGTGCTGCGTCAGTTTGAAAAAGCCATTATGTTACAAAGCCTGGACACGCACTGGAAAGAGCACCTGGCAGCGATGGATCACCTGCGTCAGGGTATTAACCTGCGCGGTTATGCCCAGAAAAACCCGAAACAGGAATATAAGCGCGAAGCTTTTGAGTTGTTCTCCACCATGCTGGAAAACCTGAAAGTAGACGTGGTTGGTATATTAAGCCGGGTGCAGGTGCGCGCAGCAGAAGATGTTGAAGCGGTAGAACAGCAGCGCCGTAAGGCCGATGCGGTACCACACGATTATCAACATGCCGAAGCGGAGCACGTGGGTGGCGATGTGCCGGCCGATGCGCCGCGTGGTCCGGTATTTCGCGAGCAGGATAAAATAGGCCGTAATGACGCCTGCCCTTGTGGCTCCGGCAAAAAGTACAAACAGTGCCACGGTAAACTGGTTTAAGCACTGCTACAGCTAAAGACAAAGTCAGCTCAGGCTGGCTTTGTCGTTTTTGGAGGTAAAATGCAGCACAAGGTTATTCATGTTGCCGTCGGCGTTATAATGCAGGAGCAGCGCATTTTACTGGCGCTGCGCAGCAGCAAGCAGCATCAGGGCGGTAAATGGGAGTTTCCCGGCGGCAAAGTAGAGGCCGGCGAAACCGTGACGCAGGCGCTTAGCCGTGAGCTGCAGGAAGAAGTGGCAATACATGTAACGCAAAGCCGCGCTTTTATGCAGCTGGAATACGCTTATCCGGAAAAAACCGTATTGCTGGACATCTGGCTGGTCACCGCCTTTGACGGCGAGCCGCATGGCCGTGAAGGCCAGCCACTGCGCTGGGTGGATATTGCAGAGCTTGGCAGCATTGAATTCCCTGATGCCAACCAGCCGATAGTTGAACGTATTCAGCAACAGTTTGCTACATCGTAGCAGTACTGCTGTCAGGTTGGTTAATGCTTAAAAAAGTCATTGTCCTGTGCAATAAATTCCTGCTCCAGTTCGGCTAAATATTCTTCTGACAGGTTGGCGTCTATCGGTGTTTTGTCCGGTATGCGGTGGTTTTCAGCCGCCCAGTCGCCCAGGTCGATCAGTTTGCAGCGCTCTGAGCAAAATGGTCTGAAGGGTGATGCAGCCGACCATGCTACTACTTTATCGCAAGTGGGGCATTTTACGTTCATATTTAATCTCCGCATTTATCAGTCGCTTTTGTCAGCCACCTTTATCAGCTGACAAAGTGCCGAACGGGCACTGGCTGGTGTTTTGCCGCGTAGTTTAACCAGCGCGGCGTAAATTACCAGTACTAACAGCAGGCCAGTTTAAAGCCGACATCCTCTGCGCTGTTGCTGCGGCCACTGTCATCACTCAGCTGCATAAAGCGAATGGCATAGCGGTATTTATTACCGCTTACGGTGGGGTAAACGCCGGCTTCCAATGGGTAGCGAATGCGCAATAACTCATGTTGCTCTGTGTTACTTTGATAAAAGCCGTTTTGTGCAACTAACTCAGTAAACTGGCCTTTTTCGCGACTGAACCCCAGCACAAAACTTAATGCCTGCTGTAACAGGTTAAGCTCCGCACACCAGTTGGTCGCCATCAGTTGGCGCTCCTGCAGTGGCAGGTTAAACCAATAATGCAGCTGTGGCACATCAAAAAAGCAGGTGCCGCCCGGGATAGAAAAGCGTTGGCGCAGTGGTGCCAGAAACTTGTCTTCTTTTAAATTACCGACAAATTTGCCGCTGCGCAGCAAGTCGCTTTGCAGTTTTACTGCCTGCTGTAATACCGGCTTTAATTTGTCGTCGGATACCGAGGGGTGTTTGGCCCAGGCCACCAGAGCTGTTTCGCAGCGTTCGGTATCTTTAATCAGATCGGGCCGCACGTCGTTGCGGTCTAATACTTCGATTAAATCAAACAGGCCGTTAAAGAACGCCTGTTGTTGCCATTGGTTGGCTAAGGCGTTCAGTTGCAGCAGTTGTTCCAGCAAGTGCTCCAGTCGCAGGTAAGTACGTAGTTTTTCGTTGAGTGGATGTTCGTAAGTAAGTTCAGTCATTGCGTTGCGGTATCACACCCTGTTGCAACAGCTTACCGGCTTAGTGCGCGCTGGCCAGCTGCAAATAACGTTGATGCAGGGCGCCAATTTGCGGCGTTAAATCAGCAAGGCTGCTGTCGTTGGTAATAATGTCATCGGCCAGTTTCAGCCGTTCGTCGCGGCTTATTTGGGCCGCCATAATCGCTTTTATCTGTGCTTCACCGGCATTGTCACGCGCTGCCGCGCGGCTTAATTGCAGGCTTTCGGGTAAATCTATCACCAATACCCGCTGTACATATTGCTGCAGCTTGTTCTCCAGTAACAACGGCGCAACCAGTAATGCATAGGGTGATGTCAGTGCCGCCAGCTGTTGCAGTAACTGTTGCCGTATTGCCGGATGCAGTAACTGCTCCAGCCAGCGTTTATCTGCGCTGTTACTGAATATGCGTTGGCGCAACGCCGCACGGTTAAGCTCACCATTGGCTTGCAAAATGTTGTCACCAAAATAACGCTGAATGGCATTCAGGCACACAGAGCCCGGCATAACCACTTCACGGGCAACGATATCGGCATCAACATATTGCACGCCCAATTCAGCAAACATGGCGGTTACGGTGCTTTTACCGCAACCTATGCCGCCGGTAAGGCCAACGATATAATCCGACACCACTTACAAACCGAGGTAACGCAAGTAGCTGTTGGTCAATTGTTCACCCCACAGCAAGGCTATCCAGCCGGCTGCTGCGATATAAGGGCCAAACGGAATGGGGGTCGCCTTGCTTTTACCCTGTACTGTTATCAGTATTATGCCAACAACCGCACCTACAACAGAAGACAACAAGATAATCAGCGGCAACTGCTGCCAGCCGAGTATAGCGCCAAACACTGCCAGCAATTTAAAATCGCCGTAGCCCATGCCCTCTTTGCCGGTAAGCAGCTTAAACAGCCAGTATACGCTCCATAAGCTCAGATAACCGGAAGCGGCACCGACGATAGCCTGCGCCGGATTAACAAAGGCTGAATCACTCAGGCTGAATAACAACGCTAACCACAACAAGGGCAGGGTAAGCTGGTCCGGCAGCAGCATTTTATCTAAATCAATAAAGGTCAGTGCTATTAAGCCCCAAGTTACAAAAATCAGCACGGCAGCCGGCCAGCCAAAGCCCAGTTTCGCCGCTACTACGGCAGACAGTACGGCGGTTAAGGCTTCAACCAGTGGGTAGCGCGGGCTAATCGGCGCGCTGCAGCTGCGGCACTTGCCTTTTAACAGCAGCCAGCTTAGCAACGGCACATTATCACGCGCCAAAACCGGCGCATTACAGGCAGGACATGCCGAGCGTGGCACCGCCAGGTTAAATTTAGCCGGTGTGGCCGCCAAGCTGTCAGGCTGAAAATAGGCCTGATATTCCTGCTGCCACTCGTTTTCCATCATCTTCGGTAAGCGATAAATTAATACATTTAAAAAGCTGCCGATAACTAAACTCAGTAAGCCGGCACTAATCACAAACAGTGCCGGGTACTGGCTGAAAATAAACGAGAGTTCCTGCACCGAATTATCCTACTACTGAGCCTAAAGCAAAAATTGGCAGATACATTGCAATTATTAAACCACCGATAATAACGCCTAATACAGCCATAATAATTGGCTCCAACAAGGCGGTAAGACCGTCTACAGCGTCGTCTACTTCTTGCTCATAAATACTGGCAACTTTAGATAACATGCTATCCAGCGAGCCGGACTCTTCGCCGATAGCTACCATCTGCACTACCATTTCAGGGAAGCGGTCTGTTTGCTTCATCGCCAGATACATTTGGTTACCGGAGGACACTTCTTCCCGAACTTCCAAAATAGCGTTGCGGTAAATTTCGTTGCCCGATGCGCCGGCTGCAGATTCTAATGCTTCAATCAACGGCACGCCTGCAGCAAAGGTAGTAGACAAAGTGCGGGCGTAGCGCGCTACTGCAGCTTTGTTCATGATCATGCCCATGACCGGCAGTTTTAGCAGCAAGGCGTCTGCCTTGGTACGAAAAGCGAGGCTGCCGGCATACATGCGTTTGAACAGGAAAATGGCAGCAATTATCACACCCAACACCAACCACCAATAGGCCTGCATTAAGTCTGAAATGTGCATAACAAACTGGGTAAAAGCCGGTAACTCTGCGCCGAACCCTTTAAAAATATCAGCAAACTGAGGTACAACAAAAATCAGCAGGATCGACGTCACAATAGCTGCTACTACCATAACCGCCACAGGATAAAACATGGCTTTTTTAATTTTTGATTTTAGTGCTTCTGCTTTTTCGCGGTAAGTAGCCAAGCGGTCAAATACCTGGTCCAGCGAACCGGACGATTCACCGGATTTAACCAAGTCGCAGTACAGCTCGTCAAAATACTTCGGGTACTCGCGCAGTACATCTGACAGGGGTAAACCGGCCTGAATTTTCACCGAAATTTTCTGCATTAATGTGCGCAGGCTTTTGTTTTCTGAGCCATTGGCAATTAAGTCTATCGATTGTACCAGCGGTACGCCTGCCGTCAGCATAGTGGCAATTTGCCGCGTAACCACGGCTAAATCGCCGGGGGTTATTTTCTTGCCATCGCCAAACAATGATTTGGGTTTGCGTTTAACCCCGGACGGCGTAATACCTTGTTGGCGTAATAAAGCCTTTATTTCGGCGATACTGGTGCCTTTTAATTCGCCGTCTACTTTTTTACCACGGCGATTCACGCCCTTGTATAAATATACTTCCAGCTCTTTTATTTTAAATTGTTGTGCCTGAGCCATAATGGTTTCCTGTTGCAGCGCCGTGGCGCTAATGGTCAAATTCTGTTGTCACTTGTCACTTGTCACTTGTCACTTGTCACTTGTCACTAGCCTTTAGTAACCCGGTTTACTTCGGCCAAACTGGTTAAACCGGCCGCGGCTTTAATTAAGCCGGACTGACGCAGGTTATTTACCCCTTCCTTTTGCGCCTGGGTAGCAATATCCAGTGAGTTGCCGCCCTGCATAATAATTTCCGCCATAATACCGCTTACCGGCATCACTTCGTAAATACCTACACGGCCTTTGTAACCGTTGGTGCAGTGGTCACAGCCCACCGGCTTAAATATTTTGATGTTCGGCAATTGCTCAGCAGTAAAGCCTTGTTTTAACAGTTCTACTTCCGGCAGATGTTCCTGCTGCTTGCAATGGCTGCATAAACGTCGTGCCAGGCGCTGGGCAATAATTAATGATACTGAACTTGCCACGTTATACGACGGCACGCCCATATTTAATAGCCGTGTTAAGGTTTCCGGCGCAGAGTTAGTGTGCAGGGTAGACATAACCAAGTGGCCGGTTTGTGCGGCTTTTATAGCAATTTCAGCGGTTTCAAGGTCACGTATTTCGCCAACCATCACTACGTCAGGATCCTGGCGTAAGAACGATTTTAACGCCGAGGCAAAGGTTAAGCCGGCGCGCGGGTTAACCTGCACCTGGTTAATGCCCGCCAGGTTAATTTCTACCGGGTCTTCGGCGGTAGAAATATTGGTTTCAGTGGTGTTTAAAATAGCCAAACCGGTATACAGCGATACTGTTTTACCCGAGCCGGTAGGGCCGGTTACTAAAATCATGCCTTGTGGCTGCGCTAACGCTTCCAAATACAGCTGTTTCTGATGTTCTTCATAACCCAGCACATCAATGCCCAGCATAGCGCTGTCGGAGTCCAGAATACGCATTACAATTTTTTCGCCCCACAAGGTGGGCAGGGTACTAACACGAAAGTCGATGGACTTTTTTGCTGATAATTTCAGCTTAATGCGGCCATCCTGCGGTACGCGTTTTTCGGCGATATCCAGCCGCGACATTACCTTTAACCGCGCGGATAACCGTGTAGACAATGCTACCGGCGGGCTGGCAACTTCATGTAAAATACCGTCGATACGAAAGCGGATACGGTAGGTTTTCTCATACGGCTCAAAGTGTAAGTCGGATGCGCCTTTACGGATAGCGTCCAGCAGCATTTTATTAATAAAGGCAATAATCGGCTGATCTTCTTTATCAACCTGGACGCCGGCACCACCTTCTTCGTCGTCGTCCTGGGTTATGCCCATTGAGCCTAGATCCCAGTCGCTGTTGTCGAAATCGCCGCCCATACTGTTATCAAACAGCTTATCAATCAGCTTATGTAGCTTATCATATTCTACTACTACCACTTCGGCGTTTAAGCCGGTGTTAAATTCAAAGTCTTCGATGGTTTGAATATTGGTAGGGTCTACTACGGCCAGGTACATATTACGGCCGCGCTTTCCCAGCGGCAGCATATCGGTTTTACGGATCAGCTTTTCGTTGCGCAAATCTTCCGGAATGCTCTCAACGTCGTAGTGCTCCAAGTCCATGCTAATAGCATGGCTGATTGCCGCAGCCGCCAGTGCCAGGTTGGGTGCAGTAATCAGCTTTTCAGCAATTAATAATTCCGGTAGGTTTTTGTACTGACTGCCTTTATCGGCAATAGCCTTAGCAGCAAGATCGCCATTTAGCAGGCCCTGCTGCACTAAACGTTTAAAAAGCGTTGAGGTTGTACTAACTGCCATTTAGCAAAAACACCCTGATTTAGCTGAAAATCTTAAATAGTAAGCCTGATTATGCCACTAAACCCTGTTTATTCAAGTTTATTGCAACTCTGCTAACATGCTGTAGAAGAACCTGCCTAAACGGTCATGTTGCTGCTTCCAATTCAGCGTATTTTGATTGGACAGCAATACCAAAACACTACCATCCGGCATGGCGGCAGCAAAGGCAGTAATGCCGGGTAAGCTGCCGTCCCGCCACCGCATAACTGCATTATCATTTTGTTGATAGTGATAAAAACCAAAACCATGGCATGTGCGCCAAATGTTAGTACTGCAATCAAACATTTGTTGTGGCGATGCTGCCAGATCAGGTACGTCAAGAATAAGCTGCCTGATTAGCCATGCCAGGTCTTGCGCAGTGCCAGTCAGGCCGCCGGCTGCAAGTAATGCAGGATAATTTAACTGTAATTGTTGCAGCGAAACCCGGGTTCTGTCTTGATAAAACTTTAAATCAGAATTGTCGGCATACTGCTGTGTAAGCTGACTGAATTTTTCAGATGAGATATGCTGCTTCAGTATCTCGCTGTAGTTTTGTTGTGTTATGGCCTCTACCGCAACACCAAGTAAGCAATACCCAAGGTTGGAATAGACGAAACGCGTCGCCGGAGTGAAATCTAGCGATACTTTAGCCAGCTGGGCCGGCTGCTCTGGACACCATGGAATAGTAGATAATTGCGGGTCGCCACTCAATGCTCTGTCGAAACCTGCTCTGTGCGTTAACAGATCGGCAAAGGTGATTGCTGTCACTCTTTTATCTAACGGCAAAGTATTAGGGGTGATATAGGGGTAAACCGTCGCGTTCAACTCTATATGGTGTTGTTTTAAAACCTTGATACTAATTGCTGCTGTAACAATTTTGGTTAAGCTGGCATAGGGAAATCGGGTGTCCTTATTAATTGCACTGCTGGGGACATTCCAATTCCGGTATCCACTAACACAATTTGTGACTTTGCCGCGGTTATCAATATAAGCCAGTTGGAAACTATGAATATTCTCTTCTGTAGTAATTTGCTGCAATTGTTGGTACCAGGTAGGAGCGATATCACAGTTCAGGTTGTCTGCCAGCATGTCGGCCACATACACAGGCCCCCACCAGTGCCAGTTTATTACTGCACAAATAGATACTAATACTAAGGCTGTAAGGTATTTGAGTTTCATAGGCATTATGCTTGCTTGCGCAATAATGCCTTGTCGATTACGCGACCTAGTTTGGCAAAAATGCCATGCTGTGCGATGTTCAGGCTGTATTGCCGGTACTCGGCAAAGCGCATTAAATGGCGTTCTTCTGTTTTTGCACGTAAATAGTAAACTGTGCTGATAAACACCATACCAAATAAGTTTTGAATTAAGTCCATGCCGATACCAACGCCGACAAAAGGAACGGTGTGCATCCACCAGTAAATGTTTTTCGCAATGTATGCCGGGTGTTTAGAATATCTATAAGGCCCATGGCTTACCAAGCCGCGCCAGGTAAGGTTAGAAAACCGCCAACCAAAGCTGGCAGTTGATAGCCAATAAGTAGTCCAGCTTAACGTGATTAGCGCAGCCCATAACCAATAAACCGGCGTGTCCGGTAACAGCCAGTCACTCCATACCACTTTATCTGTTTGCTGACTGATCCATCGGTAAATAATAAGCAAAGGCGGATAACAAATCATGCACACCAGCCAGCCGCTCCAGCTGTCATCAGTGCTTTTAACGTCAGTTCCCAGCCACTTTGCTGCAAAGACATAGCCAGAAGTGGCAATAATCAGGTCGTAGCTAAGGCCGAACAGAAACAGCCCAATAACGACTATCGTCGGGTTAGGTTGCCATAAAAAACTTAGCAGCAGGCCAAGTGACTCAAACAAGCCACCATACATAATTGGGATAAACAGTATTTTAACGCTGCTGGCTAATAACAAAGGTTTATGCTCGCTAAATCTGAAGGCTGGGCTACCCAACATGCTCAGGCCCAGTCGATGGTAATCACAGGCTGTCTGCTGGTTAAAACGGTTTGCCCACTTTAGGTAGGCTGGTAACAGCAACAGCAGAAGTGGCAACAGCAATAAATAATCGTAAAAAAAGTTGGCAAAAGGCGCGATGCCAAATTCTGTCATAATCCAGCTATAAACAAGTAACAGAAACAGCAAACCGCTGATAGCATAAAAAGCAGGCTTTATATCGGTGGTAGTACCATTGTTTGTTACTTCAATATTACGCAGGGTTTTAACAGCACTTCGAACCAGCAGATACAGCGGTAAGATGAGAGTGCAAATTACCGTCAGGCGAATACTATGATTAAAGCCTAAAAGTTCCGGCAGGCTAAGCGTCTGAACTATAAGTAAACTTAACAGAAAACAGAAGAAGATAAGCAGAGGCGTTTTCATTGATATACCACAGTAAAAAAGGCGCCCGCAGGCGCCTTACTAAGACGTTATATAATTAACCGCCGGTACCGCCGCCAGCAGCACCGCCACCTGCAGCTGCAGGGCAACCGCTTGGTTGATAAGTAGCGTTACCACTGTATGCACAAGTCCATACACCGGTTCCTGCGTCACGTGTCAATGTAAGTGTATCGCCTGCAACGCCGGCACCTCTTGCTGTGCCTTGAATTGTAGTGCTTGTTACAGCAATAGCGCTACATGCGCTATTGCTGGCCAGACCGATATCTGCGCCGGTTGGATTAGCCGGTAAACGGCCTTCCAGTGTTAAGATTTCAAACTGAGTACGGCCCGGCGCGATTTCGCCCAGACATGCTGCTACGTTAGAACGTGCAGTGTAGTTTTGGTACTGTGGAATAGCGATAGCAGCAAGGATACCGATAATCGCGATTACAATTAACAGTTCGATCAGGGTAAAACCCTGTTGAGTACGTTTCATATTAGTCATTTTAACTTCTCCTGATTTTTATTTAGCCATAAAGGCTGGGTGCTATTTTGAGCATTTTTACAATTGGCGCAAGCGAAATGTTACCAATTTCATCGCATTTAGCTAAATTATTGCTTATAAAGCTAATTTGCATATTAGCGGTGCGATTTTACGTCATGCTGTATAGTACAAAAGTACTAGTTTTATTACTCTAATTTTTTAAGCAATAAATCTGAATGCTGTTTATCGTTACGCAATAGCCAACCGCCGCATTAACTTTAGCAGTAATTTGTCGGTTTTTTCGGCGGTTTTAGCCAGCTGGCGCGGTACAGGCGTGATAAATGGTTGTGGATATATCAGAGAAAGAAGCTGCTGGCGGTAGTATGAGCTACCGCAGAGTTTTAAAGCAGGTTGCGCTGTGTAAGTGCTGAGGTAAGCGCTTCGGCAAAACCGGTTAGCAGGGGGATAAAGTTTTGCGCGTTGTTAATAGCCTCAGCCAGTATGGCCGGGTCTTCAATATATTCATGCACCATTTTGTTACGTAATTGCCGCGCCAATAACCAGTTTTCTGCTGATTCCAACCAGCCGAATTTTTCTGCCTTATTAAGGTTATCCAGCACCGGACCGGTTTTTTCGCCAAGCACAGCCAGCGTGGCCGGTAATAATTTATCACCGATATTGTCTTGCAAGCGGCCGAAGCGGCTGGCAAAGGCATCAAGCTGTTCAGATAAAGCAATATTATTTTCAAGGTTTTGCAAGGCGGTTGCATCAAGAGGTTGTTTAAACAGCCGGCTTGCAGTTTGTTGCAGGTAGAGGTTTTCCTTGCCGATAACTCTTACTAAAAATTGCAACCGTAATGTGGTGTCATTTGTCATAACACTATACCTTGAGCCGCAACAGCATGAATAGGCGTACTGGCAATATTAGGTGCGCTGACAATTACGTCTATTTTTTGCAGACCCAGTACCTGCATTAAGCGTGCTTCCAGCCGGGCACTTGCCAATACAGGTTGCATTACCGGATGCGGCAGTTCTACTAACAAATCGATATCGCCGCCGCGTTTGTTGTCGTCCATTCTGGAACCAAACAATTTAACCCTGGCATTCGGGCCGAAAATATCTTTGGCTTCGACAGTGATCATATCTGCTTGTTGTTTACTGAGGCGCATAAAACGGTTACCTGTTACGTTATGCCGTTAATTAAAAGAAGTGTAGCAAAGCCGCGTTATGAAACACAGGCATAAAATAGCGGACTAACTGCCAAGCAATGCCATGCGAGCTAAAAACTGTTGGCCCCAAGGGGATAGCAACCAGATAACCAATAAGGCATTGCCGGCAATAACAAAGCCAAATTCACGGCGGAATGGCAGCTTGCTGCGTTTGTGGGCCAATTGACGCTGTGCCAGATAGGCACCCGGCCAGCCGCCGATAAGCGCAAATAACTGTAGGCTTTGTTCTGCCAGGCGGTTGCCGTGGCGGGCAATGGCGGCTTCTTTGTCGGCTTTGTACAGCCAATAAGTAAAAATGCTGGCTTCCAGATATAACAGCGGCAGTACATACAGCAGCTGGCCGAATAATAACGCCGCTACTACGGCGATAAGAAAGGCAATACGAAACCACAAGGCCAGCTGGTTGGCGTAGTAAATACTGTGGTCGGTATTTTTATTTTTGTTAATAGTGTTGTCAGATGAGAGGATTGTGGTGGTTTTTGCTGTGGCAAAGCGCCACGGTGCGGCGATATCGCGGCCACGCTTATCTTTGCTCAGGCTGAAATACAACAGATCGCCGGTTTGCGGCCGGCCGGCATCGCCGGCGTGATCGCGGATATGGAAAAACAGCTTTTGCTGCGTTTGTTGGCACACCACAAAGCCGAAGCCTTTGTCGTCGCGCCAAAATACTACATTACCGCTTAATTGCATCGGGTTATCCTGCTGCTTGTCTCGTTCCATGAGACAGGCCCACTGTAGCAGAAGTTTAATCGCCGGACGTCAGATGAGTTGTTTTTTAGCGGCTGTGTTACTGCTGAATGGTCAGCCGCATGGATAAATCTATCGCCTGCACATGCTTGGTTAAGGCACCGCTGGAAATATAATCTACCCCGGTAGCTGCCAGTTCTGTTAAGCGCTCGCTGGTAATATTGCCCGATACTTCAAGCTTGGCTTTGCCGCTGTTTAGTGCCACCGCCTGGTTAATATCAGCCAGGCTAAAGTTGTCCAGCATAATAATATCGGCGCCGGCCGTTAAGGCTTGTTGCAGTTCGGTGAGGTTTTCAGTTTCTACTTCTACCGGTTTACCGGGGAAATTCTGCCGTGCTGTTGCCACAGCATTAGCAATAGAGCCGGCTGCTGCGATATGGTTTTCTTTAATTAAGAAGGCATCAAACAAGCCGATGCGGTGGTTTTTACCGCCACCCACAGTTACGGCGTGCTTTTGTGCAAAACGCAGGCCTGGCAGGGTTTTGCGGGTATCTAATAATTTGGTATTGCTACCGTGTAAAAACTGCACATAGTGTGCTGTGGTGGTGGCGGTGGCACTTAACAGCTGCAGAAAATTCAGCGCAGTGCGCTCGCCGGTAAGTAAAATACGCGCCGGGCCGGTTAAGCTGCAAAGCACACTGTTAGCCGCGACTTTATCGCCGTCTTTTACCTGCCATTTAATGCTTACTTCATTGCCAAGCTGACGAAATACTTCATCGGCAAAGGCGATGCCGCATACTACGCAGGGCTCGCGGGTAATTATAGTGGCGCTGGCCTGCTGGGCCGGCGGTATTAATGACGCCGTAATGTCGCCCTGGCTTAAAGGTAAAAAGCCCAGGTCTTCTGCCAGAGCATTAGACACAGCGCGGATAATTTCCTGTTGGTGCAAGGTAGTAAGATTAGTATGCATAGTCTTTGATATAGCCTTTGGTAAAACAGCTGTATGTAAGCGTCAATTGTGTTGGATCAGCGTAAGCTGGTTGCCCTGTTGGTGAAATTCTAACTGTTTAAGCGCGCTCATGCCCAATAATATCTCGGTGCCGGCTAAATTAGGCACGATACTGGTGGGCAGGTTGGTGAGAACTATGTCACCTAACTGCAACCGGTCAATGCGGCTACGGTATGCCGTAGTAATACCGTTTGCCGTGCTGACTTGCATCGGGGCTCCCTGTGGCAGGCCGAGTTTTTGCGCTGTCTGGCTGTCAATAGCGACGGTAGTGGCGCCGGTGTCCAGCATAAAGTCTACCGGTTGGTTATTTACCAGCGCTGTGCCGACATAGTGGCCGCTTTTGTTGCGGATAAGCACGGTGCGGGTTTCACCCTGGCTGCCTTGAATACTTTGCAGCTGCTGATTTGGGTTAAGCTGTTTGCTGATGGTGTCCTGAAAAAACATAAACAGCAGCACCATTAAAATAAGCCAGGCAATAATGGCAAAGGTCTTACCATATTTGTTTGATGGTTCAGGCGCTTGCATTAACGGCCTCCGGCAGTGACAATAGCGCATAGCTTACTGACACCGCCGTATAAAGGCAAAACTTCTGATGAGCGCCGAATCTCCTGCTATGTTACAGCGGCCCAGCCCGCACTGCGATGCCCGCCCCGACGGCGAGAGCATCAGCCTGTTGGTGATCCACAATATCAGCCTGCCGGCGGCAGAGTTTGCTGCGCTACCTGAACAAAGTTATGTCGATGCCTTGTTTATGGGCACGCTGGATTGCAATGCACACCCCACTTTTACCGGTTTGGCCGGGGTTAGGGTTTCGGCACACTGTGTTATCTGGCGTGATGGCCGTATTTTTAACTATGTGCCCTTTAGCAAGCGCGCCTGGCACGCTGGGGTTAGCCGGTTTGCCGGCCGTGAGCGCTGCAATGATTTTTCCATTGGCATTGAGTTAGAAGGCACCGACAATTTGCCTTATACTGAGCAGCAATATCACAGCCTTATTAAGCTGACTTATTTTTTAATGCAACAACATCCGGCTATTACGCCACAGCGTATAGTGGGCCATTGTGATATTGCGCCGGGGCGTAAAACCGACCCCGGCATCGCGTTTGATTGGATGCGCTACCGCAATGCGTTAAAAAATGTGCGATAAAGAGTGCTGTAAAGAGCGCGATCAAGGAGTTTGGGTATGACATTAATCAGTATGCTGCTGGCGTTAATTATCGAGCGGCTGGCAGTGCGCAGCGATGCCTGGCAAGCTAACCGCTATTGCCGCGCTTATGTGCGCTTTACCGCCGGCTCTGCGCTGCGTAAGTTGGCAGCAGACAAATTAGGGCAATATCTGTGGCTGGCCTTGCCGGGTGCCGTGGTGATGTTGCTGCTGTATTTGCTGGACAACCATTTAATCAGCCTGCTGGTTAACACCCTGGTGTTGCTGCTGGCTATCGGCTGCTGGCATTACCGTCAGCTGTATAAGCAGTATTTAAATGCCATGGACCGCGGTGATGAAGAAGCCGCCTTTATTACCATGCAACAAATGCGCAGTGATATGGGCAGCCAGCGCGAGCAAAGCAGCTATGGTCAGTTGCTGGTGTGGTTAAACTTCCGTTACTACGCGGCAGTGGTATTTTGGTTTTTACTGTTGGGCGCTTTTGGTGTCATTACTTATGTATTGGTACGCCATTTACAGGAGGCGGTAGCCGAAGAGCATGCGGCCGATTACGCTGTTTGCCTGGGCGAAGACAACAAAGCCGTACATTGCACGGCCCATTGGGCGCTGTGGTTTCCTGCGAGGCTGTTTGGTTTGGGTTTTGCACTGGTGGGGCATTTCTCCCGCGCCTCTACGGCTTTACTGGGTTACTTCCTTGATTTTACTGCCGACAACGAGCAGGTAATAGTTGACGTGGCGACCGCAGCAGAGCCACTGCCGGCTGAGAGTTTAAATACGCTGGAAGACAGCAGCTATATGGTGCAGCTGGCCAAACGCAATATGCTGTTCTTTTTAGCCTTTACCGCCATTTTAACGTTAAGTGGATGGTTGGGATAGGCAAACCTCCGAATCTCACCCCAGCCCCCTCTTTGCTAAAGAGGGGGGATAACCGTAGCAGGCGCTGACTCCGATAGCGCAGCCACAAACTGATTTCGCGCAGCGAAGGCGGATAAGCAATTTGTCCGGAACAAATTGCATCGGCGTAGCCGGTCCGCCAGCTTGAGGGCAGGACTGCCGAAAGCCCGTTGTGGCGAGCACAGCGGCAGTTAGCGCCGGTGGCCGGGCTGGTATCGTCATCGCTCCACCAGTCTGGTCAGACCAATTCTTTCTCTACCTGTCATACCTTAGCAATGTTGAGTTATTACTCTAACTATTTTCCGCTTTTGCCTTTGCATAGATTCTCTGCTTTATTTACTTGTTATGCAGAAACTGCTACCTTATCGCCACTAAAAATAAATTGGTAAGACCAATTTACAGTGAGCTGAAGCTAAGCTCTGCAACAGGCAAATATGGCGGCGCATGGCAGATTTTAAAATTAAACCGGCGAAACTCTCAGATCGCATAGTCGAGCAACTGGAAAATATGTTGCTGGAGGGCAGTTTTGCGCCGGGACAGAAGCTGCCGCCGGAGCGTGACTTGGCAGAAATGTTTGCCGTGTCACGGCCATCATTACGTGAGGCCATTCAAAAGCTGGAAGCCAAGGGGTTGGTAAGCCGGCGTCAGGGTGGCGGCACTTACGTTTGCGATAATCTGGCTGTTGGCCTTACCGATCCGTTGTTTGAGCTGATTGCACGCCACCCCGAGTCACAATTTGATTTACTGGAATTTCGCCACGCCTTAGAAGGTATTTGTGCTTATTACGCGGCACTGCGTGGTACCACAGCAGATTTTACACAGATCACCGCGCATTATGACGCTATATGTCAGGCCCAGCAGCTTGGCGATATAGACGCTGAAGCCAAAGCGGTGGGCAGTTTTTATTTAGCGGTGGCCGAAGCGTCGCACAATGTAGTGTTACTGCATTTGGTGCGCGGGTTAACGCCACTGGTGGAGCAGAATATCCGGTTAAACCTGGAAACGCTGCAGCAGAAGGAAGGCATTGTCGGCCAGCTGAACTCGCATCGGCAACGGCTGATGCAAGCGGTCATTAATGGTGAGCCGGAGAAAGCCCGCCAGGCCAGTAATGGTCATCTGGCCTTTATTGAAGAAGCATTGCTGGATGTAGGTAAAGAGCGTTCGCGCATTGAACGCTCATTACGCCGCACTCAGCAAGGCTAGTATCTTACTTTTAACGCACATGAGCATATATAGCTCAGGTGTGCACAACCAAAGGAAACCTCGATATGTCTGAAGTCAGTAAAGTTGACATCGACGCTCTGGAAACCAAAGAGTGGCTTGAAGCGCTGGAATCGGTAGTTCGCACTGAAGGGGTAGAGCGGGCGCAGTTCCTGCTGGAGCAAGTGCTGGAGCAAGCCCGGTTAGAAGGTGTTGCTATGCCTACCGGCGTCACCACCAACTACATTAATACCATTCCTACGCAGCAAGAACCGGCATACCCGGGCGATGTTAACCTGGAGCGACGTATCCGTTCGGTTATCCGTTGGAATGCCATTATGATAGTGCTGCGCGGCTCGAAAAAAGAGCTGGATTTAGGCGGCCATATGGCGTCTTATCAGTCATCAGCAGCGTTTTACGAAACCTGTTTTAACCACTTTTTCCGCGCACCGAATGAAAAAGACGGCGGCGATTTGGTTTACTACCAGGGCCATATTTCACCGGGTATTTACGCCCGCGCCTTTGTTGAAGGCCGCTTAACGGCAGAGCAACTGGACAGCTTCCGCCAGGAAGTAGACGGTAAAGGCTTATCCAGCTACCCGCACCCGAAATTAATGCCGGAGTTCTGGCAGTTCCCTACGGTATCTATGGGCTTAGGGCCGATTGCCTCTATTTACCAGGCACGGTTTTTAAAGTATTTACATGGCCGTGGCTTAAAAGACACCAGCGCACAGCGCGTGTATGCCTTTTTAGGTGATGGCGAGATGGACGAGCCGGAATCACGCGGTGCTATCAGCTTTGCTGCCCGTGAGAAGCTGGGCAACCTGTGTTATTTAATTAACTGTAACCTGCAGCGGCTTGATGGCCCGGTAATGGGTAACGGTAAAATTATCCAGGAGCTGGAAGGCTTATTCCGCGGCGCCGGCTGGAACGTAATCAAGGTAGTGTGGGGTCGTGGTTGGGACAAACTGCTGGCCAAAGACACCACCGGTAAACTGCTGCAACTGATGAACGAAACCGTAGACGGCGATTACCAAACTTACAAAGCTAACGACGGTGCTTATGTACGTAAGCATTTCTTCGGCCGTTACCCGGAAACTGCAGCTTTAGTTGCCGATATGACCGACGAAGAAATTTTCGATTTAAAACGCGGCGGCCATGAACCATCGAAACTGTATGCTGCCTTTAAAGCGGCGCAGGAATGTACCGACAAACCTACCGTTATCCTGGCCAAAACCGTAAAAGGTTACGGCATGGGCGAAGCGGCAGAGGGCAAAAACATTGCCCACCAGGTGAAGAAAATGGATATGACGCACGTGCTGCAACTGCGCAAGCGTTTAGGCCTGGAAGATTATATCAGCGAAGAAGCGGTAGCTGACTTACCTTACATTAAGCTGCCGGAAGGTTCACCGGAACTGAAATACCTGCACGATCGCCGTGCCGCGTTAAACGGTTACACCCCGGTGCGCTTACCTAACTTTAGCGAGAAACTTGAACTGCCGGAGCTAAGTGCCTTCGATGGCCTGCTGGAAGAGCAAAAGCGTGATATCTCTACCACCATGGCCTATGTGCGGGCGCTGAACATTCTGTTAAAAGATCAGCATATCGGTAAGCAAATAGTGCCGATTATTGCCGACGAAGCCCGTACCTTTGGTATGGAAGGCTTATTCCGTCAAATTGGTATTTATAACCCGGGCGGCCAAACCTATACCCCGGAAGATCGTTCAGTAGTCAGTTACTACAAAGAAGATATCGGCGGCCAGGTACTGCAGGAAGGCATTAACGAACTGGGCGCGATGTCGTCCTGGGTGGCGGCGGCTACGTCGTACAGCACCAACGATTTGCCGATGATCCCGTTCTACATTTACTACTCTATGTTCGGCTTCCAGCGGGTTGGCGATATGGCGTGGATGGCCGGTGACCAGCAAGCGCGCGGCTTCCTGTTAGGCGCTACTGCAGGACGTACTACGCTGAACGGCGAAGGTTTACAGCACGAAGACGGCCACAGCCATATTCTGGCAAGTACTGTGCCTAACTGTATTTCGTACGACCCAACCTACGCTTTCGAGCTGGCGGTTATTCTGCATGACGGTATTCACCGCATGTACGGCGAAGCGCAGGAAAACATCTATTACTACATTACCGTAATGAACGAGAACTACCATCATCCGGCGATGCCAAAAGGCGCTGAAGAAGGTATTCGTCGCGGTATTTATAAGCTGGAAAGCTTAAACGGCGACCGCGGTAAGGTTCAGCTGATGGGCTCGGGCACTATTTTAAATGAAGTACGCAAAGCAGCAGAAATACTCAGCAAAGATTACGGTGTCGCGTCTGACGTGTACTCGGTAACCTCGTTTAATGAGCTGGCGCGCGATGGTCAGGATTGCGAGCGCTTTAATATGCTTAACCCGGATGCGAAAGCCAAAACGCCATACATTGCTACGGTAATGAACAGTGCGCCGGCGATAGCGGCCACCGATTATATGAAAAACTATGCCGACCAGGTGCGGGCCTTTATTCCGGCCACATCCTACAAGGTGCTGGGCACCGACGGTTACGGCCGCTCGGACAGCCGCGAAAACCTGCGCCGTCACTTTGAAGTGAACGCCGGTTACATCGTAGTGGCAGCACTTAGCGAGCTGGTAAAACAAGGCGAACTGAAAAAAGCGGTAGTGGCAGATGCAATTAAGAAATTCGGCATCGACGCTGGCAAAACCAACCCACTGTACGCATAAGAGGATTGCACATGACTATTGAAATTCATGTTCCGGATATTGGTGCTGATGAAGTTGAAGTCACCGAAGTTCTGGTAAAGGTTGGCGACAAAGTAGCCGCTGATCAGTCACTGCTTAGCGTAGAAGGCGATAAGGCCTCTATGGAAGTACCGGCCAGCGAGCCGGGTGTGGTAAAAAGCATTAACGTAAAAGTAGGCGACAAGGTAAAAACCGGCAGCCTGATTATGACCTTTGAAGGTGAAGGTGCAGCCCCGGCGAAGCAAGAAGCTAAAGCAGAGCCAAAAGCTGAAACTAAAACCGAAGCTAAAGCGGAAAGCAAAACCACCAGCGTACAAGAAGTAAAAGTACCGGATATTGGCGGCGATGCGGTTGAAGTTACCGAAATTATGGTCAAAGTAGGCGACACGGTAAGCGAAGAGCAGTCGTTGCTGAGCGTAGAAGGCGACAAAGCCAGCATGGAAGTGCCGGCACCTTTTGCCGGTAAAGTAAAAGAAATCAAAATCAGCGTTGGCGATAAGGTATCTACCGGCAGCCTGATTATGCTGTTTGAGTCTACCGTGGGTAACGGTGAAGCTGCACCGGCAGAAGCTGAAGCGCCAAAAGCTGAAACGAAAACCGACGCGCCAGCCAAAACTGAAAGCAAAGCTGAAACAGCCCCTGCAGCAGCCTCAGCTTCTGCAACAGCGGCCGATGGCTTTGTCGAAAACAGTGCCTATGCGCATGCGTCACCGGTTATCCGCCGCTTAGCGCGCGAGTTTGGCATTAACCTGGCTAAAGTTAACGGCACAGGCCGCAAAGGCCGCGTAGTTAAAGAAGACGTGCAAAACTACGTTAAGCAGCTGGTAAAACAAGCTGAAAGCGGTGCGGCGTCTTCAGGTTCTGGCTCAGGCAACAGCATGGGCTTTGACTTAATCGCCTGGCCAAAAGTCGATTTTGCCAAGTTCGGTGAAGTAGAGGCCAAGCCGCTGTCACGTATTCAGAAGTTATCCGGCAATAATTTACACCGCAACTGGGTGCGTATTCCGCATGTTACCCAGTTTGATGAAGCCGATATCACCGGGCTGGAAGACTTCCGCAAAGAGCAAAATGCTCTGGCCGAGAAGAAAAAGCTGGGTGTTAAGTACACGCCGCTGGTGTTTATTATGAAAGCGGTCGCTAAAGCACTGGAAGAGTTCCCGACTTTCTGCAGCTCGTTGTCAGAAGATGGCCAAAGCCTGATCCTGAAAAAATACGTGCACTTAGGTATCGCGGTAGACACGCCAAATGGCTTAGTGGTACCGGTAGTAAAAGACGTAAACAAAAAAGGCATTATCGAGCTGTCGCGCGAGCTACAGGAAATCTCGGTAAAAGCGCGTGAAGGTAAGTTAACCTCTGCCGATATGCAGGGCGGCTGCTTTACCATATCAAGCTTGGGTGGCATTGGCGGTACGGCGTTTACGCCTATTGTAAATGCGCCTGAAGTCGCCATATTAGGGGTGTCGAAATCAGACATTAAACCGAAATGGAACGGTAAAGAGTTTGAGCCTAAGTTAATGTTACCGCTAAGTATGTCTTACGATCACCGCGTTATCGACGGCGCCCTGGCGGCCCGCTTTACCGCGACGCTGGCCAGTTATCTGGCGGATATTCGTCAGATCATTATGTAACTGTGTAACCAGGAGCGAATTTTGTGTCCCGTGCTGAAAAGTTACGGGACATCGCTCAGGCAGGATGTTAAAATTCTGCCACTTTTTTCGCCTGACAGCCGTGCCCTACATGCTGTTGTCAGTACACTGAACTGATAAAGAAAGGTAATACGATGAGCAACGATATCAAAACTCAGGTAGTAGTCGTGGGCGCAGGCCCTGGTGGTTATTCTGCCGCATTTCGTGCCGCAGACTTAGGTTTGGAAGTTACCCTGGTTGAAGCGCGCAGCACCCTGGGCGGCGTATGTTTAAACGTAGGTTGTATTCCGTCTAAAGCCTTATTACACGTTGCTAAGGTAATTGACGATGCCCGCGATATGGCGTCCCACGGTGTTACCTTTGGTGAGCCGAAAATTGATTTAGATAAAATCCGTAACTGGAAAGACAAAGTAGTCGGCCAGCTGACTAACGGCCTGGCCGGTATGTCAAAAATGCGCAAAGTGAAGGTCGTTACCGGCTACGGTAAATTTACCGGCGCTAACACCTTACAGGTTGGCGACACTAAAATTACTTTTGAACACGCTATTATCGCCGCAGGTTCAGAGCCGGTATCACTGCCGTTTATTCCAAAAGATGACGACCGTATTATCGACTCAACCGGCGCACTGGAATTAAAAGACATTCCGGGCGAAATGCTGGTATTGGGTGGCGGTATTATCGGCCTGGAAATGGGCACCGTGTACCGTGCGCTGGGCTCTAAAGTATCAGTAGTAGAATTTGCTGATCAATTAGTGCCTGCCGCTGACGCCGATCTGGTTAAAGCCTATACCAAGTACAACAAAGACAACTACAACATCATGTTGTCTACTAAAGTTGTTGGCGTAGAAGCGAAGAAAGACGGCCTGTACGTGACTTTCGAAGGCAAAAACGCACCGGAAAAAGCGGTACGTTACGACAAAATCTTAGTCGCGGTTGGCCGTAAGCCAAACGGCAACCTGTTAGACGCGGCCAAAGCCGGTGTTAACGTAGACGAGCGCGGTTTTATCAATGTAGATAAGCAACTGCGCACCAACGTTGGCCATATCTATGCAATCGGTGACGTTATCGGCCAGCCGATGTTAGCGCACAAAGCGGTACACGAAGGCCACGTAGCGGCTGAAGTGATCTCGGGCATGAAGCATTACTTCGACCCACGCTGCATTCCGTCAGTAGCTTACACCGACCCGGAAATGGCCTGGACCGGCATTACCGAGAAAGAAGCCAAAGAGCAGGGCTTAAAAGTAGAAACAGCTACCTTCCCATGGGCAGCATCAGGCCGTGCTATCGCTTCAGCGCGTACTGAAGGCTTCACCAAGCTGATTTTCGACAAAGAAACGCACCGTATTCTGGGTGGCGCTATTGTTGGTATCAACGCCGGTGAAATGCTGGGCGAAATCTGTTTAGCAGTAGAAATGGGTGCCGACGCTGAAGATATCGCGTTAACCATCCACGCTCACCCAACGCTGAACGAGTCTATCGGTTTAGCCGCCGAAATGTACGAAGGCTCAATCACCGACCTGCCAAACCCGAAAGCGAAGAAGAAGTAAGCTTCTTAGTTTGAGTGTTTAATACAAAGGCCGCAAATGCGGCCTTTGTTGTTTTTAAGCGCAGGCAACCAGCCTGTATACGCTTGCCGGAAGATAGCATTTTAAGTAAATATATAAATCAATAATTGTGAATTATATGTTTTAAATAGTTTTCGTGTTATGGTTCGGTTTTTCCGGCAAAGGACGCTTAACATGCAAAAAAGACCAGAATTCAGTGCAGCAGCTCGTGCATTTAAACAAGTTTATGACGACGTTGGCAAAAGCGTATCAGGTGTAGGCACGCTAATTGGTGGTAGAGTTAACCACAACATCAACAACATTACGCCTGCGCAGGGCCAGTTTCAAAACGCCTGTGCAATACGTATGAGCTACGTGCTGAATAAAACCGGTGTAAAAGTACCTTTTATCGCCGGGCAAACTGTTTCTGGTGGTAAGGGCGATTGGTATATATTCCGGGTTCGCACGATGATCACTCACCTGCGCGACATTTTCGGTGAACCAGATTTGGATGTCTCAACACCCTCGGCTTCGCAGTTCGCTGATGAGAAAGGTATTCTGGTATTTGATGTTGAAGGCTGGTCTGATGCATCCGGCCACGCCACAATCTGGAACGGTGTTGGCTGCTCTGACAATTGTTATTTTTCTCTGGCAAAGAAGGCTTACTTATGGCGCTTAAAAGACTAGTTTCAGTAATATCTGTTGCTGCATTGATAGCATGTACTGCCCAAGCCGATATGGCGTTTAAACATCAAAGCGGCGTAAAGTTATTTCAGCATTATGCCCGGGCCAGCTGTTTAGCCACTGCCTTTACTGAAGGTGACATTCACCAGCAGGCAGTAAGTGCATTAAATGGATACCGTGAGTTCGGCGCTATGCCGCTTGAGGCCTATGAAGAATTGAACCAGCCGATACAGCAGTGGCTGAAAAAAGACTATGCCACCCAAGCAGGCCAGCAAAATAACCTGATGAAGTGTATTGATTTTGCCGAATCTGAGCTAGTTACAGATATTTATCGTATGCATAGCGCCGGATTAGACACCCAACGCTGAACGAGTCTATCGGTTTAGCTGCCGAAATGTACGAAGGCTCAATCACCGACCTGCCAAACCCGAAAGCGAAGAAGAAGTAATTTTTCTAAGTTGAGTGTTTAAGACAAAGGCCGCAAATGCGGCCTTTTCTAATATTAGATAACTTGACGTTCCAAATATAACTTGTCATCGATGTAAAGTTTCATGTGGTCTAATATGATATTCATCAGATCTCTGACTAGATCGCAGAATTGATTGATATCTTCAGAACTAACTAAAATTGAATTTTCGCCATGTGCTATAGCATTCCTAAATTTAAGAAGACGATCAAGTGGCTTTTTAAATTCTTCATCTAATTTTTTGTAATTGAAAATTTCTAATATTTTATTGGTAACTCTGTAATTTACGTTAGACTCAGTGGGTATTTTCTGCTCGAGTACTATTGTTGATGATATGAAATCCTTCAGAGTCATTACTTGTTGTATTTTCTTATCTATCGTTGAACGAGCATTTGATAGTTGAATTTTACAATCTATAGCATGCGTCAGTATATTGATATGTAAGTCATTGAAGCTTGAGTTTTGTGAGTTAATGTAGACTGATAGCAGGTTAAAAGTCTTTTTGACAAACCCTTCCCACAAAGAATAAATTATTGGTACATGTGAGAAAATTAATATTTCTCGGTCTCTTTCTGTAAAATTGTATCGAGCATACATAGTTTTTATAGATGTCAAATTACTATGACGCCAATTAATATCATCATTTAATTCAATTATTAGGTGAGTATTTTCCATCAGACAGCAAATACTTCCCTAGCTTTCTGGAGTCTGCGCTTCACTCGGCTTTTTGTCGCAGCACCTGAACCAATAAGTTTCTTAAATTCTGCATCTTCTTTTAATTCATAAATACGAGCAGAAATTTCGTTAAGGTTATTCGGTAGGCCAACCCAACCTTGAAGATTTTCGGCTATCCCAACTACAACTGTGTCAAATAAGTTTGCAGAAAAATTCCTATTGCTATTGTATCTAAATATGCTTGAACCAAGAGGCTGCAGTAGATTTAACGTATCAATGAAAGTTTTACCACAGCCGTAATCGAAATTTACTTCGCCTTTAACTGCTAACTTCATGAAATTTGTCATTTGTGAAGGCATATCATGATTTATGCTATCTAAATTTTGTTTAAACAATGTTGTAAATCGTAAAACAATTTCTTCAAGATATAGCTCTTCTTTTTGTTTTTCAGTGCTTCCAACCATTTCCTCTACAATACTATCGCTTGAGGTTGTTTTTAAGAAGTTATTGAAATCCGATCCATCGCCCCGGAAAATACAGTTTCTGATCTCTTGATCAGTTAATGTCGTTCCTCCGGTATTCAATCTATTGAATAACTCATAACGCATGTCGTAGTTGCTGTTCCAGCGTATAATTTCTATACGACATGTTGAGCGTTTTATGTTAAGTGCATATTTGGGTGGCAGGGTAGAGAACGTAATCCCCTCTAGGGATTTTAGAAGCCCACCTTCAGTCATGGTCCAATTGTTTTTATCTGCCGACGTACGTAACTCTCCAAAAAATGAAAGTAAGCTAGAAATGCGTTGTAATCCGTCCACTAGTTCCCATCGCCCATCTGAATCTTCAGCTACAAAAATAGGTGGGATAGGTATACCAAGAATGATTGATTCAATGAATTTAGTCTTTTGTTCATTGTTCCATCTAAAAAGCCTTTGGAATTCGGGATCTATGATAATCTCTTGGCGTTGGTACATACTCATAATCTCGCCGAATGACATATCTAATCTGTCGGTCGATAAACTATTTTTTTGCTGCAGTATTTCATCTTCTAAATTTAGCATTATTATCTCTATAGATATTTGATTTTATTAAAATGAAATATCTTTTCAGGTCAAAGAGTGATTATTAAATTAACGATAGGTTTACTTATAAATGTGAATTCGTCAAGCGGTAACCGTCCCTAAAATGAGATTTTTTTCTATGGTTTAATCGCGAATGTTATACAAGCGTTTGTTAAATAGTGATTTTATTTTGTAATGTTTTATGCTTGTCAAACTGTTAATGTGTCGCCATCGATCGATGGGGCCAGTGACGTTGATATTCTGAGAAGCACGAACACTCACTGAGCTCCGGCTGCCAAAGTTAAGCGATAGTAATCAATCAGACATATGGTTCTTGCCGCTTACTCCTTACCTTGCTAGCATCTGACTTCCATAAATCAGGGACGTTTTATGCGCTGGATGCGTTTTACTTTACCGCTTTTACTACTTATCTCCCCGCTGGCTTTTAGCCAAAAGCAATACACTGAAGGGGCGTGTTTGCTGCTGCAGCACCAGATGGTGCAGTTTTCAGCTCAGCCGAATAGCCATAACTATCAAAGCGCTAAGCGCGAATTTGATAACCACTGCCAAAACCCGATACCTGCTCCGGTAAAAGATCTGGTGCTGACCAATATTCCCGCCAAACCCATCACGGTTACCAGCGCTAAAAATACGTTAACCACCAAGCCGGTTAATACTAATGCTGCGGTTAAAGCCGCAACACCGCGGACGGTTAAACCTGCACCTGCTGCGCCGCCAAAGCCTGCCGATGTATTAACAGCATTATTTGCCCCTGTGATGGCCTTTTTGGGCAGCATACTGGCTTTGCTGTTGTTGTTTGCCTTGGTTTTAGTCTTACTAGCATTTGTTGCAGCCCGCTACGGCTCACGTATTAAAGGTGCGATGGAGGAGTGGGCGCTACACAGAGTGTTGGTGAAGGAGCTACCTGCCAGCTATCAGCATTATCGCAATTTGGTTATACCGGCAGAAAAAGGCGATTTTACCGAGGTAGACCACCTGGTACTCAGCCCGTTTGGCATCTTTGTTATTGAGGTTAAAAACTACCGTGGCTGGATTTTTGGTAGCGAAAGACAACCACAATGGACAGTGCAACGTTTTCGCAGTAAGCACCAGTTTATGAACCCGCTACACCAAAACTACAAACACACTGAAGCGGTAAAACAGCTGCTTGGTTTAAACGGCAAAGACGGCGATACCGTGCATTCAATTATTGCTTTTAGCCTGCGCGCGCAGTTTAAGTTTCAAATACCACAAAACGTGATGTATACCGATCTGGTAGGTGATTACATTAACCGCTTCACTCAGCCATGCTTCAGCGATGAACAGCTGCGCCAGTTTAGTGCGAGGTTAAATATGGCTAAGGCCGGTAAAAAAGTGCTGCGCAAACTGCATAAGCAGCAGTTTGATTACTAGCGATATTTGCGCAGTTTCTGTGGGCTATACTTTTAAGCATTATGAAAAAGGCTGACCAGGCTTGGAGCTTGCGATGAATCAAAATATTAAAGCAGCGTGTAACATTTCCGTCGACGCTGCTCTGCTGGCCGAGGCTAAATCATTAAACATCAGCCCTTCAAAGGTATTGGAGCAGGCTTTGCGCATTGCCGTAAGCCAGGCTAAAGCTGAGTTATGGCAGACAGAAAATGCCGATGCGATAGCAGCCTATAACCAGCAAGTTGCTGAACAGGGCACCTTTGCTGAGCGGCTGGGGCAAATTTAGTGCTGCAGCAATTTGAATATTAGGGGCAGCTCAAAATTAAATCAGTGTCTGTGCTAGCTACCAGCAATTACAACACCAGTGCTTGTCTAAAGATTTGTTGCAGTGGTTCAAGGTTCAGGTTAACACCGGCAATATTTGCATTTACCCACTGTTGCTGCGATATGGGCGGCCAGAGAATTTCGTAGCCCAGCAGAAATGCCATTTCCTCGAAAAAAAAGCGTTGCGCCCGCCCGTTGCCGTCTCGGAATGGGTGCAACATGTTTAGTTCGCAATATAAGTCTGCCATTGCGTCAGCCATGGCATCTTTGTTGTTAATCTGCTCAAGTGCTGGAATTAGCGCCATCAGTTTGTCGGCTTCCGGCTGTATGCGCTGGCAATGGCAAAAACGAGTGGAACCTTTGCTAATATCTACTGTGCGAAGTTGACCGGCCCAAGCGTAAATATCCTGAAAAAGCTGATAATGCAGGTGTTGTAAGTGTGCTAGTGTCAGTTGTTCAAGTGAGGTAAGGAGTGATTGGTAATTTCGATAACGGGCAGCGCTAAAAGACGCCTCTGCTTCGGCAAGTTGTTCAGCATTTTGGATGTTTAACAGGTTAACTAAGACGTCGCTGGCGGGGTAACAATATACATCCTGCAATACGCCGTATTTATCGCGCATACTTACGGCGTAACTGCTCGATGGTTTTATCCGTGTTCTCTTTTTTCAACACCATGCCTTCGTATTGCAGGCTGGTTTCGTAGTTCTGCGTTTTCGGCATAAACTTAACCGGCTTTTCTTTAACGCTGTGGGAATAAGGCTTAGTCATATTTCCTCCTGACAGTGGCTAAAGTTTACTCTGATACTGCCGTAACTGCCAGTTTGTGGTTATGTCTCAATTGCAACTGAACTGCCTTAATGTGACGAGGCAGCAATGTTTTTACTCATACTGCTGGCATTCAAATACCAGCTGGCCCGTGGGATAGGGTTCAGCTTTATCGCCATAATGCAGTAGTTCCATTCTGCTGTGATGTTTGCCTGTGCCCGGGCTGAAGTAAGATGCACTAAACGCTCGTACCGGCGCAGCCGGGGCTGGCGGCTGTACCTCCAGATAAAAATCCAGAATATGCGGCACATCGGTAATGTCTGTGCGGTTAACGCTAACGATAAAAGTATGGCCTTTTAATGTGAACAGCGGTTTAGCAGCAGGATTTGCGGCATCCAGCATTGCTGTGCGCTCTTGTATGTCGTCCAGACTAAAACCGGGATAATCCAGCGGGATCAGGTTACAGCTAAGTTCCAGTTGCGTGAGGCTGGCGTTTGCAGTTGTGCTTAATAAGCCGAAAACCGCAGTGATCAGGATTTTGGACATAGAGTGGAGTCCTTACTGTAGGTGGTAAAGGTGCTGCGAGCCCCCGGGGGCAGGCCTTGAAAGTTGCGCTTGAGCTTTCAGGATAAAATTCCAAGCGCTTACTAAAGTGGTGGTTCAAACAAGTGCCGGGTGGCTTGCATTTGCTGGTGTAATATCCGTAGCACAAATATATCCTGCTGGCGGTTGCGGTAAAAAATGGTATTTAGACAGCTTATACATGGTGCTTTTGCTTCACCTGGTCGGCAATCTGGCTTAGGGTTAAATCACTTTCTCCGCTTTGTTCACCGGCGGCAACAGCCTGCCTTAGCGCTGCCATTTGGTTTTCCTGGCGCTCGAGTAAGCGCAGGGCTGAGCGCATTACTTCGCTGGTTGAGCCATAGCGGCCTGATTCAAGCAATTGACTGACAAAGTCATCAAGTTGTGGGCCTATGGTAACGCTGGTAGTTCTGGCCATAACTTAGCCTCTGTGTGAATAGTTAACACAAAGTGTAGCATCTACCCTGAACCAAGCCAAACTTAGTTGAACCGCACTTGCTGCAAATGTGGGTTGGCTACCGTTACTTCCGGCAGCGCGATAAATTCCGGCGTTCGGGTTAGTGAACTGGCCGGTGCTTGATCTTGACCTAAGCTACAAGTTATTGCATAACATAATAGTTGTTAGCGCTTACATTTTGAGGTTTTATGCGTTTTTCCTATAGTAAAATGGGCTTTATTCCATTGGCGTTGATGTTGGTTTTAGCTGTGGGTTCAGCAGCGCTGCCTGTTGCAGCCGCGGATGTATGCAGGCAGGTGTCCGCAGGTTCAAGCCTGATGTACAAGCGGGATTATGCCGATAAAGTTCATGGTTTTTGGCTGGGGCTGAGTATCGGTAACTGGACTGGTCTGGTAACCGAAATGGATAAAATTGGCGGCGAGGGGCCGGCCGGTGTGTTTTATACCCGCGACGATTGGCAAGCTGAAGATCAACCCAGCATTTGGGGGCAGGGTATTCCAAGCGAGTTATCAAAGACCATTGATTGGGTAGTGGCAGGCGAAGAAGACATTTGGGGCTCGGATGATGATAGCGATATTGAGTATATTTATCTGAAATTAATGCATGACACAAAGCAACCTTTGCTAAGCGCTGAGCAAGTTCGTAACGGCTGGTTATCGCATATTTATACTGATGCTGGCACACCATTCAAAACAGCTGATGGCAAGCCAGAGAATTTTTTATGGGTGTCGAATCAGCAAGCGTTTGATTTAATGCAGCAAGGGGTCCTGCCACCTTTTACCGGCATGCCAGCTTATAACCCGCACTACGATATGATTGATGCCCAGCTTACCACTGAAATGTTTGGTATTTTGGCGCCTTTTCGCCCGGATATTGCATCTGCGTTGGCGTATTTACCCATACGCACAACAGCTTACGGCGAAGCGGCAGATATCGCTAACTTTTATGTAGTGATGCACGCGCTGGCAGCCGGTATTGACACCAGTAAGCAGATTCAACCGCAGATAATACAGATTGCGCAAAAAGCCAGGGCTGAACTGCCGCCAAACCAATATCCGGCAAAGATGTTTGATTTTGTTTTATCGTTGTATCAATCGGGCATTCGTTGGGAAGAAGCCAGAGATAAGCTGTATCAGCGTTATCAGCTGCAGGAAGAAGATGGCTATGAGATAAGCCGTAAAAAGCTCTATTGCAATGGTTGTTTTGCAGCAGGAATAAACTTTGCTGCCAGCCTTGTGAGCTTGTTTTACGGTGAGGGCGATATGCTGGAGACCATTAAAATTGCTGTACTTGCCGGGTGGGATTCAGATAACCCGGCAGCGACATGGGGCGGGCTTTATGGTTTTATTCTCGGTAAGCGAGGGGTAGAGCATGCTTTTGGCAGACGTTTTTCAGCAAAATTTAATATTCACCGAACCCGTAAAGGTTTTGCCAACAATGGTATTGATGACTTTGACAATATGGCAAAAATGGCCACTGCTATTGTCGATCAGGTTGTGATACAGCACATGCAGCCAAAAGGTGTCGAAAAAGTAATGGCGGGCACACAATGCTGGCACATTCCTTTATATGTGCCGGCTACAGCTGGTGCATTGTGATTTAAGAAAGTGCTCCAAGGGTCGCATCTACCCTGGCTCAAGACAGACTTACTTAAACTGTACTTGCTGTAAATGCGGCTTGCTACTGTTACTTCCGGCAGCACAGTGCCCTCCGGTAATGTCGTATTCCGATATCGTTTTTATCTTTTTTGAAAAGTATATATTTAATTAGATATCTATTTTGTTGGGGTTAAAACGGTTTTACTGGTTTTTGCTATCTTTTCTCTTGGTTAGCAAACATTCCTGTCGCTGCTGGTTATAGCGCGTGGTCAGGGCTTTGCCGCTAAGCACAGCACCTGAGCTTAGCGTCAGCTTTAGCGGATAATAGTACAGGCAGACAATTTCAAGATAATCATGCAAGTCGCATTTAAGCTTACTGCTCTCCTAAGCAAATACCGTTACCGTTTGGCGGCTGATGGCGGCCAGTTTGCCATCGGGTTGCCATAGTTTAGCGGCAATATGATGATAACCATCGGCGCCGTATTCAATTTCGGCCAGATAGCGCCACCAGTCGGTGTTACTGAACGGCACATCATGCGCGATAAATTCCAGCGTCCAGGTTAGTGAACTGGCCGGTGCCGGCTGATTAAGCAGGGTAAGGCTAACCGGTGGCCAGGCGTCGACTAATGCCAGTAGCTCCAGCACACCGGCCTGGCTGCTCTCGCTGCCGGCCATGCGGATATCACCACCCAGTTGGCGTAACGGGCTGGCGCTGAACGGCAGTTGACCATGGCTAATGCGGTAATCAAAGTGAGTGGTAAATTCCGGTACCGGACCTTGTTTGGGCAGCGTCAGGGCGTTAGCGGCCGGCCACTGCGGCGCGGTGTCGGCATTAAGCTGATGGGCAGAGGGGCGGGCGGAACCGAAACTGGCCAGCAGTACCAAGGCGACCTGACTGTCTTGCACTATTTCTACCTGCGCCTGAATAACTGATTTACCCTGGCGTAGAATGCGCCGCTGCACTGTGGCAGGGCCGGCGTTTAACGGTGCAACAAAGGAGACTGACACCGAGCGCAGCGGCATATCTTGCGGGATAACCGGCAGCAAGTGCGCCATGGCTAAGGCTGCCGCCATGCCGCCAAATACGGCGCGGCCCTGACCCCATGCCGGCGGCACTTCAAAGGCCAGGCTGTCGGGCTTATCTGCGCCGAATTGTTGCATTACCTGAGAAAAATGCATGTTAAATACTCCGGTTGCGTTGTTAAGCGGCATTATATCAGCCCGGCAGCGGTTGTGATTAGTTAATAAAAGTGCTGCTGTCCGCCTTATAGCTTATCCTTGTATTTTTATGTGGCTTTACAGCCGACCTGCGAAGAGGTAGCAACACAATGCTTAATGCCAAAGAATTATCAGCCCAAACCTGGTTGGAGCGTTTGGATAGATCTGCCTTTGCGCTGCCGCTGTTATTTGCGCTGTCCATGGCAGAAACGCTGATTATTCCCATCCCTATTGAAGCCATTTTAATTCCGTGGATGCTAAGCCAGTCGCGCCGGCGTTGGACTATTGCCACTGTAGCTTTAGCAGGCAATATTACGGCTGCGGCACTGGGATATGGGTTAGGCGCTTTGGCTATGGAGCAATGGGGCGATAGCTTAATTGAGCTGTTTGGCGGCATGCAGGCTTATGACAGCTTCGCTGAACAAATACGCAGTGACGGCTTTATGTCGATAGTGGCAGTGGGAATAACACCTACGCCGTTACAAATTGCGATGCTGGCAGCCGGTGCTACCGGCTATTCGTTCCTGCTGTTTTTACTTGCGGTTACGTTGTCGCGGGCGCTGCGTTATTACGGTTTGGTGCTGCTGGTGCATTTTGCCGGCGACGCGGCGCTGCGGCTGTGGAAGCGCTATTCGCGCCAGCTTGGCGCTGCATTGCTGGCAGTAGCCGGCGCCTGGTTGTTATTTGCCTTTGTTATTTAGCCATGCCGCCGCTTATATCAACAGAAATTCAGTGCTGATGCAAAGCGGCAAAATGCCCCGGTTACTTTGCTGCTGTGGCATACTGCCGGCATAGAGAACAGCGCAGGAGGCAGCCTTGCCGATAACGAACACCACCGATCTCAGTGCCTTGTTGCAGCACATGTTAGCGCAGTGCCAGCCATTGTACCGCAGCGGCAAAGTGGCCGATTATATTCCGGCGCTGGCGCAGGTAGCACCGCAGCAGGCTGCAGTAGCTGTGGCTACGCTGGATGGCCGGCTGCACAGTGCCGGTGCGGCACAGCAGAGCTTTTCGTTGCAAAGTATTTCGAAAATTTTTGGTCTGGTAATGGCGATGAACCGGCTGGGTGATGAGCTGTGGCAGCGGGTAAATATGGAGCCCTCCGGTCAGCCGTTTAATTCTATCGTGCAGCTGGAGTGGGAGCAGGGGATACCTCGTAACCCGGTGATTAATGCCGGTGCCATAGTGGTGGCCGATGTGCTGGTTAGCCATTACTCGGCCAGCAAAACCGCCTTTTTAACCTTTTTACGCCGTTTAACCGCGGAAGAAGCCATTTATGCCGACCAGCAAGTGTATCTGTCTGAATTAGAACACGGCAACCGCAATGCAGCCCTGGCGTATCTGATGAAAAGTTTCGGCAATATTGAAGCGGAAGTGCCGCAAGTGCTGGAGCATTATTTTCACCAATGCGCCACCGCCATTAACTGTGAACAACTGGCACGCTCGTTATTGTTTTTAGCCAACCGCGGTGTACAGCCGCACAGTAACGAGCAAGTTTGCAGCCGGCGCGATGCACACCGCGTAAATGCTATTTTATCTACCAGTGGTATGTATGATCAGTCCGGTGAGTTTGCTTTTAAAGTCGGCCTGCCGGCCAAAAGCGGTGTTGGTGGCGCTATAGTGGCGATAGTGCCGCAATTTGGCGTAATAACCGCATGGAGCCCGCCGTTAAACCGCTTTGGCAACTCGGTGGTGGCCATGCAGTTAATTCAGCAATTGGCCGATGAACTGGGGTTGTCGCTGTTTTAACCGGCAGCACTGAAGCACAGCTCTCCGGTAACGGTGTCCTGTGCAGTATCTGCCTCGGCGGCTTCATTAAACAACTGCTGAGCCAGCACTTTACCCAGCTCGACATAGTCGTGTTGCAGGGTATCGTAAGTGGTTCTGGCATCGATGTAGTAGGGCGCACGTTTGCCGTTAAAGTGAATAACATCGCCGATTTGCTGAAAATGAATGCCGATACGCTTTAATACTCTGGCTAAAGCCGGTTCAATCATTACAAAGACGTGATGACGTTTCGACTGCAGGCTCATCAGCATAGCAACCAGATACAATGATACTGCCACAGCACTGCGGCACTGGCTTTCGCGGGTGTTAACGCTGGCAATAGGCCCGGTTGACATCACGCTTTGCTTACAGCGGATTTCTGCCGGTACTGCAAGGCGGGAAATTTCACAAATGTGGCGGCGGTCAAAATTATGCGGTGTTAACACCGGATTGGTAATGCAATGGCCGAAATGCTGCTCTATCGGCAGTAACTCGTCTTTGGAGGCGGAGGTAATTAACCTTACCGTGCCGGCCAGTTTATCTCTGTTAGAGTGCCGGATAGCGGCGTGTAAAGCGCGGCTGTCAAAACTGTCTTGCTCCAGCTTATTATCACGACAGGCTTCAAACGCCATTTCTTCGCAATATACCTTGTGGCGTAAACGAAAAATATCGCGTTGCTGTGCTGCGCTGCGTGCCAGGCTGGCTTGAAAAAAATGCGGAAAATACTGTAATGCTGTTTCGGCCCGGTCAACGGGCCGGTACGCCGGCTCCAGCCATGGGATAAAAGCAGTATTTGTTACTGCACAAAGCAAAGTCATCGCGCGCCCCAAAAGGTTAATGCCACCGTTATTGTCAGGTAGTCATATGTAAATTGTGTGAAAGCTATGCCTGAAAACACCAATTCCGGGGGTATATACGCAGTCAGTTCCGTTGCAAAACCACAGGCAGGAATTACTATGCGTTTGATTGGCGCTTACGTCAAACCTGAAAAAGGCTTAAAAGCGCCGTTTTACGGGGTTTCAGCGCTAAATGGATGATTTTAATACAAGAAAAAAACTTTACTTTTTAACGACTGTAATTAAATGTTATTCAGCGGTTATTCAGTTGTCGCCTGAGCAAAACAGTGAATGTATGCGGCAGCGCTTAAATTTAGCGGCCGGCACATTGCTCAAGTTGTTGAATATCTTGCTGAACCTGTCGTGCCAGCGCTCTTAACTGAATTAAGCGCTCGTTGCTGAGTGAAATTTGGCAGCGTAGTGCCGGCATTACGGCTGCAACCTCGTTTTCCAGCGCTTTGCCGGTAACAGTTAATACGACTTTCTTTACCCGTTCATCCTGTGCAGACGCCAGCCGTTTTAGCCAGCCTTTGCTTTCCAGCTTTTTTACCAGCGGCGTTAAGGTGCCCGAGTCGAACAGGGTTTTACTGCCCAGTTCACCCAAGCTGATATCATCCTGCTGCCATAAGGCTAACAGTACTACGTATTGCGGGTAGGTTAAGTCGAACGGTTGCAGTAATGGCCGGTACAGCCGCACCACAGCGTTTGAGGCACTGTACAGCGCAAAGCACAGTTGATCTTCCAGCGGTAAGGTTTTGTTCATCTGTATTCTTCCGGCAATTTTAGCCAAGTGTACCAAACTTAACCGGCTGCGTTATAGCACCGGAAATTATATTTCAGGCAATAAAGTTATATGCAAATATCTTGCATGCAAGATTAATAATGTCTATTATGCAGGTGTTCGCTAACGGCAACTAACCTTAACTGAGGAAATAACCATGGATATTCTTTATAAAGCAGTAGTAACGTCAACCGGCGGCCGTGATGGTGCAGCTAAATCTAACGATGGCTTATTAGACGTTAAGCTGTCAGCACCGAAAGAGCTGGGCGGTGCTGGTGGTGCTACTAACCCTGAGCAGTTATTTGCTGCCGGTTATTCGGCCTGTTTTATCGGCGCAATGAAGTTTGTTGCCGGTGCCGCAAAAATCAGCCTGCCATCTGATCTTAGCCTGCGTGCTGAAGTGGGTATCGGTAAGATAGAAGGTGGTTTTGGCCTGGACGTGGATTTATTCGTTAGCCTGCCAGGCATGGATAAAGCCGCAGCAGACGATTTAGTGGCAAAAGCGCACCAGGTGTGCCCGTATTCAAACGCCACCCGCGGTAATGTCGACGTACGTTTACACGTAAGCGTGTAACACTTTTTCGATAAGCAACACGCCGGCCGTCGTTTTCATTTCAGGCCGGTTTGTTTCAGACCAGTTTTGGGCCGGCTTTAAGCCGGCCTTTTGTATTAAGCTGCTTGATTAGCCGGTTTAACAAACCGGCTTAGCAACGCCGGCAGTATGGTTAAATCGGCGGCCAGTGCCATTAGCATGGCTGCGGCGGTAAGCAAGCCAAAATAGACACTGGGTAAAAAGCCGGAAAAACCAAATACGGCAAAACCGGCACTAACCACCACAGAGGTAAACAACATAGCCAGGCCGGTATGGCTGAAAGCCTGTTGTAATGCCTTGCCGGCCGGGGCCTGCAAATAGCTGTGCACAAAGTGAATGGTGTCATCTATGGCGATGCCCATGGCAATGGCCGCTATGGTAATGGTCATAATATCCAGCGGAATCGCCAACCAGCCAATAAGCCCCAGTATGCCCAGCGTAGTACACACATTCGGCACTAAGGCGATAAGCGCGACTTTTACTGAGCGGAAGATCAGCAGCAAAATAACCGCCATGGCCAGGTACACCAAACCTAAGGTCATAATTTGCGAGTCAAACAAGCGCGATAAAATATCCTGATACAGCACAAACAGATTAGTCAGGCTGTAATCTTCAGCGGCCAGGCCAACAGTTTGTAAATCCTGTTGCAGCTGCTGCATCAGTAATTCGCGGTTAAGCCCCTCTGTGGTGTCCTTAATCCGGCTGGCAATGCGCACCTGCAGCGGCTCTTCTGCCAGGTAAGCGCCAACCAGTTGGTTAACAACCTTTTGCTCCAGCAGCCGGTAAATGGAGGTTAATTCGTACTCTGTCAGCGGTTTGCCATCATTCAGTTGGCTGGCCAGGGTAGTAAAATTAACCAGCGAGGTCACGTTACCGGTCGCGGCAAATTCTGCCACTACGGCATGGGCGACATGCAGCTGATTAAACTGCGTGGCCGTTAGCAGTAAATCGGTCTTGGCTTGTGCCGGGTCAAGGGTAATAACAATATCCAGCGGGGTAGAGCCACCAAATTCCTGATCAATAAACTTAAGTTCGCGGTACACCTGCGTATCTTTGGCAAAATAATTAATAAAGCTGTTTTCTACGTTAAGCCGTGCCAGGCCCGGTAACAGCAGCGTAAACAGCAGCAGGCAAACGAACACTGTGCGCAGTGGCGCGCGCTGTACCAGCCGGCGGATAGCCTGTAATACACGGCTGAATATGGCGTAGTCGGCTGTTTCGGTTTTAGCTTTGAGCAAACTAAGCAGAGCAGGGAACAGCAGCAGGCTGACACTCATGGTCAGCAGCATGGCAATCAGCATCATAAAGCCAAAATCAACCACCGGTTGAATACCGCTGAAAACTAACGAGCCAAAGCCGATTGAGGTGGTAACCGCAGCGTAAAAGCACGGTGCCAGCTTTTGCTGTAAGGTCATTACTACGCGCTGCTGCTGGCTGGCTTCGCTGTTATTGCGGGCGATGTCGCGATAGGCACCGATGAGGTGGATCATTACCGCCAGCGTTAAAATAAGCTGCAGCGCAATAAAGTTGGCCGAGATAACGGTAGCGCGAATATCCAGCAGTGCAAACAAACCAAGCGTAAGCCAGACGCTGACCGTACAGGCTAGCAGCGGAAACAGCACCCAGCGCAGGCTGCGGTAAAGCAGTAACAACAACAGGGCGATAATGATGGCTATGGCACTGCCAAATACGGTTAAGTCGCTGCTGATAATATCTACCAGATGCTGCGCTACCACATAGGCACCGCCGCTAAAGGTTTCAGCGCGCTGCTGCACCTGCTGGTTTATCTGTTCTATCTGCGCAATTTCCTGCTGCCGCTGTTTAACCAACGCCTGGCGTAACGGGTCGGCTTGTTTTTGCAGCTGTGCCAGGGCGGCATTTTCCTCTGCGCTGAGTTCACGCTGTAAAGCGAGTTGCTCAATCGCCAGCATATCGTGCTCCAACGCCACTAATTGCGCGTCGGGTTTAAACACAATCTGCATGGCGGCGGCGGTTTCGGCGGTATTGAGCAGCAGATCGGTAAAAATAGGGTGGTTGCTCAGCAGCTGTTGCATCTGTGCCGGCGGGTACTGCTGCTGTTGCCACGTAAGCGCTGACACATCGGCATCTGTGGTCAGCACAGACGCATCGGCCAGCAGCGGCACGCTGAGCATCGAGGTAACACTTTGTACCCTGGGCAGTTTGCGGTATTGCTCACTTAGCGTGGTGAGATCAGCAAAAGTTGTGGCACTAAACAGCTCGCCGTTGCGCGGTTTATACGCCACCAGAATAAACTCGTCCGGTGAAAAGCGCTGATTGGCCTGCTGGGTTTTAATGTACAGCGCATTGTTTTTTACCAGCAGGGTTTCGGCCGAGGCATCAATGCGAAATTGCTGCACAAAAAATGCGGCGGCACCGATCAATACAGCAAATAGCAGCAATATCGCCAGCCGTAGCTGCACAATGCACTGTGCCAGCCATGTGCTGAAACCGGCATTATTCCTGCTGCTGGTTGAAGGCGTCATCGCGCTTTACTCCCTGTAAAAACTGATTGCGGAAATACAGATAGGGGTCGTCCGCCTGTTGATACAGTTTTTCATAGACTCTGGCGCGATCAGAGAAAGTATCTACGGCGTCAACGCCTTGCAGATAATAGGTATCAGGTGTCGAGGTCACCTGGCGTAGCGGATCCAGCAATACTTCGCTTACCACAGAGGTAGAGCCACGCACATTGTTTTGCCCCAGTATCGGCAGTACCAGATAAGGCCCGGGGCTTACGTTATAGCCTGCCAGGGTGTCGGCCAGCGATTGTTTCGCCGCTGGTAAATCAAACCAGGCGGTAGCCGGGTCAAACAAGCCCAACAGGCCTACTGTGCTGTTAATTAAAAAGCGGCCAAGGTTAGTGCCGGCATCTTTTACCTCACCGGCAGCCAGGTTGTTTAGCAGGCTCAGCGGCTCGCGGATATTGCGAAACGCATTACCTATTTTGCTGCGTACCACATCCGGCAGCACATACTCATAGCCTTTTACCAGCGGGATCAGCGCATAAGAGTAAGCCACATGGTTAAAGCCAAATATAGCGCGGTTCCAGCCCTCCAGCGGATCATTGTACTGTGCTGTCGCTTCATCTTCCGGCGTTTCCGGGTCGTCGCGGCTGGCCATATCCACCACGGTAGGCTGAATTTCAATATTGCCCTGCGATGTTTCAATGGTGGTGGTTTCACCGCTGCTAAGCTGTTCTGCCGCAGACAACTCTGCAGGCTTTGCTGTTGGTTGCGTATCCTCAGCTGCTGTAGTTTCAGCTTGTTCCGGCTTAGCCGCACAACCGGCCAGCGTCAGCAAAAACAACCCGGTTAATAGGTTTACAGGTTTCATTAAACACTCCGCTGCTATCCGACGCACAAGTGTCGAAAGTAAGGCTATAGCACACCATAACAGAACCTCAGGTTAACCGGCGTGTAAAAAAATTAAGAATTTGTAACCACTAAGCCAGCGGTTGAAGTGAAAGACGAAGTGGCAGCAGCAGAAAAACAAAAGGCCAGCTTACGCTGGCGGGATATCCCGTCAATCACTTGCAGCCCTTTTTTTATAAGGAATGGCAATTTCCAGTCTCTGTCTGTGTGCACCAGTTGTGGGTGTCAGTTACTAATGCGTTCAACTGGAAGTGTTTGCTAAACAAGTTACTTCAAACTTACTTTGCGTTGCTCTTTGTGTTTAGTGATATTTTTAAAGCGAATTTATGAAGGCCATTCTCTGTTAACTCTCCAGTTGTTGATGATGTAATTGTCGCACTGGCAAACGGGCCAATATCTTTCTGGGTGCCAGATGCGGCAAAACGGTTACCATAGCTTCCCCAGTGCATTTGAGGAGAAATTTTATTATGTTTAACAATGAACCTCCCCCCGATCTTGTTGCAGAGAGCCATATTTCCTGATGTATCTATAAGGACGCATGGGGGACTGAAATCCCAGAACCGATTAAAATCAATGCCCTCGCTGAGTTCATCGTGATTTGAGTTATATGGAATCATAGAATGACCGTTTGAATGCTCTAGCATGTGAATTAGAAGGTGCACCATAGGGTAAGGTGGGTGGTCTTTCATGACTACCTGTAAATCTTTTGATGGCTCAAAATCACTGATATCTTGCCCCTCCACAAATCCAAGCTCAACCGAGGTTATTTCGCAAGATATGTGATTTAGCTCTATTTGCATCAGGTTATCGACATATTCCGGCCAGTCTCTATTTGTAGCAGCTTCATAAGTTATAAGTTCAATACCTTCACTTTGAGCTTGTTTTTGAGCCGTATCTGTAAAGCCGTGCTTAGATACCACGATAGTCTTGTTAATGCCGACAGCTTTGTGCTTTGCTGTAATGACATCTAACTCCTGCACACCAACTTTAGACTTCAGGGTTGTACATTCGATACCGATCTTGAGTTTGTACCCAGCAATGGAGTCTTCAATATATATATCTATTTCTCTATCTTGTTCTGAACGAGGGTCGAACAGCATCTTGGATTCAAACACTTCCGCAGTAGACGACGCGAAGTGCTTATTTATTTCGAGTATCAGTTTTTGGAAATCATTTGTTCGTTTTGGCATGCATTTATGTCCGCATAGCAGCTACCGACGATGTTCGTCACCGCTATTGTTAAGTTTATTTATAGTTCTTTCTGTTTATTCTTCTTCAATAGAGAAGTTGCAACTTACCTTGAGGTAATATTGTTAAGGCGTTTTCTGGTCAGCTTTACTGTTTGTCAGCGAACTAGTTCAAGCCAGCGCTTTTCAGTGATGATCTTAACGGGGTGTCCCTCGTTCCTCAGTTTCACCGCTGCTTCTATTTTTCGGCCGTGTGAGCTGAACATCCAATCTTTACTGGCAACAGAGCCTATAACGAGGTAGTTAAGCTGTTGAGTTATGCCACTTTTTAACGTTGCGCCTCGCTCAGACGCTAACTGCTCTATGGCTCTGCGGGGACCGGAAACGAAAGTACCTGTAAAACAAAACGTACCGTTATGATTTAGTTCAGCAACTTCATCTTGCAGAAACTCTGTGACAGATCCATCTGCTGACCCTGTCTCGTTAAATCGGCTACCGGTTATGAGTTTAAGCATTTCTGCGAACTCACTAAGTTCTGCTTCAGTTACTTGCTCGTCTTCTGTTATCTGGAGGATATGCTTAAAGACAGCATCAATAGGCCAAACAGCCGTGAGATTTCCGTGTGTTTTAATCCATTCCCGGACATAGTTAAACTCTTTGATATTTACCTGGCCGTCTGCCGTTACTCCTTGCAGTAAGCCAAGAAACTCGTTTATCGCTCCTTCAGTGTCATGACTGCTGATTTCTTTGTAGTTCAAAATATCTGCGCAGAGTTGTTTTAAGTCGTCAATTTCATCTTGATCGACTATACCGTCCTGCAGAATATCGCCAATTAAATCTAGAAGGTCGATTACATCGCCATCCTTTTTGATTCGCTCCTGCGACTTCAGCCAAATGTCTAAGAACAGGATTTCCTGTTCGTTTAACTCTTTGTCTGCGGTTACGCCGGAAAGAATACCGTTCAGACCGTTGATGGCCTTTTCAACATTACGAAAGTTATTAAATGAGCGAAATTCGGTAGCCATAATTATCCCTAATATAAAGTCCCTATATCAAACGAGTGTACCGAAGATTGTTAATGATTCAAGTTCTGAATTGGCGATCTTTTCAACACCGAGGTGAGGTCCTGCGTAAGTAAAAGGGCCACAGTATTGTCAGCTCCGCGGGTTGGGTAACAAAAGCATATATCTGTATTAGTGCTGGTGTGGAGAAATAGCACGGTAATAGTAACTGGCAGGGGGTGATGCGGGTTGAGTTTGCAGAAAAACAAAAGGCCAGCATTGCTGCTGGCCTTGTGCTATTTGGTGGGCTGGCGGGAGTTTAACTTTAATTTTTATCATATTATCAGTTTGTTACGTTAGAAATTGCCATATTTGATTATGATTCTTGTTGCTTTGGTATGATTCTGTAGAACGGAATGGGAATGATTTTCTGCAATCCTAATTTTCCACAAGATGATTGAACAAGCTCTCTCCAAAACGGCCAAACATTGATTCCGACGTTATCTTTACAGAAACTATTAATCTCATCGTCTGAAAGGTAAGAGGATGTTTTGTAGCGAGCATCAAACTCTGCTGTCATCTCCAAATAAACTGTAGGCTCTGACTCAGTATCAACTTCAGATGTGCTCACAGCCCTAATGCCAACTGAGTATCTAAATATGTAAAAAGATGGTGTTTCTGTTTGTTCTTCACCTTCTGGTTTAGGTGCCTTTGGAGAATGAGAGAGTTCACTGTTAGTCAGAGAGTATACTTTTGACACTTCTCTGAACATTTGAATTTTTGACTCTACTGTTTCTAGATCAAAATTCTCATAATCGTCATTTAGTTCAATATTGCTTCTTCTAAGCGTGACATCCAGAATTTTTAAAGAATCTTGAGCATTTTTAAGTGCTGCATTCATACGTTAAGCTGCCTTAAATGGAAGAATGTCGCAATCGTGCCAAACTTTCTGTTTTTGCGCCTGATTTCTGTTTGCTTTGAAATGGTGCAAATTCCAGTGAGCTTTCTCAATGATAAAATCAGGTTGAGCATCATCTTCCTGAAGAAGCTCTTCTTCTGCATCAAAAACGTTAATTTCTATTTGCGCGCCAATTGCAAAACATACATCTGACAGTGTCCCTAGAGTCATGTTACGACTTCCGCTTAATACCTGAGAAATATACGCCTTTGACTTTTTAAGCTTCTCAGCGACCTCTACTTTACTTATTTCGGCTTTTTCCATAAAAACAAGTAAATCGCGGGTAACATTGTAGATAAGTTCTTCACGAGCGAACTCTAATTCAGATTCTTGATCGAATTGCATTCCTTCAGGGAAAAACACGTCTCTATTCATCATCGCCGTCTACCTCAATCCGATTATAGTTTGCATGCACTTTGCTAATGTCAGCTTTATCAAGCTTGTCAAAATCTTTATATATGTAATGACTAATATACATTACAGAATCAAAACGCTTGGAGTACCAGCAGTAAGCTCTTATGGGTATATGCTTGAAGGCATAAAATTTTCCAACGTTGCCAGGTAAATTTCCTTCGGGACAGAATTCCGCTTTGGGAAGAGTTTCATTCCTACACAGCCTTTCCATAGCCAGACTCATCCAAATTCTATACCTATTTCTTTTTTTGTGAGGGACCACATGGCTTAAAGCTTCCTCAAAACTCTGAATAGCTTTTTTGCAATGTCTTATCGCAAGTTGAGATTTCGATGCACCCCTTTTGATGGTTGACTTCAACTCTGACCACCAATAGTTAATATATAAGTTAACTGGCGCGCATTTTCAACTAAATGTGCAGTATTTGCAAGAATTGTTTTTTTAGAGTGGATTGGCACGCAAAAAATCCCTGAAATTCAAGTTTAATCCCTTATTGATATCGTACGTTCCTTTTTTGATGGAAGTCAATTGTTCCGTTTTTGTCATTTAAAAAGCTACCATCCACAGAACGTCTGATACTCTGCACTGTAAAGATCAATATTCTCGCTGTTGTGATGCCCGTTCAGTGATAAAATCATCAGTTGCTACTGGGCCTTGCTTAAAAAACGAATCCCAACTGTTGGTGGCTGGGGAGAGTATGCGGTCTGTACCATTAACCCGCACGGTTACTTGTGTAACGCCATCCGGAAAATGCGCTTCAGGCGGTAATTCAACTAACTGAGAGCTGTTATGGTTTATCACCTTGCAGATTGTCATACACACTTCCGTTCGCTTGATAACAAAAGCATATACCGATATTGGCATTAGTGTGTAAAAGCAGAAAAACAAAAGGCCAGCATTGCTGCTGGCCTTGTGCTATTTGGTGGAGCTGGCGGGAGTTGAACCCGCGTCCGAAAAACCTACATCGTCGGTACTACATGCTTAGCACATTCATTTAGTTAACCCTATGAGCGCCGAATGGCAGGCTTTCGTCGGGCGAGCCTGATTGGTTTTAACGTGTTGTCTCCAGGCGAAGACGCGACGCGATTCTGTTAGGGGTGATCTTCCAGAGTCTCAGCTTACAGACATGCGTGAGGGGAAGAGCTATCTACTGCCTATTAAGCAGCGATTGCGTATGTTTCGTCGTTTGCGACTAGTTTTTTGCGGTTTTTTTACGAGGCCTACCGCACCTCGGCATGCACCTAAGAGTTCGTGAATCCCGTCGAATCCAGAATCAGCCCCGAATTCTGTGGTGTAACACTTACACTTTCAGTGTTTGGCTATTGTACGCAGCCGCTTTGCTTTACACAAGGGAAGCTTGGTACAACTTTGCTTTAACGCTTAGCCGTTTTTCCTGTCGCCTTAGTTAGATGGGGTTGGGCGGCAGAAGTTTCAACTATCTTTTAACGTTTACTGTGTTTCATCATGCGTTCTTTTTCGCGTGACCAGTCTCTGTCTTTAATATCGTCACGTTTATCAAAGGTTTTTTTACCTTTGGCTAAATGAAATTCCAGCTTAACCCAGCAGGCTTTCCAGTACATGGCGGTGGCGACCAGGGTAAAACCTTCACGCTCTTTTAAGCCAACTAACTTATCCAGTTCGCGTTTGTGCAGCAATAACTTGCGGCTACGCTCAGGGTCGCATACCACATGGCTGGAGGCGCTGTTTAGCGGCTGAATTTGCGCGCCCAGCAGGAAAGCTTCGCCATTGTGTAAGATGACATAAGAATCTGACAGGTTAACTTTACCCTCGCGGATACTTTTTAATTCCCAGCCCTGCAGCGCCATGCCCGCCTCATAGCGGTCTTCCAGAAAGTACTCGTGCCGTGCCTTTCTGTTCTGCGCTATGGTGCCGTTTTTGTTTTTACTAGTTTGTTTTTTACTCATAATTGATTATTTGTCGCAGCTCTGTTTTATGGGTCAGCGATGGCTCAAGCCTTGTTGCAGCGCGTTATTCTGTTACAATCGGCGGCGGATTTTAAGGGGATAGAGTATGCCACAAATTGAGCGCAGTGCGCTGGTTTTTTACAGCGCGCAGCAGATGTTTGACTTAGTCAACGCTGTACCTGACTACCCGCAATTCTTGCCTGGTTGCAGCTCTGCCCGCATTGTCAGCCGGTCTGAAACAGAGATGGTGGCATCACTTACCGTTTCCAAGGCCGGTATCGGCCATACTTTTACCACCCGCAACACGCTTTACCCCAATCAGCGTATTGCCATGCAATTGGTTGACGGCCCTTTTAAACAGTTGCAAGGCGGTTGGGAGTTTCAACCACTGAGTGACACCGCCTGCAAAGTGATCTTAAAACTGGAATTTGAGTTTTCCAACAAGCTGGTGCAGTTTGCCTTTGGCAAAATTTTTGCTGAGGTTACCGCCTCTATGGTGCAGGCTTTTACACAGCGGGCAAAACAGGTATACGGAGAGCAGCATGGCTGAGCAGATCACGGTAGAAGTAGCCTACGCCTTACCACAGCGCCAGAGCTTGCTGACTTTGTCAGTAGCGCGGCATTGTACAGTGCGCGAAGCCATTGAACAGTCCGGCATATTGCAGCAATTTACTGACATTGACCTTGATGCGCAAAAGGTCGGCATTTGGAGCCGGCCGGTAAAGCTGGACGAGCTGTTAAAAGCCGGCGACAGAGTGGAGATTTACCGGCCGCTGATAGCCGATCCGAAAGACTTGCGCCGGCGCCGTGCCGAAAAAGCCAAAGAAGAGGGCCGTGCCGATAAAGTTACCGGGGGCCGGCCACACGAAGTAAAAACCGGCACTGAATAACAAAAAACCAGCATAATGCTGGTTTTTTTGCTTAACCGGCGCAGTTAAATACACAGGGCGGTTAAATCTACGGGGCGGTTAAATATCCAGCGGCGTATTAAAGTCTGCAGACTTATCAAAGTCGCCTCTGATGTCTTGCAGCTTGTTGTCTTTAAATTCAACAATCAGTTGTTTTTCAAAGTTAGTGCCGCGGCCACCTTTGAGGGCGTAAAAATAATGCCAGGTATTATTGTCAAAGGCATTGTCTGCCACCGGAGAACCCAACACATACTTAACCTGTTCTTTGGTCATAGCCACGCGCAATTTATCGATATCTTTTTGCTCTAAAAAGTTACCCTGTGGAATATCAATGCGGTATACCCAGCTGCTGCAGGCGCCCAGGCTGATTAAGCCGGCAACCAATACTAATGTTTTAATCACTGCTTTCATTTGTCACATCTGCTTTATCTGATTGCGCCCATCATACCCTATGACAAGCGCGGTGAAAAACCTTCTTTCAGACTACCGGTGCGCATAAAAGTTCGCGTGCGTTGGCCAGCGCGCTGGCGCTGATATTCTCACCGGCCAGCAAGCGGGCAATTTCGCTGATCCGCTCTTCATCGTTCAGAGTGCGCATCCGTGTCTCGGTAGCGATGCCGTCGGTGTACTTTTCGACAAACAATTGCTGATGGCCCTGGCTGGCGACCTGCGGTAAATGCGTTACACAAATAATTTGCGTGCTGTCGCCTAACTGGCGCAATAAGCGGCCGACACCGGCCGCTACCGGGCCACTGATGCCAACATCCACTTCGTCGAAAATCAGCGTGGGTGTGGTAACTTTGTCGGCCAAAATAACCTGGATCGCCAGGCTGATACGCGACAATTCGCCGCCGGAGGCCACTTTGTACATCGCTTGCAGCGGCTGACCCGGGTTGGTCGATACCTGAAACTCAATAGCGTCGGTACCGTTAGCGCCGGCGTGTTCAGCATCCAGTGGGCTAAGCACAATTTCAAACCGCGCATTGGCCATGCTCAGCTCGTGCATGCTGCTGCTGACCTGGCGGCTTAACGCCGCGGCCGCTTCGCGCCGCTGTTCGCTTAACAACTGCGCCTGTGCCAGATACTGCTGTTGGGCGCTGTCGATATCTGCGGCCAATTGCAGCAGGCGTTTGTCATCGCCGGTCAGGCTGGCCAACTGCGCGGACAATTGCTGATGCAGCGCCGGCAACTCTTCATGTGCTACCTGATGTTTGCGCGATAAATTCAGCCACAGGCTAAGACGCTCATCTACCTGCTGCAGGCGTTCGGGATCTAATTCCACTTTATCGGCGTAGCGACGCAGCTCGCGGCTGGCCTCTTCGGTTTGCACCAGCGCATCGTTGAGCATTTGCTGAATGTTTTGCAATGCCGGGTCTAGCGCACTGAGTTGCTCTAACTGCGCGGCGGCCACAGACAGTGCCTGATAAATATTTTGCTGCTCATCGTCATACAGCAGTTGCAGGCACTGCTGGCTTTGGCTAAGTAAAGTATGGCCATGGCTTAAGCGGCTGTGTTCGGCTTCGAGGTTGGGGTATTCAGCATCCAGCGGCGCAAAGTTGTCCAGCTCAGCCACCTGGTATTCCAGTAGCTGGCGCTGGGCATCGCGTTGTTGTTGCGACTGCTGCAGCTCGCTGTATTCGCGCAGCAGCTGCTGCCAGCCGCGCCAGGCGGTGCGGGTGGCTTCCAGAGTATCGGCATGGCCGGCAAAGGCGTCGATCAGCTGGCGTTGGTAATCGTTTTTCAGTAATTGCTGATGCGCATGCTGGCCATGAATGCTGAGTAAATGCTGGCCCAGCGCTTTTAACTGCTGCGCCGGCACCTGCACGCCGTTGATATAACCGCGCGAGCGGCCTTCATTGCTTACCACGCGCCGTACTATGCATTCGCTGCCCATGGCCAGGTCTTGTTCGGCCAACCATTTTTGCGCCGCCGTTAATTTACTGACGTCAAAGCTGGCAACGATATCAGCTTTATCGGCTCCTGGCCGCACCACGCTGGCATCGGCACGCTCGCCCAAACACAGCGACAGCGCATCTATGGCGATAGATTTACCGGCACCGGTTTCGCCGGTAATGGTAGACATGCCGCCGGCCCAATCGATTTCCAGCGCGCGAACAATGGCAAAGTTACTGATATGCAGATGACACAGCATGCGATGCTCCAAACCTGAACAGGTTAAAGTTACTGGTAAAAATAACAGTGTTTATTTATACAGTAACTTTATACAGGTATTGGCTACTTAGCAAGCAGGCGGTTAATAAAGTTTGCTACCCCAGCCCAATTTATTGCGCAGCACATGAAAGTAGCTGTAGCCCGGCGGATGCACCAGCCGCAGCGGGGTAGGGTGTTTGCGGATATAGATATCATCGCCTGGCATTACCGCCAGAATAACATGGCTGTCGCAACTGATTTGCAGGTGAGCATCGTTAGTACTGGCCACTTTTAAGCGGATTTCGCTGTTGGCTGATACTACCAGCGGCCGGCTGCTTAATGTGTGCGGAAACATCGGCACCAGACAAACGGCGTCTAAATCCGGGGTTAAAATCGGCCCGCCGCCGGATAACGAGTAGGCGGTAGAGCCGGTAGGAGTACTGATAATTAAACCATCTGAGCGTTGGCTGTAAACAAACTCGTCATTAATATAGGCTTCAAACTCAATCATGTGCGCCACTTTGTCGGCGTGCAATACTGCTTCGTTTACTGCGCTGTTGCTGCTTTTTACTGTACCGTGGCGGTGCACGGAGATCTCCAGCAGGTTACGTTTTTCGGTAACAAAGTTACCTGCCAGTACCTGGCTGAGTGGTTGCTGAAAATCTTCCGGCGCTAAATCAGTGAGAAAACCTAAATTGCCGCGGTTAACGCCGAGCACCGCGACATCAAACCGCGCTAATACCCTGGCGGCACCCAGCATATTGCCGTCGCCGCCTACCACTATGGCTAAATCACACTTTTTGCCCAGCTCTACCAGGTCGAGTACTTCAACGCCCGGCAGCGCCAGCGATTCTGCTACCCGTTCTTCAACGTAAACGGTCAGGCCTTGTTGCTGCAAAAAGCTGTACAGACTAACCAGCGTATGGTTAGCCCCGGGGTGATGTGGTTTGCCAATCAGGCCAACGGTATTAAAGGCGTGTTGCATAGCGATTTCCTTGCACGGCGTTAACGCAGTATAACGGCAGCAGCCGGTGCAAACCAGATGCTTATGCAGCTTGAATTAAAACGCAATGCCCCCATATCCGTTAGCAATAATAAAACGAGTGTGGCGCATGACGTTAAGCCTTAGCAGACCCGAGCTGATATTAAAGCTGATTGTAGAGCAGTACCTGTCAGACGGGCAGCCGGTATCGTCCAAGGCACTGGCGGATAATGTGCAGCTGGCGGTAAGCTCTGCCACGGTGCGCAATACTATGATGGCGCTGGAGCAGCAAGGCCTGATCCGCTCGCCGCATACCTCGGCCGGGCGCATTCCTACCACGGCCGGTATCCGTTTATTTATTGATAAAATGCTGCAGCTGCAGCCGTTATCCGGTTTTTGGATTAACGAGCTGCAACGTAAAATTACGCCGCAATTACCTATTTCGTTATTGTGCCAGCAAGCCGGCCAGTTGCTTACCAACCTTACCGGCTTTGTGGCTATTGTCAGTGCGCCCAAGGCCGAAGGCCGTATCGTACGGCAAATTGATTTGGTGCGTTTAGCCAGTGACCGCCTGTTACTGGTGGTAATTGATGAAGACGGCGATATATTACACCGCGTACTGCACTGCGAAAGCGCAATAGATAACAATACGCTGAGTAAAGTGCTGTGTTTGCTTAATGCCGCACTCGGTGGCGGTGGCCAGTGGCAGGACGGTATTGAACGCTTGGGCACTATAGTGCGCAGTGAAACCGGTTTATGTCAGCAGTTGCTGCAAAAAGTATTGGGGCAGCTTAGTTTAGATGAGCTGCAACAACACCAGCCGCTTATTTTTGGTCAGCATCAACTGCTGTTAACGCCGGAATATCAGCAGAATCCGGCGTTACAACAAGTTATGGAGATGCTGGAGCGGCCGGACGGATTAATCCGGCTGTTACAAAGCCTGACGCTTGACGATAAGCCTAAGTTATTGTTGGGAAAAGAGTCCGGGTTTATTGAGCTGGCCAATGTCAGCCTGATAGCGCAGCGTTATCAAAGCCAGCCGCAACGCTTTATTGCCTTGCTGGGGCCACGGCGGATGAATTACGCGCGCTTGATACCTTTAGTAGAAGCCTGTGCCCGACAGTTAAATTTAAACTTGAATCGGCGGCAAGCATCCCCATAATACACCTACTTAATTTGGGAGTAGTAACGCATGACAGAGCAACAACAGCCAAACGACAACACGCCGGAGCAAGCTAATGAGCATGCTGATACCGTAGAGCTGTCGGGTGAACAAGCCATAATTGCCAAACTTGAAGCTGAACTGGCAGATGCCAATGCCCGCGTAGCCGAGCAGCAGGATGTAATGCTGCGCATTAAAGCCGAATCGGAAAACGTGCGCCGCCGTGCCAGTATGGACGTGGAAAAAGCGCATAAATTTGCGCTGGAAAAGTTCGCCGGTGATCTGTTGCCGGTAGTTGACAATCTGGAGCGGGCGCTGGGCTTTATCGACCGTGAAGATGAAAGTTTAAAAGGTGTGGTAGAAGGCGTTGAGTTAACGCTGAAAAGCTTCCTTGATACCGTAGCCAAATATGGCGTAAACCAAATTGACCCGCAAGGTCAACCATTTAACCCTGAGCATCATCAGGCCATGAGCATTCAGCCGTCAGCCGATGTGGCGCCAAATACCGTGACCTTTGTGATGCAAAAAGGTTACGAGTTAAACGGCCGCTTACTGCGCCCGGCCATGGTGGGTGTATCTAAAGCACCGGACTAAACCGGCAGCATTCGTTACACCACAAAAAACCGGCTTGAAGCCGGTTTTTTGTTAAAAAGCGTTGTCAGTGGCTTAGGGTATCTTAATGCTGATTTGCAATGGCGTGCTCTGGCCTATGCTTAATGACAGCTCGGCGCTGTCTCCGCTTGCACCGCCACTGATCAGTATCGGCAAATTGCATTGTCCCTGCAGGTTGGTGCGCTTATCTGCTCTGCTTTGACAATTTGCCACCGCTACATTTAAGCCACCGGCATTCGTGCTGTAGTTGATATTGCTGTTAATGTTCAAAAACGGCAGTTCAATATCCGTTGCATCCAGCGCTTGCAGCAGCACACTGCCTGACTCCGACAAGCTACTGTTGCCGGACAGATTCTGCAACTGCAGGTCGCGCATAGCGCTGAAGCAAGCCTGGTTGTCCACCGTGGTCGCGCTACTGTTGCTGACACCGGCTACCAGCCAAACCTGGGCAGAGCCCGCCGGTTGATGCCGGGTATCTACCAGCGGATCAATACAGCCGGTAAGAATAGTATGACGGTTGGCCGGGTAGGTCAGGTAGAAAGTGGCATTGCCATCAACCGTTATCGCCTGGCCGCTGACCAGTTCTGCTTTGTCGGGATCAACACCGGATACCTGGGCACCAAGCAAAGACGCTCCTACTATATAACTCAGTTCTGCGGCGCTGTTGGTATAAGGTTGGTTAACGCTCAGCTCTGATACTTGCTGTGGTTTGGCTGCTACGAAACGGCTTTTATCTGCGGCAGTGGCATTTAATAATAATACCCGGTCGCTTTGTTCGATATAGCGCTCGTTGTTGTTGCGCGTAATATAAGCGCTGCTGAACAAGCTGTTACCTGCATCCGATAAGGTGCTGACACCGGCACTGGTTGCCGCGGCATTATTGGCAACGCTGCTGGCAAAGCCATAATTAATTACCGGTGCAGTGTTGGATAAAATAACGCTGTCAACTATACCCAGGTTAACTACAGTTCCATCAGATACCTTATTGCCGTAGCGGTCAGTTACCAACAGGCCGCCTATGCGGCGGTAGATACCATTGCCCAGATCGGTAATAGCATTCTGGATTGGGTAACTGACAGCAATAGAATGTGCAGGGCCTGAAGCAATGCTGACAGCAGACACAGTAGTGAGCACTGCCGGCGAGTAACTGTTGCCATTGTCATCTAATGCTTCCGCTTGCAGCTCCACTACACCGGGCAAGGTGCCGGCACTCAAGGTCAGTACTGCTGCGCCGTTTCTGCTATTTACGGTAATAACGCTATCGCTCTGTACTAACTCGTCGGCCGCGTTTTGGCCGCTCAAATATTCGCCACCGCCGGGTTGGCTGACAAAGCTGACTTTAAGATTATTAACACCTTCGCCAGCATCTTGTGCGGGGTCGCCATTGGCTTGCAGTAAGCGCAGCGTAATGGTGGCGCTGTCACTGCCGTTGACGCCGGCAACCAGCAGTGCTTTTTCTGCTACGTTTAATGCGATGGCGGCAGGCGCCTGTGGCTGCGGTGTTGTGGGGGCGCCGTTAATTGTTAAGTCGACACTTTGGCTGTAGCCATTCACATAAGCCGTAACAGTGGCAGTGCCGGCATCTGCTGCCGGATACAGCCTGACCTTAGCCTGGCCTTCACCTTCACCGCCGGCATCGCCGCGCGAGGTGCTGGCGCTGGTGTTGCGAAGTAAACTGTCCGCACTAAAACTGCCCAGGTTAGTATTGAACTCGATAGTAGCATTACGCAGCAGGTTGCCTTCACTGTCGTGTGCGGTAGCGGTAACAGTGGCGAAACGTTGCGGAAAAGCTGCGTCCAGCCCGGTATCGCTGCTGGTTAGTGTTAGTGTAGTGACGTCTTTCGCGGTGTCCGACTGGCAGGCTGGCAGCATAAAAGCAAGCGAGCTGAACACTGCTATTTTCAGCATGGCGGGAAAACCTTTCATATAATGTACTATCCTTTTTAACAGCCGTTTACTGCCGCGCAATAGTACCTAACTTGTTGTACCGAGACAATTATTAAGCTTTGCCTGCCATGCTGACATTATTTGCTTATAGCAATTCGCGGTACACGTAATTTGCCAGTGGATGTTGCCGGAGTTTTAAATCCTGCACAAAAAATTGCGCTATTTTGCCGGCACCCTGCAATGTCAGATGGGTGTTATCCACTTTGCCGTCGGGGAATTTTTGATATAACCCTGCCGGTACCTGAATAAAATACGGCTGGCTGGCATCTTTGCCCAGTTGCTGCCAAAAATCACAGCTGTGCTGCTGCAAATCGAAAAAGCTAACTTTCGCTTCCCTGGCCACTTTGGCCGCAGCATTGGCGTAGTCGGCCAGATCACGTTTTAAGCTGCCATCTGCAGCGAAATTACGCCGGCAAATCGAGCTGGCCAGCATTGGCGTGGCACCACGCGATCGCACATCGGCGATAAATTGTGTTAAGAACGTCTGATAATCGCTGTCAAAGGCGGCGTAACGCGCCGGGTCGGATTGTTTCGAATCGTTGTGGCCAAACTGGATCAATACATAATCGCCGTTACCAAGCTCGCTTAACAGCAGTTGCCAGCGGCCTTCGTCGAGAAAACGCTTGGTGCTGCGGCCATTGGCAGCATGATTAACTACGGTTAACTGCGGCAGTAAAAACTGCGGCAACAGCTGACCCCAGCCGCGTTCGGGGTAGGCCAGGTTAGGTTTATCTGACATGGTCGAGTCGCCGACCAAATGCAGTTTAACCGGCGTAATCTCAGCAGCTTGTGCCTGCGTAAGGCCAAAATAAAAACTTAACAGAAGCAGGTATTTCATCGGTTATTCCTTATTCAGTTGCAGTAGTGTCTGTAGTTGCTGTTCTGGGTCCCAACGGCCGGCAAAGGTCCACTTAGCGGTGATCTGTTCAGGTGAAAGTTGTGCCGGATGCGCGGCTAAGTTGGCTTTAAGCCACGGATAAATAACTTGCTTATCATCAGCATGGCTAAAGTAATATCTATCGCCCCACAAATTGGCGCGATCACGTTCGGGTTCAGTCGGGTATGTGTGGCGGAATATCGGCTTGTCGGCCATATTGCTGCTGTACCGGTTATTGATTAGATAAAACTGCGCGTCGTAGTGGCGCCGGCCCAGCATAAAGCCCCGCACGCCGTCAAAGTGTGAGTCGCGCACCACCATTTTTTGCTGCTGGTTTAACTCGCCGTCATGCCACAGGGTGGCGTAGGCCTTTTTATTAATAAAGGTAGAGTTACTGAAAAACGCCCAACCACGCGGGCACACCATATCGGTATGGCCTTCAAAGTAACAGTTGTCGTGGTAATACATGCCGTCGGTTTTATTCCACAGGCTTAACGTATCAGCGCCGCCGGCAATAATGCGGCAATTGGCGGTGATAATACGTGTGGCCTGCTCAAAACCGCGCACGGCGAATTGATGCTCGTTATCGCCGGTCAGTTCGCCATAGCTGTTTACAATGCTGATATTCAGCAGCGCAATGTCACTGGCGCGGATATTTACCACGGCGGCGCCCCAGTCGCTGGGGTGCTGTTTTAACCAGTTGGTGCGCAGTTCGGCGACGCGAATTTCCGTGTTGTCAGCCCCTGCGCCAATCAGCGCGACGTTATTGCGGGTCAGATAAATCTTCTCGGCATAGACACCCGGGCCAATCTGGATAATGGCCTGAGTATCGTTGTCGGGCAGGCTGTTAATTGCCTGCTGAATACTGCGAAACGGCGCATCGCCACTTTGCGCCACCTGCAGGCGAATGATATCGGCGGAGCTTGCTGTGCTGATAAACAGCAGCAGGATGCAGAACAGAAAGGCTTTTTGCATATTTTTAATTCCAAAAAAAGCAGCCGGCTGCAAGTTTTAAGCATCTGACACGAACCGGTTTACCCATGCCAACACGCCGTGAATACGTCCTTGTAGGCTCGACTACAAACTTCATCCTTGAAGTTTGCCCAGTGGGCCAGCGGAGCTGTTCAAATTCGCTCCGGGCGAATTTGTCAGCATCCATGCCTTCAACGGTTAGCTTAGGGTAAGCCGGTTCTCGTTCAGGTGATTTACCGGCTAAACACAGGAAGAAACTTAGTTAGTACCAAGCAATTTCGCTATTTGCACTCCGGCCATAATAAAAGGGCCGTTGGCTTTAGCGTCGTTACGAAACACCGGCTCGCTCATGTAGTATTCATAGCTGCCGTCGCGGCCAAAGCCTAAACCGGCTACCTGGCAGGTATTCACCAAGCTTACGCTGTTATCCGGATGCACCAGAATAAATTCATCTATCAGGCCTTGATAAGCTTTGATGGCAGTGTCTTTATAGCGCGCGTCCAGATAGCCGTTGTTTACGCCTTTGGCAAAAAAGTAAGTAAACATGCTGCTGGCGGAAGACTCTAAGTAATTACCCACTGCAGCGGGTTTATCCAAAATCTGGTACCAGGTGCCGGTTTGCGCATCCTGAACCTTTACCAACGCTGCGGCCAGTTCAGCGCTCATATCCAGTAACGGCTGACGCAATTCGGTTTGTTGTTCAGGGATAATCTCCAACACATCCACCAATGCCATAGCTAACCAGCCTAAGCCGCGGCCCCAGAACTGACTTGCCAGGCCGGTGTCTTTATCGGCCCAGTCCTGCGCGCGTGCTTCATCCCAGGCGTGATAATACAGGCCGGTGTCGGGATCACGCAGTTTGGCGCGGCTGATGGTAAATTCTTTTACCACTTCGTCAAAAGCATGGCCCTGCTCAAACGCTTTGCTGTAGTTAGCCAGAAACGGCATGCCCATATAAACGCCGTCTAACCACAGCTGATGCGGGTAGATTTTTTTATGCCAGAAGGCGCCTTCACTGGTGCGCGGATGCTCGCTTAATTGTTTACGCAGTAAATCCAGTGCCTGTTTGTATTGTGGCTTGGGGTTACGCTGATATTCGCGCAGCAGCATATTGCCGCTGTTTAAGCTGTCGATATTATAGTTGCTGATTTTGTAAGTGCGGATATCGCCATCGCTGGTAATAAAGGAGTCGATAACGTCGCTCAGCACTTGTTGCCACTGTGGGTTTGGCCGTAATTTAAGCAAGTCATCATAGGCTTGCAGCTGCAGGCCGGTGGTGTACTCCCACTTGCTGGGACGCTGGCGCTCAAAATCCCAGCCGCCGTAGGCATAAAACGGCGTTTGCCGGGTCATTTCGCTGGCGGCTAACCGTTCACTCCAATCCAGCGCTGTTTTTGCTGTCAGCGCGCCGGCTTTTTGCTGTTGTGATAACGCGGTCTTCAGCGTTAGTCTGGGGGCCAGCGTCAGCTTGGCCACTTCCTGCTCAAGATACTCAATAAATTCAGCTTCGGTTTTAATGCCGCCGGGCTCTCCGTCCCAGGCTGACAGAAAATAATATTCCAGCTGCGTGCCGGACGGCTTCATCACAGCGACATGGCTGTGTTCATCACCGGTAAGTTGGATATTGGCACCGCGTTTATACAAGATCGCCATACCCAATTTATCGTTACCGCCGGTCAGGGTTTGTTCGCCCCAGGTTGCCAGATAGGTCCAGCTATGGCCGGTAATTTCCGATTTACCATGCAGCACTTTGGTGTCAGGCAAGCGCACCAGGCCAATGGCAATATTGTCCAGCGGCTCGCTAAGTGAAAGCCGGGTATGCACCAGACGGCTACCGGCGGTCATTGCCATGTTAGCGGTTAAGTTGGTGGTTTTGCCGGCAATTTGCCAGTCTTTATATTGAATTTGCAGTGCCGAGTACAAAGCGCCGTTTTCAATGATTTTGGCACTGTGGCCACTGAGTTTGGACACCAGCTGTACTTTTTCGCCATCCCAATAGCCGAAACCGCCGGCGCCGAGCGATTTACCGACTTTAAGTAAATCCATGCCCCAGTCGGCCATTTTATGGTATGACTGATAGCCGTCCAGCCCGACCTGATGCAATACCGGCTTGCCGGTTTTATTACCAAATACATCAAAGCCGTTGCGCCAGTCGAGATAAATACGGTAACCGACTTTATCTGACTCTATGCCCGGGCCTTCGTAACGGATCCATTCGGAATGGTCGGTATACTGCGGTGGCGGGGTAAGTCCAGTCACGTTATGAAACTCGCCGCCAATATATTTACTGTCCTGCCACTGGCCACCGGTTTTATGCGATATTTCTGCCTGAGTGCGTTTGGGTAACTGCTGAGCGTTAACGCGCGCCTGATCATTAACAATCTGCAACTGCTGCGTGGCTGCTGCGGCCAAATCAAACTGTAATAACAGGCTGTCTTTGGCGCCGTCACCGCTGTGGTCTATCAGTTGTGATGCCACGGTATTGTTGCCGTCCACGGCTACCAGCGCGTTTGCCTGGTCTGCCGTTACGCCAAGATCACTAAAGGGTAACAGCAGCGTTTGCTCGTTACGCGCAAAGGCAGAGGGATTACTGACACTAAGGTTGGCAATGTGGTTGTTGCTGCCGGCTGTGGTTGGTGCTTTAACCGCAGGTTGTGGTGAGCAGGCGCTGACAACAGTGGCGATGCTCAGACTTAACAAGGTTTTGCCAAAAAGAATGCGGGCCATAAAATACCTGTTATTACAATTCGTACGTCCATGCTAAATAAAACGGGCCTTCCGTGGCTCAGCGTTTTGCGGGAGAAACAACACTGCTATGCCGGAGCATAGCAGTGGTTATATTAAGGTTCAGCTCAGAACTTGTACTGGGCGCCTAAGTAGTACTGGCGGCCGGTAGCATGGTAGTAGGTTAAGCGGTTACCGCTTGAGTCTACCCACTGATCATCTACTTCATCGGTCAGGTTAAGTGCTTCAAGGCTGACTTTCCATTTATCGGTCAGTTGGTATGACAGTGCCGCATCAATGTTACGGGTAGCGTTGGTGCCTTCCATATCATTGTTATTGCGACCGATGGCATTGGTCAGGTACTCAGAACGGTCAGTTAACGACACCCGGGCACTGAACTTGTCATCCTCGTAGTACAGGGTGGCGCTGCGGGTGTTTTCTGATAAACCCTGTAAATCACGGGTCGCCAGAATTTGGCCGTCAGCATTTACGTAATCAAGCTGGGCTTTAACGTAGGTAAAGTTACCGATAAAACCAAAGCGATCCCAGCCTTCCGGCAGGAAGGTAAACGGCATTTGGTACTGTACTTCAAAGCCGTACAGGTTACCGCCCGGGCCATTTAACGGCGTATTGGTTTGCCACTCTACGTTTTCATTACAATCCGCGCCATAACCCGGGCCGGCATTACAGGCATCAATCGCCGCCTGGATCGGTAAACCGGTTTCAGTAAATGGCTTGGTTTCGCGCAGGCCCTGCACATAACTGTCGATTTCCTTACGGAACACGGCTACACCCAGCAATGACTCGTTATCAAAGTACAGCTCTAAGCCTAAGTCATAGGTTTTGGCTTTAGTAGGCTCCAGTGTCGGGTTACCGCCGCTAACACTGCGCGAGCCGCCTGATACTGACACCGACACGTTGGGGCGCAGGCTGCCTAAACCGGCGCGGGCCATTACTTCTGCATACCCAAAGCGGATAATCACATCTTCTAAAGGTTCAAATACCAGGTTTAACGATGGCAAGAAGTCGTTGTAGTCGTGCTTGGCGGTAATTAACTCATCCACACCACCCAGTTTTGCCCAGGCAGTGGAGGATTGATCAGTTTTAACATAACGGCCGCCAACATCACCGCGGATCACGGTGTCGCCCACTTCGGTTTCAAACGCCAGTTGTACATAAGCGCCTAAGGTTTTTTCTTCGGCAGAGTAGTTATCTACCAGACGGTTTTCAATGCTGACTTCAAATGCACCGGTATTGCTGTAAATATCATAAGCGGCATCAATTGCCGCCAGATCAGGTACCAGCCAGGCGCCTTGTGATCCCAAGCCTGAGTTGTAGCTCATAATCAGGTCCGGTGTCATGACAACACCACCGGCATTTTCACTGGAGCGGCGCGCTTCGCGGGTTTCAAACTCAAAGGTTTTATAATGCAGCCCGCCGCGCAGCGTCAGGTTCTCGCTCAGCACATATTCCAGGTTCAGCGCAGCATTATCAAAGGTATTTTCTGCGCCCAGCGGGCGTAAACGCACGCTGTTGGTGCTCCAGCCCTCTGCATCAAACACGCCAGAACCAAACAGCAGTTCAGGTGATTGGCGCTTGCTACCGCGGTAGTCATAGCTGAAATCGACACCGGCTTTTTCCATCACTACAGTGGTTTGGATTGGGTTGTCAAACTCAGACTTGGCGCGGCCAATCATGGCGTCAATTTTTAAGTCATCAGTCAGCTGGTGCTGGCCACTTAAACTGAACTGTAAAAACTCGGTGCCCAATTCGTCGTAGCGGTTTTCATTGCGCACAGTAGCGTTTTCAAAGGCGGCATAAGTTGCGGTATTGCTGTCATCAATTTCATAGGCCAGCACGTTCATACGGGCAGCCTGGCTGTTGCCGTTCAGAATACCCTGGGTAAAAATTTCATTACGGGTTGAATCGTCTTTGGCGTACAGAATATCCAGATTAAACCGGGTTTCCATACTTGGGCGGAATTCAAACGCCGCCGCTGCGCCGGTGCGTTTTACATTATGGGTATAGGAGTCATAGCGTGGTAAGCGCGGGCGGAAGGCGTCGTTAATGGCGTCTAATTCTGGAATCACGGGGTTTGCATCTGTCGGTTCTGCGCCCTGATAGCTGCCAAAGTCGTTAACGTTATCCCAGCGTACTGTGCTGGCGCCTTCATCTTTAACATTGCGCTCTGACATTGCCAGTGAGAACAGGGCACCAAATTTGCCGTCAGCAAAAATATTGCTCACCAGAAAAGAGGCTTTCGGATCCACTTCTTCGGATAAATCGTTGTAACCGGCCTGCACGTTGGCAGCAAAGGTTAAACCGTCATAGTCAAACGGCCGCGCGGTGCGCAGGTCTACCGTAGCACCGAGCGAGCCTTCTTCAATATTAGCTGAGGCGGTTTTACGTACCGTCAGCTCACTGAATAAGTCGGATGAAAAGGTATTAAAGTCAAAGCCACGGCCACGGTTCGCACCGCCAATTTGGTCGGTACCACCGCTGGTGGACTGGGCTTCCATACCGTTAATGCGAACCCGGGTAAAATCCGGGCCTAAGCCGCGTACCGAAATTTGCCGGCCTTCGCCGGCTGCGCGGCTGATTGCTACACCCGGGATGCGCTGTAAGGACTCGGCTAAGTTAAGATCGGGGAAGTCGGCAATATCTTCAGCCTTAATGGTGTCGGTAGAGCCGGTTTCAAAGCGCTTTTGATTCAGCGCGCTGGCTAAACTGCCGCGAAAACCACCGGTAACGGTGATCACTTCGATATCTTCTTCCTGCACTTGTGCCGCAGTTTGCTCTGCTTGTTGCGCCTGCAGTGCCGGCGCTGCGCCGAGAATCGTTGCTAAACCGGCCAGGGTAAGCGCCCGTACCAGTTTAGTCGGGCGAAATTGTGTATTGCGATAAGCCATCTGTGTTCACCTCGTCCTGAATTAACTTGTTGTCGTAGCCCGGGTCATGCCGGGCCTTAAGTGTTTTTTACGGAGCATCGGTTTCTGCTCCCTGTCGATTTGCTTGTTTTGTATTCAGCTTATATGCTTTGTCTACCGGTGGCAAAAAAAACTTGCAATTTTGTGCCACCGATGGCAAAAAGCTAACACCATCAACTAAAATCTGTCAATTATTGATAGAGTTTAAATCGGTGTAATTTGTAACTGAATTATGCCGACTTTACTTAAGTGACTAATTTTAAACGTTTGTTGTTGATTTTGAATTTTTAAATTGTTCCATATTTGAACAGTTTTGGCGTTGCAACAAGCAAAACGAGCTAACAGGAGAGCCCAATGGCAAGCTTATTTTCACTGGCAGGACAGACCGCTTTAGTCACCGGTGCCAGCCGCGGTTTAGGCCGGGCAATAGCGCTGGCATTAGCCGAAGCCGGTGCCACAGTATTGTGTGCCAGTTCGTCGGCGAACGGCAGCAATGATACTGTGGCTGCCATTAAAGAAGCAGGCGGTAAAGCCAGTGCTTTGGCTGCGGATTTAAGCAGCGAAGCGGCAGTAGAGCAGCTGGCAGCACAGGCGCTGGCGCAGGGCCCGGTGCATATTTTAGTCAATTGTGGCGGTACTATTTTTCGCGCCCCGGCGCATCAGTTTCCGATGAATGAATGGCATAAGGTGATGGCGGTAAACCTTGATGCGGCGTTTTTGCTCAGCCAGCGCCTGGGTGCAGAGATGATTAAGCGCAAACAGGGCAAAATTATTAATATCGCTTCAATGCTATCTTACAGCGGCGGTATTACCGTGCCGGCGTACACCGCCAGTAAACACGCCATTGCCGGCGTAACCAAAGCGTTAGCCAACGAATGGGCACAGCATAATATTCAGGTTAATGCCATTGCGCCGGGTTATTTCAGCACCGATAACACTGCGGCGCTGCAGGCCGATACTGCGCGTAACGCCGCCATCACTGCCCGTATTCCGGCAGGGCGCTGGGGCGAGCCGGAAGACTTAGCCGGCGCGGCGGTGTTTTTGGCCTCCAATGCAGCTAACTATGTTAACGGCCATGTATTGGCGGTTGACGGTGGCTGGCTGGCGCGTTAAGCGCGTTTATTTTGTATCACTGAATTTTTCACTTGAGGTTTTTATGACAGTTTTATTTGACAGCCGTTATCCCACTCATCCGGATGACGTAAAGCATTACGACACTGATGAGCTGCGTCAGCACTTTTTGGTAGATAACCTGATGCAGGCCGACAAGCTGGTACTGTGTTACACCCATTATGAGCGGGTAATAGTGGGTAGTGCGGTGCCGGTAAAAGCAGCGGTAAAGCTTGAGGCGCCGGAACCACTTAAAGCAGAGTATTTTTTGCAGCGCCGTGAGCTGGGCATTATTAACGTCGGTGGCAGCGGCACTGTAACGGTTGATGGCAGCGATTACGAGCTGAAAAACACCGAAGCATTATATGTTGGTATGGGCGCGCGTGCGGTGAGTTTCCAAAGCGCTGACAGTGCAAAACCGGCCAAATTTTATCTGAACTCCGCCCCGGCGCACCATGCTTACCCCACAAAACACCTGACGATGGACAATTGCACCGTGTTGCAGATGGGCGCGCTGGAAACCTCGAATGAGCGCGCGATCCATCAGTTGATGATTAATGATGTGGTGCAAACCTGTCAGTTGCAAATGGGTTTAACAGTACTGAAACCCGGCAGCGTGTGGAACACCATGCCGGCGCATCAGCATGACCGCCGGATGGAAGCCTATTTTTATTTTAACCTCGCTGATGAGCAGCGCGTGTGCCATTTTATGGGCCAGCCACAGCAAACCCGGCATATTTGGGTTGCTAACGAGCAAGCCGTGGTGTCGCCGGCGTGGTCTATTCACAGTGGCTGCGGTACCAGCAATTATGCCTTTATCTGGGGCATGGCCGGTGAAAACCTGGATTATCACGATATGGATAAATTCCCTGCCAGTGCAATGAAATAGCGTCTGGTGTTTCGCTGCCGCTGGCAGCAGGTTCTGAGTAAGGCATGCGGTTAGATATGCCACTTTAGCAACAGGGTAGGACGAGTTATGAATAATTTCCCCCGGCAGGCTTGCAGCCTGCTGTTGGTTGCGGCTGCGCTGCTGAGTGGCTGTAAGCCACAGCAGGAAGTGACCACCTTACGTTTAGCGCATGCGCTGGATCAGCAGCATGTGGTGCACAAAGCCATGGTATTGATGGGCGAACGCCTTGAGCAATACTCCGATGGCAGTATGAAAATAGAAATATACAGTGGCGGCCAACTGGGTAACGAGCGTGAATTGGTGGAGCTGTTACAAATTGGCAGCCTGGCCATGACTAAGGTATCGGCCAGCTCGGTAGAAAGCTTTGTACCGCAAATGCGCGTATTTAGCGTGCCCTATATTTTTAACGACAATGCGCACTTATGGCAGGTGTTAAACGGTAAAGCCGGCACGGAGTTGTTAATGGCGCTGCAACCGGCCCGCCTGCGAGGCCTGGGTTACTATGATGCCGGTAGCCGCAGTTTTTACTCCACCAATACGGAAATTCATACGCCGGCCGATTTACGCGGTAAAAAATTCCGCGTGCTGGCCAGCCAAACCGCCGTTAGGATGGTGGAAGCCTTAGGTGGCGCCGCTACTCCGGTAGATTGGGGCGAGCTGTATACCGCATTGCAGCAGGGCGTAGTGGATGGCGCCGAGAACAACCCGCCGAGTTTTTACTTATCGCGCCATTATGAATTGAGCAAATACTACACCCTGGACGAGCACACCGCAGTGCCGGATGTGCTGATTATGAGCCTGCCGGTGTGGCAGGACTTAACCCCACAGCAGCAACAATGGCTGCAGCAAGCAGCAAATGATTCAATTGCTTATCAGCGCGCCGCCTGGCAGCAGGTATCCGATGATGCGTTAGCGGCGGTAAAAGCGGCCGGTGTTACGGTAATTTACCCCGACAAACAGCCGTTTCGCGATGCGGTAGCACCGTTTCATCAGAGCCTTAAACAAACCGATATCGGGCCTTTATTACAGCAAATTGCCGATGTAGGTGCGCAAATGGAGCCTGGCCATGATTAAGTTAGTACATTGGGTAGACAGCATACTGAAATGGTTTCTCGCCGCGTTAATGGCCGCCATAGTGTTGGTAGTGAGTTGGCAGGTGGTGTCACGTTTTGTGTTAAATGCTCCCAGCTCCATCACTGAAGAGCTGTCGCGCACCTTGCTGATCTGGATTGGCATGGTGGGGGCCGCTTTTGCCTATCGCACCGGCGTGCATTTGGGGTTGGATATCGTAACGCAGAAGTTTAACCCGGCAGTACGGCGACGCTTGGCGATGGTGCTGACCGCTGCGGTGGTGATTTTTGCTATCGCTGTGATGGTAGTCGGCGGCGGTAATCTGGTGGCGCTGACATATGAGCTTAACCAGATGTCGGCCGCACTGAATATTAAGATGGCGTATATCTATATTGCATTGCCGCTATCCGGGCTGTTGATCGCGTTTTATGGCGTGTGCCAGCTGTATTTTATGCTGATAAATAAACCGATGCAGCCGGTTGAGGGGATGCACTGATGGAAATGGCGATTCTGGTTCTGTTGCTGGTATTTTTCGGCTTATTGCTGCTAAACGTACCAATTTCATTTTGTATTGGTTTAGCCACGCTGGCGACCATGTTACTCAGTGTCGATGTTATGCCGGCGGTGACCACGATGGCGCAGCGTATGGCCGGTGGTATTAACAGCTTTGCCTTGTTGGCGATCCCGTTTTTTGTGCTGTCGGGCTTAATTATGGGCCGCGGTGGTATAGCCAAACGCTTAATCGAATGCGCTATGGCGCTGGTTGGTATGCTGCCTGGCGGCCTGGCATTGGTTAATGTGGTGTCCTGTATGTTTTTCGGTGCTATCTCCGGCTCTGCCGTGGCAGCGACCTCAGCTATAGGCAGCTTTATGCTGCCGGAGATGAAAAAGCAGGGCTATGACGTAAACTACAGCGCTGCGGTTACCGCAGCGGCTGCCACCACCGGCATGCTGATCCCGCCGAGTAATATTTTAATTGTTTATGCCATAGCCAGCGGTGGGGTATCGATAGCAGCGCTGTTTATTGCCGGGTATTTGCCGGGTATTTTGCTGGGGGTATCGTTGATGCTGGTCTGTGCCGGTTACGCCAAGCTAAAGGGGTATCCGGTTGGCGCGCGCTTACCGCTTAAGTTGGTGCTGCAAAAAGTGGCGGCGGCACTGCCCAGCTTGTTTATGATTTTTCTGGTAATCGGCGGTATTGTCAGCGGCGTCTTTACTGCCACTGAAGCCGGTGCTATTGCCGTAGTGTACTCACTGATTTTAGCTGTGGGTATTTACGGTGAAGTAAAAACCACTGAGTTGCCGGGCATTTTAATGAAATCGGCAGAAACCACCGCTATCGTGCTGGCGCTGATTGCCACATCATCGGCGATGTCGTGGATATTATCTTACGAGCAAATTCCGCAAACCATCAGTGCCGCCATGCTGGCGCTAAGCGATAACCCGCTACTGATTTTACTAATGATCAACCTGATCTTACTGCTGGTCGGTGCCTTTATGGATATGACGCCGGCGGTACTGATTTTTACGCCGATATTCTTGCCGGTAGCGGTAGAGCTGGGCATGAGCCCGCTGCATTTCGGCATTATGATGGTGTTGAATTTATCCATTGGCCTGGTGTCGCCGCCGGTAGGCAGTGTGCTGTTTGTCAGTTGCGCTATTGCCAAAACCAAACTGGAAGCCATTATCCGGCCGTTAATGCCGTTGTATCTGGCAATGTTTGCGGTGCTGATGCTGGTAACTTATGTACCGGCGATCAGTGAATGGTTGCCAAAGCAGTTTGGCTTCTAACCGGCCGGGTTGTTAACCCGGCTGGCTTTCAACAGATGGTAAACTCAGGAGTTAACCGATGGTAAGCTACGTGATCCCGAATTTGGCCAATGCTTGTCGTATTCTGTCGCTGGTGACAGAGTCGGACCAGGGCCTGAGTTTAACTGAATTGGAGCAGCGCTTAGCGGTGCCGCGCACCACGGCGTTCCGTATTTTACAAACACTGTGCCAGGAGCAGGTGCTGGAAAAGCACGGCAAGCGTTACCTTGTTGGCGCACAGCTGTTTAAAATGGGTTTAAGCTTACTTAGCTCGCAGCGTTTACAACAGCAGGCATTGCCGATGCTGCAAAAACTGGCGCTAAGCACAGGCTTAAGTGCACATTTGGCGTTGCCACACAATAAAGGCGCGTTACTGGTAGAGGTGTGTGACAGCCCGAACCCGCTGCGTTTAGCCGCCAGGCCAGGCACCATCGCCGATTTTAACTGCTCTGCTGCCGGAAAAGTGTTTCTGGCGTTTCATCATTTTGACCAATTACACAGTTTCGCCGCAGCCGGTTTATTTCAGCAACGTACGTCACACAGCCTGGTGCAGCCAAATGAGTTAACAGCAGAGTTGCAGCGGATACTGGCCCGCGGTTATGCTAGCGACGAAATGGAATACCACGATGATGTGCGTTGCCTGGCTGTGCCGGTGCGGAACAGTCAGGGGGCGGTAGTGGCGGCTGTTGGCATTACCGGCCCGTTGGCGTTGTTTGCCGGGAAAATACACACCGACCTGATTGCCAGCGTAAAGCAAACGGCAATCGACATCGCGCTCAGTACTTACCGGCCGCAATTGGTCGCTAACAGCGCGCGTGGTCAATAAGATGAGACTTATGCAAAAACAAGCCACAATAAATGATGTTGCCCGTATTGCCGGCGTATCTAAACGTACGGTTTCGCGGGTGATTAACGGCTCGCTTAGTGTCGGTGATACTACCCGCACCCGGGTGGAAAAAGTGATCAGCGAACTGAAATACTCGCCCAATACCCAGGCACGCGGCCTGGCGTCCAGCCGCTCTTATCTGCTGGGGCTCATTTACGATAACCCCGATGCCTTGTATCTGGATGACGTACAACGCGGGGTGCTGGAGGTTTGTTCCAACCTTGGTTACGAGCTGGTAGTACATCCGTGCCGTTACCGCAGTGAAACCCTGGTGCAGGATTGTTTGCGTTTTATGCAGCGCTCTAAACTGGATGGCGTTATCGTGCTGCCGCCGGTGTCAGAGTCAGAAACCCTGGCGCTGGCATTAAAAGACTCCGGCAGTGCTTATGTGCGCTTAAGCTCAGTGGCGTTGGATGAAGCGAAACATATCGTTGTGTCGGACGATCGCGCTGCCGCGGCTGAAATGGCGCGCTATTTTGCTCAGTTAGGTCATGAACAGATTGCCTTTATCAGCGGGCCGCAGCGCTATAAATCCTCTACCGAACGGATGGAAGGGTTTCAGCTGGGCTTATCGGCTTATGGCATCAAATTACGGCCGGATTGGATTGTCGAAGGTAATAACACCTATGAAACCGGTATTGAATGTGCACGCCAGTTGCTGCAAGTTGAGCACAGACCGACGGCTATTTTTGCCAATAACGATCAAATGGCAGCAGGGGTACTTAAAGTGGCACACAGCTTGGGTATAAAAGTACCTGAGCAATTATCGGTGGCTGGCTTCGATGACAACATGCTGGCCTCAAGGGTAATACCGGCGCTTACCACCATTAAACGGCCGGTACGACAAATGGCATTGCTGGCTACCAGTAAACTGATTATGTCGATAGAAAACAATGATAAAGCCGCAACTAATGTTGCTGCTAAAGTAGCACCGACTTTGGTGGTGCGTGAGTCTACCGCTAGAGTGGCCGGCAGCAGCGACTAAGTTGCTTTAGCATTTTTCAACTGAATTAAACTTTTTTGCCAACGGTGGCAAAAAGTTTGCCGATTTACTTGCCACCGGTGGCAAATTGGTTATTATAGTAACAATTGCGCAGTAAGCAGATGCGCCCGGTCAGATAGCAGCCGACAGCAGCGGAGAAATCTATGACAGACAAATTAAGACGACAGCATTTAAAAACCTTAAGCCTGGCAGGAATGGGCTTGTCTTTATGGTCATTAAACGGCTGCTCGACGGTGTCTGCAGTGACAACCTCTGCCAGCGATGCCGCTGATGATGTGTTATGGCAGCAGGCTGATGCCATTATCGCCGCCATAGCGCCAACACAGTTTGCTGCGCGCGATTTTACTATTACCGGGTTTGGTGCCAAAGCCTCAACTGATTTTGACAGTAGCGCCGCCATTAATTCGGCTATTGCCGCCTGCGCAGCAGCCGGTGGTGGCCGTGTAGTGGTGCCGGCCGGGCGTTTTAACACCGGGCCGGTGCATTTAAAATCTAACGTAAACCTGCATTTGCAAAAAGATGCCGTACTATCGTTTTACCCTGAACCACAGCGTTACCTGCCAGCGGTATTTACCCGCTGGGAAGGCGTAGAGCTGATGGGTTATTCGCCGCTGATATATGCCTTTGAGCAGGAAAATATCGCCATCACCGGTGAGGGCATTCTGGAAGGCAACGGCAGCAATACACACTGGTGGCCGTGGAAAGGTAAATGGAAACATACGCCTTGGCAGTTGGATGCGAAAACCGATCAGGCCAATACCCGTAACCCGTTGTTTGATATGGCCGAGGCCGGCGTGCCGGTTAGCCAGCGTGTATTTAGCGAGAACTATTTACGCCCGCCGTTTATTCAGCCGTATCGCTGTAAACGGGTATTAATTGAAGGCATCACTATTCGTAATTCGCCGTTCTGGTTGATCAACCCGGTGCTGTCAGAAGATGTGATCGTGCGCGGCGTAAACTGCGTTAGCCATGGGCCAAACTCGGATGGCTGTAACCCGGAGTCCAGCAACCGGGTATTAATTGAAAACTGCTTGTTTGATACCGGTGATGATTGTATTGCGCTGAAATCCGGCCGCAATAATGACGGCCGCCGGCTGGCAACACCGGTACAAAATGTGGTGATCCAGGATTGTATGATGCGTGCCGGCCACGGTGGTGTAGTGCTGGGCAGTGAAATCTCCGGCGGTGCGCGCAATATCTTCGCCCGCCGCTGCCGCATGAGCAGCCCGGATCTGGAGCGCGGCATCCGCATTAAAACCAATTCGGTGCGCGGTGGCTTAATTGAGAATATCTATGTCCGCGATATTGATATCGGCGAAGTTAAAGACGCCATCGTGATTAACTTCTTCTACGAAGAAGGCGATGCCGGTGCCCACCTGCCGCAGGTGAAGAATTTGCATATCAGTAACTTACGCGTACAAAAAGCGCAGCGGGCGTTTTTACTGCGTGGTTTTGAGCGCGCGCCAATCAGCGGTGTCAGCTTGCACCATGTGCAGTTTAACCAGACCGGTAGCCTTGGGGTGCTGGAGAATGTCGCGCAGATTGATGCGGTCGATCTCACCTTAAATGGTGAAGCATTAACATTGTGACTGGTATGAGTGTGGTTGCAGCCGCGGGGGCGAAAACCGGTTTGCCCACACCAACACGCCGTGAATACGTCCCTGTAGGCTCGATTCCGGCATCCATGCCGTCAACGGTTGGTTTAGGGCAAGCCGGTTTCCACCTGATTCAAGCCCGAACATCGTATTTTTTAAACCCAGTTTGCCACCGCTAGACAAGGTGCAGGAAGGCTGAAGATGAGCACAGAACAACAACCCGGTTGTAGTACCAAACTAAATACACCGGCAGACATCGGTGAGCAGTTGCACGTGTTGCAGGTGCACCCGCGTGACAACGTGGTGGTAGCGCTGCAACCGCTGGCGCAAGGTGTGGCCTTGCCTGAGCCGTTCGCAGAGCTAAGCGCACAGCAGGCCATACCGGCCGGGCATAAAGTGGCACTAACAAATATCGCCAAGGGCCAGCCGGTAATTAAATACGGCTTTGCCATCGGCGCAGCAACGACCGATATTAACGCCGGTGAGCATATTCACTCGCATAATCTTGCCACGCTGTTAAGTGGCCAGGTCGATTACCGCTACGATGGCTGTCAGGCGCAGCCACTGCAATTTCCGGCCGGATTGCCAACAGAATTTATGGGTTATCGCCGTGCTAACGGCAAAGTAGGCACGCGCAATGAGCTGTGGATCATCAACACCGTAGGCTGTGTTAACCGCGCGGCGATGCGGGTGGCTGAGCAGGCGCGCAAGTTGTACGGCGATGAGATTGACGGTATCCATGCATTTACCCATCCGTTTGGCTGCTCGCAGCTGGGCGATGATTTAGACCACACCCGCCGCTTACTGGCCGGGCTTATTCAGCACCCCAATGCCGGCGCCGTATTAGTCATGGGTCTGGGCTGCGAGAACAATCAGCTAAGCAAACTGCTGGCCGCCAGCCCGGGTGTCGATTTAAGCCGCATCCGCTCGTTTAATGCCCAACAGGTAGAGGACGAGATAGAGCAGGGCTTGGCAGCAGTGGACGAATTAGTCGCGCAGATGCGCACTGATAAACGCACACCATGCCCGGTGGCCGATTTAGTGGTGGGTATGAAATGCGGTGGCTCTGATGGTTTAAGCGGTTTAACCGCTAATCCGCTGGTGGGCCGCATTGCCGATTTAGTCGCCGCCGGTAATGGCAAAGTGGTACTGACCGAAACGCCGGAGATGTTCGGTGCCGAGCAGGTATTTATGGCGCGGGCGCAAAACGAACAGGTGTTTGGCGATATTGTCACCCTGGTTAATGACTTTAAGCAGTACTTTATCGACAACAAACAACCGGTGTATGAAAACCCCAGCCCGGGCAATAAAGACGGCGGTTTAACCACGCTGGAAGAGAAATCGCTCGGCGCCATTCAAAAAGGTGGTTCGGCGGTGGTCAATCAAGTGATCCGTTATGGTGATATGGCCAGCCAAAGCGGCTTAACGCTGCTCGAAGGGCCGGGCAATGATGCGGTGTCATCCACTGCTTTAACCGCTGCCGGTGCAACCTTATTGCTGTTTACCACTGGCCGTGGCACGCCGCTGGGCTTTCCGGCACCAACGGTAAAAATATCGTCAAATTCATCGCTGGCCGCGCGTAAGCCGCAGTGGATTGATTTTGATGCCGGCGGCCTGCTGCAAAAAGGCCGGGACGCTGAGCAGTTCAGCCATGAATTTTTCCGCTATCTGATAGACGTTGCTTCAGGCAAAGCCACGCGCAATGAGCAGTCGGATAACCGTGAAATTGCCATTTGGAAGAATGGTGTCACGCTTTAAAAATAAACATATTGAATTTAAACACTTTTTATAACAGGACTTGAATATGGCACAGAGTCGTCGCTTAGAACTGCACCCGGACCGGTTATTTCCGTCAGATCCGGTGGTGCGCGATATCGCCCGGCGTTTATATCAGCAAATTAAAGACTTGCCGATAGTCAGTCCGCACGGTCATACCGATCCACGTTGGTTTGCTGAAGACGCCAACTGGGACAATGCCACTGCCTTATTGCTGCTGCCGGATCACTATGTGTTTCGTATGCTGTACAGCCAGGGCATTAAGCTCGAAGAGCTTGGCATCCGCCGTAAAGACGGCACCGTGGTGGAAAGTGATTACCGCAAAATCTTCCATATTTTTGCCAAGCACTATTACCTGTTTCGCGGCACGCCATCGCGCATTTGGCTCGACACGGTGTTCCACGATGTATTCGGTTTAACCGAAACTCTGTGCGAAGAAACTGCCGATCATTATTACGACAGCATTAACGCCCAGCTGGCCAAGCCGGAATTTAAACCGCGTGCGTTATTAGAGCGTTTTAATATCGAGCTGATTGCCACCACCGAAGGTGCGCTAAACGATTTAAAACACCATGCCAAATTAAAAGGCAGCGGTTTTGAAACCCGCGTTATCACCACCTTCCGCCCGGATGACGTGGTAGATGCGGATCGCGCCGATTTTGCCGCTAATGTCGCCAAATTGGGCGAAATTACCGGCGAAGACACGAACAGCTGGCAAGGCTACCTGGCCGCGCTGCGTAAGCGCCGCGCGGTGTTTCGTGAGCATGGCGCTACCGCTACCGATCACGGCCATCCGACGGCGATAACTGCTGATTTAGCCATGAAAGACGCGGCCGCGCTGTTTCAGCGCTGCTTAAGCGGTAAAGCCACACCGGCAGAAACTGAGCTGTTCCGCGGCCAGATGCTGACCGAAATGGCCGGTATGAGCCTGGAAGATGGCATGACCATGCAAATTCACCCAGGTGCACACCGTAACCACAACCAGGTGATTTTTGAGCGCTTTGGCGCCGATAAAGGCGCGGATATTCCCAGCCCAACCGAATACGTACAAAACCTGAAACCGTTGCTGCAGAAATACGGTAACGAGGCCAGCCTGAACATTATTTTGTTTACGCTGGACGAAACCACCTATGCCCGCGAACTGGCGCCATTAGCCGGCCATTACCCGGCGTTAAAGCTCGGCCCGGCCTGGTGGTTTCATGACAGCCCGGAAGGCATGCTGCGTTTTCGCCATCAGGTAACCGAAACCGCCGGTTTTTATAACACCGTTGGTTTTAATGACGATACACGGGCGTTTTTATCTATACCGGCGCGGCACGACGTAGCAAGGCGCATTGACTGTCGCTTTTTGGCCGGCTTAGTCGCCGAGCACCGCTTAACCGAAGAAGAAGCCGGCGAGTTAGCCTACGAGCTGACTTACGGCCTTGTAAAAAAAGCGTATCAGTTGAAATGATGCGCAACAGAACCTTCTAGCGGGGCAGATTGTTGCTGTGCTTCGCGGACGTTGCACCAATATCGCAAGCGCAGCGGGCAGATAGCTAAACAAAGCGTCTGCCGCATGGATGCGGCAGAGGAGTCTACAGGGACGTATTTACGACGTCTTTGTGTGCTGTCTGACCGCGGAGCCAAACAACATAATTTGGATACAGGCATTTTATGGCATATCTCAGTAATCAGACTCTGGCGAGTCTAAACGGCAAACTGCCAATCCCAGCCTACCGGCTGGGCGGGCAAACACCGCAAGTCGGCATAGTGCATTTAGGCCCTGGCGCGTTTTTCCGCGGCCATCAGGCCTGGTATACCGAACAGGCACTGCAATTTGGCGGCGATTGGGCCATTAGCGCAGTATCAATGCGCTCACCCGATGTCAGTCAGGCCTTATCACCACAAGATGGTCTATATACCCTGGCCGTGCTGGATGCGGTGCAAAGCTATCAGGTTATCGGCTCGGTGCAGGAAGTGCTGATTGCCAGCGAACAGTACAGCCAGGTGTTAGCGCGCTTAACGGCCGCCAGCACTAAGTACGTTACCCTGACGATTACTGAAAAAGGCTACTGCTTAAACGGCAGCGGCAAGCTCGACTTAAGCCATAACCAAATCCAGCAGGATTTAACCGGCAGCAGCCAGCCTATAACCGCCATTGGCTTACTGTTTACCGCCCTGGCCGCACGCTACCAGGCCAATATCGCGCCGTTTTGCGTGATCAGCTGCGATAACCTGACCGACAACGGCCATAAGCTGCGTAACGCACTCATTGCCTTTGCGGAGCAAAAAGACCCCACTATTGCCAACTGGTTAAGCCAACAATTAATCAGCCCCTGTACCATGGTCGACAGCATTACACCGGCTACCGACGATGCCATTAAAGCGCAGGTAGCAAGCGTGCTGGGCGTGCAGGATAACTGGCCGATTAAACGCGAAGCCTTTGTACAGTGGGTTATTGAAGATATTTTACCGGCCGACAGACCCGCCTGGCAGCAAGCCGGAGTGATTTACGCTCAGGATGTCACCGCGTTTGAAAAAGCCAAGCTGCGTTTACTTAATGCGCCGCATTCCACCCTGGCTTATGTCGGCTGTTTGCTTGGCTATGAAACCGTATTCGATGCCATGCAGGATAAGGTGCTAACGCAGTTTATTCAGCAAATGATAAGCGACGAGATTATGCCGTCGTTTACACCACCAGCCGAGCTGGATGTTCAACAGTACAGCGAAGACATCCTGGCGCGGTTTCGTAACCCGGCAATCCGCCATTTGTTGGCGCAAATTGCCTGGGACGGCTCGCAAAAGCTGCCGATGCGTATTTTACCTGCCATTAGCGACAATTTAGCCGCCGGTAAACCAATCGACAAACTGGCGTTTGCCATCGCAGCCTGGTGCCGCTTTATTGTGAAGCGTTATAACGACAACGATAAACTGGTTGACCCGCTGGCAGAGCAACTGCTGGCCGTGGCGGCACAGTGCAGCGGCAACGCCGATACCGACGTGGCGCTGTTTTTAGCCGTTGATGCGGTATTTCCGCCACAACTGAGTTTAAACAAAGCCTTTTTTAGTGCAGTGCATGCTGCTTATCAACAATTAGTTTCTCAACCGGCCGCAGCGCTGGCCGCTTTTGCAGGAGTCGTTTGATGTCGTCTTTACCCCCGTTGTTGTCGTCTTTGGTAAAAGGTCCGGCATTGTTACCGATAATTCAGGCCGACACGCCGCATGAGGCCGTAGCGATTGCCAAAGCGCTGGCTGACGGTGGCGTAGGTTCGGTTGAAGTAGTGCTGCGCACCCGCCAGGCGTTAGCGGCTATTACCGCTATCCGTACTGCCTTGCCAAGTTTATTGGTCGGCGCCGGCACTATATTATCGGCAGCTGATGCCAATGCCTGTAAAGACGCCGGCGCGCAGTTTCTGGTCAGCCCGGCCAGCACGCCAAAATTGCTTGAAGCGATGATTGCTACCGGCTTGCCACTGGCGCCCGGCGTGGCAACCCCATCAGAAATTGCCATGGCGTACGAATATGGTTTGCGTGAGGTTAAGTTTTTCCCGGCGCATTTATCCGGTGGTATTGAAATGCTAAAAGCGCTGAGTGGTGTATTCCAGCAGGTGAAGTTTTGCCCCACTGGCGGCATTGGCCAGCATAACCTGGCGGAATTTTTGGCGCTGAAAAATGTGTTTGTGGTGGGCGGGTCCTGGTTAACGCCGGCTAATCTGGTAAAAGCACAGCAGTGGGCCCAAATTACCGCCCTGGCCGCAGAGGCAACCGCCATTGCCAGGCAGATTAAAACCGCAGCTTAAGGAGCAACAGCATGAGCAAACGTATTGTCATTATGGGCGAGTGCATGGTCGAGCTGTATCAGTTGGTCGACAATGTCTATCACCAGAATTTTGCCGGTGATGTGTTTAATACTGCGGTGTACTTAAAACGCACCTGTGAAAACCCGGTAGATGTGCAATTTTTTACGGCTGTCGGTACCGATCTTATCAGCGACAAGCTGGTACGGGCGGTTGAGCGGGAAAAAATAGACACCAGCCTGATGCTGCGCACCAAAACCGCCCGGCCGGGCCTGTATATGATTAATACCGATGCTTTTGGCGAGCGCAGTTTTGTCTACTGGCGCGACAGCTCGGCGGCTAAGCAGGTATTGCAGTGTTTTAACGCTCAGCTTAATTACAGCGCGATTAAAGGCTGCGATATGTTTTATTTCTCCGGCATTACGCTGGCGATTTTATCTGATGCTGACAGAGCCCAATTGTTTGAACTGGTAAGCCGGTTAAAAGCTGATGGCAGCCAGATCGTGTTCGATCCGAATTACCGCCCGGCACTGTGGCAAAACGCTGATGCAGCCAAAGCGGCCTTTATTCAGGCTTACAGTTTAGCCGATGTGGCACTGCCGGGGCTGGACGACCACCGCGTGTTGTTTGACGCAAAAACCACCCACGATGTGCTGGCGCAACTAACTGAGTTGGGGGTGGCTGAGATTATTGTTAAAGACGGCGTAAACGGCATTAACGGCCGTTATCAGCAGCAGGGTTTTACTGCGTTGGCGCATCCGGTGAAGAAGGTGGTAGACACCACGGCAGCAGGCGATTCGTTTAACGGTGGTTATCTGGCAGCGCGGTTAGGTGGTATAGCGCCGCAGCATGCGGTGAAGTTTGCTGCCCGGCTGGCCGGCTTTGTCGTGGAGCACACCGGCGCTATTGTCAGCAAGGATCACTTTAATGGCTTTTGGGCGCAGAACCGGCCGTCTGTGTTTGTAAAGTAATAACAAGATCCGGTTTAAACCGGACATACATCGCACTTGCAACCAAGTCAATTTTGTTAGAAGGAGCAAGGCATGAGTTTAGCAACAGTTTTTCCGCAAGCCGCTGATATACCGCCACAGTTTGCCCACAAGGGCGAAATAACCCAGCGCGAGTATTTATTAAACGGCGAGTTGGTGCAGTGGCAGGGCGATTTAAGCCCTGTCGTTAGCCCGGTTTATCTGCGCAATGAGCATAATGATGAGCTACAGCAAGTCGTGCTGGGCCATACGCCGTTACTGGACGCCGACACCGCGTTAAAAGCACTGGACAGTGCAGTAAAAGCCTACGACTTAGGCCGTGGTGCATGGCCAACCATGGCAGTGCTGGAACGTATCCAGCATGTGGAAAAATTCCTTGGTTTAATGCAACTGCAGCGCGCTGAAGTTATTCGTCTGCTGATGTGGGAAATAGGTAAAACCTATCCCGATGCAGCAAAAGAATTCGACCGTACCTGTGACTATATCCGCGACACCATCGAAGCGTTAAAGCAGCAGGACAGAGACGCCAGCCACTTTATTATTGAGCAGGGTAGTCTGGGCAAAATCCGCCGTGTACCGGTAGGCGTCGCACTGTGTATGGGGCCGTTTAACTACCCGTTAAATGAAACCTTTACCACCCTTATTCCGGCGCTGATCATGGGGAACACCGTGATCTTTAAACCGGCAAAATACGGCGTGTTGCTTATTCAGCCGCTGCTACAGGCATTTTTGCAAAGCTTTCCGGCCGGGGTGATCAACATTATTTATGGCCGTGGCCGCGAGACCGTTGGTGTGCTGATGGAAAGCGGAAAAATCGACTTATTCGCCTTTATCGGCACCAACAAAGGCGCCAGTGATTTAAAGCGTATGCACCCCAAACCGCACCGTCTGCGCGCTGTGCTGGGGCTGGATGCGAAGAACCCGGCGATTATTTTGCCAGACGCTGATATTAACCGTACGGTAAAAGAATGCGTGGCCGGCAGTTTGTCGTTTAACGGTCAGCGCTGTACTGCCTTGAAAATTCTGTTTGTGCAGCAAAGCCGTGCCGCCGAGCTGGTGGATAAACTCGCCAGTGCCATTAGCGAGCTAAAAGCCGGTATGCCGTGGCAAGACGGTGTGGCAATAACGCCGCTGCCGGAGCCCGGCAAAACGCAGTTTTTAACCGAGCTACTTGAAGATGCGTTAAGTAAAGGCGCCAAGCTGCAAAACCCGGGTGGTGGGCAAACGAGTGCATCCTTATTTACTCCGGCGCTGCTGTATCCGGTTAACAGCAGTATGCGGCTGTATAACGAAGAGCAATTCGGCCCGCTGGTGCCGGTAGTGCCCTATAACGATATTAACGAAGTGATTGATTATGTGGTGAATGCTAACTTTGGCCAACAGCTGAGTATCTTCGGTCAGGACGCGCAGCAAGTCGGTGAGCTGGTGGATATTTTTGCCAATCAGGTTGGCCGCATTAATATCAACAGCCAGTGTCAGCGCGGGCCGGACAGCTTCCCGTTTAACGGTCGTAAAGACTCGGCTGAAGGCACGCTGTCGGTGGTGGATGCGCTGCGGCAGTTTTCCACGCCGACCTTAGTGGCCGCTAAATATCAGCAAGCTGATATCGACTTTGTTAAACAGATGGTAAAGGCACGCAGCTCGCACTTTTTATCAACGGACTTTTTGTTTTGATGCGTTACAGGATTTTAGTTAGCCGCATCCCGGCTATTTAAATTATTTAAAATTTACCTGCCTTTGCTACCGGTGGCATTGGCGGGTTAGCAGTAGTCAGACTGGGACCTTGCCAGGCACACCGGAGTCACTTAAACAATAAAAAAGGACAACAGGGTATATGAATAAAGTCGTTAAACATCACAAGCTGGCTGCTGCTGTTATGCTGGCATTATCTCCGGCGTTGACTTTAGCACTGCCGTCAGGTGCTGCAGCGCAGGAAGCAGAAACACAAACTGCAACTAAAACAGATGATATTGAGATTATTGAAGTTTCTGGTTTCAGGGGTAGTTTAAATGTGGCGCTGATGGCTAAGCGCGATGCGGTAGGTTCCAAAGAGGTAATATTGGCAGAGGATTTAGGCAAGTTCCCCGATTTAAACGTGGCTGACAGCCTTGCGCGGGTACCCGGTATTGCCATTGAACAAGATGCCGGTGAAGGACGGCAAATAAGTTTACGTGGCCTGGGCGCTACTTTCGTTAAAACCACGATTAATGGTATGGAATCAGCGTCTGCCGGTGCCGCTACCGATGCTGCCGGTGGTTCTAACAAAAGCAGGGCTTTTGACTTTAACGTTTTTGCCTCGGAGCTGTTTACCCAAATTGATATCAATAAAACCCTGTCGGCAGAATTAGAAGATGGTGGTATTTCCGGTAATGTAAATTTGCAAACGGCGCGGCCATTTCAATATCAGGATACTAAGTTTGCCTACAACCTGAACGCCCGATACAACGATGTAGCAGAAGAGGTGACGCCACGTGCTTCGTTAATGTTTAGCCAAAACTGGGACAATAAGTTTGGTGTGCTGGTTTCTGCGGCTTATTCAGAAGGCCTGGTACAAAGTGAAGGTGTAACAACCGGTCGCTGGACGGTTAACAACCCCGCGTGGGCTGTTGATGGCAGCGAGAATAAACTTACTGCCGCTCCTGTTACCCAACTGTCACCTAAAGGTGTGTATACCAATGAAAATATGGAAGGGCTTTGGCTGCCGAGATTGCCGCGTTACTCTATTTTTAATAAGCAGCAAGAGCGCTTGGGTATTACTGCGGCGTTTCAATACCGACCTATAGATGATTTAACACTGAACTTCGATGTGCTGTATGCCGCGTTGGATAATACAATGGATGAATTCCAGTATTCAGCCTTGATCCGCAATAACGTATCGAGCCAAACGGACATATACGCGGAAAACCTGATCGTAGATGGTAATAATACGATTGTCGCAGGTACCTTTTCCGGTGTACCTATCCGCTCAGAAGCGCGGCAGGATGTATCAAACTCTACCTTTAAGCAATTTACGCTAAGTGGTGATTGGTATCTGAGTGATCGGCTAAAGGTGAACTTTCTGCTTGGCATGGGAAAGTCTGATCTGGATATTCCTTATCAGCGCACCTTTGCGCTGGACAGTTTCGACTCTACCTTTGCTTATAGCTACGACAGTGCTATCGACCCGATAAGCTTGATTGGCCAAAGTGGCACAGCAATTGGTAGTGGTAGCATGAATGTAAATATGCCGGCTTTTGCTTTTGCCCCGGCTCAGGCCTTTGGAAGTAGCTATAGCAAGGCAGAGTTAGAGCAATTGATGCTAAACCCTGATTTATACAGCTTAGGTTTAGTGCGTAACCGCAGTCAGCAAATTGGCAGTGAGAATAAGAATGTGTCACTGCATTTTACTTATGAGCTGAATGAGCAATACACCGTAAAGTGGGGCCTGAATCACCGAACTTTTAATACTGCCAATGTTCAGCGTGATAATGGTTGGCGCACACTGAATACGGAAACCAATCGCACCAGCGGAGAAATTGCCGAGGTAATGGTGCAACAGCTTGATGCCAGCCGCACAGCAGGAAATCTTTATGCGCTAACCTTATCGCAAGCCGGGCAGTATTTTGGTAATGCCGCCTCAGTGCCTGCTAATTCTACGTTATCTGCCGGCAGTTGGTTAACCACCGACTATGGCAAAGTGTATAACGCTTTTAGCAACGAAGCGTTTTTTGTAGCCAAAGAGCGCTATAACAGTACCTATGATATTGAAGAGCGGGTTAACGGAGCTTACCTGCAATTGGATTTCCGTTTAGAACTGGCAGGGCGCGAGCTGCGCGGAAATATCGGTGGCCGTTACCTGGATAATAAAAACACCTCCGGCATTATTAACCTTGATCATATTTATGCTGATGGCTACACCGCAGGCCGTGGCGAAGGGGGTAACTTTGCGGGCGGCTATGACTGGCGTTATACGGTAAGTGAAGGCAAGGACTTCCTGCCAAGTTTGAACTTAGCCTATGACATTACTGATGACCTGGTAGGGCGTTTTAGCTTATCTAAAGCCATTACCCGGCCACCATTAAGTGATCTGGCCTCAGCCATTAAAGTCACCCGTCCAAGCAGCGCCAATAATGATACCGCAACGATACAATTAGGTGCGGGGCCAACGTTGCGGCCTTATGAGGCGGATCAGCTTGATCTGGGCTTGGAATGGTATTTCGACGACGAAGCACTACTGGCTGCAGCCTTCTTCTATAAGGATATGACTGGCCTGAGCAGGGGAACGCGACAAGAAGTGCTGAGTGCACAACAACTGGCGCAATTAGGTATCGACATTGGCGACAGAGATCCGGCTACTGTGACCTGGGATGTATCACAACTGATTAATACACCGGGTGAAACCGTAAAAGGTTTAGAGTTTATTTATCAACAGCCTTTTACCATGTTACCGGAACCTTTTAATCGCTTTGGTCTGCAAACTAACCTGACGCTGATTGATTATGAGCAAGATGTAACGGACCCGCTTAGCCGCGAGCAAGTGACACTAATGGCTGAGGAAACGTCAAAACGTACTTACAATGCTACCTTGTACTATGAGTACGAGAAATTCAGTGCCCGTTTTTCGTATAATTTCCGCGAGCGTTATATCAAAGAGTATTTGAATAAGTACCGTGATGAAGGTTTATTTGGTCGCGGTATTGATGATAAAGCTCAGCTGAATTTTTCTGCCCGTTATAAATTCAGTGAAACCCTGTCGTTTAGCTTTGAAGCCATTAACCTGACTAACGCTGCCAATACCCAATGGAGCGATGTATATACCCCGCGGCCTTATGAGTATTTACTTACAGGACGACAATACTTAGTTGGTGTACGGGGTTCTTTCTGATGTCAGGCACATACGCTCAGATTGGCAGTTTGCTGCTCTGCTTGTGTGTGCTGCCGTGGTCGCCCGCCCGGGCGGCCAGTTATTGGCAGGGGCAAGATTTGCCCCTGGTCTGGCAACAATATATGCAGCAATCGGCTGAGTTAATGCAGCACGACAAGCAGCAGCTGCAGTTTGAACTGCAGCAAAGCAGCCAATCAGCGCTGCTTAGTGCAACAAAACATCGCGACTTTGGTTTAACTGGCATCAGCACAGAGCTTGAAGCAGAAGCAGTGCTGAGCTTTCAAACCCCCTCCGGCGGCTGGAGCAAGCGCACCGATATGCGTATTGCCCGGCAAAGCGGCCAGCAGTATGGCTCTGAGCCGAATTACATCCCCACCTTTGACAACGACGCTACCAGCACGCAGTTGCACTGGCTGGCCGATTTTTACCCCAAGGCCGCGCCACCACAGCAGCAACGTATCGCGCAGGCGATAGAGCGCGCAATAGCGTTGATATTACAGGCGCAGTACCCCAATGGCGGCTTCCCGCAATCGTATCCGCTGCGCGGCGGTTATCATGACGCTGTTACGCTGAACGATAACGCCCTGTATCAGTTGATGCAGCTGTTATGGCAGGTAGCTAATGAACCGCGTTTTGCTATGCTGACAGACAATACTAAAACAGCGGCTGGCGCTGCGTTTTATCGGGCGGTGGACTGGTTGTTGGCTAATCAGGTAGTTGTCGACGGCAAGCGCACTGTGTGGGGCGCACAGCATCATCCGCTAACGGGCAAACCGGTTACAGCACGGAAGTATGAGAAAGCTTCTCTGGTTAGCAGCGAAAGTGCAAAAATTCTGCAGTTGTTGCTACGCTATGCCGCTGATTACCCGGGTGTAGCGCTAAGTCTGGCGGATGGCGCCAACTGGCTAAAGAAGAAACGAATAGACAATAAAGACCGTCACCGCGACGCTGAAGGCCGCTTGTCATTACTCGACAGCTCTGGCAGCGCAGTTTGGGCACGGTTTTATGATCTGAAAACCGGCCAGCCGGTATTTTTCGACCGTGACGGTAAAACGTATAGCGATGTCAGTCAGATATCGCTGGAACGCCAACGCGGTTACGGTTGGTATCAAAGCGTGGCCGCAGAGTTCCTGGCAGAATATGACCAGGTCGCCGTAGATAAACATTGTACTAATTTTGGTCTGGACACACCTGGCGGCGACGGTGGAGTGGTGTTAAAGGTCACTAATCTGAACCACAACGGGCCTGGCTCTCTGGCCGCCGCGCTGGCACACAGCGGGCCACGTATTGTGGTATTTGAAGTTGCCGGGGTGATAGACCTTGAGCGCACTAATCTGGACATAAACCAGCCGTACCTGACCATCGCCGGTGAAACCGCACCGGATCCCGGCATTACGCTGATTAAAGGCGGCCTGCGGATTATCAGCCATGATGTGATCGTGCGGCATTTACATATCCGGCCGGGTGATGCCGGCTTAGCTAAACGTGCCGGTTGGGACACCGATGGCATAGCGGTAACCGGCAGCAAAGCCTGCAATGTGTTGGTAGAGCATAACTCAATCAGCTGGGCCACTGACGAGCTGGTATCGGCCTCCGGCCCGCGGGATAAAGGGCCGGCGGCAACCTCGAAGCATATTACCTTTCGCTACAATATTCTGGCCGAAGCGCTGGATTATGCCAGCCATATCAAAGGTAAACACAGTAAGGGGGCGCTGGTGCATGACAACGTGCAGCAGGTAGTCTTTATCGGTAATTTATTCGTCAGCAATGACAGGCGTAACCCGTACTTTAAAGCGTTTAGTTCTGGTGTGGTAGCCAATAACCTGATTGTTAACGCCGGCAATGCGGCGGTGCAGCTGGGTTTTGTCGAAACTGAGTGGCAGAGCTCCGGCATAGTGCCACAAAACCCGCAAGTTGCTGTAGTGGGCAATGTGCTGCGTTATGGCACGGACTCCTATTCAGATCTGGCGCTGGTATCAGACCGTGGTGATGCCTTTATTAAAGATAATCAAACCTTTAACCTGCGCCAACAAGCGATGTACGACACCCAGGGCGTAATTAACCGGCTGGATTCGCCACCGTTGTGGCCAGCCGGTTACAGCGCCTTACCGGCCGGTGAAACCGAAGCTATGGTGCTGCAACAGGCCGGCGCCCGCTATTGGCAACGTGATGCCATTGATAAGCGCATATTGCAGCAACTTGCAGATGGCAGCAGCCGCATTATCGACAGCCAGCAGCAGGTGGGCGGCTACCCGCAAATTAAGCCGGTGTACCGTGCGCTGCAGGTACCCACAGACAATATTAACGCCTGGCTGGACAGCTTTGTGCCAAGCCGCAGTAAATTACAGGAACCTTAAGTTATGCGTATCGAACACGTCGCTTTTAATGTCGGCCAACCGCAGCAAATGGCCAACTGGTATATTGAGCATTTAGGTTTTAGTTTAAAACGGGCATTAAATGATACGGCGCAAACGCATTTTCTTGCCGACGACAGCGGCATCATGATGATAGAAATTTACTGTAACCCGGCCGATCAGGTACCTGATTACGCCAGTATGGACCCGCTGATTTTACATCTGGCGCTGGTATCGGCTGATCCGGCCGCCGACAGCGCCCGCTTAATCGCAGCCGGTGCCAGCCATGTTACCGACGTACATCTGAATGATGGTTCGCATCTTGCTATGCTGCGCGATCCCTGGGGCCTGGCACTGCAACTGTGCCGGCGCGGCCCTGCCAGATAGTATTAGGGGTTAAAGCCGGCGTGCCGTTTTGAATAATTTATTCATAAATTAAGTTGGCCAGTAAAAATTTTATGCAAGCTGTCGGCGAATATCGTATTATCAGGTAATCTGATTGGAGTGTTTTATCGCCAGAGGTTTGCATGCCACCGCAGTTTATTCAGGCCGTTAAACAGCTTATTCCGGCTGAGCGTTATTTTGACGATCCTATTGCTACGTTAGCCTATGGCACCGATGCCAGCTTCTATCGCTTGCTGCCCAAGTTAGTATTGCGCGTTGAAAGCGAAGCTGAAGTGGTGGCGCTGCTAAAACTGGCAAATGAATATAAGGTGGCGCTGACATTCCGTGCAGCCGGTACCAGTTTATCCGGCCAGGCGGTAACCGACTCTGTGCTGCTGGTGCTGGGCGAAAACTGGCAGCAGCGAGAAGTGCGCGGTTTAGGTGAGCAAATTCGCCTGCAACCCGGCGTAATTGGTGCAGCGGCCAACAGTATACTGACAAAGTTTCAGCGTAAAATCGGCCCGGACCCGGCATCGATTAACAGCTGCAAAATCGGCGGCATTGTAGCCAATAATGCCAGTGGTATGTGCTGCGGCACCGCTCACAATACTTTTAACACCTTAGCTGCCATGCGGTTGGTATTGTTTGATGGCACTGTACTGGATACCGAAGATCCACAAAGCGTGGCAGCGTTTCGGCAAAGTCACGCGCAGTTGCTGGCAGAGCTTGAATTGCTGGGTGCACAAACCCGGGCCAACAGCGCGCTTAGCGCTAAAATCCGCCATAAATACCGCTTAAAAAATACCACCGGTTTTTCACTGAATGCCTTAACCGAATTTAGCGATCCAATAGATATTCTTACGCATTTAATGGTGGGATCAGAAGGCTGCCTCGGTTTTATCAGCGCGGTCACTTACAACACTGTGCCGGAGTATCCGCACCGTGCCAGCAGCCTGCTGGTTTTTCCGTCGGTGGAAAGCTGCTGTCTGGCAGTAACACAGCTAAAACAGCAACCGGTATCGGCAGTAGAGTTGCTGGATCGGCGCAGCCTGCGCTCGGTGCAGAATAAACCCGGCATGCCGGATTGGGTAAAGGGCTTGTCAGATAATGCCTGTGCGTTATTAATTGAAACTACGGCTGCCAGCGGTAGTTTATTGCAACAGCAACTGGCACGACTACGCTCCTCGCTACAGGACTTCACGCTTGAGCAACAGGTTGATTTCAGTACTGATCCTGTGGTGTATAACCAGTTGTGGGCCATTCGCAAAGGCACCTTTCCGGCAGTAGGTGCAGTGCGTAAAACCGGCACTACGGTGATAATTGAAGATGTTACCTTTCCGGTAGAACAACTGGCAGAAGGGGTGTCGCAGCTGCAGCAGCTGTTTGATAAATATTATTACACCGAGGCGATTATTTTCGGCCACGCGTTGGAGGGCAACCTGCATTTTGTTTTTACCCAGGGCTTTGATGATGCCACCCAGGTAGCACGCTATGACGCCTTTATGCAGGAGGTTGCGCAGCTGGTAGCGGTGCAGTTTGGTGGTTCGCTAAAAGCCGAACATGGTACCGGCCGCAATATGGCACCTTTTGTTGAGCTGGAATGGGGCACAGACGCGTACCAATTAATGTGGCAAATTAAAAAGTTGCTCGACCCGCAGCACATTCTTAACCCTGACGTAGTGCTTAGCCACAATCCGCAATTGCACCTGCAAAACTTAAAACCTCTGCCGGCCACTAACCCGTTGGTAGATAAATGCATAGAATGCGGCTTTTGTGAGCCGGTGTGCCCGTCACGCAAATTAACGCTAACGCCACGCCAGCGCATCGTAACGCAGCGCGAAATATCGCGCCTAATCGCCAGCGGTGATGAGCCACAGCGTTTAGCGGCTTTGCAGCAATCTTATCAGTATCAGGGTAATGACAGCTGCGCCGCTTGCGGTATGTGCAGTACGGCCTGCCCGGTAGGCATTAACACCGGTGATTTAACCCGACAGCTGCGCGCAGTAAATAACCGGCCATGGCAGGGTGTTGCCGCTTTTATCGCGCGGCACTTTAGTATTGCTGCCGCTATCAGCCGTTTAGGCCTGGCTGTTGGCAACGTATTTGGCACAGTGCTGCCGCGCTGGCATAAGGCTATGCCAACAGCAAACTACCGCAGTGTGGTAAATCAGTACGCTGCTGATAAGGCGTTAACGCCGCTGATTTACCTGGCGTCGTGCTCCGGTCGCGTTATGGGGCCTGCGGCCAACAGCAAAGATAAGCGCAGTGTGCAGCAGGTAAGCGCCAGCTTACTGCAAAAGGCAGGCTATCAGCTGATCGTGCCGGAGGGTATCGATAGCCAGTGTTGCGGTATGCCGTTTCAATCGAAGGGCCAGTTTGCGGCGGCAGGACTTAAGCAGCGTGAGCTGGAGCAATGGCTGCTTAAGGTAACAAATAACGGCACTATTGCGGTTTTTTCTGATACCAGCCCCTGCAGTTTAACGCTGCGCGGCAAGCTGGACCCGCGATTGACCATTTTTGACAGCGTCGATTTTCTGCATGATAAGGTGCTGCCAAAACTACAGATAACGCCGTTGGCAGAGCCGGTAGCGCTGCATATTACCTGCAGTGCCAGCCAACTTGGCCAGGCAGGTAAACTACAGCGGTTGCTCGCTGCCTGCAGTAATAACGTTGTGATCCCCGAAGGTATCAGTTGCTGCGGTTTTGCCGGGGATAAAGGCTTTGCATTACCACAGCTTAATGCCTCGGCGTTATCGGAGTTAAAGCAGCAGGTAAGTGGTTGCTCACAAGGAGTATCGACCAGTCGTACCTGTGAAATTGGTTTGTCGCAGCACAGTGGCATTGAGTATCAGCATTTGGTGTATTTGCTGGATAAGTGCTCGTAAGCTTTTACAGTGCGATAGCAACAGAATTGGCTAGCGAGATTGGCGACAACTAAGAAAAGCGTCTGTGGCAGGGATGCCACAGAGGAGCCTACAGGGAGGTATTTACGGCGTCTTTTCGTGTTGTTGGTAATTGAAGCCAAGACACATGTTCTGAACTGACGCCGATAAGTATTACAGCTTGTTTAAAATTTCAGCCGGTAATGCCAGCTCGTCATTGCGGTTTACGCCGACACCACGATCAAGAATATTCTTTGCAATCTGCTTAGCTTCTTCCAGCGAGTGCATTTGCGCTGTGCCGCACTGGTAAATATTCAGCTCCGGAATATCGCCCTGGCTGGCGACATGCAATACATCATCCATCGCGGCTTGCCAGGCTTTAGCTACACGTTGCTCGTCCGGGGTGCCAATTAAGCTCATATAAAAGCCGGTGCGACAGCCCATCGGCGAAATGTCGATAATCTCAACATCATTGCCGTTTAAATGGTCGCGCATAAAACCGGCAAATAAATGCTCCAGCGTGTGAATACCTTTTTCCGACAAAATTTCTTCATTCGGCACGCAAAAACGCAAATCAAATACCGTAATGGCATCGCCCTTAGGCGTGTTCATTTTCTTCGCCACGCGCACAGCCGGGGCTTTCATAATGGTATGGTCTACGGTGAAACTGTCGAGTAATGGCATAACAACACCCTCAAAATTAAGGCTACAGATAGCGGCTATTATAGGCAGGTAACGCCGGATAAGTTAACCGTTATCGGCAGATATCAGCGTTAAAGCTGCGCTAAAGCACGGTTAAATGCACATAGTACAAAATTTTTAATGTAATAACCTTGAATGGATCAGGGCTAATCCCCATTAATCGCTCAACGCAATTTGTGCTTGTTCAGAATATTAAGTGGAGTGTAGTTATGGGCAGAATTATCGGTATTGACTTAGGTACAACCAACTCTTGTGTGGCGGTATTAGACGGTGATAAACCTCGCGTGTTAGAAAACGCTGAAGGTACCCGCACTACGCCGTCCATTATTGCTTATGCAGAAGATGGTGAAGTGTTAGTTGGCCAGCCGGCAAAACGTCAGGCGGTTACCAACCCGAAAAACACCTTATTCGCTATTAAGCGTTTAATCGGCCGTCGCTTTGAAGACGAAGAAGTACAACGCGACATCAAAATTATGCCTTACGCTATCGTAAAAGCAGATAATGGCGATGCCTGGGTTGAAGTTAAAGGCAAAAAGTTAGCTGCACCGCAAATTTCAGCCGAAGTGCTGAAAAAAATGAAGAAAACCGCCGAAGACTTCTTGGGTGAAGCGGTAACGGCTGCGGTAATTACCGTACCGGCGTACTTTAACGATGCCCAGCGCCAGGCAACCAAAGATGCCGGCCGTATTGCTGGTTTAGATGTAAAACGTATTATCAACGAGCCAACAGCTGCGGCGCTGGCCTATGGTATGGATAAAAAGAAAGGCGACACCAAGGTTGCAGTATATGACTTAGGTGGCGGTACTTTTGATATCTCTATCATCGAAATTGATGATGTAGACGGCGAGCAAACCTTTGAAGTACTGGCGACCAACGGTGATACTCACTTAGGTGGTGAAGACTTCGATAACCGTTTAATCAACTATTTGGTTGAAGAATTCAAAAAAGAGCAGGGCATTGACCTGCGTAACGACCCACTGGCGATGCAGCGCTTAAAAGAGTCTGCTGAAAAAGCCAAGATTGAGCTGTCGTCAGCATCACAAACTGAAGTGAACCTGCCGTACATTACTGCTGATGCCTCAGGCCCGAAACACCTGAACATCAAAGTAACCCGTGCCAAGCTGGAATCTTTGGTTGAAGACTTAATTCAGCGCACTATTGAACCGCTGAAGCAGGCACTGAAAGATGCTGATTTAAGCGTGGGTGAAATTAACGACATCATCCTGGTTGGCGGCCAAACGCGGATGCCAAAAGTACAGGAAGCGGTAACAGCGTTCTTTGGCAAAGAGCCACGTAAAGACGTAAACCCGGACGAAGCGGTAGCAGTAGGTGCGGCGATTCAGGGCGCGGTACTGTCAGGTGATGTTAAAGACGTATTGCTGCTTGACGTTACGCCATTGTCACTGGGTATTGAAACCATGGGCAGCGTAATGACGGCGCTGATTGAGAAAAATACCACGATCCCAACCAAAAAATCGCAGGTGTTCTCAACAGCAGAAGATAACCAGTCTGCGGTAACTATTCATGTGCTGCAGGGCGAGCGTAAGCGTGCGTCTGATAACAAGTCACTGGGCCAGTTTAACCTGGAAGGCATCCGTGGTGGTCGTCGTGGTGAGCCGCAAATTGAAGTGACCTTCGATTTAGACGCCGACGGTATTTTGCATGTGTCTGCTAAAGATAAAGACACCGGTAAAGAGCAGAAGATCACCATCAAGGCTAACTCGGGTTTAACCGATGAAGAAATCCAGGCCATGGTACGTGATGCTGAAGCCCATGCTGAAGATGACAAAAAGTTTGAAGAGCTGGTGCAAACCCGCAACCAGGCTGATGCGATGGTACATGCCACCCGCAAGCAACTGGAAGAAGTCGGCGATGCATTAGCAGCAAACGATAAAGAAGAAATTGAAACGGCAATCAAAGAGCTGGAAGCTGTATTAAAAGGCAGCGACAAGGCGGCGATTGACGAGAAGTCACAAGCACTTATCCAGGCGTCGCAGAAGTTGATGGAAGCATCACAAGCCAAAGCCCAGCAGGGTGGCGGCGATGCCGGTCAGCAAGCTGACGGCAACGACGACGTGGTTGACGCTGAGTTTGAAGAAGTCAAAGACGATAAGAAGTAATCTGGCTGAAGTATAAGGGCTGGCCTGGTGCCAGCCTTTTGGCATTAAGACATTTACTGAGCGGGAACTATGTCCAAGCGTGACTATTATGAAGTATTAGGTGTCGCTAAAGGCGCCGACGATAAAGACATCAAAAAGGCTTATAAACGCCTCGCCATGAAGTTTCACCCTGACAGAACTCAGGGCGATAAAGCCATGGAAGAGAAGTTTAAAGAAGTCCAGGAAGCCTATGAGGTGTTGTCGGATGAACAAAAGCGGGCTGCCTACGACCGTTATGGCCATGCCGGAGTAGATCCGAACCGTGGTGGTGCCGGTGGCGCCGGCGGCGCTGATTTCGGTGATATTTTCGGCGATGTGTTCGGTGATATCTTCGGTGGCGGTGGCCGTCGGGGTCAATCGCGGGCGCAGCGTGGTTCAGATTTACGCTACAATCTGGAGCTGAGCCTGGAAGAGGCGGTTCGTGGTAAATCGGTCGATATTAAAGTACCGACCATGGTCGGTTGTGATGTCTGTGATGGCTCAGGTGCCAAAAAAGGCACTTCAGCCAAAAGCTGCCCAACCTGTCACGGTGCCGGCCAGGTTACCATGCGTCAGGGCTTTTTTGCTGTGCAGCAAACCTGCCCAACCTGTAATGGCCGCGGTAAGATCATTCCTGACCCTTGTTCCAAGTGCCATGGCGAAGGCCGCGTAGAGAAAACCAAAACGCTGTCGGTGAAAATTCCGGCTGGCGTTGATACCGGTGACCGTATTCGTTTAACCGGTGAAGGTGAAGCAGGTATGCACGGCGCACAAGCGGGCGATTTATATGTGCAGGTGCATGTAAAAGAGCATCCGATTTTCGTGCGTGACGGTAATAACCTGTATTGCGATGTGCCGCTGAGTTTCACTACTGCTGCACTGGGTGGTGAAATTGATGTGCCCACGTTGGACGGCCGCGTGAAGCTGAAAATACCGGCGGAAACACAAACCGAAAAAATGTTCCGGCTGCGTGGCAAAGGCGTGCAATCGGTACGTGGTGGCGGTGTCGGTGACTTGGTATGTAAAGTGGTCATTGAAACGCCGGTTAATTTAAGCGATAAGCAAAAAGATTTACTGCGCCAACTGGATGACAGCATGGCCGGTGACGGTGAAGCCAAGCACCGGCCTAAATCAAAAGGCTTCTTCGATGGTGTGAAGAAGTTCTTTGATGATTTAACCAGTTAAACACTAATGAAAAACCACCTGCGGGTGGTTTTTTGTTTTTCAGCAGATACAATAAAAGCTGATGATATTTTCCCTGCTACTGCAACGGATAAGGATATATTGATGTTGAAAAAGTTATTGCTTGGCGCCACCTGCACTTTGTTAATCGTTGCCTGCGCGCAGTCACCCACCGGGCGACGCCAGATCATGCTGTTTAATGATACCGAGCTGAGTAAAATGGGGGCGCAGACGTTTGAGAGCATGAAAGCAGAAACGCCGATTGCCAAAGACGCAAAAACCAACAACTATGTTAAGTGCGTGGCGAACAGCCTGCTGGCAGTAACACCGGACAGTATGCGGGCGCAAAGCTGGGAAATTGTGGTGTTTGACTCCGATCAGGTGAATGCCTTTGCGCTGCCTGGCGGTAAAATAGGCGTTTACACCGGCCTGTTAAAAGTCGCTGAAAATCAGGACCAACTGGCTGCGGTAGTTGGCCACGAAATAGGCCATGTTATTGCCGGCCACAGTAACGAGCGTTTATCAACGAACCAGGCACTGCAAACGGTTCTGTCTTTAGGCGATGCCGGCATGAAGGCTTATGGTGTGAAGTACCAGCAGGAGCTGATGACAGCCTTTGGTTTGGGGGCACAGTTGGGCGTTGCATTACCCTTTAGCCGCGCGCATGAGTCTGAGTCTGACATTATTGGTCTGGATTTAATGGCCAAAGCCGGTTTTGAGCCGCGCCAGGCAGTGAACTTATGGCAGAACATGGCTGCAGCGGGCGGCGGTGGAACGCCGGAATTTATGTCAACGCACCCGTTACCGGAAACACGCATTAAAGACTTGCGTGAAAAAATGCCGGCGGCAATGAAAACCTATAACGACCGTAAAGCGGCGTCGTCGTTGCCTAAGTGCAGTCGTTGATTGTCGGTTTTTTTTACACCTTACGCTGGTTCAGGCAAAGGTTAATGGTTTATTCAATATAAAACATGGCTTTATAGCGTTGGATTTGATCTTGCATGGAAGCAGCACTACACTTTAGGCAGTGTGTTTAAGGGAACAGGCATATGGAAAAGTTCGACAATAAGGACATAAAATCCACACAAGATGGCAGAAGAAAGTTTCTACTGCGTGTCGGTTTAGGCAGTTTGCCGGTGTTGCTGACCCTGAAAAGTAAAGCGGCATGGGGCAGCAGCACACTTAATTGCTCATTAAGCGAAACTGCTTCACAAATGCAGTCGGTGCAACCGGATAAATTCGAGAGTTGCAAGGAAACGTTCGACTCGCACGGCAGTGCTAAATTGTATTTTGAAAAAAAGAAATACGGTGCCGCCGATGGCAAAGGGGCGTTTTTTTATAAGAGTCACGAGACCAAACTCAGACATTGGCATAAGTCATGGATGGGTATTAAGATTTACCAGGACACGCAGTTCAGCAGTATTTTTTCACACGGCTTCAATGGTACTTTAAAACAAGCGGTCAACTTGAAAGGTGGTGATCCGCTAACCCGCAATATCGCTGCGTTGTTTTTGCATGCTTTGTACTACGAGATGGAAGGTATGAGCACCAATGTGCCATCGCCCGATGCTATTGTTGCTGCTTATCGTGAGTCGGTAACCTATGAACAGAAAAAACAATTGTCTGCTTTATTGGAATATTATATCGGCGGCAAATTAAGCTAGCCGTTATGGACTTTAATCTTAGCTATACTGAGTGGCTGTCTCAGGTGGCAACTTATAACAGTTGCCACAAAATAACGTTTGCCGACGATACGGCAGTAGTGTTTTGCCTCCTGCAACATGAGACACGGCTGGACACAACAGAACAAGTAATTTCCCCCGATGTAAAAGAGTCTGACATTGACTGATTTTGCTCTTGATATCGCACCTTTTTCTGTCGCTGTACAGAATCAAAGTAGAAAACTACGTGGTTCACTGGCTGAGCTGTATCCGCCAACCTTACTAAATTCAATTGATACAGCCCGTTTATATGACTTTAGCTTAAGCGTACAACGCAAATGGTCCGGTTATTGGCGGCCATTCCATGTGTCGGCCGGACAGCAACATTTTCGTATGTCAGATCCTGCACAGTTAGTGCCCGTGTTCGAATGGGGGCTTAACTGGTGTATAGCATCGTATCAGCATCAGTATTTGGCAATCCATGCTGCGGTGTTAGAGCGCGGTGGTAGGGCGCTGATTATGCCCGCACCGCCGGGTGCCGGTAAAAGTACCTTATGTGCGGCATTGATGCTGGAAGGTTGGCGTTTATTATCTGACGAAATGTGCCTGGTCGACCTTGATAGTGGTGCCATTGTACCCTTTGTCCGGCCGGTGAGTTTAAAAAACCAATCGTTACAGTTGATCCGCGCATGGTATCCGCAAGCGCAAGTGCGGCAAATTACCAGCGGCACCACTAAAGGCACTGTCGGCTATTTGCTGCCATCGGAAATCAGTTGGCAAGCCTACCGTCAGGTGGCAACTGCTGCCTGGGTGATATTCCCGCAGTATAATGCTGCGCAGGCAGAACTGCAGTTAAGCCGCGTTACGCGGGCGGATGCCTTTATGCATCTGGCGAACAATTCGTTTAACTATGCGGTGTTGGCGGAGCAAGGCTTTACTGCTCTGGCCGCTCTGACGCAGCAAATTGATGCTTACCGGCTGGAATATGCCGATATTAAACAGGCCTTGGCAGAGTTAGGCCGGTTATGCTGAGCGCGCCGTTGTTGAGGTTTTTTGCTACGCCGGAACAGTTTGTACAACAGGCAACAGCGCAGGATTGGACGCAATTTTTGCAGCACGCCAGAGAGCAGGGGCTGACAGCGCGGTTTTACTATCTGTTGCAGCAGCGCGAATTACTGGATCTGGTCCCCAAACAAGTGAGGTTGCATGGTTTGTCTGCAGCACGCTATGCAGAAAAGCAGCACCATTCACTGTTTTTTGAGCTGAAGCAACTGGAGCAGCTGTTTGCCGGGGCCGACTTCCCTTGTGTATTGCTTAAGGGGGCAGCTTATCGGGCGCTGGCGTTACCGCTAAGCCACGGCCGTTTGTTCTCAGATATCGATTTGCTCGTGCCGCACCGGCAGTTAAAAGCAGTGCGTGACAAATTGTTCTTCTGCGGTTTTCGCGAAGGCGAGCTGTCTGATTACGACCGGCATTTTTATCTGCAGTGGTCACATCAAAATCCGCCATTGCAACATTACCAGCGTGGCTCGGTAATTGATTTACATCACCATATTTTTCCTACCGCTTCGGCAAAGAAAATTAATATCAGCCCGCTGTTTGAACATGCCACGCCGATCAGCGGCTCAGCTTTTCAGGTGCCGTCGATTGCGCATTTTTTTATTCACGCTGCTGTACATCTGTTTTACCAGGAAGAAACGCATAAACTGATAAAAGACATTATTGATTTAAACGAGCTGCTGCTGGAGGTGCAGCACGCCGGGCAGCTTGATTTTATGTTACAGCAGGCAGAGTTAATGGCTGTGCAATCGGCGGTAATCAATGCCGCTTTTGTGTTGCATGAACTGTTTGGCAATACCGCGACAGCGGAGTTGGCGGTTATTATGCCGGCCGGGGCTGCTCAGCCGCTGGTATGTAATCTGCTGCTTTGGATGCTGCCGGGCGCCGGTGTGAAGGCCTGGCTAGCACGCCAGTGTTGGTTTGTACGTGGCCATAGTTTAAAGATGCGTTGGCATATTTTGCTCTACCACACTGTAGCCAAGCCTGCCGCCTCGATACGCCGCTGGTTTGCACGCCAGCGGCTGAACTCCGGCTCTTAACCCGCTTTAAGCTCAACGTGCGCTGCTGCCGGGCGCAGCAGAATCAGCGTTAACGCCACTAACAACAGAATTAAGCAGTAATAACTTTGGCTAACTACCTGCCATGGTGATATGCCAAAGCTGGCGCCCAATAACAGTGCCTGAGCACCGTAAGGCACCAGCCCCTGGCTGATGCAGGCAAAAATATCCAGCAAGCTGGCACTGCGTCTGGGGCTTATATGATGTTGCTGTGCCAGTGTTTTAGCGACGTCACCGGTTAATACTATTGCCACAGTATTATTGGCGATACACAGGTTGCTGCTAAACGCCAGTGCCGCTATCGCCAGCTGTTGGGCTTTGTTGCCCGCCAGTTTCAGACCATTAGCAAGCTGCTGAATTTTACCGGCGATCCACTGCAGGCCACCTTGTTGCTTAATAAACTCACTTAATGCACTTACCAGCATCGCCAGTAAGAATATTTCCTGTACATTAGCAAATCCGGTTGCTATGTCTTTGCCCAGGTTAGCCATAGCATAATCAGCAAATAATGCACCCTGCAGTGCGGCCAGCACTATTCCTAACAGCAGCACTACAAACACATTTAATCCCATTACGGCCAGCAGCAGAATGGCGGCATAAGGCAGTACGCCGCTCCAGTTTACCTGGTCAATCTGGATTGGTGCGCCCTCGTTAGCCAGTAAAACATATAACAACAACGTTAAGGCCGCAGCCGGCAGGGCAATTTTGATGTTTTCGCGAAATTTGTCTGCCATCTGTGCGCCCTGAGTGCGGGTAGAGGCAATGGTAGTATCAGAGATAATGGATAAGTTATCACCGAACATGGCACCGCTTAGCAGTACGCCAGCCACTAATGCCTGCTCCAGCCCCGCCTGATTGGCCAGGCCAACGGCAATCGGCGCTAAGGCGCCTATGGTACCCATAGAGGTGCCCATAGCGGTAGATACCAGCGCAGCAATAACAAATAACCCCGGTAACAACCAGGGTGCCGGTACCAAACTCAGGCCGGCATTGACGGCGGCATCAACACCGCCGGTGGCGGTCGCCACACTGGCAAAGGCGCCGGCCAGCAAGTAGATAATACACATGGTAATAATGTTGCTGTTACCGGCACCTTTAATCATCACATCTATCGATTGCTGCAACGGCGCTCGGTGCAGCCAGATGGCCAGTATCAGCGCCGGAATAATGGCAACATGGCCCGGTAGCTGATAAAACGCATAGGCCACATCCTGGCTTTGCAAATACAAGCCGGTGCCGAGAAACAGCGCGACAAAAAACAGTAATGGTAACAACGAACGCCTGGCACCCGCTGGCGCCTGCGTAATATCGTTCATAGCTTATACCTTATCAAAGCCCCGGCTAAACAACAGCCGCAATGGTTGCGCAATATATAGATGGCTAGATGGCCTGTCAATTTCATCCGCCGGTTTTCTGCTCTGGTATAAGCTACCTGAGTTGATTATGCTGGCAACTTATTTATTACTATCTGTTTTTCCGACGGAGTGACTATGTCGCAACAGCGCTTAATCAACAGCAAACGTTTTTTGCCGTTTTTTCTTACTCAGGCCAGCGGCGCTTTTAATGACAACGTGTTTAAAAATGCGCTGATGTTAATATTGGCCTTTACCGCGGCTAATGCGTTGCCGTGGGATACCGATTTAACCATGAACCTGGCGGCCGGCTTGTTTATTTTGCCGTTTTTATTGTTTTCCGCCACTGCCGGTACCCTGGCGGATGCGGTGTGTAAAACCAAATTAATCCGCGCGCTAAAGCTGCTGGAAATTGGCCTGATGTTGTTGGCTGGCTTGGCATTTTATTTTCAGCAGTATCTGATGTTGCTGGGTTTACTGTTTTTGATGGGCAGCCAGTCGGCGTTTTTTGGCCCGGTAAAATACGCTATTTTACCGCAGCTGTTAACCGACAAAGAGTTGCTGGCCGGCAATGCCTGGGTTGAAATGGGCACCTTTGTTGCTATTTTACTCGGCACCATTACCGGTGGTTTATTGGTCGGGTTGGCCGATGCGCCGCTGTGGATTGCTGGCGTAGTAGTGTTGTTTTCTGTGCTGGGTTATCTGATAAGCCGGCATATTCCGGCGGTGGGTGAAGTGCACAATGCTGATAAGTTCCGTTTTGCCCCCTGGCAACAAACTAAGGCGACTATCAGCATCAGTTACGCTAACCGTACCTTGTATTTAGCTATTATGGCCATCAGTTGGTTTTGGTTTTTAGGTGCCAGCTATTTAACCCAGTTTCCTAACTTCACTAAAACCGTGCTCGGTGGTGATAATACGGTAGTAACGGCATTGTTGGTGGCATTTTCTGTTGGTGTGGGTATCGGCTCTATGCTGTGTGAGCGTTTATCCGGCGACAGAGTAGAGCTTGGCATAGTACCGATTGGCTCTGTTGGCTTAACGGTGTTTGGCATCAGTTTGTTTTTCAGCAGCCCGGCACAGCTGCCGGCAGAGCTGCTTAACCTGCCACAGTTTTTAGCTACGGCATTCGGCTGGTGGGTGCTGACAGATCTGACTTTAATCGGCGTATTTGGCGGCTTATTTATTGTTCCGCTGTATGCGTTGTTACAACAGCGTGCCGAGCCGCAACAACGGGCTCGGGTTATTGCCGCTAATAATATCTTCAATGCGCTGTTTATGGTGGTAAGCGCGATTGCCGGTATCGTGTTTTTAACCGTGCTGGATTTAGCTATTCCGGAGTATTTTTTAATCCTCGCCATAATGAACGCTGTGGTGGCGCTGTATGTATACAGCCAGGTGCCGGAGTTTGCCCTGCGGTTTGTTATTTATCTGCTAAGTCATACTATGTACAGAGTACGCAGCAACGGGCTGGAGCATATTCCGGCCGACGGCGCAGCGGTGCTGGTAGCTAACCATGTCAGCTATGTCGATGCGATGTTGATTGCCGGTGCTGTGCGCCGGCCGGTGCGTTTTGTGATGGAAAAAGCCATCTATGACTTGCCGGTAGCCAACTGGCTGTTTAAAGCCGCCCGTACTATTCCTATTTGCTCAAAGCAGAAAAATGAGCAGGTATATGAAGCCGCATTTGCCAGCATTAAGCGCGAGCTGGAAGCTGGCAACCTGGTGTGTATCTTCCCGGAAGGGCGTTTAACCAAAAACGGTGATATCGACAGCTTCCGCCCGGGCATTGAACGTATTTTAGCTGAGACACCGGTACCGGTCGTGCCAATGGCATTACAGGGCTTATGGGGCTCATTTTTCAGCCACCATGGTAACGGCGCCTTTAAGCTTAAAGGCCGTTTTTGGTCAAAGGTGCAGCTGATAGCAAGCCCGCCTGTGCCGCCACAGCAAGCCAGTGCGGCTGAGCTGGAGCAGCAAGTGCGGTTGTTACGTGGTGACAAGGCCTGACACAGTTTACTGCTGCCCGGCTGATTTTTAGCTGTAAAGATGGCTATTTTACTTCCCCCTGCCGGCGGCTTTTGCTCTAATAGCCGCCATTATTATTTTTATGCAGAGCTTTTGTATGCCATCTATCGGAATTTTTGGCGCTAACGGCCGCATGGGCCGGGCGTTAATTACGGTTGCTAAAGAACAGCAGCTACATCTTACTGCCGCTACTGTACGTGCCGGTTCTGAGCTTGCCGGCGTTGATGCCGGTGAACTGGCCGGTGTCGGTAAACTGGGCCTGCCACTTAGCATTACCGGCAGCGACAGCATAAACAACGCCGATATCTGGGTTGACTTCACCATGCCGGATGCCATGCTGGCGCACCTGGCGCTGGCGGTAGCAGCGAAAAAAGCCATGGTAATAGGTGTGACTGGTTTAACCGATGTGCAATATCAGCAGGTACAGCAGGCGGCTAAGCATATTCCCATTGTTTGGGCACCGAATATGAGTGTCGGGGTAAACCTGCTGCTGCATTTGGTACAAACTGCCGCCAAAGTGATGGGACAAACGGCCGATATTGAAATTATTGAAGCGCATCACCGCTTTAAAAAAGATGCCCCTTCGGGCACGGCTATGGCAATCGGATCCAGCATTGCTAAAGCGTTGGACCGCGATTTGGCTAAGGTTGCGGTATATGGCCGTGAGGGTATTACCGGCGAGCGCGAGCAGCAAACTATCGGCTTTGCAACTGTGCGTGGCGGCGACATTATTGGCGACCACACCGCCTTATTTGCCGATTTAGGCGAAAGACTGGAAATTACTCACAAAGCATCCAGCCGTAACACCTTTGCCCAAGGCGCACTGCGTGCTGCTCTGTGGTTGCAAAATAAACAGCCCGGACTTTATTCTATGCAACAAGTGTTAGGTTTGGCAGATTTAAGCTAACTTTTTGCGCTATTAAGCTTAAAAACAGGTTAAAGGTGCCATTTGTAATAAAATCCAAAAAAAGCATAGCTAAATATCCTTCGATCGCCTAAAATAGTCAGGTTTGCCTAAGGCAAATCGGGTATCACATTTTGGGTCAAAACGGGTTGTAAAACAGTGTCAGGTTTTCGCCCGTTTTTTGCTGTTTGGAGGTTATCTTGACTAAGTCCGCCCTGCTCGTACTGGAAGACGGCACCGTATTTCGCGGTACAGCCATTGGCGCTGAAGGAGTTTCTGTAGGGGAAGTGGTGTTTAACACTTCCATGACCGGGTATCAGGAAATATTGACTGATCCCTCATACGCAGAACAAATCGTTACTCTTACTTATCCACACATTGGCAATACCGGTACTAACCTTGAAGATGAAGAATCCGGACAAATTTGGGCCAGAGGCCTGATCATCCGCGACCTGCCACTTCTTGCCAGTAATTTCCGTAACCAACTCTCTCTTAGTCAGTATTTAACACAACATAATATTCTCGGCATCGCCGATATCGATACCCGCAAGTTAACCCGTATTTTGCGCGAGAAAGGTGCGCAAAATGGCTGCATTATCGCCGGTGACAACCCGGACGAAGCCAAAGCATTGCAACTGGCCAAAGGCTTCCCTGGCTTGTCGGGGATGGACTTAGCCAAAGAAGTTACCGTTAAACAAGCTTATCAGTGGACTGAAGGCAGCTGGGCACTGGGCGAAGGCCATCGTGCTGCAGCACCACAGCAGTTCCATGTGGTAGCGTATGACTTTGGTGTAAAACGCAATATTTTGCGCATGCTGGCAGATCGCGGCTGTAAACTGACAGTAGTGCCGGCGCAAACACCGGCCAGTGAAGTACTGGCCATGCAACCGGACGGCATCTTTTTATCCAATGGCCCGGGCGACCCGGCACCTTGTACTTACGCTATCGAAGCGATTACCCGCTTCCTTGAAACTGATATTCCGCTGTTTGGTATCTGTTTGGGCCACCAGTTACTGGCGCTGGCCAGCGGCGCAAAAACAGTGAAGATGGGTCATGGCCACCACGGTGGTAACCACCCGGTGCAAAACCTCGATACTAAGCGGGTACTGATTACCGCGCAGAATCACGGCTTTGCTGTTGATGAAGAGAGCTTACCGGCGAATTTACGCGCTACGCATAAATCGTTGTTTGACGGCACGTTACAAGGCATACACCGTACCGATAAACCGGCATTCAGCTTCCAGGGCCACCCTGAAGCCAGCCCGGGCCCGCATGAGGCGTCAGAGCTGTTTGACCACTTTATTGCGCTGATGCAACAAGCCAAAGCCTAAGCGAACAGAATTACGGAGAGTTACTGCAATGCCAAAACGTACAGATTTAAACAGCATTCTTATTTTAGGTGCCGGCCCCATCGTGATTGGCCAGGCCTGTGAATTTGACTACTCAGGCGCTCAGGCCTGTAAAGCATTAAAAGAAGAAGGCTACCGCGTTATTCTGGTGAACTCTAACCCGGCCACCATTATGACCGATCCGGAAATGGCCGACGCCACCTACATCGAGCCGATCCACTGGCAGGTTGTGGAAAAAATAATCGAAAAAGAGCGGCCTTGTGCTGTGTTGCCAACCATGGGCGGCCAAACTGCACTAAACTGTGCGCTGGATTTAGAACGCCATGGCGTATTGGCCAAATATAACGTTGAGATGATAGGCGCCACCGCTGATGCTATCGACAAAGCGGAAGACCGTGGCCGTTTTGATAAAGCCATGCGCTCTATCGGCCTGGCTTGCCCGCGCGCCGGTTTTGCCCACTCATTAGATGAAGCTTACCAGGTACTGGATGATATCGGTTTCCCGTGTATTATCCGGCCGTCATTCACTATGGGTGGCTCGGGTGGTGGTATTGCTTACAACCGCGAAGAGTTTGAAGAAATTTGTACCCGCGGTCTGGACTTATCGCCCACCAAAGAGTTGCTGATTGACGAGTCGTTAATTGGCTGGAAAGAATACGAAATGGAAGTGGTGCGCGATAAAAACGATAACTGCATTATCGTTTGTGCCATTGAAAACTTCGACCCTATGGGCGTACATACCGGTGACTCTATCACTGTAGCGCCGGCGCAAACCCTGACTGACAAAGAATATCAAATCATGCGTAATGCCTCTTTGGCGGTACTGCGTGAAATCGGTGTTGAAACCGGCGGTTCGAACGTACAGTTTGGTATCAACCCGATTGATGGCCGGATGGTTATTATTGAGATGAACCCGCGCGTGTCGCGCTCATCTGCACTGGCGTCTAAAGCAACCGGCTTCCCGATTGCCAAAGTGGCTGCCAAGCTGGCGATTGGTTATACGCTGGATGAACTGGCTAACGATATTACCGGTGGTAAAACCCCTGCGTCGTTTGAGCCCAGCATCGATTACGTGGTAACTAAGATACCGCGCTTTAACTTTGAAAAATTCGCCGGCGCCAATGATCGCTTAACCACCCAGATGAAGTCGGTGGGTGAGGTGATGTCCATCGGCCGTAACCAGCAGGAATCGCTACAAAAAGCGCTGCGCAGTCTTGAAATTGGCGTTTGTGGCCTTGATCCGGTCATTGATATCAGCTTGCCGGAAAGTAAAGATAAAATTATCCGCGAATTAAAAGAGCCCGGTTCACACCGTATTTGGTACATTGCCGATGCGTTCCGCCTTGGCATGAGCATGGATGAAATTTTCAGCTTAACCAATATCGATCGCTGGTTCCTGGTACAAATTGAAGATCTGGTAAAAGAAGAGCTGGCGCTTAGCAAAGACGGTTTTGTTGCACTGGACGAAGCGCGGATAAAACGCTTAAAGCGTAAAGGTTTTGCCGATAAACGTATCGCCGATGTGTTGGGCGTTAGCGAAAACGAAGTGCGTAAAAAGCGCTACAGTTTCAATATTCATCCGGTATATAAACGGGTAGATACCTGTGCCGCTGAATTTGCGTCTGATACCGCTTATATGTACAGCAGCTATGATGAAGAGTGTGAAGCGGCGCCGACCAACCGCGATAAAATTATGATTATCGGCGGCGGTCCGAACCGTATCGGCCAGGGTATCGAATTCGATTACTGCTGTGTACACGCGTCACTGGCACTGCGCGAAGACGGTTTTGAAACCATTATGGTGAACTGTAATCCGGAAACCGTTTCTACCGATTACGACACCTCAGATCGTTTGTACTTTGAACCCATTACGCTGGAAGACGTGCTGGAAATCGTGCGTAAAGAGCAGCCTAAAGGCGTTATCGTGCAATACGGCGGCCAAACGCCACTGAAATTAGCCCGTGCGCTGGAAGCCAATGGCGTGCCAATTATTGGTACTTCGCCGGACGCCATTGACCGTGCGGAAGACCGTGAGCGTTTCCAGCAAGCGGTTGAGCGTTTGGGCTTAAAGCAGCCGAAAAACGCTACCGTAACCAGCATGGAAGAAGCCATTGCCAAGGCGCCGGAAATCGGTTTTCCGATGGTAGTGCGTCCGTCTTACGTACTGGGCGGCCGTGCCATGGAAATCGTTTATGACGAGCAGGATCTGCGCCGTTATATGACGGATGCGGTAAGTGTATCGAATGACTCGCCGGTGCTGTTGGATAACTTCCTGGACGATGCCATTGAAGTTGATATCGACGCTATCTGTGACGGCAAAGAAGTAGTCATTGGCGGCATTATGGAACACATTGAGCAAGCCGGCGTGCACTCCGGTGACTCGGCTTGTTCGTTACCACCACACAGCCTGAGCAAAGAAATTCAGGATGTCATGCGTGAGCAGGTTAAAAAGCTGGCGCTGGAGCTGGGCGTAGTAGGCCTGATGAACACCCAGTTTGCGGTAAAAGATAACGAAGTTTACTTAATTGAAGTAAACCCGCGGGCTGCCCGGACTGTGCCGTTTGTGTCTAAGGCAACCGGTGTCGCAGTAGCCAAAGTGGGCGCGCGTTGTATGGCCGGCAAATCGTTGGCTGAGCAGGGCGTAACCAAAGAGATTATTCCGCCGTTTTTCTCAGTAAAAGAAGTGGTGATCCCGTTTAACAAATTCCCGGGTGTCGATCCTATTTTAGGCCCTGAGATGCGTTCTACCGGTGAAGTTATGGGCGTGGGTGATACCTTCGAGCAAGCTTTTGCCAAAGGCCAGTTAGGTGCCAGCACCTTAATTCCGACCGGTGGCCGTGCCTTGCTTTCAGTGCGTGACAGCGATAAAGTGCGCGTAGTTGAACTGGCTAAACTAATGGTAGTCAAAGGCTTTGAGCTGGATGCTACCGGCGGTACCGCTAAGGCATTAGAAGCTGCAGGTGTGGTTTGCCGTACAGTAAACAAGGTGTCTGAAGGCCGGCCGCATATTCTGGACCGTATTAAAAACGGTGAGTACAGCTATATTGTCAATACCACTGACGGTCGTCAGGCCATTGAAGATTCTAAAGTAATACGCCGTGGTGCCTTGCAATATAAAGCTAACTACACCACTACGTTAAATGCTGCCTTTGCTACCGTTAAGTCCAACGCCGCCAGCGCGTTTGACAGCGTAGCATCGGTGCAGGAACTACATAAGAGAGTGAACGGATGAGTGCAATCCCGATGACAGTGCAGGGCGCAGAACGTTTGCGCACTGAACTGCATGAATTAAAATCAGTGAAACGGCCGGCGATTATTCAGGCCATTGCCACTGCGCGCGAACACGGCGATTTAAAAGAGAATGCGGAATACCACGCGGCCCGTGAGCAACAGGGTTTTTGTGAAGGCCGTATTCAGGATATTGAAGCCAAGTTGTCTAATGCGCAGATCATTGATATCAGCAAGTTGCCTAATACCGGTAAGGTTATTTTCGGTAGTACGGTAACTATTCTGAATCTGGATTCAGAAGAAGAAGTGACTTACCGCATTGTTGGTGACGATGAAGCCGATATTAAAAATAACCTGATTTCGGTTAATTCACCCATTGCGCGTGGCTTAATCGGTAAGGTAGCAGATGATGTTGTTAACATTACCACGCCCAAAGGCGTGGTAGAGTTTGAGATCACTGCTGTGCAGTATATCTGAGCCATTCGGGCAAAAAAAAGCGCCTGCTAAAGGCGCTTTTTTTATATTTAAAATTTACTTGCGTGGTAAGGCAATTTTTTTATCTTCGCCCTGGCGGAACAACACCAGTGTTTTACCGATTACCTGAACTTTCTCAGCTTTGGTTTCACGGATAATAGCATCCATGATCAACACTTTTTGTTCGCGATCTTCAGTAGGTACTTTCACTTTAATTAATTCATGAAAGTTAAGCGCTACTTCGATTTCGGCAACTACGCCTTCGGTCAGGCCATTGCCGCCGAGCAAGATCACCGGTTTAAGTTCGTGGGCTTTGGCTTTTAAAAATTGTTTTTGTTTGTTGGTTAAACTCATAAAATGACTATTTCCGCAGGTAACGCTTGAATTTGCGTTATTGTAGCGCCATCTAACGCATAACACTAATCAAGAGTGAAAGCATGACCAAGAAAAAACGCTCTGCCAGCTCCACCCGCTGGTTGAAAGAGCATTTCGATGATCAATTTGTGCAAAAGGCACAAAAGTTAGGCCTGCGTTCACGTGCAGCGTTTAAACTGGAAGAAATAAACCAGCAGGATAAACTGATTAAATCCGGCATGACAGTGGTGGATTTAGGCTCGGCACCCGGCAGTTGGTCGCAGTTTTGTGTTGGCTTGGTGGGTGATAAAGGTACTGTGATTGCATGTGATATTTTGCCGATGGACCCGATAAACGGTGTGAGTTTTCTGCAGGGTGATTTTCGCGAAGAAGCAGTATTGGATGCTTTACTGAGCCGGATTAACGGTAAGAACGTAGATGTAGTACTGTCAGATATGGCACCGAATATGAGCGGCAATGACACTACCGATCAGGCGCGTTCGGTGTACTTGGTAGAGCTGGCATTAGATATGTGCAACAAAGTGTTGAAGCAAAATGGCAGTTTTGTGGTCAAAGTATTTCAGGGTGAAGGTTTCGAGCAGTTTTTAAAAGATGTGCGTGCAGCCTTTACCACAGTAAAAATTCGCAAGCCTGATTCGTCCCGTGCACGTTCACGGGAAACATATATCGTGGCTACCGGCTTCAAAGTCTAGTAAAGTAGTCGGGTAATTATCTATTTATCGGTAAGAAGAGGTTATAACCTTGAGTGACATGGCAAAGAATTTGATTGTCTGGTTAGTGATCGCCGTTGTACTAATGTCGGTGTTCAATAGCTTTGGCCCCGGCAACACCGCGGATCAGCTAACCAGCTACACTCAGTTTATCAAAGAGGTAAACCAGGGGCAGATCCGCGAAGTTAAAGTGGAACGCACCGGGGTTATTACCGGCTTAAAACGCAGCGGTGAGCGCTTTGAAACCGTAGTCCCCGGTGGCTATGACGAAAAGCTGTTAGACGACCTGATTAAAAACGACGTAAAAACCCTGGGCAGTAAGCCTGAGGAAAGCAGTTGGCTGACGACGATTTTTATTTCCTGGTTCCCGATGCTGTTATTAATCGGCGTGTGGATCTTCTTTATGCGTCAGATGCAGGGTGGCGGTGGCAAAGGTGCCATGTCATTTGGCAAGAGCAAAGCACGCCTGATGGGCGAAGATCAGATTAAAACTACTTTTGCTGATGTCGCCGGTTGTGACGAAGCTAAAGAAGAAGTGTCTGAGCTGGTAGATTATCTGCGTGACCCGTCACGCTTTCAAAAACTGGGTGGTAAAATTCCAACCGGTATTCTGATGGTTGGCCCACCGGGCACCGGTAAAACGCTGTTAGCCAAAGCGATTGCCGGCGAGGCTAAGGTACCCTTCTTTACTATTTCCGGTTCAGACTTCGTTGAAATGTTTGTCGGTGTTGGTGCTTCCCGCGTACGCGACATGTTCGAGCAAGCGAAAAAAGCTGCGCCTTGTATTATCTTTATCGATGAGATTGATGCCGTTGGCCGTCAGCGTGGTGCCGGTTTAGGTGGTGGCCATGATGAGCGTGAGCAAACCTTAAACCAGATGCTGGTAGAGATGGACGGCTTTGACGGCAATGAAGGTATTATTGTTATCGCTGCAACCAACCGCCCTGACGTACTGGACCCTGCATTGTTGCGTCCGGGCCGGTTTGACCGTCAGGTAGTAGTGGGTTTACCGGATGTAAAAGGTCGCGAGCAAATTTTAAAAGTGCATATGCGTAAAGTACCTTTGGCTGAAGGTGTAGAACCATCCGTAATTGCCCGCGGTACGCCGGGTTTCTCCGGTGCCGACTTAGCTAACCTGGTGAATGAAGCGGCATTATTTGCTGCCCGCGGTAATCGCCGCGTGGTGTCGATGGACGAGTTTGAAAAAGCCAAAGACAAGATCATGATGGGCGCAGAACGTCGCTCTATGGTGATGACAGAAAAAGAAAAAGAGATGACGGCATACCACGAAGCAGGCCATGCCATTGTTGGCCGCCTGGTACCGGATCATGACCCTGTTTATAAGGTCAGCATTATTCCGCGTGGCCGTGCTCTGGGTGTCACCATGTATTTACCGGAACGTGACCGTGTATCGCACAGCAAACGTTTGCTGGAAAGTATGATCAGTTCATTATTCGGCGGTCGTATTGCTGAGGAAGTGATCTACGGTTTTGAGTCTGTTACTACCGGCGCCTCGAACGATATTGAACGAGCCACCGACTTAGCGCGTAAAATGGTAACCCAGTGGGGCTTCTCAGAGAAACTGGGTCCACTGTTGTACGCCGATGAAGAAGGCGAAGTGTTCCTTGGCCGCTCGGTCAGTAAAAATAAGCATATGTCTGAAGATACCGTGAAAGCCATTGATGCCGAAATCCGTCAGTTTATTGACCGTAACTACGACAGAGCGAAAAAACTAATTGAAGAAAATATGGACATACTGCATGCGATGAAAGATGCGTTAATGAAGTATGAAACCATCGACGCTAAGCAAATCGACGATTTAATGGCGCGACGCGAAGTACGCCAGCCGGAAAACTGGGAACCGCGTGATAAGCCCGGTTCAGATGATAAACCGGACGCCAAAGCCAACAAAGGTGACGATATCGTTGCTGATGGCAAGCCTTCCGAAGGCAATTTGCACTAAGCAGTGCTGATTGTCATTTAATAGCTGTCAGTTAATCTAAGCCCCGGTTTTGCCGGGGTTTATTTTTAGTAGCAACCCTGCCGTTCAGGAGTTTATATGCAGTTAACTTTGCCCCGTCAGCGCAGTTTGGATCTCAGCCGCCCTGTGGTAATGGGCATTTTAAATCTGACGCCGGATTCATTCTCCGACGGCGGCCGTTATAATCGCCATGACGCTGCGCTGCGCCAGGCGGAGCAAATGCTGACGGATGGCGCGGTTATTATTGATATTGGCGGTGAGTCTACGCGGCCAGGCGCCGCAGCTGTACCGGCGCACGAGGAGCTTGAGCGGGTAGTGCCGGTAATTGAAGCGTTGCGCCGGCAGTTTGATTGCGTTATCTCTATTGATACCAGTAAGGCAGCTGTTATGTCAGCCGCGGTTCAGGCCGGTGCCGATATTATTAATGACGTATGTGCATTACTTGAACCTGGCGCTTTAGCTGCTGCGGTATCAGCACAGGTGCCGGTATGCCTGATGCATATGCAGGGCGCACCGCGCAGTATGCAACAAGCGCCGCAGTATCAGGATGTAGTGTCTGAGGTGAAACAGTTTTTGCTTGAGCGGGCGCGCGCTTGTGAGCAAGCGGGGATAGATAAACAACAGATTATTCTCGATCCCGGTTTTGGTTTTGGCAAAAGCCTGACGCATAACTATGTACTGTTACAACAACTGCAGCAGTTTGCTGATTGTGGCTATCCGTTGTTGGCCGGCATGTCACGTAAATCAATGATTGGACAGTTGCTGAACATTCCGCTCAATGAGCGTTTGGCAGCCAGCGTGGCCTGCGCTACTATTGCAGCATTGCAAGGTGCCCGCATTATTCGCGTGCATGATGTTAAAGAAACCGTGCAGGCGGTCAGGGTTGTGACCGCAATGCAGTATGGAGCATAAAGGATGAGCAGAAAATATTTTGGTACTGATGGCATACGCGGCAAAGTGGGTGATTTTCCCATCACACCTGAGTTTGCGATGAAATTAGGCTGGGCAGCCGGCCGAGTGCTGTCACAACGTGGTACCCGCAAAGTGCTGATTGGCAAAGATACGCGTATTTCAGGCTATTTGTTAGAAACCGCATTAGAAGCAGGCCTGATTGCCGCCGGTATTGATGTACGTTTGCTTGGTCCTATGCCGACGCCGGCAGTCGCGTATCTTACCCGCACCTTCCGTGCCGAAGCCGGCATTGTGATCAGCGCTTCACACAACCCTTATTATGACAACGGCATTAAGTTTTTCTCCGCCGATGGCACTAAGCTACCGGATGAAGTTGAACTGGCGATCGAATACGAGCTGGAACAACCTATGGTGTGCGAACCATCTGAAAAGCTGGGTAAAGCAACCCGCATTGATGACGCCGCCGGCCGTTATATTGAATTTTGTAAAAGCCACTTACCTAACCACCTGTCCTTGAAGGGGCTGAACATTGTCATAGACTGTGCTCATGGTGCGACTTACCACATAGCACCGGCAGTATTTAAAGAGTTAGGCGCTACGGTAACGGTTATTGCGGCCACACCGGACGGTTTCAATATCAATGATCACTGCGGTGCTACTCATACTGAGTTGCTACAAAAAACGGTTGTGGAGAACAAAGCGGACTTAGGCATTGCTTACGATGGTGATGGCGACCGCGTAATGATGATAGACCATACAGGGCGTGTAATAGACGGCGATGAGATTGTTTATATTATTGCCCGCGCCGCCAAAGAACAGAATAAATTACAAGGTGGTGTGGTTGGCACACTTATGAGTAATTTAGGTTTGGAATTGGCGCTGAAAGAATTAGGCATTCCGTTTGAGCGCAGTGCGGTAGGCGATCGTTATGTCATGGAGCTGCTGCGTGAGAAAAACTGGCGTATCGGCGGCGAAAATTCCGGCCATGTACTTAATCTCGACTATACCTGTACCGGCGATGGTATTATTGCCTCGCTGCAGGTGCTTAATGCAATGATAGAGGCAAAGATGAGCCTGGCCGAGTTTAGCCGTGGTATGCATAAATTGCCGCAAGTGCTGGTAAACGTGAAGTTTGAAAAGGGTACCGCTCCGCTGGAGAAGCAGCACGTGAAGCAAGTTATTGCGGACGTTGAAGCCCAATTAAGCAGTTCCGGTAGGGTGCTGATCCGTAAAAGCGGCACTGAACCGTTGATCCGCGTGATGGTTGAAGGTGAAGATGCAACCCAGGTGCGTAATTTTGCCGAACAGATTGCAGCTGCGGTTAAAATAGCCAGTTGATTGTTCAAATGCGCCAATAATACTTGTTTGCACGGGCGTGGTTCGTTACTATCGCGCCCGTTTAATAACGGGAATACAGCATCATGCAACGCACACCCTTGATTGCAGCGAACTGGAAAATGAACGGTTCAGCCGCCCTGGCGCAACAACTGACTGTAACATTGGCAACGCTTTCGTTAGACACCACAACTGTGGTTGTTTGCCCACCGGCCACGTTGTTAACGCGTTTTAACACTCCTGGCAATTTTGCCTTAGGCGGCCAGACGCTGAGCCATGAAAGCAGCGGTGCCTATACCGGCGAAATCAGCGCAGAGTTGCTGCAGGAAGCCGGTGCCAGTTATGTGATTGTCGGCCATTCTGAACGGCGTATGCTGAATTTTGAAAGCGACGAACTTATCGCTGCTAAGCTGACACAAGCCGTATCATCCGGCCTAACGCCGATACTCTGTGTCGGCGAGTCGTTACAACAACGCCAGCAAGAAAAAACACAGCAGGTTATTGCACGGCAACTTGATGCGGTGTATGCTTCGCAGCCCGAATTACTGCTGAAATCAGTGATTGCATACGAGCCAATTTGGGCCATAGGTACAGGTGAGTCCGCTACGCCGCAACAGGCTCAGGCAACTCATGCTTTTATCAGGCAACATTTGGCACAATACGATGCGCAGGCAGCAGAAACGGTGAAATTATTGTATGGCGGCAGTGTTAATGCAGACAATTGTGCTGCGTTATTTCAGCAAGCCGACATAGATGGTGCTCTGGTAGGCGGCGCAAGCCTGAAACCGGCAGAATTTGCGCAAATTTGCCTTGCAGTTACAAAAGGTGCAAAGGAATAAGCATGTACGAAATTTTGATTGTAGTTTATTTATTAGTAGCATTGGCCTTAATTGGCTTGGTGTTGATTCAGCACGGTAAAGGTGCTGATATGGGCGCTGCCTTTGGTGCCGGCGCTTCTGCTACAGTGTTTGGTTCGTCCGGAACCGGTAATTTTTTAACTAAAACTACCACTATTTTAGCCACCATCTTTTTCGTGTTAAGCCTGGTGCTGGGTAACTACAGTGCCGGACAAAGCAAACAGGTTGACGAGTGGCAGGACTTGTCAGTGCCGGTTACTGAACAGGTTGAACAGAAAAAAGACGACGCCAGCGATATCCCTGTAGGTAACTAATCCGCTTAATTCAGCCGAGGTGGTGAAATTGGTAGACACGCTATCTTGAGGGGGTAGTGTCTTCGGACGTGCGGGTTCAAGTCCCGCTCTCGGCACCAAATATATCAATAGTTTGCTCAGGCAACGCTTGCGATAAACCAGTCAGCGCTATATAATAAGCGCCAATTACGGACGCGGGATGGAGCAGCCTGGTAGCTCGTCGGGCTCATAACCCGAAGGTCGTCGGTTCAAATCCGGCTCCCGCAACCAACTTTGCAGTACAAAATAGTTTAATTGTGTTTTAGTACTGAAGGTTGTCGGTTCGCTCTTAAATCTTGGGGCTCCCGCAACCAAATTTAGTTTCAATTAACATTGGCGATATGTTAGTTGATTGGATGCCCATTCGCCCCGCTAGTTCGGGGCGTTTTCGTATCTGCAGACTCAGTTTTAAGCAGTATTGGGCTAAGCAGCCCTTTTTTTATTTGCTGCTGTTACCACGTTACCGGTGCGGTAGCAGGCAACAACAGCTTTTCCGGAGGTCGCGTTGAACAAGCAAGAACAGAAACTGACAGAGCTATTACAGCCCACTGTTGAAGCCACCGGCTTTGAATTGTTGGGGTTAGAGCTGGTGCAGGCTGGTCGTCATTCAACATTGCGCTTGTATATTGATCACGCTGATGGCGTAAACGTAGATAACTGCGCCCTGGTTAGCCGTGAGGTTAGCGCTATTTTAGATGTGGAAGATCCGATTACTAATGAATACCTGCTGGAGGTATCGTCACCCGGCTTGGATCGGCCATTGTTTACGGCAGAGCATTTTGCTGCCGTAGTCGGGCAAAAAATTGAAGTAAAACTGGCTATTCCACAGGATGGCCGGCGTAAGTTTAAAGGCGTACTAACAGCTATTGAAGACGATATGTTGATAGTGGAAGTAGATGGCAAACCCTATCGTTTGCTGATGGATAACGTAGATAAAGCAAACGTGGTACCGGTGTTTTAAGGTATCGGGGCAAAGCGAGGCAACACACAATGGCAAAAGAAATATTATTAGTTGTTGATGCAGTTTCAAACGAAAAGTCAGTGCCGCGGGAGAAGATTTTCCAGGCATTGGAGTTTGCGTTGGCTGCAGCCACCAAAAAGAAGAACGAAGGCGATATTGAAGTTCGTGTCAACATTGACCGCAAAACCGGCTCGTACGAAACTTTCCGCCGCTGGCAGGTTATTCCGGATGATCAGGTGCAAGAGCATCCATACCGCGAAATGACGTTGTCTGCAGCGCAGTATGACGACCCGTCAGTACAGGTTGGCGACTACTACGAAGAGCAAATTGACTCTATCGAGTTCGACCGTATCACTACCCAGATGGCGAAACAGGTTATCGTACAGAAAGTACGTGAAGCTGAGCGTTCACAGGTAGTAGAAGCTTATATCGACCAGGTGGGTGAGTTAGTCACTGGCGTGGTGAAAAAAGTTAACCGCGACAGCATCATTATTGATTTAGGCAACAACGCTGAAGCCATGCTGGGTCGCGATGAAATGTTACCGCGCGAGACCTACCGCCCGGGCGACCGCCTGCGTGCGTTGTTGTTTGAAGTAAAGCCGGAAGCACGTGGTGCTCAGTTATTTTTAAGCCGTTCACGGCCGGAAATGCTGTTGGAATTATTCCGCATTGAAGTGCCGGAAATCGGCGAAGAAATGATAGAACTGCGTGGTGCAGCACGTGATCCCGGTGCCCGTGCCAAAATTGCGGTGAAAAGCAATGACCGCCGTATTGACCCGGTAGGCGCTTGTGTTGGTATGCGTGGCTCACGTGTACAGGCTGTATCAAATGAATTAGCCGGCGAACGGGTTGATATCGTGTTGTATGACGATAACGATGCCCAGTTTGTTATCAATGCCATGGCACCGGCTGAAGTGGCGTCTATCATCGTTGATGAAGATGCTCATTCAATGGATATCGCAGTGGAAGATGCCAACCTGGCAATGGCGATTGGCCGTAATGGTCAAAACGTGCGTTTAGCCAGCCAGCTTACCGGTTGGGAACTGAACGTGATGTCGGTTTCAGCGATGAAACAAAAACACCAGGAAGAAACTGCCAAGGTACGTCAGGTATTTGTTGATGCGTTGGAAATTGACGAAGATTTTGCCGATGTGCTGGTAGATGAAGGTTTCTCCACGCTGGAAGAAATTGCTTATGTGCCAATCAGCGAACTGTTAAGTATCGACGGTTTGGACGAAGCAACAGTGGAAGAGCTGCGTGGCCGTGCCAAAGCAGTATTAACCACCCGCGCCCTGGCCAGTGAAGAATCATTGGAAGATGCGCAACCAAGTGAAGCGCTGTTAGCGCTGAAAGAATTAGATACCCACACGGCCTACGTTTTGGCCAGTAAAGGGGTAACAACGTTAGACGACCTGGCAGAGCTGGGTGTCGATGATTTACTGGAAATAGTCACCATGTCGGAACAACAAGCCGCCGACCTGATCATGGCAGCCCGTAACATCGTTTGGTTTAGCGAAGAAAATAAGTAGTCAACGGAGGTAACAACACAAATGGCAGAAGTCACTATAGAAAAGCTAGCCAGTGATGTCGGTACTACTGTTGATCGGTTAGTGCAGCAATTCGCTGATGCCGGTATCAGTAAAACAGCCGGACAGATGGTCAGCGAAGATGAGAAAAAGTCCCTGCTGGAACATTTAAGTGCTCAGCATGGTGGTAAATCGGCAGAGCCTGCGCGTTTAACGTTAAAACGCAAAGAAAAAACCACGCTTAGCGTAGCCGGTGGTGCAGGTCGTAACCGTGAAATTCAGGTGGAAGTACGTAAGCAAAAAACTTATGTGAAAAAACCGGTAGTGGACGAGGCAACATTAAAAGCCCAGGAAGAAGCGCGTTTGGCTGAAGAAAAAGCCAATGCCGAAGCCGAGCACGCCCGTGCCGAGGCCGAGCGCAAAGTGAAAGAAGTTGCCGCCGCTAAAGCGAAGGAAGAAGCTGAGCGTAAAGCCGTTGAAGCCCGCCGTCGTGAAGAAGCAAAGCAAGCTCAACTGTTAAAAGACGACCCTGAAGAAGCTGCCCGTCGTGCTGCCAAAGAAGAAGCGCGTAAAGAAGCTGAACATATTCGTCAGCAACAGGAAGCCGAAGCGCTGCGTAAGCTGGAAGAAGAAGCCGCTAAGCAGGCAGAAGCTGCCCGCAAACTGGCAGAAGAAAACAGTGAGCGTTGGGCGCAGGAAGAAAAAGCCAAGCCAGCCGACACCGACGATTATCACCTGACCAGCAATGAGTTTGCTAAGCAAGCTGAAGACGAAGTGGACGCTAAAGAAGAGCGTGCAGGCCGTCGCGGTGCCGCTAAAAAAGCGCCTGCCGTTAAAGGCAAAAAGAAAGATGATGCCAATGACAAAGAGGCATTTAATCGCGCTAACCGTCATGTGAAGAAAAAGAAAACGCCAACCAGTATGCAGCACGGCTTTAATAAACCAGCGCAGCCGGTTGAACGTGAAGTGAAAATTGGTGAAACCATCACTGTGGCTGAACTGGCTGCCAAAATGGCGGTTAAAGCCTCAGAAGTGATTAAGGTTATGATGAAAATGGGCGCCATGGCGACCATTAACCAGGTCATTGATCAGGAAACTGCCGCCATTGTCTGTGAAGAAATGGGCCATAAAGTTACCCTGACCAAAGAAAACGAGCTGGAAGAAGCGGTAATGTCTGACCGTCAGGGCGAGGGCGAGTTAGAGTCCCGTGCGCCGGTAGTTACCGTAATGGGTCACGTTGACCATGGTAAGACGTCATTACTGGATTACATTCGTAAAGCTAAGGTAGCCGCCGGTGAAGCCGGTGGTATTACCCAGCATATCGGTGCTTATCACGTTGATACCGACCGCGGTATGGTAACTTTCCTTGATACACCAGGCCACGCTGCGTTTACCTCAATGCGTGCCCGTGGTGCTAAGGCGACCGATATCGTTATCCTGGTAGTTGCCGCAGACGATGGTGTAATGCCGCAAACCAAAGAAGCTATCCAGCACGCGAAAGCGGCCGGTGTGCCGATAGTGGTTGCAGTAAACAAGATGGACAAACCGGAAGCTGACCCGGAGCGCGTACGTAACGAACTGTCGCAGTACGATGTTATCTCTGAAGAGTGGGGCGGCGACGTACAGTTTGTGCCGGTATCGGCAAAATCAGGTATGGGCATCGATGACTTACTCGAAGCTATCCTGAACCAGGCTGAACTGCTGGAATTAAAAGCCGTTAGACAAGGCCTGGCCCGTGGTGTGGTTATTGAATCACGCCTGGATAAAGGTCGCGGTCCGGTAGCATCAATCCTGGTACAGGAAGGTACGCTGCAACAGGGCGAAATCGTGTTGTGTGGTTTTGAATACGGCCGTGTTCGTGCAATGCGTGACGAAAACGGTAAAGAAATCAAAACTGCCGGCCCGTCTATTCCGGTAGAAATCTTAGGTTTATCCGGTGTACCACAAGCCGGTGACGAAGTAACGGTAGTTAAAGACGAGCGTAAAGCGCGTGAAGTAGCGCTGTATCGTCAGGGCAAATTCCGCGACGTTAAGTTAGCACGTCAGCAGAAATCTAAGCTGGAAAACATGTTTGCTAACATGACTGAAGGCGATGTGTCTGAGCTGAATATCGTGCTGAAAGCGGACGTACAGGGGTCGGTTGAAGCGATCACTGAGTCACTGATGAAACTGTCAACCGACGAAGTAAAAGTGAAAATTGTCGGCAGTGGCGTAGGCGGTATTACCGAGACCGACGTTACCCTGGCTGCGGCTTCATCGGCCATTGTTATCGGCTTTAACGTACGTGCCGACGGCACAGCACGTAAGCTGGTAGAAGACGAAGGCCTGGACTTACGTTACTACGGCATCATTTATGAGCTGTTAGACGAAGTACGTGCCGCGATGACCGGTATGTTAGCGCCTGAGTTCAAGCAGCAGATCATTGGTCTGGCGCAGGTACGCGATGTGTTCCGTTCACCTAAGTTCGGTGCAGTGGCCGGTTGTATGGTTACTGAAGGTGTTATCAAGCGTAATGCACCAATCCGTGTACTGCGTGACAACGTGGTTATTTTCGAAGGCGAATTGGAATCGCTGCGTCGCTTTAAAGATGACGTAAGTGAAGTACGCAACGGCTTTGAATGTGGTATCGGCGTGAAGAACTACAACGATGTGCGCGAAGGCGATCAGATCGAAGTGTTCGAAGTGATACAGGTTGAACGCACCCTGTAACAGGCAACGCAGCAATAAAACAGGGGCCTTGGGCCCCTGTTTTGTCTGTTGCTGACAATGGAAATAGAGCAATGAAAGAATTCTCGCGGGTCGACAGACTGTCGCAGCAAATGAAGAAAGAAATGGCGGTGATCCTGCAACGCGAAATTAAAGATCCGCGTCTGCACAGCATGATCACGGTATCGGATGTTGAGGTGTCGCGAGACTTATCGCATGCCAAAGTGTTTGTGACCTTTTTAGGTCTGGCTGATGAGAAGGTTGAAGACAACCTTAAGATCCTTAATGATGCCTCAGGTTTTGTTCGCAGTTTAATTGGTAAGCGTATTCAGGCGCGCATCGTGCCGCATATCCGCTTTGCCTTTGATGAGTCATTAAACGAAGGTATTCGTATGGCTACTCTGGTTAGTACTGCACGGGCAGAAGATGACCGGCGCCGGTTGCAGTCGGGTCAGGCACTGGATGATGTAGCCGATGCTGCAGATAGCACAGATAGCAGCGACGAGCCGAAAAACTAATGGCTCGGAAAAATGCCCGTGCCGTTAACGGCATTTTGTTATTAGATAAACCGCTGGAAGTGAGCAGTAACGGCATTTTACAGCGGGTACGCTGGTTGTTTCAGGCACAAAAGGCAGGACATACCGGCGCATTGGATCCAATGGCATCCGGTTTGCTGCCAATCTGTTTTGGCGAAGCCACTAAGTTCAGCCAGTTTTTACTTGATACCGACAAAACGTATCTGGTTACCGCTAACTTTGGTATTCGTACCAGTACCAGTGATGTTGAAGGCGAGGTAATAAGCCAGAAACCGGTGCAATTCAGCCAGGCTGAACTGCAGCAAGCGCTGACAGCCTTTCGCGGCGATATTTTACAAGTGCCTACCATGTTTTCGGCACTGAAATACCAGGGCCAGCCGCTATACCGTTATGCGCGTCAGGGCATTACCGTGCCGCGCGAAGCCAGACCAATCACTATCTTTCGCTTTGAGCTGCTTAAGTTTAATGGCGCTACGGCAGACTTTATTGTGCATTGCAGCAAAGGTACTTACATCCGTACCCTGATAGATGATTTAGGTGAAGCCCTGGGTTGTGGCGCTCACGTCGGCGCGTTGCACCGCACCCAGGTCGGCCCCTTTACTGCTGAGCAGATGGTTACACCGGCACAGTTGGATGCATTGGCAGAGCAATGTCATGCCAATGCTGATTTTACTGCTATGGACGCCTTGCTGCTGCCGTTGGATGCCGGCATTGTTAACATGCCTAAACTGCAGCTGACAGAGCAGGAGCAACACCGTTTACAACATGGCCAAAACTGTATTGCAACCGTAGCTGATATCGCCGCAGTAAAACTGCATGGCGCGGACGACAGCTTTTTTGGTGTCGGTCAGGTGGAGCAGGGAGTACTCAGCTCGCGCCGTTTGCTGAATACGGCAGCTGTGCAGTAGCCGGCTACAGAAACGCCTTGTAAAAAAGCGGCAAAATGCTATGATACGCCGGATTTTTTGGGGTCTGCTGGATGAGTGATCGGCGATTCCCTTACTTAGTTCACTCACATTTGGAGTTAAATATGTCTTTAAGCGCTGCTGATAAAGCAAAAATCGTTGCCGACTTTGCTGTTAAGCAAGACGACACCGGCTCACCGGAAGTACAGGTAGCCCTGTTAACTGCGTCTATTAACCACCTGCAGGGCCACTTCGCCCAGCATAAGCATGACTTCCACTCTCGTCGTGGTCTGCTGCGTATGGTTAGCCAGCGTCGTAAGTTACTGGATTACTTAAAAGGTAAAGACCAGAGCCGTTACGCAACACTGATTGAGCGTTTAGGCTTACGCCGTTAATCCGCATTCAGTTAAAAAGGGGCTTTAAGCCCCTTTTTTTATCCGTAAGACTAATTTTTATCCAAAGTTAACTATTTACTGAACTATCTTTGTGCTTTGGTTACAGAGTATACTACGCAATAATTAAACGACAAAAATGACATCGCAATCAGGCGATCAAGTAAAGGAAACAAACACGTGACTCCCATCGTAAAATCATTCCCGTTCGGCCAACATACTTTTACCTTAGAAACCGGCGTTATCGCCCGTCAGGCAGATGCCGCAGTGCTGGCCAGCCTGGGTGATACGTCAGTTTTAGTAACGGTAGTGGGCAAGAGAGAACCTAAGCCAGGTCAGGATTTCTTCCCGTTAACGGTAAATTATCAAGAAAAAATGTATGCAGCCGGCCGTATCCCGGGCGGTTTCTTTAAACGTGAAGGCCGTCCAAGTGAAGGCGAAACCTTAACGTCGCGCTTAATCGACCGTCCAATTCGTCCGCTGTTCCCGGAAGGCTTTATCAATGAAGTGCAGGTTATTGCTACTGTAGTATCAGTACAACCTGAAATTCAGCCGGACATCGTAGCGTTAATCGGTGCTTCTGCAGCGCTGGCGTTATCAGGTATTCCGTTTGCCGGCCCTATCGGTGCAGCCCGTGTTGGTTATATCAATAATCAATATGTACTGAACCCGTCAGAAGAAGAGCTGAAAAGTTCTAAGTTAGACTTAGTGGTAGCTGGTACTGCCAGTGCAGTATTAATGGTTGAGTCCGAAGCCGGTATTCTGTCTGAAGACGTGATGTTGGGTGCAGTAATGTATGGCCATGAGCAAATGCAAACGGCTATCAATGCTATTAACGAATTTGCTGCTGAAGGCGGCAAGCCTAAGTGGAACTGGCAAGCGCCGGCGAAAAACCTGCCGTTAATTGAAAAAATTGACGGTCTGGCCCGTGCGCAATTAAGCGAAGCTTATCAGATCACGGAAAAAGCCAAGCGCTATGAGCGTATCGGCGAAATTAAAGCCGCGTTAGTAGAAAAACTGACTGCTGAGCTGGCCGAAGGCGAAGAGCTGAACAAAAACGAAGTAGGCGAGATTTTCCACGAGCTGGAATCGAAAGTCGTACGTGGCCGTATCACTAAAGGTGAACCGCGTATTGACGGCCGTGACCCGGAAATGATCCGTGGTTTAAGCGTTATGACCGGCGTATTACCACGTACTCACGGTTCAGCACTGTTTACCCGTGGTGAAACTCAGGCACTGGTAACGGCTACCTTAGGTACAGCACGCGATGCACAAAACATCGACGACTTGTTAAGCGCCAAAACCGATACCTTTATGCTGCACTACAACTTCCCACCGTACTGTGTGGGCGAAACCGGCATGGTAGGTTCACCTAAGCGTCGTGAAATCGGCCACGGCCGTTTAGCCAAGCGCGGTGTATTAGCGGTAATGCCTGACTTCAATGACTTCCCGTACACTGTGCGTATTGTGTCAGAAATCACAGAATCTAACGGTTCAAGTTCTATGGCATCAGTATGTGGCTCGTCTTTAGCCCTGATGGACGCCGGTGTGCCAATTAAAGCTTCTGTAGCCGGTATTGCCATGGGCCTGGTTAAAGAAGGTGACGATTTCGTGGTACTGTCAGACATCTTAGGTGATGAAGATCACTTAGGCGATATGGACTTTAAAGTAGCCGGTACTACCGATGGTATTACCGCACTGCAAATGGACATTAAGATCGACGGTATTACCAAAGAAATTATGCAAATCGCGCTTAAGCAAGCTAAAGCTGCCCGTTTGCACATTCTGAACGTAATGGATCAGGCTATCAGCGGTCACCGCGAAGAAATGTCTGAGTACGCACCGCGTATCTACACCATGAAAATCAACCCGGAAAAAATCCGTGAAGTTATCGGTAAAGGCGGCGCTGTTATTCGCCAGATCACCGAAGAATCCGGTACTACTATCGAGCTGGAAGATGACGGCAGCATAAAGATTGCAGCCACTACAGCGAAAGCAGCACAAATTGCTATCGACAAGATCAACGCTATTACGGCTGAGATTGAAGTAGGTGCTATTTATGAAGGTGAAGTTGTACGTATCGTTGACTTTGGTGCCTTTGTAAACGTACTGCCGGGTAAAGATGGCCTGGTACATATTTCACAAATCTCTGATGAGCGCGTGAATAACGTATCAGAGCACCTGACCTTAGGTCAGAAAGTGTCTGTGAAAGTACTGGAAGTAGACAAGCAAGGTCGCGTACGTTTAAGTATCAAGGAAGCCAACGCTAAACCTGCTACTGAGTCTGCTAATGCTGAAGAAAATGCCTGATAGGCTGTTACGCCGCGCAGCGCCACTGGCGCTGTTGGCTCTACTGATCGGCGGCTGTGCTTCACAGCCGTCGTCTACTGCCGGTTGGCTTATTCCTGAGCCGCTGGCAGTGTCTTACCGCACTGAGCTGGCGATAGCCAGGCTAAGCGAGATACTGTATCGGGCCGAGTTATCAGAAGAGCAATCTGCTCAGCTGTATTACGACCGCGGCGTAATGTATGACAGTGTTGGCCTGCGATCTTTAGCGCGGCTGGACTTTTTAAGAGCGCTACGCTTAAAACCGGATATGGCCGATGCCTACAACTTTGTGGGTATTCATCATACCGTCAGTGGCGATTTTGATCAGGCCTATGAAGCTTTTGATTCTGCACTGGAATTAGCACCGGAACACGAGTTTGCTTATTTAAACCGCGGTATAGCGCTGTATTATGCCGGTAAAACAGAATTGGCGATTGGTGATTTTCAGCGTTTTCTGGCGTTAAAGCCCACCGACGCTTATCGCGTGATCTGGTTATATCTGGCACAAAGCGAGTTATCGGCAGAGCAGGCACAGCAGCAATTGGCACAACACGCGTTAATCCTGGATAAAGCCGAATGGTCCGGCAATATAGTGCGCTTTTTACTGGGTGAAATCAGTGAGCAGGCGTTGCTGGACTCAGTGTTGCAGGATTTATCCGGCCCGCAGCTGTTAGCCGAGCGCTTGTGCGAAGTGTACTTTTATCTGGCAAAGTGGCACGAAAGCCAACAGCAGCCGGAGCAGGCACTGAGTTACTATAAGCAAGTGCTGGCTACCAATGTGTACGAGTTTGTTGAACATCGTTACGCGCGGCTTGAAATGGCCCGCTTGCGTGGTGAAGTGCAACAAATTGATGCCTATGACGAGCCTTAACACTATTCGCATCGCTGTTTTTAAAAGCCGGTTTACCGGCTTTTTTGCTTTTATATTGCTGACCGCCTGCCAGAAACAACCTGCTGAAACTGAATTAATGCACCAGGCGCAAACCGATCCTGCGGCCGCAGTGCGCCTGGCCGGCCAGCGTCTGGCAACGGCAGAGTACGATGCTGCGCTGCGCTGGCTGCGCCATGCGGCACTGCTTGGCGATGCCGCGGCACTGCAACACGCATTGCAGTTACAACAACGTCAGCAAGGCCGGCTGGCCACCGCACAGTGGTTACAGGAACAGCTTGACGATGGCAGCCTGAGCGCGGCATCTGTCCCCTCTGCGACACGGGCAGAGCTTGGCTTGTGGCAGGGCAATAAGGCCACTGTGGCGGGTTTTGAACACGCCAAAGGCTGTCGTTTAACCTTACAACCGGTAGCCAGCCAACAAGCAGGAGCGGACACCTGGCGGCAACTGTTGCAACACTGGCAGGCCGATAAGCAATTGTCGCAACTGCCGGTATGTTTTTTACCGCTGCACACTGTCAACAGTACTGAGTTGGCGTGTTCTGAGCACAGTAGCAGCCTGGTGCAATGCCGCTATCAGGTGTTGGCCGATGCAGTGAGCACGGGCGATTTCAGCCAGTTGCTGGTTATTGCCGGACGGGGTAACGCCAGCTACAACAACGGTATCTTGCAACTGCCGGATAACGCCGGGCTGGCGTTACTACGGCATGAATTTATGCATATTCTTGGTTTTATTGATGAGTACCGCTTATCTGCCGCTGCTGCTGAGCAAGTGTGCCGTGCCGGCAAGCAGTACCCTAATCTGTTACTCAGCGACGACAGCCAGGCTTATTTAACGCACTGGCAGCTGCAAGCGCAGGATATCAGTCTTACACCGGTGCAAACCTGTGCTGCCGTGCAACAGCCGGCTTACCGTGTTGTTGCGCAAAATAATCTGATGCGCTCTTATGAGCTGGCTTTGCCGGAGCTGTATTTTCAGCTGGCACAGCGTATTCTGGCGCAGCCTGAACGGCTGATGCCGGTACAATATTATTTTGCTTATTTGGCACGGCAGCAGCAAAACTGGCCGCAGTGGCAGCAGTTTATGCAGCAGGCGTCTGAATGGGGGTACGCCGATGCGCAGCAGGTGCTGGCCGGCAGTGACGGTTAGTCGCTGTCGCTGAGCTCAGCCAGCTCGCGGCCAAGCACATCGCTATCGCCCAGGTTAAGCTCCAATAAGCGGCGCAGGTGCGACACACTTTCAATATCAATACGCTCACAATGCAGGCCAACTACCTTATCTGAGGTATGCGCTACGCTAACCTGCATTTCCATCTCCAGCGGAAAATCGTTTAACTGAATACGCAATAACATCTGCTTGGGTAAACTACGCGGCCAATCGTCAGGTTTGCGGATTAATGCGCCTTTTAAAGATAAATCCAACACTTCTGTCTGACAGCTGTGGCCACCAATATCCAGATGTGCTTTGCCTTTAAAATTTACCCGGCTAAATCGTCTGTGTTCCATCGCTTCCCCCGCGTTACTGTATGAAGCATAGCGCTTTTCCGCTGAAAGAAAAGCGCTTAAAGGCTATCAGCTGATATCTGTGAATCACACAGCTCATTTGTACCAGCCCTGATAATTTCGGCTTTATTCTACACTGCTATTCGCTACCGAGGAATTAACTTGTTAGATTCTACAGCGTTGTGTTGTACTGACGTTACCTTCATTTGTACTGGTTATCTAAGGCGATTGATTTCAGTAACAAGGTGGAAGAGTCGGGTAAATTCGTGATAGATACCCGACTAAGAAGGCGTCAATATACATCCTACCCGTATAAGTTGCTGCTTTGAGATTGCTCAGATTTGCGTAGAAGCGCCACTGCTGCAGCGTATTCGTTATGGTTGTACTTTGTATAAGCCAGATGCTGAATTGATTCTATTACTGTTAGGTATGGTTGGTTCCATTCTGCAGCAATATGGTGTGCAATATCTGTCCAGCTTTTTGTAGCCTCAACAAAGTGCTTGATACTTTCTATCATAACCAACGTTCTCCTACATTAAAGTCAAATTCGTCCTTCACACTGTTAGCCCATCGCTCGACGGCTCGTTTTGCGTGGACGTTATCCTTGATGTTAAAGCAGATCCTGTTTCTGCGGCGCAAATTTGCTTTTAAATCTAGAATCAGACTGTCGACGCACATACTTTTACCATCTTCGGAATACACATGGCTTAAGTAGTTTAGATTACTTAGACTCCCAATAGGTGATGGATAGCCTTCGTTATCATAGAGATAAACTACGATTAAGTCACAATGAGGATCAGTATTATTAATCTGGTTTCCAACTTTTGTCAGGAATAATTGGTACTTCGTGTCCGGCATGTTTCGAATTCCGGATTCCCAGTGTTGCCAAGCTTTTTCAGTGACCCCGAGAAGCTGCCCTGCTTCGGCAGCAGACAAACCTAATATCCCTCGAATTTGTCTAATTTGTGCGCGTCGTTGTTCACTCATAGATAGCCTCTGGTTATAGCAGTATAAGTTTTTACGATAGTAGGTTTTAACTACATTTGTAGTTTTGTTTATTTTTTGTTCGTGTCAAGACTCCAGAAAAATATAATAGCTACTTGGTGTAAACACCTTGCTGCGAGACGAGCATATCTGTTGTGCCTTTCACAATTGGCAGCGCAATTATACGGAGCCGGAAATGAGTGAAACAAAGCGTCTGAGGGAGATTTGGAGCTCAGAGCAACAGGTCAAATAAGATGATGGAAGTCGAAGCTATGAAGAATGCGTTGTCAAAAAGTGGTAACGCCAGCGGCAAGAAAACCCGTTGCCAAGCATCAGGCAGAACCATATCGTCTGAGTGAACGGGTTGCCATTGCGGCAGTTTTCTGCAGCAGTAGAGCGCTTTGAGGTGCAGCCAGTGAAAGTTTGGTGATTTTAAACTCGGACATTACATTTTCTATGTGGGGTCTCCGGTGCCGCCACTCCGATAATTGAGCCATTTCGTTGGTTATGCGGGGCTGCTCTTCCGCCGCTGTTGAACGCCGTCATTTTAATAGAGAGAAGTTACTTTTTCCATCCTTTCAGCGTTGCAGCCAAAGCATCCAGGTTTTTTAGCTCTTCAGGTGTAAAGCCCTGCGGATGGTTTGCCGGCAGAATTGGTGGTTGTGACTGAGCCGGTAACGGAGCGACTTTTTTCTCATGGAAAATCCAGTCTCTGACTTCGGGCATTGCAAAGATCAGATGGTATAGCGCTTCGGTGAAGTTACCTTGTGCCAAAGCCCAAATAATGTGCAGGGTATCAAGGTTTATACCGACGTGTGGGTACTCTTTGCCGGCATGTTTGAATGGGCCGATAGGTCTGTCAGGGGGGAAGTACAAGGTTAGGCCCAGCGGATGTATTTGCTCTTTATGCTCAATTAACATCAAGCAGCTTAAATGCTGAAGGCCCTTTTCGACAGCCTCTACTGCCTCATATGGTCTTACGGCTTCTTTAACTAACAGTCTGTACTGTGAGTCGTACAAACCTGGTATCAAAAAGTTACCTGGTTTATTTAGCAATTCGCTGGCCATCCACAGTACACTGTTTTCAAAGGTAACCGCGCAGGCATCACCTGCGCTTCCCGCTTTATAATGTGCAAAATGTGCCTGCTTGGTTGTTACATTGGTTTTTGCTACCAATGCAGCATTACATGACAAGCAAACACAATTGCAGGCTAAACCATTGGCGACTTCATCGATACCGACAATTTGTCCGTCAGAAGTTCGCTTTGCAAAGGGTATCAGTACGCTACTCATTGTTTTATCATCCGATCACTAGTACCAAAAGTTTAATTCAATGTTAACTATGCGGGAAGCACAGATTCTTTTGAGAAATTTCAGATAAGGAAGTCTTATGATAACTATAGATATTTGAATGATTAGCGGGAGATATCATGGATGAAAATCAGTACGTATGCACCAGCTGTATTGGTGATGAAATTATCAGACTTCGGATTGAGGAACTGGGTTCTGTTGCTTTTTGTAGCTACTGCGGTGAGAAGGGTTTGGTTGTTGATTTTGAAGAGTTAGCTGTCTGGGTCGATGTTACATATCGAGCTTGCTTTAAACTTAGTAATTACGATTTTGACGACAGTGGCGAATCATCTGATGAAGTCATCAACAATATGTTAAAAGTAGATAATTGTAGCATCGGTGAAGATTTATCTGCCTACCTGAGTTCTTTAGAGCACAGAGCCGTTAGTAAAGGCGACGACCCAATGTACGAAGCTGGGCAAAGCTATGTTCATCAGGATATCGACGGAATTGAGCACAACGAACTGTGGCAAGCGTTCTGCCGGTCGATTAAGCACGAATCACGTTTTTTCTCACTCTCAGCAAAAGATTTTTTGGACAGTATTTTCGATGGTATCGAGGAACAACTGACCTACCGGAATGAAAAGCTGATAGATAGTACTAGATTAGATATTATTTTCCGAGCCAGAAGAGCCGGCTCTAAAAGTGAACTGGATAAAATTCTCGCAGACCCAGAGCGTGAGCTTTACGCTCCACCCGAATCTGTTGCGCCAAATGGCCGTATGAATGCCAACGGCATATCAATATTCTACGGGGCGTTCGACTCAGAAACGTGTTTGGCTGAAGTACGATTAGCTGTAGGGGAAATTGCTGTGGTAGCAGCTTTCTCTTCTTCTGAAGCATTAAAAGTATTTGATGCAACAAAACTTGAGCATCTAAGCAATAATCTCAGTTATTTTGCTTCTGATTACCTAATGCGCAGCAGCCAAATAGTATTTCTAAGTGAATTCCAGCAAGTTATAAGTCGTCCTGTCATGCCAGGCACTGAATCGCTCGATTACTTACCCACTCAAGCAATGACTGAGTATTTAGCAACATTTAAGGGTGTTGATGCTATTTTGTTTAGTTCAAGTCAGACACCAGGGAAAAATGCTGCGGTACTGGTATCTAGGATAAAGCTCGAGAGTCGCGGCGATTTTGTAAAGTACGAAGAGCGTCAGAAACCTTTATCTCTGATTGAGGGTAGTGTTGGCATTCACAAAATTCAGTCTGTTCGGTATGAATCAGAAAAGGTTAGCCAAAATTTTGGTGGTTTCGAGACAAGTGATGACTTAGCTACATGACAAAGAGTCCAGCGCAATATGCAAATTCGTAATATCCCGAAAAACTACCGCAACGTGACTGGCGTTGCCGCTAATTCAAAGGCCGAGGGTAAGGCTATGTTTGAGTCTACCCTAGAGCGGGATTGGCTGACGTTGCTGCAGTTTTCTGCCGAGGTAGAGCGCTTTGAAGTCCAGCCGGTTAAAGTGCCTTGGTTTGATGAAAATGGTAAGAGCGTTCTTACACGCCGGATGTACTGGTCTATTACTGCCAGCCTGTGAACAAGCTACTGCTGTGTGAAGTAAGCTTCGTGAGAAGCTGCGGGAGTTTGAGGCTAAATTCAAGGCTGCTTTTTGCTACTGCAGTTTGCTGAAAGACCTGTAAAATATTGATACACCTAACCGGCTGGCAGATTTAGCCAAACGCGAGCAAATTACCCATGCAATTTTGCAATCTATTGTTCACTGAGCATTTTTTTCTCAACTATTTTTGAAGGATAGCCTTCAAAGGTCAAAGCGTGCTTTATATCGCTTAATCTATCAAATGCTCATTACAAATTTCCTGTTGAAGCTAGTCCACTGCTGATCTCGTCAACAATTCAATTCCGCCGCAATCTCAATGTAGCTAAATAGTGTACAAGGTTATGCATAAGTTATGTGGGCAACTTGTCACGCCAGCGCTTGAGGTTAGCAAAAACACTTACTTTCACTTTTGACTAAATATATCTGACGGCAATTCCGTCATTAACTAGTGGAGTAACAAAAAAATGAAAGACTTAATTTTAAACAAGCAAGACCTTGAAATAATACGACATGAAGCTGACGCATGCGCGATGCATTTATACTTGAGCGAAGCTAAGCAACAGCTTAAACAAGGTAACCGTGTATTACTAAAATGGCCTTATAAAAATGTGCCTGATATTATTGAAAATAACTTCAGTGATGAGGGCGAACTTCTTAAATTCTGGAATCACTTTTTCAGTAAATAAGATTAAGCTAAACGTTGTAGCAAAAGTCTTCCCGCAGCTATTTTGCTGCGGAGGATTAGTTGAGCGAATCTAAAGCTCTTTTTTGCCTATTCAGCAAAGTTTTTAGCTAGGCACGCGTGAAACCGCGTAGATGGTTTACTTACAAAACTGCAGTTGTTGCTGAAGGGAAAACCGCACTTATAAGTTGTACGTGTTGGTAGCCATATCACAAAACAGGGATTAAGTCATTGCTGTGCTCATTGGAGTACGATAATGCGCTTCGCGGGGAAATTGGGGCTGAATGGCACCGAACCAATCAACCCAACAATAACGATTATCTTATGAGAATTCCTTGCTCCCCAGAATCCCCTGCATTAAGCCACTCTGCTAATAAATTGCAGCTGCAGTACAAAATAGCCTTGTAGAGTAGTATTTAGCGTTGTAAGTCACAGCTAACTGATATCTTCACCGGCTGCCTGGCGGTCAGCGTGGTAGCTGGAGCGCACGAACGGGCCGCTGGCGACGTGTTTAAAGCCCAGCTCGTAAGCAATGCGTTTAATCTCGTCAAACTCGGCCGGTGGCATATAGCGTTTTACCGGCAAGTGATGCTTACTCGGTTGCAGGTACTGGCCTACAGTCAGCATATCCACATCATGCGCGCGCAGATCTTTTAATACCTCAATAAGCTCTTCAGTGGTTTCACCCAGGCCCACCATCAAACCGGACTTGGTTGCTACCTCAGGGTGTGCCGCTTTGTAACGTTGTAACAGCTGCAGTGACCACTTATAGTCGGCACCCGGGCGTGCCAGCTTGTACAGCCTCGGCGCCGTTTCCAGGTTGTGGTTAAATACGTCCGGTGGTGTTTGCGTCAGAATATCCAGCGCGGTATCCATACGGCCACGGAAGTCCGGCACCAGTACTTCAATTTTAATGCTGGGGTTATGTTGGCGAATTTCGCGGATACAGTCGGCGAAATGCTGCGCACCGCCATCGCGTAAGTCATCGCGGTCAACCGAGGTAATTACCACATACTTGAGCTTCATATCGCGGATAGTCAGCGCCAGTTTTTCCGGTTCTTCTGCACTTGGTGGCAAAGGCCGGCCGTGGGCGACATCACAAAACGGGCAGCGTCGGGTACAAATCGCACCCAAAATCATAAAGGTAGCTGTGCCGTGATTAAAGCATTCTGTCAGGTTAGGGCAGGCGGCTTCTTCGCATACCGAGTGCAGGCCATGCTTACGCAGTGCGCCTTTTATCTGGTCAATGCGCTCTGAGCTTTTTGGCAGTTTTATCTTCAGCCACTCCGGCTTACGCAGCATTTGCTCCGGCTCGGTTGGCAGCACCTTAATCGGGATTAACGCCATTTTCTCAGCGTCGCGCAGTTTAACGCCGGGTTCCATACGTGCAGTTTTAGTCATTTTGCCAATCTAACCCTGTAGTGTGCTGCAGTGCTGCGGCATTCAATTGCTGCGAAAAACACTGCACTATTCGTTGTTTGGCCTCGGCAACGTTCTGCGGGCCGCCTAAATCTTTACATTGAACCATTTGCATACCGGCGTAACCACAGGGGTTAATGCGCGAAAACGGGCTTAAATCCATATCAACATTCAGGGCCAGACCATGAAAGGTGCAACCTTTACGCACCCGCAGCCCCAGAGACGCGATTTTGGCGCCATCAACGTAAACACCCGGCGCATCGGCTTTGGCGTAAGCATTAATGCCGTATGGGCTCAGCAGCTGGATTAATACCTGCTCCAGTAGGGTGACCAGTTGGCGTACGCCCAGATTGCGGCGTTTTAAATCCAGCAGTACATACACCATCAGTTGGCCCGGGCCATGGTAGGTTACCTGGCCACCACGGTCGACCTTTACCACCGGAATGTCACCCGGAAACAACAGATGCTCTTCCTTGCCGGCCTGGCCTTGGGTAAATACCGGTTGATGCTCCAGTAACCACAGTTGATCCGGCGTGCTGTCGTTGCGCTGATCGGTAAATTGCTGCATAGCATGCCACACGCTGGTGTAATCCTGCGTGGCCAGCTCGCGTATTATCAAGCGCTGCGTAATTGCCGGAGTTTGTTGGCTGTCCTGGTTTGAAACGCTGTGCATTATACCGCCCTTTACACTGAATACGAATGGCTAAGCTGGTGGTACTACCTCAGAGTACGTAACGTACCAGTTCAATTTTGCCAAGCTCGGTGTACAGCAACTCGATATGCTGTTTACTGGTAACGGTAACACTGACCGATACTGAGTGATAATTGCCTTTACTGCTCGGCTTCACCGCGGGGCTGTAATCACCGGCTTCAGTATGTTTGCGCACGACATTCATCACGTGATCAACCAGAGCATCGTCGGCCACGCCCAGCACTTTAAAGCTGAACTGGCAGGGAAATTCCAAATATTCATCGAACTTGGTGTTCTTTACTTCATGCGCCATCTTTGTCTCACTATCACACTGTGGGCTGTTGCCGTGCTAATTGGGCTAATTGTAACAAAAAGTCCCGGTTGATGCCGGGACTTAGTTTGCTATCGCTAAGGGCCGTGCTGACTAATTAAACTGCATTTTAACGTAGTCTATCATCCGGCTGAAGAAACCACCTTCAGCCACGTCTTCCAACGCTACCAGCGGGTAGGTGGCAATATCTTCGCCATTTAGCTTTAAATAGATGCTACCAACTTGCTGGCCTTTAGATATGGGGGCTAATAGCTGTTGATCCAAGGTGAAGTCGGCTTGTAAGTCTTTGCGTTGGCCGCGTGGAATAGTAACCTGCACGGACTGCAAAATGCCCAATTGGATATTTTCTTTCTCACCCTGCCAAATACGTTGCTCGGCAAATTTATCGCCTGGCTGGTAAGGAGCAAAGGTCTCAAAAAAGCGAAAGCCATAGGTCAGTAGTTTTTTGTTTTCGCTTTGGCGCGCGCGTTCATTGGCGGTGCCCATAACGACTGACACCAGCCGCATGCCGTCGCGGGTAGCTGAGGTGATCAGACTAAAGCCGGCTTCGTCAGTATGGCCGGTTTTAATGCCGTCTACTTCCAGGCTGCGGTCCCACAACAGCGAGTTGCGGTTGTACTGGCGAATATTGTTGTAAGTGAATTCCTTTTCAGCGTACAGCGCGTATTCTTCCGGCACATCACGAATTAATGCAGCAGCCAGTATCGCCATATCGCGTGGTGTAGAGTAGTTCTCGGCGCTGGGCAGGCCATGGCTGTTGCCAAACCGGCTGCTGGTCATGCCTAAACGCTGGGCATGTGCATTCATTAAATCTACAAAGGCGCTTTCGCTACCGGCAATATGCTCGGCCATGGCAACACAAGCATCGTTACCTGACTGAATAATAATGCCTTTGTTTAAGTCGGCAACCGATACTTTAGTACCTACTTCAATAAACATTAATGACGAACCCGGGAAGTTTCTTGCCCAGGCTTTTTCACTGATGGTTACCATATCTTCGTTGGTAATATTGCCGTTTTTCAGTTCAGTGCCAATAACATAGCTGGTCATCATCTTAGTTAAACTGGCAGGCGCCAGCGACATATCAGCATTGTTTTCTGCCAATACCTTACCGGTGTCAAAGTCGATAAGTATATGGCCTTTAGCGGCGACTTCAGGGGCTTGCGGCACGACGGTTTGCGCAATGGCAGATACACTGAAACCGGCACTGGCGATGGACACAGCGGCGACGGCGAAAATATGGCAATAACTATTCATGAGACCTGTTCTTTTAATCATTATGGTGAATTAGGTGTCAGCTGCACTGACGGCTATCAAAGAAATATGCATCCGGAAATGCTCCGGCTTTTAACTGCTGCAGCCATTGCTGCGCTTGTTGTTTACTTGCAGTAGGACCTACCAACAAGCGAAAAATTCCGCTGCCGGACTTTATTTCGCTGGGCAGGGCTTGTTGCTGCAAAATTTGCTGCTGTAATTGGTTTAACCGGTTGCTGTCTGAACTGGCCAGCACCTGAATATAACACTGCTCTGCTGTGTCCGTTTGAGTGCCGGTTTGTGCCAACATCGCCGGCGATTGTAACAACTCCAGCTGAACTCTGGCTGTACCCTGCTGTAGCATCCCCAGCTTACTGGCTGCGGAGTAAGACAAGTCAATAATACGGTCGCGGTGGAACGGACCGCGGTCATTTACCCGCACTATGGCAGTTTTCTGGTTGTCCAGGTTGGTTACTTTAACATAAGACGGCAGTGGCAGGGTCTTATGCGCTGCAGTCATGGCAAACATATTGTAAGTTTCGCCGTTAGATGTGAGATGGCCATGAAATTTATTGCCATACCATGAGGCTATGCCGGCTTCACGATGCTCTGTGGCCTGCACCAGTGGTGTGTAGTATTGACCGAATAAGCTGTAGGGTTTATTACCACCCGAACTTAACCGTTCAGCCTGTGGTACCGGGTCGGTCATTTCCAACAAAGTTGGCAGGCGCTGCGGAATACTGTCTTTGGCCTGGCTGTAGCGGCCGGCATTCGGTGCGCTACAGCCGATAGTCAGTATTAGCGTGGTTACAAGTAGAACAAGCTGTTTTATCATGGTGCTGCCAACATCCGTTTATGAGTACCCACCGACATAATAACGCCGAAAGCCGCCATTAATGTCACCATAGAGGTGCCGCCAAAGCTAACCAACGGTAACGGCACACCAACTACCGGTAATAAACCCGATACCATACCAATATTGACAAATACATAGACAAAGAAGGTTAGGGTAAAGCTGCCGGCAACCAGTTTACCGTAATTATCCTGGGCACGACTGGCGATAAGCAAGCAGCGACTGATAATAAATAAATATAACCCCAATAGCAGCAGCACACCCATTAAACCCAATTCTTCACTTAACACGGCAAAAATAAAATCGGTGTGACGCTCGGGCAGAAATTCCAGTTGCGATTGGGTGCCATGCAGGTAGCCTTTACCGTCAACACCACCGGAGCCGATAGCAATTTTTGACTGAATGATATGATATCCGGAGCCCAGCGGGTCGCTCTCAGGGTTTAAAAATGTCAGTACCCGCTGACGCTGATAGTCATGCATCAGAAACAACCACAATACCGGCAAAAAGGCGGACACCAACGCGGCAACAAAGGCTATCAGGCGCCAGCTCATACCGGATAAAAACAGTACAAACACGCCGGCAGTGGCGATTAAAATTGAGGTGCCTAAATCCGGCTGCTGCGAAATGAGGATGGTGGGAATGACACACATGATAAATCCGACAACCAGATGCCATAACTTAGGCGGCAAGCTGTGTGAGGCGATAAACCAGGCTACAGCCATGGGCACGGCCAGTTTCATAACTTCCGACGGCTGAAACTTCATAAAACCTAAATCCAGCCAGCGCTGAGCGCCTTTACCAACATGCCCCACCAACAACACCGCCACCAGTAACCCAAGCCCGGCGATAAATAGCGGCAATGACCAGCGTTTCAATGTTTGCGGCTTAATTTGGGCAAAAATAACCATTACTGCCACGGCCACACCGAGGCGCACCATCTGGCCTTTCATCATAGCCATATTTTGCCCAGACGCGCTGTACAGCACCATCAAACCAAAACCGATTAGCGCTAACAATCCCAGTAGCAGCGGAGTGTCGATATGAAACGTAGCCAGCCGGCTGTGGCGGGCGTTGCCGGTAAACTGATCATTCATCGTGATTTACTCCGGCAGCAAAATAATAATCCAGTATTTGCCGTGCCATCGGTGCTGCATTGGCGCCACCGCCACCGGCATTTTCTAACGCAATGGTGATCACAATACGCGGCTTGTCATAGGGTGCGTAGCCGATATACATGGCGTTATCACGCAGCCGCTCATCAATGGTTTCGGCATCGTATTCGGCATCCTGGGCTATGGCTGCCAGTTGTGCAGTACCGGTTTTACCGCCGGCTTCATAATTGGTGCCGACAAAAGCGCGATGCGCGGTGCCGCCGACATCGCGTACCGTGCGGTGCATGGTATCCATTACCACATCCCAGTTACGTTCATCTACCACATCAATGGTGCGGGTCAGTACCGGTGCTATGGCTTCGCTGCCATTATCATCGCTGAAGGCAGTGACCAGGTGTGGCGTTGGCAGCACGCCTTTATTTAATAACAGCGCGGTGGCGACGGTAAGTTGCAATGGTGTAGTGGTCCAGTAGCTTTGGCCGATACTCAGTGGCACGGTATCGCCCGGGTACCAGGGCTGATTATGTCTTGCGCGTTTCCAGCCGCGTGACGGCATAATACCGCTGCTTTCTTCATGAATATCAATGCCGGTTTTTTCACCAAAACCCATTTTGCTCATGTAATCAGAAATACGATCAATACCCAGCTTTACGCCCATCTCATAAAAGAAGGTATCGCAGCTTTTCATCACTGCTTGATACACATCTACCCAGCCATGGCCCCAACGCAAGTGATCGCGAAAGCGGTGGTCACTGTTGGGCAGCATAAAATAACCCGGGTCCCAAATTTTGGTCGTTGGCGTAATGGTATTGGTTTCCAGCCCCAGCAGAGCAAGGTGTGGCTTAATGGTCGACGCCGGCGGATAAGTGCCTTGGGTGACGCGGTTAATCAGTGGTCGGTCACCCGAGTTGAGCAATTCGTTGTAGTTGGCTGAGCTGATGCCATGCACAAACAGGTTTGGGTCGTAGCCCGGGTTGCTGTAAAACGCTAATACAGCGCCGTCGCGTGGATCTATGGCAACAATGGCGCCGCGTTGCTGTTGCAGTATTTGTTGCGCGGTCAGTTGCAGGCCAACATCGAGGCCTAAATGAATATTGCGGCCCGACACGGCCGGCACAGAGCGTAGCACGCGAATTAAACGGCCACGGTTGTTTACTTCAACTTCCTGGTAACCCATGGTGCCGTGCAGCTCGCGCTGATAAAAACGCTCAAGGCCAATTTTGCCGATATCGCGGCTGGCGGCATAGTTGGCGGCTTCGCCATCGGCTTCCAATTGTTGCAGTTCGCGGGTATTAATTTTGCCGATATAACCAATGGCATGGGTAAATAAATCGCCAAACGGATAGTGCCGGCTCAGGCGGGCTTCTACCGTAACGCCCTGAAAGCGGTGTTGGTTTACCGCCAGAATGGCAACTTCGCTATCAGTTAACTGCTCTTTCAGCGCTATGCTGTTAAAACGGCGCTGGGCTTTAACTTGCTTTAAAAAGTTATCTTGCTGTGCGGGGCTTAGCTCAATTAATTCTGCCAGCTGTGCCAGGGTGGCGGTCATATCGCTGATTTGTTCCGGCACTAATTCGAGTGAAAATACCGGGCGGTTTTCGGCCAGCAAGATACCGCTACGGTCATAAATCAGGCCACGGTTAGGCGCCAATGGTACCACTTTAATGCGGTTGCCTTCCGAGCGGGTTTGGTAGTCCTGATACAACACTACCTGTAATTTATATTGGTTGTACACAATGACACAGAACATCAGCACGACAAACAGTATGGCAACGACAGCCCGGCTGTTAAACAACCTGGCTTCAGCAGCAAAATCCTGAATGGCGACGCGTCTTTTTAACATCTCTACTCGCGATGGTACGGATGATTAGTGCAGATACTCCAGGCGCGGTACAGGCTTTCGGCTAACACCACCCGTACTAACGGGTGTGGCAATGTCAGCGCCGACAGCGACCATTTCGCCTCGCTGGCAGCAATACAGGCCGGTGCTAACCCTTCCGGGCCGCCAACCAGCAGGCAAACATCGCGGCCATCGCGTTGCCAGTCGGTTAGTTTGCCGGCCAGTATCGGGCTGCTCCAGTTATCCCCGGTCACTTCCAGCGTCACAATTTTGCTGCCACGCGGCACTGCAGCCAGCATTTTTTCGCCTTCCAGCTCTAAAATACGTTTTATGTCGGCATTTTTACCACGTTTACCGGCCGGGATCTCTACCAGTTCCAGCGCTAAGTCTCGGGGAAAACGCCGCGCGTATTCGTCATAACCGCTTTGCACCCATGCCGGCATTTTACTGCCAACGGCAATCAGTATTAACTTCATACTGTATTAAGCGCTCCAGAGTTTTTCCAACTGATAAAAATTACGGCTGTCTTCCAGCATCACATGCACGACAACATCGTCTAAATCCAGCAATACCCATTCACCTGATGCCTGGCCTTCTATACCCAATGCGCTAATGCCGGCTTTTTTAGCTTCTGCCGCGACATAGTCAGCGATAGATTTAGTATGGCGGTTTGAGGTGCCTGAGCACACTATCATAAATTCAGTAACACTGGATTTGCCACGCACGTCTAAGGTCACGATGTCGCGGCCTTTCATGTCGTCAATTTTGTCCTGAATAAAACTTACCAGCTCGGTTGTTTGCACCCTGATTCCTCTGTGCTTGGAAAAAGCGGCATTTTAGCATAGTTTGCGCGCGGTGATAGCACTCACGCCTGATAGAGTTGCCGCTGTTGAATATAGTTCAATACTGCCGGATCTAAACCGTCACTACAGTCTTGGCCAGACTGTAACTGTTGCCGGATCCCGCTGGCGCTTAAATCGACAACAGGGTTGTCTAACAGCAGGATACGCCCGCTGCGCAAACGCCGCAAACCGGATAACCCTGCCACGCCATACTGCTGCAGCAAAACCGGTGCATCGCCCTGGTCTGCACTGTACCCCGGCCGCTGGCACACCAACAGATGGCAGTATTGCAGGATATGTTGCCAGTCTTGCCAACTGCAAAAATAGCACAATGAGTCCATGCCGATAATAAAGTAAAAGCGGGTATCCGGCTCACGCTCACTCAGCAGACGCATACTGTCAACGGTATAAGACGGGCCGGTTTTATCCAGCTCCAGCCGTTCCAGCGTCAGTTGCGGGTAAGCTGCAATAGCCAGTTGCACCATGGCAGCGCGCTGTTCGCCACTAACCCCGGGGGTAGCGCGGTGCGGCGGCAGATGACATGGCATCAATCGTACTTCGTCCAGTTTGCAGTGCTGCTGCACAAAACGGGCGCCGGCAATATGGCCGTTGTGTACCGGGTTAAAGGTGCCGCCGAAAATACCGCTGTGCTTAGTCATACACAGCTTGCTGTTGTAACGAATAGGTTTTCGCAACCGGCTTAATAAACAGCGTGACCAAATGTGCCAGCGCCACCTCAGTGTTGCCTAGCCGGCCACTTTTATATAGCCGGTCAAAGGCAGCCAACTCCTGCAACAGATAATCCAGCCAGCTGACCGACAGCCGCTTTAATGCAGTCTGATACAGCGGCTGGCGTTTAGGCCAGATAGCCAGGCTTTTAAAACTGTCGTTTAAATTGTGTTGTTGCTGCTGAGCTTGCTGTAACTGGCGCAGTTGCAGCACTTCTTTTTGTAATTGCCAGGCAATAATAACCGGCTCAACATCTTGTTGGCATAAACGGTGTAGGCGGTGCAGTGCTTCGTCGGCGTTACCGGTTAATAAGGCATCGGCTAATTGAAATACGCTGAAACTGGAGTGATCGGCCAAAAACTGGTTTAATGCGCCGGCATCCAACGGTTGCGGCAAATTGCTCAGCGCCAGTTTTTCCAGTTCCTGACGCGCGGCCAGTAAGTTGCCGGCACAATGTTGTTGCAACAGCGCCAGCGCCTCGCTGCTCAGCTGCAAGTGCAGCTGCTTTGCCCGCTCCCGCAGCCATTGCTGGCTTTGGCGTTCATCCAGTGCGTACACCGGTATTTGTACTGCCTGTGTTTGCAGTTGTTTAAACCACGCCAGTTTACTGACGTCGCTGTGGCTGCGCTCACCGTGAATAAGCAGAATAATATCGCTGTGCAGTTGCTGCGGCAGGGCTTTTAGTTGCTCGCCCGCTGCCGGAGTCAACTTTTGCTGGGCCAGCTCCAGTTCGATTAAGCGCCGTTCGGCGAACAGCGACATGGCTTGCAGTTCGTTGCTCAGCTCGTTCCAGTCAAATTGTGCATCGGCAGTTAAACTGATGCGCTCGCTGTAACCTTGTTGCTTAGCGGCAGCACGGATGGCATCAATGGCTTCAAGTTTTTGCAGCGGTTCTTCGCCAAACAGCAGATAACAGGGAGCCAGAGGCCCGGCTAAGTGTTGTGCTAACTGGTTGGCGTACAGTTTTTGCATACTCAGGCTCAGTGCAGCCGGGCCAGTTGACGCATAATACGGTTGGCTGCTTGCTGGCGCAGCTCGCCCAGCATTAATTCCAGTTCTTTTGCCTTCGCCAGAGCCTGGTTCGGGTCGTCCTGATAGTCGCGGAACAGTTCAAACTCGTAAGGCTGGGCTTCACCTTCCGGCATCGTCAGCATATAACGTACTTTGTAAATCAGCTCGTATTCTGCGACCTGGCCGTTGGGAAACAATGACAGCGTGCGCCTTTCCAGCGTATCGCTGAGTAACTGCAGCATCGGCGCTGATTGCTGATAGCTGCCCAGCAGCTCCACCTTATTGTACTCCAGGCGCGAGCTTAGCAGGGCCGCAAGCTCGGAGTGCCGTTCGCTTTGAATATACATGGCCGGAAAGTGGCTTAGTGGCAGATCGCCGCGCAAATGAAAGCCGCAACTGCTAAGCAATATGCTGCTTAGCAGGGCAAACACCAGACTAAGGCGGGCCATGTCAGCCCACCACCAGGTTAAGCAATTTACCCGGTACATAAATCACTTTGCGCACCGTTACTCCTTCCAGATGACGATTAACGTTGTCATCGGTTTTTGCCGCTGCCAATACGCTGTCCTGATCGGCATCCGCAGCAACCGTTACTTTACCGCGCACCTTACCGTTTACCTGCACTACTACCAGCTTTTCATCTTCTACCATGGCGGCAGCATCGGCCTGAGGCCAGGCGGTTTGCTCAATACCGTCTTGCTGGCCCAGTTCGCGCCACAGGTACTGTGCAACGTGCGGTGTAATAGGGTTCAGCATTTGCAGCAACGCTAAAATGGCTTCCTGCATTACCGCACGGTCAAGCTCTGTTGCCAGGCTGGCTTTTTGCAGCTTGTTACTCAGCTCCATAATGGCGGCAATGGCGGTGTTAAAGGTGTAACGCCGGCCAATGTCATCTGATACCTTGGCAATGGTTTTATGCAGCTCGCGGCGCAGGGTTTTCTGTTCGTTATTCAGTGCAGCAAGATCTAAAGTGCCGACACTACCGACACTACCGGCAGTACTGAAGTCGCTGACTAAGGTGTAAATACGCTTGATAAAACGATGTGCACCTTCTACCGCAGAATCAGACCACTCCAGTGTTTGTTCCGGCGGTGCGGTAAACATCATAAACAAGCGCACTGTATCGGCACCGTACAGGTCGATAACTTTCTGCGGGTCGATGCCATTGTTTTTTGATTTTGACATCTTGCTCATGCCGGAGGCAACGACCGGCTGGCCGTCAGCATTTAACACGGCGGTTAAAATACGGCCTTTGTCATCGCGTTGTACGGTAACGTCGGCTGGTGAGAACCACTGTTTGCCGCCGTTATCCGTGTCACGATAGAAGGTTTCGGCCAGTACCATACCTTGACACAGTAAGCGTTTAAACGGTTCGTCCGATTGCACTAAACCGACATCACGCAGCAGTTTGTGGAAAAAGCGGCTGTACAGCAAGTGCAAAATAGCGTGTTCAATACCACCGATATACTGATCAACCGGCAGCCAGTAGTTGGCCTTTGCCGGGTCCAGCATGGCTTTATCATGATCCGGGCTGCAATAGCGGGCATAGTACCAACTGGATTCCATAAAGGTGTCGAAGGTGTCGGTTTCGTGAAACGCTTCGGCGCCGTTGTAGGTGGTTTTGGCCCAGTTCGGGTCGGCTTTAATCGGCGAGGTAACGCCATCCATCACCACATCTTCCGGCAGGCGCACCGGCAGTTGATCTTCCGGCACCGGCACCTGGCTGCCATCGGCCAGGTTCAGCATAGGAATAGGCGTACCCCAATAGCGTTGGCGCGATACGCCCCAGTCACGCAGGCGGTAATTTACTTTTACTTCGCCGCGGCCCATGCCAGCCAGTTTGGCGGCAATAGCGCTGAACGCAGCATCAAAGGCCAGGCCGTCAAATTCGGCCGAGTTAACCAACACACCTTTGTCGGTGTAAGCGGCTTGCTCAAGCGTCACAGCGCTGCCATCTGCAGCGGTAACAACTTGTTTAATGGGTAACTGATACTTAGTGGCAAACTCATAGTCGCGCTGATCATGGCCCGGTACCGCCATTACCGCGCCTGAGCCGTAATCCATCAGTACAAAGTTGGCTACCCACACCGGCACTTTGGCGCCGGTTAACGGGTGCACGGCGTAAATGCCGGTGGCACAGCCTTTTTTCTCCATGGTGGCAAGCTCTGCCTCGGCCAGCTTGCCGCCTTTGCAGTCTTCAATAAAGGCTGCCAGTTCAGCGTTAGTGGCGGCGGCTTGCTGCGCCAGCGGGTGCTGGGCTGCCACGGCAACGTAGGTTACGCCGTATAAGGTATCAGGCCGGGTGGTGTACACGCTCAGGCTTTCGCCGGAATCAGCAATATCAAAACGGATATCGACGCCCTCAGAGCGGCCAATCCAGTTTTTCTGCATGGTTTTAACCTGTTCCGGCCAACCATCTAACTGATCTAAATCTTGTAACAGCTCTTCGGCGTAAGCGGTAATTTTAATAAACCACTGTGCCAGTTCGCGCTGTTCTACTAAAGCACCGGAGCGCCAACCACGACCGTCGATAACCTGCTCGTTCGCCAGAACACACTGATCTACCGGATCCCAGTTTACCGTGGCCATTTTTTTGTATACCAGGCCTTTTTCGTACAGCTTGGTGAAAAACCATTGTTCCCACTTGTAGTATTCCGGCTTGCAGGTCGCCACTTCGCGACTCCAGTCATAGCCAAAGCCTAAGCGCTTTAATTGATTGCGCATGTAGTCGATATTTTCGTAGGTCCACTTTGCCGGCGCGGTTTTGTTATTAATGGCGGCATTTTCTGCCGGTAAACCAAAGGCATCCCAACCCATAGGCTGCATCACGTTTTTGCCCTGCATGCGCTGAAAGCGGCTAACTACGTCGCCTATGGTGTAGTTACGCACATGGCCCATATGCAAGCGCCCGCTGGGATAAGGGAACATAGACAGGCAGTAAAATTTTTCTTTGCTGTCGTCTTCTGTCACTTTAAAGGCGTTGGTTTGTTCCCATTGCTGCTGCAGAGAGGTTTCAATCTGCTGCGGGTTGTATTGTTCTTGCATTCAGGTCTTCCGAAAAGGGGTTAGCACGAGTGCCGCCATAGCGGCAAAAAAGTGGCTATAGCATACCGCAGAGCCGTTTTGACAACAATAAGCAGCGTATTGTCTATACTGGTTTTACACCACAGGAGGCGCTATGGCAGATTTTGTAAAGAAGTATCAGCAGTGGCTGAGTGAGTTTAACCAAAGCTTGCAGCAGGCAGAGCGGCAGCAACTGGACAATATGGTTAGTTTTGTCGAGCAACTGAAAGCTTATATCAAAGCCGGCAGGGAGCTGAGTGCCTATGAAACTCAGTTGTTTATTGAAACCCTGAAACGGCAGTGGCAGGAACAGGAGGAGCAGCAACACGAGGCTGACGCCGACACATCACCGTCGCTTTGGCCCGAAGCATTGTGGCAGGAGCTGAGCAGTATTACCGATAAAAGCCAGTTAGAGTGGCAGGAGCTGGCACAGGATTTTAAACATCAGGGCGTATATTACCAGGGCGAAGTAGTGGGCATGGGCCGTTATCGTTGCAGCCATTGTTTACAACATATTGATTATACGCATCCTGCCGAACTGCTGGCTTGCAGTCAGTGCGGTGGCGTACAGTTTTTTCGCGAAGGCTTACCGGTATAACACTTCACGTAATAGCCGTTATGCGGCTGTTACGTAGCGTACTTTTTTGTTACACTTGCCTGCCATCTGCATCAGCAAATAAAAACCGGGCGCTTCGCCGGTTAATCTGCCACACATTTACGCAAGAGACACTTTATGACCACTAAAGTACTGGCCTGTATTGATGCTTCACCTTATGCCGAAGCGGTATGTGATTATGCGGTTTGGGCAGCAAAAAAACTCGGTGTGGCCATGTCACTGCTGCACGTGCTGGATAAAGCCCAGCATACTCACACTCCCGATTTAAGCGGCAGCATTGGCCTGGGCTCGCAAGAGTTGCTGTTACAGCAACTGGCCGAGCTGGACGAAAAGCACAGTAAACTGGCGCTGGAGCGCGGCCGCAGTATTTTAGATGCGGCCAAAGCACGGGCTGAACAAGCCGGTGTTAAAGCGGTAGACGAGCGTTTACGCCATGGCCAGCTGGTAGACACCTTAACCGAACTGGAAGATGAAACCCGGTTGCTGGTATTAGGCAAACGCGGTTTTAGCAGCGCTGATGCCCACGGCCATATGGGCCTGCATGTAGAGCGGGTCATTCGCAGTTTACAAAAACCCATATTGTTAACCCAACAAAATTATAAAACGCCGCAACGTATTATGCTGGCCTATGATGGCAGCGCCACGGCATTAAAAGCTGTGCAAATGCTGGCGGCCAGCCCGCTGGGTAAAGGCCTGCCGGTACATCTGGTGATGGCCGGTACTGACGATGAGGCAGCACGGCAACAAATGGACAGTGCGGCGCAGTTGCTGCGCAGTGCCGGTTTTGATACCAAAACCGCGATAGTGGCCGGCGAGCCGGATAGCGTGTTAAACCAATATCAGCAAGAGCAGGTGATTGACCTGATGGTGATGGGCGCATACGGCCATTCCCGCATCCGGCAATTTATTGTTGGCAGCACCACTACTGCCATGATCTGCAAAGCCAAGTGCTCCCTGCTGATTTTACGCTAAAGCGAAACCCGGCCATTAGCCGGGTTTTTTGTTGGCGTTAAACTGGTGGTTTTGTGGTTTGGCTGAATTTAGAGTAAATATTCTAACCTGGCTGGTTTACAATAGCGGGCCGTAACATTTTTTATTTCCTAACTGAGGGTGTTAACGTGAGGCAGTGGTTGCTGTGTCTGATAGTGTGTGCAGTGTGTTGTGCATTGTTTTCTCCGGCGGCGTTTGCCGCAACCGGTAGTTTAAATTTAACGCTGGCACCGGTCGGCATTATTTCGTTAGTGCTGTTTTCACTGGCCTATTTGCTGGTAATGGCAGAAGAGAAAATTCATCTGCGTAAATCCAAGCCGGTGTTAGTCGCAGCCGGTATTATCTGGGCGCTGATTGCCTGGCGTTATATGCAGGACGGTATTACCGGTGTAACCGCTGAGGCGTTTCGCCATACTCTGCTTGAATTTGCCGAGTTGATGCTGTTTTTACTGGTTGCCATGACGTACATCAGCGCATTGGAAGAGCGGCGCTTATTTGATGCACTGCGTGCCTGGATGATCCGCAAAGGCTTTAGCTACCGCACCTTGTTCTGGATCAGCGGTGTGCTGGCGTTTTTTATCTCGTCTTTTGCCAACAATATGACCACGGCCATGCTGATGTGCGCTGTGGTAATGAAAGTCGCCGAAGGCGACAAACGCTTTATTAATCTGATGTGCGTCAATATCGTGGTGGCGGCTAATGCCGGTGGCGCCTTTATCCCGTTTGGCGACATTACCACTTTAATGGTGTGGCAGGCCGGTATTGTTACCTTTAATGAGTTTTTTACCTTGTTTATACCGGCGGTGATGAATTATCTGGTGCCGGCGATTATTATGAGCCTGTTTGTCGAGCGGCGTTACCCGGCTGCACTGCAGGAAGACGTTGAGTTAAAGCGCGGTGCACTGCGTATTCTTATGTTGTTTTTAGCCACTATTGCGCTGGCAGTACTGTACCATTCCTGGCTGGATTTGCCGCCGGTACTGGGCATGATGACCGGCCTGGGCTTACTGCAGTTCTTCGGCTTTTTTCTGCGTAAAACCTTACCGGGCTCACTGGCGCGCAAACGCGCTATGGCCGAGCGCGAAGGCGATATAGAGCGGGTGCGAAGCTTAGGGCAAATTGTACCCTTTGATGTATTTAACCGTATTGCCCGCGCCGAATGGGACACCTTATTGTTTTTCTACGGCGTGGTAATGTGTGTTGGCGGCCTGGGTTATATTGGTTATCTGGAAATGTTATCCACCGGCTTGTACGGTAGCGGTAATCCAACCATTGCTAACGTGGTTTTAGGTTTAATGTCATCAGTGGTAGATAACATCCCGGTAATGTTCGCGGTATTAACCATGCAGCCGGATATGTCGCACGGCCAGTGGCTACTTATTACCTTAACCGCCGGCGTGGGCGGCAGCTTGCTGTCTATCGGCTCGGCAGCCGGGGTGGCCTTAATGGGCCAGGCCCGCGGCTACTACACCTTTACCGGCCATTTAAAATGGGCGCCGGTAATACTGCTGGGGTACGCTGCCAGTGTGCTGACGCATTTATATTTAAACGCCGACTTGTTTCAAATTTTCGGCAGCCCGGCTGCGCACTAAGCCGGCCGGCGTTAAGGAAATTTTATGTCTAAAAAAGTGTATTGTATCGCTCAGTTTCAACCCAAGCCGGGCAAGGCGGACGAGCTGTTTAAAGTGCTGCAAAGCCTGGAGCCAAACAGCAACCGTGAAGACGGCTGCCTGCAGTATATAGTTACGCGGCAAATCGCCAGCCCCTTTGCTGAAGGCAAAAGCTTCCCCATTGCCTTTAACGAAATTTGGGCCGACTTGCCAAGCTTTGAAGCGCACTGCCAGCGCGCAGAAATAAAATACTTCTTTGAAACCTACTGCTTAGCCGAAGACGGCCTGGCAGCAGATTGGAATGTCTGCATATACAGCGACGAACCAGCCAACTTCGACGCCCCTAAGCTGGGGTAATTAACAGAGCAAAAAAAACCTGCGCCAGCAGGTTTTTTTATGCCTGCTCTTCAGCTAAAACTGCCTCTATCTATAAGCCGTTGTAAATAAAATAAAACCGATGTAATGTCATCACACGAAGTTTACAAAGGCGGAAGAGTCGGTATTAGGACGGATTTTCCGCCGAATAGGCATGGCGTATTAAGGATAAATATGGAGTGAAAATCACTATGGAGGATGTGTATAAAAATAAGCCGAAAAATTTAATATCCAACTTTTTAAAATCCTTAGAAAATCAGCATTCGGAACTTCACCAAAGTATTGTGGAGTTTAAAGCTATGATTCGACTCGACGATATTTTGGATGATAGGTATAGCCTTGTATTTCTACTAGATCTGTATTTTGCATTTGAAAATAGCGAGATAAACGTTGATGCATTAATGCATGAAGTAAAGTTTCTTGAGGGGCAACTTAGTGATAGTAAGACAAAACCTGCCTCTAAATTTCTGCGACCACCACTTCAAGGTCTATGGCATAAGCACTTTTATGACAGCAGTATTTCTGGAATGGCGCAAAACGTGAAAAATGCATTAAATAGTTACAGTATTCCTTACTTTGAAAAGAAAATAGAAGAAGCTAGGGAAAGTGGTGAAGAGAAGTATATGACAGTTGAAGATATACCTCATCTTGTTAACGATATTGTGACGGGTAACCTTAAAAGGCGCAGCGAGGAGCAAAAAATAACGGGGGAATGGCTGGTTTATGCAGCCCATGAAGGCGTTAATTACTATCTTTGTATTGCGAAGCACCGTGAGGGCGATGCAAATATACGAAAGAGACTGGATTCTACTTGTTTTTATGAATTCCCCTTTTTAGAGGGTATTTTACCAAGCTCACAATAGGCTCGTAACAAGCTCGCAAGTTGCTGCACTGAGAAAATTACTCGCTGCGCTCCCAATTTTTGGTGAGCAAAGTATAAGCTGATAAGGAGAATTGGGATGAAGAGTTTGGATATTTTTAATCTGGCAACCTTAGAAATTTTTCGAAAGTGTTTGAGCAATATTCCTCAGCCAGTGAAGCTCGATCCGAGTGAGATAGGCAAGGAGGTTGCAGGTTACTTCTCGAATCCCAATAATGCTGCAGAGTTGTTCACTCAGTTATCTGTTATTCAAGATAAATGCGAAGAAACAATAAATTGGCTTAGAAACGAAGGTTTTCTTCGAATAGAACCTGAATCACTAAGAGGGCCTGTTACTGCAACGCTGACCCACAAAGGCATGAATGCGTCGAGTGTTTCTGTTCCATCATTGGGTGAAGGGAGACGGTTCTCTGATTTTATGACTTCTAACATCAAAGACGTCACAAAAAATATAGTATCAACATTAATTGCTGGCCTATTTACAAGTGGTAGTTAAGCAATCGCCCCACTTGCTACCTTTGAACTAATGGAGCCAGATCAAAATTAAACTATCAGGCGGCTAGAATAGCAGTGAGCCCCTTAATTCGAAACGAGCAGTTTTTCAACGATCTTGAGCGGATTTCTTTAGGGGAATCGTTTGAGAATGTGTTTTTAAATGCAAAAAAATCAATGGTATGGCAACAGGAATGAAATATAACTACGGTAAGACCACATGCGAAGTAACAGACGCAGCCAATGTCAAAGGTTTTTTGATCAGCACCGCAGATGGTTATTATTTCCGTGTTTATGATACCAGCGGTGACTTTATAGATTATCAGTTGTTACATGATGATCTGGAAGTCACTATAGACTCCAGCGCGCTGGCTAGCTTTTATCGCAATGATGATATAGCTGTGCTGGATCACAGCCCGGCAGTATTGGGTTTAAACCCAGTGGTTAATAAAGCCTGATTTTAGGCAGGATATTACTGCGTTTCTGACGACGATAAGTTTGTTTCGGCAGCTGCAGCATAACTCCGGCACTTTTCTGCAGTTAACGTCGCCATCACGGCATTTTCAGCATCGCTGAATATGGCTTTTTCACTGCGCTCAATACTCGACAAAAAGTGCATTGATCCTTCCAGAAAGGCTTGTTTGCGCTCTGGTTGTTTTTCACTGGCAAAATACAATGCATCAGATAACTGGCTAAAGGTCGCTTTTTGCTCAGCTGAAAAATCGTAGGGTAATTGGGCGCACATGATAAGAGCGCCGGATTGCAAACCAGCTTCATGCCAATCAGCTGCTGCAGCGCCAAATGTGAGCAGTATAAATACTGATACAGCATTACTTTTCATTTCGGCCAATCTGCCATAGCGAGAAACCATTATGTAACAGCATTACTAACAGGATGGTGAGCTTGCCCGTCCAGGTAAGTGTGACGCCGAATATACCCAGAGCCATAACGCAGGCACCACACAGTAATACTGCATGTATAGCAGTATAAAAAATGCGAGACTTCAAATTTGTTTTGTCTGCAGGAATTGTTACTAAGAGTTTTATGGTCCAAACGGCGCCAAATAGCGCCGCCACAGACCAAAACAAATATCCAAACATTAAATCTCGTCCATGTTTAGAAGCCCACGAAGCATTAATTCACGTTTAGCATTTTTTGCATTCGTTGACGTCATAGCCAGTAAAACAGATGCGAATATCGTAACACAAGCAGCTGCTACTGCGGCGCTCTTTGCTACATTACTACCAGCTTTGCCTGCTGTGGCTACGTCTTTAGTCAGAGTGTAATTGGTTGTCTGAGCTGCTGTGCTAATTAAGCCAGTTTTAGCTCCGCCTTTGTATACCGCTAACAAAGCACCGGCTATACCGGACACAGTAATTAGCCCTGACACATCGACACCAATATAACTCAATGCTGATTTAGCCGAATCATTCACGTTGAAAAACTGGCGTAACTCATCGTCAGAAAGGCTCCAGCAATACCAGTAGGGATTGGCGTTGATTAAGCTGATTAAGCTATATAAATGACCAAATAAAGGGCCGTCGTAACTTCGTAAGTTCAATACTGCTGCGTTAATTTTTTGTTTTTCGTGATGATGCAGACACCTGTATGTCACTATGCCCGTCAGTATGTACATGGCACCATCCAGCTTTTCCAATTTTGTAGTGAAGCTTCCCAAATCCATCAACTGAATCAGGAATTTAAGCGGATTTTGTTTATACTGCTGATTAACGTATGAAGATTGCATAACAGTTCCTTGTTACTTAAAAAGGAGCTAAAAATACCACATGAATCTTTTAATTAACAAATAAATTTCAAATATGCATCAGTATATGGCGTATTTGGTATTACGCTGATTTAGCGATTGCTTTATAAGTTCGGAGTGAAGATGAAAACCATTGGCCTTATCGGCGGTATGAGCTGGGAGTCGACCATTCCTTATTATCGGCTTCTTAACGAGGGTGTAAAACAACAGCTGGGTGGGTTGCATTCCGCCAAATGTATTTTAGTCAGCGTTGATTTTCACGATATTGAACGCTTGCAGCATGCCGGCGACTGGGATGCTGCCGGCGCAGTGCTGGCAGAAGCGGCGCGCTCGCTGGAAGCGGCCGGTGCTGATTTTATTGTGCTTTGCACTAACACCATGCACAAAGTGGCCGGCAGTATCGAGGCTGCCGTAACTATTCCGCTGCTGCATATCGCCGATGCCACTGCTGCGGCGATCAAGCAGGCCGGCGGCCGCCGCGTAGGGCTGCTCGGTACCAAATTTACCATGCAGCAGCCGTTTTACCGTGAGCGGTTAAGTGAGTTACACGGTATAGACGTGTTGCTGCCCAATGACGCTGAACAAGACAGCCTGCATCAGATTATTTATCAGGAACTATGTCAGAGCGTGATTACCCCGGAGTCTAAACAAGCCGTGCGCAAGATGATGGCCGGCCTTGCCTGGCAGGGTGTGGACGGCATTATTCTTGGTTGCACCGAAATTGGCTTACTGGTCGGCAAAGCCGATGCCGCCGTGCCGCTGTTTGATACTACGGTTATTCATGCCAAAGCGGCAGTTGAGCTGGCGCTTGCGGAGACGTTATGACTTCCACCATGCAGTCTGCACCGCCTGTCATTCAACTGATTTACGATAAAGACTGCCCGGCCTGTAATGCCTATTGCCAACTGGTACGGATTCGGCAAAGCGTGGGGGAGTTACAGTTGATTAATGCCCGCGAAGACAGCGAAGTAATGCGTGAGCTGACCGCGCAGGGGCTGGATATCGACCAGGGTATGGTGCTGAAAATGGCCGACAACTGCTATTACGGCAGCGACGCCATTTATATGTTGTCGTTGCTAAGCTGCCGCAGCGGGGTGTTTAACCGGCTTAATTATCATTTGTTTAAATCGCGCCGCGTGGCGAAATGGCTTTATCCGCTGCTACGTGGCTGTCGTAATTTGCTGTTAAAACTGCTGCGCAAGCGCAAAATTAATAACCTGAACATCAGCGGCAATGACAGGTTTTAATATCAGGCCGAAAAAATCAGTTTATCGGCCAGCTTTTGCGGCAGTTGCTGCAAGTCTGCAGCGTTGTCGCTAACCACTATAACATTGGCTTTCGCCATCGCCAGCGTTAAGCCGCGGTAACGGCCATCGGCAAAGTCTTGCACAAAATCCAGTTCAGCGTCTTTGGGCACTATAAATACCGTGGCATAGCCACTGGTCGTTTTTACTGCCAGATGCAATGAGCGTACACCCTGAAAGGTGCAATAGCGGGCGTAGATAATCTCGTCCTGCCAGTCTTGCAGGCTGGCATCAAAACCGGCCAGTTTCAGGTTTACTTCATCCAGCGGCTGCATTTGCGCGTGTTGCTGCAAATAGTCATGCTCGTGGTACACATGGGCTAATGCATGGCTGCCCAGATCAGTGGCAAAACTGCCGTGGTACAACTGCACACCTAACACCGACACCAGGGCAATACTGGCTGCCAGTGCCAGAGGCATAAACCAGTGGCGACGCGGCTGTTTTTGCTGCGGAATTTGCAATAAACGCTCAGCCAGCATCGGCGGTACCGGCACCTGCAATGCATCTTCCAGCTCTTGCTGCTGTTGCTGCAGTTCACGGGCGAATAGCTGTAAATCAGCATCCTGCGCCATAGCCGCCAGCAGTGCAGGGTGCTTGCTATACGGGTTGGCCAGTAAGATACGGCGTAATTCTGTGTTATCCATGGCCGGGCTCCCCAGGTTGGCTAAGCTGGTCGCGCAGTAATTTACGGGCGCGAAACAGCCGGGTGTTGACGGTATTAACATTAAGCTGCAGCAGGTTGGCTATTTCATCGCTGCTAAAGCCCCCCAGTGCCTGCAGTACCAGCGGTTCGCGGTATTCTTCCGGCAGTGTTGCCATACGCTGGCGCAGTAAGTCGTTGTCGCAATGCTGTTCGGCGCTGCTTTGGGTGGTGTCTGCCAGGCTGTCTTGTTCGGTGTCGTCGTAGTCAAACTGCTTGCGCTCAAAGCGGCGGGCGTTTTCACGCCGCAGTATGGTAACCAGCCAGGCTTTGGCCGCCGCCGGGTCGAGCAGGCTGTCCAGGTGTTTCCAGGCGCGTAAAAAAGTGTCTTGCACCAGATCCTGCGCAATATGCGGGTCTTTGCACAACCAATACCCATAGCGGTACAGGTCAGCATGGTAATGTTGCACCAGTTGCTCGTAGCGCTTGGTTTTACTGTCGGTCAGTTGAAATACCGCTGCGCTGGCGGCTTTGTTATCTGCAACGGTGGCGGCAGCTGCTTGAGGTTGCTCTGACATAGAAATGCTTTTAATCGCTGCTGAATTGCCCGCCAGCCTGGCACGATTTTGCGGTGTTGGCAAAATATGAATGCTGGCCATTAGCTTGCTCCTGCACGGGAACGCCGGCTAAGGTAATGGTCAATGCTGGTATAACGGCCACCGCCGCTGAAAAATAGGCTAAGCAACATAACAAAATAGGTTGCTGCGAATTCAATACCGTTATTTAAAATCACAATATTGCCGTTGCCGGTTAGCCAGTCATAATTACCGTGTTGTTGCAGCAGGCTTTTTGCCGCACTGAGTTGTTCAGCTGAATTAACTACCCGCTCATTGGCTAACCAACTGCTGCTGTCCGCTATTGCCAGCCAACCATTGGGCCAATGTACGGCAAAAATGGCCACCAGCATGGTAATCATCAAGGGTATACTGACTAACCGCGTTAACAGGCCCGCCAGTAACAACAGTGCGCCAAGGGTTTCGGCAGCAATGGCCAGTGCTGCCAGCACAGCAGGTGCCGGCAAGCCCAAACCCCAGTCAGCATTACCAAACCAGGCGACGGTATTGTCAAAATGCTGATACTTATTCCAGCCGGCCTGCAACAGCACCGGCGCAAGGTATAAACGTAATAACAATGGCGCCAGCCCTGATAACTGCTGGCTGTGTGCAATAACGCGATGATAAAAATGAATAACGGCTGGCATAAATCCGGCTTAGGCAGTTGCTGATTACGCTATAAGAACGGCCGGCCGGCGGGAATATTTCAGCGCAGCGTTAATTTTGCTGCGCCGGGTAAGGGAAGGCGGGGGATTAATGTACGCGATACAGCCGGCAAAAAAAGTCGATTACGGCATCGGCATCCAGGTTGGAGAAACGCACTTTACGCTTTTCTGCTATGGCCGCACCAAGGGTTTTTAAGGTATGTTCCAGTGGCAAACCGGTAGGGCGCACTAATTCATGATCGGCAAATAAAAAGTTCAGCGCGGCGCCGGTGTAAGATTTGCCCGGGGTCAATGACACTAACTCCAACTCCTGCAGGCGTACGCCCAGGTTGCGGATTTTTTGTAAGCGGTTAGTCTCGTTCATAATGTGCCCCGTGTACGGTTTGCTTGATAAACACTGTAACGGCATGCTCTGCGATTTCTTTAGCGAAACAATGAAATTGACCAGCACAGCAGGGCGGCTTTTTGCTAGTATAGCCGCTATAACAGCTGGTTAAGCTAAGGTACTACATGACCGCACACCTACATCCTCTGGCACTGACGATACAACAACTGGGCCCGCACCTGGACAACAAACTGCTGAAGCAGGCGCTGGACGTAAAGCAGCTGATCCCGGCTTTTATCGGCCAGGAGCGGGCAAAATCGGCACTGGCATTTGCTATCGGCATGGATATGCCGGGTTACAACCTGTATGTAATGGGCGAGCCGGCGCTGGGCCGCTTTACCCTGGTGCAGGACATACTGCAACAAGCCGCCAGTGAAAAAGCCACGCCGGAAGAGTGGTGTTACTTAAACAACTTTGATGATGAGCGGGTGCCCGGTACCTTAAGATTGTTGCCGGGTGAAGGCAAAATTCTGGTTAAAAAAATAGAAGCGCTGATTGATGAGCTGCTGGATACCTTTCCGGCTGCGTTTGATAACCCGGGTTATCAGCGGAAGAAAAAAGCTATAGCCCGCGCCTTTGACGATAAATACGAGCATGCGATAGAGCTGGTAGAAAGCAAGGCGCTGGAAAAAAATGTCGTGCTGTATGAAGAAAACGGTGCGGTGAGTTTTTCGCCGATTATCGATGGCAAGCCACTGGACGATCAGGAGTTTTCTAAACTGACCGAAGAGCAACGGCAGTATTTCTACGGCCTGGTCAGTGAGCTGGAAACCATTTTAAACGAGCAATTGCTGGAGCTGCCGCAGTGGAAGCGCGAGCTGTCAGAAAGTTTACGCGCGCTGCGCAAAGACACCATAGAGCAGGCGATTAAACCGCTGTTAAAGCAGCTGGAACATGATTACGCTGCAGAGCTGGGAGTACAGCGTTATATCCGCGAAATGCGCAGCCACCTGGTAAAAGCCGTGCTTGAGCTGATGCCGGACGAGTCTGAGGCAGAAAAGCAGGAAGAAGCCGATAACCGCGAGATTTTTATCGAAGAATTTGTGCCCAATGTACTGGTGCATTACGAGAGCATGTCCGGTGCACCTATTGTATTTGAGCCCAACCCCAGCTATGGCAACCTGTTTGGCCGCGTAGAGTACAACTCTAACAGTGGCTCGTTGTACACCAATTACCGCATGATCCGCCCAGGCGCGCTGCACCGTGCTAACGGCGGTTATTTAATTCTCGACGCCGACCGGTTATTAACCCAACCGCAATTGTGGGATGCACTGAAGCTGGCGCTGAAATCCGGCGAGTTGCTTATTGATACGCTGTCGGAGCATGCAGTAACCAACTCCACCATTATTACGCCTAAAGCCATACCGCTGAATGTAAAAGTGGTGCTGCTGGGCTCGCGTGATTTGTACTACCTGATCCAGGACGTAGACGACGAATTTAACGAGCTGTTCCGCGTACTGGCCGATTTTGAGCATTACTTGCCGTATAACGAGCAAACCGTGACCTATATGGCGATGCAAATTCGCGAACAAATGCGGCTGTTAAATATTAATGAGCTGACCGCCGCCGGTTTTAAACAGCTGCTGACGTTCAGCTTTCGTCAGGCCGAGCACCAGCGTAAGTTATCGGCCCGCTTTGCCGACGTGCTGGAATTAGTGCGCGAAGCCTGTTACTACGCCGGCCAGCAGCACAGTAACAGCCTGGACGCAGTGCATATTCAACAAGCCTTAAAAGGCAAGCAACACCGCACCGGCCGCATTAGCGAAGGCTTTTTGGAAGATATTCAGGAAGGCCAGATTTTAATTGATACTGACGGCCTGGCCGTAGGTAAAATTAACGGCTTAACGGTGCTGGAAATAGGCGACACTGCCTTTGGCACCCCGGCACGCATTAGCGCTACGGTATTTGCCGGCAGCAGCGGTGTGATTGATATCGAGCGTGAAGTAGAGCTGGGTAAAGCCATTCACTCTAAGGGCGTATTGTTACTTACCGGCTATCTGGGGGCTAAATACGCGCGCGAATTTCCACTGACCTTGTCAGCCAATATCGCCATGGAGCAAAGCTATGGTCATATCGATGGCGACAGTGCCTCACTGGCAGAAGTGTGTGCATTGTTATCGGCCATTACCGATATACCCATTAAACAAAGCCTGGCGGTAACCGGCTCGATTAACCAGCATGGTCAGGTGCAGGCCATTGGTGGTGTAAACGAGAAGATAGAAGGGTATTTCCGCTTGTGCCAAAGCCGTGGTTTAACCGGCGAACAAGGCGTAATCATTCCGGCCAGCAACCAGCTTAATCTGGTATTAAATGACGAAGTGATTAGCGCGGTAAAGCAGCATAAGTTTCATATCTATGTGGTAAAAACGGTGGATGAAGCCTTAACCCTGCTTACCGGCGTAGAAGCCGGCGAGAAAAACAGCCGGGGCCAGTATCCGAAAAAATCGGTTAATGGCCGGGCGCTGGTGCGGTTGGCGGATATAGCCGAAATAGTTAACGGCGCTATGGATGAAGATTAGGCTGTTGCTGTAAATCTGCAGAACCGGTTTACCCACGCTAACGCGCCGTGAATACGTCCTTGTAGGCTCGACTCAGGCATCCATGCCTTCAACGGTTAGCTTAGGGTAATCCGGTTCTTTGTATCGGTTAACTTTGATTAAAGCGCGGCAAAAGCCGGATGATACACCACCTTACCGCTTTTTCCCTTTAACGCACCCGGTGTCAGTTCCAGTGCCATAAAGGCGTTATCCGGCGCCTGCCACGGGCAGCTGATGTTAAAACGGCTGGCCGGGGTAAAACCAAAGCGTGGGTAATAACCCGGGTGGCCCAGCACCACCACGGCGGCAACCCCTTGTTTATGGCATTGCTCCAACCCGGCCCGCACCAGCGCTGAGCCTATCCCCTGATGCTGCAATACATTGCTTACCGCCATCGGTGCCAGTGCCATTAGTTTGGTGCCGGGGGCATTATCCAGCGTGGCCGGCGAAAACAAGATATGGCCCACTATTGTGCCATGTTGTTCTGCTACCAGCGCAATGCACTCATCTGCCTGCCGGCGCAGGGTGCTTATCAGCTGTACTTCAGTATTACTATTAAAGGCAGTGTGGGTAAGGTGGGCTATTGCCGCGAAGTCGGCAGGGGTTTCCGGCCGGACTGTGGTGTCGTAGCCCAATGCATGCCAGGTGCTGTTGCGGCGGCGCTGCAAGGTGCGGCTGATATTGTGCAGTAAAGTCATGGCAAAGGCCGACTGACGCTCAGGTAGTTTTAGTCTACCTGACTATGCCGGTGAAACAAGCGTTCTGTTAACATTCAGCCGGTTTTACGCCACCGCAGCAATGCACGTATGGCGAACAGCAGCAGTAACAGGCCGCTGCATAGCCACAATGGCCAATCACCAAAACGGGCGTAGGGCGTTTGGCCGCTGGTTAAGCGGATGCTGTCTTGCAGTACCGTTTCGGTAAATTGCGCTGCTCTGGCACTGATATTGCCGGCGGCATCGACAGTGGCGGTAACGCCGTTATTGGTAGCGCGCAGCAGCGGCCGGCCAAATTCTAAGGCGCGCATCTGGGCTATTTGTAAATGCTGCTGCGGGCCTATGCTGTCGCCAAACCAGGCATCGTTGCTTACCGTCAGCAGCAACTGAGTGTCGGCAGTCATATTGGCACTTATTTGCGCCGGAAAGGCAATTTCAAAACAGATAGCCGCCAGCAGGTGATAACCATTGGCCACCAGGTTGGGTTGCACATAAGCGCCGCGGGTAAACGAACTCATCGGCAGATCAAAAATCGGTGCCAGTTGGCGCAGCCAGCTTTCAAACGGCACAAATTCACCAATCGGCAGCAAATGATGTTTGCTGTAGCGATTGCCGTGGCCGTAAAAATAATCGCCATCGGTTGAGTCCGGTTGGCGTTTCCCCAGCACGATCAGGTTGTTCCACGCTTGTTGAGTTTTAAAGTTGTAATCCAAAATGCCGCTGATCACAGCCGTGTCGGCATACAGTGCGGCACGGTTCAGGTTTTCCAGGTAGCTTTCTGCCAGTGGCTCCAGCTGTGGAATGGCGGCTTCGGGCCAGATCACTAAATCAGTTTGAAAATGCGGCCGGGTCAGGTCCATGTATTTCAGCATAGTGGGCCATTCCTGCTCCGGCGCCCAGCGTAAATCTTGCTTAATATTGCCCTGCACCAAGACGACGTCTATAGCGTTGTCGCTGTAGTGCCAGCCTTTTAGCGCACTAAGCTGCGGCGCCATGGCAAACAACAGCCCGGCGATAAGCAGATAACCGTAACGGGCGGGAGCGCGTTGCGGGCAAAACAGCTGCGCTAGCGCGGCGGCTGAAAACACCAGTAAAAAGCTGATACCGGTTTCGCCGATCAGCGGGGCAAAGTGGCTAAGACCATGTTCTGTTTGGCTGTAGCCCATAGACAACCACGGGAAACCGGTAAGCAGTACGCTGCGTAACCACTCGGCTAACGTCCAGCAGGCGGCAAATAACAAGGGGGTAAAACCGGGGCTGCGTAGCCTGTAGCTGAGCCAGAGCGCAAAAGCCGGAAACAATGCCAGATAGCCCACTAACAGCGCCATTAAGCCGATGCTGCCGGCCAGTGGCAAGCCACCAAATTGGGCTATGCTGACATGCACCCAGCTGATACCTACACCAAACCAGCCGACACCAAAACTGAAACCAAGCATAGCGGCCTGTTTAGCGGACGTGGCCCGTTGCAGGAAAAACACCAGCAGCGCCACACTTAGCAGTGGCAGCCACCATAAGGTGTAAGGAGCAAAAGCTAATGTGGTAACGCCACCGGCTGCGATTAGCAGCAGGTGGGGCAGGCTCAGTTTAGCAAGGCGCGTTACGGCAGCGGGCAAGATGGTTAGTTTTCCTCTGTATCTGCGGTTTCTTTGGCGCGGATAACCTGCAATTGCACTAAACGGCGGCTGTTGGCTTTACTGACTTTAAAGGTTAAGCCTTGCAGTTCAATACTTTCGCCTTTTGCCGGCATATGGCCAAAGGCGTGCAGTACTATGCCACCGATAGTATCGGCATCTTCTTCATCAAAGCGGGTATTAAACGACTCGTTAAATTCGTCCAGTGGCGTTAAGGCACTAACCTGAAACACCCGTGACGCCATTTTCTTAATGTCGTTTTCTTCTTCATCGTCGTGCTCATCTTCAATTTCGCCGACGATTTGCTCCAGAATATCTTCAATGGTCACGAGGCCGGACACACCACCGTATTCATCGACTACGATGGCCATATGGTAGCGTTTCTGGCGAAACTCTTTTAGCAACGCATCAACCCGTTTACTTTCCGGAATAATAACCGCCGGGCGCAGTAAATCGCGCAGATGCCAGTCGCTGACATTCGGGTCCAGTGCGTATTGCAGTAAGTCTTTTACCAGCAGGATCCCTTCGATATGGTCTTTGTCTTCATTGACCACCGGGTAACGGCTGTGATTATTTTCCATTAAAATGGGCAGCATATCGGCGACAGTGTCATCGATATCAATAGTGGCCATTTGTGAGCGTGGCACCATGATATCGCGTGCCCGCATGCTGGAAACCTCCAGTACGCCCTGCAGCATACTTTTGGTGTCGGCATCGATCAGGCTGCGCACTTCGGCTTCGCTGATGATGTCTTGTAATTCTGAAATGTCCTGTGGTTCTGCACTGAAAATTCCGGCGATCCGATCTAACCAGGATTTACCGGCAGAACCGCGACTAGAGTGGGGGTTGTCGTCACTCATGGGTGAACTGTTGCTCCAAACAATTAAAAGAGTCTATTCGTTATCCAACAAATAGGGATTGGTAAAGCCAAGTTGTTGCAATATGGTCACTTCTTCCGCTTCCATTTGCTGTGCATCGTCGTCATTTATATGGTCAAAACCGAGTAAATGCAAGCTTCCGTGTACCACCATATGTGCCCAGTGTGCCTGCAGGCTTTTACCTTGCTCAACCGCTTCGGCGGCAACCACAGGGGCACAGATGACTAAATCACCCAGTAGCGCCAGTTCTATGCCGGGTGGACACTGAAACGGAAAGCTCAGCACGTTGGTCGGTTTATCTTTACCGCGATAGTCAAAATTCAGCTGTTGGCTTTCGCTGTTATCAACAATACGCACGGTCACTTCAGCCTCTGACTGAAACGGCAATATAGCCGACTCCAGCCACTGTTGAATATCGGCTTCGCCGGGTAAATCTGCTGCACTGCTGGCCAGCTGTAAATCGAGAATAACCGCCATTATTGCCCTTTCGCCGCGTTATCTGCAGCCAGTTTAGCCGCTTCAAAGGCTTCATAGGCCATCACGATACGCTGCACTATCGGGTGGCGCACCACGTCTTTGGCAGTAAAGTGGTTAAAGCTGATTTCTGTTACGTCGCTTAATACATCGATGGCGTGCTTTAAGCCGGAATATTGGCCACGCGGTAAGTCGACCTGGGTAATGTCGCCGGTGATCACGGCTTTGGAGCTAAAGCCAATCCGGGTTAAGAACATTTTCATTTGTTCAACGGTGGTGTTCTGGCTTTCATCCAGAATGATAAAGGCGTCGTTTAGCGTACGGCCGCGCATATAAGCCAGCGGTGCAATTTCAATAATGCCGCGCTCCAGATATTTTTCGACTTTTTCAAAGCCGAGCATTTCAAACAGCGCGTCGTACAAAGGCCGCAGGTAAGGGTCAACTTTTTGCGCTAAATCACCGGGTAAAAAGCCCAGTTTTTCGCCGGCTTCTACTGCCGGACGGGTTAACACAATGCGCCGCACCAGGTTGCGCTCTAACGCATCTACCGCGCAAGCTACAGCCAAATAGGTTTTACCGGTACCGGCAGGGCCTATGCCAAAACAGACATCGTGGCTCAGCACATTACCGACATAGGCTGCCTGGTTCGGGTTGCGCGGTTTAATCAAACCTTTTTTGGTTTTCAGGCTGAAGTCGCGCGGCTCGTCGCCGTGTTGCTGATACTGAATATCGTAGTTTTCGCTGATCAATAAATGCACCTGCTCAGGGGTTAACTCTGCTGTCGGGGCTGCTGTAGCACTGTACAGTTGCTGCAATACGTCTACAGCAGCGGCGACGTTGTCAGCCGGGCCGGCAATTTTTAACTGATTATCGCGGTGGCTGATCTCGACCAACAAACGGCGCTCTACATGCTTTAAATTATCGTCAAACGGGCCACATAACAGCGTTAGCCGTCGGTTGTCAGCGCCTTCCAGCGTTAAGTCTGCAGTATGTAACGGTGTGCTCAAATGCCTGCCTCAGTATCAAAAGGGGGCATTACTGCCCCCGGATTAGTTACGGAATATAACTGGTTACACCCAGTGCGTCCGGTGTCGGTTCTGCTTTTTGCCGCGCCAGTATTTGCTGCGGTGCAATTTCGCGGCGCAGGCCCATATCGCGCTCGGTACGAATAAGCTCACCGCGCAGAGAATTACTGAATACATCAGTAATTTTCACATCAACAAAGCGGCCAATCATATCCGGCGAACCTTCAAAATTGACCACGCGGTTATTCTCGGTGCGACCGGTCAGTTCCATAATGCTCTTTTTCGACGGGCCTTCTACTAAGATACGTTGCTCAGTGCCCAGCATGCCGCGGGCAATTTTCAGTGCCTGTTGGTTAATGCGGTCTTGCAGGATATACAAGCGCTGCTTTTTCGCCTCTTCGCTAACATCGTCCGGCAAGTCGGCGGCAGGCGTACCCGGCCGTGCGCTATAGATAAAGCTGAAGCTCATATCAAAATCAATCGCCTGGATCAGGTCCATAGTGGCCTGGAAGTCGGCATCGTCTTCGCCCGGGAAACCGATAATAAAATCAGACGACATGCTTAAATTCGGCCGGATTTTCTTCAGCTTACGAATTTGCGATTTATATTCCAGTGCAGTATGGCCGCGTTTCATCAGGTTTAAAATGCGGTCAGAGCCGCTTTGTACCGGCAGATGCAGGTGATCAACCAGCTCGGGTACGTCGCGGTACACTTCGATAATATCGTCGGTAAATTCCACCGGATGCGACGTGGTGTAACGAATGCGGTCAATGCCGTCAATCGCCGCCACTAAACGCAGTAACTCGGAGAAATGGCAAATACTGCCGTCAAACTTTTCGCCGCGGTAACCGTTAACGTTTTGTCCCAGCAGGTTAACTTCGCGTACGCCTTGCTCGGCCAATTGGGCAATTTCAAATAATACATCATCCAGTGGCCGGCTGACTTCTTCACCGCGGGTGTAAGGCACCACACAGAAGGTGCAGTATTTAGAGCAGCCTTCCATCACCGAAACAAAGGCGGTTGGGCCATCAGCTTTAGGCTCCGGCAGGCGGTCGAATTTTTCTATCTCCGGAAAGGAGACATCGACTACCGGTGATTTATTACCGCGCACGGCGTTGATCATTTCCGGCAGACGGTGCAGCGTTTGCGGGCCAAACACGATATCGACATAGGGCGCGCGCTCACGAATAGCCGCGCCTTCCTGTGAGGCAACACAGCCGCCCACGCCGATGACTAAATCAGGATTTTTTTCCTTAAGCGGACGCCAGCGCCCCAGCTGATGGAATACTTTCTCCTGCGCTTTTTCACGGATAGAACAGGTGTTCAGCAGAATTACATCTGCGTCTTCTGCCTCTTCGGTCAGTGTAAAGCCATGAGTGGCATCCAGCAGGTCGGCCATTTTCGATGAGTCGTATTCGTTCATCTGGCAGCCCCAGGTTTTAATGTGCAGTTTTTTGCCCATTGTGCGTTGTTACCTGTATTGTCACTTGGAAAAAAGGGAGCGTATTTTAGCCTGTTCGGGCCCGTGTTGCCAGCACTGGCGTAAAATGGCTTATATCGAGCAAGGCCGGAAGCGGTTCATTCACGCCAACACGCCGTAAACCCATCCCTGGGGGCTCGTCTCAGCCCGTCCGGGGCTTCAACGGTTGGCTTAGAGTGAACCGCTCCCAGCCCGATAGGCTATATCCGTGTCATCACAACAGCCTTTGTCGGGTGGTAATATAGCCGGCGTAAAAAATAACCAACACCCCAGCAAACCATGCCATGGTTACCGGCTCTTGCCAAAACAGATAACCAAACAAGCCGGCAAAAATAACGCTGCTGTACGTCCACATACCAATATCACTGGCCGGCGCTACGGCATAAGCGCGGGTCATTGCCAGTTGGCCAATCGCCGCCAGTACTCCCATCGCCACAAAAGCCAGCCATACCTGGTTATTCAGTGGTTGCCAGTAAAACGGTACCGGTATGGCAGACAATACGGCGGTGAGCAGCGAAAAATAAAACACAATGCGCACTGCAGGCTCAGTATCCGACATATAGCGGATAGTGGTTTTGGTGACGGCCACTAACACCGCGGACAACAAGCCAACCAGCAAAATAGCTTCGGCACTGCCGTAATTGGCCGGTAATGCCAACATTACCCCGACAAAGCCCAACAGAATGCCAAATAAGGTCAGCCGGCTTGGGCGCTCTTTTAACCAGAAGCGGGCAATAAGCGGTACGATAAACGGCGAGAGCAACAATACCAACATGCCTTGCGCCAATGGCAACCTGGCCAGCACATAGAAAAAGCAGTACATCGAGACAATGCCGGTAAGGGCGCGGCTAAGATGCAGGTACCAGCGTTTGGTTTTTAACAGGCTAAAACCGTGTTTGTACAAAAACGGCAGCATCAGCAACAGTGCGAAGAAATTACGGAAAAACACCACCTGCACTTCAGACGCCGTGCCGCTGGTAAATTTAACAATAGCGCCGATACCGGCGAAGCAGGCTTCAGCCAGCAGTAACAGTAACGCCCCTTTGACTAACGGCGACAATATAGTATTCCGCTGACATAATAAGGCCGCCAGTATAGCAGAGCCGGCTATTGCTGTGCTCTGTACTGACGGCAATTATCGCAGCCGCAGCGCTGCCTGGCGTGCCGGTGTCAGACGCTGAGGTTTTCGCTGTGTAAAAACTGCAGTAATTGGGCCGCCGGCATAGGCTTGGCAAACAAATAGCCCTGGATCAGGTAGCATTGGCGGCGTGAGAAGAACGCCAGTTGCTGCTCAGTCTCCACACCTTCTGCCACGCAATACATGCCCAGGCTGTTTGCCATGCTTAACATGGCATCAATAATGGTTTCGTCACTGCTGTCGATACCGATATCCTGCACAAAGCTGCGATCGATTTTAATGCCGTCAATTGGCAGTTCTTTTAAGTATTTTAATGACGAATAGCCGGTACCAAAGTCATCTAACGCCAGTTGTACGCCCAGCTCACTCAGTGCCAGCATGGTTTCTATGGCACTTTGGTGGTCGCGCATCAGTGCACTTTCCGTTACTTCAAAGCGCAGGCAGCTGGCCGGCAATTGGTATTTGCCCAGCAAGAACCGCGTATGTTCTGCCAGTGCCGGTTGCTCCAGATGTTGGGTAGATAAGTTAATCGACAGATAAATGTGATGGCCGTCTTCATGCCACTGCTTTAAATCGCTCAGTGCCCGTTCCAGCAGCTGATGTGTCATATTAATAATTAACCGCAACTCTTCGGCCAGCGGAATAAATTCTGTGGGCGATATCATGCCGTCGGAGCTATTCCAGCGCAGCAACACTTCTGCACCAACCACCTGACGGGTCTGGCTGTTGACAATAGGCTGATAAAAATTAACGAACTCGTCGTTTTTCAGCGCCTGGCGCAACCGGGTTTCCCGCGCCAGCCGCATATGGGCCTTTTCGTTCATTTCGGCGGTAAAAAACTGGTAGTTGTTACGCCCTGCTTCTTTGGCGTGATACATGGCCACGTCAGCGTGTTTCAACAGCTCTGCGGCATTAAGTGCATCTTCCGGATACACGGCAATACCGATACTGGGTGACACGCCCACGGTGTGGGTACCAAACTGCATCGGCTCACCTACAATAGCTAACATTTTGCGCGCCACATGGCTGATATTGTCTTCGGCTTTATAGCCTTCAAGCAGTATTACAAATTCGTCACCGCCTAACCTGGCCACGGTATCGCTGTCACGCAGTGTCAGAGTTAAGCGCCGCGCCACTTCTTTTAACAATAAGTCGCCGATATCGTGGCCCAGCGAGTCGTTTATTTGTTTAAATTTGTCCAGGTCGATAAAGCACAGCGCCAGTGAGCGCTTGTCACGCTTGGCCTGGTCAATACCGTGGTAAATACGGTCCATCAACAGCGCGCGGTTGGGCAGGCCGGTTAAGGCATCATAGTTGGCCAGATAGCGCAGCTCGTCTTCGGCCAGCTTTTGCGCGGTAATGTCGGTAAATACCAGTACATAAAAAGTGTGCTGTTGCTGCTCACCAATAGCACTGATATTAATCAGCGTGGGGCGCTCGCGGCCATCGGGTGTAATAACCAGTTCTTCGCCTTGCCAGTGCTGGCCTGGTGTCAGTTCGCGTAATAACTTAGTATAAAACCGCCGCCGCACCAGGCTGATGCCCAAATGGTGGGTACGCGGCTGGTCCAGGTATTGCGCCATATTGCCAAAAGCGGCAGAAAAAGAGTGGTTTGCTGCCACTACACGCTGGCGGTTGTCCAGAATAACCACCCAGTCGCGGGTTTGTTGAAAGGCCTCACCAAACAGCCGTGCTTTTTCCATATTGGCGCGGGTTTCGGTGATATTGCTGAAAGTACCAATGACTTTCTCTACCTTGTTGGTAACGTTTGATATGGTGGCTTTACCTACATCGCGAAACCATAACCATTGGCCGGCCTTATGCTGCATACGGTAAGTGAAATCGAAGCCGGCTTCCGGCTCTTGGAAAAAACGCTGCCATTGGCTGGCAAAAGCGGTTCTGTCGTCAGGGTGAATTAACGTCATATGTTGTTGCATCGTAAGCGGGTTCATCTGCTCGCTATAGCCCAACATAATGTGAACCCTTGCGGCAAACAGCTGATTATTGGCAGCCTTCCACTCCCAGGCACCGCTGTTAACCGAACTCAGCGCCTGTTTTAAGCGCTGCTCACTTTGCTTTACTTTGTCATGTGCTGCACGAACTTCTCTGAGTTGGTGGCGACGAAAGCGATAAAATTTATAGCCGGTAAACAACAACAGCAATAAATACGCCGCCAGTGCCGGCGTTGATTGCCACAGTGGCGGGCGGATACTGAGGTAGAGCCTGGCCGGTTCGCTTTCCTGGCCGCTGGCCGGCGAGATAGCCACTACATTAAACACATAGTCGCCGTAATCCAGTTGCGGAAAAATAACGCTGTTATCGCGCTGTGGCGGGTATTGCACATTGTCGCTGCCTTCCAGCCAAAAGCGATAACGCATTTTATGTTGTTCGCTGAAGTTCATTGAGCTGAAACGCAGCGACACGCCTAAATCCTGATGTGACAGGTTGAAGGTACGGCCATTCAGGTTGGCATTAACGGTTTGGAATTCACCCGAGAGTGTAGCCAGGCCGGTAATCACTACCTCTGGCCTTACCGGCTTTTGCTGCAACAAGGCCGGATTAACCAGGGTAACCCCACGCATACTGCCATAGGCTAAAGCACCATTTGCTAAGCTGGCTGACGCACCGGCGTTATATTCGTTGGTGTACACGCCGTCTTCGCGGGTAAAAAATTCAATTTGCTGCAATTGCGTATCTAACCTGGCAAGGCCGGCATGTGATGAAAACCAAACGTCGCCAAAACTGTCGCGCTGTAAGCTGTATATGGCATCAGATAATAAATTGTCTTTGCTGTTAAAGCTGGTGTTTAAACTAAGCGAATCCCGGTCAAAACCAAGCAAGCCAATACCGGACATTCCTACCCAAAGCTTGCCACTGTTATCTTGTATTGCGCTGCTGGCAATACGGGCCAACTGCGGTTTGTAGTCTTCATTGCGAAATAGCAACTGCGAGCTGTTGTCTGCCGGCTGCCATAACCAGATTTCATCCGGCTTACTAAGCAACAAGCCGGCATGGGGACCGTTGAGTTCGCCAATAATATTAATCTGACCGCCGATAGTCAGTTGGCCGCTGATCCCGCTACTGATGTCGTCAACTGTGCCATTGGCCGGGTTATAGCGTAAAAAGCGCTCGCGATGAAAAAAGTAAAACTCTGCGCCGTACAGATAATAATTGTGACTCAGGTGATTAAAGCGGCTATTGTCTGCAGCACTTACATTGGGCAATGACAGCTCAGCGCCGGTTTCAATATCAAACAGCTTAAGCCCCTGCGCAGTTACCAACCACAGTTGGTTATTGCCGGCGTGGTAAATGTTATAAATGGTGCCGCCATGTTGCACGGCTTTGGGATCATCCGATACCAGATAGCGTTGCAGTGTTTTGCCGGGCCCTTGCAGTTTATTCAGCCCGTTAGCTGTGCCAATCCATAAAGTGCCATCTTGCTCTGCAAACAATGAAAGGATTTTGTCGCTGCTTAATGACGCCGTGCTGCTATCCTGCCGTCTCAGTTGCTTAAATGCACTGCTACGCGGGTGCCAGTAAAAGGCACCATCATCGCGTGATGCCAGCCAGTAACCACCGGCATTGTCGGCAGCAATATCAAGGATGGTGTCTTCAAATAAGTTCAGTGCAGAATCACTGAGCTTGAGTAACAGTGCGGTGTCAGACTCTGCAGGGGTGAAGCGGTATAAGCCGCTCTCTGTGGGGATCAACGCGGAGTCGCCTTGCCACAGCAGTTTCCAGATATTCAGCCCTGCGATTTCAATTGTGGCTGTATAAGGCTGTTGTTGCTGTAAATAGGCCTGCATCGCATCAAGACTAATGCTGTATAAGCCGTCTACGGTGCCAATCCATAGTTTATCCTGATAAACATCGAGAAACTTAACGTGGGTATTATCGGCGTTAGCATGCTCAGCGGCGATGTGCGGCAGATAAGTATGGCTGCCGCTTACTGTATCAAAGGCAATAACGCCGTTAAACGCCGCAATCAGTACATAGTGTTGATACACATACAAATGGCGCAACCAGCCCTGCGGATAGCCGGCATCAGCCAGTTTAAATAAGATTTCAGTTTCACCGCTATTGCGGTTGACCCGCAGCAGTGCAGTGTTGGTTGCTGCCAACAAATAATCATCATTTTGTTGGATTAAAGCACTGATAAATTGTTGCTGTGCTGTTGCATCGTCGCGTACAAGGGCAAAGGGCTCCATCAGGCCCGAAAACGGCTGGTAGCGGTAAATGTCGCCATAGGCACTGGCGGCATAGATAATCCGGTCTGAATCCAGCAGCAGCCTGGTAAAATTAACTTCTTTCAGGCTTGAATCTTTGCTGCCAACCTGGATGACACGGTTGCCGTCAAAACGGTTTAAACCGCCGGCTGTAGCAACCCACAAAAAGCCGTCATCGTCGAGCAGTAAATTATTTACCGAGCCCTGCGACAGCCCCTGATCGGGTGTAAGAGGCCGTAAAAGTGAGGCTGCAGGCAGGCCGAATGCTGTAGTCAGCAAACACAGTACTGCCAAGCGCATAAAATGCGACAAAAAATTCACTGAAACTCCCGTTCGGTAGCTTTATCTGTATTATCGGTGCTACGCCTTGCGTGATGGCAAAACATATAACGAGAGCACCGAACTTGTCCAGCGTTCTGTCACCGGCAACACCAACCGGGTTAGTTTGCTAACCACCAGGCTAATTGCAGTAAAGTTAAGCTGCTAACCAGCAGCAATAAATAAAAATGTAAGAACCCCAATAACCGCAAGCAGCTGTTAATATCGGCAGCGCCCGGCGGACGTTGCCCGGCGATACGGCTGCGGCTGTACTTAGTATTATGGTAGTAAACCGGGCCGCCTAAATCACAATGCAGTGCTGCTGAGCCGGCACACAATAAATAAAACGCGGCCGGGTTAAACCGGTAGCGCGTGGTTTTGCTGTTACGGTAAAAGCGCAGCACACCGTGCTGCATTGCAATAAAAGCACTGCTTAGCAGCATTGGCAGGGTACTTAGAAGTTTTGCGATAACAGCCGTTGGCCGGCCAAACAATTGATAGCCTGCCTGCTTTGGGTTCCACTCTTGCTGCAGTTGCACTACCAGGCGATAACCGATCGCGGCCAACCCGCCGCCCAGCAGAAAAAAGCAGCCGGTACCGATCAGTTGCTTAGCGCTTTGCAACAGCAGGTTTTCTATTACGGCTTTGCTTAGCCCCATGGCTGTCAGGTTACTGCAGTTACGCAGCAGCAGCGGTTGCGCTTGTTCTCTTGCCAGCGTTAGCTGGTTTTGTTGCAGGCTTTGAGATACCTGCTGCGCCTGATAGCGCCGACTTTGCCAGTCCAGGCTGCAAAAAAGCAGTAAAGCATCCAGTACCAGCGGTAATTCTGAAAAGCGGTACAGGCTGTACAGCAGCGCCATGGCCGGCAGCCAGGCAACCAGCAGTGCCAGGCTGCCGGAAATATATTGCTGAGCTCTGGCCCGGCCGGGGTCGGGGTTAACTTTCTTGCCCAGACTGCGGGCAAAATAACGAAACGCCGTTAGCGGGTGATAGGCTGCCGGCAAAGGCAGCAGCCTTGCCAGCAACAGCGTTATCAGCAACAACGGCGGATAAACTGCAAGCTCGTCCGGCCAGGGCACGTTAAAGCGTAACGCCTTGCAGGCGCTTTAACAGCTCCGTTACCATGGCAGAGCTGTGTTTAGAGGCTACTTCAAGATAGGCTTCAAAAGATTGCGGCGATTCTTTACCGGCGATATCGCTTAAGCTGCGGATCACCACAAACGGTGTGTTTAGCATATGGCACACCTGGGCGATGGCTGCGCCTTCCATTTCTACTGCCAGCATGGTGGGAAATTGTTGGCGGATCACGGCGATGCGTGCCGGGTCACAGATAAAACTGTCGCCGGTGGCAATCAGGCCTTTTTTGGTCTGACAATAACCCAGTGCCTGTATGCTTTGTTCTGCTGCATCAATTAATGCCGGGTGGGCGTTAAAAGCCGGCGGCATTTGTGGTACCTGGCCGATTTCATAACCAAAGGCGGTTACGTCAACATCGTGATGGCGCACTTCACTGCTGATCACCACATCGCCCACATTCAGCTGTGGGTCAAAGCCACCGGCCGAGCCGGTATTAATGACTGCATCGGGTTTAAACTGTTGAATAAGCAGGGCAGTGGCCAGTGCCGAAGCCACTTTACCGATACCGGATTGCACCAGCACCACGGCCTGGCCGGCCAGTTTGCCGTGGTAAAACACATAACCACCCAGTTCGGTGCGGTTTACGTCGGTGATTTGCTGGCGCAGCAGCGCCACTTCCGGCTCCATGGCGCCGATAATACCAATTAATTGCATGCTGCAGTCTCTGTCATTACAAAGGCGTTAGTATAAAACGCTACAGCCGGAAAATCCCGTTTTTCATTACTATGGTATCAAGGTGCCAGATGAATGCTGCCGGCAGCGCCATCAGCGGTGAGTTTGCCCTGTTGATAATCACTGATAGCTTGTTCTATCTCTGCGGTGCTGTTCATTACAAAAGGACCGTATTGCACTACCGGCTCACCGATGGGGGCGGCAGCCAGCAGCAGTACTTTGCTATCCTGATCAGCTACCAGTGTCAGAGTGTTGCCTTGTGTCAGTACACCGGCACTGTGCTGTGCTACTTTGCGCAGCTCCTTATCATCCTGCACGCTGATATCATTGCTGTAAGGATAAACAAAGGCGTTGTGTGTTACCGGTAACTGCAGCGTTATCCGGCTGCCGGCACGCAGATGCAAGTCGTAGTATTGTGGATCTGTGGTTAAACCCTGAATAGGGCCGCCTTGTTCAAGGTTACCGGTTTGCAACAGGCCGGCAATAACTTTGGCACTGTTTTCGTCCGGTAGGGTAACCTGCGGAATTTGCTCAGGGCGGATATCAACATAAGCAGCCGGTTGCATTTTTTCTGCTGCGGGTAAATTCAGCCATAGCTGAAAGCCCTGCATCAGGCCTTGCTCCTGTTGCGGCATTTCGGAATGGATAATGCCGCGCCCTGCGGTCATCCACTGCACGCCGCCGCTTTTCAGGTGCCCTTGGTTACCCAGGTGATCTTCATGCAGCATATGGCCTTCCAGCATGTAGGTTACCGTTTCAAAACCGCGGTGCGGGTGCGGCGGAAAGCCTTTAATATAGTCACCGGCTTTATCTGAACCGAAAAAGTCCAGCATTAAAAAAGGGTCTAAGCGCGTGTGGGGGGTCTGGCCCAGGCTGCGTTTTATGCTGACGCCGGCGCCATCTGAGGTTTGTACTGCCGGGATAAGTCGTTGTAAAGTGCGTGCTGTCATCAACTGCTCCAATTCGTGTTTTCGCTATTAAACTCCGTTTTAAATGAAAAGAATATGGCATTATTCGCAAGCAAGCATGCGATAAAATAGAAAGCTTTCTGCTGTTAGCAGTTCAGTTAGCGTTAAGACGCAGACGTTAAGCTGGCCGTGTTTAAGCATAGTCAGTTGAAATAACAACTACCGAAAAGACGCAACGGAGACATAATAATGAAAAAATCACTGGTTTTAGCCGCAGTAGTCGCGGCAGCATTTGCAAGTGGTGCTCAGGCCAATATTAACTGGGATTATGTCGGTGCCGGTTATACCGATGCCGGTGGTGACGGTCCTTACATCGAAGGTTCTTACCGTCTGGACGGCAACTGGGTTGTAGACGCCACTTTCTCCCGTTTATCTAACGGTCCTTTTGACGTTAACTTTGTGCAGGCCGGGGTAAATTACCTGACCGGTTTCCGGTTAGATTTTTCACCGACTACACAAACCTATATTTTAGCCGGTATTGAAAACGCCTCGGGCGATGCTGACGACAGCGGCGGTTATGGCGGTGTAGGTTTACGCCACCCGTTAACGCCACAGGTAGAATTGTACTCGGAAGCGACGTATCACTCTATTGGTGATGACCACGGCAGTTTAGCCGGCGGCATTGCATTTTACCTGAGCCCGGACTGGGCTATTCGCAGCAATATCGCGCTGAACAGCGGTGACACTAAAAATGAGTTCCGTTTTGGGGTGTCTTACCAATTCTGATGGCTTTGACCGGTTCAACACAGCAGCGCCTTATGGCGCTGTTCGTGTTTCAGCAACCAGGCTTTTTTATCCAGCCCGCCGGCGTAACCGGTTAAGGTACCGTTGGCGCCGATGACGCGGTGACAGGGCACTACTATTGCTACAGGGTTACGGCCATTTGCTGCGCCCACGGCACGAACGGCTTTAATATTGCTGATAGCGCGGGCAATGTCGCCATAGCTGCAGGTGGTACCAAAAGGTACGTTGCAAAGCTCACGCCATACCTGGTGCTGAAAAGTAGTGCCTTGTGCCGCCAATGGCAGGTCGAACTGCGTTAATGTGCCGGCGAAATAGGCCTGTAGCTGTGTTGCCGCGCGTTCGGTCAGTGCCGACGGCACTGCCGGCAGGGGGGCTGCAACAAAGCTGATGGAGCTGATGCCGTGGTCGGTGGCGCTGATTTGCACCGGCCCCAACGGGCTGTCGATAAACTGGCTGAACATATTAATCTCCTAAACTAAACCACAGTTGAAAGGTTGCGTAACTGCGCCATGGCGACAGTGCCGCGGTATCGGCGGCGACGCCTGCTTTTAACAAAGCTTTTTGTACGCCGAGATCGCCGGCTAACCAGATATCGCTGTCAGACATACCGCGCAGTTTGGCATAGTTCACTGTCCAGGGACCAATGCCTTTCAGCGCCAGCCATTGTTGCGGCTCTGCCTGTGGCTGCGTCAGAACACACTGCGCCAAAGCTTTTAATGTCGCCCGCCTGGCGTGTGGTACTTTAATCATAAGTAAGTCACTGTCCAGCACAGCCTGTGGCGTGGGAAACAACTTTTTATCTGCATCCAGTGGCTCGCCCAGCGCCTGCACCAGGCGGTTTAACTGGGTTCTGGCGCCGGCGACACTGACTTGCTGGCCTAAAACGGCCCGTACGCCGGCTTCCCAACTGTCCCAGAGTCCCGGAATACGCAGGCCACTGATAATACCGCCGGCAAACAGCGGACTGGCGGCCAGTTGTTGTTCAATCAGCAGCATATTGGCGTCTAAATCGAGCAGTCGCCGTATATGCTGCACCAGGTTAAACAAGCCTTGTTTCCCCTGCCAATGTAAGCGCAGTTTTAAACTGGTTTTTGTTAAAGGGGCCACATCAAACCAACCGGGTTGGCCGCGGTAATTAAAGGTGCGGCCATAGTGCTGCGGGCCTGTCCAGTCAATACCATCAAGGGTGCGCGCCTGCCAGAATTGCAGCATTCGTTGCCACGCCAGCGGCGGGCGGTAGCTAAGCTCCAGTTCAATGCAGTCGTTTGCCGCCTTGTTGCGCCGGCGAATAGCCGTAGGGCTTAACTGCAGTTGCTGTTTAAACGCATCGTTAAAGCGACGCACGCTGTTAAAACCGGCCTGAAACGCAATGCTGCTAACCGGTAGGGCGGTTTCGTGCAGCAGCTTTTTGGCAAACAATACTTGTTGAGTTAATGCGTACTGTTTTGGTGCTAACCCAAGTTGCTGCTGAAACAGTTTGCGCAAGTAACGCTCGCTGATCCCAAGCCGTTCAGCCAGCGCGGTCTGGCTATGTTGTTGTAATCCGCCTTCATCAATCAGCCGTAATGCCCTTTGCAAAGTGGTTTGGCTGCCTTGCCAGGCCGCAGAGCCCGGTGCACTGTCCGGCCGGCAACGCAAGCAAGGGCGGTACCCTGCGGCAACAGCGGCGGCAGCGCTGAAATAGTAACTGACCTGATGCTCTGCCGGCGCCCTTGCAGGGCAAACCGGCCGGCAGTATATGCCGGTGCTTTTAACGGCAGTAAAAAACAGGCCGTCAAAGCGCGCGTCCCTTGCCAGTCGGGCTTTTTGGCAGACAATATCGGTAAGCATGGCGGTTTCGTATTTAACGGGATATAGCGCCAGTATATCAATCACAGCGCTAAAAACCGGCCGGATCCGGTACCCGATAATAAATTTATCCTCAGCTGGCGGCGGGTGTCTTGCTAAGCGCGGTAGCAACGCTTAGTATCAACGCTTAACATGATGCCAGCGAGGCGACTGCAGAACAGGAGTTCATATGTTAGAACATTTTTTTATTCAGCTCAGTACCGAGCCGCATACCATCAGCTTTGAACAAAGCATCAGCATGATTGACAGCTTATATCAATTTACCCCGGTGGCTTTTAAAAACGGCGATTTATATAACAACGCGGGTGAAAACACCGGCTCGTGTAAAATTCTGGCCTTTGGCTTGTTGCATCAGCTTTCGGCACCGCAAACCCTGCATTTATTCGGTGATTATTATCGCGCGGTGCTGGATAACCCCAGAGGTAGCGATCATCAGAATATCCGTAATTTTATCCGTAACGGCTGGGACGGTGTAACCTTTGAACAACCTGCTTTGGGGGAGAAAAACCGCTGAACTGTTGTGGAACAGCGCAGCAGCTATGCCGCCTGTCCCGCTCCGCTTTGCTCTGAAGTGGCCCTGTGCTATTTTGACGCCTGCTTATTTGAATAATAATAATCTTAGTTCAGGGTCCCTCTATGCAAGAGTCCAGTGTGCTTATCACCAACGACGCGGTGGTACTTGGTTTAATGGCGGTTATTTTGGGCGCGGTATTCTACACCAGCCACAGTGACAAGCCGTTTTTTAAGAAGTTTTACACCTACGTACCGGCGTTATTGCTGTGTTATTTCATCCCGTCTTTATTCAACACCTTTGGTATTATCGATGGTGAAGGTTCCGCCTTGTATAAAATGGCGTCACGCTATTTATTGCCGGCCAGTTTAGTGTTGTTAACCCTGAGTGTAGATTTTAAAGCCATTCTGGGCTTGGGCCCCAAAGCGTTGATTATGTTTTTAACCGGTACCGCCGGTATTGTTATTGGCGGACCCATAGCGCTTGTCAGCATGGGCTATTTCTTTCCGGAGCAGTTAGGTGGCGATGTCTGGCGCGGTATGACGACCATTGCCGGCAGCTGGATTGGCGGCGGTGCTAACCAGGCGGCGATGAAAGAAGTGTTTAACGTCGATGGCAGTATTTTTTCAGTGATGATTACCGTCGATGTATTGGTTGCTAATGTCTGGATGGCAGTATTGCTGTTTATCGCCAGTCGCGCTGAGTTTTTTGACCGCAAAAATGGCGCTGATACCAGTGGTATTGTCAACTTACGTCGCAAGATAGAGCAATATGAAGCCGAAAATGCGCGGATTCCCAAGCTGAACGATCTGATGTTAATTATCGCAGTCGCCTTTGGCGTTACCGGATTGTCGCATGCGCTGGCCGATGTGATTGCGCCGTGGATTGAGCAGGCTGCACCACAACTGGCGATGTATAGCTTAACCAGCACCTTCTTTTGGTTAGTGGTTATTGCCACAACCATCGGTTTGTTTATGTCGACCACTAAGGTGCGCAAATTAGAAGCGGTTGGTGCTTCTAAAGTCGGCTCGGCATTTTTATATATTTTGGTAGCCACCATCGGTATGCATATGGATATCACCGCTATTCTGGATTATCCGCTGATGTTTTTAGTCGGTATTGTCTGGATGCTGGTGCATGCCGGCTTGCTATTATTGGTAGCTAAGCTGATTAAAGCGCCGATGTTTTACATGGCGGTAGGCAGTCAGGCAAACGTAGGTGGCGCTGCATCAGCACCGGTAGTGGCGGCCGCGTTTCATCCGTCGCTGGCGCCGGTGGGGGTGTTACTGGCGGTGCTGGGCTATGGTTTGGGTACCTACGGCGCTTATATTTGCGGTTTAATTTTGCAGCAGGTTGCACCTTAATTGCGGGCGAAAAAGGAATTTTCTATGTCAAAGTTTAATGTTGAGATGCGCCATTGGATCTTGATTATTGCGCTGTTGCTGGCGTTATATGCCAGTTATTTGCTGGTGGCGCCTTATGTTGGTGCCATAGTGCTGGCATTTGTACTGTCATTGCTGTGCTTTCCGGTGCACCAATATATTGAGCGGAAAATTCCCGGCCGGCCAAATTTGGTTGCCAGTATTTCCTGCTCGTTATTGGTAGTGGTTATTCTGGTGCCGGCCACGCTGGTATTTATGGCCATAGTGCAACAAGGCGTGTCTTTTACCAAACAAAGTTATACCTGGTTAAGTGAGGGCGGGGCAGCACAATTGTTACAGCAACCCTTGCTGCAAAGTGCCCTGGATAAAATTAACCGCGTATTGCCTGCTGAGCAAATCACCGGTGAGAGCATAGTGCAGTACCTGACCGATTTTGCCTCCGGCTTTGGCAAGGAATTACTAAACCTGAGCACCAAAGTGGTAGGTGATGTAACCGGGTTGGTATTCAGCTTTGTGTTGATGTTGTTTATTTTATTTTTCCTGCTGCGTGATCATGACAAGGTGGTCAATACACTGCATTGGGTGTTACCGCTGTCGCGCTCGCAGGAAGAGGCTTTGCTTAACGAAGCTAAAATGGTTGCCCGCTCAGCGGTGATGGGCTCGTTTTTAACCGCTATTGCGCAGGGCTTTGCCGGTGGTATAGCCATGGCCATAGTGGGTTTACCCGGCTTTTTCTGGGGTACCATGATGGCCTTCGCCTCTTTTATCCCGGCAGTTGGCACGGCGTTAATTTGGGTGCCGGCCAGTTTGTATTTGTTGCTTACCGGCGACTGGCCCTGGGCGCTGTTTTTGGCGGTGTGGGGTGTGGTGGTTGTAGGTTCGATTGATAATGTGCTCAGGCCAATACTGATGCATGGCAGTTCAGGTATGAACACCTTGCTGATTTTCCTGTCGCTGATTGGCGGTATTCAATTGTTTGGTTTAATTGGCGTAATATACGGGCCAATCATTTTTGCCCTGACATTGGTGCTGTTAAAGCTGTACACCATAGAGTTTAAAGACTTTTTGGAAAAGCAGGATAAAAGCTAGCTTTTATCCTGCGATTGCTAGACCACCAAATCTATCTGCTGTACCAGAACGGGCCTGGCATCCTCTGTAAACGCCAGGCCGCTACGCTGGATTTCGCCCTGTTTTTGCTGCTGTTTATCCAACAATGGCATAGCAGTGGCGGCTGAACTTAGAGAAAACGCGCCCAGCTTTGCTTCTGTCATGCTTAACAGCTGTTGTTTTGGCCGCCAGAGATACAGGTACTGCCAGATATCATCAGCCGGGTCGATAAAGCCATTGCCGTTATCGTCAAATTTTGCCAGTTCGGCAAAACCCTGACCGGTGCGGGGGCCAAACAACTCAGTGCCGTTATTAACCTGTTGGTCCTGATTTCTGTCATAGGCCAGATAATATTGCTGCGCCGCCAGCTGTGGCAGTTTTACTTCACTGCCATCGCTGCGCAGGTCAAACAAGCTGCTGTCGCTGCTAAGCTGCACAGGGCTACCGGACAAGCTAACCACCAGCGGATCCTGCAGCGGCTGTTCGGTGTAGCTGTACCTGGCCCAACTTATTTCCATACTAAAATCAAACGCAAAGCTGATACTGCTGCCATCCTTAAGTTGTAAGTCACCGCTAAAACTGGCCTGCACCGCCTGATAACCCAGTTCCCACGCTTCGGTAGCCATAACCTGACCGGCGCTATTTTGTTGGCTTTGGCTGGCGCTTAGCCACAGTGACTGCTGCGACAGGGCGACAGAGAATGTAGCGCTGTCGATATCTTTAGTGGAGAATTCAGCCACAGCCGGCTTATCCAGCCAGTCTTTGGTGTGGGCGCTGAGTTGCGCCAAAATGCGCTTTACCATGCCGACAGTTTGAAAGGCGTTAAACACCTGATCATCATCGGTAGTTTGTTCCGGCTGTTCTTGGGCAGCCGGCGTGTCGGCAGATGGCACTGTTTTATCGACAACAGCAGGCGCTGCGGCAATAATGACAGGACGGGGTTCGGTGGTGGCTTTGCTTAGTAACTGCTGTTTGCGACCATAAGCAACGGTTTTTTGTTCGGCAACCGCAAACTGTTGCGAAGCTGATGTAATTTGCATCATAGGCTCCACAAGGTTTTTCTGTTAAACGGTTATCGGTAAGTGTTGATTGAAACTTAAGCAGTTTTTTCTGCCTGAAGATTAACATCTTGATCAGGCAGAAATTTAAGCAGGTTAATTATGTTGGCCAATGCTGAACTGATACGCATGGCGTGCCAGCGCTGTGGCATTGCCGGTTTGGTAGGTATCTACCTGCACCAGGCCGTCGCTGCTGAGGCTAAACACGCGAAACATCGCCTTATGCCGGCTTTCATCCGGAACTTTGGTGCGCTCCAATGCCGGAATATGCAGATAATGTACGCCATCCAGCTGCTTAGAGTGCGCTACTCTGTCCATATCCATATGCAAATCGCCGGAAATCACCGCAGCTAAATTAGGCTGGGCAATCACGTTGGCAAAGCCCGGATGCTTGATACCTTTGTCGGCAGCCTCCGGATAAACACCGGTTTGAGCGCCATGCACTATTAACAGCACCGGTTTGGGCTGCAGCTGTTTCAGTTGGTTTAGCATCCAATTGATACCACTGTCATTAAAATCGCGGCCGTGATCGGGTGAAGCAAATACCAGCGCTACCGTGTCAAATTCCAGCACATAGCTGGGTGAGTCCAGCGTGATTTTGCCGTTATTCCAGCTGTTAGCGTACTGCATAAAGCGCTCTACCGTGCTGCCGTGCTCTTCATTACCCATAATCGGATAAAACGGCAGCGTTAGCTGTTGCAGCACCGGCGTAGCATTGTCGTATTGCACTAAGGTGCCTTTGTGGGCGATATCACCGACTCCGACGACAAAATCCAGCTTAGTTTGCTTTGCCAGCCGGTTTATGTCGGCCACCGCCGCGGCCATGTTGGGAAACTGCGGCTCGGGTTTAGGTTCGGCATCGCCCAGCACAGCAAAGCGCAATACCACACTATCTATAGCAGCCGTATCTGCAGCGGCTGTCGTATTTGGCTGAGCGGTTTGCTGTTGTGCCGGTGAGCAGGCAAGCAGCGCAAAGCCCAGCAGCGTAAAACACAGCAATGGGGCCAGGCTAACAGTGTTAAGCAGTTTCATTAAATGTCCTTGTTAAAATTGGTGTGGTTAGTTGAAATTAAACAGGCCTTTAAAGCTGCTGGGGATTAAGCCGGTCCAGCGTTTAAAAGCACGGCGAAAGTTATGCTCGTCGGAGTACCCCAGCTTTAATGCCAGCTGCCGGTTAGAGTAGTTGCCTTGCCGTAGCAATTGCCGCGCCGCATCGCGGCGTACCTCGTCCAGTAAGCTGGCGAAGTTAGTCTGATGTTGGCTGAGCTGGCGCTTTAAGCTGCTACTGCTTAACCCGAGTGCGGCGGCAACTTGCTCCTGGTTTAACAGCTGCGGCAGGGCGCGGCGTTGCAGGTGGCAGACACTCTCCGGCAAGGCGCGCTGTTTGGGCAATACATGGTTAAGCTGGCGACAGGTGCGCCGCGCAGCGTTAAATTCTGCTGCGTTGGCATGATTAAACTCTTGCTGCCATAAAGCGAGTGGAATACTGAGGCTGTTCGCGACCTGGTTAAAGCTAAGGTTTAGCCCGCCAAAAAGTTGCTGCTGTAACGCAGGCGACTCCGCGCTTTGTTGCAATTGCAGGCTAACGCCGTTCAGCGTGCCCAGTTGTTGTTTTATCAGGCCAAGCAGCAATGAGCAGAGCACGGTTAACATAAACGCCTGCTGGTTTGCTAAGCCCAGCGCCGGTTTAAACTCCAGCACTATGCAGTGCTGTTGTTGATACAGCCGGATATAGAAGCAAGGAAACAGCTGATGGCGGAAATAATACAGCTGCGCCAGTGCCTGGCGCAGGTTTTTTGCATATTGCAGGCTTTGACACAGCGAAATATAACGGCTGTTCAGCAAGGCGCTGCCCAGCAGGTAAGGCAGCTCGGGGCTTTGTACCTGCTGGCGGCAATTTTGCAGCAGCGTTAACCAGTCGGTATGGTGCAGCCGGCCAAGCGGTTTGTGTAAGTCTTGCTCAAAAATGCCGGTGCCACTTAACAGCTTATGCAGCACAGCACCGCGCCGTTGCGCCAGTGCCAACAGCTCAGTGCTGCCATGTTGCAACAGCAAAACTTTGTCCTGATAGCCAAAGTGGCGCCGGCTCATTAGCTTGGCTGCAACGTAACTGCGCCTGCCGTTTTAGCCTGCGCCATAACAGTAGCGGCCTGTTGCAGTGCGGCTTGGGCGCTGTGTTGTTGCACCGCCATTTCTGCCAGCGTCAGTACCGGCTCGTGCTGTGCGTCAGCCAGTTGTGATAATTGCTGGCGTAAATGCTGCGCCATAATCTGCGCCTGTGGCAAAGCGGTGTTGGGCAATAGCGCAATAAAGCGGTCGCCGGCGTAGCGGCATACCACATCACTGTGCCGCAGTTGACTGCTGAGTAATTCACTTAAACGGCTAAGATAAGTATCGCCGGCGGCCATGCCGTGGCGGCGGTTAAAGCCGGCAAAGTTATCAATGTCCAGCACCAGTAAGCTCAGTGCTTTATGTTGGCTTTGGTGCAGTTCTATCTCGCGCTGCAATACGGCTTGCAGGTATTCGATGCCGTACAGTTGGGTTAAAGGGTCAATCAGTTGATGATCACGCAAAAACAGTTCGCGGCCGCGCAGCTGGCGGTTAATTGCACGCTGTTCGCGATGCCAGCCTACCAGGCCGTAAGTCAGGATCAGCATACCAACCGGCGCCGGTAAAGACTCCAGCCAGCTCATCAGTCGCAAATGCTCCGGATAGCGGATAAATTCGTCCAGCAAGTCGAGAAAATAAGAATACACCAACAATAAACTGCCGTAGTACAGCCACTCAGTAACTCTGCCGGCCGGACGGCTGCTGATAATCAGCCCCAGCCAGCCAATGGCAACCAGTAAAGTTGTGCCTTCCCCTAAAACATCCAGCCAATCGAACTCATTGCTGAGTTTGGCGTTGCCGCTATTAACAGCCAGCAGTAAGCCACTTAACAGCAATAGCAGGCTGAAAAGCATTTTGTAGCGGTGTTGTCGCCACATAGTCAGGTTATCCGCAGAAATAAAACCAATTTTCCGCTGCCTGTATGACAGTGGCATGACAGATTTTCGCTCCGCTAACCCTGCGCTGCACCGCTAAGACCCGGGTCATAACCGCGCAGGGGTTGATGTTAACAAACGGCATTTTGTCATATGGCAGCGGCACAATGGCAGGTAATGATTAGCCGTAAACTTAAGAGCAACCTATGAAGCTGACTTACCAAAAGAACACCCGACGTAATCTGCTGGCCTGGGCCGTTAGCCTGGCCTTTGCCGGCCCGGCATTGGCTGATGCTGATATACAGGGACGCATAACCGACAATCGCAGCAATCTGCTAAGTGGTGCTGAAGTCAGCATCCCTGAGTTGAAGTTGCGCCGCACGACTGCCGCAGATGGCCGTTTTTATTTTGCTCAACTGCCGGCCGGTACTTATACCCTGCTGGTAAATTATTTGGGCGCGATGCCGGAAACCAGAGTATTGGTGGTTGCCGATACGGAGCAGCGCCTCGGTGATATTAAGTTGTTGTCTGCCAGCGAGGCGGTAGAGCATATCGAAGTGGTGGGGCAGTCGGGTGCGGTAAGTAAAGCACTGAACCGGCAGCGTAATGCCGGTGGTATTGTTACCGTGGCCAGCACGGATGAAATGGGCCAGTTTCCTGACAGCAATGTCAGTGAGGCGCTGCAACGCCTGGCGGGATTGTCGGTAGAGCGCGATCAGGGTGAAGGCCGTTTTGTGCGGGTGCGCGGTTTAGCACCGGATTATAACGCAGTAACCTATAACGGTACCCAGCTGGCGGCGCCGGAAGCCGGCCGTCGCGCGGTGGCGCTGGATGTGATCCCATCAGACTTGCTCGAATCGGTAGAAGTTAACAAAACCCTGACGCCGGACATGCCGGCCGGCTCGTTAGGCGGCACGGTTGAAATTAAAAGTTTATCGGCGTTTGATCGCAGCAACGACTTTTATTCCTTTACCGCAGAAGCGGGGTTCAACGAGTTGCAAAGCAAAACCAGCCCTAAAGTCTCCGGCGTGTTCAGCAAGATACTCGACGCCGGTGGTGAGACCGACAGCTTAGGTGTTGCCATTGCAGCCAGTTATGCCGAACGTAAATTTGGCTCAGAAAACGTTGAAACCGGTGGCAACTGGGATTTTGACGAGGGGCTGGAGGAGTTTGAACTGCGTGACTACAGCATTAAGCGTGAGCGTATTGGCCTGGCACTGAATTTGGATTACCGGCCGGGCAACAATAACGAGTATTACCTGCGCAGCCTGTATAGCCGGTTTAGTGATACTGAAACGCGTCAGGGTATGATAGTGGAATTGGCCGATGCGCAATTTGCCGGCGTAAACGGCGAAGCGGCGCTTATCCGCTCGTTAAAACAGCGTGAAGAAACCCAAAGCATCAGCGCCCTGGTGGTTGGTACTAAACAAACAGCCGGTAACTGGGAGTGGTTACTGGAAGCCGGCACCAGCCAGGCAGATGAAGATACGCCGTTTAATATCGCTGCAGCTGATTTTGAGCAGGAGCTTGCCGACGGCGTTGGTTTCAGCGGTAGTAAGATACTGCGGCTGACAGCCCCGGCCGAAGCGTTTCTCGCTGATGGCTATGAATTAAAAGAAGTGGAAATGGGCGATACTTACGCCAAAGAAACTGAGCGTAATATTAAGTTTGATCTGAGCCGTGAGATCATTCAGCGCCACGGCAGTGTGCTGCTAAAAGCCGGTGCCAAGTTCAGCCAGCGCGAGAAACGTGCCGAAGAAGATGTCTGGTTGTTTGAAGACTTCGCCGATTTGGGTATTGACGCCCTCAGCCTGAGCGATTACGCCGCTGGCTCGGTCGATTACAGCCTGAGCACTATGGGACCGGCGATTAACAGCGGCAGTATTTATCAATTGGTTAATAGTTTAAATCGCGCCGATTTCGTCGATGAAGTTGAATCACGAATTAACGATTACCAGGTAGATGAAGATATCAGCGCGGCCTATTTTATGGCGCAGTGGGAGCGCGATAACTGGCAGTTGATCACGGGTGTGCGTTACGAACATGAAAAACGCGATGCCATTGGCAGCCGTTACGATGCTATAGAAGAAGTATTCAGTGCCAACCGGGCGAACAGCTCAGAGGGCTACTGGCTACCGGCTTTGGTAGGGCGTTACAACCTGTCGGAGCAAAGTATTGTGCGGGCGGCATTCAGTACCGGCCTGGTAAGGCCTAATTTTGAACAGTTGTCGCCGGCGTTTATTCTGGAAGAGGATGATGATGAGCTCGAAGCTGCCTTTGGCAACCCGCAGTTAAAGGCACTGACGTCGGATAACTTCGATCTGGGTATTGAGCATTATGCCGACAAACTCGGTGTGCTTTCTGCCATGCTGTTCTACAAACAAATTGATAATTTTATTTATGAAGCTGATTTGGCCGGCCGCGGTGATTATAGCAACTTTGCCAAAGCAGAGACCTTTGTTAACGGTGGTAAAGCTGATTTATATGGCCTGGAGCTGAATGCTATTCACCAGCTGTCTGGCCATGATAACTGGCTGGATAACCTGTTGTTGTCTGCTAACCTGACGCTAACCGATTCTGCTGCTGATATTGAATGGTTTGACGATGGCACCTTGTTACGCCGTGAAGTGGCACTGCCGAGCCAGTCAGATAAAACCGCTAACCTGAGCCTGGGTTATGAAACTGAAGTGATTAGCCTGCGGCTGGCGGCCAACTATAAATCGAAATATCTGGCTGAAGTGGGCGATGTGACTGATGCTGCCTATGATGTGTATTCAGATGACCATATGCAGCTTGATTTTACCGGTAAATGGACAGTCCGGCGCGGCATGCAGCTGTACTTTAACGTAATAAATCTTAACGATGAGCCGTATTACGCTTATACCGGCCGCAAGCCTTATAACTTCCAGTATGAACAATACGGCCGCACCTTTGTGCTGGGCGTGCAAATTACTAACTGGTAAGCCGCTGCGGCGCAAGGACCACATGATGTTATCAACTAAAAAAATGTTTTTATTAAGTGCTGTCAGCCTGGCGCTGGCGGCGCTGCTCAGTGCCTGTCAGGCTGCCAATGAGCAGACAGCGGAACCGGCAGCACAGGCATTAGCGGTTAATGCCAGCTATTACCACAATGTGCAAATAGCCGGTACGGAGTATCAGCTGTTTACTGACGCCACAGGCTTGCAGGTACAGCAGGGCGCTACAGTGCTTAGCCGTTATGACGGCGCTTTTATCCGCCTTGCGCTGCAACCGCTGGATGACGCCAGCTTGTTGCTGGCGGCAATGGATGACAACAGCAACAGCTTGTATGTCTGGCGTTTTGCCCCGGCAGAGCCAACTGTGCTACAGCTGATGCAGCAACAGTTGATCAGTAGCCGCGTGGTAGATGATTTATGCTTTTATCGCAGCAGCGAAAATCAGCAGCTGAGCTTATTTTTACTCGGCGGTCGCGGTGGTGCTGATCAGTTGCTGTTACAACAGCAGCACCAGTGGTTGGCTCAACCGCGGGTGATACGTGAACTGAATGTGCCTTACGACAGCACTGCCTGTACAGTAGATCATATTGCCGGTGCGCTGTATATCGCCGAAGCAGACCGTGCTATCTGGCGTTACCAGGCTGAACCTGAAGCCGATGAAGGCCGCAGTTTGGTGCAGGTAAATAAGCCCTTTGGTCAGTTGCAGGGTGAAGTGAAAGCGCTGCAAACGTTGTCTGACGGCAGTCTGCTGGCGCTGGAAGAACAGCCTGCCAGGTTATTGCTGATTAGCAATGACGGCCAACTGCGCAGCGCCACAGCTGTGCCGGTGTTGGCTGAGGCCAGCGGTTTAGCGGTCAGTATGCACAGCAACACCGCGACAACCTATATCAGCAGCGAAGATGCCGAAGCGGTGCAGCAGTTATCGCTAACACTGCCGCTGGCCAATGAGCGTAGCTATAAAGCGGCGATAATGCAGCTGCAGCCAACACTGCAGACCGAAGCGGCCAGTCAGCGCGGCGATGTCATGGATGACCCTGCGGTATGGCATCATCCGGCGCAGCCTGAGCTTAGCCTGATCCTCGGCACCGACAAACGTGCCGGGCTGGATGTGTACAATATGCAGGGTATGCGCGTACAACAGCTTAGCGTAGGGCGGTTAAATAATGTTGATGTACGCTACGGCCTAAACTGGCAAGGGGCTGAGCACGATATTGCAGTAGCCAGTTTGCGCGATGATAACAGCCTGCAGCTGTTTGCTATTGATGCTAACGGCAAGCTGCACAACGCCGGCAAAGTAGCGACCGGTATGGAGGATATTTACGGCCTGTGTATGTATCACAGTAGCCAAAATAACCAACACTATGTCTTTGTTAATGATAAATCCGGCTTAATCCAGCAGTATCAAATCGGCACTGATGGCAAAACCTGGCAGGGCAGCTTAGTGCGCTCATTGCAGGTACCGTCACAACCGGAGGGCTGTGTCGCTGATGATAAACGCGGCCTGTTATTTGTTGGCGAGGAAGACGAAGCCATCTGGCGTTTTGCCGCCGCTGCCGATGCAGATATCACAGGTGAGGCCATAATTCGTGTAGATGGCGAGCGGCTGGTGGATGATATTGAGGGCATTGCGCTGGCAGAGCATAACGGCAGCAGCTATTTGCTGGTATCAAGCCAGGGCAATGACAGCTACATGCTGTATGACGCTGCGCCCCCCTACGCTGAACGCTTGCACTTTCGCATCAGCACTAACCCGCAACGTGGTATAGATGGTGTGTCAGAAACCGACGGACTGGACATCACAACCCGCTCGTTGGGGCCGGGGTTTGAGCAAGGTGCGTTGATCGTGCAGGATGGCCGCAATCGTATGCCGGAGCAGGGGCAAAACCTGAAACTGGTGCCTTGGGCGGATATACTGCAACAATTAAAATAGCTATAACAACAGAGGCCGCGTTAATCGCGGCCTCTGTCATTCAATAGCAAGGTTTAGTTTCTGTTAATTCAGCTTTGCTGCCAGACAGCGGTCAACGATATTCTTAATCTTTTGCGGTGAAAACGGCTTGGCAATAAAGCCGCTGGCTCCGGCTGCAATGCTTTGTTGTACATTGTCGACAGAATTGTGCGCCGTTACCATTACCACATGTGTTTTGTCAGCCCGGGTTTTAATTTGCTGCAAAATTTGTTGGCCGTTCATATCAGGCAACTCAATATCCAGAAACACCAAATCGTGATGATGTTGTTTAAATGCTGACAGGCCTTTGCTGCCGCTGTCGGCCTCGTGCACATTGCTGATACCAAGGTGCAATAAGGTTTGGCGTAAGTATTCACGCACGGTGTAGGCGTCATCAATGATTAATATTGAGCACTGTTGTTGTGTCATGGCAGATCCTTTGCGGTCGCAGATGCAATTACAGTGTAATGCAAAAATGTACTAAAACGGTAAAACAGCATCGCAGTTTAGTTATTGTGCCTGAACGGAAGATGAATTTACCGGCAAGCATATTTCAACGCTAAAGCCACTAATTTCGTTATTTGTCATAATATTAGCTACATATATACTGCCATTGCAGGCCTCAGTGGCGCGTTTGGCAATACTTAAGCCTAACCCAATGCCATTGTGGCTACTTTGTGCGCGAAAGAATGGCGTAAATAATTTAGATAAATGTTGCGGCGCCACGCCCGGCCCCTGGTCGCGCACCTGTAAACTCAGCCGCTGCTGATGTTGGCGCAAACAAACACTGACTTCGGAGTATGGCGGTGTATATTTTACGGCATTGCGGATCACATTTTCTATCGCGCTGTACAGCAGCGACGGGTCGCCTTTAATTAACGGCACATTTTCCAGATGCAGCCACAACGACTTGTTGCTGCTGTCAGCTTCCAGCCGTGCATCATCACAGACCGAGGCTACCAGTTCTGCGAGGTTAATATCAATATGCTCGGCACTTACTGCTCCGCTTTCCAGCCTGGAGAAGGTCAGAATTTCAGTGACCAGGGCATCAAGTTTGCTGGCTTCCTGTTCTATCTTCTCCATTGCTAAACCAGCATAAGACGGCGATTGTGCCGCCAGCCCGGTAAGAATTTGCATTCTGGCCAGTGGTGAGCGCAGCTCATGTGATACGTCATGTAGCAAGCGGCGCTGCGAGGCGATAGCTTCCGCTGCCTGGCCGGCCATCTGATTGAAATTCCGGCTCAGGCTACCAAACTCATCCTGTCTTGAGGTGAGCTTGCTGCCCAGTTGGGTACGCCAGTTATCTGTGGCAAGTCCGGCCAGTGCTTGTTTTAATTGCCGTACCGGGGCGACTATATGGCGCGCCAGTACCCAACTGAACAAAATACTGGCCGCCAGCAACACCGCCAGATGCAGCATTGGCCTGCGCCAGAACGGCGGCACAGGATGTGTAGGTGCAACGGCTGCGGAGAAATCTGCGGTGTCTGCGGCGTTAACACTGTAAGCCGGTATTGATGGTTGGCTGAAAAAGCCGGCCCCAACCGGCAGTTTGTCCGGTGGCAACCAGGGGGGCGCATCATCCCAGGTAAAAGTCAGACGCACTAACACAACTGCCATAAGCAATGTGGCCCAAAATACGAGGAAAAAACGCCAAAACAACTTGTTCATATTGCTATGCTCCGGTGCCAAACGGATAGGTAAATTGATAGCCTTTACCGCGTACTGCAGTGATCCATTGTTGTCCTGCCGGTGGTTTGCCCAATTTTTGTCTGATGTGGCTGATATGCACATCAATACTGCGGTCATAACTGCCTAAAGGCTTACCCAGTGCCTGCTGCGATAAATCCGCTTTACTGATTATGTAGCCGGCGTGCTGTGCCAGCAGGTATAAAATGCTGAATTCTGCGCCGGTTAATTCAATATTGTCGTGTTGCAACAGCACACTGCGGTTAACCGGTTTGATGCGTAAAGCGCCAAGCTGCAATTCAGTTTGGCTGGTGTTGTGCTGCACCCTGCGTAATATAGCTTTAATACGGGCACTTAGCTCACGTGGTAAACAGGGCTTGGCGATATAATCATCCGCACCCAGTTCCAGGCCAATAACTTTATCAGGGCCTTCACCCCGCGCCGTTAACATGATCACCGGAATATTGCTGAAGCGGCGCAACTGCTTTAACACCGAGATACCATCTAACTGCGGCATCATTACATCCAGAATGATCAAATTAAACATCTGTTGCCGGCAGTGCTCTAAACCGGCAGCGCCGTTATTGGCAATGGTAATGTGAAAACCATCCCGTTGCAGATACTCCGCCAGCAAAGCAGTAAGTTGAGTATCATCATCAATTAACAATAAATGCAGCACGGCAACCTCAGAGATTTGTTTAACGCAATAGGCTTAGTTTGTAGCCACTGCTACTGTTGCTGTCAGGCTCGGCAACCAACAAATAGTTACTACCGGCCACGAAAGCCTGCAGCTCAGACTCTGCTAACAGCATTTTGTTCTTGTTATCGTCGGTATACAGTAGAAAAACAGTATATTCGCCGTCTGGAATGCTGATTTCTTTTTGCGCACCACTGTTGACCGAAGTAATGTAATATTCTGTGGTATCAACAGTTTCGTTGGGTGGTACGAAGTACACGCTAAGGGCGCTGTAATCAAAAATGGTGTTTACCACATTAATATCGAAATCATAAATTTGTGGTGTATTGCTTTCTTCTGCTACCAGTGCTGATGTTACTGCATCAGCATTTTGATACAGCACCACTACTTTACTCTCACCCTGATTCAAGGTTAACAGAGAGCTGCTTAGCAACGGCTGACCCTGTTCATCAGTTGCTGACAGGCGGTAGTCTTTGGCGGCCAGTTGCAGATAGTCTGACAAGGTGTCTGTAGCTAATGCAGTAAGAGCAACGCTGTTATTCAAAAAAATATCACTGCTGCCGGCGCTGTCGACACTGTTGTAAAGACGGAACTGGGCCGGTGCGGTCAGATCAGTAAGATTACCAACGGTTGTGGTGTTATTAATAACATCTACAGCGATATTGCCTTCCAGCGGGCCGGAGGCTATACGCGGGACCAGCACATATTCAGTCAGGTATTCAAAGTTATATTTTGACGATTGAAATAATATATCGCGGCTGCCGGCTTCGGTGATGTAAATAATATAATTGCCGCGCTCAAACTCCATCACCGGGCTGATTTGGCTGTAATTTAACGTTGCCGTCAGTGTGGCGTCATCAAAGCCGGTATCTGATGTACTCAGGTACACATCATAGCTGCTGGCGTCGGGTAACAAGCTGACTACATACAGCTTAAAGCTGTCGGTAAGGCTGTCATCCCGCAAAAACTGCAATGTCAGCAGTTCAGGATTATTGTAATCACCGGTTAAAAACAACAAGTGCTTATAGCTTTGGCGCAGGGTGATACTGCTGTCTAACATACTGATATCATCACCGTCACTGTTCAGGCGGCTAAGAGAAATATCATAGCTGGCCGGAGTATAGCTAACTAACGACGTAGCGTCAGTATAGGCTGCGGTGCCGGCCAACACAGTGCTGTCATCGCTGTCGGTAAGTAATAATCGGGTAGAGGTACTGTTGGCCGAGCCATTGTAAAGTTGGATATAGCTGCTGGTGTAAGTGGCTGAAGTTTCCTCAGAGCTGCTGTCACCGCAACCGGTTAACATGATTACACTACCAAGTGCCGACACAGTAAAAAAAGTACGCATAACGCCTCATTAAGTGAATGATATAACGCGGCTAAGAGCGCACCCGCAGCGCAGCAGTTCATTAATTTACCCTGCTTTACTTTGCTTAACCTTACTTAACATTGAGGCAGAACCGGGTCGTTTTATAAACTATATTCTTTAATCTTCATTGCCTTATTACGAACTGTTGCTATTTTTAGGATTCAGCTTAATTAATTGTTAATGCACGGAGCACTCTGTTATGCGTCGCAATATGCCGGTTACCAACACTGAACGTACTTTTTCCCCGCAACAAAAACTGATTTCCAATACCGATTTAAACGGCAATATCCGGCACTGCAACGATGCGTTTATTGAAATAAGTGGTTTTAGTAAAGCTGAGTTAATTGGTCAGCCGCATAATATAGTGCGCCATCCGGATATGCCGCCGTTGGCATATAAAATAATGTGGGAGCATTTAAAAGCCGGTAAACCCTGGATGGGGTTGGTTAAAAACCGCAGCAAAAACGGTGATTATTACTGGGTGGATGCCTATGTAACACCGGTCACAGAAAATGGCCGTGTTATTGGTTATGAATCGGTGCGCTCATGTCCGGCACGGGAAGATATCAAGCGGGCAGAAAAATTGTACGCTGCTATTAATAACGGCAAATTTCGCGCGCGGAATTTTCACCTCGGTGCAGCTAACGCCGTGTCGATTGTAATGTTGCTGTTGGCTGCTGGCCTTTATTTTACAGGTTACTCCGGGATATCAGAGTTAATATTGTTATTAACAATGATTGGTTATGTAGTATGGGCAAATATCAGTAAAAAGAAGGCATTGGACAGCGTCAAAATGTTGTTAGCTAATTCGTTCCGCCATGAATTAGCCGTGCAAACCTTTACCGATGATTCTGCCGATGTCGGCGAGCTGAAAGTGGCGGTAATGAGCTCTAAAGCGCACCTTGGCGCGGTGTTAAGCCGGATGGAAGATGCGGCTAAAAGTGTGTCGAGACAGTCTGATCTGGGGTTGGAACTGGCGCAGTCATCAATGAAGTTAATTGAGCGCCAACAACAGGAAACGGAACAGGCCGCCACTGCCATGCATCAGATGACTACAACTATTGCTGAAGTATCAAAGCACGTACAGGAAACGGCGCATCAGGCTGAGCAATCTAATGAGCTTGCCGGCAAAAGCCGCCAGACAGCCGGCATAACACGTAAAGCTATAGAAGAGCTGCGCGAGACTGTGAATGCTATCAGCAGCTCTGTTACCGAAGTGTCTGAACAAACCCGCAAAATAGCAACAGTAGCGCAAATGATTGAGCAAATTGCGGAACAAACCAATTTGCTGGCGCTAAATGCTGCTATCGAAGCGGCGCGTGCCGGTGAGCAGGGCCGTGGTTTTGCTGTCGTAGCTGATGAGGTTCGCAACCTGGCACAGCGTACCCAGGAGTCTACCAAAGAAATACACCAGATTGTTAGTGACTTAACCAGCCGCGCCGACACTGCCGTGCGGGTGGCGCAAAGTGGTACGGCCGGCGCTGAAACCGGGCTTAGCCGAGTAAAAGAAACCGAAGATATGCTGAACGGCATCTCCGATGCGGTGGGCAATATTGCCAATATGTCTATTCAAATGGCTGCTGCGGTGGAAGAGCAAGCTAATGTAGCAGAAGAAGTTAACCAGCAAGTGGTGAATATTTCCGGTTTGGCTAACAACAGCCTGGCAGAAGCTGAGAACTCTGCCGACAGTATTAAACAGTTGCAACTGGTATCGAATGAGTTGCATGAACTGGTTGTGCGGTTTACCCGCTAGGGCAACTGATTCGTGGGATAAAACCCGATAAAGATAAAAGGCCGGCATATGCCGGCCTTTGTTTTTAAGCCAAAAATATCATCTACACCGTGATATTAATGTTTTGCCCCAGGTTACCTACAGGGGATGAAGCCTGTACCTGCTCAACCGATTGCATAGCACTTTGCACCAGCATGGTTGCCATTTTAGCTTCCTGGTTTTGTTGCTTTTTGGCCATTACAGCCCCCAGTACTTCAAAGCCCTGGTTCGACGCCGCGGCGCCAACGGATTGACTCATAGAACCTCCTTTGCCAATTCCTCAAGACTGTAACGGCCGGAACATAAATAGCTTTAGCGTTTATTGCGGATTTTTTTACAGATAAAAAAATGCCGCCCGTTGCAGCGGGCGGCATTCCAACTTAGCGCGGAGTGACTCATTTCTCCATGTGCGTTAAGAAGCCCGGATCAGCGCAGTTTGCTGCGCCTTAATTTGTGAGTGTGATAACGCCGGTACCGGCAAAGTATTGCCGCCTTGCGTTGCCGGTTTTAGCGAACGTACCGGCCGGGTAGGGCCCGTTTTCACTAAACCTTTAAACATAGGTTCAGGTTTGCTAACCGCCTTACCAAGGCGGCCGGCAATAGCAGCCTGAATATCGGCCGCAGTATAGCCGGCTTTTATTTTCATGCGCAGATAAGGCACGCCGGCTGCGTCTAAAGCACCGTTTACAAACCAATCCGGCACGGCTTTATGGCCGTCCTTATTGCTGTTATTTACCAGGTCCAGTACTGCTACGACACTGAAATCTTGTGGATCGCATAATACAAAGTCCAAATACTTAGCGTTTAGCTTTTGCATGGTGCTGGCGCGGGCTTTGTCGCTGGTGCCGCTTTTCAGCTCCATCACGTCAGCCAGCCGCACCCGGTTGATAATTTTGTAGTCATTGGCCACGGCTTTTTCCAGTAACTGCATAAAAGAGCGTTCTACCGGGCTGAACAAGCTGCCTTTTTTCTGCAGCGGAAAAGGGTTACCGTTGTCAATAAAACGGCTGGCTACCATCGCGACCACTATTACTAAGAGTAAAATTAATAGCAGGACAAACTCCATGCGCACCTCCGACAGAAAATTGACCCGGTGTCTGACACACCACAACATTGTCATAGTTAAAGCATAAGCTGTGCCAACATTATGGCTTAATTTGCCACTTAACTATTTATGCTGCGAATGGCAGGCATTGTTTGCATTGATATATTTTATAGCTGAAAAGCGCTTATAGTTAGTGCGTATCCCTGATCCCGCACGACTATATTAGCCGCCGGGTATTAGCAGCAAAAAAGGACTGAATTATGACAACAAGCATCAGCCGTGCCGGTTTAACCATTAACGCACCGTTACATGAAGGCTATGACAGCATTTTGACGGAGCAGGCTTGTGCCTTATTGGTGGAGCTAACCAGAGAGTTTCGCCCGCGCTTAACAGCATTATTAGCGGCACGCCAAACCACGCAGCAGCGTTATGATGAAGGCGCCTTACCGGATTTTTTGCCGCAAACTGCCAATATTCGCCAGTCAGACTGGCAGGTAGCGCCAATACCGCCAGATTTGCAAGACCGTCGTGTTGAGATCACCGGGCCGGTGGATCGTAAGATGATCATTAATGCCTTAAATGCCGATGTAAAAGTGTTTATGGCTGACTTTGAAGACTCACAAGCGCCCAGCTGGACCGGTGTTATTGAGGGCCAGATCAATCTGCGCGATGCTAATCTCGGCACTATCAGCTATACCGATGCTCAAAGTGGTAAGCACTACGCACTGCAGGACAATCCGGCGTTGTTAATTGCCAGGGTGCGCGGTTTGCACTTGTGGGAAAAGCATTTGTTAGTCGACGGCGAACAGATCCCCGGCGGTTTAATGGATTTTGCGCTGTATTTTTTGCATAACTACCAAACCCGCTTAGCTAACGGCAGCGGAGTTTATTATTACGTACCTAAACTGCAAAGCCATTTGGAAGCCAAATGGTGGGATGATGTGTTCCGTTACACCGAGCAAAAATTCAGCCAGCCGGTAGGGACAGTGCGCGCCACGGTGTTAATTGAAACCCTGCCGGCGGTGTTCGAGATGGATGAAATTCTGTATATGCTGCGCGACCACATTGTGGCGCTGAACTGCGGCCGCTGGGATTATATCTTCAGCTATATCAAAACGTTAAATAACCATCCGGACCGCATATTGCCTGATCGTCAGGTGGTTACCATGAAGCAACCGTTTTTAAACGCCTACTCGCGCTTGCTGATAAAAACCTGCCACAAGCGCGGTGCGCTGGCCATGGGCGGCATGGCCGCTTTTATTCCGGCTAAAGACGCTGAGCAAAACGCCGCTATTCTGGCGAAAGTAACCGCAGATAAAGAGTTGGAAGCCGTCAATGGCCATGACGGTACCTGGGTAGCGCACCCTGGCCTGGCAGCCACTGCTAATAGTGTATTTGCTAAGTATCTGGCCGGCGGCAAGAAGAATCAGTTGGATGTAAGCCGCAGTGACGATGCGCCGATTACTGCAGCACAGCTGTTAGAGCCTTGTGACGGTGAGCGCACTGAAGAGGGGATGCGCACTAATATCCGCGTGGCGCTGCAATATATTGCCGCCTGGATCAGTGGCAAGGGCTGCGTGCCGATTTATGGCTTGATGGAAGATGCTGCCACGGCAGAAATTTCCCGTACGTCGATTTGGCAATGGATTAAACACGGTAAAAGCTTAAGTAACGGCAAGCTGATTACCAAAACCTTATTTGCTTCTATGTTAGAGCAAGAAGCAAAAGTGGTGCGGGCAGAAGTAGGCGAAACACTGTGGGCAGAACAAAATTTTGCCCGGGCGCAAACTTTATTGCTTGATATCACGACTTCTGATCAGCTGGTGGACTTCCTGACCCTGCCGGCCTATCAGTTACTTGATTAACCTGAGTAAACCATTAATGCAAAAGGCGCTGACTTGCTGACAGCGCCTTTTTTATGTGTTTTAACCAAGCACAATACAGGATGAGCAGGAACCCCGTTTTGGTCGGCACAGAGTGTCTGAGTGAGTGCGCAAGCGCGAACGAGTTGCTGTGACGAGCCAAGGCGGGTGTTGCGGCTCGTCCTGAACTCAAAGGCCGGGATAAAACACTTCTCCTCTTTCGCCGGGGCAACTCGCCCTTATGCCTGCGGCAGGGCTCAGACACTCCCCGACTCTTTCGAAAAAGGTTTTATCCCTGTCTTGAGGGTTCAGTTTAATTCATCTGCGGTTTCAACAATCAGGCGGCGAAACCAAATATGGCTGGCATCCTGATGTAGCAACGGGCTCCAAATCATTTTCAGCTCAATAGAGGGGATGGCAAACGGCGGATCCATAATGGCCATAGTGGGATCTTTGTCATACAGCTTAGCGGCGCGGCTGGGCAGGGTAGCGATAAGATCGATACCAACCGCCAAATGCATCGCCACATGGTAGTTGCGGGTAAATACCGAAATACTGCGCTGCTTACCCAACTTCGCCAGGGCTTCATCTACCCAGCCCAGCTTTTGCACATCTTTCGGGTCCATACCTACGCCAACACCAAAGCCGGTTTTGCTGACCCAAATATGCTGTGCTTTTAAGTAACTGTCTAAGTTGAAGTTTTTCAACACCGGGTTTTGCGCATTAATTAAGCAGGAGAAGCTGTCGCGCCAGACGGTTTTTTGGTGAAACGATTGTGGCAGCTGGTCAAAGCGATTAATCGCCATATCCACTTTGCCGTTTTCAACATCATGAAAGGTAACATCAGATGGCGTCATAATATCCAGGCTGGTATGCGGTGCCTGTACGCGCATCTTTTTCAGCAGCGCCGGTATTAAGGTTGAGGCGGCATAATCGCTGGCCATAATGCGAAACACGCGTTGGCTGTTAAGCGGCTCAAAGTCTTTGTTTGGTTGCAGGGTTTCTTCCAGTGTTAACAGTACGCCACGTACCACCGGGGCCAGCTCGCGTGCACGTTCAGTCGGTACCATGCCGTCGGAGGTGCGCACTAAGATTGGATCATTCAGTAAGTCACGCAACCGTTTTAAGCCATTGCTCATTGCCGGCTGAGTAATATTCAGTTGGTTAGCGGCGCGGGTAACGTTCTTCTCACGCAGCAGCACATCTAAGTACACCAACAGATTTAAATCCATCTTATTAATATTCATTAGTTAAATAGCCCAGCCTTTTTGCATAACTTAACTGAATCATAGCATTGGCTACCCGGCCAGCGTCAAGCCCGGTTTGGTATTGATGACATGAATGGCCGGCATCACAAAAATCACCTTTATGAATTACCAAAATGAAACCTATAGTGTAAGTCAACAGGTAACACGTCAGCCTGGGAACAGTCAGCGTCCGGCAAGCCGGACAACAGCAATAAGAGGATACTGCTATGTCAGCTTACCAAGATGCAATACAACAAATCGCGCAGTTACGTCAGCAAAACGGCGACGCATGGAGTGCGATAAATCCTGAGTCTGCCGCCAGAATGCGGGCGCAGAACCGCTTTCACACCGGGCTGGATATTGCTAAATATACTGCCAAAATTATGCGTGCTGACATGGCGGCCTATGATGCTGACAGCAGCCAGTACACCCAGTCGTTAGGTTGCTGGCATGGTTTTGTTGGTCAGCAAAAGCTGATCGCCATCAAGAAACATTTCGGCAGCACCAAAAGAAAATACCTGTATTTGTCCGGCTGGATGATAGCGGCGTTGCGCTCTGAGTTTGGCCCGCTGCCGGACCAATCCATGCATGAAAAAACCGCGGTACCGGCCTTAATTGAAGAGCTGTATACCTTTTTAAAGCAAGCCGATGCCCGTGAACTAGGTGGCTTGTTCCGTGAGCTGGATGCTGCTAAAGCCGCCGGCGACAGCGCCAAAGCCGCCGCAGTTCAAAGCAAAATTGATAACTTTGAAACCCATGTCGTGCCGATTATTGCTGATATCGACGCCGGCTTTGGTAATGAAGAAGCCACTTATTTACTGGCGAAGAAGATGATTGAAGCCGGTGCCTGTGCTATTCAGATTGAAAACCAGGTATCGGATGAAAAACAATGTGGCCACCAGGATGGTAAGGTTACTGTGCCGCATGCTGACTTTTTGGCCAAAATTAACGCCGTACGCTATGCCTTTTTAGAGCTGGGTGTGGATGATGGCATTATCGTGGCCCGTACCGACTCTTTAGGCGCCGGCTTAACCAAACAAATTGCCGTTACCAATAAACCGGGCGATTTGGGCGATTTATACAACAGCTTTCTTGATGGCGATGTTATAAGCGGTGCCGACGATATTGCTAACGGCGATGTAGTGGTAAAAGCCAACGGCAAACTGTTAAAACCAAAGCGTTTAGCCAGTGGTTTGTTCCAATTTAAGCAAGGTAGCGGTATTGACCGTGTAGTGCTGGATTGTATTACCTCATTGCAGCATGGCGCTGATTTACTGTGGATTGAAACGGAAAAGCCGCATGTCGGCCAGATTGCTGAAATGGTAAACCGCATTCGTGAAGTGGTGCCCAATGCCAAGCTGGTATATAACAACAGCCCGAGCTTTAACTGGACACTGAACTTCCGCCAACAGGTATTTGATGCGTGGAAAGTGGCCGGTAAAGACGTTTCGGCCTATGATCGTGCACTGCTGATGAGTGCCGATTATGATGCGACAGAGCTGGCACTGGAAGCTGATAACCGCATCCGTACTTTCCAGGCTGACGCGGCCCGTGAAGCCGGTATTTTCCATCACCTGATCACCCTGCCAACTTATCATACTGCAGCGTTGTCTACAGACAACCTGGCGAAAGAGTACTTTGGCGCGGCCGGTATGTTGGGTTATGTAGAGGGTGTGCAGCGCAAGGAAATCCGTCAGGGTATAGCCTGTGTTAAGCACCAGAATATGTCAGGCTCTGATGTTGGTGATGACCATAAAGAATACTTCTCCGGCGAGGCAGCATTAAAGGCCGGTGGCGCACATAACACGATGAACCAATTTTAACTTTTAACAGCTAACTGTTGAGTTAAATAAAGTTTTACACTACGTGGTCAGGTAACTGACAGTTTGGGCAGCCATTGGCTGCCCTTTTTTCGTGCTGCTTATGCTACACCGGCGCTAATAACGCTGCTCAACATAGGCCACGACCTCCTGATATTTTTCCTGCATCTGGCGGATATACTCGTTAATCACCGACCAATCGCTTTCTTCTGTGGCTTTTTCCAGTTTCAAAGCATCGGCAGATAAGCTAAGGGCGCCGACGCTTTTTGCCACTGACTTAAATTGATGTGCTATCGAGCGCGCCGTGCTGCGATCTTGTTGCTCTGCACTGTTGCTCAGGTTGGTTAGTAGTTCAGCAGCATGTTTGACAAAGTAATTCAGGTATTCTTCGTGTTTGGCCGGGTCATTACCAAGGAAGTTGGCAATGGTGGTAAAACAAATCGGTGAGCTATGTTGACCGTTTTCAGCTGTGGCCGCTGCCGGAGTTTTTGCGCTGCTTTTCTCATGCGGTAACCAACGTTTCAGCATTAGTTCCAGTGTGGCCAGCTCAATCGGTTTGGTAATATAACCGTCCATACCAATGCTCAGGCACTTTTGCTCTTCACCTTTGAGTGCATTGGCAGTTACGGCAACAATACGGGTAAACTCAGCGCCTTCACTCAGGTGCAGGCTTTCTTTACGTATTGCGCTGGCGAGGTCATAGCCGCTCATATTTGGCATATGCAAGTCGGTTAGCAACAAAGGATAATGATAGCGGCGCCATTTTTCCAATGCGATAGCGCCGTCATCGGCTACCTCTACTGCATAACCCAGGGCATTGAGTTGGTCGACAATAACCCGCTGGTTCATCAGGTTGTCTTCTGCCAACAATACCAGCCGTCGTTGCTTACGGGCTTGCTCAATAGATGGTGCCGTGGCTGTAGCGGTTTTTTCGCCGGCATATACCGGCTTGGCTTTACGTTTGGCGGCAATTAATACCGCGTCGTATAAGTGGCTGCGGCAGATAGGTGAACTGTGAAGGTAATACACTTTGTCATTGCTACGCTCGGATAATTCAACCTGATTAGTGATCACAACAAACTGCACCTGGCTCATGCCCGGCATCTGTTGCAGCTGGTCAATTTCATTGGCAGAAATTTGCTCGTACGTGGCATCCAGTACCCATACTGCCGCCTGTTTCGGTGGCAGTGGTTTCATTGCAGCTGCTCTGGCCTGCAATGCTGCAAAGCTGTTTTCTACCTGTAACTCGGCACCGGCATAGGCAAAGTAAGCCTGTAAGTGCGCTTCGTTATAGGCATCGGTGGTAAACAAACACAGGTGGATATCGCGTAGCAGCTCTTTATCCAGATAATGAATTTCATCTGAGCGGCGCATCGGCACCCGCACTTTAAACTCGGTGCCTTTGTTGACCTCACTGATAACATTAATGTCGCCGTACATCAGCGTGGTTAAGCGCTGGCAAATGGACAGCCCCAGCCCGGTGCCGCCAAACTTGCGGGTAATTGAACCCTCAGCCTGATTAAATGGTTGAAACACGTAGCTGATTTGGCGCTGTGTCATGCCTTTGCCGTTATCGATAATGCTGAACAGGATCTGGCTGAAATCCATATTTTCTTCCAGCAATTCAGCTTTGATCACCACCAGGCCGGTGGTTTCCGGAGTTGTTTGGGTGAATTTAATCGCATTACCGGCCAGGTTATACAGAATTTGCCGCAGCCGCACCGGATCGCCGACCAAGCCATCGGGAATGCGCGGGTCGATAAACAGTTTTAAATCGATTTGGCGCTGATACGCTACAGACACCAGAATACGGCCTACCGCCTCAATAATTTCGACCAGCGACAACGGTATGGTTTCCAATTCCAGCTTACCGGCTTCAATTTTGGAAAAATCGAGAATATCGTCCAAAATACGCAGCAGTGAAAAGGATGACTCACGCACGGTATCCGTCATGCGGAACTGCGAGGTGGATAGCTGAGTTTTACGCAGTAAATCTATAGTGCCGATAATGCCGTTCATCGGCGTGCGTATTTCATGGCTCATGGTAGCGAGGAAAGTTGATTTAGCCTCGTTGGCCTTTTCTGCAGTAAGTTTGGCGGTTTCCAGCGCATCGGTGCGCTCTTTAATGCGGGTGTCAACTTCCTGCTTCAGGGTTTTAATGTTCTGTTCTGATTCAGCCAGGCCCTGTTGTGCGGTTTCAATTTTACGGAACAACTGGTTAATGTAACTGCCCAAAGTGCCGTAGCTGTCGCGCGCGTGGCTATCCAAGCTGCTGTTAAACTGGTTTTTATCCAGTGCTTGTTTAGTTCCCTGCAGTAGGGGCTTGATACGGCGGCTGAAAAAACCGGAGATGGCAGAGGCAAAAAATGCGCTGAGTAACAGCCCGATCAGCAAACTAACAGCGAAAATAGCTGCATAAGGCCATAACGGCTTCACTTCCAATTGTTGTACATATACCAGCAGCGCCTGTTGCCCACCGCTATTAATCAGATGATGAACCACCAGATAGTTGTCTTGTACCATGGCCGTTTCCTGCCACGCCGGCTGGGGCACAAAGCCTTGCACATTGCTGGTATTGGCAATCAGCTCTGCGTCATTGTTCTCAGTTTTGCGATACAGGTATATGGCACGGTCGGTATTACCATCACGGGCCTGGGCCAGTATTTGTTCTATTGTGCTTTGGTCGTTGCGACGCAATAGAGGTTGTACTGCGCGCCCGACAAGCCGCGTATCGGCGGCTAAGCGCTCCAGCTGCTTATTAACCAACCCGGGTTCAGGTTTGTTCCACAATAACAACAGCGCAGCTTGCACTAATAAAATCAGCACCGACAGCAATGCCAGCGGTTTGAAAATCGATTTACTAAACGAGGTATTTTCCATTAGTGATCCAATAATAGCCGCCAACTGCGCAGATTACGGTTGATAACCGGCATTCTAACAACTTTTGCTAAATAAGGTAGTGGCTTAGTTTCTATGCAAAATTAACCGCATTTGTTAGCCCGTGTGCTTATATTCCGGGCTTTTGCTCAACTAATAAGCTAACGCACCTTGTGCACTAAAATATCTGTTGACTTAAGATCGTAAAATCCGTTTAATACGACCCGCGTTGCCCAGATAGCTCAGTCGGTAGAGCAGCGGATTGAAAATCCGCGTGTCCCTGGTTCGATTCCGGGTCTGGGCACCATTAATTTCGGTGCTAAAGTTGTTGTAAAGTATCAAACTTAAATAACTTTTTCTATGTTGTCGCAGCCGCTTTAGCTCAGTTGGTAGAGCAACTGACTTGTAATCAGTAGGTCATCCGTTCGACTCGGATAAGCGGCACCATTTAGCGGTACAGTTTTGCCCAGATAGCTCAGTCGGTAGAGCAGCGGATTGAAAATCCGCGTGTCCCTGGTTCGATTCCGGGTCTGGGCACCATCATTAAAACCCTAACCATTTGGTTAGGGTTTTTTCGTTTAATAGCCGCTAAAATCCGTTGTGTTGAAATAGGCAAGAGCCGGCTTCTTTGTTAAGCTCGGTGACGCCTATAATAACCAGAAACAGGAAGTCCGCGCAGATGAAACATGTTTTAAGCATTCTTACCCTATCTTTACTGGCCGCTTGTGGCGGCGCCCCTGAAACCGACAGCGTAACCGAGCCAAACAGTATTACTATGACTGAAACTAAAAACGGCGCTATCAGCTATCCGCAAACTGCCAAAGGTGAGGTGGTTGACAGTTACTTTGAACAAAAAATTGCCGACCCGTACCGCTGGCTGGAAGATGACCGCAGCAGCGAAACCGAAGCTTGGGTAAAGGCGCAAAATAAAGTGACTTTTGATTATCTTGAGCAAATTCCATACCGCGAACAAATTAAGCAAAAGCTGGCGGCATCATGGAATTATGAAAAAGTCAGCGCGCCGTTTAAAGAAGGTAAATATACCTACTTTTATAAGAACGACGGCCTGCAAAACCAGTATGTGTTGTACCGTCAGTTAGCTGATGGCACAAGCGAAGTGTTTTTAGACCCCAATACCTTTAGTGAGGACGGCACCACATCTCTGGCTGAAGTCAGCTTTTCTAAAGATGGCTCTAAACTGGCGTACTCCATTTCTGAAGGTGGCAGTGACTGGCGCAAAATTATCGTTATTGATGTTGAAACCAAGCAGCAATTGGAAACTGAACTGGTTGATGTAAAGTTCAGCGGTATCAGCTGGTTGGGCAACGAAGGGTTTTACTACTCCAGCTATGACAAGCCGGATGGCAGTGAACTGTCGGCCAAAACCGATCAGCACAAGCTGTATTATCATAAGCTGGACACAGCACAAAAGGATGACCCGGTAGTGTTTGGTGGTACTGATGCGGAAAAACACCGTTATGTCGGTGCCACAGTTACAGAAGACGACCGCTATCTGCTGATTTCTGCAGCCGTATCTACATCCGGCAATAAGCTGTTTTTAAAAGATTTGACCAAACCTGATAGCGCCCTGGTTACCATTTTGGACCACACCGGTTCTGATACCGACTTACTGGATAACGAAGGCAGTAAATTGTATCTGGTGACTAACCTTAATGCGCCGAATAAAAAAGTGATCACGGTGGATGCGGCAGCGCCACAGCCGGAAAACTGGGTTGATCTTATTCCGCATACCGATAACGTGTTAAGTGCCTCAACCGGTGCCGGCTATATTTTTGCTGAATACATGGTCGATGCTATCGCCAAAGTGCAGCAATATGACTACAGCGGTAAACTGCTGCGTGATATCAGCCTGCCGGGCGTTGGTAGCGTAGGTGGTTTCAGCGGCAAAAAAGCTGACGATACGCTGTATTACACCTTTACCAACTACACCACTGCGCAAACCATATACAGCTTCGCGCCGGCAACCGGTGGCTCAGAGGTGTACAGTAAGTCAGGCGCAGATTTTGACAGCAATAATTATGTGTCTGAGCAGGTATTTTATAGCTCCAAAGACGGTACTAAAGTACCGATGATTATCAGCTACAAAAAAGGCTTAAAACGCGATGGCAGCAACCCGACCATTTTATACGGTTACGGTGGCTTTAACGTTAGCCTGACACCGGGTTTCAGTATTCCGAACGCGGTATGGCTGGATATGGGCGGCGTGTATGCTGTGCCAAATCTGCGCGGTGGCGGCGAATACGGTAAAGCCTGGCATAGCGCCGGTACGCAGTTGCAAAAGCAAAACGTATTTGACGACTTTATCGCTGCGGCAGAATATCTGCAGCAAGAGGGCTACACCTCAAAAGATAAGCTGGCCATTCGTGGTGGTTCAAATGGTGGTCTGTTGGTGGGCGCGGTAATGACACAACGGCCGGAGCTGGTTAAAGTGGCGCTGCCGGCTGTGGGCGTGCTGGATATGCTGCGTTATCATACCTTTACGGCCGGTGCCGGTTGGGCATATGACTACGGCACCAGTGAGCAGAGCAAAGAAATGTTTGATTACCTGCTGGGTTACTCGCCGGTGCACAATGTTAAAGCCGGTGTGGCCCACCCGGCCACTATGGTGACCACGGCAGATCACGATGATCGTGTAGTACCGGCGCATTCGTTTAAATTTGCTGCTGAGTTGCAAGCCAAAGATGCCGGGATAAATCCGCAGCTTATCCGCATTGAAACCAATGCCGGTCACGGTGCCGGTACGCCGGTATCAAAGCAGATTGAGCAAATGGCCGATATCTTCAGCTTTACCTTGTATAACATGGGCTATCAGCAACTGCCGTAACTGCGCCTTGTTACCCAAAGCCCGCCTTTATGGCGGGTTTTGTTTTTCTGTAAAACAGCCATATTTATGTCAGTGTTGTAAAGCAAAGCACTTCGTTTTACACTGCGTGCCCTTTTTTTAAATGTGCCGGCCACTGTTGCATGAACCCTATAGCGGTTATGCTGGTCGCATTAGATATACAGACAAATAACTCAGGTGTCAGGAGCGGGACTATGGCAAAAAAAGCAGTGATCCTGGTATTGGATAGCTTTGGTATCGGTTATGCGCCGGATGCAGAAGCATTTGGTGATGTCGGTGCCAATACTTTTGCCAGTATTGCCAAAGCGTTTCACGCTAAAACCGGCCGTCAATTGGCGTTACCTAACCTGGCGCGACTGGGATTAGTAAAAGCCGCTGCTGCAGCGTCACAAGGCGTGCAGGCCGATATCGTTGACAGTAACGATGTTGTCGGGGCTTATGGCTATGCCAGAGAGTTAAGCAGTGGTAAAGATACACCCAGCGGCCACTGGGAAATCGCCGGCGTTCCGGTGTTGTTTGATTGGGGTTATTTTCATAACAAAACCGACAGCTTTCCGCCGGCATTAATAGACGAGCTGTGCCGGCGTACCGGTGTACCCGGCATCCTGGGCAATTGCCACGCTTCCGGCACTGATATTCTGGTTAAGCTCGGTGACGAGCATATTAAAACCGGTAAGCCGATTTGCTATACCTCGGCCGACAGCGTATTTCAGGTAGCCGCGCACGAAGAGCATTTTGGCTTGCAGAAGCTGCTGGATTTTTGTCTGGTAGCACGTGAATTGCTGGACGATTACAATATTGGTCGCGTTATCGCCAGGCCGTTTTTGGGCAATAGTGCAACCAACTATGCCCGCACCGGCAACCGCCGGGATTATTCCGTGCTGCCGCCGGCGCCGACGGTGTTAGATAAACTTACCGCCGCTGGTGGTAGGGTGGTAAGCATTGGTAAGATCGCGGATATCTATGCGCATCAGGGGATTAGCGAGAGTTTAAAAGCTACCGGGCTTGAAGCACTGATTGATAAAACCCTGGCACAAATGGCAGTGCAGGTTGACAAAAGTCTGGTGTTTACCAACCTGGTTGATTTTGATCAGAATTTTGGCCACCGCCGTGATCCTATTGGCTATGGTGAGGCGCTGGAATACTTTGACAGCCGCTTGCCGCAGCTGATGGCAGCTTGCGACAAAGACACGCTAATGCTGCTGACTGCCGACCATGGCTGTGACCCAACCTGGCCCGGTACCGAGCATACCCGTGAATATATTCCGGTATTAGCCTATACCCCGGGCATGCGGGGCACCGATTTAGGCGAGCGGATGAGTTTTGCCGATATCGGCCAAACACTGGCTGACTATTTTACGCTGGACGCTATGGCGCACGGCGATTCCTTTTTGCATAAAATTAACTAAGAGATTGATATGGCTACTCCGCATATTCATGCGCCAGAGGGCGCGTTTGCTGAAACAGTTTTAATGCCGGGCGACCCGCTGCGGGCAAAACACATTGCCGAAACCTTTTTAACCGATGCGGTGTGTGTAAACACCGTGCGCAATATGTTTGGCTACACCGGTACCTACAAAGGCAAGCCGGTTAGCGTGCTGGGCTCCGGCATGGGTATTCCTTCGATGTCGATTTATGCCACCGAGCTGGTAAAGTTTTATGGCGTAAAAAACATCATCCGTATCGGCTCCTGCGGTGGCTTGCCACTGGACGTTAAAGTACGTGATGTGGTTATTGGTATGGGCGCAAGCACCGACTCCAACGTTAACCGTAACCGTTTGGCCGGGATGGATTTTGCCGCTATGGCCAGCTTTGAGTTATTGGAAAAAGCGGTAGCTGCTGCCCGGGCAAAAAATATAAACGTTAAAGTAGGTAATGTGTTTACCTCTGACTTGTTTTACAACCCAAGCGAAACCCTGTTTGATACCTTAGAGAAATACGGTGTGCTGGCGGTAGAGATGGAGGCCGCCGGTTTATACGGCGTGGCAGCAGAATACGGCATTAATGCGCTGGCTATTTTTACGGTAAGCGATCACATCCGTACCGGCGAAGCCTTAAGCGCCGAACTGCGCCAGAACAGCTTTAATGAAATGGTTGAAGTAGCCCTGGGCTGCTTATAATTTTCAATTAACCGAGTTGCAGGAACCCCTGATGTCTTTATCCACTAATAAAATGTTTTATGTGTCGTGGGAAGCGTTTCACCGTGCTACCAAAGAGCTGGCACATCAGCTGTTGGGGCACGATTATAACGCCATAGTGGCAGTAAGCCGCGGTGGTTTGGTGCCGGCTGCAATCCTGGCGCGTGAGTTAAATATCCGTGTGGTAGACAGTATTTGTGTGGCCAGTTATGAGCATGATAAACAAGGCAGCTTAAGCATTTTAAAAGATGCCAGCCTGGCAGACTCAGAAAAATTACTGATTGTGGATGACCTGGTAGATACCGGTGAAACCGCCAGGGCGCTGCGTGAACATTTCCCCAAGGCCTGCTTTGTTACCGTGTATGCCAAGCCACAAGGTAAGCCATTGGTAGATAAGTATGTAACAGACATTGAGCAGGATACCTGGATCCAACTGCCGTGGGATATGGAACTGGCATATAGCAAGCCGTTGGCTGAGAAGTAAAGGTTCAGCCTCCTGCGAACCGGATTGCCCACGCGAACACGCTGTAAACCCATCCCTGGGGGCTCGTCTCAGCCCGTCTGGGGCTTCAACGGTCCGCTTAGGGCAATCCGGTTCTTGCCAGCTTGAAGCTGAATCTTTTTTAGAGAGTAACTATGACCGCAATACAACAATTAACCCTGCACTTGCCGGCGTGGATTAACGACGTAGTCGACTGGCAAAAAGTGTATCAAAGCGACGATGAAAAAATGGCCCTGGCGGTAGAGCTGTCAAAGCAAAATGTGCTGCGCGGCACCGGTGGCCCGTTTGGCAGTGCTATTTTTGACTGCATCAGCGGTAAGTTGGTTAGTGTGGGTGTAAACCGGGTTATGCCACTGCATAACTCCACCGCACACGGCGAAATGATGGCGATTATGCTGGCCGAGCAAAGCATACAGAGCTTTAGTTTGTCAGCCGATGGTATTAAGCGTGAGCTGTTCACCTCGTGCGAGCCTTGCGCTATGTGTTTAGGCGGCACACTCTGGAGCGGCGTTAAGCGTTTAGTCTGTGCCGCTACGGCAGAAGACGCTCGTGCTATCGGCTTCGATGAAGGCCCGGTATATAACAGCAGCTATGACTATCTTATCAATGCCGGTGTTGAAGTGGTTAAGTTGGTGCAACGCGATGCGGCTAACAATGTGCTGCAAAGCTATGTAAATGGTGGCGGGGCTATTTACAACGGTTAGACGAAAAGCTGTATCAGACTTGCTGATACAGCTTTTTTGCCACATACAACTCTTCTACTTTTTGTCGTGCCCACGGCGTTTTGCGCAGAAATTTCAGGCTGCTTTTTACTGACGGATCTGTTTTAAAGCAGTTGATATCTATCTGCTGTGCCAGAGCCGGCCAGCCAAAGTGATCGACCAACGCGGTGACGATTTGCTCCAGCGTAACACCGTGCAGCGGGTTCTTCGGTTGAGACATGTCTGTTCCTTAATTAAATAAAATCAGACACTTTATGATTTCAAGCAGGAATCGACTTGCGCTAAGTCAACCGTTGAAGGCATGAATGCCTGACAAATTCGCCAGGAGCGAATTTGAACAACTCCGTTGGTCCGAAGGACAAACTTCATGGACGAAGTTTATAATCGAGCCCCCATGGATGGGTTTACGGCGTGTTGACGTGGGCAAGCCGGTTCATGCCAGAACCGGCCACCAATCGTCAGGTTGTTATAAACGCTCTAATACCGCAGCGGTAAAGTCGGTAGTGCCGAAGCTGCCGCCTAAATCACGTGTGGTACGATCGCCACTGGCGATAACATCAGCCAGAGCACTGCGGATCTTCTCCGCTTTGTCCTGCATACCTAAGTATTCCAGCATTTGAATAGATGCCAGGATCACTGAGCTCGGGTTTGCCAGGTTTTTACCGGCAATATCAGGGGCGCTGCCGTGTACCGCTTCAAAAATAGCGCAATCGGCACCAATGTTGGCGCCAGGTGCCATACCTAAACCACCGACTAAACCGGCACATAAATCCGATAAGATATCGCCAAACAGATTAGTGGTTACAATAACGTCGAACTGCTGCGGATTCATTACCAACTGCATACAGGCGTTATCGACAATCATTTCCTGAGCTTCAATATCCGGGTAACGGGTTGCCACTTCGCGCGCCGTTTTCAGGAATAAACCTGAGGTTGATTTCAGGATATTCGCCTTGTGCACAATAGTCACTTTTTTACGCTTTTCGCGACGTGCGGTTTCAAAAGCGAATACGGCAATGCGCTCGGCACCCTCTTTGGTCACGATACTGGTGGCTTCGGCTACCATGCCATCAGCTGATACTACTTGGCCATGGCCGGAGTACATGCCTTCAGTGTTTTCGCGGATAGTGATAATGTCGATATTCTCGTAACGCGCTTTAGTGCCCTTAAAAGAAATTACCGGCCGCACGTTTGAATACAGGTTGAATTTTTTCCGCAGGGTTACGTTAATAGAGGTAAAGCCGTCGCCTACCGGAGTAGTCAGCGGGCCTTTTAACGTGATTTTATTACGCGCTATAGCATCCAATGTGGCTTGCGGTAATAACTCACCGGTTTTTTCCAGTGCCGTTAAACCGGCATCGACGTATTCATAGTCGAAGTCACAGCCAACTTTATTTAATACTTCAATGGCGGCTTCAACGATACTCGGGCCTATGCCATCGCCTTTAATGACAGTAATAATTTGCTTGCTCATCGGGGATCCTTAGCTGTCGTAATTATTCGGAAAGAGGGCCTCTGGCGGGCCTGAAAACGGCGCAGAATATAGCATTTTTCGGCCCAAAGCGCCAGTTTGGTACAGTTTTACTGCAGTTATCGACGTTATACGCACTATAAAGCCGGTGAATGTTGTAATAAAACTACAATGTTAACTCTAACGGGTAATAGCAATGGCTGCCGGCCAGCAGTTGTTGCAGCCAGTTATCGCTGTCGGCAGTGAGCTGCAGTGGCCGCTGTGCCAGGTTGAGTACACGTGGCAAGGTGTCAGCTTTATGCGGGCTAAACAGGCTAAGGCTACTGTGCCAGGCCAGCAGTAATGCCAGCGTGTGGTTGTCTGCGGCCACGGAGTCGCCGCTAAGGCTTTGCAACCATTGCTGAGTCGGTTTTACCCACTGTTGCAGTTGGTAGTGCTGCAGCAATGTACTCAGCCGGCTGGCACAAGTGGGGTCTTGCGTGTAACAGCGCAGGTCAATAGTGCTTTGTATGCCTTGTGTGGTGCGCCGCAGCAGGCCGGTAGTGTAGGCGGCTTCGCTATACCATAGCGGGCTGCACAAACACAGCGCAATAGTACGGCATTGCGGCAATGACAATTGCAATGTGGGCAGCAAATACAACGCCTGCGCCATACAGAAACTGAACTGATGTAATAACGCCTGTGCCGGCTGCTGCAGCTCTGCCAGATTGGCCTGTAATTCTGCTTCGGCCAGAATATAGGGTAATTGTTCACGTCCTATCAGATTCAGGGCCAGGCGCAGATCAGTAATAGGTTGCTGTTGCCGGTTCAGCTCTGTCGCCAGCGCCAGTACCGGCGCTGACAGCGTCACAGTTTGCCCCAGATAAAGCACCAGCTGTTTGGTGTCGGCATCACACAAGCGGTGAAACTGTGACATTGCGGCTAAGTCGGTGCTGTCAGACAGCTGAATGCTATTTAACGCCGGCTGTAATAAGCGTTGCAGCAACTGCAACTCATAATCACTTTTCGTCAACGCAATACGCCGGCCTATGCTTTGTCGCAGCGAAGCGGCAGATGCAATGTTGTCGCGGCACAGATATTCACATTGCGTCAGCAGCAGGCTTAGCGGATTTTGTTGCCAGAGCGCAATATTACGCTCTGCCGGGTAGCAGGCTGCCAGCAACGTTGTTATTGCTGCGGCTTGCGGCACTGCCTGCAATAACTTTGCCGCCAGCAGAGCAGGGTAGGGCTGTAACTTGGCGAACTGCGCCGCTTGCGGCAGATGTTTGGCCAGCGCCGCACAATAGCCGGCGCTCAGTAGCAAGCGGCAAACCTTAGCCGGCCAGCGGTAATGCTGAGCAAACCATAACAGCAACTCTGTTGCTTGCAAGGCTGCAGGCAATGCGGCGTTGTGCAGCAAGGTGGCGGTAACGGCCGGCATGTCAGTAGGGTCTGCAGCGGTATCATCTGTCTGAGCCTCTGCAATAGCCAAGCGTTGTGCTGCCAGTTGCCGGCTTAGTGTCAGCAAAAGAGTGATATCTGTTGTATTGCCAAGCTGAGCAACGCTGTGTTGCCATAAGTGTTGGTATTGCTGCAAGGCAGGGTTGTCAGCCGGCATTCTTAGCTGCAATTACCTGATATTGCGTTACGGCAGGTTCGCCCAGCGCAATTAAACGGCGGTTTTTAAACAGCAGTGCTGTGCATTCATCTGCGGTGGTAATGCCGTCGGCTACACTACGGTGGGTACGGTAATATAGCAGCTGATACACGGTATTATTTTGTTGCAATGCGCTGGTGATATCCGGGCTGCCCAAGCGTTGTAGTACGTTATCTTGCTGAATATTGGCGGTGGTACTGTAGCTGCTGATAATTTTATGATTAAACACTTCGCGGTCTACCCAGCTCATTTGCTCAACATCGTCCTGGTACCAGAACAATACTGCCAGCGTCAGTAGCAGATAAATCCCGAGCCCGGACAAAAACAATGTCAGCTTACGGGAGCGGACAGATGGCATAAGGTGCGGCGCCTCCGTTCTACTAAGGGGTTGCATACTGTTGGATCCGCATATCTTGCAGATTAAGCCCCAACTGCACATCAGTTTTCAGGGATAAAATCTGCATAAAAATTTTGATTTGTTCTTTGTGCTGCAGAATTTTCTCGCGTAATTTTTTATGACAATCCGGGTGCTCCAGTGCTTGTGTCAGGGTAGCCCCTAATGCCATAAGATCATGTGCGCCTTTGGGGCCAATGCCATGCACACCGGGGATATTGTTAGTACTGTCACCGACCAGGCTCCAGTAACGCACCAGTTGGTCGCTGCTGACGCCGAACTTTTGCTGCACAGCTTCTTCAGTCTGAAACTGCCTGGCAAAGGCATCATAAATACCGATGTGTGGCCCCAGCAACGGCAAAAAGCCTTTATCGGTAGAGACGATGGTTACCTGTTGGCCATGCTGAGCTAATCTGACCGCAACCGAGGCGATGACATCATCGGCTTCATAATCAGCTTGTTGCACGCTGTTAAATCCCAACGTCTGCGCCGTTTGCTGCAAGCCCGGCAGAGCATCGGCAAGGATGACCGGCATCGGTTTGCGGTTGGCTTTGTAATCGGCATACAAAGCTTTACGCCACAGGCTGTCACGGCCATCAAATACTAACAACGCATGGCTGGGTTCCAGCTCTGCTTGCAACCTTGCCAAAGCCTGGCGCAGCATATTTTCCGTGTTACGGATAATCTGTGCTTTCGTCCCTTCGGCTACATCGTCCGCTAATGGCAGATACGGTCGCTCCTGCACGGCATACAGCCGTCTGATCAGGTTCAGTGCATCTATCAGCAGCAGATGTGCCATTAACGCAGCACCTGATAACAAGGCTCATATTTGCTGCCCGGCAGTTTCATCCTGCCTTGTTCGACAAAGGCTTGTAGTAGGGTATCCATCATTTGCATCAGTTTAGCTTCACCGGTTATCTGAAATGGCCCATGCTGGCGAATGGCTTTAATGCCTTCGTCTTTCACGTTACCTGCCACTATGCCGGAAAAAGCACGGCGCAGGTTAGCTGCCAGTGTCGCGCTGTCCTGATTAGGGTGCAAGTCCAGTGCGGCCATATTCTGATGATTCGGGATAAAAGGTTGTTGAAAATCAGGCTCTATTTTCAGTGTCCAGTTAAAGTGATATGCATCGCCAACCGACTTACGGTATTGACGCACCTCTGCTGTGGCTTGTTTTAGTTTGCGGGCCACGGCCGGGGCATCGTCAATGATAATTTCTATCAGGTTTAATGCATCATTACCCAAAGTGTTTTCGATAAAGCCGGCAATATCACGAAAGTACGCTTCGCTTTGCTTCGGTCCGGTTAAAATTATCGGTAAGCTCTGCTGGCGGTTATCTTTGTGTAGCATAATACCTAACAGGTACAGCAGCTCTTCTGCTGTACCTGCACCGCCCGGGAAAATAATAATGCCGTGCGCTACGCGGACAAAGGCCTCTAAGCGTTTCTCAATATCAGGCAGGATCACCAGTTCATTAACGATAGGGTTTGGTGGCTCAGCGGCGATAATGCTTGGCTCTGTCAGGCCCAGATAACGGCCGCTGCTGATACGCTGCTTGTTGTGGCCGATGGTAGCGCCTTTCATTGGCCCTTTCATTGCACCCGGGCCGCAGCCGGTGCAAATGTCCATGCCACGTAATCCCAGCTCATAACCCACTTCTTTGGTGTATTTATATTCTGTTTCGTTAATCGAATGGCCACCCCAGCAGACAATCATATTCGGCTCGTTGCTGGCATCGATAACGCGGGCATTACGCAGGATGTCAAACACGGTATGGGTAATATGGTCACTGTTATTTAAATCCAACCAGCTTTTGTTGCTTTGCAACCGGCTGTGATAAAACAGAATATCGCGCAGTACGGCAAACAGGTGCTCGTGGATACCTTTAATAATCTGGCCATCGACAAAAGCACTCAGGGGCGGGTTAAACAGTTCTATTTTAATACCACGTTCACGGCTGAGCAGGTTGACAGCAAAATCTTTATACTGCTCGTAGATTTCAGCTGAGCTGTCGGTATGGCTGCCAACATTAAGTACCGCAAGGCAACAGTTGCGGAACAGATTAAACGCGGCTTGTTGTGTATTTTGTTTTAAATGGTCGACTTCCAGTTGTGACAATAAATCCATAGACCCGAGCGGGTTTAATTGCACATGCATATGTGCTCCTTAATACAATCAGTTAATACCGGTTCAGGATGCAGGTTTAAGAATGACCTTATCCCGGCCGGCTTTTTTGGCTTCGTACAGCGCTTCATCGGCGCGGTCGAAGGCACTGCGGTTGGTATCCTGTTCGGTAAAGCGGGTTGCACCGAATGAAATGGTAATAGGCACGTTTACATTTTTAAATTTAAACGGAATTTTTCCTATTTTCTCTCTTAATGTATTCAGCCGTTTTTCCAGTTCTGCTAATTCGGTTTCCGGAAACAACATAATAAATTCTTCGCCACCGTAGCGGGCGATAAAGTCGGTTTCGCGCAGGTTAAGCTTAAGTGTTTTGGCAATGACTTTCAGCGTTTTATCGCCTGCACTGTGGCCATAGCTGTCGTTAATGTTTTTAAAATGGTCGACGTCTGCCAGTACCACACATAGTGGCTTTTTATAGCGTTGCCAGCGTTTAATTTCTAATTCATAACGCTCATCAAAGGCGGCGCGGTTGGGTATTTCTGTTAAGGCATCTTGCAGGCTGCGGAAGTTTTGCTCGGCAATGCGCTTTTTGAAGCTGCCGGCGTCGGTTTCCAGCTCACCCAGCCGTTTTTCCATGTTGCCAAGAGTTGACAACAATTGCTGGCGCTCCTGCTGCTCCAGTTGTTCTTTCTCCCGCAGAGAACCGGTAATCGCGGTGAGCTTATCACTGACTAAGATTTTTAATTGTTCCAGCGAAGTGGCTTTTTGACTGGCGTGACCAAGATGGTCAATTTGTTGCTCAATTTGTTGATTCAGCAACTGCATTTTTTGTTTTAAATCAGTAGAGGCGCTGAGCGACGACACTACCGATTGCTGCACGCTGGTCAGGGCGTCATTGAGTTTTAACAGAAAATGTTCAGCAGACTGGCGTTCGCGGTTAATGCTGCTGATAATAATGCCAATGGTTTTTAAACAGGCTTCCAGCAGGGCATCAATCGGTAGTTTACCCAGCAAGCTTACACGGATCTCGTCAATTTCAGCCGCACTGTCTTCGGCAAACGCCAGCTCGCTAAGTAAGTTTGTTAACTCGACGCTGATTTGGCGGCAAATATGGCCATAGCGCACATCATCATCGCTACCTTCGGTTAACTGATGTTTGGCTTGCAGCACGTTTTGGTACAGTTTGGCCAGCTCAGTTAAGTGCGGTAAAAATGCATGTACCGTAGCAGAGGGTTGGCCGACTTTACCCAATAACTCTCTTAAATCACGGCGCAACTGATCCGGCAGGCCTTTTTGTTGCTGCAACATCTTGCCGGCGTCAGCCAGGCCCTGCTGCATACGTTGAATATCTGCCTGATGGCGCGATTCCAGTAATTTAAGATTGTCGCTGGTGGCTTCAATAAAAGGCAGCAGCTTTTCCAGATCGGTGCCACGATTTAGCTCAGTGCGCAGTTTTGCCAAGCGGTTATCCAGCTCAATATCAACACCTTTACACGCCAGTGATAATCTGGATACAAATAATGCCAGAATTTTAAACTGTGCTTCATAGGTGTCTTCCAGCGTTTTACGTGCTTTCAGAGCATTGGTCAGTTGTTGATGCGTGTCGTCCTGCAAAGCCACCACCTGAGAGTTCATGGTTAAATGCATGTTTAGGCGTAAGTATATCGACTATCGCTGTAAATGCGATCACTGATTGTACAGAAATAAGCTAAATGTAAAAAAAAACAGCGGGCAAAAGCCCGCTGTGGTAAGGGATGTTTTTGCCGGTTTACCGTTTACACAGGTAATAAGGTAACCAGGTCTGTTCTTCAGTAGAGGTAAGATATTGCATAATCAGCATTCCTTGTTGGAACTACTGTCCGGCAGTCCGTCTGCCAAACGCCGACTATTTAAACAGAAATAGGGCTTTTTTGAAAGTGGTAAGGTATTGTTTCAATTGTTGTTTCAGTTTTTGGCTGTATTTTAAAATGTACAGGCCAGCGTTATGTTTTAAAGTTATTGATAAATAACGATTAATTATTTCTGCACTTCCTGCTGTTGCTGTTTGTGTGAAAGTTGTGCTGTTTTATAACGACATAACTTACTGTCTGCTAAGGCGGATCACCGGCGGCGGGCAGGGCTCACTGGCGCGCCAGGGATTAATATCCAGGCCGCCGCGTCTGGTATAGCGGGCATAGACGGCCAGAAAAGATGGCTGGCAGCGTGACCAGATATCAGAGAAAATACGTTCGACACACTGCTCATGAAATTCGTTATGGCTGCGAAAGCTGATCAAATAGCGCAGCAGTGCTTCATGGTTCAGTGCTTTGCCGCGGTAGTGAATATAAACACTGGCCCAGTCAGGCTGGGAGGTGATTAAGCAGTTTGATTTAAGCAAATGCGAGTGCAGTTTTTCTTCAACAATATCGGCGTCGGTTTGGGTTTGCAGCAAGCCGGCATCGTATTGATACTGATCAATTTCAATATCCAAATCATCAATGCAGCGACCCGGGATCCAGGTCGGTTGAAATGCCATAATTTCATTGACGTTGTGCAGGCTGACTTTTACCGGTTTGCCGGCACAGGCGGATAAGTCGCGCTGTAAATGTTGATATACCTGGCCAAGATCAGAAAAGCGACTTTGGTTAAAACTGTTCAGGTACAATTTAAAGGATTTGGATTCAATTAAGTTAGCTGAATCAAACGGTACGACAAAGGTAGCCAGTGCTACCATTGGCTTACCTTTGGCATTAAGCCAGGACAGTTCGTAACCGTGCCAGATATCCTGACCGACAAAAGGCAATGCAGCGGGGTCTAAGCCAATATCATCCCTGCCTAAACTGCGCGGCACCGCTTGTAATAAACCGGCGTCGTATTTATCGGCATAGGCGGTAACTTTACCAAGGCTTAGCCCGGCAAGAAGATCTGAGTGGCTGCTGGTCATGTCTGCTTTTGTCATCACGGCGTAGTTAGCGTTACAATGACGCCAAGTTTATCATAAAGTTTGACGGAAGGTCGCGTGACTCTGGCAACGAATTACAGCCAATTTATCCAACAAGCCACTCAATGGCATCAACAGCAGCAGCTGACACTCAGTAGTTGGGCAGATCCGGCCAGCCCATCGCCTTGCCAGCAAGGTGATATTGTCGATAACACGGTACAGTGGCAACCGGTGTTACAACAGCCGGCTGCCGATTTCACTAATGTAGAGCAGGCACTGGAATTGCAGTTACACACTGATATAAAAACGTTTTATCAGCTGTATTACGGTGCCGGCCTGGCCGCTTCGCATCCACGCGGTAAACTGGCGCTGCTGATGGTGTGGAACAGTGATGATGTAAAACGGCTGCAGGAAAATATTATCGGTCATATCATTATGAAGCGGCGGTTAAAGCAGCGTGAAACTGTGTTTTTTGCGACCACGGAAGATGATGAAATACTGCTGTCGGTGCTAAACAGCAGTGGCGAGGTGTATCTGGAGCATGTTGGTCGTGAGGTGACAGAAAAGCTGGCGGATAATTTGGCTGACTTTCTGGCACAGTTGACGCCGTGCAGTTACGACGGGCTTTGACAATCCCAGGCTATATTGCTGACTAAACGGCAATGCCGGCACTGAAAATCAAACAGCTGATGCAGCGGCCGGGCCAGGCGCCAGTCGCCACCGCAGCCGGGGCAGGTTTTACCGGCTTCCGCTGTGCAATCCTTAGTGCTGCCGCTGTAGAGTGCGTAGTACACCGCTTTGCTGTTGGCTTTTTCCAGTTGTGTTGCCAACCTGCGGCCTTGCTTATTTAGGTTACTGTTAAGCTGCTGCAAACTGCGCTCAGCGCTTTTAAGCAGCACTCTGTTGTGCTGCATTTGAATTTCGTCCAATGCCTGGTACTGCAACTGCCAGCGGATCAGCTGTTCATAATCCGCTCCGGTATTGTGCAGCTTATACAATGGCACCGGCGCAAAATGCTCGCCGCAGCGCAGTGCTGAGCAGGTATCACTAAAACGGCTGTACAAAATGTAGAAACCGGCGCTGTCACAGGGATCGGTGTGCTGCGACATCAAATCCATGCCTTGCAGTTGCAGTTGCGGATAAGCCAACCCGGCATCAGCCAATTGCTCCAGTGCATAAAGGCCACGTGCACTGTGATATTTTTGCAGCAGCGCATCTTCTGCCGGCAGCACAACCCGGCTACTAAAGCTGTCTTGTTGCCAGGCAGTAGGAAACTCGCGGCCAAGTATCTGACCGTTAAAAATCAATGCTTCAATATAGCGGCGAATAGCCGTTTCGGCGCGATTGAAATCGGTATCAGCAATCAGTTTAAACCGCAGCTGTGCGACATACATAGTTAGTTATCCAACTTCGCCAGCAGTAAATCCAGTTTGGCTTCGATACGCGCCAGGGCGGCCGCAAGGTCGCTATTATCGGCCTCAGTTTCAGGCGTTGTGGCAGCGGGTTCTGCGCCTGTAATAACACTGGCTACTGCGGGATTGTTGCGCCAGTGCTGATAAGCAGCGAACAGTTGTTGCGGTGGCAGTTGCCCTGCCAGCCTGGCACGAAACAGCGCCAGGCAGGGAGTTTTGCCTTCCTGTTGCAATTGTGCGGCTACTTGCTGCAGTAGTTGTACCGGGTCTGTCATTTGCTTTGCCTGTTTGACTAACTAGTGGTGGAATTTACCACTGATAGCTATTGAATAGTAGCCGGATTTTATTAACATTATGTTTTATATAGGTTTAATCTGTGGCATGCTCTTTGCTGACTGTATAGGAGCCTGAAACGACGGCTACTTGATGAAACAACACAGGAAAATCATTATGTCAGGAAAGTTTTTTATTGCTGCAGCTTTAGCAGTGACGTTGTCGGGATGTGTTATTGCCGTTGGTGGCGACCGCGAGTTTGATAATGACAGCAGTTGGAAGAAAACCCAGCAATATAATCAGCAACAAATCAATAAGCTGGCATTAGATACCAGCGCAGATGATGTTCGTACCATGTTAGGTACGCCGGATTTTACCGAATCATTCAGCAATGAAGGCGAAACCATAACAGTGCTGTTTTATCGTACCCACCATGCTAAAAGTGATGGTAAAACCTCAAAGGAAGAGTGCACGCCGCTGATCTTCAGGCAAAACCGCTTAACCGGTTGGGGCGATAAAGCGTATAAATATCTGTAAGCCTGAAAGTATCTTTAATAAGCCGCTCTGCTGCTCAGTGCAGCAGAGCGTTCAGTTCATCGATAATCTCACACCATTCGGCGTCTTGCCTTAACGACTCGCGCAGAAAACCGGCCTGGGCACTGTTCCAAAACGGTGCATCCTGAATGGCCGTGCCGGGAGCCAGCTTATGTTGTTGAATAAACTGTGCTATCGCTTGTTCGTTGTTGTTCAGCCCAAGTTGAGCAAACAAGTTACGCAGGTTGTGCTCTGACATATCCATATAACGTCTCCTGTTTAAAGCCTTACTGTAAGCATAGCCAGCTTTACGACAGATTGCTGTGACCGGTTGCTTGGCAATTGATAGCCGCACTGCTATTGTGGATAAAAAAACAACAATAACAAACGGGGAATTTATGTTAGCTGAACTAAGTGCGATAGATCCTACCAAACTAAAAGCCATGTTACTCAGTGCTGATGAATTAAAACTGGCGGCGTCGTTGCTGTATCAGTCTTATCATGACGACCCGTTGTTTATGGAGATTTTTCGTGCGGAAAAGCCGGACTATGAACAGCGTTTACGGGCAGCGATCAGAGAGGAGCTTAATACCTTCTGGCAAGCCAAACAGCCGATGATAGGCTTGTTTAATGCAGAGCAGTTGTTGGGCGTGGCTTGTGTTATCGCACCGGACTCCGGCATAGGTGCCGGCAGGCTGTGGCACTGGCGCTTGAAAATGCTGCTGACAGCCGGTTATGTTTCTACCAAACAGTTGCTGGAGAAAGAGCAAAAAATTCATGCCGCCATGCCGGCTCAGCATTATCATATGCTGGCTTTTATTGCTGTGGCACCAAAGCAACAGCATTTGGGGTTGGGGCATTATCTTATCCATGCGGTGGATTCTATTGTCGACAAAGACCAGCAATCTGCCGGTATAGGCGTATTTGTGACGCTGGAAAAGTACAAAGCATTTTTCGCCGGTGATCACTATCAGTCGGTCACTGAACTGGCGTTTAATAGGGTAAGTGGTACCCTGATGTTCCGGCCGCGGCAGCTGATGGCCGTTGAATAAGCAGGGGCAATGCCTATGAACACATTTCGCAGTTTCGCTGAGTTTTATCCGTATTATTTAAGTGAGCATCGCAACCCTGTGTGCCGTGCTCTGCACTATACCGGCAGCACTTTAGTTATTGCTGTGTTGGTGTATGCGTTGTTTACGCAGCAATGGCTTTGGTTGTGGCTACTGCCGCTGATCGGCTATGGTTTTGCCTGGGTTGGTCATTTTGTGTTTGAGCACAATAAGCCGGCTACGTTCCGGTACCCGTTTTACAGTTTGGCTGCAGATTGGGTTATGTTAAAAGACTTTCTCACCGGACAATTAAAGCACAAATTACCGGCTAATTAATGCGGTACGCCGGTAAATTAAACGCGGCGAGGCGCATGCCGCTAAGTAATAACTCTGCCTGATAGCGGCTTTCGCCGTCACCGCTGAAGTCAACCTGATACAGCGTAATAAAGCGTAACCGGCCGTTAATCCTGCGAAAACTGTGGCCACTGCGGCCGCAGTCTAACAGCTGCAGCTGTTGTTGCTGACACAGTTGGCGGGCTACCACAACGGCCCGTTCGTCTTGCTTGCGTTGCAGCCAAAATACATAACAGATACTGCTGATTGCCAGCAGTAATAATACCGAACCCATACTTCACTCCTAAAGCTATCAGCAGATAATGCTGATTAGTCTGCTGTTTTACAAGGGCTGGCTGCAGCTTTAGCTTATGGTAAACTGCCTGGCTTATTATGAGGTCGTTATGTCAGATACGGTTAAAACCCTGCTTGGGGCACTTGAAACAGAGCTGAAACAGCAACAGCTTTGGCGCTTATTGCCGCCCTCAGCAAGCGCCATGGCCAGTACGATGCCGTTTTGTTACGACACTATGCCGCTTGAGCAATGGTTGCAGTTTATTTTTCTACCCCGGATGCAGGCCTTGTTGGATGCAAAGCTGGCGTTGCCGGACAAAATCAGTGTGTTACCGATTGCGGAGGAGGCTTTTAAGCCACAAGGAGCACGACTCGTGCCATTACTGGATATTATTGCCCGGCTTGACAGCGCATTGTCAGGTAACAGATGAGTTCTGCTGAGCCTTTTGTATTAACGCAACCGCTGAGCGTTGTTTATCAGGATGAGTATATTGTCGCAGTAGATAAACCGGCCGGTATGTTGGTGCATCGCTCATTTTTAGATAAGCACGAAACGGTATTTGTTATGCAAACATTGCGTGATCAAATTGGCCAACACGTATTTCCTGTGCACCGGTTGGATCGGCCTACGTCGGGCGTATTGTTATTTGCTTTATCTGCCGATATCGCGCGCTTGCTTGGCCAGCAGATAGAACAGCAGTTGTGGCGAAAACATTACCTGGCGGTAGTACGGGGTTTTATACCCCGGGGTGGCGAGCTGGATTACCCGTTGAAAGAGCAACTGGATAAAATCGCCGATAAATTCAGCCGGGATGACAAAGCGCCACAACAAGCAGTAACCCGCTATCAGCCGTTGCAGCAGGTAGAATTGCCCATACCGGTAAGTAAATACCCCGCGGCACGTTACTCGCTGGTGGCACTGCAGCCGTTAACCGGCCGCAAGCATCAGTTACGCCGCCATCTGGCACATTTACGTTATCCGATAGCGGGTGATACCAGCCACGGTGACGGTAAACACAATGCGTTATTTAAACAGCATTTAAATTGCCGGCGTTTGTTGTTAATTGCAAAACAACTGCAGTTGCCGCATCCGGTTAGCGGCGAACTTTTAACGCTTAACGCCGGTCTGAACGAGCTTGAGCCCTTGTTCAGCCACTTTGGCTGGCCGGTAGATGACGTCTATTATCAGCAACAGTTTGCTGAGCTTTTTATGGAGGAAAAATGGCAAAAATCGCCCTGATTGTCGGTAGTGTATATGGTGCCGCCCAATATGTCGCTGAAGAGGCACAGCCTTTATTAGCCGGCCTGGGACACGAGGTTACACGCTATGAGGAAGCGAAACTGGATGAGGTATTAAATTTTAATGCCGATATCTGGTTGGTAATAAGCTCTACTACCGGCCAGGGTGATATTCCGGATAATTTACTGCCGTTTTATCTCGATGTACAAAACCGTTTTCCGTTGTTAACCGGTAAAAAATTTGCAGTCATTGCGCTGGGCGACAGCAGCTATGACACCTTCTGTGGTGCCGGCGAGCAGCTACGCGAATTACTGCTGGAAATTCAGGGCACTGAATTGGCACCGATGCTGCGCATTGATGCCGGCGAAACGCTGGAGCCGGAAACTATCGCTTTGCCGTGGCTTAAGCAGCATTTCACCCATCTAAACTAACAATATTTATCCAGTTTGTTGTATGCCTTAGCGCCCGGTGCTTTTAATGCCGGGTCGTTTTGCGCGGCCAGTTTATCTACCCACATGGCGGTGGCGCCGCATACCGCTATCGGCATCACAAACAGGTTAAACAGCGGGATCATGCAGGCGATATTTACTGTCACGCCAAAGGCAAAGCTGGTGCCCGGTTGGCTGCGGAGTTGTTGACGCATGCTGCGAAAGTCAATTTTGTGGTTGTCATAGGGGTAATCGGCATACTGAATCGCCAGTAACCAACTGGTAAATAAAAACCACAGTACCGGGCCGACAAGTGGCAGAAATAAAAACAGCACAAACAAAATAATGGCGCGGGGCAGGGCGTACAGCAGCTTTTGCCATTCGCGGCCCAGCATGCGCGGTATATCTTTAACAAAGGCGGCCGTGGTGGTGGCAGGGATTACGCGGCCGGACAAATGCGCTTCTACCTTTTCACTCAGTAAGCCGTTAAAGGGCGCGGCAATAAAATTGGCCACCATGGTAAAGCTGTACGCCAGGCCGATAACTAAGGTCATCACACCCAGTGGGATCAATAAATACTCCAGCCAGTGCAGCCAGCCGGGCAGATATTGCTGTACCGCGCTCACCATAGCACTGACTTGTTGCAGCAGAACATAAAAGGCAAAGGAAAACAGCAGCAGATTAATTGACAGTGGCACCAGCACAAAACGCTTTAAACCTTTGGTATGGATCAAAGTCAGGCCACGAAAAAAGTAGTACATTTAAACCTCATAAGATACCGGCCACTGCTATGGCGCCAGTATAAAGCCTTTAGCTTAAACTGCGCGGTACTAAAGCCTGATTTTTAGTAACAGAATATAACGTTGTAACAGAGCTCTGGCGTACCAACGCTGTTTTTATGCTAGAATACGCTCAGTTTTTTGCCGCCGCGCGGCTTAACCGGTTTTAAGATCAACTTCAGATAAGGGTGACATATGGCGATGTTAGGTTCTGCGCTGGTATTTGCTTTAACCACACTGTGTTTACTGGCTGGATTAACCTGCTTATTTTCCGCGCTGCTGGTGCCGGCAGATGCAGGTGCTGAGAAACAATTTGAAAAGCGCCTGGAGTACGGCATGTTTGCTGCTGTCGGTTTGGTCAGCTTTGCGGTGATGCTGTATATCGGCTGAGAACACTGCTACGACATAAAAAACGGCAGCCAGGGCTGCCGTTTTGCTATCTGCTACAGATTACTCGATGCTGCGCAGCAGCGCGTTAATACCCACTTTAGCGCGGGTTTGCGCATCGACTTTCTTCACAATAATAGCCGCATATAAACTGTGGCTGCCATCTTTTGACGGAATAGAACCCGGCACAACCACAGCACCGGCCGGTACGCGGCCATAACTTATTTCACCGGTTTCACGATCATAAATGCGCGTGCTCTGGCTGATATATACGCCCATCGACAGCACAGCGCCTTCTTCTACGATAACACCTTCTACCACTTCAGAGCGGGCACCGATAAAGCAGTTGTCTTCAATAATGGTCGGGTTAGCCTGCAATGGCTCTAATACGCCACCAATGCCCACGCCGCCGGACAAATGTACGTTTTTACCAATTTGCGCACAGCTACCTACGGTGGCCCAGGTATCTACCATAGTACCTTCGCCGACGTAGGCACCAATGTTGACATAAGATGGCATTAACACCACATTTTTAGCGATATAGCTGCCGCGGCGCACGGCGGCGGGCGGCACTACCCGCACGCCATCGGCACGGAATTGGGCATCGCTGTAATCCGCGTATTTCATCGGCACTTTATCAAAAAAGCGGTTTTCAGCACCGTCCATCACAGCATTATCGTTAATACGAAACGACAGCAATACCGCCTTTTTCAGCCACTGATGTACTACCCATTCACCGGCAATTTTCTCTGCCACACGGGCGCTGCCGTTATCCAGCATGCTGATAGCTGTTTCTACTGCGTGTTTTATTTCGCTGCTGACGCTGGCCGGCGTAATGTCGGCACGTTGCTCAAATGCGTGTTCGATAATGCTTTTTAACTCTGACATTGTCTGTGTTAGCCTTCTGTTTGCTGTGAAAGTTGCTCGATCAGTGCCCGCTTCAACGCGCTCTGTTGCTCGCTGTTTAGGGCCTGGTCGTCGCTATTTGAAATCATAAAAAAATCTTCTGCCCGTTCACCAATGGTGGTGATTTTGGCGGCATGAATATTGACATCGCAGCGCTGAAACACTTCGCCGATATTGGCCAGTAAGCCCGGCGTATCCAGAGCGGCCAATTCGACCATAGTGCGTTTGGCGGTATTACCGGGTAAAAACACCACTTTAGGCGGCACATTAAACTGGCGCATTTGGCGTGACAACCTGGTTTTTTGTCGCGACAAATCCGGTTTATCCTGGATATACAGCTCCAGTGCACGCTTGATGCTTTGTTGGCGTGATGGCGAATTCACCGGGTCACCGTTTTGTTCAAGAATAACAAAGGTGTCCATGGCGTAACCGTCTTTGTTGGTCATGATTTGCGCATCAAAAATATTGACTTTTTTGCTGTCCAGCGCGGCCACTAAGCGGGCAAAAAGCTTTGGCTGATCTTTCGTGTAAATAAATACCTGGGTACCGCCGCGAATAGGCGCTTTGCTGATCAGCACCATCGGCTCATCGGGATTTTTATGCCGTAAAATATGCTCGCAGTGCCAGGCAATTTGCCGTGCGCTGTAGCGGGCAAAGTAATCGGCTTTGATCCGGCTCCATAACTGCAGAATTTCGCTTTCGCTAAAGGTTTGCTTTAGCAGCAGCGGCATGGCTTCGCTTTGGTTTTCGCGGATCAGATCGCGTAAGTCCATCGGCTTTTCCAGCCCGCGGCGGAAGGCTTTTTGCGTGGCTAAAAACAGCTCACGCAGTAACGAGCCTTTCCAGTCATTCCATAAGTTGTCGTTGGTGGCGCGAATATCGGCCAGCGTCAGGCAGTACAGATAATTCAGCCTGGTTTCGTCACGCACTTTTTCGGCAAATTCGGCCACAACTGCCGGGTCATGGATATCGCGGCGCTGTGCAGTTACGGACATCAGCAGATGGTGTTCTACCAGCCAGGCGATCAGCTTGCTGTCAAATTCGCTGAGCTTGTGCAGCTTGGCAAATTCGCGTACGTCCATGGCGCCTAATTCGGAGTGGTCGCCGCCGCGGCCTTTGGCGATGTCATGGAAAATACCGGCTAAATATAACAGCTCGGGCTTTTCCATTTTTTTGACGATATCGCTACAGAGCGGAAACTCACTTTCATGTTCGCTCAGCGTATATTTATACAGGTTTTTCAGTAAGCGGTGGGTATGTTCATCCACGGTGTAGGCATGAAATAAATCAAACTGCATTTGGCCGACAATATTGCGCCACTGCGGTAAATAAGCTGCCAGTACACCGTAGCGGTGCATCAGGGTAATGGCTTTGTCCATACCGCGCGGGTGGCGGATAATGGCTAAAAACAGCTGACGGCAGGCTTCATAATCCTGTAAATCGCCCATTAAGCGCCGGCGTACCTGGCGAATAAGCCGCATAGTAGAGGAGTGCACCCCGGTAATGTTGGAGTTGTTGGCAATATGCCAGAACAGCCGCAACAGGTTGTCGCGCCGTGCAAATACTGCGTTATCCCGCGCCGTAATTAAGTGGCCCTGTAGCTCAAAATAATCGTCAAGAATCAGTGTTTTAACTTTTTCTTTATGGTTTAAGATACTGCCGTCAAAGTGTTGCAACAGCATTTCGTTTAATTCGCTAACACGCTGCACGGTGCGGAAAAACCGCTTCATCATGCGTTCTACCGAGGCTTTACCGTCGGCGCCAAAGCCGAGGCGTTCAGCCACTGCCGGTTGGTAGTCGAACAGAATGCGGTTTTCGTTACGACCGGCCTCGATATGCAGCGCAAAACGCATTTGCCATAAATAAGCCTCGCACTCCATCAGTTCCTGATATTCATCTTCCGTCAGGTATTGATAAGCAACCAACTCGCGCATGGTGCGGGTTTGAAAATGCCGTTTTGCCACCCAGCCGATGGTTTGAATATCGCGCAGGCCGCCCGGGTTGGCTTTTAAGTTCGGTTCAAGGTTGTAGGCGGTGCCGTGGTACTGGGCATGGCGCTGCTGTTGTTCATGGCGTTTGGCCTGAAAAAATGCCTGGCTGGTCCAGAAGCTGTCTTTACTGACTTCAACCTGTAGTTGCTCAAACAAGGTTTTGTTACCGGTTAGCAGGCGCATTTCCAGCAGGTTGGTGGCAATGGTGATATCGTCTTTGCCCAGCTTTACCGATTCTTTAACGGTGCGCACGCTGTGGCCCACTTCGAGGCGCAAATCCCACAATACGGTAATAAACTGCGCTATCGCATCTTGCTGCGCCGCAGATAAACGGCCGTCGGTCAGTAGCAGTAAGTCGATATCAGAGCAGGGGTGCAGTTCGCCACGGCCGTAGCCACCCACGGCAATAAGGCTTAAGTTTTTGCTTTTGTGCAGTTCGTACTTGTGCCACAGTTGTACCAGCACATCGTCAATAAAATGCGCACGGGCTTTGACCAGCGCATTAACCGGATGCTGCGAGAAACTGCGGCTTAGCCAGTCATGAAAGTCGGCAAAATGCTTTTTATAACTTTCCAGGCTGTAACTGTCAGGAAGCGCTTTGCTGTAGGTTACCGCCTGGCTCATACTGCTACTCCGTTGGGGCGGTTATTCCGCCGTTAAGATCCGCTCTATGGTATCGTCGCTGCGTAAGGTTAAAATTTCGCAGCCGGTATCGGTAACTAAAATAGTGTGCTCAAACTGGGCAGATAAACTACGATCTTTGGTTACCACTGTCCAGCCATCGGCCAACAGTTTGCTTTGTCTGGCGCCGGCGTTAATCATTGGCTCTATGGTTAAACACATGCCGGTTTTTAACACCTCGCCGGTGCCCGGTTTGCCGTAATGCAGCACCTGAGGGTCTTCATGAAATACCGCGCCAATGCCATGGCCACAGTATTCGCGCACCACAGAATAGCTGTGCTTCTCTGCATGCTGCTGAATCACATGGCCAATATCACCCAGGCGCACGCCGTCCTTTACTTTTTTCAGCGCCAGATACATACACTCTTGCGTAACGCGGATTAAACGCTCGGCCAGAATGCTGGGTTTACCCACCACAAACATTCTTGAAGTATCGCCATGATAACCGTCTTTAATTACGGTGATGTCGATATTAATAATGTCGCCTTCTTTGAGCTTTTTATCGGCCGGAATACCGTGGCAAATTACCTGATTAACCGAGGTACAGATAGATTTGGGAAAGCCGTGGTAGTTTAGCGGTGCCGGAATGGCCTGTTGTTCATTCACGATATAGTTGTGGCAGATAGTGTTCAGCTCGTCAGTGGTGACGCCGGCTTTAACATAGGGCTCAATCATTTCCAGCACGTCGGCGGCAAGACGGCCTGCCACACGCATTTTTTCAATTTCGGCCGGGGTTTTGATGGTTGCTGTCATGCCTGTTCTCTCTGGTTATATCGAAGGACTATATTACGCGCACCGAAAATGAATGGCTTCATTTTAGGATTCTGTTGCCCGCCGTACTGCTGCAAAAATACACATTTGATTGTGTTTGTAAGGTGCCTATGGTATAAAGCGCGCCGCAAATTAGCAAATCGCTTTGGCTGTTATTGCAGAACCTTTTGTTCTTAGATAGAGAAAAAGCGCGGCTGATTAGCGAAATTAAACCAAAACACACATGTATCGACACATATTCCGGGGTGCTTTGCTTTGCGCTGAACAACAGCCAGACCAAGGTCGGCATATGGGATACATGGAGGCTTAACCCCTTATACAGGAAATTAAATCATGGCAAAAGTTTCTATGCGCGACATGCTCCAGGCGGGCGTGCACTTCGGTCACCAAACCCGTTACTGGAATCCGAAAATGAAGCCGTTCATTTTCGGTGCGCGTAACAAAGTACATATCATCAACCTGGAACAAACTGTTCCTATGATGAACGATGCACTGGCATTCATTCAGCAAGTAGCAGCGAAAAAGGGCAAAATCCTGTTCGTTGGTACTAAGCGTGCAGCTTCTGAAGCAATCAAAGAAGCGGCAAGCAAAGTTGATCAGTTCTATGTAAATCACCGTTGGTTAGGTGGCATGCTGACTAACTGGAAAACTGTTCGTCAGTCAATCAAACGTTTAAAAGATCTGGAAGCGCAAAGCCAGGACGGTACTTTCGACAAGCTGACCAAGAAAGAAGCTTTAGACCGTACCCGTGAAATGGACAAGCTGGAAAAGAGCTTAGGCGGTATTAAAGACATGGGCGGCTTGCCAGACGTGCTGTTCGTGATCGACGCTGACCATGAACACATTGCGATCAAAGAAGCTAACAACCTGGGCATTCCGGTTGTATCTATCGTTGATACCAACTCTGATCCAAAAGGCGTTGACTTTGTAGTACCGGGTAACGATGACGCGATCCGCGCTATCCAGTTATACCTGGCTGCTGTAGGTCAGGCTATCCTGGAAGGTCGTGACAAAAACATCGAAGTTCAGGCTGAAGCCGAAGCCTTCGTTGTTGAAGCAGAGTAATTTCTCTGTCATTAGCGCAGGCTAAGCTTGCGCTAACACAGTGCAAAATTGCGACAGGGGCCACGGCCCCTGTTTGTCCAACCCGAATTATTACGAGGAAGCTCCCATGGCTGTAACTGCCGCTTTAGTAAAAGAACTTCGCGAGCGCACCGGCGCTGGCATGATGGATTGTAAAAAAGCATTGGAAGAAACTGCAGGTGATGTTGAAGCTGCAATCGATGCGATGCGTAAAAGTGGTCTGGCCAAAGCTGCCAAGAAAGCAGGCCGTATCGCCGCTGAAGGTACTATTTTAACCCGCGTAGCTAACGGTTACGGTTTAGCTATCGAGTTTAACTGTGAAACTGACTTCGTTGCCCGTGATGCCAGCTTCCTGGCCTTTGCTAACGCAGTAGCTGATTTAGCCCACGCTAATAAGCTGTTCACTGCAGAAGCTATTCTGGCTGCTGATTTAAACGGTACTTCAGTTGAAGATACCCGTGCAACTTTGGTTGCTAAAATTGGCGAAAACATCAACGTACGTCGCGCTGCGGTAGTTGAAGGTGCTGTTATCGGCTCTTACGTGCACTCTGGCCGTATCGGTGTATTAGCTGTGCTGGAAGGCGGTAGCGAAGATATCGCCAAAGACGTAGCAATGCATGTTGCTGCTAACAACCCTGGCTTCTTAACACCAGACGACGTTCCGGCTGATGTGGTAGAGCGTGAGCGTGTTATCCAGATCGATATCGCGGTTAACTCTGGTAAGCCACAGGAAATCGCTGAAAAAATGGTTGCCGGCCGTATGAGCAAGTTCACTGGTGAAGTGAGCTTAACCGGTCAGCCGTTTGTGAAAGATCCATCAGTTTCTGTTGGTGATTTCCTGAAACAAAACAGCGCGAAAGCGGTTTCTTTCATTCGCCTGGAAGTAGGCGAAGGTATCGAGAAGAAAGAAGAAGACTTCGCAGCTGAAGTTGCTGCGCAAATCGCGGCAGCGAAGAAGTAATTTATTCTTCTGCCTGAGGGCAAAACCCGCTAGAATAACCGCGGCTTCAGGTCTAACGACCTGGCCGCGGTTTTTTTTACCCGCAATAATCCTAATTAACCACGCACTATGGGGATCTCATGAGCACGAATCCAAAACCAACTTACCGCAGGATCTTATTAAAACTCAGTGGCGAAGCACTGATGGGCGATGAGGGTTTTGGTATTGACCCCAAAGTACTGGACCGGATGGCGCAGGAAATTAAAGAGCTGGTAGAGCTTGGTGTCCAGGTAGGCATTGTTATCGGCGGCGGTAATATTTTCCGCGGTGAAGGCCTGGCCAAAGCAGGCATGAACCGCGTAGTAGGCGACCACATGGGCATGTTGGCCACCGTAATGAATGGCCTGGCGATGCGTGATGCGTTGCACCGTGCTTATGTTAACGCCCGCATGATGAGTGCTATTCCGTTAAACGGCGTGTGTGACAACTACAGTTGGGCTGAAGCCATCAGCTTATTAAAATCCGGTCGCGTGGTGATTTTCTCAGCCGGTACCGGCAACCCGTTTTTTACCACCGATTCTGCCGCCTGTTTACGCGGTATTGAAATTGAAGCCGACGCAGTATTAAAAGCCACTAAGGTAGACGGCGTATTTTCAGCGGACCCGGTAAAAGACCCCACGGCCACGCTATACAGCCAGCTTACTTATAACGAAGTACTGGATAAAGAGCTTAAAGTGATGGATTTAGCGGCCTTTACCCTGGCGCGGGACCATAATTTGCAAATCCGTGTGTTTAATATGAACACCGCAGGCGCGCTGAAGCGGGTAATTATGGGTGAGCAGGAAGGCACAGTAATCGACCACGCGGAAAATTTACAGTAAACTAGAGCGCTGAGTACGGCGTGCTGAACAGACGCCATGAATAAACAAGGATACCGATCGTGATTAACGACATTATTACAGACAGTAAAGTGCGGATGGAAAAAAGCGTTGATGCGCTTAAAGTTCAATTAACCAAAGTGCGTACCGGCCGCGCTCACCCAAGCTTATTAGACGGTATTTCGGTATCGTATTACGGCACAGATACACCGCTGCGTCAGGTCGCTAACGTATCTATCGATGACGCCCGCACATTGGCTATTACCGTGTTTGATAAGAGCATGACGGCCGCGGTCGAAAAAGCCATTATGGCTTCAGACCTGGGTTTAAATCCAATGTCTGCCGGCACTATTATCCGTGTGCCGTTACCTGCGCTGACAGAAGAACGGCGTAAGAGCCTGGTTAAGCTGGTGCGCGGCGAAGCAGAAAACGGCCGTGTTGCCGTGCGTAATATTCGCCGCGATGCTAATGCAGATTTAAAAGCGCTGCAAAAAGACAAAGAAATCAGTGAAGATGACGAGCGCCGTGCAGCGGAAGAAATCCAAAAGATTACTGATACCTTCGTGAAGAAAATTGACGACGTATTGGCAGAGAAAGAAAAGGAATTAATGGAAGTCTGATTTGGCCTTCTGTTAACATTACAGCGTCGTGACGCTTTGGCATTACGGCGCTTTTTTCTATCCGGCAAAGGTTTTATCTGACACCAGCAACAGACTGGTGGGTATAACAAGTTAAGGACAGGTCGCACGTTATGACTGCAGACTCGCAGCTCAAACCGCAAAACTTGCCGCAGCATGTGGCAATTATCATGGATGGCAACGGTCGTTGGGCACAGCGGCAAGGTAAACCGCGGGTATGGGGCCACAAGAAAGGCGTAGAAGCGGTACGACGCAGTGTCAGCTTTTGCCGCGAACTGGGCATCAAATCGCTGACGTTATTTGCCTTTAGCAGTGAGAACTGGCGCCGGCCGGAAGATGAAGTGTCAACCTTGATGCAGCTGTTTCTGATGGTACTGCAAAGCGAAGTAAAAACGCTGCATAAGCACAATGTCAGGTTGAAAATTGTCGGTGATTTATCAGCGTTCAGTGACAAACTAAAAGCTAATATTGCCAAAGCAGAACAACTGACAGCGGATAATACCGCTATGACACTGAATATTGCCGCGAATTACGGTGGCCGCTGGGATATGGTAAATGCCGCCCGGCTGTTAGCTACGCAGGTACAAAACGGTACACTGACGCCGGCTGATATTAACGAAGACACTTTTGCTGCGCAGGTACAGATGGCAGAGCAGCCGGAACTGGATTTATTGATCCGTACCGGTGGTGATGTGCGCATCAGTAACTTTCTATTATGGCAGGCTGCTTACGCTGAGTTTTGGTTTACCGACACCTTATGGCCTGATTTTGATCAGCAGGTGTTTTCTGAAGCTATAGCGGCCTTTGTAAACCGTGAGCGTCGTTTTGGTTGTACCGGAGAACAAATCCGGCAACTGGCCACGCTGGGTAAAGGATAACTAATTTGTTTAAACAACGCGTAATTACTGCATTGATATTGGCGCCACTGGCTTTACTGGCGGTATTTTATTTGCCGCTGCCGGGTTTTGCGCTGTTTATCTCCGGCGCTTTTTTACTCGGAGCCTGGGAATGGAGCGGCTTTTGTGGTTTACCAACCAAAGCAATGCGTTGGGTGTATGTGGGTTTAACCGCCGCAATTTTCGCGCTGTTATATTGGCAACTGCCGGTACAGAGCAGTTGGCCGGTAGAAACCAATGTACTGCTCAGTAGCCTGCTATTGGCTGGTGTCAGCTGGTGGTTGTTGGCGATAGTGTTAGTGCTTACTTATCCGCGAAGCCAGAGATTATGGGCCAACAGTGATTGGCGCAAGGCGCTGATGGGCTGGTTAACTTTGATCCCCGCCTGGGCGGCCGTGTTATTTATCCGCTCTACCGATTATGCCGCATCGAACTTTACCGGTGCCTGGCTGATTTGTTGTCTGCTTGGTTTAGTGTGGGCAGCAGATATCGGCGGCTATATTGTTGGCAAACCCTTCGGCAAGCATAAGTTGCTGCCTAAAGTGAGCCCGGGCAAAACGATAGAAGGCATGTTGGGTGGCCTGATATTCGTCGGCATAGTGGTAACAGTGGTTGCTGAGTTGCAGGATTGGCCGGCACAAACGCCGGTATGGTATATCGCTGCTTTTCTGTTAACTATTTTGTCGGTGTTTGGCGATTTAACTGAAAGTATGTTTAAGCGTGTGGCCGGCAAAAAAGACAGCGGCGCTTTTTTACCCGGCCATGGCGGTATTTTAGACCGTATCGACAGCTTAACGGCCACAGCACCTTTGTTTGCCATTATTCTTGCCATCTTCAGCGGTTTTTACTGATGCGTCAGGTGGTGATCCTCGGTTCAACCGGTTCTATCGGTGTCAGTACCTTGTCGGTACTCGAAGCGCATCCACAGGCTTACCGTGTATTAGCGCTGACTGCGGCGACGCAAACCGATAAGTTGCTGCAACAATGTTTGCAGTATCAGCCGCGCTTTGCCGCTATGCTGGACGATAACGCTGCTAAAGCATTGGCAACGGCGTTAAAACTGGCCGGTAGTAAAACTGAGGTATTGGCAGGCATGGACGGTTTGTGCCAGTTAGCTGCGCACCCGGATGCAGACATTGTGATGGCTGCTATCGTCGGTGCGGCCGGTTTATTGCCCACCCTAGCGGCAGTGGAGCAGGGTAAAACAGTACTACTGGCCAACAAAGAAGCGTTGGTCATGAGTGGTGAGCTGTTTATCAGCAAGGTGCAGCAATACGGTGCGACCTTGTTACCGATAGACAGCGAGCACAATGCTATTTTCCAGTGCTTGCCGGCGGCGTTGCAGCAACATACTCACGATCAGCAGATCAGCGACTTTGGTATCAGTAAGTTGCTGCTTACCGGCAGCGGCGGTCCGTTTTTGTCTACGCCGTTATCAGAGTTTGGCAGTATTACGCCGGCGCAAGCTGTGGCACACCCTAACTGGAGTATGGGGCATAAAATCTCCGTCGACAGTGCCACCATGATGAACAAAGGCCTTGAATTTATTGAAGCTCGCTGGCTGTTTAACTGTCTGGCAGCCGATATTGAAGTGGTGATCCATCCGCAAAGTATTATTCACTCTATGGTGCAATACAGCGATGGCTCGGTACTGGCACAACTGGGCCAGCCCGATATGCGTACGCCTATCGCGCACGCGCTGGCGTTTCCAAAGCGTATTGCCAGCCCGGTGGCGCCGCTCAGCTTTAAGCAAATGCGTGATTTTACTTTCACCGAACCGGAGCCCGAACGCTACCCGAATTTATACCTGGCGATGCAAGCCTGTCAAAACGGTCAGGGCGCGACGACGGCGCTTAATGCCGCCAATGAAATCGCTGTAGAGGCCTTTTTGCAGCAGCAAATCCGTTTTACCGACATCGCCGCTGTTAATGCGCACAGCCTGGAGCAATATGCCGGCTTTCGTGTCAGCACGCTGGATGATATATTGGCATTGGATCAGCAAGCACGTGAGCATGCGCGGTTACAGCTAAGGAAACTAAGTTAATGTTTGGTGCGATTTGGAATTTGTTGTCATTTATTGTCGCGCTGGGCGTATTGATCACAGTGCATGAATTTGGTCATTTTTGGGTGGCACGTAAAAACGGTGTACTGGTAAAACGGTTCTCTATCGGCTTTGGCAAGGCCTTGCTGCGCTGGCGTGACAAGCAAGGTACAGAGTTTGTTATTGCTGCTATTCCGCTTGGCGGTTATGTTCGCATGCTGGATGAGCGGGTAGACCCGGTATTGCCGCAATTTAAAGACCTGGCGTTCAACCATAAAACAGTGTGGCAGCGCATGGCTATTATTGCCGCCGGCCCCGCCGCAAACTTTATTTTTGCCGTATTTGCCTTGTGGCTGATGTATCTATTGGGCGTGCAAACGATGCGTCCGATCGTTGCCGCTGTGGCGCCACAGTCTATTGCCGCGCAAGCCGGTATCAGCCCACAGCAACAAATTGTGTCAGTTAATCAACATCAGGCGACAGACGCCAGCAGCGTTAATTTATTGCTGGTAGAGCAAATCGGCCGCGATACCATTACTCTGGGGCTGCGCGACATTGCAACACAGCAGCAGCGCAGTGTGCAATTAGACACCCGTAACTGGCAATTTAATCCGGAAACACAAAGCGTCTTTGATAGTTTGGGGTTGCAGCTTGCAAGGCCGCAGGCACTAACCGACATTGCTGCGGTAGCGGATGGCTCAGCTGCGCAGCAAGCCGGTGTACTGGCAAACGATAAAATTTTGCAGATTGATAATGTTGCCATTCGCGATTGGCCGCAACTGCAAGGTATTATCGTTAATGCGGCTGAACAACCTTTAGCGCTGTTGTTGCTGCGTGACGGTAAGGAAGTCAGCCTGACAGCAACGCCGGAATTATCGATAACAGCAGACGGCTTTTCGCAAGGTGTGTTGGGTATCACACCTAAAGTCAGCGATTGGCCGGATGGTGTACTGTATACCCAACGTTATGGCGTATTCGACGCGGTAGGTGCGGGTGTAGCGCATACCTGGCAGTTAACGCGGCTTAGTGTGGCCATGATTGGCAAGCTGCTGAGCGGCGATGTGTCTGTTAAGCATTTAAGCGGGCCGATTTCGATAGCGCAAGGTGCCGGTACTACAGCCAGCATAGGTTTGGTGGCATTCTTATCGTTTTTGGCGCTGATAAGTGTTAACTTAGCCGTCATCAATTTGCTGCCGTTACCGGTACTGGATGGCGGGCACTTAATGTATATGCTGCTGGAACTAATGCGCGGCAAACCTGTCTCTGAAAAGACGCAGGAAATAGGTTTCCGGTTCGGAGCGTTAATCCTGCTGACATTAATGGGAATTGCGCTGCTCAACGATATTTCTCGTTTGTAAATAACTAATCATAAGTAGTTCAAATAATGACAATTAAACGATTAGTAGCTGCGATGTTACTTGCCTCTGCCAGTAACTCGGTGCTCGCTGAAGAATCATTTACGGTTCAGGATATTCAGGTCGAAGGTCTGCAACGTGTTGCGCTGGGCGCGGCGTTGAATAATTTACCTTTTAATGTTGGCGACACAGTTACGGAATACAGTTTATCCCGCAGTATCCGCACACTTTACGCCGCCGGCCATTTTGACGATATAAAGGTGTACCGTGACGGTAATACGGTTATTTACCGTTTGCGTGAACGTCCGACCATTAATGCGATAGAATTTGACGGCAATAAAGATATTAAAGAAGAGCAACTCAATGAGAGTTTGGCAGGCAACCGCGTTGAAGTGGGAGAGCCGCTGGATAAAACTATTTTAAAAAGCATTGAAAACGGCTTAACTGAGTTTTATCACGGTGTGGGTAAATATCAGGCAGAAGTCGAAATTGAGGCCACTTACCTGCCGCGTAACCGTGTTAATCTGAAAATTAAATTTGAAGAGGGCGACGCGGCGTCGATACGGCAGATTAACGTGGTGGGTAACCAGCTGTTTTCTGACGAAGAGCTGTTAAGGGATATTGAGTCTAAGCAAGATTTACCCTGGTGGCGCTTTTTATCCTCTGACCGCTACCAGAAGCAGACACTGCAAGGCGACATAGAGAAAATCAACAGTCATTACCTTGACCGTGGTTATCTGCGTTTTAATATCGACTCGTCGCAGGTATCGGTTAGCCCGGATAAAGAGTCAGTGTATGTCACACTTAACGTGACTGAAGGTGAAAAATATACCATCAGTGGCGTTAAATTTGTTGGCGATCTGATAGGGCAGGACGAGTTTATCCGTCAGATCCTGCCATTAAAAGACGGTGAGTTGTATAACGGCGCGTTAGTGACTTACACCGAAGAGAGTATCGCTAAGTTATTAGCCCGTTTCGGTTATGCCAATTCTAAAGTACGTACTATTCCGCAAATTAACGACGATACCAATCAGGTAGAGTTAACCATTAGTGTTGAGCCGGGTAAACGCGTCTATGTGCGACGCATTGCGGTAAGCGGTAACAGTAATACCCGCGACGAGGTATTACGCCGTGAACTGCGTCAAATGGAAGGTGCCTGGCTGTCAAATGATGCGTTGGAGCTGTCGAAACAGCGGATCCAGCGCTTACCTTATATTGAGAGCGTTGAGTTTGACACCACCCCGGTTGCCGGTGTTGATGACTTGGTAGATATCGGTTTTAACATTAAAGAACAGCCATCAGGCAGTTTTAATGCCGGTATCTCTTATGGTAACTATATGGGGCTGTCATTCCAGATTGGCGTGCAGCAGGAAAACTTTTTTGGTACCGGCAACAGTGCCGGTATCAGTCTGAATACCAACAAATACCAAAAATCAATCAGTGCCACTTATACCGATCCGTATTTCACGCTTGATGGTGTAAGCCTTGGCGGCCAGGTATTTTACTCTGACGTCGATTACAGTAGCGCTTCATCAAACCTTGAAGCCTATAATCAACGTCGTTATGGTTTTGGTGCCAATATCGGCTATCCGATAAATGAGTATAACCGGCTCAATTTTGGCGCTAACTATGTGGTAAACAAGATTAATTCAATTAATGAATATGATCAGTTACGCCATTTCCGCGCCGTGTTACTCGACGCGCAAAATCCTGATGGCGGTTATAACTTTACTAACTATGAATTATCCGCCTCCTGGGTGCGCAGTACACTAAACCGTGGCTTGTTTCCAACGGCTGGACACTATTTGGGACTAAGCTTAAAAGCTACTACACCCAATTCTGACTTAAACTACTTTAAAACCACGTTTGAAGGGCGTAATTATATTCCACTGAGCAATGACCATGCCTGGTCATTCTTGTCGAAACTTGAGCTGGGATACGGCAATGGCTACGGCTCAAAAAATGGCTATGACTACACCTTGCCGTTTACCGAAAACTTTTATGCCGGTGGCCAAAATATTCGTGGTTTTGAAAGTCGCATTATCGGCCCACATGCAGTCTTCCGCTATGCACAATCAGTGCCTGGTTTGCCAGATCCAAACAGCGTAAATACAAGTTTTTCCAGTGGACCGTATAACGATAATTATCAAGTGTCTCCTCGCTCTATCGGCGGCAATGCCATGGGAGTTTTAACACTTGAACTGATCACACCCACACCGTTTTTAAGCGATGATTATCGTAACTCTGTGCGAACCAGCTTATTTGTCGATGCCGGTAATGTCTGGGATACTGAATTTGATCTTAACCGCTATGCAACCTTGAGTCAGGTTCGTCGCTCTCAAGGAGAACCTGCCCTGCAGGATTATTCAGATGCCGGTTTGATTCGTGCTACCGCTGGTGTATCTTTACAATGGATTTCGCCGATGGGGCCGTTAACCTTTAGTTTGGCTAAAATCATCAAAAAGTATGAAGGCGATTTGCAGGAAAACTTTAGTTTCAATATTGGTACAACTTTCTAGAATAGAAAAATAGGGAATAAAAGATGTTAAATACACGTGTAGTAAAATCTGCTTTAGTACTGATGGCTGGTTTAATGTTGGCCGGTAATGTAGCGGCAAAAGAGATGAAAATCGGCTTTGTTGATGTACAAGCTGTTGCGGCAAAAATCCCTCAGTCAGCTGCTATGCAAGAAACTATTAAGAATGAGTTTGCCCAGCGCATTGAAGCCGTTGGCAAGTTAGAAAAAGATATTAACTTTAATATTGAAAAGCTGCGCCGTGACGGTCCGACAATGAGCGAGAAACAGCAGGAAGAGTTAAAGGCAGCAGTAACAAATCAGCGCCAGCAATATGAGCAGTTAGCCCGTCCGTTGGATGAAGAAATCCGCAATCGCCAGGCTGAAGAGCGTAACAAAGTGTTGTCGTTAATTAAGACGGCTATTGACGCAGTAGCTGAGCGGGAAAAATTTGATATGGTATTAAATTCAGGTGCCGCAGTATTTGCTAAGCCGGAATATGATATTTCTGATGCGGTTGCTGCTCAGGTCGGTAAAGCGAAGTAATGCGTAGTTATAGTCTGGCAGATTTGGCTGAGCAGTTAGGTGCTCAGCTGATTGGTAATGCTAAGTGCAACATCAGCGCTACAGCGACATTAGAGCATGGCGGCACAGGGAAAATTGGTTTTTTGTCTAACAGTAAGTACCGCAAGTACTTAACTGAAACTAACGTTTCTGCTGTGTTGCTAAATGCTGATGATGCCGCTTTTGTACCGCCGGGTGTAAACGCTCTGGTGGTGAAAGACCCTTATGTGGCGTTTGCCCGCGTGGCACAATTGCTCGATTCTACTCCGGCTGCCGCCAAGGGTATCCACTCTTCAGCTTGCATTGATCCGACGGCCGAAGTTGCGGTCTCTGCTGCTATCGGGCCGAATGCGGTTATTGCCGCTGGTGCCATTGTTGGTGAGAATGTGCAAATTGGCGCCGGTTGTTTTGTCGGTGAGAGCGCCGTGCTGGAAGATAACGTCAGGCTTTGGCCTAATGTTTCGGTTTATCATGGTGTCAAAATTGGTCGCAGTACCATAGTACATAGTGGCGCGGTTATCGGTTCGGATGGCTTTGGTTTCGCTAATGAGCGCGGTAACTGGCTTAAGATCCCGCAAACCGGAGCGGTAGTTATCGGTGCCGATTGTGAAATTGGTGCTAATACCACCATAGATCGCGGTGCTATAGATAACACCGTAATCGGTAATAATGTGATTATCGATAATTTGTGTCAGATTGCCCATAACGTTAAAGTAGGCGACCACACAGCTATTGCGGGAGCCACTATTATTGCGGGCAGTACCAAAATTGGCCGCTATTGTATTATTGGCGGCGGTGCTTGCATTAATGGCCATATAGAGATTTGTGATGGCGCGCATATTTCCGGTATGGCCATGGTGATGAAACCCATTACTGAAAAAGGCGTATACTCATCAGGTATTCCCGCCACCAGTAATATAGAATGGCGCAAAAATACTGCTAAACTACGCCAGATTGACCAACTTTATCAGCGGGTAAAGCAGCTGGAACAACAGCTGGCCGGTATGCACACTGCAACCGGTGCTGATCACTAAACAGAGGAACAACCTTGGCTAACCAACTTAATAGTCTCCAGGTACAGGAGATTATGGCGTTACTGCCACACCGGTATCCGTTTTTACTCATTGACCGTGTACTGGATTTCACGCCGGGTGAAAGTCTGACAGCGCTGAAAAATGTCACTATTAATGAGCCGATTTTTACCGGTCATTTTCCGGGCATGCCGATTTTCCCGGGCGTATTGATTCTTGAAGCATTGGCTCAGGCTACCGGTATTTTGGGTTTTAAAACGGTATCAGAGCGCTCAGAAAACGAACTGTATCTATTCGCCGCGATCGACGAGGCCCGCTTTAAGAAGCCGGTGGTACCCGGTGATACGATGATCCTGGAAGTTAAGTTTTTAAAAGAACGCCGCAACATGTGGAAGTTTTACGGCGAAGCAAAAGTAGAAGGCCAAATTGTCTGCTCGGCTGAGCTGATGTGTGCCAGAAGAGAACTATAACGTGATCCATCCATCTGCTGTAATAGAAGCCAGCGCCAAGCTTGGCAATAACGTTAAAGTCGGGCCGTTTTGCTATATCGGGCATGATGTGGTTATCGGCGACGACTGCATATTGGAATCGCATGTAGCGATTAAAGGCCCCTGCACAATCGGTAAAGGGAATCACTTTTTCCAATTTGCCAGCATTGGTGAAGCCTGCCAGGACAAGAAGTACAAGGGTGAAGCCACACAACTGATTGTCGGTGACAATAACATTTTCCGCGAAGGTTGTTCTGTGCACCGTGGTACGGTGCAGGACCAGGGTAAAACCATTATTGGCAACAATAACTTGTTTATGAATACCACACACATCGCTCACGACTGTGTGATTGGTAATAACGTTATTTTTGCAAGTGGCGCACAAGCAGCTGGCCATGTACACGTTGGTGATTGGTCGATTCTGGGCGGTATGACCGGCGTGCATCAGTTTGTGCATATCGGCGCGCACAGTTTCTGTGGCGGTGGCTCTATCGTACTTAAAGATGTTCCGCCATATGTAATGGTGCATGGTGCACCTTGCGTGCCGGCCGGTATTAATACTGAAGGTTTAAAGCGCCGCGGGTACAGCAGCGAAGCGCTGCTGGAAATTCGCCGTGCCTATAAAGAAGTGTACCGGAAAGGCCAAACGGTAGCCGAAGCTTTAACAGCATTGCAAGGCAAAGCGGCAGAAATGCCTGAGCTTAAGCTGTTTACCGACTTTATTGCCAACGCCAGCAGAGGCATAGTGCGCTGATGCCACTCACTGACCGGCCGTTAAAAGTCGCCATTATCGCCGGAGAACACTCCGGCGATATTTTAGGTGCTGATCTGATCACAGCGCTTCAGGCCATTCACCCCGACGCGGTGTTTTACGGTATTGGCGGGCCGCGTATGCAGGCGCTGGGTTTTAACGCGCTGTTCGATATGGAAGAGCTGGCGGTAATGGGCATTGTTGAAGTGCTGGGCCGTCTGCCGCGCCTGCTGCAGGTAAAGCGTGAAATTCTTGCTGCGTTAATGGCCGACAAACCTGATGTGTTTGTCGGTATTGATGCGCCTGACTTTAATTTGCCGGTTGAATTAAAGCTGAAGCAAGCCGGCATCAAAACCATACACTACGTTAGCCCTTCAGTGTGGGCGTGGCGGCATAAGCGTATTTTTAAAATTGCTGCTGCCACTAATATGGTGTTGTCGCTGTTACCGTTCGAAAAAGCGTTTTACGATAAATATCAGGTACCCTGTACCTTTGTCGGCCATACCATGGCAGACACTATGCCACTGCAAGTGGATAAAGCCGCAGCTAAAACTGAACTGGGGTTGGATCCGGCCCGCACAGTGCTTGCGATAATGCCGGGCAGTCGTACTAACGAGATTAAGTTGCTGGCACCGGACTTTTTGCAGGCAGCCATGCTGTTACAGCAACAGTTCCCCGATTTGCAGTTTGTTTGTAATATGGTTACAGACGCCAAAGCCGCTCAGTTTAACGCCATTAAACAACAATTGGCGCCACAGCTTGATATCACTCTGTTTATCGGTAAGGCGCGCCAGGTGCTGCTGGCGTCCGATGCTACCTTCATTACCTCCGGCACAGCTACCTTAGAGGCCATGTTGGCAAAATGCCTGATGGTGGTGTCGTATAGAGCCAATTGGTTAACCTACCAAATTGGCCGGCGTTTGGTGAAGCTGGCGCATTTCAGCCTGCCGAATTTATTGGCTGGTAAGGCTATGGTACCTGAGCTGTTGCAACATCAGGTTACGCCACAAGCGCTGGCGGAGGCGATGACACCGCAGCTCAGTGTTGAACGCGATGCCTTACTGGCAGAGTACCGTACCATTCATCAAAGCATTAAGTGCGACGCCAGCGCAAAAGCCGCGCAGGCCATATTACAGGTAGTTAAAAATGATGCTGTACCAACGGCCTGATGTTCAGCTTATTTGCGGTGTTGATGAAGTAGGCCGCGGCCCGCTTATCGGTGCCGTGGTGACAGCCGCGGTTATTCTTGATCCGGCTCATCCTGTAGCCGGCTTAACAGACTCAAAAAAGTTATCGGAAAAGCGTCGTACAGAACTGGCACAGCTGATTAAGCAGCAGGCGTTGTGCTGGGCGCTGGGTCGTGCTGAACCTCACGAAATTGATGCACTGAATATTTTGCACGCTACTATGCTGGCGATGCGCCGCGCAGTAGCAGCCCTGCAGATAACACCGGAATGGGTTTTGGTAGACGGTAACCGCACTCCCGACTTCGGCCTGCCCGCTACAGCGCTAGTTAAGGGGGATTTATTGGTGCCGGAAATCAGTGCGGCATCTATCCTGGCTAAGGTCGCGCGTGATGAAGAAATGCATACCTTGCATCAGGCTTATCCGCAATTTGGTTTTGCTGATCATAAAGGCTATCCGACAGCGGCGCATTTGGCCGCGATTGCGCAGCACGGTGTATTGCCGCAGCACAGACGCAGTTTTAAGCCGGTGCGGCTGGTGCTGGAGCAACAGGGCCTATGAGCTCGCCGGCTTTCGTTCACCTGCGTGTTCACAGCGACTTTTCAATGGTCGACGGTGTCGCCAAAGTTAAACCTATCGTTAAAGCCGCACAAAAGCTCGGTATGCCGGCATTGGCATTAACTGATCAAATGAATTTCTGTGGTTTGGTGCGCTTTTACAGCACCGCGCATGAGGCCGGTATTAAGCCCATTATCGGTGTAGATTGCTACGTGCAGCATCCGCTGTTTGGTAGTGAGAGTAGCCGTATGTTACTGCTTGCAGCCGACAACGACGGGTATCAGAATCTCAGCCAGTTGATATCTAAAGCCTATTTACGTGGTCATGTCGACGGTAAACCGCAAATTGACCACGACTGGCTGGCAGAATATGCCAAAGGCATCATCATTTTGTCCGGTGGCAAAGATGGCCTTATCGGTAAAGCCTTACTTAAACAAAACAGCCAAACAGCGACGGAATTGCTGGCGTTTTATCAGCAGTATTTTCCCCAGCGGTTTTATCTGGAATTAACCCGCACCGATCGGCCGGATGAAGAGCTGTATATTCAACAAGCGGTAAGCCTGGCTGAGCAGCATAATTTGCCGTTGGTCGCCACTAACGAAGTGGTGTTTTTACAACCGGAAGATTTTCCGGCGCATGAAATCCGCGTCGCTATTCATGATGGTTATACGCTGGATGATAAACGCCGGCCAAAAAGCTACTCAGAGCAGCAATATTTAAAGTCTGCTGATCAAATGCAGCAACTGTTTGCCGATTTACCGGAAGCACTGGAAAACTCAGTTGAAATAGCCAAACGCTGTAATGTGACCATCCGTTTGGGAGAGTATTTTCTGCCGGCGTTTCCTACCGGTGGCATGAGCGATGCAGACTTTCTGGTAATGAAATCGCGTGAGGGTCTTGAAGAACGCTTGCTGCAGCTGTTTCCTGATGACAAGGTCCGCGCAGAAAAGCGTGTTGGTTACGATGAACGCTTGCAAATCGAGCTCGACGTTATTAACCAAATGGGTTTTCCGGGCTACTTCCTCGTGGTAATGGAGTTTATCCAGTGGAGTAAAGATAACGATATTCCGGTAGGCCCGGGCAGGGGTTCTGGTGCGGGGTCTTTAGTGGCTTACGCGCTTAAAATTACCGATTTGGACCCGCTGGAATTTGATCTGCTGTTTGAGCGGTTCTTAAACCCTGAACGGGTATCGATGCCGGATTTTGACGTCGACTTCTGTATGGATCGGCGCGACGAGGTTATTGACCACGTTGCTGATATGTATGGCCGTGAGGCCGTATCGCAAATTATCACCTTTGGTACCATGGCTGCCAAAGCGGTGATCCGCGATGTTGGCCGCGTGTTGGGCCACCCCTATGGTTTTGTCGATCGGATCTCTAAACTTATTCCGCCCACACCCGGCATGACGCTGGAGCAAGCGTTTAAAGAAGAGCCACGCCTGCCCGAGCTGTATGCCCAGGATCAGGAAGTTAAAGATCTGATAGATATGGCGCGACAGCTCGAAGGCGTCACCCGTAATGCCGGCAAGCACGCCGGCGGTGTGGTAATAGCCCCCACCAAAATTACCGATTTTTCGCCGTTGTACTGCGACGATGAAGGTAATAACCCCGTTACTCAATTTGATAAAAACGACGTTGAATATGCCGGCCTGGTAAAATTCGACTTCCTCGGCCTGCGCACCCTGACCATATTGCAGTGGGCGGTGAACATGGCCAATACGCGGCTGAAAAAAGAAGGCCGCGACAGCATCGATATCAACAGTATTCCGCTGGTAGACAGAAAAAGTTTTGACCTGCTGCAAAAAGCAGATACCACAGCGGTATTCCAGCTCGAATCGCGCGGTATGAAGGACTTGATCCGCCGTCTGCAGCCGGACTGCTTTGAAGATATGATAGCCTTGGTAGCACTATTCCGGCCCGGCCCGCTGCAGTCGGGCATGGTAGATAACTTTATCGACCGTAAACGCGGCCGCGAAGCGATATCCTACCCCGATGCGACCTGGCAGCACGACTCGTTAAAACCCATTCTGGAACCCACCTACGGCATTATTCTGTATCAGGAACAGGTAATGCAGATAGCCCAGGTGCTGTCGGGTTATTCGCTCGGTGGCGCCGACTTATTACGCCGTGCTATGGGTAAGAAAAAGCCGGAAGAAATGGCCAAGCAGCGCGATACCTTTCAGGAAGGCGCGGCAAAAAATGGCATCGACCCTGAGCTGGCAATTAAAATCTTCGACCTGGTAGAGAAATTCGCCGGCTACGGTTTTAACAAATCGCACTCGGCGGCCTACGCTCTGGTGTCATACCAAACACTGTGGATGAAGGCGCATTATCCGGCTGAATTTATGGCGGCAGTAATGTCAGCCGATATGGATAACACCGACAAAATAGTCACCCTGGTGGATGAATGCGAGCGGATGAAGCTAAAGCTTATTCCGCCCGATGTGAATGCCGGTGTGCACAAATTTACTGTGAATGAACAGGGCCATATTGTGTATGGTATCGGCGCTATTAAGGGCGTGGGTGAGGGCCCGATAGAAGCCATTATTGAGGCGCGACGCCAGCATGGCAGCTTTAGCGACTTATTTGATTTCTGCGCCAAGGTCGATTTAAAAAAGCTGAACCGCCGCGTAATAGAGAAGCTGATTTTATCCGGTGCTATGGACCGCCTTGGCCCGCACCGCGCGGCGTTGTCGGCAACGCTCGAAGAAGCAATGAAGGCGGCGGAGCAGCATGCTAAAGCGCAAGCAGTGGGCCAGGACGATTTATTCGGTCTGTTAAGCCCTGAACCGGAGCACGCTGCCGCAGCCTTTAAACAGGTTGAGCCCTGGGCGGATGAAGTCTGGCTTGAAGGTGAGCGCGAAACCCTGGGCCTGTATTTAACCGGGCATCCGATAAATCGTTACCTGCAAGAGATACCCAGGTACGTTTCTTGTCGCTTAGTAGAGTTACAACCGACGAAAAAAGATCAAAGTGTCACTGTCGCCGGTTTGGTTGTATCGGTGCGGGTGATGATTAATAAAAAGGGCCGGCGCTGGGCTATTGTTACCCTGGATGACAAGTCGGCACGGCTTGATGTGCGGTTTTTTCCGGATTTGCTGGAAAACTTCGAACAACAGCTACAAAAAGACCGGATCCTGGTAATAACGGGACAGGTCAGCTTTGATGATTTTAACGGTGGCCTTACAATGACCGGCCGCGATGTCAGCGAGATCACGCAAGTAAGGGAAAAATCTCTGAGATCGTTGAATATCACTGTACAATCGGCACAAATAGACCACAATTACCTGCAAAGATTGCAGCAGGTACTGGGTGAATTTAAAGCAGGTACGGTGCCGGTCAAACTCCGCTATCAACGCCAGGAAGGCGAGGTTATGTTACAGCTTGGAACGCAATGGTGGGTAACGCCGGCCGACGCTTTGTTGCACCAGTTAAAGCAATTGGCAACAATAGAACTGGAATTTAATTAATTAGGTAGTGACAGTCGATGATGCTGAATTATTTAGAGTTTGAGCAACCTATTGCTGAACTTGAAGCAAAAATAGACGAATTACGTAATGTCAGCCGCAATGGCGACTACGATTTGGGCTTGGAAGAAGAGATCAACAAATTAAAAGAAAAGAGTCTGGGCCTGACGAAGAAAATCTTTGCTGAGCTGGGAGCTTGGCAGGTTGCGCAATTAGCGCGCCATCCGCTACGGCCTTATACGCTGGATTATATTCAGCATATGTTTACTGATTTTGACGATTTAGCCGGCGACCGCACCTTTGCCAATGATCAGGCTATTATCGGCGGTACTGCGCGTTTGGGTGACATACCGGTAATGGTTATCGGCCATCAGAAAGGCCGTGACACGCGCGAAAAAATTAAACGTAACTTTGGTATGCCACGTCCGGAAGGCTATCGTAAAGCACTGCGCTTAATGGAAATGGCTGAGCGTTTTAATATGCCCATCGTTACCTTTATTGATACGCCGGGTGCTTACCCGGGTATCGGCGCTGAAGAGCGCGGCCAATCTGAAGCCATCGCGCGTAACTTAAAAGTTATGGCGGGTTTAAAAGTGCCGGTGATATGTACCGTAATTGGCGAAGGTGGTTCTGGTGGAGCCCTGGCAATTGGTGTTGGTGACAAAGTAAATATGCTGCAATACAGCACTTACTCGGTTATTTCACCGGAAGGTTGTGCGTCAATTTTGTGGAAAAGTGCCGAAAAAGCACCTTTGGCGGCTGAAGCTATGGGCATAACCGCAGAGCGTATTAAAGAGCTGAAACTGATTGACGAAGTACTGCCTGAACCTTTGGGCGGCGCGCACCGCTCGCCGGAGCAAATGGCACAAACACTAAAGCAGGCGCTATTGCGTGATTTAGCTAAATTGCAAAAAATGAGCAGTAAAGAATTGTTGGACGTCCGTTATAAGCGTTTGATGTCTTACGGCTATTGCTAGGCGTTGTTTAACCCCTGCTAAGCCAGTGCCTCTGCACTGGCTTTTTATTTTGTGGTAGCCTTAGCACCTCAATAACCCGGTAAAACATCCGATGTCTGAATTAACACCTGAGTTGAGCCCCCACTATTTATTGCAGGCGATGGCACTGCAAGCTGACAGTCATGTAGTGCTGGCGCTCAGTGGCGGCTTAGATTCTGTGGTACTGCTGGATTTACTGGCTAAAGCACGAAAAATGCAGCCCTTTGCGTTGCAGGCTGTGTATATCAATCATGGCATCAGTGCTTATGCCGGGCAATGGGGAGATTTTTGCGCACAGCAGTGTCAGGCCCGTGATGTGTTATTTACCGTGCGCAGTGTAGAGTTGCATGGTCGTGACAACCTTGAATTAAAGGCCCGCACCGCCCGCTATCAGGCATTGGCTGAGTTTGTCGGCACTGACAAACATTTGCTGCTTACTGCACATCATGGCGATGATCAGTTGGAAACTTTGCTGTTAGCGCTAAAACGCGGTTCAGGCGCAGCCGGATTAAGCGGCATAGCGGCCGCGCGCGGCTTTGCTCAGGGCACTATGCAGCGGCCGTTGCTGCCATTTAGCCGCAGCGAGCTGGCAGCTTATGCTGATGACAATAAGCTGAATTGGGTTACTGATGACAGTAACAACGATCTGCGCTTTGAACGCAATTTTATCCGCCACCGGATAACCCCGCTGTTGCTACAACGCTGGCCGCACCTTATCAGCAGCGCCGGACGCAGTATGCAACATCTGGCCGATTTACAGCAGTTGGCAGATCACTATACAGAGCAGGCGTTAGCACAGTGCCTGGCAGATAACTGTCTGCAATTGGCGGCACTGGCGGGGCTGCTGCCGCTGCAACAGGACCTGGTGATCCGCCGTTGGTTAAGCGGTTACGGTTTAAATCCGGAGAGCCGGTGGTTAAACACGCTGAAGCAGCAAGTGATCGCTGCCAGAGTTGACGCTACGCCGGTGCTGGTATTGGCTGATTACGAGCTACGTCGCTACGGCGGTAAATTGTACATACTTAAGGCGACAGCGCCTGAACCGTTGCCGCAGTTATTAACCTGGCAGGGGGAGACGGCATTAACATTACCGGCACAGTATGGGCAGTTGCACTTTAGTGCACAGCCACAGGGGGCAGCGTTACCGCTGGGTGTCAGCGCTGCAGATGTGGTGTTTGCTAAACTTAGTTTGCGCTTTAAACCCGCCGGTTCAGCTATGCATAAGCCGTTAAAACAGTGGTTTAAACTGTGGCAGGTGCCGCCATGGCAGCGCCGGAGCATTCCATTGCTGCTGGTTAACGGTGAAGTAGTTGCCGTAGCAGGCTATGCCAGCAGTTACGCACCGGCGCAGGCGCTGTACTGGCTGAACTGGCGTCGCCGTTAAGCGTTATGTGGTTAATCAGGCAAAGCGCACTGTGCTTTTACCGGCGTTTTTGGCATCGTACAGCGCATCGTCCGCCGCTTTAAACAGCCGGCCGGCATCCATGTCGGGTTTTAACTGCGCCAAACCGGCACTGGCACTTACCTTATATTGCTGGCACAAATGGTGTTGGTTAATCACTTTAAGCAGGCGTCTGGCCACCAGCTGTGCGCTGTCAGCATCCTGGCCTGACAAGATCACGGCAAACTCATCACCGCCAAAGCGGAACAGACTGTCAGTGGCCCTGAGCGTATCGCGCAAACAACCGGCTACTGTCAACAGTACCTCATCACCGGCAGCATGGCCGGCAATATCGTTTACTTGTTTAAAGTTATCTAAGTCGAGCAAGAGTAATGCACAACTGCTGTCGTTGCGCTGCGCCAGTAGTACCGCTTTAGCAATCGCATCGTCAAAAAACCGGCGGTTACCCAGTCCGGTCAGCGTGTCTTTCAGTGCCAGTTGTTGCAGACGGGCTACCACCAGCGCGTTGCGTAGGGAAAATAACCATTCAGATTCCAGCAGTAGTAATTCACGCTGCAGCATAGGTGTAAAAGCATATTCGCTTTGATACACCAGTTCCGCCAAACATTGTTGATTCAGTACCAGCATGCTGCGATGCTCAAAGGTTGCCGCTTGAGAGCCGCGGGCAGGGAATTCACCCACCGCAGTATTTAATTGCAGCGCTGACAGCGGCAAAATTTTGCCCACTGCCATTGAAACGATATTCACTTGTTGTTGAATATCCAACGTGGTTTGCAACTGACTGACCAGGCTTTGCTCGGCGCTTACCGGTAGCTCAGGCCAATGTTGTAATTTGGTAATTGTCGCATAGCCCGGCGCACTGCTGAATGCGACATCCTGTAGTAATGCGTATTCCATAAAATGACCTTTTGGTACTTATCTGCTTTTGTAAAAGCAAATATCAGGCCATTTATTAAATGTATTTTAATTCAGCAGCTTAAAAAGACAGCTTCGCCGTTCAGGCCAAACTGCCTGGCCGTTGACAGCAAATTGACGCTTTAATCGGCAAGAAACTGCATAATAGTGTCCATTTGTGCTTTGGCATCTTCATAGCCCAGTTCGATTAATCTACGGGTGTAGCGCTGCTCAAATAACAGGTAACTGGCAAGGCTGGAATCTGAGTGTTGACGGATACCGGTAAAACGCAACATGGTCCTGACGGCCAGCGGCAGCGATAAAAAATGCTCACTGGCTATCTGGCCGAAATTTTGGCTTGGGTTAATCAGCAGGCTTTGAACCGGTTTTAAATCAGATTGCACACCATGTTGCTGCAGGGTTTTAATAGTATTATTTACCCGCTGCATCCGCTCTAAATCTGAGTTCAGGGTATCGGTAAACACGGTATCGAGTAAATGGCCGGCGATAGTAGCCAGGTCCGGATGATGCAGCGTACGTTGGTTAAGCTCATTTTTACGCGGATCTGCCACACCAATAATCATGATTTTGTCGGCGCCCAGATGAATAGGGGCACTAAGAGGAGCCAGTTGGCTTACCGAGCCGTCACCGAAGTATTGCTGATGAATACGCACGGTCGGAAACACCAGCGGAATGGCGGCAGATGCCATCAGGTGATGTACACCCAGTAAAGTGCGCTGGCCACAGCGCTTGGCACGGCGCCATTCCTGCGCGCTGTCAGATTGGAAAAACGTAATAGAGTCGCCGGTGTTATAGCATGATGCGGTAACCGACACGCTGGACAGATAGCCGCCCATAATATTACGGTCAATACGCTTTAAATCCAGTACCTTGCTCAGCAATTGCCGTAACGGCTTATTGTCGAACAAGCTTACCGCATGCTTATTGGCATAATCGGCCTGAAAGGCACTGAAAATACCGCGTAATAACTGGCGGAAGATACGCGGATAATCAGAGTAATACACCTGGTTGGTGTGGAAATTACGCCAAATCCATTCCAGCTTTTTTACCCCGAGGTGGAAGCAAGAGGCATAACAGGCCATGGCGGCGCCATTTATAGCGCCGGCAGAGGTACCGCTGATAATTTGAAACGGCAATTTCGCGCTTCGCGGATATTGCTGTGCAATGGCTTTGAGCACACCAACCTGATATGCCGCTCTGGCGCCGCCGCCGCTTAACAGCAAGGCGGTCTTTTTTTCTGGCTTTACTTCTGTTTCAGACATAGCAGGGTTGAACTTTTTCCATACAACAGGCTCTTTGCCTAGTATAGTGCTGGAATAATTCAGGAATGCAACGCTTTATAGCGTTTCAATATCAGATCGCAGGTGAGGGCCTTATGTCAGAACAAAAATCCAACAACAGTCAGCAGTTATACTATGCCGGTATTGCTGCTGTAGTCATAGTGCTGCTGGTAGCGCTGTGGTGGTTATTTTCAGCAAAACCTGAACCGGAACCCATTGTCGTAACTCCTCCTGCAGTGGAGACGCCGGCAGTAGTTGAGGCAGTACCTGAAGCGGATCCTGAGCCGGTAGTTGACGTTAGTCAGCAAACGCCTGACCCAGTAGCAGATGAACCTGAGCCAGCTCCTGTGGCAGATGAGCCGGTATTACCGGCATTAGAGCACTCAGATACAGAAGTAAAACAACGTTTACTGGCGCTCGATTGGCGCCCGGGTTTGGCAGGGCTGTTTGTTACCGAAGACATGTTACGCCGCGTCGTCGTGCAGATTGACAATATTGCTCAGGGCCAATTAGTGGCTGGCCAGCCGGTGTTAATGCCACTGGAACAACGTTTTAGCCTGGAAGAAGGCGAGCCTTTGCTGCTTGATGAGCAGAGTTTTGCTCGTTATACGCCTTATATTCAATTGTTGGAAAGTGTACCGCCACAACAGCTGATGCCGTTGTTTCATCGTTATGAGCCGTTGCTGCAACAAGCTTACGCAGAGCTGGGTTATCCGGATGAGTTGTTTAAAAATAAGCTTATAGCGGCTATAGATCTGTTGTTGGCGACACCGCAAGTGCAGTATCCGCTAGAGCTGGAACGGCCGTCGGTAGTGTATATTTTTGCCGATCCGGCGATAGAGCAATTACCCGCCGCGCAAAAGCAAATGATCCGGCTGGGGCCGGATAACCGGCAACGCATTGAGACATTGTTGCAGCGCTACCGTACGGCGCTGTTATCGGCGCCTTAATTGTCGCCATCTTGGCTTGTCGTTAGCCAGCCAGGCAAATAGTGATTCGGGCGTTAAAAACAACTGGTTGAATGATAAAACTGACCTATGCTGAATGTTGATTGTTAACATTTAGCGAGGTTAGCCAGTTCATGTTGAATAACTACTCTGTAAAAAGCCGTCTGACAGTGTTGGCGGCAGTGCCACTGGTAATATTGTTGCTGGTTACCTGGGTTGCCTTGCAAGAGATGCAAGTGCTCAACCGCGGCATTAACAGCTTGTACCTTGACCGGGTTCAGCCGCTGCAGCAAATTAAGCAAGTATCAGATGCTTATGCGGTTACGGCGGTAGATACACTGCATAAATATCGCGGGCAAATACTGGATAATGCCACTGCAGCGGCTAATCTTATTCAGGCATTGGCCAGCGCTGATATAGCATGGCAGGCCTACAAACAAACCGAACTTACCACAGAAGAAAGCAGTCTTGTTGCCGAAGCAGAGCGCAAAATGGCGCCTTTTTTGGCGGCGATGGCACAATATCAACTCCGGCTCAGTGACAACAGTTTGCTTGGTGATAATGCAGATGTGTTTAATCAGGCGCTGTATCAGGTAGCAGATCCGCTTAGTAGCGCACTGGATAAACTGATAGTGTTACAGCTTAGAGAAGCTGATAAATTCCGCCAATCGGCACAGCAAGAATATAAAAGTTTCCAACTATTATTTGGTGTTATCCTGGTGGGTGTATTTGTTAGCCTCGCTTTGCTGGGGTTATTTGTTTACCGCTCTATTCAACACCCGTTGCGGTTATTGCAAAACAGCATTGTTACTGTTGGTACTGATCTCGACTTGCGTGTTCGTGCCGATGTATGCGGCAAGGACGAGATTGCTGCAACATCATTGGCGCTTAACGCCACGTTGCAGCGGTTGCAGCAATTTTTCACTGAGTTAGGCCAGGCTATTACACAATTGGCTGCAGCATCGGAAGAAATGAGCCATATCAGCGAACAGGTAAGCAGTACAGCTATGGAGCAGGAACAAAAAGCCAATTTAATTGCCACCGCTGTTACACAAATGTCCGCAGCTATTCAGGAAGTTGCCAACAGTGCTTTGCGCACTTCGGAGCAGGCCAATGAAGCAGATGGCTATTCGCAGGATGGTTTTGAGCGGGTAATGCAAAATATGCGCTCGATAGAAAAACTGGCTGTTGCCTTAACCGATGCCGGCAATGTTATTGGTAAGCTAAATAGCGAGTCTGACAAAATTACGCAGGTATTGGCTGTTATACGTACTATTGCCGAACAAACCAATTTGCTGGCATTAAATGCCGCTATTGAAGCCGCTCGTGCCGGCGAAGCAGGTCGGGGTTTTGCCGTGGTAGCCGACGAGGTAAGGCAATTGGCTACCAATACGCAAAAAGCAACAGAGTCGATTAAAGGTATGATAGACAACCTGCAGACCTCCTCCAGGCAGGCTGTCAGTTCTATGGACGAATCAAAACGCTTTGCAGATACCAGCGTCGACAATGCAAATGGCGCCGCCACCGTTATTGAACAGATTAAGAACGCTGTCGGCGCTATTGTTGATATGAATGTGCAAATCTCCACCGCTACTGAACAACAAACTATAGTGGCGGAAGATATCAGCAAAAATATCAGTGAGTTTACCGTCAGTATCAGTGAAGTAACACACAGTGCCAGACAAAGTGCAGAGGCCAGCGATATGCTGGCGCAACTGGCAGCAAAGTTACAATCACAGGCAGTTGCTTTTAAAGTTTAGCCGTAGTCAGGCTTGCAACAAAGCCTGCTTTTGCGCATAATGCGCGCCTGTTGAGGATTCAGCAGTTCAATGGTAACCCCATTGGTCCTCTCGCAATACTAGTAGGCGAACCTGGTCAGGTCCGGAAGGAAGCAGCCACAGTTTATGACGTATGTGCCGGGATGTGGCTGGTGGGGTTGCCACCCAAATCCCGCTTCTGTGAAAAATCCCGTGTGACAATTTCCAGCGCCTGCAACACTGTATCGGCGTCAAACTGCTGTTGTTCCAGCAGCATAATTAAATCTACCGCCAGCTTAATATGCTCAGGCGCCTGTGCCAGTTTCGTCGTCACAGCTTGTACTCAGGTATTACTGTCTAAAAATTGCCGCGCTCTGGCTACTGCTTCTTTTACTTTCATCTGCATTTCAAAGCGCTCGCTTTGCGGCAGGTAGAATGCCATATCGACTTCATAACGAATGTAACGCGGCGGTAGCAAATTGAGTGAGATGCAGCACAGGTCGGCCAGGTATTCGGCGTCTTTTTCCTGATCCAACCCCAGTTCAACAACATGATCCAGAGTGAGTTTTTCGTAATAGTTATGGATATCGTCGTCAAGTTTCATAGTTGGCCCTTAATGATTAAGCATCTGCCAAAGCATAATCAGCTTTAGCCGAAAACACCACTGAAAGATTGAGTTAGCAACAGTGGCTGCTACAATGCGCGCAACAGTAATGACAGAAGAACACCGATGCAAAAAAATACCACCCCTTGCTATTACGGCGATTATTTACAACTGGACAAAATACTGACAGCTCAGGCACCGGAAAGCGCCAAATATGCTGACGAGGCGCATGATGAAACCTTATTTATTATTGTGCACCAGGTGTATGAGCTGTGGTTCAAGCAAATTTTGCACGAACTGAAAGCGGTAATGGATGTGTTTGCCGGTGCTCAGGTCAGAGATGAACAGCTGACGGGTATAGTGCATAAACTTAAACGGATTATGACGATCCAGCAATTGATGAATCAGCAGATAGGTGTGATGGAAACCATGACACCACAAGACTTTATGTCATTTCGTGACTATCTGGTACCGGCGTCCGGTTTTCAGAGTATTCAGTTTAAAATGCTGGAAATTGGTTTAGGCTTAAAAAGCGATTTCCGTATCGATTTTGATAAAAACTCGTTTTACAGCCGGTTAAATGAAAAAGACCGCACTTTTTTGCAGCAACTGGAACACGAGCCCAGCTTGTTTGAGCGTATCGAAAAATGGCTGGAACGGATGCCGTTTCTGGAGTTGCAAGATTTCAGCTTTTGGCAGATGTATCAGCAAGCCACTGACGCTATGCTGGCGGAAGATAAAAGCACCGTGCAAGCGATCACGCAGATTGCCGAACACGAGCGCGAGCTGCAACTGGCCGAAATTGCCCGTACTGCAGAAAAGTTTGCTGCCTTGCTGGATAAAGATAAGTACGTGCAGTTGCAGCAATCCGGCACCTTCCGTTTAAGCCAACGCGCCATGTTGTCAGCGTTGTTTATTACCCTGTATCAGGAAGAACCGGTGTTTAACCTGCCGTTTCAGTTACTCACCTGCTTAACAGAGATTGATGAGTTATTCACTATCTGGCGTTATAAACATGCCATGATGGTGCAACGGATGCTGGGTACCAAAATCGGCACCGGCGGCTCGTCCGGGCATGATTATTTAAAACGTACTACCGAGAAAAACCGCATTTTCACCGATCTGTTTAATATGGCGACGTTTTTATTACCCAAAGCGGATTTGCCGGTATTACCGCCGCAAGTAAAACGGCGTTTAGGTTTCTATTTTGCCGGCGAGATCTGAGCCACACAGGGTAAAGGCGGCTTTAAACAATTGCAGATGCAGTTGTACCAGTGCATCTACATTGCGCTGATAGCCGCCGCCAATAACGGCTGCTACCGGTATTGACCTGTCTTTGCAGCTTTGCAGCACCAGCAGATCACGCTGAAATAACGTTGGTGTGGATATGCTTAACAAACCCAGTTCGTCCAGTTGGTGAATATCAACACCGGCATCGTACAGCACTAAGTCCGGCTGGTGCCAGTTAAGCAAGCTATGCAGGCTTTCCTGCACAGCCTGCAGGTAATCGTTGTCGCTGCAGTCTTTTTCTACTGCGATATCCCAGTCTGACTGTTGCTTGCGGTAAGGAAAGTTTTTCCCGCAATGCACAGAGCAACTGATAATACGTGGTTCATCACTTAACATTAACGCGCTGCCATCGCCCTGATGTACGTCTAAATCAATAATCAGTATTTTATCCAGCCCTTGCGCCAACAGCGTTTTAGCTGCCAACACTAAGTCATTAAACAAACAAAAGCCGGAGCCTTCGGCATAAAACGCATGATGATAACCACCGCTTAAATGCAGGGCGATGCCGCTGCTAAGCGCAGCCTGTGCGGTTTGCAAGGTACCACCGAGCGAATGCAATGAGCGTTGAAACAGTTGCTCTGACCAGGGAAAGCCAATACGACGCATCGCTTTGGCGTCAATGCTGCCGTCTGCCAAACTTTGAATGTACTGCGGGCAATGAATTTGCGCCAACAATGCTGTGCTTACCGGTTCCGGCTGCGTAAAAGCAGCGGCCGGCACACCAATACTAAGCAACTGCTGACACAGTTTACGGTACTTGGTAATGGGGTAGCGATGTAACGGCGGTAGCGACAGTTCGCTGTAGCAGGGGTGATACAGCATGGCTGGTAAGGCGCTAGGCATAGGTTAATTCCGCCGCTCCAAATCCTGAATTTGTTGCTCTATGTCAAACAGCGCTTTGCGACAGCGGCCTAACCTGGCATGCAATGCCAGGCCACGTTGTATTGCCTCTGCAGAGTTATCACGCCCGTTCAGGCTTATCATGTCCTGCAGACGGCGTTCGAACTCCTGCGTATCGCTAAGCTGCTGGTACAACTGCTGGCTGCCGGCGCTAAGTTGTTGCACTACTGCTGCTACTTTGCGGCTTTTACTGGTGGATTTATTGCGTACATCAACATGACGAAATGCTTGTGTTAATGCCGTTGTTTGCTCACTCAGCCGTTGCACCAGACGTTGTTTAGCGGCCGGGCTCAGGCGTGCGTCAGCCAAATGCGCCAGGTTGCGCAGGGCTTCGCTAACGTAATCGGTTAAATGCGGCGAGCGGCAGCTGAATACAGTACTGTCGAACCAGTTTTGTGGTTTGCCAGGCCGTTGCTGGCGGTCAATTTTTTCAGCTTGTTGCTGTAGCTGCAGCAACTGATGGCGTAAGGTGCCTTGTAAATCCATTTAGCTGCTCCAGGCTTGCCAGGCTAAACGCAGGGCTATTGCCATTACCACGCAAATAAATACCGGCCGGATAAAGCGGCTGCCAAATTTAATCGCCGAATGTGCACCAAGCCAGGCACCGAGCATCAGACACAGGCCCATAGCAATCCCGAGCGCAAAGTTAACATGACCCAGTGCGATAAACGCCACCAGCGAAAATCCGTTGCTGATAAAATTCATCGTGCGCGCTACGCCGCAGGTCAGTAGCAGGTTAATGCGGTATATGGCCATAGTAGACACCATCCAGAACGCACCTGCGCCAGGACCTGCTATACCGTCATAAAATCCCAGCGTTAAGCCCTGCGCTCTTTGCTGCCAGAACAGTTTGTTATTTTGTGGCGGCAGTTGCAGCTGGTCATCCGGTTGCATGCGGTTAAACAGCGTATAAACGGCAGCTAATAAAATCAGCAGCGGTAATATTTTTTCCAGCGCTTCTTTGCTCAGCTGATCAACCACCAGAGTACCCAGTACGGCACCTATCGCCGTGAATACCAAACTGCGGCGCCAATAAGCAGGGTTAAACAATCGCTTACGGTAGTAAGTCAGTGAGGCGGTAAAAGAGCCGAAAGTGGCTGCCAGCTTATTGGTGCCCAGCACCACATGCGGTGGCAAACCGGCAGTGAGCAGCGCCGGCACTGTTAACAAGCCGCCGCCGCCGGCAATCGCATCGATAAAGCCTGCGCTGAATGCTACAGCACAGAGAATAAGTAGTACGGAAGGGTCTATGGCAAGTTCTGCAAACAAGGTATTTTCCTGTTAATACTCAATCTGTCGGCGAAACGGCGGCAACGCATTGAGCATGGCTGTACCGTAGGACTTAGTGACCAGGCGCCGGTCCAGAATAACTATCCGGCCCTCATCCTGTTCTTGCCTGAGCAGTCTACCACAGGCCTGCACCAGTTTCTTCGAGGTCGCCGGAATTGTCAGTTGTAAAAAGGCATTACCGCCTTTTTTGGTGATAGCTTCGGCTAAGGCTTCTTCCAAAGGCGATGTCGGCACGGCAAAGGGCAGCTTGGTGATCACCAAATTAGTTAATAACTTACCGGGTAAATCCAGCCCTTCAGAAAAGCTTTGCGTGCCAAACAGAATACTGGTGCGCTTGTGTTTGCAGTTGTCGCCATGTAGTTGCAGCAAAGCCTGACGTGAGGCTTCACCCTGTACCAACAAGGAGAAGCCTTTTTTACGCAATGCCTCTGCCACTTGCTGCATTTGCCAATAAGAGGCAAACAGCACCAAACTGGCCTGATTTTCCAGTAGATATTGCGGCAGCAAGCTTACCAGCTCGTCAGTATAGGCCTGCTCTGTCGGTTCAGATTGCATTTTCGGAATAACAATTTCGCCTTTTTCCGCATAGGCAAAAGGGGAAACAACCTGTAGCGTTTGTACACCGTCAAATTGGCTTAAACCAAGATCATATTTAATGTACTGAAAAGAATTCAGCGCAGTTAACGTCGCTGAGCACAGGATTACGGCGAAGGCATCGTTAAATAACAATTGCTCCAGCTTGCCTGCTACCCCCAGCGGGCAGGCATGGCCGACAACATACTGGCTTTGGTTTTGCAGCTCAACCCAGCGTGCCTGATACACATTTTTGCTTTGCTCTGCCGCATAAAGCTGCCACAGCGCTTGTTGTTGCTCAATTTTTTGCCGCAGGTAACTCAACTCTTGCAGCAGCGCCATACTTTGTTTCAACGGGATTTGCTGCCCGGTGATATTTTCCTGCAACTGTTGCTGAACTTTCTCTAGCTGGCTCAGGGCTTTCTGGCTGACTTGCGCCAATTGCTCCGCTTGTTGCTGCAGCAATTTAGGCAGGGCAGCATCGGCAAAGCGAAACTCGGCTTTATCATTAAACCAGCGCGGCTTAAATTCTGTAACACAACGTTCTACCGGTTTAAGCAGGCTGTTAAGTTCATTGCAGCTGTCATCAAAGCGCAGCAGTTCTTTCATTACCGTGGCCGGCAACAGAGTAATCAGTTGCTGGATGGTTTTTGCCGCCTTTTCCAGCCAAATACTATTGTGGGTCAGCTGTGCTTGTGCGGCGAAAAACTCACGCGCGCTGTCCGGTAAATGGTGTGCTTCGTCGATGATATACAATGTTTCATCCGGCGGCGGCAGTATGCTGTTGCCGCCGGATAAATCTGCAAGCAGCAGCGCATGGTTTACTACCAGCACATCGGCAGAGCTGACTTCAGCGCGGGCTAAATGAAACGGGCAGTGCATATGGCGCCGGTCTGTTTTACCGCAGTGCAGCGGATCCGCTACTATGCGCTGCCACAATGTCTCTGGCAACGGGGTGGTCAGTGTGTCTCTGTCGCCCAGCCATTTCCGTTGCTGCCAACTGTCCAGCAAAGTTTGCCAGTCAAAAGCCGCATCGGCGGCGGTTGCAAACAGTTCCGGATGTTTTTGCTGCTGGCGCACCCGTTCAATACAGGCATAGCGCTGTCGTCCTTTTACCAAACTGAATTCAAACAGCAGCTTACTGTGTTGCTGAAAAAATGGCAGGTCTTTGTTTACTAACTGCTCCTGCAGCGCCACCGTAGCAGTAGCAATGACCACTTTTTTCTTTTGCGCCAAGGCATAAGGAATGGCCGCCAGCATGTACGCCAGCGATTTACCGGTACCGGTGCCTGCTTCAATTAACCCAATGCGCTCAGTTCGGTGATAGGTGCCGGCGATAATCTTCGCCATCTCAGCCACCAGCTGGTTTTGTCCCGGCCGCGATTGATAGTTAGGTAGCGCTGTTTTAATTCGTTGATGCACACTGCGGATTTGCGCTTTAAGCTGATCTGTTAACATAGGAGGTTATGTATTTTTATACAGTTATCCGATTGTATACGCATTGCCGAACGTTAGCAAAAACAGATGTGGTCACAACCGGGTAACCTTTAGTTCCTGCGGAGATAAATTAAACAGGAGTCAGATTCCTTAGATATGTAATTTTTTATTTACGCACCAAAAAGGGGCGATAAATCACAATCCAGCGCGGAGATAATATGCTTATGTGCTGTTTTCATTCAAGTGCATGATCTAGTTTATTTTTTTAAATGGCATATGGTTTTTTCTGCTGCAAAAAAACTTTGCATTTTCTGCTTAGAGTTGTTGCCTGCTTTCAACGACAATGTAAATTACAAATTGTTCCGTAAAAGCTGTTGACCCTGCTGAAAAATTACGTTTATTATCAGTAGGCGACAAATCGGAGGTTATCCGAGATGAACGGAGTGCCAAGCGCCGTAAAAGGTTGGTAACTGTTTAAAAAATAGAATCACTAGATAGTGGTCCAGGGAGAAATACATGTATACGAATAATAAATTAAGTAAAGCTGTGCGCTTAGCAATAGCATTCGGTGCTGTCTCAGCAACTGCTTTCACTGCTTCAGTAACTGCAGCTGAGGAAGAGGTAGCCAAGGTAGAGCGGATTGAAGTAACAGGTTCACGAATCAAACGAACTGATTTGGAAAATTCAAGCCCTGTTTTGGTACTTGACCGTGCAGCTATCGACGCTTCCGGCCTGCTAAGTATTGGTGATATTTTACAAGATATCCCCGCAGCCGGTGCAGCTTTGAACACTGCATTTAACAATGGTGGTAATGGCTCCACTAATATGGATTTACGTAATCTGGGTGCAGAGCGTTTACTAATTTTAGTTAACGGTCGTCGCTGGATTTCATCATTGGGGTCTACAGTTGACCTTAATACCATCCCGACATCAGCCATAGAGCGTATTGAGGTGTTGAAAGATGGCGCTTCAGCCGTTTATGGTTCAGACGCTATTGCCGGCGTAATTAACATCATTACCCGTAAAGATTTTGAAGGCGTTGAACTATCTGTCTACGGTGGTGAGAATGCCAGCGAAGGTGATGGGCGTCAGTACTCAGCAGAAATGACTTTTGGCGTTACAAGTGCGAAAGGCGGCCTGCTGTTTAACTTAAGCCACGTAACTCAGCAACCAATATTTGCCGGTGACCGTGAAATTTCTGCCTTTGGTAACAGCTCGACAACTGAGAAAGGCCGTATTCGTCTATACACCAACTCAATCAACCCGGCTCTTGCACAGAGCTTGCGCGACCAGGGTTATACTGAGTTAGGGCTGTCCAATAACGACCCTACCAAACCAGCTACATTTGCAGACGATCGCTTTGATATCGTGCCCCAAGCCGGAACGGGTGCTAATGTTGGCTTAGATACGTTTGATGACCGGACAACCGCTAACGGTTTATACAATTATGCTCCTGACAACTACTTAGTAACTCCGCAAAATCGTAATTCTTTTTATGTACAAGGTTATTATGACCTTACAGATGATTTGCGCTTAGTATCAGACTTTGTTATGACTAACCGTAAGTCAGCTCAAGAGTTGGCTCCAATGCCGGTTACTTTGGGGGCGTCTTTTGGTTCGGCTGCAAGCCGCGTAGACATTCATGAAAATAATATATACAACCCATTTGGCGAAACCTTGTACGGTGATGCATCACGTGCACCGAATCCGGATGATTACGTACCGTATGCTGCTCAGCGTCGATTCCTGGAAGCAGGCTCGCGTCGTTATGAACAGAATGATACTACTTATCGTGCCATGGTAGGTTTAGAAGGTGCTTTCGGCGACTGGACTTGGGATGCACATTATATCTATGGTCAGAATAACCAAGATGAAATGACAACCGGTTTATTAAACCTGACCCGTATCAATCAAGCACTGGGTGACAACTGTAATGTTGCTACTAATTGCGTACCATTAAACCTGTTTGGTGGCTTTGGCTCAATAACTGATGAGATGGTAGATTTTGTATCTTTTGACAGTGTGGCGCGTTCAGGTCTTACTATGAAAGACTACGCTTTCAATGCTGGTGGAGATCTGTTTGAATTGCCTGCCGGTATCGTAGGAATGGCTGTTGGTTTAGAGCGTCGTGAAGAGTCAGGTTTTGACTCTCCTGATCCTTTGACTGTTACCGGTGAGTCTTCCGGTAACCAGCGCGATGCTACTTCAGGCGGTTTCCGTCTGGATGAAGCTTATGTTGAATTCTCAATTCCGGTTCTGGAAATGTTGACTTTGACCCCAGCGATGCGTTTTTCAGATCATAGTACGTTTGGTAACGAAACTACAGCCAAAGTAGGTTTAGAGTTACGCCCGATTGATGACTTGTTAATTCGTAGTACTTGGGCACAAGGTTATCGCGCACCTTCGATTTCAGACCTTTTTGGTGGTAACTCAGACAGTTTCCCAAGCCTGACAGACCCATGTAATGGCGGTCCAACTGCTGCTACACCTGGTTGTGCCGGTGTTCCAACCAGCTACAGTCAAGCCAATACTCAGATACGCATAACACAAGTTTCATCACCGGATCTGAAGCCTGAAACATCTACATCTAAAACACTGGGTTTTGTTTATAACCCAAGTTGGTTGGAAGGTGCTGAGTTAACGGTAGACTATTACAACATTGAGGTAGAAGAATCAATTGGCCGTTACGGTGCTACCCGTCTGTTACGGGAGTGTGCAGAAGGTTCTCGTCCGGAATCTTGTGACTCTATTGATCGTGATTTAGCAGGTAACGTTACTGACCTTAGAAACTTCCTTCAGAACGCTGGTACTTATGAAGTTGAGGGTGTGGATTACTACGCTGCATATCGTTTACCAGAGACTGTGTATGGTACGTTTAAAGCATCTGTAGATGTGTCGTACATTATGACTAACAGCTTTGATGGTGAAGAGCAGATTGGTGTCCAGTATGGTGATGGCGGTTATCCCCGAATCAAAGCCAACTTCGGTTTAGACTGGATGCTGGGTGATTGGGATGCTCATTGGGATACACGTTATGTACATCACATGCGTAATGATGGCCTGGCAACTTGTGAGTTCTATGGAGTTACTGACTGTACACCTGTAATTGGTGGTTATACTGTTCACGATGTATCAGTAGGTTACAGCTTGGACGATTACAACGCTAAAGTTACACTTGGTATTGAGAACGTTTTTGCTAAGCAGCCAACTCGTGAATATTTGGATAACGATTGGTCAGCTTCTACTAACAACTTCTCTGTTACAGAGTATGATGTGAACATGGATCGTTTCGTATATCTGCGTGCGACTGTTAAGTTCTGATAGTTGAATAAATGATAGAGCCCCCGATTGGGGGCTTTTTTATAGGTAAAAAAATGAGTAAGGAAAATCCGTTTGAACCGCTGATCTATCCCGCTTTTGCAACGCCGTTTGCGGAGATTTACTATCCCAATTGTGCCCGAGTGAATTTGGAGCTTGAATTATTTTTTGAACAGTTAAGTACACAAGGTGATACGTACAGAAATCCAAAAATGCATAACTATGCACAAGAAACACTTTTTGAAAGCAATTTTGATTTGTTCAAGTTTGACCATCCTGCTGTACAGCAGTTACGTGGATTTGTCTTACAATCTGTTGCGTGGGTTATGGCGCGTTTAAACGGTTATAGTCGACAGGAACTGGATAAACTACAGTTAAACGCAGACGCTTGGTTCCACATTACTGAGTACACCGGCTATTTTTACACTCATAACCACCCTATGGCCTCTTGGTCTGCCGTGTATTGCGTTAATCCCGGGACCTCACCTGTAGACAAGCCCGATAGTGGTGTATTACGTTTTCATGATCCTCGCCCACACGCTAACACGTACCTTGATGCCGGAAATGTGAGGCTGAATAACGAATTTGCGACAGGTAATCGTAACTTCAATTTGCAAGCCGGACAATTAGTAATTTTTCCGTCTTACCTGCAGCATGAAGTAGCTCCGTTTTTGGGTAAAGACCGACGTATTACAGTGGCTGTTAATTGTTGGTCAAACAGATATGGTGGTTAGGAGGCTCAGTGAGGCAGTCGTTTTTTAATCTTCCCAAGGAGGTCGCGTCTTATGCAGCTGCGCTTCAGAGAGATGGGGTGGTGCAAATTCCCAATATTCTCTGCTCTGATGCTGTAGCAAAAATGGAGGCTGAGTTAGCACAGTTACCATGGGATATGGCCTACGTCTTGAAAGGAGAGGCGTCTAAAATTTCCGTGTCGGATGTGATGGTCATGCATCCTCAGCGGAGAGGGCAGTTTTTTGCTGATATTGCGAAAGAGGCTGCACAGAAACCATATGCCTTTTGCTATGATAGTTATATGTTGATAACGCACTATATTAAAAATTCAAAGCCAAGCAGTGTGTTTCACCAATATGTCGAACAGGTTTGCCACCCGGATATGGTGGAGTTTATGCGGCAATTAACCGGTAACGATAGTGTTATTAAAGCTGACGGACAAGTTTCACGATACTTAGCTGGTCATTTTCTCAAAAGTCATGATGATAATGGAGCACCATCTGGTCAGATTAGAGTCGCTGCGTATACTATTAGTTTGAGCAGAATCTGGAATGCTGATTGGGGAGGAGTTTTGCATATGCAGCATGAAGACTTTAGTATTAGTCGTAGTATTATTCCTACTTTTAACACCCTGACTGTGTTTTCCGTACCGCAGTTTCATTTTGTTTCTCAGGTTGCAAATTACTGCCCTGTTCCACGTTACAGTATCGTTGGATGGTTTAGAGCCGATAAGTAAGAAGAGGTTTTATGGCAGCACAAAGTCTGGTTGAACTGGAATCCCTCGCGAGTAAAGGTGATTCGCAGGCTATGTATCAATTGGGTCTGCTTTTTCTAAGGCAGGATAATGTGCAATCCGCTTTCAATTGGTTGTATAAAGCGCATAATTTAAAGCATATTCGGTCAACTGAATTATTAGGTGTGCTGGTGTTGCAAGGGCATGGTGTAAAGCCCAATCCGAAATTGGCTTTGGAATATTTTCGCTCTGCTGCAATGTATGGTGACGCTCAGGCGCTTATGCGCTGTGCTGAAATGATGTTTAGTGGAAAAGGTGTTTTACAGGAGAGGTCAGGAGCGATAGGATGTGTGATTGAATCGGCGAAACAAGGCTACCCTGTAGCACTTCGAACTGTTGGTTTTTTTTTATTAAGACAGGTAGGAGTCCCTATCGATATTGCCCTTAGGGCATTCCGGTTGGCTGCCTATGGTGGCGATCCTCACTCACAATTTGTTATGGCAAAACAGGCAAGTACTGCAGCAGAAAAAAATTCATGGATGAGGCTCGCAAGTCAGCGAGGTTTATACCTTGCGCAGCATGTTAATCCGGGAGAGCCAAATACGTTTGACCTTTCTGCAGTTAAAGGTGACCTAAACTCTGAGTTGCAAACATTAATTCCTTATATCAACGTCTTACGCCAACTAGATAAAGTGGTATTACCAAGCTCCATAGTTTCAGAAAAGGCTGGTATTTCTGTGTTTGAAAACGCCCTCTCTGGTATTGAGACTGACTATATCATTAACATCTCTGCCAGTATGTTAAGTCCGGCTAAGGTAGTGTCTGCAAATAATACAATAAAGCTTGAAGATGTTAGAACTGGTATGACAGCTTCACTCGGTCATGTCCTTGATTTAACCGTCGATTGGCTAGTTGAACGTATTAGCGGTTTAATTGGGCAATCCGTTAAGCACGCAGAGGTTCCTTCGGTAATTCGTTATAACCCGGGACAAATGTATAAACAACACGGTGACTATCTACCCGAAGGTTCCGATTTAGCTGACAGAGTTAAGGGTGGCCAGCGTTCACATACGGCATTGGTGTACTTGAATGATGGCTACAATGGTGGAGCTACAAGATTTAATTTGTTAGACGTCGTGGTTCAACCTAAACAAGGGCAGCTATTAACTTTTTCTAATATTACTCCACAAGGGCAACCTTTGTTAGAGTCTCAGCATACAGGTGAGGTTGTCTTAAACGGAGAAAAGTGGTTGTTGTCTATCTGGTTCAGACAGTTTGCAACAGAGAACGTGTAATGGCTGGAACACGCGTTTTATCAACGGTGTTGAGTTGTACAACCCAACGCAGTTAGAAGCTAACCCTAACCCTAGTAATGAAATGCGCTACGGATCATACTTTATTACCGATGCTTCGGTTGGTTATAACTTTGATAATGGTGTTGGCGTTAAGCTGGGTATAGACAATCTGTTCAACCGTCGTTTGCCTGGCACCAGTCAAGGTAACGGCGCAGGTTCAGCTATTTATGACAACATTGGTCGTTTCGGTTATTTACAAGCGACTTATAAGTTCTAAAGTATTAATCAAGCTGTAATAACAGAGCTGGCCTTAGTGCCGGCTTTTTACTTGCAAAAAATGGTAATATTTTCTAATTTTTATCACGGAGCTGAATAGTGATAAATTACTGAAATAATTTTTTGCTTAGTCAGGTCTGATGCTGTGCGATCAACACACAACAGGTGAAAACATGAAAACAACTAAACATTCAAATGTGGCAATGGCAGTAGGTGCTTTGGTATTTGGTTCACTGGCATCAGTAGCAACGACCGCTAATGCAAACCCATTTACTGCGATGGATCTGGCGTCTGGCTATGAGATGGTCGCCGGTGAAGGTAAATGTGGTGAAGGTAAGTGTGGTGAAGATAAAGCCAAAAAAGCCAAAGAGAAAATGCAAGACGGCAAATGCGGTGAAGGCAAGTGCGGCGAAGATAAGATGAAAGAAAAAGCCGGTAAAATGAAAGACAAAGCCAAAGAAGGTAAATGTGGCGAAGGCAAGTGCGGCGAAGATAAGATGAAAGAAAAAGCCGAAAAAATGAAAGACAAAGCCAAAGAAGGCAAATGTGGTGAAGGTAAGTGCGGTGAAGGCAAGTGTGGCGGTAGTGTATAACACTGTCGGCTAAGGCCTGCAGTTGCAGGCCTTTTACTTTTCCGGAGCTGAGCAATGTCAGGAACTGAGCAATGAGAGTGCCCTCAACTACGCCTTTAGCCGGCTCGGGTTTAGGCCTGCGCCGCGAAATGCTGAGTGATATACTTAGCGCTAAATCGGCGCAAATTGATTTTTTTGAAGTGGCGCCGGAAAATTGGATCCCGTTTGGTGGCAAGCTGCAAAAACAGTTTGCTCAACTGGCCGAGCAGCATCGTTTTATTTGTCATGGTTTGTCGTTGTCGATTGGCAGCCCTGAGCCATTGGACGTGGTGTTTGTGCGCCAGGTTAAACAATTTCTGCGTCAGTACAATATCAGCTTATACAGTGAGCATTTAAGTTATTGCTCCGGTGCAGGTCATTTATACGATTTAATGCCGATTCCTTTTACTGAAGAAGCGGTAAGCTATGTAGCAAAGCGGGTGCGCCAGGTACAGGACATTCTGGAACAGCCGTTGGTGTTGGAAAACGTATCTTATTATGCAGCGCTGGGTCAGCAGATGTCAGAGCAAGACTTTACCCTTGCAGTGCTGCAGGAAGCTGACTGTCAGCTATTGCTGGATGTAAACAATATTTATGTGAATTCGGTAAATCATGGTTATGACGCACTGCAGTTTTTACGCGCTATGCCAGGCGAGCGGATAGCGTATTATCATATCGCCGGCCACTTTAATGAGGCAGAGGATTTACTTATTGATACCCACGGCGCTGCGGTAATTGACCCGGTATGGCAGTTGCTGGCGCAGGCATATCAGTTACACGGTGTTAAACCCACTTTGTTAGAGCGAGATTTTAATATCCCCGAGCTGAGTGTTTTATGCGAAGAGCTGGAGAAAATCAAAGCTTTGCAGCAAGGCCGCGATAGCGCGCTGGCATTGAGGGCCTGAACCAATGCAATTTCAACAGCTGCAACAGGCGTTTATTGCTCATATTAAAGATCCACAGCAGCCTGCACCACAAGGTATTGAAGACAGGCGCATGGCGATTTACCGTGAGCTGTTTTTTAATAATGTGCTGGGCTTTGTCAGTACGGCCTTTCCGGTTTTAAAATCACTTTACACTGATACCAATTGGCAGCAATTGGTACGCCGGTTTTTTATCGACTACCAGTGCAGCAGCCCGTATTTTCTGCATATTGCTGAGCATTTTTTGCACTACCTGCAGCAGGATTATCAGGTGCAGGAACAGGACCCGGTGTTTCTGCAGCAATTGGCGCATTATGAGTGGGCAGAGTTGTATCTGGCAACCAAACAGCCGGCGCAGGTTGAAATACCGCTGGCAGCAGAGCAAATCAGCAGTGCCGCGCTATGTTTGTCTGACTTATCAATGCTGCTGGCTTATCCGTATGCAGTACATAATATAAGTGTGGATTATCAGCCTGTTGAGAGCGGTGAAGTACAGTTCTATTTGTTGTATCGCAATGCGGCAGATGAGGTTAAGTTTGTATTGATCAACCAACTGACAGCGGCATTGTTGCAAACCTTGCAGCAGGCACCGGGTAGCACCTTGTCACAATTAGTGCAGCAACTGCAGCCACTTTTGCCGCAGCTGAGCGCAACGCAATTGCAGCAGGGGGCTATAGCGTTATTACAGGACTTTGCCGCAAAAGGTGTACTGGTGTCTTTTCAAGCAGCGCAAAATTCATTACCATAAGCGCCCCTAATTTCGCTGATGACAGAAGAGAAAGGCAATGGCAGACGAGAAGTTTAAAGAGTCGTTTAACCTGTGGCAATTTATTGCTCTGGTGGCAGTGTTTGTGTCCTTACTGTGCCTGGCGCCAATAGTGCGTTGGTTTCAAATTCTGGCATAATGCAGCAACAGTGTTGAAGGCCGCCTGAGGGCGGCTTTTTTGTCCCGGCCGGGACGCTTAATAAAAGGTTTTCTAACATGGACAAACAAGCATTAGCGCTTGAGTTAAAGCAGGTTATTAAAACGGTTGTCGATTACCCGAAGCCCGGTATAGTGTTTCGCGACGTTACCAGCCTGATGCAGGATGGCCCCAGTTTTAAAAAGGTAATTGATGCTTTTTGCCTGCTGTATGCAGATAAGGGCATTACAAAAATAGTGGGCACGGAGTCACGTGGCTTTATTTTTGGTGCGCCGCTGGCTTATGCGCTGGGTATTTCCTTTGTGCCGGTACGTAAACCAGGCAAGTTACCGCGTCAGCGTATTTCACAAAGCTACCAGCTTGAATATGGCGAAGATGCGTTAGAGTTGCATGCAGATGCGATAGTGGCCGGTGATAAAGTGTTACTGGTAGACGATTTACTGGCAACCGGCGGCACTATCGATGCTACGGCCAAGTTGGTGCGTCAACTCGGTGGTATCGTCGATGATGCGGCCTTCGTTATTGCTTTGCCTGATTTAGGCGGCGTGGCACGGTTACAGCAAGCCGGGTTAAATATCCTCAGTCTGGTTGAGTATAGCGGCGAATAAGTTTAGTCTGTTGCAGACGCCAACAATCAAGATATCAGCAGCCGTATGAGTTATCAGGTATTAGCCCGTAAGTGGCGCCCGCAGCATTTTGCCCGCCTGGTCGGGCAGGATCATGTTAAAAATGCGCTGGGTAATGCATTAAGTAATAACCGGCTGCATCATGCTTATTTGTTTACCGGCACCCGCGGTGTCGGTAAAACTACCATAGCGCGTATTTTTGCCAAAAGTTTGAACTGCGAGCAAGGTATTACGGCCACGCCATGTGGCGTATGTTCGGCTTGCACCGAAATTGATGCCGGTAACTTTGTTGATCTGCTGGAAATTGATGCGGCTTCGCGCACTAAAGTAGAAGACACCCGCGATCTGCTCGACAACGTCCAGTATGCACCCAGCCGCGGTCGCTTTAAGGTATATCTGATAGATGAAGTGCATATGCTGTCTAAGCACAGTTTTAATGCGCTGCTGAAAACTCTGGAAGAGCCACCGCCACATGTAAAATTCCTGCTGGCTACGACCGATCCGCAAAAGCTGCCGGTAACGGTATTATCGCGCTGTTTGCAATTTAATTTGCTGGCATTAAGCCCGTTGCAAATTGAGCATCACCTGGCATTTGTACTGGGCGAAGAGCAAATACCTTTTGAGCAAAGTGCGCTTACTATGCTGGCGCGCGCCGCCAAGGGCAGTTTACGTGATTCATTAAGTTTAACCGACCAGGCTATTGCGCAAAGTAATGCCAATATTACGCTGGAAAGCGTACGCAACATGCTGGGCTTTTTAGATCAAAGTTGGGCGCAGCAGCTGTTGCAGGCGATATTGGCGCAAGATGCCGCTCAGTTGCAAATTCAGTTGGCCGCGTTGGTTCAGCAACAAAGCAATTTTACTCAGGTATTAGATGACATGCTGTCTGTGCTGCACCTGGCGGCATTAACACAATTTAGCCAAAATGCCGCGGCGTTTTCTGAGCAACAAGCTTTTGTGCAGCAATTGGCCGATACGTTGGCGCCGGCGCAGGTGCAACTGTATTACCAGTTGCTGATCAGCGGTAAGAAAGAGCTGCCTTACGCACCTGATCCGTTAACCGGGTTGGAAATGGCGCTATTGCGGGCAATGGCGTTCGTACCTGAAACACAACATAAAACCGCTGCACCGGCTAAAGCCGGCCTTGCGATACCGGTGTCTGCACCGCCGGCTGCGCCAGCCCCGGCAGCAGAGGCCGAGGTTGCTCAGGCTTTAAAACAGACTGCCACAGACACAGCCGATAGCGCTACGGTAGCACAGGCTGCACCAGCGGTTGAAGACAACACAACAACAGATACCGTTACTCAAGCTCAAACGCAAAACGTGCCGGTTGCAAGTGGCGCCGCAGAGCCGGTCAGCGGCATCGACCCGGTTACAGCGCGTATTATGGCCCGTCGCGGCGTACAGGTAACAGCGGCGGCAGAGCCAAAAAAGCCTGAGCGCCGTGAGGCGCCGCTTCCGGCAGCTCCTGTTCAACCCGATAGTCAGGCCGGTGCAGTGCAGCGGCCTGTCGTTAATGTACAACCTCAGCCGCCAGTTATGCCGTCAGTTACGCCGCCGGTAACGGCAGCATCAGCCGAAATGCCGGCGCAAAGCGACGATGCGTATGAGCCGGATGACAGCGATATGCCGCAATATGATGCCGCAGCAGCAGATGTATTGTGGCAGCAATATGAGCAGGATGCCCAGCATAGCAGCGTGGCGCCGCCAACCGATATTGCGGTGTTGCAAGACAGTTTTGACGGCAGTATTAACGAGCAGAATTTCTCCGTGCGCTTTGCCGCCCAGGTAGATGCGTGGGCCGCGCGGGTAGAAACCCTTGATACCGGCGGATTGAGCAGGTTGTTTTTACTCAATGCTGCCATGCAACTGGACGGTAATAAACTCAGTTTAACGGTAGCGCAAAGCCAACAACATCTGGATAGCCCGGGCTTTCGTACTAAGTTACAACAAGTGCTGGAGCAGAGCTTTAACCAGGCGCTGAGTATCGATATTAGTTATCAGAGCGAAGTGGTTAAAAGCCCGTTGTCTATCCAGCAAAGAATTGTGCAGGAGCGTTTTGGTTATGTCAGCCGTTTGCTGCAGGAGGATGACAAAGTGCTGCAGCTGCAACAGTTGTTCGATGCGCAGCTACTGCCGGATACCATATTGGTTAACTAGGCAGCTTAACCGGCGCGTCAGGCGCGCATAACTTGTAATTTGGCGGCGAAGTTATTATCTTGTCGCCGGTAAAACGTCAGTGTCCGATACACTGCTAACTCAACTTAATTTTACGGCAGGTACACAGCTATGTTTAAAGGCGGTATGGGCAACATTATGAAGCAGGCGCAAGCCATGCAGGAAAAAATGCAGAAAATGCAGGCAGAAGTTGCGGCGATGGAAGTAACCGGTGAAGCCGGTGCCGGCCTGGTAAAAGTAACCATGTTGGGCAACCACAATGTACGTCGTGTAAGCATTGATGACAGCCTGATGCAGGATGACAAAGATATGCTGGAAGACTTAATTGCCGCTGCAATTAACGATGCGGTACGTCGGGTCGATGAAACCAGCAAAGAAAAAATGGCCTCAGTTACCGGCGGCCTGCAGTTGCCACCGGGTATGAAAATGCCATTTTGATGAGCCGTCATACGCCACTGGTGCAACAACTGATTGATGCACTGCGCATTTTGCCCGGCGTTGGGCCGAAATCTGCGCAGCGCATGGCGTTTTCGTTGTTAGAGCGTAATCGCGAAGGTGGCTTGCAATTAGGCGCCGCGCTAAGCGCTGCGATGAATAAAGTCGGCCATTGTCAGCAATGCCGTACTTTCTGCGAAACCGCACTGTGCCATATTTGTACGGACTCGTCGCGGGCACTGGATGGCATTATTTGTGTGGTTGGCTCGGCGGCAGATCAAATGGCGATTGAGCAAACCGGACAGTTTAAAGGTCGTTACTTTGTGTTGCAGGGCTATTTATCGCCACTGGATGGCATAGGCCCGCAAGATTTGGGCCTGGACAAGCTTGCAGGCTTACTGTCGGCAGAGGGCGTTAACGAGCTTATTCTGGCGACAAACCCCACGGTAGAGGGGGATGCTACTGCGTTTTATATTGCTGAGCTGTGTCATAAACATCAGGTAAAGGTGTCGCGCATTGCTCAGGGTATTCCGGTCGGTGGTGAGCTGGAGTTTGTTGACGGCACCACACTGTCACATGCTTTTAGTGGCCGCAAAGCTTTCTGATTGTTATAACCCTGCTTGAAATCCGGTTAAATCTCCCCATATTAGTTGTCAGTGTTTGGCTGCTGTCGCAGCCTGCGTAATAACTGTCAAACTTTAATGTTCGGGGATATACACAATGAGTGATACCACAGCCACTTCTAACGGCCAAAAGCAAACCCATGGCTTTCAGGCAGAAGTAAAACAACTGCTGCAGCTGATGATCCATTCACTGTATTCTAATAAAGAAATTTTCCTGCGCGAGCTGGTATCCAATGCTTCTGACGCGGCCGATAAACTGCGTTTTCTGGCGCTGTCTGATGGCAGCCTGTACGGCGATGACGGTGAGCTGCGCGTGCGTATCAGTCTAGACGACAAAGCCCGTACCTTAACCGTAAGTGACAACGGTATCGGTATGACACAAGACGAAGTAATAAGCCATCTGGGCACTATCGCTAAGTCCGGTACTAAAGAGTTTTTCTCGCAATTGTCCGGCGATCAAAGCAAAGACTCCAAGTTAATCGGCCAGTTTGGGGTCGGTTTTTATTCCGCCTTTATCGTGGCTGATAAGGTGACAGTGCGCACGCGTAAAGCCGGTGCTGCTGCCAATGAAGCTATTGAATGGGAGTCGGCCGGTGAAGGCGATTACAGCATTACACCGATTAGCAAAGACAGCCGCGGTACGGAAATTGTGCTGTATCTGCGTGAGGGTGAAGACGAGTTTTTAAACCGTTGGAAGGTTGAAAGTATCGTTACCAAGTACTCGGATCATATCAGTATTCCGGTCGAGTTATGGCAGGACGAGCAACCGGAGCGCGATGGTGAAGACGGCGAAAAAATTGCCGCAGTGCCGGGGCACTGGCAAGCAGCCAACAAAGCCACTGCACTTTGGACCCGTGATAAATCTGATATTACCGATGAAGAATATCAGGAGTTTTACAAGCATATTTCGCATGACTGGAGCGAGCCGTTAAGCTGGAGCCACAATAAAGTGGAAGGTAACAGCAATTACACCAGTTTGCTTTATGTGCCGAAAAAAGCACCGTTTGATATGTGGAACCGTGAAGCACAACATGGCTTAAAGCTGTATGTGCAGCGTGTGTTTATTATGGACGATGCCGAACAATTTATGCCGGCGTATCTGCGCTTTATCAAAGGTGTACTGGACTCAAGTGATCTACCGCTGAACGTGTCACGTGAAATTCTGCAAGATACCAAAGTAACCCAGACACTGCGTAAAGGCTGCAGCAGCCGGGCGCTGAAAATGCTTGATAAGCTGAGCAAAGACGCAGAGCAATACCAGGCATTCTGGAGCGAATTCGGCCAGGTGCTGAAAGAAGGTCCGGCAGAAGATATGGCCAACAAAGAGCAAATTGCGGCTCTGTTGCGTTTTGCTTCTACCCATAACGAAGACAGTACACAGAACGTCGCGCTGGCCGACTATATCAGCCGGATGAAAGAAGGCCAGGACGAAATCTACTACATTGTCGCCGACAGTTATGCAGCGGCCAAACACAGCCCGCATTTAGAAGTGCTGCGTAAAAAAGGCCTGGAGGTGCTGCTGTTATCTGACCGTATCGACGAATGGCTGGTGCAGCACTTAACCGAATTTAGCGGTAAAAAACTACGCTCTGTGGCCAAGGGTGGATTAGATCTGTCTAAATTGGATGATGAAGAAACGATAAAAGCCCAACAGGAAGCCGAGCAGGCGTTTGCTGATGTGATAGGCCGCTTTAAAGCCGCGCTGGGTGACCAGGTTAAAGATGTCAAAGTCAGCCATCGGTTAACGGAAAGCCCTGCTTGTGTGGTGACAGATGAGTTTGATATGAGCACGCAGATGATCAAACTTATGGAGTCTGTTGGCCAAAAAGTGCCGGACGTTAAACCGATTTTTGAGCTCAACACAGAGCATCAGCTGGTGAAACGTATTGCTGATGAGCAGGATGAAGAGCGCTTTAAGCAATGGGCCGACGTATTGCTGGAGCAAGCCTTGCTTGCCGAGCGCGGCAGTTTAAAAGACCCGGCGGCTTTTGTTGCCAGGTTAAATAACCTGTTATTGTCGTTAGCTAAGTAACGGGCAACACCTTTGCTGCGGCTGTCAGGCTGCAGCAATTGGCACGGTGGCAGGGGGCATTACGATACGTTTTTTGTCGTAGCATCTTCAGGTAAGGGGGGGGATAACCGGCTACAACTTTAGTCGGGTAAAGTACTTCATAGGTCGAAAAAAGAGTGCGGTTTTCAGCCGTTTGACGCAAAAAGGCGTGGCGGCTGCTGTCTTTTGTCAGCTATACGACTAAAAGCCAATGAAATAGCTGGACCAGTTCGCACAGCAAGACAAACTTCTTGTCTCAGGCAATACATTATGTAAAGATCCGGCTTTTATTATTAATGGATCAATCCCAAAACATGAGGGTGTTGCTATGCGCATAATTTTGTTGGGTGCCCCGGGTGCCGGAAAAGGAACCCAGGCTCAGTTTTTAATGAGTAAATATGGCATTCCGCAAATCTCTACCGGCGATATGTTGCGTGCAGCTATCAAGGCCGGTACAGAACTGGGCTTAGCGGCCAAACAGGTTATGGATGCCGGTCAGTTGGTATCTGACGATATTATTATCGGCCTGGTAAAAGAGCGCATTGCCCAAGCGGATTGCAGCAAGGGTTTTCTGTTGGACGGTTTTCCGCGCACTATTCCGCAAGCTGATGCCATGAAAGACAAAGGCATTGTCATTGATCACGTTATTGAATTTGATGTGCCGGACGAAGTGATAGTTGAACGCATGAGCGGTCGTCGGGTGCATCCGGCATCAGGTCGGGTATACCATATCCGTTACAATCCGCCTAAGGCAGATGGCAAAGATGATGTAACAGGCGAAGAGTTGGTGATCCGTCCTGACGATGTCGAAGAGACTGTACGCAAGCGTTTGGCCATTTATCATGAGCAAACCGAGCCGTTAGTTGGCTATTACCGTGCTGAAGCGGATGCCGGTAATACCCGTTATCACCATATTGATGGTACTAAAGCGGTTGATGTCGTAACGGCAGAACTGGTGTCGTTGCTAAGCTAAACAACACCGCTAAAAAAGCCCTGACTGTTCAGGGCTTTTTTGTCTTTACGGTGCGCGGCCTGGCGTTTAACTCTCAGGTAGCAATTGCTGCAATGCGGCTAACGCTGCTGCGTAATCCGGCTCTTGTGCCAGCTCCGGCACCAGTTGCTTGTAAGCCAGCGTCCCTTTGTTGTTAATGATCAGTACGGCACGGGCCAGTAAACCCATGTCCTTGATTAGCAGGCCATATTTACCGCCAAAATCACGCCAGACGGCATCAGACAGCACTACAACTTTATCTATTTGTTCTTGCTGGCAATAACGTTTCTGGGCAAAGGGTAAATCAGTACTGATAGTCAATAGCACAACATTGTCAGGTAGGTTTGCCACTTCAGTGTTAAAACGTTTGGTTTGCAACGAGCAAATTCCGGTGTCTATACTGGGCACCACGCTAATCATCACTGTTTTACCGTGATAATCTGCCAGTGATATCGTTTTAAAGCCGGCATCTACCACTTTAAACGCCGGAGCTGTATCGCCGACAGCCGGGTTGTTACCCAGTAATACCACCTGCTGATTACCGGCTTTTACGTTACTTATCCGCTCCGGTAAGTCGGCTTGAAAAGCTGTAGCCTGGCTGTTGAAACTTAAACACAATATGCCGGCGGCAATAAATGTTTTATGACGAAGATAAGATAATGCTGACATGATACAGCTCCTGTTAAGATTGAATGCATTAAAAGTAATCAGCTGGAACACAACATATTTTTCGTTGTTTATGCGCGAACTGTTGATTTCAGTCTAGACTGAAATGAAGCCTGCGCGAAGTGAGAAGCCGATGACAACTGCTGTACTGATTTGTGACGATTCCAACCTGGCCCGAAAACAACTGGCAAGAATTCTACCACAGGAGTGGCAAAGCAACTTGTTTTTTGCCGGCCATGGCGGTGAAGCCATGGACACTCTGCTGCAGAAGCATATTGACTGGTTGTTTTTGGACTTGAATATGCCGGTAATGGATGGTTACCAGGTACTTGCTGAGCTGCAAAAACGCCGGATAGCAGTAAATGTGGTAGTGGTATCGGGAGATGTACAACCTGAGGCCTTCGAGCGGGTTAAAAGCCTGGGGGCGCTGGATTTTATCCGCAAACCGGTAGACAGCAACAAGCTGCAACAGTTAATGCAACAATATGATATTAAACCCGGTGTTGCCTCTGTATCAGCTGTGGTACCCAAAGCCATGGCGCCGGCTGCAGAACTAAGCGCTGAAATGCGCGATGTATTGCAGGAGCTTACCAATGTGGCGATGGGCCAGGCCGGCGATTTGCTAGCCAGGCTACTGAACGTGTTTGTAAAGTTACCCATTCCCAACGTCAATTTAATTGAAGTCAGTGAACTGCATATGGCGCTGGCGTCGGTCGAGCACCAGGCCACTACCTCTGCGGTATGTCAGGGGTTTATCGGTGGCGGGGTAGCCGGCGAAGCTCTATTAATTTTGACCGATTCCAGTTTTAAAGATATCGCCAGGTTAATGAATTATCAGGGCGAGCTTACTGTTAAAGTCGAGCTGGAACTGTTAATGGATATTGCCAATATTCTGATTGGCGCTGTGTTAAAGGGGCTGGCGGAACAAATAGATATGAGCTTCAGCCAGGGGCACCCTGTGGTGCTGGGACAGCATGCTCCGGTTAGTGAGCTGATTATCGCTAACGCTAAACGCTGGCGTAAAACACTAGCCATAGAGCTGAGTTACGGTATTGAAAACTACAATATCAGCTGTGATTTACTGCTGCTGTTTACCGAGGACAGCTTGAAAACGCTGAACTATAAAGTCGCATTCTTGCTGGAGGAGTAACGATGTCTCATGCTCAGGTTGATGTTTCCGAAATTCACTGGTTAATGGATATGTTCCAAACCGTGGATGTTGGTTTGGTTGTACTGAATTGTGATTATCGGATTCAGGTGTGGAATGGTTTTATGGAAAACCACAGCGGCTTAACGCCTCGCCAGGTGCGGGACCGCTATCTGTTTGACTTATTCTCTGAGATAGACGAGGACTGGTTGCGCCGTAAGTGTGACCCGGTGTTATTGCTAAAAAACCGTGCTTTTACCATTTGGGAGCAAAGGCCGTATATTTTTAAATTCCGCAACTACCGGCCTATTACCGGCAGTGCTGAATATATGTATCAAAACAGCACTATATTTCCGTTAACCGATACCCGTGGTGAGGTAACGCATCTGTGTTTTATCATCTATGACGTTACAGATGTGGCAGTAAGCCGGTTGGAATTGGAATCGATGAACGGCCGCTTGCGGCAACTGACTAAAATCGACTTTTTGACGGGCTTATTTAACCGTGGGCATTGGGAAGAAAATCTGTTACAGGAATTTAAACGTCTGCAACGCTACAACCATCAAAGCACATTATTGATGTGTGATATTGATCATTTTAAACGTATTAACGATACCTACGGTCACGCTGCAGGCGATGAAGTGATCAGGGCGGTTGCTGATGCGGTGCGCAGTAACTTGCGCGCTACTGATATTGCCGGCCGTTATGGCGGCGAAGAGTATGCCATTCTGTTGGTGGATACCAATATTGAGCAGGCCGCCTGTTTGGCAGAGCGTTTACGCCAGTCGGTTGAGAAATTAAAGATTAATTATAACTCTCAGCAGCTTGGAGCAACGATCAGCGTCGGCTTGGCGCAGCATGATAAGAATATGGCAGAGCACCGCCAGTGGATAGAGGCGGCGGATAAAGGGCTATATCAGTCTAAAGCGGCCGGGCGTAATAAAGTAACCTGCCACCGGTTTGATGAAGTTACCGGTTAATCATCCTGCAGCTGTGTCGTTTCAGGGCAGCTGTAAAGCGTTTTAATGCTGCCGTCTTCGTCTTGTTGCTCTAAATACACGCTAAAACCCCACAAGCGGTGCAGGTGTTTAAGTACTTGTTGCCGGCTTTCGGCCAACGGAATACGGTTTTGCGGAATATAGCGCAATGTCAGCGAGCGGTCGCCGTTAAAGTCTACGCTGTGTACCTGAATATTCGGCTCTATCTGGCTCAGGTTATACTGCTGTGACAGCATTTGCCGGATCCGCTGATAGCCTTCGGCATTATGGATAGCTGCAACTTCAAGGCTGCCTTCTTCGTCATCATCGACAATAGCAAACAAGTGAAAGTCGCGGATCACCTTGGGTGACAGATATTGGCTGATAAAGCTTTCATCTTTAAAATTCTGCATGGCAAAGTGCAGGGTGTCGAGCCAGTCACTGCCGGCGATATCGGGAAACCACTGTTTGTCCTCAGCAGTAGGGTGTTCGCAAATGCGGCGAATATCACAAAACATCGCAAAGCCAAGCGCATAGGGGTTAATTCCGGAATAATACTTACTGTGATACTCTGGTTGTGCTACCACATTAGTATGGCTGTGCAGTACCTCCAGCATAAAGCGGTCGCTGACTTTGCCCTCGTCGTACAAGTGCTGCAAGATGGTGTAATGCCAAAATGTAGCCCAACCTTCGTTCATCACCTGTGTTTGTTTCTGCGGATAAAAGTACTGTGAAATTTTGCGGACGATACGCACAATTTCACGTTGCCATGACTTTAACAACGGCGCATTTTTTTCAATAAAATATAAAATGTTTTCTTGCGGCTCGGCGGGGAATCTGACCGTTTTCTGTTCAGCACTGGCGGCTTTTACCGGTATGGTGCGCCATAAATCATTTACCTGAGACTGCAAGTAAGCTTCGCGTTCCTGTTGGCGCTTTTGTTCTTCATCCAGTGAAATTTGTTGTGGCCTTTTATAGCGGTCGACGCCATAGTTCATCAGCGCATGGCAGGAATCGAGCATCTCTTCTACTTCACTGATACCGTATTTTTCTTCACACTGGCTAATATAATTTCTGGCAAACAACAAGTAATCAATAATGGAACCAGCGTCGGTCCAGGTTTTAAACAAGTAATTGTTTTTAAAAAATGAATTGTGTCCGTAGCAAGCGTGTGCCATTACCAGAGCTTGCATGGTAATGGTGTTTTCTTCCATCAGATAAGCAATACAAGGGTTGGAATTAATCACTATTTCATAGGCTAAGCCCATATTGCCGCGTTTGTAATTTTGCTCGGTTTGAATAAACTTTTTGCCGTAAGACCAATGGTGGTAACCCAGTGGCATACCGACACTGGAATAGGCGTCCATCATTTGCTCTGCGGTAATCACCTCAATTTGATTCGGGTAGGTATCCAGCCGGTAGTGTGCAGCAACGTGGGCAATTTCCCGGTGATAGGCATCAAGTAAATCAAAGGTCCAGTCGGGACCGTCGGATAAGCACTGTGCTGTTTTCGCTTTTGCTTTAGCCATAAAAAAACCTCACTACAGATTGGATAAGCGGCTAGGCAGCCTGCTTTTTAAACAGCTCGCGAAATACCGGATAAATATCACTGACATCTGTAATATGCTGAATGGCAAAGTTATCAAATGCCGGCAGTAACTTTTCGTATTCCTGCCACAGGCTTTGATGCGCTCTGGGCGTAATTTCGATATAGGCGTAGTAGCGCACCAGTGGCAACAATTTATTGGCCATCAGCTCTGCGCAGGGTGCGCTGTCGTCAGTCCAGTTATCGCCGTCTGATGCTTGTGCAGCATAGATATTCCATTCAGCCGGGTTGTATCGCTCCAGTACGATGTCGTACATCATTTTTAATGCGCTGGAGACGATAGTGCCGCCGGTTTCCTGCGAGTAAAAAAATTCCTGTTCGTCTACTTCTTTAGCCTGCGTATGATGGCGGATATACACCACTTCCACGTTCTTGTAGCTGCGGCTTAAAAACAAATACAGCAAAATATAAAAGCGTTTCGCCATATCTTTGGTGGCCTGATCCATTGAACCGGATACATCCATCAGGCAAAACATTACTGCTTTGCTGGTGGGCTCGGGCCGTTTTTGAAAATTGCGAAAACGTAAATCAAAGCTGTCTATAAAGGGTACTGCCGCAATGCGTTGCTTTAACTCTGCGATTTCAGCACATAACAAACGCAGCTGCTGTTGATCCGGTACCGGCTCGTGCTCCAGTGCTGCCAGTTGTTGCTCCAGCTCACGCAGTTTGGCTTTCTTACCTGCTGTCATAGCGACGCGCCGCGCCAAAGAACCGCGCAGTGAGCGCACTATATCAATATTGCTGGGTACACCTTCAGAGCGGTAACCGGCGCGCACATTTTTGTACTGCACCAGTTTATCCAGCTGATTTTTCTTCAGATTGGGCAGCTCTAAGTCTTCAAACAGTAAATCCAGATATTCATCTTTGGAAATGGAAAATACAAAGTCTTCTGAACCTTCTCCATCGGCACTTGCATCGCCTTGTCCGCTGCCACCGGCGCCGCCTTGCGGCCGCTTTATCCGATCTCCCGGGCTGAATTGATCATTACCCGGGTGAATAATTTGCCGGCGGCCACCTTTGCCCTGATGAAAAAACGGTTCGCTGATATCTTTACCCGGTACAGTGACACTTTCGCCACTGCTGATATCAGTGACGCTGCGCTTGCTGATAGCGTCCGACACCGCTTTTTTAATTTGCTGCTTATAGCGGCGGATAAAGCGCTGGCGATTCACCGCGCTTTTATTCTTGCCGTTAAGTCGTCTGTCGATAAAATGCGCCATACTACCTCCGGCTTCGCGTATTACTGCGATTTGCGAACGCGCAAATACCATTCAGACAGCAGCCGCACTTGCTTGCGGGTGTAGCCTTTTTCCATCATCCGGTTGACGAAGTCATCGTGTTTCTTCTGATCATCGGTTGAGGTTTTGGCGTTAAACGAAATCACCGGCAGCAGCTCTTCTGTGCTGGAGAACATTTTTTTCTCAATCACTGTACGTAGTTTTTCGTAACTGGTCCAGGTCGGGTTTTTGCCGTTATTTTTTGCTTTTGCCCTCAGCACAAAGTTAACAATTTCATTGCGGAAATCTTTCGGGTTACTGATACCTGCCGGCTTTTCAATTTTTTCCAGTTCAGCGTTTAAGGCTGCGCGGTCAAACAACTGGCCGGTTTCCGGGTCGCGGTATTCCTGATCCTGGATCCAAAAATCAGCATAAATCACGTAGCGGTCAAAAATATTCTGGCCGTATTCAGAGTAAGACTCTAAATAAGCTGTTTGAATTTCCTTACCGATAAACTCGATATATTTCGGAATTAAATAACCTTTTAAGTGTTCCAGGTAGCGCTCGGCCACATCAGCAGGGAACTGTTCGCGCTCAATTTGTTGCTCCAGTACGTAAAACAGATGTACCGGGTTGGCGGCGACTTCTGTGCTGTCGAAGTTAAATACCCGCGACAATATTTTAAAAGCAAAACGGGTAGATAAGCCTGTCATGCCTTCATCCACACCGGCGTAATCACGATACTCCTGGTAAGATTTTGCTTTAGGATCGGTATCTTTTAAGCTCTCACCGTCATACACCCGCATTTTTGAATACAGGCTGGAGTTATCCGGATTTTTCAACCGTGACAGCACGGCAAACTGTGCCAGCGAAATAAGCGTGCCCGGTGCGCAGGGTGAGCTGTTCAGTTCACTGTGTTCCAGTAGTTTCTGATAGATACGCATTTCTTCGCTGACGCGCAGACAATAGGGCACTTTCACAATATAAACACGGTCTAGAAAGGCTTCGTTGTTTTTGTTATTACGGAAGGTTTGCCATTCTGACTCATTACTGTGCGCCAGAATAATGCCGTCAAACGGCAAGGCCGCCAAACCTTCAGTACCGTTATAGTTGCCTTCCTGGGTGGCGGTCAGCAGTGGATGCAGCACCTTAATCGGCGCTTTAAACATCTCGACAAATTCCATCAACCCCTGGTTGGCCCGGCACAAAGCGCCGGAGTAACTGTAGGCATCGGGATCATTCTGGGCAAAGTGCTCCAGCTTACGAATATCCACTTTACCCACCAGAGAGGCGATGTCCTGGTTATTCTCATCACCAGGTTCGGTTTTAGCTATCGCCAGTTGATCAAGAATAGACGGGTACTTTTTCACTACCTTAAACTGGCTGATATCACCGTTGTATTCATGCAAGCGTTTACTGGCCCATGGCGACATAATGTTGCGCAGGTAGCGTTTGGGAATGCCGTACTCTTGCTGCAGGATATTGCCATCTTCATTTACATCGAACAGGCACAGCGGGTTGTCGTACACCGGTGAGCCTTTTAAATAGTAGATTGGAATTTGCTGCATTAAATGTTTTAACTTTTCTGCCAGCGAAGACTTACCGCCGCCCACCGGGCCGAGTAAGTACAGAATTTGTTTGCGCTCTTCCAGCCCCTGAGCTGAGTGTTTAAGGTAAGACACAATTTGCTCTATGGCTTCTTCCATGCCGTAAAATTCAGAAAACGCCGGGTAACGGGCGATCACGCGGTTGGAGAACAGCCGGCTCAGCTTCGGGTCTTGGGCCGTGTCGGTCAGCTCCGGTTTGCCAATCGCCAGCAATAATCGCTCTGCCGCACTGGCATAGCAGCTCTTGTCTTCTTTACATAACGCCAGAAACTCTTGAATCGTATATTCTTCTTCTTTCGCAGCCTCGTAGCGTGATTTGTAGTGCTCAAAAATACTCATTTGCACCTCCGGCTTGTAAACATCGGGAAAGGGTAGCAGCCTGGCTGTTACTCTAAGGTTAGACAGTAAAGCTGATTCCCGCCTGACTAATTGACAGAAAAATCTATAATTTTCTTCAGGCTATACGTGCTGGCAGCGAAACAGTTTAGTCTGGCCGAATGGCCGGAATGTAAAGCAGAGCGGACAAAAAACCCGGCAGATGCCGGGTTTTATACAACAAAGTGTTATCAGGCTGCGAAGTTATCGGCAGCGAATTTCCAGTTAACCAGTGCCCAGAATGCATCCAGGTAGGTTGGCCGCGCATTGCGATAATCAATGTAGTACGCGTGTTCCCACAGGTCTACAGTCATTACCGGTGTCAGGCTGGTGTCTGTTAATGGCGTTGCCGCGTTGCTGGTGTTAACAATGTCCAGGCTACCGTCAGCTTTTTTCACTAACCATGTCCAGCTTGAACCAAAGTTATTTACCGCTTTGTCGTTAAAGGCAGTTTTAAAGGCAGCGAAAGAACCCCACTTGGCATTGATGGCATCAGCTAAAGCGCCTGTTGGCTCGCCACCACCGTTTGGTGATAAGCAGTGCCAGTAAAAAGTGTGGTTCCACACTTGGGCGGCATTGTTAAATACGCCACCTTCAGAGGTACGTACGATTTCTTCCAGTGATTTACCGGCGAAAGGTGTACCTTCAATTAGGCCGTTTAACTTCACTACATAAGTGTTGTGGTGTTTACCGTAGTGGTATTCCAGTGTCTCTGCAGAAATGTGTGGGGCTAATGCGTCTTTTGCATAAGGTAATGCGGGTAATTCAAAGGCCATTGTCGTTCTCCGTTGGCGTTGTTTATGATGTCTGCATGGCGTAGACTACAAAACCTGACTAAAATACTCAAGTTTTACAGTGTTTAGTTATAAGCTGATCCATTGTAGCGCGCTTTTAGGATCAGCTTGTTACGTTGTAACAAGGAAGTGGGGGTTTTTTCGTAAATCTCAAGTGCCACAGCGCACAGAACAGCGTAAAATGGCAGCCAATATTTAAATGCACTTGTTGTGAGGTATTAATGGAAACGCTGGACAAAATCAAACAGCAAATTGCTGAAAACGCTATTCTGTTGTTTATGAAAGGGTCACCTAAATTCCCCAGTTGCGGTTTTTCAGCCCAGGCTTCACAGGCGCTGATCGCTTGTGGTGAACAGTTTGCCTATGTTGATATTTTGCAGAATCCGGATATCCGTGCTGAATTGCCGAAATACGCCAACTGGCCAACGTTCCCGCAATTGTGGGTAGAAGGCGAACTGGTGGGCGGTTGTGATATCGTGTTGGAGATGTTTCAACGTGGTGAACTGCAGCCGTTAATCAAAGACGCGGCAGCGCGACATAAAACAGATACTGCTGCGGAGTAACATCTGCTGCAACAACAAAGGCCGCTGATAGCGGCCTTTGTACTTTATGCTACAGCGTCAGTGTCATCGTCTTCAGAACTGTGCTCTGTGTTGTCTTCCGGTTGTGCCTCTGCCATCGGCCAGCCACCCAGCTGCTTCCAACTGTTGACGATATAGCAAAATAACTCTGCAGTGCGTTCAGTGTCGTACAGTGCGCTGTGTGCTTCTTTGTTATCAAATTCGATGCCTGCCGCTTTACATGCTTTGGCTAACACTGTTTGACCTACGGCCAGCGCCGCCAGACTGGTGGTATCAAACGAGACAAAAGCATGAAACGGCGAGCGCTTGAAGTTAAGCCGCTCTATCGCTGCGTTTAAAAAGCCCTGATCAAAAGCGGCATTATGCGCCACTATTACACTGCGCTGACAGCCGGCGTCTTTTTGCGCTTTGCGCACCGCTTTGCATATTTCGGTAATGGCTTCGCGCTCCGGTACGGCACCGCGCAGCGGGTTAAACGGGTCTATGCCGTTAAACGCTAATGAACTGGCATCCAGGTTGGCGCCTTCGAATGGCTCAACATGAAAATGCAGGGTGGTCAGCGGAATTAAATTGCCGTCGTCATCCATATCGAGCAGTGTTGCGGCAATTTCCAGCAAGGCATCGGTTTTAGCATTAAAGCCTGCGGTTTCTACGTCGATAACTACAGGGTAGTAACCACGAAAACGCTGAGCCAGTAAAGAATTGGGTTGTGTCATAACGGCGCCATTTTGCAAATCAGCGGCTATTATGCCAAAAAATTAGTGCAACGTCTTGTTACGGCATAGTGTTTGCTAATGATATCAGTAATAACAGTATCAGCTGTGTGTAGTAACGCAGAACAGATAAACCCTGAACAGTGCGGCGCGACGTGCCGATAGGGGTAGGAAACCGGAAAATGCGAAGCTTATTATTAACTTTTGCCGCCACACTACTTAGTTTTGCTGTGTTGGCACAGCCGCAACTGCGTCAATATTCTGCCGCTATTGAAGAGTCGGTATGGCAGTTAAACCGCGACACGCCATTAGAGTGTCAGTTGCAGCATGAAATACCGCATTTTGGCCGGGCGGTGTTTCGCAGCGTGGCCGGGAAAGCACTGAACATGGATTTTGAATTACAAATGCTGCGTTTGCCGGACGGCTATGATCTGGCTGAAGTGCTGTCGGTGCCGCCGGCATGGCGACCGGGAGAACCGGCTAAAGCGGTGGCTAACATGCAACTGCTGAAGCAGTATAACGGCGATCTACCCAAAAAAGCCGCCTGGACGCTGCTGACTGAATTGGAACAAGGCTTTAGCCCGACATTCTATTTCAGTGATTGGCACAGCCCCTATGACAAGGTGGCAGCGGCGATGAACCCGGTACAGTTTTTAAAACAATATCAGCAGTTTAATCGCTGTATATCGGCATTACTGCCATACAGTTTTGACGATATTGCTTTTACCGTATTAAGTTATGAAACCGGCGGCGACCAGTTAACGCGCGAATCTCAACGCCGGCTGGCGCAGATTGCCGAATACCTGAAATACGATCAGGACATTGAATATGTGGAAATCCAGGGCTACACCGACAGTTACGGCGGCCGTTGGATGAATGAACAGTTATCAGTAAAACGGGCCGAGAAAGTAAAAAGCTTTTTTGTCGCCGCAGGCTTAAGTGAAAACAAAGTACAGGTAGAAGGCTTTGGTGAGCGGCGCCATGTTGCGCCGAACGACACCGCACTGGAGCGTAAGAAAAACCGTCGTGTAGTACTGCAGATGACTAAGCCCTGACGGGCTCAGTTCGCTGGCGTTAGCTTTGTAGTCTTAGTTTTGCACCATAATATCGACCTGGCGCCAGTCGTTCTGGCTTGAGATCAAAATGCGGACCTGATTATTATTAACGCTGAAATACAAATGTTGCCGGCCATACAGCGTCTGCTCGCTTACCGGTTCACCTAACTGTTGCACATAGTAATCACGTAACGCAGTTTCGGTTTGCTGGCTGAAAAAGCTCAGTACTGCCGGCATCTTGCTGTCAAGCCGGGCAAATTCCCGTGCATCTGCAGGGATTGGGATCTGGTAAAAATCGTTAGCCTGCAGCGCAGTGCTTAAGCTGCCGCAGGTTAATACCAGGCATAATAAAACGGCTGAACGCATCATCTTTCCTTTGCTTCAAGAACAATATTTTGGCTTACCTTAGCAAATTTTTTTTGCCTTTGCCCGACATTATATTGTGGGCGCAGTTCAGGCAGAAGCTAAGATCTGGTTTGCTAACAAGTGCATAGCGACCGGGTTAATAGCGTAATGCAGTTATTTTGCCAATAAGCTGCCGGCTTAACGGCACGGGTTCATTGCAAAGTTGGCATGCCAGCAGCTCTGCCAGCAGTGGTGACAGCATAATGCCCCGCGCGCCCATCGCGCCCAGTACATATAAACCCGGCTGCTCAGCCATGCCACCTGCCAGCGGTAAATGATCCGGCACCGTAGCGCGAAATGCCGCAGCCGCGCTTACCGCCTTGCTGTTGGCAAACCAGTCCGGTTGGTTAAGCTGGTCATTAACCAACTGCAAATTTTCTGTATTGTCCTGCTCGCTGACAAAAGCTTCTGTCGCTGTACGATCGAAGGTGGCGCCAACGCAATGCAATTCCTGCCAACCCGGCGTTATATAGCCTTTATGGCACAACACGGTTTTTAATGAGGCCATGGCGCTGTTTTGCACATGGCTGACCTGGCCGCGTATTTTATTTACCGGCAGCCGGGCAGTTTGTGCAAACTCTGCCAGTTTGCTGCCACAGGCCAATACCAGGCTGTTGGTGTTCAGTTCGCCGGCTGTTGTCTGCAATAACCACCCGCCGTTAGCCGCCGCGGTTACTGCCGTGAGGGAACAGTTAAGGCTGAGCCGGAACGAGGCTTGTTGTTGCAGCCACGCCACGGCTTGTTGACAAAACTGCTGCGGGTTTAACCAGCCGGCCAGCGGTATATAAATGCCACTATGTTGCAGTGCGACACCGGCTAATTCAGTTGCGGTATCGGCATCAACGGCCTGCACCAGCTGCGCCGGCCACAAGGCATTATCGATTAACTTTTGCTGGCGCTGTTGCAGTAATTTATTGCTGGCCAGATGCAGTAAGCCACACCAGTCCATAGCGAAATCCAGCCCCCTGCTATGCCAGTATTGATAAAACTGCCGTGCGTATAAAAAAGCCTGCACATGCAGCTGGCTGTCGTCTGTCAGGTTGGCGTGCAGGTTAGGGTACACTGCGCCCTGGCGGTTCTGCGAGGCTTGCTGTGCAACCATGTTATCTTCGCAAATCAGATGTACGGCAACACCACGCTGCTGCAATGCCAATGCGGTGCATACCGAGGCAATACCACCACCGACCACGATAACCTGCGTTGGGGCAGGTTGCGATAATGGCTCGGCTGTCGTAAAACAGGCGGTCAGCATTTCGCGTTTACGGCCAAAGCCTTTAATTTTGCTTACCGTAAAACCGGCTTGTTGCAGGCCGCGCTTGACGATACCGGCAGCGGTAAAGGTAGACACAGAGGTGCCATTTTGGCTTAGCGCTGCAAGGCCATTAAACAGGCTGTCCTGCCACATATCAGGGTTTTTGCCCGGCGCAAAACCATCGAGGTAAACCGCATCAACCGGCGCGTCCAGCTGCGGCAGAAGCGCGTTTACATCACCAAACCATAAATCCAATATGACGCTGCCATCATCAAATTTAAGCCGGTGGCAGCCGGCGACGGCCAGTGGATAAGCGTTCAGCAATAGCTGACACAGTTCCTGCAATTCAGTATGCACGGCCAGCGCACGGCGTAAATCAGCATGGCTTAACGGGAATTTCTCAAAACTACTGAAATACAAACGCTGACACCTTGCAGCGGCAAATTGCTGCTTATGCTCGCGAAAGCGCAGCCAGCTTAGTAAAAAATTAGCCCCGGTACCAAAGCCGGTTTCAATAATATGAAAGGCCGGCTTGTTGTGTGTTTGCCAGCGCTGTGGTAAACCATTTTGCTGCAAAAACACGTAATCGGTTTCGGCCATACCGCCGTCGTTAGAAAAATACACATCGTCAAAATCAGACGCGACCGGGGTACCCTGGTCATTAAAGTGTATTTTGGCGTTGCTAATCTGATTGGCGCTAGGTTGTGACATAACAGGCGGGTCCACCACAAAATTCGGCTTGTAGTTTACCTCAAGCTACCGCAGAATTGAAAACAGAGTACAGGTGTGCGCTGAAAGCTGACCACTTGTTAAAACAAAATCCGTACAATGTCGCACAGTATTATTTTAACCTTGCCGGCATCAGGCTGGTTGATGGGAGTAAGCATGAAAAGAGCGGTAATCACAGGTATTGGTATTGTATCCAGTATTGGCAATAACAAAGATGAAGTACTGGCGTCGTTACAGGCGGGCCGTTCAGGCATTACCCGCGCTGAAGAGTTTGCGCAAATGGGCCTGCGCTCGCAGGTATGGGGCAATATCAAACTGGAGCCATCAGAGCTGATTGACCGCAAAGCCATGCGCTTTATGGGCGATGCCGCAGCTTATGCCTATATTGCGATGCAGGAAGCGATGGCAGATGCCGGTTTTACCGAAGAGCAAATCTCCAGCCCGCGTATTGGTCTGGTAGCCGGCTCCGGCGGTGCCTCGTCTAAAGTACAGGTAGAAGCGGCTGATATTCTGCGCGAAAAAGGTGTAAAGCGGGTTGGCCCTTATGCTGTGCCAAAAACCATGTCCAGCACCTGTTCTGCCTGTTTAGCCACGCCGTTTAAGATTAAAGGCGTAAACTATTCTATCAGTTCAGCCTGTGCCACCAGCGCGCATTGTATCGGCCATGCGGTAGAACTTATTCAGCTTGGCAAGCAGGACGTAGTATTTGCCGGCGGCGGCGAAGAAGTGCACTGGACCCTGGCGATGGAATTTGATGCTATGGGCGCGCTGTCGACTAAATATAACGACACCCCAGAGCTTGCATCACGTACCTATGATGCCAACCGTGATGGCTTTGTTATCAGCGGTGGCGGCGGTATGGTAGTGGTAGAAGAGCTGGAGCATGCCTTAGCCCGCGGTGCCACTATTTATGCTGAAGTGGTTGGCTATGGCGCCACCTCTGACGGTTATGACATGGTCGCACCAAGCGGTGAGGGCGCAGTACGCTGCATGGAAATGGCAATGCACGGCGTTACTGCTGAAGTCGATTATGTGAATACGCACGGCACCAGCACCCCTGTGGGTGATGTAAAAGAGCTGGGCGCTATTCAGCAGGTGTTTGCCGGCAAGTCTCCGGCGATCAGCGCCACCAAGGCGATGACAGGCCATGCGTTGGGTGCTGCCGGTGTGCATGAGGCAATCTACTCGCTGCTGATGATGAAGCACAGCTTTATTGCGCCTTCTATCAATATCGGTGAGCTGGATGAAGCGGCTAAAGGGCTGAATATTGTATCTAAAGCCACCGCAGCTGAGTTGAATACCGTTATGTCGAACAGCTTTGGTTTTGGCGGCACTAATGCCACCTTAGTGATGCAAAAATACCGCGGTTAATTAACGCCGCCGGGCATTACAGATAAAAAAAACGGGCACTTAAAGTGCCCGTTTTTTATGCGGTGGCAGCTGTCAGGCGTCGGTGTCGTCTAAATCCCAATCGTCCAGCAATTGGCGCAGCCGCTTTTGTTCCAGCAAGTCGTCAATCCGCCGTCTGGCTTCCAGCTTTTGCTTTGATTTACTGTCTTTTGGCGACAGCTCTTTGATGATCTCAACGTCATCTACCGGTTCTTCCAGCTCAAAATCGTTACTTTCTACCTGTGACATAAGCGCCCCTCAGAATTTTTCTGCTTATTTACCGGATTTATTGATTAACCACAGCGAAATATTTTTTTACAGACGATGAAAAGTTTTTTAAATAAGCGCTTCAGCTTCGCTCAGCAGCGGCCGGAACGCTTGTTTCCGCGGTGACAGCAAGGTTTTGCTGTATACCACCTGCTCAATAAAATCGATGACTTTTTCCTGTAACCGCACCCCGTTCAGGCGGTTAATCCGTGCTATGCCGCCCGGGCTCATCACGTTTACTTCGATCAACTTGCCGTTTATCACATCAATGCCGGCGAAAAACAGGCCATCGCGCGCCAGTTTCGGCCCGATATGGGCACAGAGCCGTTTTTCCTGTTCGCTTAACTGATGTTTTATTACCGTGCCGCCGGCATGCACATTGGAACGCACATCGTCTGGCGGTGGAATACGCCGCATCGCGCCGATAGGTTTACCGTTAAGCATTAAAATCCGGATGTCACCCAGTTCTGCGCCTTCCACGTATTCTTGTAAAATAACGTAGTTACCGCGCTCGGTATCACCGATATAAAAATCCAGCAAAGAACGCGCGCTTTGCGCCGCCGATTTTTCCAACAAAATAACGCCTTTACCGCCATAGCCGTTCAGCGGTTTCAGTATCATTTTGTCGTTAGGAGATTCTGCCAGTACCCGTGCCAGATAGTCTTTATTCTTTGACACATGCGTTACCGGAATAAACTCGTTATCAGGATCGTGCAGGGAAGCTGTATACATTTTATTGTTGGCAATCCGCACACCGTCCAGGTCATTCATAATAAAAGTGTCTTCACGCACCGAATCAAGAAAGTTCAGTACGATAGGATCCAGCGGCGGGTTAAGCCGGATAAAGATGGCATCAAAGGCGGCCAGCGGCAGCTTTTGCTGGTTAAACTGCGCATGGCGGTAAAAGCTGGCAATATTGCTGGACACCTTTTGGCCCTTAACAAATACATTGCAAAACGCCTGAGCAATGCTGTCGCGCATGGTTAAGTTGGTGGCATGGGTAATCGCCACGCTGTGGCCACGGTTTACCGCTTCGTGGATCATGCGGATAGTACTGTCGCCATCGGGCTGCACTTTTTCCCACGGATACATTAAAAAACAAATGCGCATAAGCTTCTCTGGTTTGCCGTCAACGTTTAGCACTTTGCGCTAAGCATACGAGAGCGGCAGAAAAAAGGAAGCGGATGATAGCGGATAGCCAAAAAAACACACGTGAATTTTGTATAAAGCTGCCGGGTTACTGCATCCGAACGGCATACTGTGTCATAACTATTGCTGATTAGTCAGTTTACCGGGGCGAAAATGGATCAATCACAACAACAATTGCTGCAATGGCTGTACGCTGCGGCGCAGCGAAACAAACCAGCATTTGAATAGTTATATCCGGTAGCGGCTGAGTTTCAGTAGTGCCGCCGGGGTCTGCGATATCAATATCCCCTCTGCCGACTGGCTGGTGCAGCGTGTGCAACAGGATATGTTGTTACCGTTAACGGTACGCTGTGATAGCATTACACGCTGGCAGCTAAGCTACAACGCGCTGTTTGACCGTCAGCATAGCCACAAGTTGTTGCTGTCATGGCAACTGCCGCCTGATAAAGCTAACGCGGTATTATCAGTAACCAGCCCGCTTTATCCGGTACTGTTAAATTAAGGAATACACATGGCTTATCGTTATCTTGCTGCTTGTACAGCGGCATTACTGGCTCCGGTGCAGCTGGTAGCTGACCCGTTATCGGCGCATATATTAGAGCAAATCAGTGTAAAAGGCCGGCAAACCGATTTATTGGGCTTAGCCAGTTCGGCCTCAGAAGGCGTGGTAGGCAATAGTGAAATTGCTGACCGGCCCTTACTGCGCGGTGGTGAGATCCTCGAATTTATTCCCGGTATGGTGGTTACCCAGCATAGCGGCAGTGGTAAGGCTAACCAGTATTTTTTGCGTGGCTTCAACCTTGATCACGGTACTGATTTTGCCAGCTATGTTGATGGCATGCCGGTAAACATGCGCAGCCACGGCCATGGCCAGGGTTACACCGATTTAAGTTTTTTAATACCTGAGCTGGTATCGCAAATTGATTATCAAAAAGGCGCTTATCATGCCAACAGTGGTGATTTCTCTGCCGCCGGTGTGGCACGTTTTGGCATACAAAACCGTACCCGCAACGGGGCTGAACTCACCTTAGGCATGGATAACTATCAACGCCTGCTGGTAAAAGGTAATACAAAAAAGGGCAATGCCAATGTGCTGCTGGCCGGTGAGCTGCAGCAATACGACGGCCCCTGGACCGATATTGCCGAAGATGTCGATAAACTCAACCTGCTGGCGCGGTACAGCAGGCCACTTGGCAGTGGCCAGTTTGCGTTAACTTTTATGGTCTACGATAACAGCTGGAATTCAGCTGATCAGATACCGCAACGGGCGGTAAGCCTGGGGCTGATTGACGCCTTTGGCTCGCTTGATACAAGTGTGGGTGGCAAAAGCAGCCGTAACAGTGTTTCAGCCAGTTGGTACAGCGATGCCTGGCAATGGAATGCTTACGCCATACAAACCGAGCTGGATTTATGGTCTAACTTTACCTATTTCTTAAACGATCCGTTAAACGGTGATCAATTTGAACAGGCCGATGAACGTTGGATATATGGTGGCGAGCTTAGCCGGCACTGGCATCATCAACTGGGTGAGTTTGCCGTTGAGCATGTGGTGGGTGCACAGTTACGCTATGACGATATTAGCGAAGTTGGCTTGTATAACACCCGACAGCGTCAGCGTTTAAGTACAGTGCGCCAGGATGCTGTGCAACAGGGCTCGGCGGCGCTGTTCAGCCAAAGCACCATGCAACTTAACAGCGACTGGAGCGCTCATCTGGGCCTGCGTTACGATTATTTCAGCGTGGATGTTAATGGTGATCTGGTCGCTAACAGCGGCGATACAACCGACGGTATTGCCTCACTAAAAGCCGGTTTAAGTTATCAGTTTGCCGCTAACTGGCAGGCGTATTTCAATGCCGGCCAGGGCTTTCATTCCAATGATGCCCGTGGCACAACAACACAGATTGATCCGCAAAGCGGTGATAACGTGGCCCCGGTTGATCTGCTGGTGCGCAGCGACGGTGCTGAACTTGGCCTGCGGTTTTTTGACTATACCGCATTTAATATCTCGGCAGCGTTGTGGTATCTGAATATGGATTCTGAATTATTGTATGTCGGCGATGCCGGTACCAATGAGCCCGGCCGTGCGTCCAAACGCTACGGTGTTGAAGTTGCCGCGTATTATTGGTTTAACAGTAATTGGAGCCTGGACACCGAGTTAGCACTAACACGCTCGCGTTTTACCGGTGCGGTAGCGGGTGAGGGTAATTACATTGACGGTGCTTTGCCGCTGGTGCTGAGTATGGGGCTGATTTATAAAGCCGATAACCCGTGGCAGTTGAGTTTGCGGTTACGCCATTTGGGCAAACGTACGCTGGACAGTTTTAACCAGCAACGCTCAAACGCTACCACTACCGTAAATGCCGGTTACCGCTATGAATGGCAACGCTGGCAGCTGGCGTTGGAGTTATTGAATATCTTTGACAGTAACAACAGCGATATCGATTATTTCTACGCCTCGCGTTTACCCGGCGAGCCGGCAGAAGGTATAGAAGACAGGCACACGCATCCGCTGGAGCCACGCACCGCCAGAGTAAAACTGGCTTACCGGTTTTAACGGCAGCCGCTGGCATACAGATCGGCTTAGGCTTATGCTACGTATTAGCCGACTGCAACATCTGCAGCCCTACAGGAGATAAATATGAAAACATTACTAAGTGCGGCCACTTTGGTAGCCGGTTTACTGGCCATGCCGGCACTGGCGAACCAGTGTGGCGACATTCTCGGCCATTCTATGCAGCAATTAAATACCCGTGAAAGCGTAGATTTATGCGACAGCTACAAGGGGAAAACCATACTGGTAGTGAACACCGCCAGCAAATGTGGTTTTACCAAGCAGTTTGAAGGCCTGGAGTCGTTGTATCAACAATATCAGGATAAAGGCCTGGTTATTCTGGGCTTCCCGTCAGACAGCTTTATGCAGGAATACGATGATGCCGAAAAAACGGCAGAAGTGTGTTACTTAACCTACGGCGTAAAATTCCCGATGTTTGCCAGCTCTAAGGTAAAAGGCGATGATGCTAACCCGGTATTTAAAGCGCTGATTGCCAAAACCGGCGAGTCACCGAGCTGGAACTTTAATAAGTATCTGGTAAGTAGCGATGAGCAAACAGTAAAGCATTTCGGTAGCCGCACCGCGCCGGACGATAAAGCCTTTATTGCTGAGCTGGAAAAAATGCTGGCCGCTAATGCTGGCGCAGAACCTGCGGCAAAATCCGGCGAGTAAGGAGCCGGTCAACTGCTTTTACTGCAACACTCGCTTTGGCTTATCACAGCAACTCGCTCACGCTGGCGCGTTCACTCAGACACTCTGTGATAACCAAATCGAGGTTCCAGCCGCAGTTGACTGCCGAACATTATTGCAGCGCAAGCAGTTAACGGGATACGTGCAAGTGTATTAGAACCTGGTTTTACACCTTTTGACTCTGTTCAAACGCCGTATCCTCAGTAGTGGGTTTGGCTTCAGCAGCGCTGCGCGCCAACACATCGCAGCGCTCATTCTCCGGGTGGCCGGCATGGCCTTTTACCCAGTGCCACGCCACTTTATGCGTTGCTGCTGCAGCATCCAGCCGTTGCCATAAATCCTGATTTTTCACCGGCTGTTTCTGGCTGGTTTTCCAGTTATTACGTTTCCAACCGGCCAGCCATTGCGTAATGCCTAAGCGCACGTACTGGCTATCGGTAGTCAAATCCACATCGCAGCTGTCTTTTAAACTCTCCAGCGCCATAATAGCGGCCAGTAACTCCATCCGGTTATTGGTGGTGAGTTTATAGCCGCCGCTTAGCTCTTTGCGATGCTGTTTATAGATCAGCACAGCACCGTAGCCGCCCGGGCCCGGGTTACCCAGGCAGGAGCCATCGGTATAGATCGCAACTGTTTTGCGCATAAAGCCTTTCCTCAAACCAAAACGGCGTATAATCTAACCCAAATGCAGTAAAAAACGAAACCGCTATGGCTAAAAGACAAATTATCCTCGACACCGAAACCACCGGTCTTAATCCCAGAGATGGCCACCGTATTATTGAAATCGGCTGTGTAGAGCTTATCAACCGGCGTTTTACCGGCAATAATTTTCATGTTTACATCAACCCCGAGCGGATTATTGATGCGGAAGCCGTTGCCGTACACGGTATCACTAACGAGCGGCTGAAACACGAGCCCAAGTTTCGCGATATTGCTAAAAGCTTTTATGACTACATTCACGGCGCTGAGTTAGTGATCCACAACGCGGCGTTCGACGTTGGCTTTATTAACCATGAATTTGCCATGTTGCATCCGCAGTTACCCGAGGTTGGCGGCTACTGCGCCATTCTTGATACCTTATTGCTGGCGCGGGAACTGCATCCCGGCCAGAAGAATAATTTGGATGCGTTATGCCGCCGATATGATATTAATAACAGCCACCGTACGCTGCACGGCGCCTTACTGGATGCCGAGATTCTAGCGGACGTTTATCTGTTAATGACAGGTGGCCAGGTAAGTTTAAACCTGGCTAACGAGCAAGACGGGGCGGATGGTAATACCGGACCAATAGCCATTCAGCGTAATGGCCGGTTAACTGTCATTCGTGCTACCGATGAGGAGCTGGCCGCGCATGAAAGCCGGCTGGATCTGGTGCAGAAAAAAGGGGGCAGTTGCCTGTGGCGAAACTGATAAGTTGGTTAGCGGTATTGTTATTCAGCAGTATCGTGGCAGCACAACAAACGGATGCCGAACAAGCTACCACTGAAAAAACCACCACTGCGCAATCAGAGCAACCGCTGCTGCACAATGGTTTTGAATTGCTGAGCGATTTGCCGACCAAAAACCAGATCCCGCTGTTTGAAAACCGCTTTCGTATTGATGAGCACGTGGAAGAAATTACTTTGTTGCTGTTTCGCCGGCGTGGCTCTGCGTCAACTGTGCTGGTGCAACCTGATGGCAGCAAGTTGCACTTTAATACAGCAGAGCAAAATAAAATACGCTGGCACGATGCCAGTAGTTACGATTTGATTGAAATTAAAAATCCGATGCCCGGCCCCTGGCAGGCGATAGGCCGGTTACTACCGGAAAGTCGCATTATGGTGCTGACCGACATTAAACTTGATGTCGACCCACTGCCCACTAACTTAATGGTCGGTGAAACAGTTAAAATTACCGCCCGGCTAACCAACGGCAATGAGCCAATGAATGCGCGTGATTTTCGTGAAGTGCTGATGCTTGAGGTTATCTTTGTCAGTACCAACAATGCAGAGTACGACAACTTTGGCCGTGGTGTGGTGCAGGTGGCGCAGTTTCGTGATGATGGCAAAGGCTATGATGAGCGGGCGCGTGACGGCGTTTTTACCGGCGAGTTCCAACTGCGCTTTGTTTCCGGCGAATGGATCCCGAAATATATAGTACGTACGCCGTTGTACACCCGCGAGGTAGAGCAGCCGCCGGTTGTATTACAAGCTGCGCCTATAGTGGCAGATATTATTGCCGCACCAGCCTTACCTGACGGCCAGCCGGCAGAGCAGGGAAAGCCGCATCAGGTATTGTTTCGTATAACCGACGACAGTATAGATAAAGCAAGCGTGCTGCTGCAGGGCCGCGTGCGTTACCCTAATGGCGAGGTAGATGAGTTTGCCCTGAATGAGCCGGGCTTAACTGCGCGTGAAGTGATGCTGCATAACCGCGGCCACGGTAGTTATATTTTGGAGGTGCAAGCCTTTGGGGCCATGCAGGATGGCCGCCAATTTATGCTGAGTTTGCCGGAAACCAGTTTTGTAGTGAAAATGCCGGTGTTTGAAGCACCGGTGCTGGATGAGCTACCGCAAAGTATTAAAGATGAAATAGCCGCTGAACAAGCAGAACCGGAGCCGGAATTTCCGTGGGGACTGGTGATAGGCGCTAATTTGCTGATTTTAATTGGTGGTGGCTTGGCCATTTGGTTTGTCATGACTGGGCGTACCTGGACAGATTTACTGTTTTGGCGCAAAAAACAGGTTGTGCCAGAGCCTGAGCCTGAAGCAAAGCAATCACAGGAGCCCAGCACAGCGAAAAATAACGCTAATGCACAAAAAAACAACGATATGGATGACATTCTCGATCTGACCCTGCCGGATGATTAAGGATTAGGCAAAAGCGGCAAAAAAGGTGTTGACGGCCTATCGGCTAATCCGTATCATTCCCGCCGCACTGCAGGATACCCAAACGAAATCTTGCAGCGCAATTGGTGCGGAGCGGTAGTTCAGTCGGTTAGAATACCGGCCTGTCACGCCGGGGGTCGCGGGTTCGAGTCCCGTCCGCTCCGCCAATTTTTGATACACACCGGAGCGGTAGTTCAGTCGGTTAGAATACCGGCCTGTCACGCCGGGGGTCGCGGGTTCGAGTCCCGTCCGCTCCGCCACTGTGTCGAAAAAGCTTCCTGATCCGGAGCGGTAGTTCAGTCGGTTAGAATACCGGCCTGTCACGCCGGGGGTCGCGGGTTCGAGTCCCGTCCGCTCCGCCACTTCAGTAAGTTGCCGTAAGGCAAAAGCCAAAGAGCGCAAGCTCACTCCAGCGCGGAGCGGTAGTTCAGTCGGTTAGAATACCGGCCTGTCACGCCGGGGGTCGCGGGTTCGAGTCCCGTCCGCTCCGCCACTTTAAGCCAGCATACTGCTGGTTTTTTGTTTTCTGCAGTATAGTCATTGCCGGTAGTTCAGTCGGTTGCTCTCTGTTAAAAGCTTAGCCGGCCTGTCACGCCAAAAGTCACAATTTAATGTTAACCTTTATTCCTTTTTCAGGTTTACTTCATTACGTTATTTAAGCTGCTTGTCTGGAAAAATGGAAACAATACTTCTATTGTTGTAACACTTGTCAATTATTAACAGCTTAAATTAGTAATTTATTGTATGGGCTGCTAACAACAAGGTTACGCCGCGTATGGATACATTTGAGCTGAGCCGGTTGCAGGATGCTATTGTACATTCTGCTGTCGATGCCATTATTGTGATAGACCAGCAGGGCTTAATTTGTGTTTTTTCGCCATCGGCAGAAACACTGTTTGGCTATGCTGCGGCTGAGTGTGTTGGCCAAAATGTACGTATGTTAATGCCGGAGCCGTTTCATAGTGAGCATGATGGTTATCTGGCTAATTATGTACAGCATGGCATGGACGCCAAAATTATTGGTTCGGGCCGTGATGTGCAGGGCAAGCGCAAAGATAACAGTGTTTTTCCGATGCATTTGTCCGTGGGGGAAGCTAAAGCCGGCAACAAGCGTTATTTTGTCGGAATTTGTCATGACTTGTCAGCTTATCAGGCCAGTGTAAAAGCGCATTTAAATTTGCAATCAATGCAGAATGCGCTGCTGGAGGCGGCGGTAGACGGCATAATCTCTATTGACGAATGGGGTGTTGTACAAACCTTCAACCGTGGTGCTGAATTGTTGTTCGGTTATAACAAACAAGAGGTTATCGGTAATAACGTCAGTATGTTGATGACAGCAACGCATGCTACGCAGCACGATAGCTATCTGCATAATTACAAAAGCGGTGGTAAGGCCAAAATTATCGGTATTGGCCGTGATGTGCAGGCAAGACGCAAGGACGGCAGTGTATTTCCGATGCATTTATCGGTTGGTGAGGCCCGTTCAGAAACGGGTCGGTTATTTGTTGGCGTATGCCATGATTTGTCGGAATTTAAAGCGGTGTTACAGCGGCTTATATCTGCTGAGCAACGTTATCGCGATATTGTACAAAATCAAAAAGAATTTATTTGCCGGTTAAGTAAAAACTCCAGGCTTACTTTCGTTAACAATGCCTTTTGCCGCCAGTTAAACCAGCAGCTGTTTCAGATGCTGGGTATTTCTGTTTTTGAATTTATCCACGCTGATGAACGTCACAACGTGGAAGCCTTGTTGACGCAGCTACGCCAGGCCGGTGAGGGCCATACTGTGTCATTATCAGTGCGTATGCTGGGGCCTGAAAATGCGGTGCACTGGGTAGACTGGACCTTTAGCAGCCTGGCCGGTACTGCAGAGTCGGGCGATGAAATTCAGGGCGTGGGCATAGACATTACCGAGCAGGTGAAAGCGAAGAATCACGCTAAGTTTCTGACCAGCTTTGATGCCTTAACCGGCTTATTGAATAAAGAAGGTTTATTAGAGCAGTTCAGCCGCCGCGCTGATCAGAGCCTGGCCATGGCGGTGTTGTTTATCGATTGTCACCGGTTTCGGCTGATTAATGAAAAATATGGCTATGAGTTCGGCGATTTAATGCTGATAGAAGCGGCACACCGGTTGCAAAGTTTATTGCCGCAGGAAGCCGTGGCATGCCGGCCCGGGGCTGACGATTTTATCGTGCTGTTACCTTTAGCTAACCGGATTGATTTACTGCCTTTTGTTTATCAACTTATTGAGAACTGTACAGAGCCTTATTGGTTGGCGCAGGAAAAAATTTCGCCGTCAATCTGTGTTGGCATCAGTGTGTACCCTGACGACGCCGGCGATTTAGCGATACTGATCCAGCAAGCAGAGTCTGCGATGTTTGACGCTAAGCATCAGGCGTTGCCGCTGCGTTTATATCATGCTGATATTCATGATGCGCTAACCCGGCGGTTAGAGATTGAACAAGGCCTGCGCCGCGCGCTGGAGCAAGACTTGTTAACTGTAGTGTTGCAACCCAAGTATCACTTACTCAGTCAGCAGCTTACCGGCTATGAGGCGCTGTTACGCTGGCATGATGCGGCACTGGGCACTGTTGCGCCGGACACCTTTGTGCCTATTGCTGAGGCGGTGAATCTGGGGAAAAAGCTGGATTGTTGGGTATTAAAAACGGTGTTGCGGCAAATCAGCTTATGGTGTGAAAGTGGCTTGCAGCCTTTGCCGGTAGCGGTAAATATTACTGCTAAGCATTTTTCCGATCCGGCGCTTTACGAATACATTCAAAGCAAACTTAGCTTGCTGGCGTTGCCGGCTGACTGTTTGCAACTGGAAATTACCGAAGGCGTGGCGATGGATAACGCTCCGGCCATTCTGGAAAATCTCAATGCGTTTCGTAGTGTCGGCATTAAAGTGGCCATTGATGATTTTGGCACCGGTTATTCTTCGTTATCCTATCTGACGTCTTTACCGATTGATTATATAAAAATAGACAAAGCCTTTGTGCAAGCATTGGATAAAGGCCATAACCTGAGTCTGGTAAAGGCCATGTTAGCAATGGCACAGGCAATAGACGTTTCCGTTATTGCTGAGGGCATAGAAAGCGCAGAGCAACAGGCCTTGTTGGCGCAGCTGGGCTGTGAATTTGGTCAGGGTTATTTTTATGCCAAACCATGCAGCCTTAATGACATCGGGCGGCAATTAACGGCTATTGCGCAAAATAACTAAGTTGCTCTTTATTGGCATGCTGTGAGAGTTTCTCGTCGATATACGCCTTGTGAACTGATTGGTCTGACACGACAAAAAATGCATCTATATGCTCGAGCAACTGGCATTTATAATGCGCGGCAAACGGCAGGCCATGCTGCTGCAGATAATGATTAAATGGTGCTTCATAGGTTAACAGTGCACTGCTGCGGCCTTTGATAAACATCTCCACCGCACTGATACTGTCGGGCAAGTCAATAAAACCGTAGCCTTTGTCTGCTAACAGCTGACGCTGACCGTGATAATCAAAACCGCGTATAGCCGCTATGGTCGGTAGTTTTTCCCGTGCCACTGCCGCTCCATGTGTCAGCAACACCAGCGACAGCTGCACATAGGGTGTGGCAACAAAACTGACGTTATCGGGCAGCGCCCTGGTGTGTTTAATGTTGATTGTTAGGTCAACTTCACCTCTTTGCAGCATTTTATATAACCGTGCCGGGGTGGCACATATGGTGGTTAGCTTAACGTTGTCGCGCTGTAAAATGCTGCGAGTTAATTCAACTGCCTCACCGGCGCAGTTATCGCTGCCTTGCATAACAAAGTACGGTGGAAAGTTATGCACACCCATCACAATGTGTTGTTGAGCGGTAGATGAGTAAGATACCCACAGTAACATTGCAATAATGCAACGCATTTTCTCTCTCACAATATGCACCGGTTGACACTTCGCCCGCAGCTTAGCATTTATGCGATGCAGTTTCAGCGCTGTTGTTTATTGCCAAACAACATTTTATGCAAAGTAGCATCTTTAAGGTAATAGTGATGCATTAACGCCGCGGCACTATGAGCCCCTATCAGTACATAGCCGGCAGTGGCGATAATTTCATGTAATTCTTCTAACCTCTCAGCCAAAGCTGCATCCGGTGTCAGCAGCTGCGGCAGCAGGGCAACGCCGAAAATCATGGTGTTGCTTTGCTCTGCATTAATTAATAGCCAACCCAGTATTGGTTGCAGCAGCATCAGTAAATATAAGGCTGCGTGAGTTAGTGCAACCAACTTGCGTTGCCATAACGACGTGACTGCCGTCTGAGCCGGCGTTTGCAACAGGCTTCTGGCCAGCACTCTTAGCCAGAACAGCATAAAAATGCTCAGGCCAAATGCGTAGTGCGCTGTTTTCATTAAGTCTCTGGCATCAGTGCCTTTGGCAAAGATGCCTTTGAATTCCATACTACTGTATACCAGTATAAATAACAGTACGCTAAGCCAGTGTAAGATGATAATGGCGCCGGGATAACGGCCGGAACTGGTTGTTTGCATTGCAGTACTCCTTGTGTTGTCGTCATAAGGCTGGAGTTAATCAGTGATATATGTAATAAAAAGCTCTTTTCAGCTACTTAGGCAACCAGCCAGTAAGTCCAGTTCTGCTCTTAGTTTTGTCGTTTTTACCTCAAATAGCGATAGCATAGTGTCAAATATATTATCGTGACTTACTTTATCTTGCTGTTGAATACAGTGTGTATCAATATGAGCGGCCCGGCGAAAGCTGTCTGACAGCCAGAAAAACATGGGTACTTTGGTTTGTGCATCAGGAGCCATCCAGTAAGGCAAGCCATGCAAATATACGCCGTTTTCACCCAGTGATTCGCCATGATCCGACAAATATACCAATGCGGTGTCATAGCGCTTATTTAATGATTCCAGCAGCGTTATGCTGTTGTCCAGCAGTAAGTCTGTGCTCACTATGGCGTTATCATAGGCATTTATAATCTGTTGTTGTTCACATTCACCCAGCATATTTGTCCGGCATTCCGGCATAAACACCTTATGCTGTTCCAGGCTGCGTTTGTAGTATTCAGGCCCATGGTTACCCTGTTGGTGTAATACCACTAACAAAGACTGTTTGTTGTCCTGTTGGTCAATACGTTGCTTTAACCCTTCCAGTAAAGCGATATCGGGGCAGTGGCCATCTTCACAGTGGTATTGGCCATCAGTAGCAAAATGGGTGTCTTGTTCAATCCGGTCACACATGGTTTTGCAGCCCGAGTTATTATTACGCCACAGTACATTTACTCCCGCTCTTTTTAGTACGTCCAGTATATTGTCTGAGTGTTTGGCGATGTCTTCGTTGTAATTGCTTTTGGTTAAATGACTAAACAGACAGGGTACAGACTGAGCGGTAGCTGTACCGCAGGCGCTTATCGCCCCAAAGTTTATCAGATCACGCTTAGACAACAGTGGCGTGGTATTGCGCGCATAACCATTAATGCCTAAATGGTCTGAGCGCACGGTTTCGCCCAGGACAAAAATAATAAGGCGGGGCTTGCTGCCTGCAGGTAGTTGCTGAATGGCATCCGTTGCATAGGTTTCATAGCTGCGCGCTATAGCATTTGTTCGGGCAAGTAAGCCTGCTGAGGCGGTCAGGGCGCTTAGGGGCAGCACTTGATGCTTAAGATAGCGGTGTTCACGAAACACACCTGCATAGCTTTGATACTGTGTTGCAACTACTATAATAACAAGCCCAAAAGTGCCGGCCAGTGTTGCGATGTAGCGAAAAACATCCGGTGACATTGTTTTAGTATTGTTTGATGTAGTAACTGATACCGGTGTAATCATCAGTAGCGTAGCCGGCAGCAGCAGGTTAAACAAAAAGTACGGCAGCATTTTGCTGCTTAACAAGCCTTTTACTTCAGCAAGATCGGTCTCCAGCGCATTGAGCAGCATGTTTTTGTCAATCAATACACCATAATTAAGCATAAAATACTGGCCGCATGCGCTTATTAAGATAAGCAGCAGCAACCAGGGCTTTTGCCATTTTCCGCTGCCGCCCAGCTGACATAAAAACAGATTTATCAGCAACAGAAGTGCGGTAAGGTTGATGCTGACGTGAGTGTTAGCAATGGCAGCAAGGCTGTTGTAAAACGCCTGATTGTAGCCGGCCGTGAGTATCAACGCGGCAACAATATTCAGCAGCCAGGGGCGCAGCTTCGATGATTTGCTTGCGTTGATGCGCGTTAGCGGATGTCGTTCAGATATTGCCTGCATAAACCAAAGCCCACCACAGATAAGATATAACCTTATTCTGTCGTAGCAGCCTTAAGTAAAGCTTAAACGGGTTCTGTTGCAACCATGTTTTTGTTGGTGCGGAACAACAACGCAAAGCAGCCTTTGGCGCAAAGCAGGCAAATAAACAGAGTGGTGATATCGTGCGACATAAAGTGCGCGCCGCGAAGCTGCTGGGTAAACCCCAGAATAAGCCCTGCTATAAGGCCGGTTGCCAGGCCAATAATGCGGTAATCAGGCCGGGTGTGTTTAAAAAAATAATACAGCGCAACCCAGGCATAACCAACACTGGCATGCCCGGCCGGAAAACATTGGCTGCCAGCTAAATAAGCCGGGCGCTGCTGCAACAGGTGATAATACGGCTCCGTACCACCAAACAGCGACAGGCTCCAGGGGCAGGCAACATTAGTAATGCTTTTAAGATAAGCAACCAAAGTAAAAGATAGCAGCAATGACAACGCAAGCGCCAGATAGGCGGTGGCGCGCTTGGGCTGTGATTTATCGATAAACTGATAAAACACTGTAGTGAGCAATACCGCCAGCGCAAACAGGTAATTTAACCTGCGCGCCCCTTTATGCAACACCTGTTCGGTTAGCCAATAGTCTTGCAGCGCCCACTGATAACCCTGCAGTGCATACCAATGCGATGCCAGCCAGATATCCAGCCCGGCAAAGTCCAGTAGCAGCATCAGCGCTATATAGCCCGGCGACAGGGTTTGCAACATCTTACTTGATGGATTGGTGCGGTTTGCTGTCAAGTTGGTTACCAACAATGTTTGTCATGCCTTTACTCTAGATGCGGTAGCTTAAGATTTTCTTAAGCTACCGCATCTAGCATGCAACAAACAGATTTGGGGTAGTGTTGCATGAGAGAAAGTAACCGGTTGGTGCAGTTTTTTGGCCCTTATTTGCAGTATGTGGCTATGCTGTTGTTAATGTTACTGTTGTTGTCTGCCAGCCGCGGCGGGCTGTTTATTTGGCAGTTTGACCGTGTTAGCGCTGCTGGCGATATCGGTTATATGCTGTTGCAAGGAATCAGAGCCGATCTGATTTTTGCCGGTTTATGGCTTATTATTCCGCTGCTGCTGGCGCCACTGCTGGCAGGTAAAAAGCGCTTTCCCCTGTGGCGCCGTTTTAGCCATATTTGGGTGCTGCTTGGGCTCTGTCTGGTTATCTTTATTGAGGTATCAACACCACAGTTTATTTTGCAATACGATATAAGACCGAACCGACTTTATGTTGAATACTTAAAATACCCCAAAGAAGTGTTCAGTACTTTGTGGCAGGGCTATCGTGCCATGTTGATAGGTGGTGTTGCGGTTACCGCTTTGCTGCTATGGGGTTTACATAATGTGTTTAGCCGGGTGACGGCAGCCACGCAGCCTTATGCCGGTAAAACACTCTGGCTAAGCTGGCCGTTGGTTGTGGTGCTGGTATTTGCGGCGGTGCGCTCTACCACTGAGCATCGGCCGGCAAATCCTGCCATGTTCGCTATTACCAGTGATGCGCTGGTTAATTCACTCATTATTAATTCGCCGTACTCAGTGCTATATGCACTTTACAATATGAAACACGAGGCGCACTCCAGCGAAATTTACGGCAAGCTGCCAGATGCTGAAATGCTGGCGCTGGCGCTGGACTGGCCCTGGCTGAAAAACGATAGTTTTAGTGATGCAACCTTACCTACTTTGCATCATCACAAGGCCGGTATAAAGCGGCATCAGCCACTTAACCTGGTCATTATTTTGCAGGAAAGTCTGGGGGCAACTTTTGTAGCGTCACTCGGCGGTGTGCCGGTTACCCCTGAACTGGAAAAGCTGAAAGATGATGGCTGGTGGTTTGAGCAAATGTATGCAACCGGTACCCGCTCTGTACGCGGTATTGAGGCGGTCGTCTCCGGTTTTATGCCTACGCCGGCGCAAAGCACGGTTAAGCTGTCATTATCACAACAGAACTTTTATACCTTAGGCAGCACGCTGTCACAGCTGGGCTACAACACCAGTTTTATTTACGGTGGAGAAGCGCACTTTGACAATATGCGCAGCTTTTTTACCGGTAATGATATTAATCAGGTAATAGATTTGCCGCAAATGCCAAAGCCGGTGTTTGTCGGCAGTTGGGGCGCCAGTGATGAGGATTTATTTACTGCAGCTGCACAGCATTTTGATGATATTCACCAGCAACAAAAGCCGTTTTTCAGCCTGGTTTTTACCTCCTCTAACCATACGCCTTTCGAGTTTCCCGACGGCCGTATCAGTTTGCATGAACAGCCTAAAGCGACGATGAACAACGCAGTAAAATATGCCGACTATGCGTTGGGTAAGTTTATTGCAGAGGCCAAACTGCAGCCGTATTGGCAGAATACGCTGTTTGTCATCGTGGCAGATCATGACAATCGGGTGTATGGCAACAACCTTGTACCGGTAGAGAAGTTTCACATCCCCGCGCTGATCCTCGGTGCAGATCTGACAGCAAAACATATTAAACCGGTTGCCAGTCAGATTGATTTGGCGCCGACCTTGCTATCACTGATGGGCATTAGCAGCAGTACACCTTTGATGGGGCGTGATTTTAGTCAGGACGATACCAGCCCGGGGCGCGCACTAATGCAGTTTGAACAGTATTTTGCCTTGATGGAAGAGCAGCAGGTAACCATCTTAAGACCCGGCCAACCGGCGGTGAGCGCGCAGTACGATCCGCGATTAAAAAATCTGCAGTTGTCAGAGCAGGCACCCGATAACAATACGGTGAAACGTGCACTGGCTCAGGTGCTGTTGCCGTCTTATCTTTATCGCCGGCAGCTTTACCACTTACCTGACTCAGCTTATTAGGGCTTAAGGTTTACTTAAGTATTGCCGGCTAGCCTGTTGCTAACAGTATTGGAGGTGCTATGCGAATTAGCGTGTTATTAGTGGTGTTTTGTGGCTGTTTATTGGTTAGCAATGCTCAGGCGGTAGAGTTGACTGCGTTAGAGGGAAGTCCGGTTAGCAGTATGCAGCAGTTAGAAGGTAAGGTTGTGCTGGTTGATTTTTGGGCGTCCTGGTGCGCGCCTTGCCGTAAGTCGTTCCCGTGGTTAAACAGCATGCAGCAACATTATGGTCCGCAAGGTTTGTTGGTATTGGCAATAAATGAAGATACAGAGCGCAGCGATGCTGAACGCTTTTTACAGCGGGTGCCGGCAGATTTTGCCGTGCTGTACGACCACGCCGGTGCGCTGGCCGAACAGTACCAACTGATGGGCATGCCCGGCAGTTTTCTGATTGATAAAAAAGGCCAAATTCGTTATCGCCACCTCGGTTTTAAACAAGCCGACATCGCCGGCTATGAAACACAGATCCGCCAATTACTGGCTGAGGAGTAAGTACCGTGAAAACAAAAAAAGTAATCATCACCGTCACTCTGACGCTGTTATCAGGGGCGTTAACGGCTTGCAGCAGTCTTGGGGTTAAGCCGTGGGAGCGCGATATATTGGCAAAAGAAGAAATGGCGCTAAACAGTGCGCCGCTGGATAACCGGCTGGACGACCATATCTATTTCAGTAAAGAGGGCAGCAGCGGTGGCCGCAGTTTTGCCGGCGGAGGTTGCGGATGCAATTAAAACAACTGGCTAATATCAGTGCAGCGCTGGCCGCGGCCAGTTGTGCCGTGCTGGGGCAGCAAGCACAAGCCGGCACCTTATTGGATGACTGGCAGTTTAACAGTGCCATTTTACTGTACAACGAAACGGACCGTGTCAGCGCTGGCGAAGGGGTTTTCACCGCGCGCGGCGATTTTGGTGATGATAAGTATCTTAACCTGGGGTTAGTGGTCGATGCGCTCACCGGTGCTTCAGCCACCGGTGCGGTAGCCCAACCATATGTGCAGAGTTTTACCAGGCCTTCCGGTCGCGGCAGTTATGAGGTTGCGCCCGGCGAAACGCCGCTGGACGATACCTTTCACGATACCAGGGTGCAGTTGGATGCCGGCTGGGAACAGCCATTGGCAGCTGATTGGCGCATCAGTGGTGGTGGCCATATATCGAAAGAGTACGATTATTTGTCGCTGGGGCTAAATGGTGCGCTGGCGCGTGATTTTAACCAAAAAAATACCACGCTGTCGCTGGGCCTGGCATACAGCCATGACACTATTTCGCCTGAAGGGGGCATAGCCAGTGCATTTGCACCTATGTTACTGCGTAGTAATTTTGCCGACGATGAAAGTTATCAGGCAGCTTTTTCTGCCACCCGCGACAGAGCTGATGACAGCAAAGATACGCTGGATATGCTGCTGGGGCTGACGCAGGTAATCAATCGTGACTGGTTAATGCAGTTTAATTACTCATTAAGTGTCGCCGATGGCTACATGACAGATCCGTTTAAACTGGTCAGCGTGGTGAACAGCAATGGTGAAGTACAACAGAACCTGTACGAAAGCCGGCCGGATAAGCGCACTAAACACAGCTTATACTGGCAGAATAAGTTGCACTTAAGCGGCACTTTTCTTGATGCATCATACCGTTATATGTGGGACGACTGGGAACTCAGCTCGCACACCGCAGATGTAAAGTGGCGCCTGCCGCTGACCGAGCAATGGTATGTTGAACCACAATTTCGCTACTACCAGCAAAGTGCGGCTGAGTTTTATCTGCCTTTTTTACAGCAGGATGAACCAATACCACAGTTTGCCAGTGCGGATTACCGCATTGGTAAAATGAGCGCTTATACCCTGGGCGCTAAGTTTGGCACCAGGCTGGCGGCAGGCAATGAGTTATCGTTCCGTATTGCTATGTACCAGCAAACGCCGGAAAACGATGGTGTCGTAGCGCCCGGCATACTGGCAGAGGTGGAGCTTTATGAAAAAGTTACCGCTGTGATGGCACAGGTAAGTTATTCTTTCTGATAGTTATTCAGATTGGAGAACCTATGACAGCCATTAGTGTGCAGCAAGGCAGTAACTGCGTGGTTGGCCGGTTTCGGGCAATGGCCAGCCCGTGTGAAATCTTACTGGAAGCTCAGGACAAAACCCTATGCCAACAGCTGACGCAACTTGCTGCAGCTGAGGCTGAGCGCATAGAGCAAAAGTACAGTCGCTATCGCCAGGATAGCGTATTAAGCTTACTTAACAGTAACACAGGGCAATGGCAGCACATTGACAGCGAGACCGCTGCACTGCTGCAGTTTGCCAATACCTGTTTTACGCTAAGTGGCGGCTTATTTGACATCAGTAGCGGTATTTTACGCCGGGTATGGCAGTTTGACGGTTCAAACAATATTGCCAGCCAGCAGAAAATTGATGCCGTGCTGCCTTTTATTGGTTGGCATAAAGTAACGCTTGAGGCTGATCAGTTGTTTTTACCCACCGGCATGGAGCTGGATTTAGGCGGTATTGCCAAAGAATATGCTGTTGATAAAGTACTGCAGCTGTTACAGCAACAGTTCGCAGCGCAACAAGCGCCAAGCCTGGTGGTGAATTTCGGCGGTGATATGGCATCTAACCGGCCACGTGACGATGGCAGCTTATGGCGCATCGGTATTGAAAACCCAACCCTGGTCGATCAAGCCATATCCGCGGTAGGGTTAAGCAGCGGCGCTTTGGCCACCAGCGGTGATAGCCGCCGCTTCCTGCTAAAAAATGGCGTGCGTTACAGCCATATCTTAAACCCGAAAACCGGCTGGCCGGTAACCGACGCACCACGCTCGGTTACCGTGGCAGCACCCAACTGTTTACTTGCCGGTATGCTGGCGACTACTGCGCTACTGCAGGGCGATGATGCGGAAGCGTTTTTACAGGCGCAAGGGCTTAAGTACTGGTTGGTAAAGTAGCCGGGTTACAACTGATACAACTGCAAAAAAGCCTCTGCCGGCAACTGATTAAATTGCTGCAATAGCCGGCTAAACAGGGTGCTGTCGCTAAGGCTGTCGAGTGACTGTATCAGCTGCGCAAGCTCGGTATCCTGCAAGCGGCAGCATTGCTGATAGCGCTGTATATGCTGGCTTAGTGTAGCCTTACCCTGTTGCTGCAATAAGCGCTCTGCAACAACAAAAAACTGCGCGCCGCCCCAATAAGCCGCGGCAAAGCGGCGCTGGCTAAGCAGTTGTGCGGCGGTATCGGCCATGCTTAATTGCTGCAGATAATGTTTGCGTTGCGGCGCAAATTTAGCGTTAATCTCTCTTGCTGCACTGTCAATTAACCCTGCCTGCTGCATAATCCGGTATTGCATATAGCTGGCAAAACCCTCGGCAAACCAGGCATGGCGCCGGCCCAGATACGGCAGCGCCAGATGGGCTATTTCATGGTAAGCGGTCCAATCGGCAACGAACTCTTCCTTGCTAAACTGCGGCGCAACATAAAAATGTACTTGTTGGCTGTGCTCCCGCCAGGTATTGGCCCATGGCACCGGTTCATTACCGGCGCGACGGTACAGATATAACTGCATGGCAAACGGGTAGGGGCCGAGCTCATTTAAGGTCGCCTGACTGCTAAAGGCCAGCCACTGGCTCAGTTTTGCCTGTTCTGACGTGCTGAATTTATGCTGCCAGTGCAGCTGATATGGCGGCGTTGCCGCTGTGCTGATATTGCCGGCGCTGCCAAGCAGCACCAGCAAAACAGTAGCAAACTTATGCACGTTTTTTCAGCAGCAGGGCAATATCATCGCTGCTGCTTATGGCTGCGGTATTGTCCTGCAGTTTACGCGGTCGCAGTTTTTCGCCCAATACCAGCATACAGGGCGTTAAAAAAAGCGTTAGCACGGTGGCAAAGGTTAAACCGCCGGCAATGGCACTGGATAACTGCGTCCACCACTGGGTAGACGGTGCGCCAAAGCCCAGGCTGGGTTCAAGCAGGTTAACGTTAACGGCCAGTACCATCGGCATTAAGCCCAGTACTGTAGTAATCGAGGTTAACAGCACCGGGCGTAAGCGCAGGCAACCGGTTTCCAGCGCCGCCTCAAAGGCTGATAAACCGCTGTCGCGCAGCTGATTATAGGTATCAATTAACACGATGTTGTTGTTTACCACTATGCCGGCCAGGCCAATAATACCCATACCTACCATCACGATGCCAAAGCTTTGGCCATTCACCAACAGGCCGAGTAATACGCCGGCGGTGGAAAAAATAATGGCCGATAAAATTAACAAGCTCTGATACCAACTGTTAAATTGCACCAGTAAAATCATCAGCATCAGAAAGATCGCAGTTGCAAAGGCGCCCATCAAAAAGGTCATAGCCTCTTGCTGATCAGCGCTTTCGCCGGCGGTTTTTATGTTAACGTTATCCGGCAATTTTATATCACTTGCCAGCAGAGCCTGTAAGCGCTCACTTACCTGAGCACCAGGGGCTAAATCGCTTTTAATAGTAACGGCCCGGTTGCCATCAATGCGTTTAATCACACTGGTTTTCGGCGCCGGCACTAAGGTAACAAAGTTACTCAGCGGCACCTGGCCACGAGCGGTTTGAATAGTTAACCGGCCCAGCTGATCTAACGAGCGCCAGCTTTGCGGAAACCGCACGCGGATATCCACTTCGTCACTGGCATATTCCGGGCGGAATTTTGCCAGCAATAAACCGTTACTGATCATCTGTACCGCATTACCCACGGTAAGCACATCGGCACCAAACCGGGCGGCTGCGGCACGATCAACTTCAATACGCCATTCTATGCCCGGTAAACTTCTGTCATCTTCAATATCAACAAAGCCGCCCATTTTTTGCATTTGACTGATAATTTGCGTTACTGCTTGCTCTGTTGCGGCAGCTTCGTTGGCGCTGATTTGCAGCTCTATTGGCTTACCACCTGATGGGCCTTCTTCCTGCTGGCGAAACTCCAGAATGATACCGGGAATATCCGCAGTAAGCTTTCGCATCTCATCAAGAATGTCTGCTGCGCGACGGCGCTCGTACCAGTCAATAAACTGAAACTGCAAGGTGCCGACCACATCGGCCGCCAGCTCACCACCGGCGCTGGCTAACGAACGGGCATACAGTGCTTTGACTTCAGAAAGTCCAAGCAGCCGCTGTTCGACTTTCTGCAGCAAGGCATCTTTTTCATAGATCGACATATCGCCGCGGGCCCGCACCCAAACCTGGGCTGACTCCGGCTCTACCGACGGGAAAAACTCCATACCATGGTTGTATTTACCGTAGGCGACGAAAATAAGCAGCATAGCGCCCAGCAGTCCGGCAAAGGTCAGCCCGGGCCGGCGTAACAAGCGGCCCAGCAAGCCCCGATAAGCCAAACCTGCGCGGCTTTGTTCTACTTCGTGCGCCGGTGGCTGCGCTTTGCTAAGAGAGCCCATTACCGGCAAGAAAATCAGCGCCATAAACAATGAAGCCAGCAGGCATAAAATTACCGTGGCCGGCAGGTATTTCATAAACTGGCCGACGACGCCCGGCCAAAACAGCAATGGCATAAAAACCACTACTGTGGTCGCCGTAGAGGCAATAATGGGCCAGGCCATACGCCCCGCGGCGTTAGCCCAGGCTTGTTTCGGCTTTTGCCCTTCGGCTAAGTTACGGTCAGCCAGCTCGCTGACGACTATGGCACCGTCTACCAGCATGCCGGCCACCAGAATAAGCGCAAACAGTACGATAATGTTCATGGTGTAGCCCAGCGCGTAGACCATTAAAATACCGGCAAAGAACGCCCCTGGTATGGTAACGCCCACCAGCAGCGCAGAGCGCACGCCCATAGTGGCAACAATCAGAATAAGTACCAGCACCACCGCCGTTAACACGTTGTTCAGTAAGTCTGACAGCATGTTTTTCACTTCTTTCGACTGGTCCATAATGTAATTGATGTGCATACCGTCCGGAAACTGGCTGCTTGCCTGCTCAATTAAGGCTTTAGTCTGTTCGATGGTGGAAATAATGTTAGCACCGCTGCGTTTTTTCACTTCCAGCACTACAGCCGGCTGGCCGTTAATACGGGCGAAACCGAGCGGGTCTTTAAAGCTGCGGCTGATGGTTGCCACATCACCAAAGGTAATTACCGTATCGCCATCGACCTTGATAGGCATCGACAATACATCATCTAAATTTTCTATTACGCCGGGCACTTTCATAGCCATACGGCCAGCGCCGGTATCTAAACTGCCGGCCGCCACCAGACGGTTGTTGTTTGATACCAGACTAAACAGTTGTTGGTAATCCAGGCCATAACCTTCCAGTACTTGCGGATCTACCACTATCTCCAGTAAGTCTTCACGATCGCCGCCAATATCCACTTCCAGTACTTCCGGAATCGCCTCTATATTTTCCTGTAACTGCCGTGCGATATACACCAGCTGGTTTTCTGAGATTGGCCCGGATAAACCGACCGACAGCACCGGAAACAGCGCAACATTAATCTCGTTTACTGTAGGTTCATCCGCTTCGCTCGGCAACTTAGAGCGCGCCGCATCGACTTTTACCCGTACATCAGCCAGCGCCTTGTCGGCGTCGAAACCGGCATCAAATTCCAACATTACCGAGGCATGGCCTTCGCTCGAGGTAGAAGTCATCTTTTTAATGCCCTCTAACGAGCGCAGCTCATGCTCCATCGGCCGTACCAGTAAACGTTCACCATCCTCGGGGCTGATACCATCCAGCGACATAGACACATACATCATCGGAATGGCGACATCGGGGTTAGCTTCTTTCGGAATCGACTGATAAGCGCTGATGCCGGCGATAAAAAGAAACAGCAGCAGCATTAAGCTGGCGCGGCTGCGCTGTATCGCCGCCTGAATAATGCTGTTCATAGTTCAGCTCCTGCCACCCGCACTGTATCGCCCGGCTGCACAAAACCGGCACCCTGGGTAATAATTTGGCTGCGTGGCGGCAAACCACTTACTCTGGCGCCGGTGTTATCTGCGGTTAAAATCTGTACCGGATAAAACACCACCTGTTGTTGCTCATCGACCACGGAGACACCCAGGTTGCCGTTATTGTCCAGGCTTAGCAAGGCCGGTGAAATAAGATGTGCCAATACCGGCGTCAGTTGCACTTCTACCGTGGCGCTGGCGCCGGCGATACGCCAAAGTTCGGGGTTGGCGACTGTTACTTCAATATAAAAACTGCGGGTGGCCGTGTCGGCGGCATAGCTGATAAAGCTCAGCTCACCTTTCAGTTCTCTGCCATCAAGTAAGCGCAACGTTACGCTTTGGCCTTCTTTTAATGCTGCAATATGCTGCTGCGGTACCTGTGCAGTGACTTTTAATTGATCAATTTGCACCAGTTGCATCAGCTCGGTGCCGGTTTGTATTAAATCACCTACTTCAATATGGCGCCGGTCTACCATGCCGGCAAAAGGAGCTGAGGGCTCTGTTTGGCTTACAGCCAGCATAGCGTTTTGCAGCTCGGCTTCAGCTTGCGCCAGCTCGCTCTCTAACCGTGTCAGTTCGGTGGTGGATAAAAACTGCGCTTTACCCAAAGTGCGGGCGCTGTCCAGTTCGCTTTTACGCAGTTTAAGGTTGGCTTTCGCCTGCGCCAGCCTGGCGGTGCGGCCTTCATCGGATAACCGCAGCAGCTTGTCGCCTTGTTGCACACTGTCACCCTGTTGCTTTAACAGTGCTTTAACCGTGCCGCTTTGTTGCGATTTTATGCTGACACTGCGCCAGGGCAATACCTGACCTTGGGCAATTTGCGTTAATTGATAAGGCGCAGCCTCAGACCAGCGGGTTTCTACCTGTGCCAACTGTGCTTCGGGTACCTGTTGCGCTGCCGGCGCCTCGTCTTTAGCGCTGTAGTTGTCACCGCTGAACAGCCAAAACACCAGCATCAGGCTTAATATTATGGCAATAATCACAGGCGAGACAGCAATTTTCTTAAACATAAAATGTCCTTGGCGGCAAAAAGCGGCAGAGCGGGGTTAAGCGTAGTGTGAAATATACCTACAGGCATGAATGTCAGCAAGGATGCAACTGTAAGCAAATATGGCAGTTTTAACCGCGCTGTAGGCGCGGTTAAAACTGGTGCGGGTAATAACTATTGGCTGCGGGCAAACCGCCCCAGTTGCTGCTGAGTGCGGGCGGTGCCGCTCAACAAATCTTTGGCGGCCTGATCAATTGATGCCATCTGGCTGTAGGCGTCGCTGGTTACCTGTTCAATTGCGCTTAAATGTTGATGGGTATGTTGGTAACGCTGTTCCAGTTGCAGCACCGTGGTATTTATATTTTGAATACCGTTTTTTGCCAGTTGCAACTCCTGTTGCAACTGGCTGAACTCATCGCCGGTATCGGCAATTTGCTGCTGTGCCTGCCGCGCCTGCTGGTTCAGGCTTTGTGACTCGGTGCGGGTTTCGCTTACCAAATGCTCCATTTCATTTAAAAAGCCGGAAATTTGTTTGGTGGCATCATTTACTTTGGCTGCCAGGGTGCGTACCTCATCCGCCACTACAGCAAAACCGCGGCCGGCGTCGCCGGCGCGGGCGGCTTCAATGGCAGCATTTAATGCCAGCAGGTTAGTTTGGTCGGAAAAGGTTTCTACCATCACCAGAATTTGCCGTACGTTTTCGGAGTTTTTATGCAGGCCGTTTATGGTGCTGCCAAAGCTGTCGAGCAATTTTACAATGCCGGATAACTGGCCGCTTAATTGCTGCATTTGGCTACTGGCAACTTTGGCTTTGTCTACCGCCACGCCGGATACCTGATTTACCTCATCGCCGTGCTGCACTATATCAGCCAGATTTTGCAATACCTGGTCACTGTCGCGGCGAATTTGCCCGCTACGCTGTTCGGTGTCCTGCAAATGGCTGCGGGTGCTTTTTACCGCGCCTGACACCTGCTCGTTAACTAAATGTGTTTCGCCGGCCTGTTGGTGAATATCACCCAGCAACACCCCCAACTGGCTGACAAACTGGTTATATTCTTCCGACAGGGTACGAAACTCATCAAAGGTAAAAGCCGGCAGGCGGTGGTTTAAATCAGTGCCTTTGCGGTTGGTATCATGTAAAGCTGACACCAGCGCTTTTACCGGCCGTACGATTAAATAGTGCATATAGCCAATGGTAAAGACAAATGCGCCGGTACCCAGTATCAGCAGAGCCCACCAGCGGGCATTTGCACCGCTGTCGGGGTAAGCAAGGTAAAGCGCGAAAAAGAAAAATACCGCTAAAAAGCTGATATTACCCACAATTTTCCGGCTTAAACTGCCGAAAAATGTGCGTTCAATAAACAGATAAAGGGAGGTGAAACCGTTCATAAGTCGCAATTCCTGCCACGTTATATACCAGCAAAGCAGCATAACATAGCAATTTTACGCTCGCGACCCTGCCGGCGTCACGCGCTTTGATCTGCAACAAAGCCGCGTCAGATAGCCAGCTTACGACTGATAAACCAGCCGGCAACCATGGCAGCAATAAACGCCAGGGTGCCACTGCTACCTGAGCTGATGGCGGCAAGCGCCGGGCCCGGACAATAGCCGACCAGGCCCCAGCCGGCACCGAATATTAGTGAGCCGATAACCAGCGGTTTATCTAAATCTTTTTTGCCTGGCAAACTAAACTGCGCCGCAAACAGCGGTTTGTCTTTTTTGCCGAATAGCCAATAACCTGTGCTGTACACCGCCAAAGCTGCGGCCATAACCAGCACTAAACTGGGATCCCAGTTGGCGTTCAGCGTTAAAAAGCCCAATACTTTGTTTGGGTCGATCATCTGTGAGTAAGCAATACCGGCTGACATCAGTAACCCGGCAACGAAAGCAATAATAATTGGCATGGCAGTCTCCTTAACGCAGCAGGGTGGCAACCAGCATGCCGCTAAACATAAACAGCACAGTGGCGGTGATGGAACGCGGTGATAAACGGCTGATACCGCAAATACCATGGCCGGAGGTACAGCCGCTGCCCCAGCCTGTGCCAACACCCACCAGTAAACCGGCAACGATAACCTGCCAGCTAAGCCCGGGCGTACTGTAACTGAAATCAGCCAGCAGGGCGGCTACGAGTAAGGGCCCGGCGATAACACCGGCTAAAAATGCCAGCCGCCAGCTGCGGCCGTCACTTGAGAACAGCGCTGAGCTGGCGATACCGGAAATGCCGGCAATACGACCGGAAAACACAAATAAGATCAGTGCGCCCAAGCCTATCATGCCGCCGCCAATTAAGGCCGTAAACGGGGTAAAGTTGTCCATGTTGTGCTCCTGGATATATTGAACCGCTGATTACTGCTTAACCGCTAAGCCGGCATCCAGCCAGGCTTGCATGCCGCCGGCCACCGAATACACATTAGTAAAGCCCATGCGCTGCAATGACTCTGCCGCGAGTGCAGAGCGCGCGCCTGAGCGGCAAATCAGATACAGCGGGCTTTGAGCCAGTTGCGCCAATGCCATATCGGGGGCACAGCCGCTGGCTGCCACTTTCGGATGATTATGAATATTCATCTCCAGCACGCCGCGTGGATAATTTACTGCGCCGACAATATGCTGCTGCGCAAATTCAGCCGGCTCGCGCACATCGACCAATACTGTTTCTGCATCGCTGCTCAAAGCGGCATGAAGATCATTAATAGTAACTTCCTTAATGGCCGCTTTTGCTTCGGCGATAAGTTGTTGTGAAGTTTTCATTGGATGCTCCTGTTAACTCACATTAAAGGACAGATTGATAAATAACGACGGCAGCCATGATCACTAAGAATATGGCAAAGCCGCGCTGCAGTTGCTGTTTGGGTAAGCGCTTGCCCACGGCTGCGCCAACATAGCTACCGGCAATACCGGCGATAATCATCAGGCCAATGGTGCTCCAGTCAAATACCGCACCGTCTGCCGCCATCACCCAATAGTATTTGCCAAAACCGACAAAGGATTTCATCGCAATAATAACCAGGCTGGTTGCCACCCCAACCGGCATACTTAAACCGCCCAGCAGCACCAGCGCCGGCACGATTAAAAAGCCACCGCCGACGCCAACAAAGCCGGTTATGGCCCCAACTGCCAGGCCGTCGATAACAATTTTTACCGGTTTAAATGCTTTACCGTTACCCAGCTCGCTAATCTTGCTGCGCCACATCATCACTGCAGCTACCAGCATCAGCAGGGCAAACACCAGCAATTGCCAACGGGCATCTACCAGGGTGCCCAGCCAGGCACCGCCGTAGGTGCCGGCCATACCGGGGATACCAAACCACAACACATGGCGCCAGCTGATCAGTTGTTGCAAACCATTACGTACTGAGCCGAATAAGCTGATGCCAGCGACAATTAACAGCGACGACGCTATCGCCAACTGCGGCGGCATGTGCAACAGGTACAACAATACCGGTACAGTAAGAATAGAGCCGCCAGAGCCAAACAAGCCTAAACTTAAGCCAATCACCAGGGCACCGAGCAAAGCTAACATAATGACTTTACCTTATATAACATAATGGAATATGCTTATAACATGAATTGCATTCTAGAATGGTTTTGACTAAGCTGCAATCTAAATTTAGCATTTACTAATTTAAGGGGTTGGTATGGCCGTTGCTCAAGTTGAAATAAAAATGTTTTTCGATGCCGACAGCTCGACCTTTAGCTATGTTGTGGCCGACAGCCACACAGGTTTTGCTGCCATTATAGACCCGGTGCTGAACTACGACGCGGCGGCGGGCACTGTCAGTACTGCTGACGCAGATAACATACTGGCTTATTTAGCTGCCCATGAGCTTAAGCTCCAGTGGATACTGGAAACCCATGCCCATGCTGATCATTTATCAGCGGCAGATTATCTGCACCGTAAAACAGGCGCACCAGTGGCAATAGGTGAAGGCATTAAAAAAGTGCAGCAAACCTTTAAGCTGGTGTTTAATCTGGGCGATGATGAGCTGCTGGCGAAGGGCGATTATTTTCACAAGTTGTTTGCGGATAACGAGTGCTTCAATATCGGCAGTTTAACCGCGCAGGTGCTTAACACCCCGGGCCATACCAATGACAGCGTAAGTTATTTAATTGCCGGCAATTTGTTTGTCGGTGACTCGCTGTTTATGCCGGACGCCGGCACAGCGCGCTGCGATTTCCCGGGCGGTGATGCGCATATTTTGTATCGTTCTGTTCAGCGAATTTATCAGCTGCCGGACGAGACAAAAATTTATATGTGCCATGACTATCAGCCGGGCGGGCGTGAGCTGAAATACCAAACCAGCGTAGCCGAGCAAAAAGCGCAGAATATTCACGTAAAGGCCGGCACGCCGGAGCAGGAGTTTGTACAAAAACGTGAAGCGCGCGATAAAACCCTGGCGGTACCACGGTTGATTTATCCGGCGGTGCAGGTGAATATCCGTGGTGGTCAGCTACCAAAAGTTGAACACAATGGCGTAAGTTATATCAAGATCCCACTTAAGCAGCACTGATACTTTGCCGTTAACATGGGGCTGGCCTGGCAGCGCACGCTGGCGTTTTTCCGCCAACATCCGGGTTAACAACTTGTTTGTTACTAATGTTTTAGCGTAACCTGCCTGCAAGCAATTCAGACAAGGTTACCGCATGAGAATAGCGTTGTTAGGGCTTGGCGACATAGCGCAAAAAGCCTACTTACCCTTAATGGCGGCTATGCCGGGTATAACGCCGCTGCTGTGCACGCGGCAAGCGCCACTGTTGCAACAATTGATGCAGCAATACCGTATTAAGGAGGGCTATACTGAGCTTACGCAGTTGATTGCCGCCCGGCCCGATGCGGTGATGATCCACAGCAGTACCGACAGCCATTTCACTATTGCCACACAACTGCTGAATGCCGGTATAGCGGTATTTATTGATAAACCCATAAGCTATCACTTACATGAATGTGAGCAGCTGTTGTCATTGGCAGAGCGCCGCAATTTGCCATTGTTTGTTGGTTTTAACCGCCGCTATGTGCCGTTATATCAGCCGGCATTGGCGGTTATGCCGATACAGCTGCAGTATCAGAAAAACCGGTACAACCTACCGGCCGATACCCGCACCTTTATCTATGACGATTTTATTCATCTGCTGGATTTTGCCCACTTTGCTACCTCATTACATAACCGCGGTAATTTCACTCCTACGGTGCATGGCCACTTTGTCGACGGCCAATTAGGCTGTGTACAGGTAAGCTGGCATGCGGGCAATACCATGGTGTCGGCGTCAATGAACCGCCTGGCGGGTGGCAATTTTGAGCGGCTGGAGTATTTTGCCGTTAATCAGCACTGGCAGGTAGATAATCTGGTGCAGGGCCAGCTAACGGCGGATAACCGGCAACAGCAGCTGGCGGTAAACGATTGGCACGACACCTTATACAAACGCGGTTTTGTCTCAATGCTGCAGGCATTTATTCAACAACTGGCAAAAGGCGGCACTAACAGCGCGCAAAATAAAACCCTGCTTAGCAGCCATCAGCTGTGTGAGTTTGTGGTGCAACAACTGCAACAATAAAAAAGACCGATCAGAAGGTTGGGGTTCTGACCGGTCGAATACCATCAAGGGTAACACGCAGACTGTATGCTATATAACAGCCGGCGCACCGGTTTTGATGCAGCGCAATAATAGCGCTGTTAAACCAGGCAACCCAGCAACAAAATGTAAGGTTTTATATCGGCGTAACACCTTGTTGCGTTGCCGGCATGGGTAGTTAAGCCACAAGCTGGTAAACTGGCGGCTGATATTTAGTGTTGGAGGCTGTAGTGCGTTACCAGTGGATTTTATTTGATGCCGACGAAACCTTGTTTCATTTTGATGCCTTTGCCGGGCTGCAGTTAATGTTCTCCCGCCACGACTATGCGTTCGATAGCACGGAATACGACTATTACCAGTCCATCAATCTGCCGTTATGGCAGCAATATCAGCACGGCGAAATCAGCGCCAAACAGCTGCAGGTGAACCGTTTTACGCCCTGGGCAGAAAAGCTCGGCCAAACTGCCGGCGCGTTAAACAGTGCATTTATGCAGGCGATGGCCGATATTTGCACGCCGCTGCCAGGTGCCACAGAGCTGATTAATGCGTTAAAAGGGCGGGCTAAGCTGGGCATTATTACCAATGGCTTTACCGAGCTGCAGCAAATACGGCTGCAGCGCACCGGTTTTGCTGATGTATTTGACACCTTAGTTATCTCAGAGCAGGTTGGCGTTGCTAAACCGCATATCGACATTTTTAACCATGCGTTTTCCTTGATGGGCCATCCACCTAAACAGCACATATTAATGGTGGGCGATAACCCGCATGCGGATATTCAAGGTGGCATTAATGCCGGTATCGACACTTGCTGGCTAAACCGCCATGGCGCTGTGCGGCCGCAAGGTATCACACCACATTATGAAGTCAGCTCACTGCAGCAATTGCAGCAGTGGCTGCTGAGCTAAGGGTGTTAACGGCAAAAGCAAACCGGCCGGGCTGATTCAGAGCATTATTTAATCAGCTGATATTGCTGCTCCACGGTGTCGGTTTGCAGGCCAAAATGGCCCAACACGTAGTTATAGCTGGCATTTTCACCCCAGATACTGCTGCTGTGAATACCGTATACCAGGCAGCTGCCGCTGGCACACACCACCTGATCGCTGTAACTTTTGATCGAATACACTTTTTGGCCGAAGCGGGTACCGTAAAGGCCGTCCAGAAACGGGCTGGATACCGACAAACCCGCACTGCCGCAGGTTGAGTTCCATACATTGTACGGGTACACACCACAACTTAATAAGCCGCGAAACGCGCCGGCAATACCGACAAAACTGTTTACCTGGGATGCTATCGCCAGCTTATCTATCTGCTGAGCCGCCAGGGTGGCGCCCATCGAATGGCCTATAACATCTATCTTGCCGGTGCAGGAATTGGCTAAGGCCTGTTGCAGTGCATTGCGTACCGGGGTTTCTTCACTGCCGCTGTGGTCATTACAGGCGGCGCAGCTTTTCAAACCCCAGTCCGGCCGGTAAATATCACTGCTGCTGTAGCCTTTAGTCAGTAAGTAGTTATAGGTGTTATTCCAGCTGGCCGGTGTAGCGGTATTGCCGTGTACCAGCACCACCGCATCAACACAGGCCGCCTGCAGCATCAGGCTACAGCTGGCAAAAATAGTAACGAGTGAGGTAAGTAGATAATTTTTATAGTTATACATGGTATTAGCTCCTGTTGGTTTGCAACACAAGCTAAGCAGCTGCTGAAAAATGCACCATAGCACTTTAGTGCTGGGGTATCCGCTGAGTATGCTTTTATACAATGATCGCTTATCAGTAAAAGAGCGGCGACTTGCGGGCTCGATGCATGTTTTTAGCTAAAGTGTCTGACAGTGGTGACTGAAAAGTTATTGATAATAGAGGTTTTTCAGGTTAGTTTCCGAATATAGAAATTATGAAAAGGTGGCTTGCAGATGACAGTTGCAAGCTGAAAGCTTTCTATTCAATTAAGATCGGGTTATCGAAATGTTTAAGTTGATTGTTCTGGTTTCAGCTCTTCTTAGCGGTTGTACCTCAATGATAAGTGTTCCCAGAGACTCCAAAGATGCCTTACGGTATGCTTCAGATGTAAAGGAAGAGAATTTGATCTTCAACTCTAACTATCAAGCTATTGCAAAATGCTGGGAAGAAAAATCTGAAAAGCCGCGAATTGATTTCTCAAATGCAACTTATCTAAATATATATTCTGATTTAGGTATCGCAGAAATAACAGTAAAAACAAGTGGTGGCTACTTTGTATTTATCGAAATTTTGAAAGTAAGCGACGATAGATCAAAGGTAAATGCCTATGGCATGGGACAATTAGGCAGGTCGAATATTCCTAATTGGTTAAGCATAATAAGAGCTTGCAGTGGTGCCTGATAAGTTATTAGAAAGGACGATAAGAGTTGACTAGCACTCATTCCTCACGATTTTAGCTAAGCATTTATGCGTCTATTAGTAAGGTGTTAGGTTTTCAAGGAGAACAGTCGTGAGTATAGATATATTGGATATGGAGCGTCGATGTGTCGATAGACATAACGATTTGGCAGGGCATATTTGTAGTGGTCAACTAATTTTGGCCACATCGTTATAGCCAAGCCAATATCTGCGCTCGGTTTCGTTTGGGGCCAAACCACCGTTATAGTGATGTGGCCTAAGCTGGCTGTAATAGCCCAGCATATATTCCAGTATTTCTCGCTCTGCCTGAGCAAAAGAGCCATAACCTACTGTTGGCACCCATTCAGTTTTTAAACTTCTGAAGAAGCGCTCCATCGG